>Ga0209395_1000041_pt1 | contig 192274 bp, 165 predicted proteins | sample GOMGulsemesocosm_3_FD_184635 | JGI IMG/M metagenome (GOLD analysis project Ga0209395, IMG submission 184635) | Methane-oxidizing microbial communities from mesocosms in the Gulf of Mexico - GOM9D Gulf of Mexico (SPAdes) (version 2) | ecosystem: Environmental > Aquatic > Marine > Cold seeps... | reverse complement strand
GTCTGTGGAGGGATAAAAAAGCCAGCTGTTGTCACAGCTGGCCTGTTGCTAGCGGGCTAGTTTACAGCGGCACTGTTCCGCTGCAATGACTTACAAGCTGGCAAAGCGCTCGGTGTGAAAATCGGTGCTGCCAAACAGAAACTGAATGGTTGTCAGGCGCTTAAAGTAGTGCCCCACATCCAGTTCGTCGGTAACACCAACACCACCGTGGATTTGCACCGCCTCCTGGCCAACTAGCCTGGCCGCCTTACCGATACGGGCCTTGGCCGCCGACAGCGCTTTGGGGGCACTGCCACCTAAGCGATCCATCTCCATCGCCGCCATCACCAAAATCGATTTGGCCTGTTGGGTTTCCATAAACATTCTGGCCATGCGGTGTTGCAGGGCTTGGAACGTCGACAGAGTGACGTTGAACTGCTTGCGGATTTTGCTGTACTCAACCGTTTTGTTTAGGGCAACTTCCATCGCTCCTACCGCTTCGGCGCAAATCGCCAGGGCGGCGCGGTCGATGATATTTTCGATCACAGTGATGGCCGTACCTGCTTCGCCGAGCAGGTTGGCGGCGGGTACAGATACCTTGTCAAACCAGATGTCTGCGGCGTCCTGACCGTCTACCGTGGCATAGGCCCGGCGTTTGATGCCAGCACTATCGGCATCGATCAGCAACAGGCTAATGCCGTCGCGGTCGAGACTGTCACCGGCGGTGCGCACGGCTACTACCAGCTTATCGGCGGCGCCGCCGTTTAATACCACGGCTTTGTGACCGCTGACGATAAACTGATCGCCCTCGGCACTAGCACTGCACTCAACATTGGCCAGATTGTAGCGGCTCTGTGTTTCAGCGTAGGCAAAGGCCAGTTGTAAAGAGCCCTCCATAACACCACCGAGCAGGCTCTCTTTTTGCTCTTCGCCAGCGGTGGCAGCGATAACGCCACCCGCCATTACGGTATTGGCTAAAAACGGCTCGATTAACAAACCCTTGCCCAGCTCTTCCATCACCACGATCAAATCTACCGCGCTGCCGCCGAGACCACCGTCTTCCTCGCTAAAGGGTACTGTCAGCCAGCCCAGTTCGGCAAATAGCTTCCAGTGGTCGGCATTAAAAGCGGCATCGCTCTTAACAATCGCCTGGCGGCTGTCCCAGTCATAGTCTTGGCTGATAAATTTACTGACACTGCTCTGCAGCATTTGCTGCTCTTCACTTAATGAAAAATCCATAATATATTCCCCTTTCTAGATCGTCTTATTACAGACCCAAGACGGCCTTGCAAATAATGTTTGTTTGAATTTCGTTGCTGCCGCCGTAAATAGTGGATTTACGGTTGTTGAAAAACTTACCGGCACTGTTGGCGGTCTGTCCCGGGCCGATCATAGTATCGTCATAGCCGTAGGCAAACTGTTCGCGCACATAGGGCATGCTGTAATAACCCGCCAATTCAACATTGAGCTCGTCGATGGCCTGCTGGATTTCGGTGCCAATCAATTTCAAAATCGAGGACTCTGGCCCCGGCGCCTTACCGGTGCTAACCGATGCCAAGGTGCGCAGCTCGGTGTACTCCAGCGCTAGCAATTCGATTTCGACCGCGGCAACCTTTTGCTGCCAAGTGGCGTTTTCACTGAGCATTTTGTAGCCGTCGCTGGTAACCTTGGCTTTCTCTTTCAGCCCGGACAAGCGCTGCTTGGAATTAGCGACCCCGGCGGTGCCGGTGCGCTCGTGGGTTAACAAGACCTTAGCGTAGGTCCATCCCTGATTTTCTTCACCAATGCGATTTTCGACAGGAACCCGTACATTGTCAAAGTGCACTTCGTTGACTTCGTGGGTGCCGTCCAGCAGGTAAATCGGAGAAACCGTGATACCCGGGGTTTTCATATTGATTAACAAAAAGGAGATAGCTTGCTGATTTTTAACTTCGGGGCCACCTGTGCGTACCAGACAGAAAATCCAATCGGCGTGCTGGCCCAGGGTAGTCCAGGTTTTTGTGCCGTTGACCACATATTCGTCGCCTTCACGCACCGCCGCCGTTCTCAACGAAGCCAAATCTGAACCGGAATTGGGTTCGGAATAACCCTGACACCACCACACGTTGCTCTCGAGAATATCCGGCAGAAAGCGGTTCTTCTGCACGTCGCTGCCGTAGGTGTAGATAATAGGGGCGACCATTTTCATGCCGAAAGCCATTACACTGGGTGCGCCGGCTTTGGCACACTCATTTTCCCAGATGTACTTTTGCGTGGAACTCCAACCGGTACCACCGTGCTCGACAGGCCAGTTCACCGCCGCCCAACCTTTGTTGTACAAAATCTTTTGCCAAGTAACGAAGTCTTCTTTCTCCATATGCAGGCCCAGTTTGACCTTCTGGCTAATCTCTTCGGGTAGTTCGGCGGATAGAAATGCTCTGACGTCAGTTTGAAACGCCAGCTCTTCGGCTGAAAAATCAATATTCATGGCTAGGACTCCTCTAATACAGTAGATGCGCTCGGCAAAGCGGTGTTGTCTGATGGCTACAACTACGTTCTGCAACGCTTGCTTGTAGATATTGCGCGGCTTAACATTTTTTGCGGATCGCATCCTGCCACGATTGACGACTGAGAACAATGCACTGCAGCATAAAAATGGCGGGCGCCATGCCAACATCAAAGCTGTGGGCTGTCGGGGACCGGTTCTGTGCTGATCGTGCTATTTCAATGACGCCATAGAAAAACACTATTATTATCAACGAGATAAGCCCTTCACTCGAGTAAACTCGACTCCAATGTCGGCCCTACTCGCCCCTCTAACAGCCGCCTTATAGCGCATTAAGAGCGATTGGCGGCGGCTTTAGGTTACATATCTGTCATCTTGCAACGAAGATCTTATCCCGAACAAAAAACTAGAGTATATTGATGGGCTGTCACAACCAAATTGGGGTTTAGAATGATATCAACTATTAAGACCAAAGCCACAGCGGCTATTAAGGCCAGCGCCTTGCTGTCAGCCATGCTGCTGGCGGGTCAAACCAGCGCTGCCGTTACCCAGGCGGACGATTTTATGCTGCTGGATCACACCGGCAAAGCACAAAAATTGTATTACGAAAAAGATGCCAAGGCCATTGTATTGATCGCCCACAGCAGCGCCTGTGATATGGCAGCGGCCAAGAGCAGTGCCTACAATGCCCTGCAGAGCGACTATGCCGACAAGGGCGTCAAGGTACTGATGCTTAATTCCAATGCCAAAGACTCTCGCAGCGCCATTGCCGGCAGCGCAGCGCAGCTCGGTATCAATGTTCCTATTTTGCACGATAGCGCCCAGATCATCGGTGCCGCCCTGGAGCTTAATAATACCGGTGAGATACTAGTCATCGACCCCGCCAGCAGAAATATCGTCTATCGTGGCGCACTGGATAACGGTGCAGTGCACAGCGGCGACAATAGCGCTTCCAAACATTTTGTACGCGACGCTTTGGACTCCCTCGTTGCCGGACAGAAAGTAGAAGTAGCGGCGGTAGCGGCCAAGGGCTGCGCCATCAGCTACAGCCATCAGGATCAGGTAATTAGTTACAGCGACACCATCGCCCCCATTTTGGTAGATAATTGCACCGCCTGTCACGTCAAAGGCGGTATCGGCCCCTGGGCAATGAACGAATTCGCCATGGTCAAGGGTTTTGCCCCGATGATTCGCGAAGTGATTCGCACCAAACGTATGCCGCCATGGCACGCCGATCCAGAAACTGGAGTGTGGGAGCACGACGCCGGCATCTCTATTGAAGATACACAAAAATTAATAAGCTGGATTGAAGCCGGCGCACCTCGTGGCGACGGCCCCGATCCGCTACTGCAAATTAAGCCACTGGAAACTCGCTGGACCATGGGCGAGCCAGACCTGATCCTTGAAGTGCCCGCCTACGATATTCCCGCCACCGGTATTGTCGAATATCAATTTCCCGTATTGGAGAATCCCCTTGGCAAAGACGTATGGGTCAAAGCAGCCACTATCATTCCTGGTGATGGCCGCGTTGTTCACCACGTATTAATGGGCTCCGGTCCGATCCCAGAAAAAGATGCTGGCAATCTCGGTTCGGTGTTTGATAACTACATTATGGGCTATGCCGTGGGCAATGAATCTGCGGAATTACCGAAGGACACCGGCGTATTTGTACCCTCCGACGAAGCCTTCTTATTACAGATGCACTACACCCCTATCGGTGTGGCCACGACCGACAAGACCTTGGTAGGCCTCTATTTTGCCGACGAGGTTCCGGCAAACTATCTACGCACCCATGTCATCGTCGATCCTTCAATTCAGATCAAACCCAACGCGGCTGAACACGAAGAAGTCGCGTACTTCACCTTCAGCGACGATGCCACATTGTACTCAGTCACCGCCCACGCTCACTACCGTGGCCGCAGTGCTGCCTACACTCTGGAATATCCCAACGGAGAGTCTGAGGTAGTACTGTCGGTACCCGCCTACGACTTTAATTGGCAGCGTACCTACACCTTTACCGAGCCCATGCAAATCCCCAAGGGCAGTAAAATGCTGTACAGCTCGACCTACGACAACTCAGTCAACAATTCGCGTAACCCCGATGCCAGCCGGACGGTGCCTTGGGGCGAGCAGTCCCACGACGAGATGTTATACGGCAGTATGAGTTTCGAGTGGAACAACGAAAGCTCCGCTAAGCCCATTTTTACCAAAGAAGACACTGAAGCTGCGCAGATGATTGGTTTTATGGACAGCGATATGGATGGCCTGCTGACGCTAAAAGAGTTACCGGAAAGCTTTGGTAAGCAACTGGCTCCCATGTGGGGATTGTTGGACGCCAACAAAGACGGCGGGCTCGACGTGAAAGAAGTTAAGATATTGCTAGCGCAATTGGAAAAGCGACGCAATCGCAACAAGAAAAAGGAAGTCGCCAGCGCTCACTAACAGCAACAAAATCGCAATTTTGAAAGCCGGCCCCGCAAGGTGCTGGCTTTTTTTTGCCTGTTATTTTGTACGTGTTGAACAGCACAATAACGGACAAGTACTACTTACCCCGCAACGGTGCGCAAACTCTGGTTTGCACTCAATACTCGATATCGCTATTCAACGATAATAAATAGGGTACTATCAACTCATTGTGACGAATTAAGTAAACTGTCCCCGAATTTAAGAGGAGCTGCCCCATGCTCAACATGGCTTTTGAATTGCCGGTGGTCATCGATACTCATCGGCTGGAATGGTTGCCGAGTCCCAAAGTCGGTGTATGGCGGCGGCAATTGGCCCGAGAGGAACAGGAGCGGGGCCATGCCACTAGCATTGTACGCTATGATGCTGGCGCCCGATTTTCTGCCCACGACCATCCACTAGGGGAGGAAATTTTAGTGCTACAAGGGGTTTTCTCAGACCATACTGGCGACTACCCAGCGGGCACTTATTTCAGAAATCCCGAGGGCTTTCGACACGCCCCCTTTAGCGAGGCCGGCTGTACTATTTTGGTGAAGCTGCATCAGTTTCAAGCCGAAGATAACCAGCACCTGACAATAGATACCTCCGCCGGCCATTGGAGCGAGACGCCCGTCGAGCGACAGCGGCTACATCAATTTGGCGACGAAGTGGTTGAACTGCAGCGCTGGCCGGCGGCGACGACAGAGCCTATCAAGGCCAACTATGGAGAGGAACTGTATATTATCGAGGGCTCCCTGGCCGACAGCGAGGGCAGCTATGCTGCTGGCAGCTGGATCAGAACACCCCAGAGCCGGCGATACCACACTACCCGTGCCGAGGGCGCCCTAGTTTGGCGAAAGTCAGGGCATTTCGGCTCGCCAGCAGGCGCGCCAAGCTAGTGTCTAGCCTCTATATATTCGACACTCTACTTTAACGGCGCCAGCGGCGGCCTCGAGTCGCTCATAATCACATCGAGACGACGCTGAGCTCTCACTGGATTGAGCATGTCGGCGGGCTCCAGCATCTCACACTGATCGATCTGCATATCCTGCAGGGTCACCGGGTAGTACTGACAGTCCGCAGGGCGGTTGTGGTAGATGGCGCACACCGCCAGCCCCTGATCAAATTGCAACCAGGGGCACTGCGGTAGAGGCTGACCACTGTCCGGATCACACCATATTTCTCCATCGCTAACATAGCGAGCAATAGCCGGGTTAAACAACTGCCAGCCTACTATCTCCTCGGCACTTGCAGATAACCCGCCGTCAGCGTATTTGCGGCAGCATTTGCCACACTGATTACAGTCCTTCACAACTATCGGGAGCCTGTGGCCCGGTCAATTCTCCGCTGGGCACTTTGCCAACGGTGATCGCTGCTATATACATGCACTACCCTCTGAACAGTGGTCATCATCGCCGACAGAGCGCCGTCGCAGACAGCATTGTACTAGCATTTTTTCCAGAAACGGATAGCTAACATTATCGCCAGCCCTGTTGCGGTGACGGCTATTCGCCCGCCATCGCCAGCAGCTCCTGGCCCCAGCCGATTAGCTGTCCGTTTTTAAACACTAGCGGCGTTAGTACGCTTTCTTGGTCTCTATTAAAGTGGCGGTGCTGGGTTTTGTAATACAGTACCCGATACTCGTCGCCCTGCTTGATCGAAGCCTCTGAGCGCTGTGGCGCCCCCAACTGGCTCAGTACACTGTCGCGATCAACACCCAGGGCCAGGACGCTGATTAGCTGCCGATTTTTATCTGCCATGGCCCGACCGTCATCGCCTAAGCCGTCAATACCACGGCCGTCTACCACCAGGCAGCCGGTCAACAATAACGGAATAATCAAGGCAATCGGTAAATTGGTTAGCATTTTCATTTTGCACTCCAGTGGTCTCTGTGATTTGGTGTTATAGGTAAGCATAACACCATATCAGTAAATGTCACTATTTTCGCAAATAAAATTGCCCTGCTAACCCTCGCCTTCAACCACCGTTGAAGCTGGGGCTGCGCTTTTCCAAAAACGCACTGACCGCCTCGGGAAAGTCGGTGCCGGACGAGGACAACATAAACTGGTCCCTATCCATAAAACTGGTAGCTTGATTGAGTGCATTGGCGGTCATATTGATAGACTCTTTTGACATGCGCACTGAAATGGGTGGCAGCGCGGCGACTTTCGCGGCCAGCTCCACGGCCTTATCGAATGCCTTGCCGTCATCGGTCATAAAGTCAATCATGCCCCAATTGAGGGCGTCCGGGGCGTATAGCCGCTCGCCCAATATGGTATACAGCTTCGCCCGGGAGGGCCCTACTGCCCGCACCAGCCGCGGGATAGAGTGCCAGCTCATATTCATTGCCAAGGGGATTTCTGGCAGCCGCATATGGGCGCCTCGTCCCGCTATGCGCCAGTCGCAGGCCAGCGCCAGAGCAGAGCCTCCACCGATACAAAAACCCTCTATCGCACAGATCGTTACCTGCTCCAACTTCTCCCAAGCCGAACACATATCCGGTCCAATTTTTAGCGCGTGGCGACGCTCGATCAAACGGCCATCTCGGTTGGTATTACCCTCGGGATCTTTTAAATCCGCACCCGAGGAGAACGCAGTATCAGTGCCGCGCAGGATAACGGCGGTACTGTCCAGGTCGTCGACAAAACTCTCGGCGACGGCGATAAGCTCGCGCATCAGTTGCCGCGACAGGGCGTTAATGCCGTCGCCTCGGTCGATACTGACAACGGCGTAACCCGGGTGTTTTTCGACGGTCAAAAATTCAAAGGACATGCTTACCTCTCTGTAGCTATAGTGGTGGATGTCGGCAACTCGCCGGCAGTGTTAACTTAACCCCTGTCCCGGGTATATTCAAGAGTGTGCAGGGTCCTTGCCTCAGACCAATACGCGGTTTATTCTTCGCCTCAACCTACCCACAGAGCTGCGTCTATGAAACCCTCACCGGCCTCCCAGGCCTTTTACTCACAACGGCTACGATTGCACTATATCGACTGGGGCAACCAGCCGGCCCCAACGTTACTGCTGGTACACGGCATTCAAGACCACTGTCGCAGCTGGGATCAGCTGGCTGGCGCCTTCACCGACGACTACCACGTAGTGGCCCCCGATCTGCGTGGCCACGGCGATTCCGAGTGGCTGCGGGGCTCCGGCTACCACTACTTAGATTATATCTACGACCTGCACCAGCTTATTCAACACGGCGGGCTGGGTCCGGTGGTATTGGTAGGACACAGTATGGGCGGAGCCATCGCTGGGTTTTTTGCCGGCATTTACCCAGAACTGGTATCAAAATTAATTTTGATCGAAGGCATTGGCCTGTGGCGAGCCATGCAGCCCGCGGTCGCTGTTCAGCAACGCGCCCGGACTTGGGTGCAAACGACTCAGGCGCTGTCAGCCCGGGCACCGCGCCGTTATCAAAGTCTGGATGAGGCCCACCAGCGCATGCGCCGAGCCAATCCCCAGCTGAGTGAGACCCAGGCCCTGCACCTGACCCGCCACGGCGCCATGCAGATGGAAGATGGCAGTTACAGCTGGAAATACGACAACTACACCCACCACTTCTCCCCGGACAGTTTCAGTACCGAGGAGATGATCGAACTGTGGCAGCATATCGACTGCCCGGTACAGTTGATTAACGCCGACGGCGGCCTGCCCCACCGCACCGGCCACGACGATACCCAACGCTATTTTCGCGACTGCGAGCAGGTGCTAATCGAGCGTGCCGGCCACTGGACATTTCACGACCAGGGGCCGGCAGTTGTCGCCCAGATGCGCCGGTTTTTGAACAGCTAGTACCCCAACAAAGCCAATGAGCCGCTTTCCTGTGCCGGATATTAACGAGCTGCCACAATACATCAACGACATCGTCATGGCGGCGCAGGCAAAGGCGGCTTTGTTGTCGAAGACCGTTGGGGTCTCACCGGTATCAGCGCCTAGTTTGGCCCCAATAATCTCGTGGCAAACTTTATTTTATTGCGTCCCAACGACGAATTTTACTCACTTGGGCTCCGACAGGCACGCTCTTTGCTGCGCTATTGTCGTCATGCAGTGCAATCAACGGCAGCCCGGGTGGACTTTTTAGCAGCGGGCTCTTACTCTAGAACGCATTTTCTCCACCGACGACAAGTGCTGATAAGGCCACCAAGGACTACAGATAATGCCAAGCTTCGGACCCGACGTAATACTGGACAACCCAGCCTATATTCACGACTCGGCACTGCTATTCGGCGATATTCATATCGGCCCGGAATCCAGTGTCTGGCCTTATGTGGTGATGCGCTGCGAGATGTACCAAATTCGCATCGGCCGACGGACCAACATCCAGGACTTTGCCATGATTCATGTTGGCGCCGGTACTTCGACCATTATCGGTGACAACTGCTCCATCACCCACCACTGCACTATTCACGGTGCCACTGTCGGCAACAATTGCCTGATTGGTATCAACGCCACGTTAATGGACGGCGTGGTAATTGGCGACAACTGCATTGTCGGCGGCCACACCCTAGTCAAGGAAAATACCGTTATCCCCGACAACTCCATCGTTCTGGGCACGCCGGGCAAGGTTGCTAAAATTCTGGACAACAGCGCTGCCAACCGGGCCAACGCCGATTTCTACTACCAGAATGCGCTCAACTACAGCCGCGGTATTTATCGTGCCGACTGGACGGGCTGAGACTCGATGAGCTCGGTCTGGACGCGGCCATTGCGCGCTTTTACAACCGCGCTGCTGTTACTGACACTGCTGGGGGCGACATCACAGCCGTTGATGGCAGCGACTGCCACGGTGGCCGTCGCCACCAATTTCAGGCCTACCCTCAACACGTTGGCAGCAACGTTCGAGCAGCAATCACAACATCGTCTGAGATTAGTGAGCAGCTCAACCGGGGTACTCTATAATCAAATTCTACACGGGGCCCCTTTTGATTTGCTGCTAGCGGCTGATAGTGAGCACCCACTATTGCTGGAGCATGGTGGAATGGGGCAGCCAGCCAGTCGCTTCACCTACGCCACCGGCGCCTTGGCGCTGGTCTTTGCATTTGCCCCGGAAACACCTACACCGATAGACCGCGGCAATCTTGAGCAGGCCTTTATCGATATACTTAGCGCTAGTTCGGGGAAAATTGCCCTGGCTAACCCAGCGCTGGCGCCCTACGGTCTAGCCAGTCAGCAGGTGTTGGAGCATCTCGGACTATGGCTGCCCTTGCAATCACGACTGGCGATGGGTAACTCGGTCGCCCAGAGCCACCAGTTTGTCGCCACCGGCAACAGCCCACTGGGTTTTATCGCCCTTGCCCAGGCCTATAATACCGCGCCAACACTATCGTATTGGCCAGTACCGGCAAATTGGCACCGACCGATACAGCAGCAAGCAATCTTGTTACAATCCGGCCACAACAACCCCGCTGCTGTCGACTTTCACCGGTTTTTACGTGGCGCCACCGCAGCGACAATCATCGCCAGCGATGGCTATCAGGGAGCCATTGCCGCCACTGAGAGAGACCAATAGAACAGATGTTATCCGCGCAAGATTGGGTCGCGGTGCTGGTCACCGTTAAGTTAGCCGCTGTGACTACCGCCATTTTACTGGTCATCGGCACCCCCCTCGCCTGGTGGTTGGCCCACACCCGTACCCGTAGTAAACCATTACTGGAGGCGCTGGTAGCGCTGCCGCTGGTATTGCCACCGACGGTACTGGGCTTTTATCTGCTAATCGCCTTTGCCCCCGCTAGTCCACTGGGCCAACTGTGGCTGGCACTGGGCGGTGGCCAACTGGCTTTTACCTTTAGCGCCCTGGTCATCGCCTCGGTAATCTACTCCCTACCTTTTGTGGTACAGCCCCTGCAGGCCAGCTTCGAAGCCCTACCCAGGTCGCTGCTAGAGGCAGCCAGTACCCTGGGGGCCAGTCGCACCGACCAATTCCGCAGCATTGTTATGCCGCTCAGCAAGCGCAGTTTTATCGCCGCCGCTAGCCTCGGCTTTGCCCATACCGTTGGTGAATTTGGAGTGGTGTTAATGATCGGCGGTAACATCCCCGGTCAGACCCAGGTATTGTCTATCGCTTTGTTCGATAAAGTGGAGGCAATGGCCTACAGCGAGGCCCACTGGTTTGCCGGCGGGCTCATTCTATTTTCACTGTTGCTGCTGGCCTTTATTTACAATCTCAACCGCCGCAGCTCTCACAATACAACCGGATTGATTAAATTGTGAGCCTGGTCATTGCGTTAACCCTCAACCGCAAGCACTTCTCCCTGGCCCTGGACACCGAGTTACCCGGGGCGCAGTTTAGCGCTATCTACGGCCACAGTGGCGCCGGTAAAACTACACTACTACGCTGGATCGCCGGCCTGGAACACGCCCCCGGGTCGCTTAGTTTCAATGGCCAACACTGGCAGGCCCCCGGTTTATTTGTGCCCACCCAAGACCGTCAGATTGCCTATGTATTCCAAGATGCCAGACTGTTCCCCCACTTAACGGTGCGCGGCAACCTCGAGTACGCCTACCATCGGCGCTTTAATGAACATGGCCCCTCCATTGCCGAGGTCGTCCGCTGGTTTGAATTGGAACCACTGCTAGCCGGTGCTACCGACAACCTGTCCGGTGGCGAGCGCCAGCGGGTAGCACTCGCGCGGGCACTGCTGTCCAGCCCCCAGCTGATTTTAATGGACGAGCCGCTAGGCTCCCTGGACCCCCAGGGCAAAGCGCGAATTATGCAGCACCTCGAGCAATTGCACCGACTCAGCGCCACCCCGGTAATCTATGTCAGCCACGATATCGAAGAGGTGAGTCGACTGGCGGATCACCTGCTAATCCTTGAGGCTGGCAGAGTCAGTGCCCAGGGTCCCCTGATCGAGCTGAGCTCCCGCCACAATCTACGCCTCAACCACGAGGAGCAAGCCGCTGCGATTATCGAAGCGCGCATCGAGCGCCACGACAGCCACTACCAGCTGACTGAATTGCAGATCGACGGCAGTTTGCCACTTTTTATTAGTCGCAGTGACGGCAAGTGCGGCGCCCTGGTACGAGTCAGAATACCGGCCAGAGATGTCAGCCTGAGCCTAAGCCCGGCGGCCGATAGCAGCATACTGAATATTCTACCCGCCACCGTCGATGCCATCGAAGAAAGTAGCGACGCCCGGGCTTTAATCCGCCTACAGGTAGCTGGACAGTTTTTACTGGCTAGGCTAACCCGCAAGTCTATCGATCGCCTGCAATTAACGACAGGCAAGCCGGTCTACGCCCAGATTAAAAGCGTGGCGCTGTTATCAGCCGCCCAATAACGAGAGCCCTATGACCGACACAGAACAAAGCGAGCAGCCCCACCCCTATCAGGCGCTGACCCCAGACCGAGTCCTCGACGCCATCGAAAGCACCGGTCTGTTAACAGATCTGCGCATCACTCCCCTCAACAGTTACGAAAACCGTGTTTACCAAGTCGGCATCGAGGACGGTGAGCCGATTATCGCCAAATTTTATCGCCCCGGGCGCTGGTCCGATGAGGCTATTCTCGAGGAACACCAATTCAGTAAAGAGCTGGCCGAGGCGGACATTCCCCTGGTCCCGCCGATGGTAATGCCGGGCAACACCCCCGCATTGGCGAATGCCGCGACGACGGTAGGCTATAGCGACAATACCCTATTGATGCACGGTGAATACCGCTTTTCACTGTTTAAACGCCGGGGCGGTCGAGCACCGGAGTTAGAGGATATGGACTGCCTGTTAATGCTGGGACGCCTAATGGGACGCATGCATGCAATTGGGGCCCAGCGGCCCTTTGCCCACCGCCCCAGCATCGACGTTGCCAGTTATGCCCGGGACAGCTTTACCTATATCTGTGAGCACTTTATTCCCGCGGACCTGTATCGTGCATATTCCACCCTCGGTGAGGACCTCATTGCCCGACTGCAGACGATTTTTGCCGACAACCCCGCCAAACAACAGCGGGTCCACGGTGACTGCCACGTGGGCAATATTTTGTGGCGCGACCAAGACCCGCACTTTGTCGATTTGGATGACTGCCGCATGGCACCGGCAGTTCAAGACCTGTGGTTATTCCTGTTCGGCGAGCGCCAGTTTCAGAGTGCTCAGATCGGTGAATTGGTCGAGGGTTATAACGAGTTTTATCACTTCGATCCCCGGGAGCTGCATTTAATCGAGGCCCTGCGCACCCTGCGCATCATGAACTACAGCGCCTGGCTGGCTCGCCGCTGGAGCGACCCGGCCTTCCCTCACAACTTTCCCTGGTTTAACACTGCCCGCTATTGGTCCGAGCATATTCTGCAGTTGCGGGAGCAGTGGGCGCTGCTGAACGAGCCCTCCTTGCGGCTGTTCTAAAGCCCAGTTTCAGTCGCGCCTGGACGGCGCGATCAGTCCTCGCAGCCAATTCCAAAACCCGTTTTGCGCCAATACCTCAGCGTCCACCCCGTCAAAGAACAATTCCAGGCCCTCGGGGTCGGCAAAAAAATCACTGCGCTTGACATAAGCACGCTCCGTATCGAGCTCTTTCACCACCACCGCCGGGTTCCCTGCTACCACCACATTGGCGGGTACATCACGACTCACTACTGCACCGGCTGCGATGATGCTGTTTTCGCCGATGCTGACCCCCTTCAACACCCGACAACCATCACCTAACCAGGCATTTTTGCCAATGTGGACCGGGGTCACCGCTTTGCTGCGGGCGCTGCGATCGTAGATACCGTGCCAGTCGGAATCGGTGATATAAGCGCCATTGGCGATCATTACATTGTCTTCAATAACAATTTCATCGCCGGCGGAGATTCTAACCCCGGGGCTAATCAGCACATAGTCGCCGATACTGATTCGCCCCTGATTGGCCTCCCGGCCCCAAACGCCAATCTGCACCCGATTACCGGGCTCGGCAATAATCGTCGCACATTTTCCAATATCAATATTGGGCCCCGAAATGGCGATATACCAGGGTTTCATAAAGGTGTGGTGTGACCCCAGACTGTCACAGGCGGGTGCTAAAAAGTGATTGCTATACCAATGGCGAAAACGCAGATAGGCTTTTTTGACCCAGTAGGGGCGGCGATCTTGTCTCATAGCTAGTCGACTATTATATGCTGCGCCCCGATGGCGTTGCTGGGGTAATATTAACCGGTTTTTTCACCGTCGACCTATTTTTATCGCTATAGGCTGCCCAAGAAATACTCGGGCGATGGTTTGATCACCGGCTTACCCTAGGCAGGAGAGCTGTGGTAATCTATTTGCCTAATATACACAGCGACAGGCTCTAGCCAACTGCCACGGCCCATAAGAGAGTGATTTACAACAACGATCACCGCTGACTCGAAGCAGTGGGCCGCGACACATAAGCTTCGATAATACACAATAATAAGGAATAGCAGCATGAAAGACTTCGCAGGTAAACTCGCCGTTGTAACTGGCGGCGGTACCGGTATGGGCCGAGAACTCGCCCTGCAACTGGTCGAACAGGGCTGTGATGTAGCACTGTGCGACGTGGTCGAGGAAAATATGGCAGAGACCCTACGTCGCTGTCAGGAAATCGCCCCGCAAGGTATTTTAGTCAGTAGCCACCGGGCCGATGTATCCAGCGAGCAGGATATGAACCGCTTTCGCGATGAAGTGGAGCAACAGCACCAGCGCGGGTACGTGAATCTGGTATTTAACAATGCGGGCATCGGCGGCGGCGGCAGTTTTCTCAACGACAGCCGGGAACACTGGGACAAGACCTTCTCGATTTGCTGGCAGGGGGTGTATTTCGGTTGTCGCGCTTTTGTGCCACTGTTGCTGGCCAGCAGTGAAGGCCACCTGATAAACACAGCCAGTGTCAACGGTTTTTGGGCCTCACTGGGGCCACAAACCGCTCACACGGCCTACTCTGCGGCCAAGTTTGCCGTTAAAGGTTTTACCGAGGCATTGATCAATGATTTTCGTCTCAACGCCCCGCATGTAAAGGTTTCAGTGGTGCTGCCAGGCCATATCGGTACCGATATCAGCACCAACTCCGGCAAGATACTAGGCACCCCAGAACCGATGGCAATGAGCGATGAAGAGCTCGATCTGGCAAAGACCGATTGGCAGAAAAGAGGTCTTCCAGTACAGGGACTCAGCCACAACGAACTGCGCGCACTGGTGCAAATGCAGCGCGACAATTTCAAGAATAATGCTCCGGTCACTGCCGCCGAGGCCGCCACCGTTATTCTCGATGGGGTCAAGGCCGAGCGCTGGCGAATCCTGATTGGTGAAGACGCCCACAACCTCGATGCGCGGGTACGCGCGGAGCCGGAGCAGGCCTATGAGCCGAGCTTCTTCGAAGGCCTGTTAATCGCCGGGGGCACACTGAGCAACAAATAATGCTCTCTCTGCTCAAGCCCACCGCAGCGGGTACCTCAGCCGGCAATAGCTGCCGCGCGGTTGAGCGTGCACCGATGACCTGCTGGGCCAGCTCGCGATGAATTCAATGGTGAGGGCTAACCCATTCTAGCTTTATTTTTCATCTTCCTTACAGTTACAATGGCCAGCAGCTTCGCCACCACCGAGTCCGACAATACACTGAGCCTTTGCTCGCTGGGGATTAACTGATAGGGCCGAGAAGGAGAATAAAATGAACAAGCGGGCAACATGCCACTGTGGCAATATCATCATTGACGTCAATCAGGCGCCGGATATTGTCACCGACTGCCAATGCTCTATCTGCCGGCGATATGCGGCGTTGTGGGCTTACTACGCCCCCGGAGAAGTGGTGATTAGCCACCGCGAACAAGCCTCACAATTTTATATCTGGGGCGATCGGAATATTGAATTTCACCACTGCTCGCTGTGCCACAGTATTACCCATTATCAGACCACCGAGCACTGTGATGTTGATGTGGTCGCGGTCAACGCCCGTATGTTTGACGATTTGCCGATCGACTCTATTCCGGTAAGGAAAATCGCCCGCGCCGAAAACTGAACATAGCCACTGCAGGTACCACCTGCCGCGGTCACACACAGTTTACATTGGCCGAGTAGAGTACGACAATTCGACATAAGCCCTAAGCTGAACGTGCCTCCTATAACAGCTGGAACGCTGCCTCCAGGGTTAGAAAACAGCGTCGGGCGTGATCTGCAGCTCGGTTGCAAACACCTCGTCCTTTGTTCTGAGCGAGTCCTGCCAGGATTTACCACCTTGTACACACTAGCGATCAGTGCCTTCGACGCTGTGAACCGCTGGCCGGGTCACTCACACCAGTGTACGTTCAAATAGCCGTAACATTCTCGCCCAAGCGCGCTCAGCCTGGACCTCATGGTAAACTCGCGAGTCTGGCGGGCACCAGCCGTGCATGGCCTCGGCATAGACCTCGATTTCTGCCGGTAACTTGGCTTCGTCGTAGGCACTTTGCAATTGCGTCTTAACGGTGCTGTCGCGCTGGTCGTCGTTGGCGGCGACGCAGTGTAATACCTCGGCCCGAGTTTCAGGGATCAACAAGTGCGGGCTGTCATCACCCGTGGTAACCAGACCGCCACCGTGGAAAGTGGCACCGGCACCCACCCGCGAGGGCACAGCCGCGGTAGTGCGCACTACCATAGGTCCGCCCATGCAGTAGCCACTGGTACCCATTTTTTTATTGCTGTCTACCGCCTGCTGTTGATCGATAAAGGCGATAAAGTCTTTGGCGTCGCTAAAATGGGTGTCCGCATTAAGTGCCCGGGCCATTGGCAATACCCTAGCCCGGGTTTGTGGTTGGCCGAAGCTCTCACCTAAAGCCACCACCGGGGCGCGGGCGCTACGATAAAAGGGATTAACCACCAGCACCGCGTAACCGGATTCGGCCAAACGTTTGCCCATAGCACGGAACGCTGGTCGCAGGCCCAAAATATCGGGCCATATTAGCACTGCCGGGTGTTTGCCCGATGAGGGGTACACAAAATAGCAGTCAGCGACGCCGGCAGCGGTGCTGATATCAACATCCTGCTCTGTCACCGATAGCGCGTTGGCCACCGGCGGCAAGGCCATGGCCACCCCCGCTGCCGCCGATAGCTTAGCAAATTGTCTGCGGGTTAAATCACCGCGTAAAAAAGTCTCGTTTTCATTGACCGTATCCTCATCACACATGTCCTTCTCCCTTTGACTCTGGTTTTGGCAGCACAACGTCCCGGGTAATAGTGCTCGGTACAGCATGAAACTTACCACTTATTACTACCGGGTCAACAATAAAATCATCGGCGAACTCCGCTTAATTCAATCGCGAGTATAGCTGAGGCAATAAATGGTTAAGCGCTGATGCCACCGCCGCCACTGTTGTTGTTAGCCAAGCACAGGTCCGTTAAAGTAGCAGTCCTTTACCGGCTAGGTACCCCTGTTTATGCCCCAGACCCTGTCACACCGTATTCACAGCAATCAAAACGGACCCCACGACCACCTCGATACCGTGGTGCGCAAACATCTGCGCAGTGAGTTCAAACGCCCTTTTCCACAGTACAGTGTCGATGCCTTTGAGCCGATCAATGCGCTGGTCTGTGCACACCCAGGCCCGCTGATTATCGATTCCTATTGCGGCGTTGGCGAGAGCACCGCCCATATTGCCGCCGCCCATCCGGCAGCGCTAGTCATTGGCATCGACAAATCCAGCCACCGCCTGGCCAAACACCCTCAAGCTTACGCCGATGATCGGGTGGTTAACTATCGGCTGGTAAGAGCCGATGTCGATGATTTTTGGCGACTGGCGGTGGCCGCGCGGTGGCGACCCAGCAAACACTTTATCCTGTACCCCAACCCCTGGCCAAAATCCTCCCAGCTAAAGCGGCGTTGCCACGGCTCGCCCCTGTTCCCCACTATATTGGACCTCGGTGGCAGACTTGAAGTACGCAGTAATTGGGCTATTTACATCGAAGAATTTGCCCTAGCGCTATCATTGGCCGGGAAGCTCGCCGCTGCGGAATGCTTCGAGCCGCAGCCAGCAATCACCCCCTTTGAACGTAAATACCAGCTCTCGGGGCAATCTTTGTGGCGTTGCCGAGTCGAGCTGTAATAAAACGGCTATGCTTCGGGATAGGGTAATCTCTGGCGTTGGCACCCTCACAGACCGGTACGGCCCCAAATATTAACAGTGCAAAAGTGGTTTTATACGCAAATAAGGGACTATACTACCCACATTCGCCACAACGTTACCCCCAGCAGCGGAATAGGTAACACTTTCGAGGAAACAGCATCATGGCAAAACAAGCGATTGCAATTACCCCCGACAACGACCCGATCTGGAAAGCGATTTGTGAAGAGACGGAAGTCACCGCTAGGCAGGAGCCGGTACTGGCCAGCTTTTTGCATTCGACTATCCTCCATCACCACTCTTTGGAGTCGGCGCTGAGTTTCCACTTGGCGCAGAAGCTGGATAGCCCCGCCGCCTCGGCACTGATGCTGCGGGATGTGATTGAACAGGCCCTCTCCGATCCTGCTATTGGCACCGCGGTGCGCTGCGATCTGAGTGCCGTTATTGAACGGGATTCCGCCTGCGACAGCTACTCTGTTCCGTTCTTGTATTTTAAGGGATTTCACGCGCTACAGGCCTACCGCGTAGCCCACTGGCTGTGGCAGCAACAACGGCAATCACTGGCGTTATTTCTGCAAAATTGTATCTCTACAAAATTTTCCGTCGACATTCACCCCGCCGCTAAGATTGGTCGGGGTATCCTGATCGATCACGCCACGGGTGTCGTCATTGGAGAAACCACGGTTATCGGCAACAATGTATCGATTTTGCAATCGGTAACCCTGGGCGGAACCGGCAAGGAGGATGGCGATCGCCACCCCAAGGTTGGCGACGGTGTACTAATCAGCGCCGGCGCTAAGATTCTGGGTAATATCTGTATCGGTGATGGCGCCAAGATCGGTGCCGGCAGTGTGGTATTACAAGATATTCCAGCGCATACCACCGCCGCCGGAGTGCCCGCCAAGGTGGTGGGCCGGCCCCGCAGCGACCAACCGGCACTGGATATGAATCACGGTATCAACTGCGATATGGACTGCACTATCGACGATTAGCAGGCCGGTTTTACACCTTGCTGCTGGGCCTGTCGATAGCGGGTTGTGGCGGCGGGCATATTGGCGGTCAAATTATCGATACGACTTTTATTAGAGGGGTGGGTTGAGAGAAATTCCAGCGGCTCGCCCTTCGACACCGCCTTCATATTTTGCCACATCTGCACGCTGGCTTGGGGGTTGAAGCCCGCTGTGGCCATCAATTCCAAGCCAATAAGATCGGCCTCGGACTCATGGGTACGGCTATAGGGTAGTTGCAGCAAATACTTACCGCCCACTCCCATTGCCGCCATCAGCGTCGCTTTTTGCTCCCCCTGCGCTACCATAGCACCTAGTAGCTGCTGGCCAGTGCTGGAGGCAAACTCCAGTGACATACGCTCATTGCCGTGTTGCGAAAGCACATGGCCAATTTCATGGCCGATGACCGAGGCCAGCTGGTGCTGGCTGTCGGCAATTTTGAGCAGCCCGGTGTGCACCCCTATTTTGCCCCCGGGCAGGGCAAACGCATTGGGACTGTCATCGCTAAATACGACCACTTCCCATTGCTTACCACCGGGTAGTGCCGCTGTAACCGCGGCGGCAACGCAGCTAACATAGCGATTGGTAGTGATCTCAGTAGCCACCTTGCCTTGGCCCTTCATATCAGCAAAGGCCGCCACCCCCATCTGGCTCATCTGGTCACTGGGAAACAATACCAGCTGCGAGCGCCCGGTCGGCGAGGTACTACAGGCCCCCAGAGCACATACCAGTATCAACAACATCCCTCGACGGGCCGCGGCAACTGACTTAGTGAAAATATGCATATATATGCCCTCCTTCAGTATTAGCCTGCGACTAGCGGTGATATTTGCCCGACAACTCGTGCACTGCCTCGATAAACACCCCGGCGTTAACCGGATCTACCTCAGGAGTGATACCGTGCCCCAGATTAAAAATGTGGCCTGTGCCTTCGCCATAGGACTCCAAAATTGTCGCCACTTCCTGTCGAATTCGCTTCGGTGAGGCGTATAACATAGTGGGATCCATATTGCCCTGCAGCGCGACCTGATCGCCAATGCGCGCCCTAGCTTGGCCGATATCGGTAGTCCAATCCAATCCCACTGCGCTCGCCCCGGTGGCGGCGATAGACTCCAGCCACTGGCCGCCGTTTTTGGTAAACAGGATAACCGGCACTTCTCGACCATCGGCTTCCCGAATAAGCCCGTCGACAATTTTCTGCATATAGGCCAGAGAGAATTCACGGTAGGCGCTGTGCCCCAGAGCTCCACCCCAGGTGTCAAAAATTTGCACTGCTTGGGCCCCGGCGCGAATCTGCCCATTTAAATAGCTGGTGACGCTAGTGGCCAGCTTGTCCAACAATCGGTGCATAACCTCTGGTTCATTAAATGCCAGCGCTTTGGCTCGTCTGAAATCTTTAGAGGAGCCGCCCTCAACCATATAGGTTGCCAAGGTCCAGGGGCTACCGGCAAAACCAATCAGCGGCACCCGTCCGTTCAGCTCCCGGCGGATGGTACTTACCGCGTCCATCACATAACCCAAATCTTTAATCGGATCCGGCACAATTAGCGCGTCGACATCGGCGGCGCTGCGCACGGTCTTTTTAAAGCGCGGTCCTTCGCCGGCTTCAAAATACAGGCCCAGACCCATGGCGTCGGGAATAGTAAGAATATCTGAAAACAAAATCGCCGCATCTAAAGGATAGCGTTCCAACGGTTGCATGGTCACTTCACAGGCAAATTCTGGGTTCATACAAAGCGACATAAAGTCGCCGGCCCGGGCCCGGCTCTGACGATACTCCGGCAGATAGCGGCCCGCTTGGCGCATCATCCAAACCGGGGTTACATCGACCGGTTGTTTTGCCAGGGCCCGCAGAAAGCGATCATTTTTTAGTTCTGACATAGATTATCTTCTAGCTAAGGGTTAAGAAAGTGGCGGCCATTGTACACTATTGCGCGGCAGTTAAGGCCCGTTGTAAGCTGGCGACACTTCGCACCCAGGGCTGCTGACCACGAAGTGCCTCGGGCAGAGATTTAACACGTTGCTCGGCGGCTTGCCGACTGGGCTCGGCAGCACTTAAAGCGACATACCACGGCGCGCCTTTACGCCGTAACTGGATGTAGCTAAGAGCCAACTGGGGGTTGTGTTTTTCCACAAACGCCTGAATACGCCGCTCGCTTACTGACCCGGTTAATTGCAACATATAAAACGCTGCAGGCAGCTCCAGCAGTGCTTGCTCGGCGCTGGAGTGGCGGGCGGTACTAGCCGGAGCGACAGCGACAACAAGCCCTGGTTTGTCGCCGACTAGGGGGGCCGTCGGAACTGCCACCGCTGGCAACAATTCCACATTAGTGACCTCGGCCGGCTCAACCGTGCCCTGCACTAGATCCTGCGCGGTTGTAGGGATCGATACAAGCTCGTCACTCTTGACAGTGCTGGCGGCGACAGTACTGACGGCAACACTGGCTACCGCTGGGTCCGTGTCTTCGGCCAATGGATGAGCCGGTGTCAGCTCTTGCCCCACCACTACTATCGAAGAGCTGCTTTGTGGACTCTGCTCGGAGCCCAGGATTTCTGGGACAGCTGTTAGTTCTGCACCGTTATTAACTACCGATTCCTTCGCCACCGGCAACGCCGCCTTCACAGGTTGTGGCACTGAGTCTTCGCCAATACCCAGATACCAGTAGACATAGCCAAGGGTGACACTGAGAATAACGATAGCGGCGAGGTGTGCGACGGGAATTTTGATGCCAAAACCCTTTTTCTCCGCGCCCGGCTCAAAGCTCAACAACGCCGCTGCCAAGGTATTGATTTCAGCGATATTGCCACCGCTGCGCTCCTGCAAGACCAGTAATTGATCCGCTGACAGGGGCTGCTCACCGGCGTAACCCGCAGCAGCCAGCAGACCCAATACATAGTCACCGGTCTGCTCTCTAGTTAGCGCCGGCAATTCAAATATTTTCAGCTGTTGGCGATCATAGTGAGCCAGCTCAGCTAGCTGCTCACATTGATACTCACCGACAAAGAGCAGGTGAATAGAGCCCCTGGCCCGCTGCACTAATTCCAGCAGTAACTCAAAACTCTCTACCGGCAGGAAGTGGGCCTGATCTATCGCCAACAGCAACGGCTCCGACTCCGCGCCGATATAGGCGTACTCATCGAGGGTGGTAATGAAATTGTCGAGGTTGTCGATATCACCCTGAAATTGCAGCTGCTGCGCCAGTGAGCGCAGTATCATTGATGGGCTCGACTCACGCTCGGCGTCTACATCACAACAATCCATAATTTGGTGCAGCTGTGCCAGCATCTCGTCTAGTAGTCGCGAGCTGCCACTACCGGTAGCCCCCAACAACATCACAATGTGCTCGCTAAAGCGGCTAAAGTGCACCACCTGCTCCAGCGTTACCTGGCGCTGTGCCCCGCGATAAAAATAGTCGCTGTCGAATTCAGCGGCAAAGGGGTCCGCCGCCAAGTCCAGGCGCCGGACATAGCCTGCGTTTGTATCGTCTTCACTCACAACGCGTTACCGGGCGTACTCATAGCGCGCCCGCCGCCTTAAGCGTGGCACGGATATCGGCCTCGCTGACATCGCTGGTAACAACCGCCTCACCGACAGCCTTTAACAACACCAGCCGCAGCCGCCCATCGAGCACCTTTTTATCGACACTCATCAGCTCGATAAATGTATCGACACTCATCATAGGCAACGCCACCGGCAGTTTGGCGCGAATCAGCATGGCCTCGATGGCATCGACTTCGGGGTCGCTAATCCAACCCAATCGCGCCGACAGCTTCGCAGCCAACAACATGCCCGCTGCCACCGCTTCACCGTGCAACCAGTTGCCGTAACCCTGGGCGGTTTCTATGGCGTGGCCAAAGGTGTGGCCCAGGTTGAGGGTGGCGCGAATTCCGGCTTCGCGCTCGTCGCTGGCGACCACCCTAGCCTTGTTTTCACAGGAGCGATAAATCGCCTCACTTAGGGTTGCTGTATCTCGAGCCAACAGACTCTCCATATTGGCGTCCAGCCAGTGATAGAAGGGCTTATCACAGATTAGACCGTACTTAATCACCTCGGCTAGACCTGCCGATAACTCCCGCTCAGGCAGCGTTTTCAACAATTCGATGTCTGCGATAACACACTGTGGCTGGTGAAAGGCGCCAATCATGTTCTTGCCTAGGGGGTGGTTGACCCCTGTTTTACCTCCTACCGAGGAGTCTACTAGCGACAACAAGGTGGTGGGAATCTGAATAAAGTTAACCCCTCGCTGATAGCTAGCAGCGGCAAACCCAGTCATATCACCGATTACCCCCCCTCCCAGGGCAATCAGGGTAGTACTGCGATTGTGTTTGTCCGCCAGTAATTTATCGTAGATTTGCGACAGTACCTGCAGCGATTTGTATTGCTCGCCGTCGGGTAGGATCACCTCAGAATAGTGTTTATCGACCAGCTGCCCCCGCAGTTCTCGCAAATACAGTGGCGCTACAGTGTCGTTACACACAACCATCACCTGCTGACCGGCAATATGCTGACGTAGCAGCGCACCACGCTGTAACAACCCCTCCCCGATATAAATGGGATAGCTGCGATCGTCGAGGTCAACATTGAGTGTCTGCATAAGGTGGGGCCAATTTTTTTGCGGTGACAGAATAAACAGGCGTAGGCAGCAATGCTGCCAAACCACTATTGTACCGTATTGATATCAGTGCTGCGAAGGGCCGTACTCGGTTAGTTGCTGTAGCCTAATATTAGCTGGCCAGCAGTTTTGCCAGCTCTTGGGATACCGACTTGGGGCTGCGGCCATCCGTGTCGATGGTAATATCGGCAATTTCGCGATAGAGCGGGTCCCGTATCGCCATTAACTCCGTCAATACCCGCCGAGGATCGTCGTTCTGCAGTAGCGGCCGCTTCTTGTCGCGATTGGTGCGACGAACCTGCTCTTCGATGGCAGTGATCAAATACACCACCCGGCCAGTATTGGCTAGGGCTTTGCGATTCTCCGCCTTCATGATGATGCCACCTCCAGTAGCCAGCAAGATATGATCGAGCTCGCTCAGTTCCAACAGCATCGCCGCCTCGCGATCGCGGAAACCGGCCTCCCCTTCCATATCAAATATCCAAGGAATGTCGACGCCGCTGCGATCTTCAATTTCCTTGTCGGTATCCTTAAAATCCAGCCGCAGATCCGCCGCCAATAGGCGACCGATGGTTGACTTGCCGGCTCCCATGGGACCGACCAAATAGACATTGGAACATGCTTTCATAGAATTAATACGCCGACATCGGTTAGTCTATCAGGGTGTCAGCGAGAATCCTCGGAGTAATAAAAATCAAGGTCTCCGTTTTTTCCTGGGTGACCGAAGTATTTTTGAATAGCCGGCCAATATAGGGTATGTCCCCCAACACCGGGACCTTAGACTCCTGCTCGACGTCGACGGTTCTAAATACACCGCCCAACACCACCGTTTCACCGTTGCCAACCAGCACCTGGGTCTTCAACTCGGTGGTATCGATGGTGGGTATAGTGCCACCATTTCCCGAGGGTACCAAGTCGCCAATCGAATCTTGATTGATCTCCAGGGTCATAATTATACGATCGTCCGGAGTGATGCTCGGAGTAACCTGCAACTTCAATACAGCCTCCTTAAAAGAAACTGTGGTCTCGCCATTTGCGGAGGACTCCTGGTAGGGAATCTCGGAACCAGACTTGATCACCGCCTCTTGCTTGTCGCCAGTAATCACCTTGGGTTGAGACACAATTTCGCCCCTACCCTGAGATTCCAGCGCACTCAACTCCATCTGCAATTGCACATCGTCGTCGACAAAGCCCACCGCAAAACTACCGGTCGGGGTGGCGACACCTAGATCAACACCTAACAAACTGGGCAGCAGCACCGGGTCGCTAAGGGAGTCGCCATTGGCTATTTTCAAGCGAGCATCAGCAACAGAATTCATACTGTTGCGCACCGAGCTGTTATCCGCGCCAAAAAATAGCAGATTGTCATCGCCATTGACTGCATTAATACCGGCGATACCCCACTCTACCCCTAGCTCCTCGTCAAAGTTGGAGTTTGCGATAACAATGCGGGCCTCCACCTGTACCTGACGCACTGGCACGTCTAGCAGCTGAATGACACGGCGTAATTCGATTAACTTTTGTGCTGTTTCGGTAACCAGCAGCGTATTGGTGCGCTCGTCGACAATAATGCTGCCACGCTCCGACAGTAAACTGGCGGTACTACCACCGGCACCCGGGCCACTTTCTTCCTCCGTTGAAGCACTGCTCTCAGCACTAAACAAGGCATACAGCGCCGAGGCCTCGGCGTAACGAATTCGAATAAATTCGGTCTGCAACGGCGCCAGCTCTTCGATCTGTTTATTGTTTTCTATCTCCTGACGCTCCCGCTCGGCGATCTCTATCGCCGGCGCCACCATTAACACATTGCCGATTTGACGCTTGTCGAGGCCTTTGGTCTTGAGTACCAGATCCAATGCCTGATCCCAGGGTACATTTTGCAGGCGCAGGGTGATGCGGCCAGATACGGTATCGCTGGCTACCAGATTAAGACTGGTAAAGTCGGCTATTAACTGCAACACCGCCCGCACTTCAATATCTTGAAAGTTGAGTGACAGCTTTTCGCCGACATAGGCAAACTCTCTTTTACGCTCCTGCAACTCCTCCTCGGTCAAAGGTTTAACACTGACCACATATTCGGTATCGGTCTGGTAGGCCAAGTAGTCGTACTGGCCGCTGGCTTCGATCGAAAACAGCGCTCCCTTTTCACTGGCCCGGGCTTCTACCAACTGTACTGGGGTAGCAAAATCACTGACGTCATAACGTCGCTGTAAACTTTCCGGCAGCGTGGCACCGTCGAAGTCGACCTTGATGGAGCCCCCCTCAACAAAAACATTAACCCCCGCCTCAGCGTTGGCAAGACTAATCAACAGCCGGCCTTCGCCCTCGTCGCCGCGCTTAAAATCGACACCGACAATATCGTTGGGTCCTGCGCTGGCAGACATTGGCTCTTCCCGAGACAGGCTGGCACCGCTAGCACTGGTCGGCTTTAAATACTCTCTGGCGCCGGCATCACCCACCACTACGTAAAGGCTGTTGCCCTCAATGCGGGTCTGATAGGGGGCCAGTTCTAGCAAATTGACAATCATGCGTGTGCGACCCGCAGACTCCAATATCACCGCGCTGCTGGCATTGCCGTTGGTGAGGGTGAATTTTTTTTGACTCAGGGCATTGCTGACATTGGCAAAATCGAGAGAAATTCTGGCGGGGCTCTCGATATTGTAACCCTTAGGCTGAGGCGGGACGGCATCAAAATCCAGACGGATTTCAAAACGGCCGTCGGGCTGCGAACTGAAATTCACGTCGAGTAAACTGGTTGCCGAGGCGCTCAGTGTCAGCGCAGTTAACAGCGCTGCGACCAACAGCCGCAACGGCCCGTAGATAGCGGATCGTCGTAAGCCTAACCCAGCACCGACTGGAACCGCCGGTAAAAATGCCATTTCCATGAACTTCTCCACTGTTACTTGTCGTCTATTGTCTTGAGCTTAACGGTTCTGGGTCGTTCTACCCAACCGTCCACACCGTTGGGTACTATTTCAATGACCGAAATATAGGTTTCACCGGTCTCGACGATTTGGCCGTGATCGTGCCCCATATAATTGCCATTTTTAACACGGTGAACACCACCGTCATTGTCTTGTAACAGCGCCCATAGCGTATCTTCCTGCTGTAGTGTGCCGACCATAGACAGCGATTCGATATTAAACTGCTCCAAAAATTCCTTGTTGCGATTACTGTCTGGCTTGACATTACTGGTCATTCGCAGCCGGGTAATTTCCGTCACTTCGATCGGCCGCTCGAAGGGGCTACGCTGGGCGGTGGCTGCGTAGCTAAAGGCCTTATAGGCCTTAAATACCGGGATTGGCTTTATTACTCCCGCCGGCCTGGCCTTGGTTTCGGCCATAAAATCATCGAGATCCCGGTAATTGCTGTTTTCACAGCCAGTCAATAACCCTAGGGCCAGCGCACAATAACCCAGCCGCAGTAACGTGTTACGCATCGTCTGCCTCCAAGTCTTTATAGCGGTAGGTTTTTGCCACGATATTCATGGTCAATGTTTTGTTGTCATTCTGTTTAATTTCAAAATCGTGCAGGGTGACAATCCGAGCGAGACCTGCGATACCGCTGACAAAGCCACCCAGGTCGTGGTAGTTGCCACTGACCACGATATGGATAGGTAATTCGACATAATATTCAGCCTGGCGCTCTTCCTGGGGCGTGATACTCAAGATCTCCAGGCCGCTTTGGCGTCCCTTACTGTCGATGTCCTCCAGCAGGTCAGGCACTTCAGTGGCACTGGGCAGCTGGCCAACCAACGCCCCGAAGGACTCCTCCATCTCCTCCATCTGGACCCGGTAGGCTTGTAAATTGGAAGCCTGGTAGGCCTTGGACTGGAATTGTTTTTTTAGATCAGCTTCCTTCAGCTGGGTTTTGACCAGCTGCTCTTGCAGGTCGGCGATAATGTAGAAATAGCCGGCAACCAATACCGCGGTGAATACCAGCGCCCAGATGATAGCTTTGACCACCATCGGCAAGGAGCCAACATTTTCAAAGTCCAGCTCGTTGATATCAAATTCTTTTAGCTCGTCGATAGTATCTTGAAAGGCCATAACTATTCCTCCTCGACTTTCAATGGCGGGGTACTGATGTCGAAGAAAAGATTAAATCGGCTGGCTTGCTCTCCAAAACTCGGCTGCGCCGCCACTTCTTTTAAGTTGGAAGAGGCAAACCAGTCGGAACCATCCAGGCGGCGCATTAAACTGGAAATACGGTTGTTCGACTCGGCAATACCAGTCACCATTATTTTGTCGTCGGTACGCGTTAGCTCGGTGAAAAATACGCCGTCAGGAAGCGTGTTAACCATGTCGTCGAAGATTCTGACGATAATGGGCCGATTGCCTTGCAACCGTTGGATCACCGTCATCCGATCCTCTAACTCCTGTTTTTTCTCTTCCAAAGCTTCTATTTCCTGCACCTGCAGGGTCAGCTCATCAATATGCCGCTGCAGGTAACTGTTGCGCCCGGCCTGCGCCTCAATGGCCCCGCTAACCAGGTTGTCACCGAGAAAAACCAATGCCGCAGCAACCGCTGCCACGCAGGCCAATACGAGTAGAAAGGCCTGCTTCAGTTCCTGACGCCGCTCTTCCCGCCAGGGCAGTAAATTTATATTTGCCATTATTCAAAACTCCTCAGGGCCAGACCACAAGCGATCATCAGCGAAGGAGCATCGTTGCTCAACAATAGGGTATCCACCTTAGAAGAGACCGACATATCAGCAAAGGGGTTGGCGACAGTGGTCGGCGTGCCCAACTTGTCTTGTACCAACTCCGCCAGATCGGCCATCGAGGCAACCCCGCCGGACAGTATTATATGGTCGACATCGTTGTATTGACTCGAGGAAAAAAAGAATTGTAACGACCGGGTAATCTGTTGAACAACAGCCTCTTTAAATGGTTCCAGCACCTCTGGCAGATAATCGTCGGGCAGCCCTCCTTGTTTTTTGGCCAGTCCCGCCTCATCCTGAGAAAGACCGTAGCGACGCTGGATTTCTTCGGTCAGCTGGCGGCCACCAAATAGCTGCTCGCGGGTGTAAACCGTTTGCCCATCGACCAGTACGCTGAGGGTGGTCATGGTAGCGCCGATGTCGACGATAGCGACAGCACTGTCTTCGTCGAAATCCAATTGATTGCGGATCAGGCCGAATGACCGCTCGATGGTGTTAACCTCCACATCGACAATTTTGGTGACAAAGTCTGCCATTTCCAGGGCATCCACCCGCAGGTCGACATGCTCACGCCTGCAGGCCGCCAATAACACATCGACGCGCTCCGGATTGTCCGCCGATTCACCCTGCACCTCGAAATCGATAGCGACCTCGTCGAGCGGGTAGGGAATATATTGATCCGCCTCGAGACTAATCTGCGTCTCCATGGCGTCGTCGTTGAGCCCCTCGGGCATCTCAATCATCTTGGTGATAACTGCTGATCCGGCTACCGCCACCGCCGCCACTTTCAGCTTGCTCTTGGCAATCTTGGCGACTTTGAGGATAGTTTCCGCCACCGGTTCCAATTCGGTGATGTTTTTTTCCACCACCACATTGGGCGGCAGCGAGCACACTGCGTAGCTCTCAACGCAATACCGACCGCCGCTCCGGCTGATCTCTAGCAACTTCACCGAGGAGGAGCTAATATCCATTCCCAGTACAGGCACAATTCTCTTTTTTCCAAACAAACTGCTCAACACAGTAACTTTTCCTATTCACATCCGTAACTTACAGCGTAATCTTATAACTTACATTAAATATCACGTCTGCTGATTACGCAAATTAATTGGCAGAAAAAGTGCTTATAATTTCACACTTTGGCAAACTATAGGGGCTGCAAGTCAATTGCCAGCATCTAAACATAACTGGAAAAGTATGTCTCATATTCGAAAATTAACAAGAATTTGTCTGTGGTTAATGCTTATTACTGGCACTGGCACCACTTTGGTGCTGGCCAGCGCCTACCTCTACCTCAGCCCCAACCTGCCCTCTGTGGATGTGCTCAGAGACGTCAAGCTACAAACGCCGCTGCGAATTTACAGCGCCGATCGCCAGCTAATCGGCGAATTTGGCGAAAAACGCAGTATCCCGATTAAGTACTCACAAATTCCCAGCCAGTTTATCAATGCCCTACTATCCGCTGAAGACGACGATTTCTATAGCCATCATGGAGTAAGCACCAAAGGTTTACTGCGTGCTGCCTCACAACTATTGCTCACCGGCCAGAAAAGCTCCGGCGGCAGCACCATCACCATGCAGGTCGCAAGAAACTATTTCCTCAGTTCCGAGAGAACATTTTCTAGGAAATTTAATGAGATACTACTGTCACTACAAATAGAGCGGGAACTGTCCAAAGGACAGATACTGGAGCTTTACGCCAACATCATATTTTTGGGGCACCGGGCCTACGGCTTCGAAGCGGCGGCTCACGTCTACTATGGCAAATCACTTAACGCACTGAGCTTACCGCAGCTGGCGATGATTGCCGGACTACCAAAGGCTCCATCGCGATTTAATCCGCTGGTCAATCAACGACGAGCACTGGTACGTCGCAATTGGATTTTGGGCCGCATGAGGAAGCTGGGGCATATCGACCAGGACGCGTACCAAGAGGCAGTCGACACTCCGATTAGTGCCGCGTTTCACGGCACCAGGCTAGCGATACAGACCCCCTATATCGCCGAAATGGCCAGAAGAGAAGTGTTACAGCGGTTTGGCAACAGCGCCTATACTGCGGGTTACAAGGTGTACACCACGGTGGATAGCACCTTGCAACAGAGCGCCCAAGCGGTGGTGAGTAAGGCCGTGGGTGCCTACGATAGCCGCCACGGCTACCGCGGACCTGAGCAACAGCTAGCCCATCCCGAGCAGCGCGACAGCGAAGACACCGCCGCCCAATTGACCCGGCGCTTGGCGGCATTAAGACCGCTGCGGCCGGTGTGGGGGCTACAAGCGGCGGTGGTCACCGCGGTGGGAGCACAGACTTTTTCTGCCCTACTCGCCGACGGCGTCGAAGTCGAGGTCGAATGGGATACCGGAATCAAACACTTGCGCCCTTTTATCAGCACTAATCAACGCGGGCCAAGGCCGCGGCTGGCGGCGGAACTTGTGGCAATAGAGAACGTAGTACGACTGCAACAGACCTCTGCAGGGCACTGGCAGCTAAGCCAACTGCCAAAAGTACAGGCGGCACTGGTATCGCTAGATGCCAACAGCGGAGCGATTCGCAGCCTTGTCGGCGGCTATGACTACCAGCATAGCAAGTTCAATCGCATTACCCAAGCGACCCGTCAGCCGGGCTCCAACTTCAAACCTTTTATCTATACCGCCGCCCTGGCCAACGGCTACACCGCCGCCAGTATTATCAACGATGCCGCAATCGTATTCGAGGACGATAGCCTGGAGAGCGCCTGGCGGCCGACCAACGACACCGGCAAGTTTTACGGGCCAACCCGGTTGCGCTATGCACTAACCAAATCCAGGAATATGGTTTCGATAAGATTATTGCGAGCGCTGGGTATTCGCAAGGCTATCGACTATGTTGGACGCTTCGGCTTCGATACCAGCCAACTGCCCAGGGATTTGTCCCTGGCCCTAGGCAGCCACTCGGTGCGCCCCCTGCAAATCGTTACCGCTTACGCCGCCATTGCCAACGGTGGTTACCGCGTCGCCCCGTTTCTAATAACGCAAATAGACGACATTGACGGCGACAGCGTCTATCGGGCCAACCCCGATACTGTTTCGTCTTCGCTAAGCGGTAACGACGCTTCGCTGTTAACAGAGGAGGCCACGATCGAGGACATTTTGCTAGGAGATGGCCCCAGCCCAACACCCAATCGGGCTGAACGCATTATTGAGCCGCGCGTCGCCTATATTATTGACAGCATCCTCAAGGATGTGGTGAACAAGGGCACCGGCCGAAAAGCAAGGGTATTAAAGCGATCCGATATAGCCGGCAAAACTGGCACCACCAATGGCCCCACCGATGCCTGGTTTTCGGGCTATGCCGGGGGGATAGCCACCACCGTATGGGTTGGCTTCGACAAAAACAACCTGCTCGGCAACAATGAATTTGGCAGCACCTCAGCGCTGCCAGCGTGGATAGACTACATGAAAGAAGCTCTAGATGGCGTACCCCAGCAGGTGCCGTCGCAGCCCCCGGGGGTTATCAGTGTCAAGATCGACCCCGATACCGGACTGCTAGCCAGGCCGGGACAAAAAAACGCGATTTTTGAAGTCTTTCGGCAGGAGCTGGCCCCCAACCTGGCAACTGACAACAATGGCCGAGGCGGCAATCACCAGCGGGCCGATGAACCCAGTGTAGACGATCTGTTCTGAGCGGCTCGGGGCGCCTATATCGCCTCCAGCGCCTCGGCCAGCGTCGCCACCGCTACCACCTCCATACCCGGCACCCGCTGTTTGGGCATATTGCCCCGGGGCACAATAGCCCGGGAAAAACCGTGTTTTGCCGCCTCCAGAATCCGCTCCTGACCGCTGGGCACCGGTCGAATTTCTCCGGCCAGCCCCACCTCACCAAATACCACCAACTCCCGAGGTAAAACTTGGTCGCGAAAACTCGATACGATCGCCAACAACAGCGCCAGATCTGCACTGGTCTCCAGCACCTTGACCCCACCAACCACGTTGGCGAACACATCCTGATCACCGACCTGCAGACCACCATGGCGATGCAATACCGCCAGTAACATGGCCAACCGATTCTGCTCCAGGCCGACCGCCACCCGGCGCGGATTGCCCAGCGGAGAGTCGTCCACCAGAGCCTGAATTTCAACCAATAGCGGCCGCGTTCCCTCCCATACCACCATAACCAAACTGCCGGAGGCCGGTTCACTGGCCCTGGACAAGAAGATCGCCGAGGGATTTTTTACCTCTTTCATACCCTCTTCCGTCATTGCAAACACACCCAACTCATTGACCGCGCCAAAACGATTTTTTTGTCCCCGCAACGTGCGAAAACGACTGTCATCGCTGCCCTCCAACAGGATCGAACAATCGATCATATGCTCCAAGACCTTAGGTCCAGCGAGACTGCCGTCCTTGGTCACGTGGCCGACCAAAAACACCACCGTACCGGTCTGTTTCGCGTAGCGAGTCAGGTAGGCAGCACACTCTCGCACCTGGGAGACACTGCCCGGGGCCGAGCTGATATCATCGCTGTGCACGACCTGAATAGAATCCACCACCAATACCTTGGGCTGCAACTGCTGCGCTTGTGCACAGATTAACTCGACATTGGTTTCCGCCAACATATTGAGCCGGTCTGTGGGCAGTCCGAGACGGCGCGCCCGCATCGCCACTTGCTGCAACGACTCCTCCCCGGTCACGTACAGCGCGTCCATACTAACCGCCAAATGACACATAGTTTGCAACAACAAAGTACTCTTGCCAGCGCCGGGACTGCCACCAATCAATATGGCCGAGCCGCATACCAGACCACCCCCTAGCACCCGGTCAAATTCTCCTGTACCACTGGAAAATCTAGGTAAGTCACCAAGATCTATAGCGTCTAAGGTCTGCATTTTCTGCCTACCCAGCGCCCCGCTATAGCCCTGAAAACGAGTTTCTTTCGCCTTCTGCGGTGAACTGGACAACTTGAACTCAGTTAGCGTATTCCAAGCATTGCAATCCCTGCACTGTCCCTGCCAATGGGGGTGATCCGAACCGCAATCGCCACATACATAAGCCGTTTTTTGTTTTGCCACCGCACACCTCAAAAATACTGCATCGTAGAAGCTGTATATATTACCAGTACTTTACTGGCAATCGCAAAGTACTGGTACCGGTTCCCTGTGAACCGTACAATAGCAGCTTGCCCACTCACTTCCCCCACTGCTATCGACATGTCATCATTAATACCTGAACGAGCACTAATCATTTCACCGACCCTGGCGACGACCATCGGCCTGGAGGAAGCGGTGCTACTGCAATTGTTAGCGGATACCGCCGCGTTCTGCCCACCACAGCAGCGCCACAATGGGCACTGGTACAGTCTCAGTGCCTCTCAGCTGCAGTCATTACTTCCTTTTTGGTCAACTGCAAACCTACAGCGCATTGCCTGTAGCCTTCGGGACAAAGGCGTCATCGAGCTCGACGACGACGCCCTGGCGCGGGGTGAGCAACTGTCTTTTGCGGTGAACGGACCGTCCGGTGTTGCCATCCCAGTGCAACAATCACCGCCGCCATCACCAACACCAACACCAACAGCCAGAAATGGCGGCGCCTGTTTGCTGACACAGCAGTGGCGACCGCAGGAGGATTTGCTACAAATACTGAGCCTGAATCACGCTATTCCCCGCGAATTCGCCCTCTCCCAGTTGGAAGATTTCATCTTCTATTGGCACGATCGTCGCGAGATTTCTCACTCCTGGCCGAATAAGTTTCGCCAACACGTGTTGAAACAGTGGCGATTTCACCAGAGCCAACAGGCTCAATCAGCCAGGGCAATACCGATAGCGCAGGACCAGCAGTGGTCACCCAGCCCCGAGGCACTGGAAATCTTGCAGCGCAGCCAAGTCAATAGCGAGTTTATCCAGGACGCGGTGCCGGAGTTTATTCTCTACTGGCGGGAGCGTGGGGAGGCCAGCAGCAGCTGGAATTCAAAATTTGTTGCCCACATTCGGCGCCAGTGGGCTATTTACACCAAGACTCTGGAGTTGGACTACGAGCCCCGAGAGATTGCGGTAAATTGGCAACCCAGTGAGGATGTCTTTGATATTTTGCGCCTGGCCAATATCGATCTCGAATTCGCTCGTCAACAGGTAGCGGAATTTGTGCTATTCTGGCGTGACACCCGAGAAATTAAACGCTCCTGGAATACCAAGTTTTTACAGCACGCAAAATACAAATGGGCGACTCGCCACCATATGGGACAGCACTATGCGGGACAGCAAATCGCTGACGGATCAAGTCGACAAGACGCTAAGAGCACCTTCGAACACCTCACTGACCGGAGCTGGGCAGAGGGCATGGTCGGGGACAGCTAGCGTGGCCAAGCCTCCGCTCACAGACCCCAGAGACAGTATTGATGCGATACCCACCAGTGATCATGTCAGTGCCATCAATCAAATGTTTACCGAATTTCAATTGGCCTACCACAATCAATTCCACAAGGCATTTTCCAGCGACCAGCAAATTGTTATGGCAAAACAATTGTGGGCCAAGACCCTATCAGACCTTCCCGCCGCGAGGATTGTGGCGGGGGCCAGGCGGGCGATAAAAAGCTCCGCTTATTTACCAACCATTTACACCGTTAGAAACTACTGCGATCTGCGCCCCGAGGAGCTGGGTTTAACCGACCCCTACAACGCCTACCTCGAGGCCTGCCGCGCCGCATCGCCAAAAAGCGAACAGCGCTGGAGTCACCCAGCGGTTTATTTTGCCGGCAGTGCATCGGACTGGTTTTTCCTCGCCAGCAGTAGCGAGCAAAAGGCACTGCCTGTATTCAAGCGCAATTACGCCATTCTCTGCGACCGAGTCATCAATGGCGAGCAGTTGGCGATACCACTGCCCAAGGCGATACCGGAACATATCGAGCGCAAACTGAGCAACGCCCAGCGTCGAGAGCGACTGCATAAAATGCGCAAAGAGCTCAACATCTAGACCGCAGTAACCGCCCCAACACCTCAATGGCGCCGCCCCGGACCTTGGGCGGCGTTGCCGAGTCCGCCAGCACAGCACCGGCAAAGATCAGTTTGCTCGCTATACATTGTAAAGACGACCTCGCAAGTGATATTTTACCGCCTGAAACTGACGCAGTAGTACTGACAGCAAGATAATAGGAACCTACAGCAACATGAATACGAGTGAGAACGCTGCCCCGGATTTGGTCTGGAATCTGGATAATATTTCCGATAAGGAAAAGGCGGCAAGCTTTTTGCGCCTGTTCGAACGCTCGCTGTGCGTGTATTCCGGCGCGGTGTCACAAATCTACGCTAGTTATAGTATTTCTCAATTGAGCCAGACCGCGGGCACTTTGGTGGTTATTCCCGATCCCTACGCCGCTCACGATACCTTCCAATCAATCAAAGACCGAGCGGTAGCAGGTACCGGGCTCTTCATTATCCCCGGTGAGGCGGCCAAAAAATCCGGCGGGTTGTACTTGATGCACCGCAATCGGAAAACCGGAAAATACAGCACAATCCCACTACACGACGGTATTCGGCGTATATCCGCCAGCATGGCAGAGGACAACCCGTTTCTACCCGTTATCACTAACAAGGATTTGCGTGAACTGCCCAACCGGGCGCCGATACTGCACCTGCATCGCCTCGATACTCGCAAACTCGACCACCTGTCATCCTTTCAAGTAGGCGACATCACCCGCACTATCACCGAAAAAATGGATTCTCTATTTGCTATTGGCCCCGTCCGCTAGACCACAGTGCACTATAGGCTTTACGCAACCCGGTTTGCTCTCTATCGTGCTAACAACATAGCTTTTCGACAGAGAAACGCTACAATACGCCCTCCCCACGTTAAGATGTTGTAAATAGACTATGTCAGAGCCCTCCGAACCGAATAGCACCCACTTCGGCTATAAAACTGTTCACAGCGATAGCAAAGAAGAACTGGTCGCCGGTGTTTTTCACTCGGTTGCCGCCAAGTACGACCTGATGAACGACTTGATGTCGGCGGGGGTTCACCGTCTGTGGAAGCGCTTCACCCTGGAATTATCGGGGGTTCGGGAGGGCCAAGTAGTGCTCGATCTGGCCGGGGGTACCGGCGACTTGGCGGCCAAATTTAGCCGCCTAGTCGGCGCCGAAGGCACGGTGGTGCTCGCCGACATCAACGACTCGATGTTAAAGGTTGGCCGGGACAAGCTGACCGACCTTGGCCTGGTGCAAAATATTCAATACACCCAGGCCAATGCCGAGCACCTGCCCTTCCCCGACCACTGCTTCGACTGTATTACCATCGCCTTTGGCCTGCGCAACGTCACCGACAAAGACGCAGCCCTGCGCTCGATGCAACGGGTACTTAAGCCTGGCGGCCGACTACTGGTATTAGAGTTTTCCAAGCCCAGCAGTAAATTGCTGGGGAGGATCTACGATGCCTACTCGTTTTCGCTGTTGCCGGCAATGGGCAAGCTGATCGCTAACGACAGCGACAGCTACCAATACCTGGCGGAAAGTATTCGCAAACACCCGGATCAAGACACCCTCAAGGACATGATGATAGAGGCAGGCTTTGCCCGCTGCGAGTACTATAATATGACCGGAGGCATTGTCGCTGTGCACCGGGGCATCAAGCCCTAGGAGGGCAGTTTCATGGTCAGCCAATCGCCCATCGATCCCACCTTGCACACCGCTGCCCTAGCCGGACTGGAAGTGGCCATCAACGGTGCGCTACAGTGGGATCCCGGTTCCCGCCAAAAGCTGGCGGAGTTGTCCGGTCACGTATTCCACTTTCAATGCCAGGCACCTAGCTTAAGCCTTTATTTACTACCGACCCGGGAGCGGCTGCGCTTGTGCGCAATATTTGAGGGCAGTGCTGATACCACCTTAACCGGTAATGCCAGTGACTTTGCCAAGCTGGCTAAAGCCACCGACCCCGCCAACGCACTGATCAATGGCGAGCTGCAATTGCAGGGTGATAGCAGCGCCCTGATCGCCCTACAATCGATTGCCAAACAGCTGGACCTGGACTGGGAAGCACCACTGGCGAGTCTTTTTGGCGACGTGATTGGCCACGGTCTGGGCCGGGGTATCCGCCGCGGTCTGGGCCTGGGACGACGGGTGATGATCAGCGCCACCAGCGCACTCTCTGCGTTTCTACAGCAAGAGAGCGAGCTGCTAGCTTCGCCTCCGCAACTGGCGTTTTTTTACAACGAGGTCAGCCAGCTCAGTATGCGTGCGGACCGGCTGGAGGCACGCATCGACAAGCTGGCAGGCAGTAGAGAACATCGATAACCACACGGTACCGCTCACCCACAACTGAAGGGCTCCAGTGTCACGCATTCAACGCCTCATCGACATCACCCGTATCACCAGCCGCTATCGCCTGGACACCCTCATCGAAACGCAGGCACTGCCGCGCGGGCTGCGGTTGCTACTGCGGTTCGGTCCCTGGCGCCTGCGCCCGATACCGGCAATCGACCGCGGTGAGCGTATTCGTTTGGCGCTGGAACAGCTGGGACCTATTTTCATCAAGTTTGGGCAGATGCTGTCTACCCGCGGAGACCTATTGCCGGCGGACATTATCGGTCAGCTCGCTAAGCTGCAAGACCAGGTTCCACCCTTTGCCGGGGATCAGGCCATCGCCATTATCGAAGGCGCCCTAGACCAGAGTATCGCACAGCTGTTTGCCACCTTTAGTGCCGAGCCACTGGCCTCAGCCTCAGTAGCCCAGGTGCACGCAGCCACGCTACACAGCGGTGAAGCTGTGGTAGTCAAAGTGGTCAGACCCGGCATAGAAAAAACCATTCACCAGGATATAGCACTGCTGTTGACCCTCGCCAGAACAGTAGAGAAATACCTGCCAGAGGCACGTCGATTGCGCCCTGTCGATGTAGTCGAGGACTATCGTCATACCATCATTGACGAGCTGGACCTGCAGCGAGAGGCCGCTAATGGCAGCCAGCTACGGCGTAATTTTGAGCGCTCGCCACTACTGTATGTGCCCAAGGTATACTGGGACTATAGCCGCCGCGACGTGCTCACCACCGAACGCATACACGGTATTGCGGTGACCGATGTGGTGGCACTGAACAAGCAACATACCAATATGAAACTACTGGCGGAACGGGGTGTAGAAATATTTTTCACCCAGGTATTTCGCGACAGTTTTTTCCATGCCGACATGCACCCGGGCAATGTTTTTGTCGCCACCGAACACCCCGACACACCCCAGTATATTGCTATAGACTGCGCCATCATCGGCACTCTCAGTGAATCGGATCAGTACTATCTTGCGCGCAACCTGCTGGCGATTTTCCAGCGCGACTACCGCCTAGTCGCACAGCTACATATCGAGTGTGGCTGGATCCCTGCACATACCCGGGCGAACGACTTTGAATCCGCAATCCGCAGCGTCTGCGAGCCTATTTTTGGCAAACCCCTGGGAGAGATTTCCTTTGCCCAGCTACTGATCTACTTGTTTCAAACCGCCAGGCGCTTTGACATGGAAGTACAGCCCTCCTTGGTATTACTACAAAAAACCCTACTCCATATCGAGGGGTTAGGCCGCGACCTATACCCTGAACTGGACCTATGGAGCACCGCACAGCCCTTTCTGGAGCGCTGGTTAAAACAACGCTATTCACCCCAGGGCACCTATCAGAGGGCCCAGCAACAGCTACCGGCGCTGTTAGAGCAACTACCAAGATTGCCGGAAATACTGCTGCAGTCATTACAGCAACGCCGCCATGCTCCCGCGAGCAGCGAGTCTGCGCAGCTCGCCCTCCTGCGCACCGAGCTGACTCGTCAACAACGCCACCGGAAACAGCTGACCCTGGCCGCCGCCCTGCTGGCCGCAGCCGCGGTGCTAGCCAACCCCTCCTGGCTAGCACCGCTGGCGACAGCGCCGGTGCTCAGCTGGCTGTTACTGGCCGCAGCCGGCTTAGCTCTGGTCCGGCGTTGAGCTGGGCTGGACTAGGCAAAAAGGACTTACTGCCCACGCCGATAGCGAGAGCCAAAAGAATCGCCCCATGAACGCCATTACACCACCAGATATGGCATAATGCTTCATTATCACCAGCGGCGGTTTTTCGACAAGTATGAACAGCGAACAGCAACAGAATTTTTTAGACGATTTACGTTGGGGCGAAGACGGACTGCTACCCGCCATTGCCCAAGATCACAGCAGTAATGAAATCCTGATGGTTGCCTGGATGAATCGCCAAGCACTGACTCTGACCGTGGCTGAACAGCGAGCTATATACTGGTCCCGCTCGCGGCAAAAGATCTGGCGTAAGGGTGAGGAGTCTGGGCACGTGCAAACCGTTAAAGAAATTCGCCTCGACTGCGATCGGGATGTTATCTTACTGAAAGTCGAACAAATAGGCGGTATTGCCTGTCATACTGGTAGGCGCAGCTGTTTCTATCAAAGTCTTGCGCAGGGCAAATGGAGCGAGGTCGAGGCGGTAGTCAAAGACCCCGCTGATATCTACCGCAACTGATATTTACGGCAACTGTTATTTACGGCAATTTGGACAAGCACAATATTCATGAACAGCACATTAGAACAACTGAGCAAAGTATTGGCGGCGCGCAAGGGCGAGGCCAATGCCGACAGCTCCTACGTAGCCAGCCTGCATCACAAAGGGCTCAATAAAATCCTCGAGAAAATCGGTGAGGAAGCCTGCGAGACCGTAATAGCGGCTAAAGACGCCGAGCTCAGCGGCGACAACAGTAAACTGATCTATGAAACTGCAGACCTTTGGTTTCACTCACTGGTTATGTTGTCTCATCTTGGTGAGGACAGCACTGCTGTACTGAAAGAATTAGAACGGCGCTTCGACTTGTCGGGGCTAGACGAAAAAGCATCACGTTAATCAATTTTAGTGTTCGGAGAGTCATTATGGGTTTAGGCGGAATTAGTATTTGGCAGTTGTTAATCATACTGGCCATTGTAGTCATGTTATTTGGTACCAAGCGTCTGCGCGGTATGGGCGGTGATCTTGGCGAGGCGATCAAGGGCTTTAGAAAGTCGATGGGCAATGACAATACGGCCACTGCAACCAAGGCCGACGACGACGATACCGATGCCCAGGCGACGGTCGAAACCCGCGACAGCGATAAATAAAGCAGGCTATGTTCGATATCGGCTTTCAAGAACTGCTGCTTATTGGCGTTGTATCCCTACTGATCATGGGGCCAGAGCGCCTGCCCGGCGCTATTAGAACTAGCAGCCTCTGGATCGCTCGATTACGCAACAGTTTTCGCGAGATTAAGGCTGACATCGAGCGTGAAATTGGCGCCGATGAGATCAAACAACAGCTGCACAATGACAACATTATGGCCAGTCTCGAGCGAGCTGGTGGTGACCTGGTCGAAGGCGCCAAGGATTTGCAATCCGACATCCAGCAGCTAAGTGGCCAACAGCACTACGATACCAGTCAGTTGGCGGCCGCTAGCAACGTTCCAGAGACTACCGCGGCAGCGGCGGACAAAAATAAAGACGACGGTGACAGCGCCAAGCAATGAGCAAGCCCGAACCCCAAGTATCATCCAGCGATAGCGGCGATCAGGCACTGCCTCTGGTCGCCCACCTGACCGAATTGCGCGATCGCTTGCTACGGGCGGTACTGGCTATCTTATTGATATTTATCGCGCTGTTTTCCTTTGCCAATGACATTTACTACTTTGTCTCCGAACCGCTGCGCTCGCTGCTGCCCGAAGGTACCAGCATGATCGCCACAGAAGTCGCCTCGCCCTTTTTGACGCCCTTCAAATTGACCCTGGTCGTATCGATTGTTCTGGCTATGCCCTTTTTGCTGTATCAAATGTGGAGTTTTATCGCCCCTGGCATGTACAAGTCCGAGAAGCGCATCGCTATTCCGCTGCTGCTATCGAGTATCTTGTTGTTCTATGGCGGTCTGGCCTTTGCCTATTATGTGGTGTTCCCGCTGGTATTCGGATTTTTCAGCGCGATCGGGCCCGAGGGAGTCGAATACACCCCAGACATTGCCCGCTTTCTCGACATCACTCTCAAGCTCTTTTTCGCCTTTGGTATCGCCTTTGAAATTCCCATCGCCACCGTTATTGTGGTTTGGGCCGGACTGACAACACCCGCCGCCCTGGCGCAAAAACGGGCTTATATTGTCGTGGGTTGTTTTATATTTGGCATGCTCCTGACCCCCCCCGATATCATTTCTCAAGCACTACTGGCGATACCGATGTGGTTATTATTTGAACTAGGAGTGATATTTTCCCGCTTTATCGACCGCAAACAGCAACCGGCAGAGCATACTAATACGATGGACAGCTAGCTTGACCGCCACCCTAACTTCAACGTCAATGTCGACCCAGCAAAGACGTTAATAAGACAATAGACACAGCAACCAAACGGTATTTTTTAATGTTACACGACAGCAATCTAGCCCAGTTAAAACAGCTGAAGCAATTGATAGAAGACGACAAGGAATACGCCGACGGTGTGGTAAAGTCAACCCAGCGGCGCTTTGGGTTTGTAGTGCTCGACGACGGCCGCGAGATTTATCTAGCGCCCGATGAAATGGACAAGGTTTTCCCTGGCGACCGGGTTACGATCCAGATTTTCACCCAGCAGCCCGCTGCCGGCGGTAAGCAAAAGAAAAAAAATGCGCCAAAGGCGAAAGTCAGTGGCCAGTTAATGAAACTGCTAGATTCGCCGTTGACAGAGTTTACCGGGCGCTATGTAGTCAAGGGCAAAGGCCACTTTGTCGAGCCCGATCTACCCAATATGAATCGCTGGGTATTTGTTCCTCCAGCGAAACGAAAAGAGGCCAAAGACGGTGATTTTATACGCTGTAAAATCACTAAGCACCCCTATCCCCACGCCAAACCCCAAGCAGCGATCATCGAGGTTATCGGCCCCCTGGAGCAACCGGGTATCGAGGTCGAGTATGCGGTCAACAAGTTCCAACTAGACCAGCCCTGGCCCGACAGTTGGCAACAGTTCCTAGCCGAGCCCAGTATCGAGGGCCGGGAAGACCTGAGTGAGCAGCCCTTTGTCACCATCGATTCCCCCAGCACAGTAGATATGGACGATGCACTACTGGCAACCACCACCGAGTCGGGCTGGCAACTCAGGGTCGCTATAGCGGATCCCAGCGAGTGGATCGAACCTAATTCACCACTCGAACAATTTATCGAGCGGCGCGCCACATCCGTTTATTTACCCGGCCGTGCTATCTCCATGCTGCCGCCAGAGCTATCTAACGATTACTGCTCTTTGCTACCACAACAGAGCAGGCCGGTATTGGTTTGCACAATGGCTATTTCATCCCAGGGTGATATAGAGGACTACCGCTTCAGCGAGGCGCTGATAGTTTGCCGAGACAAACTCAGCTACCACGATGTCGCCGGTTACCTGGCCACCCCCGGCGAGCAATGGCCCGGCTGCCACCGCAACGGCGATACTCTCAACCACCTGCACCACCTGAGCGAGGCACTACTCGCGGCACGCCAGCGCAATAATCTGGTACACAAAGGCCGCCCCAATTTTCGCCTGCTGCTCAATAACAAGCGCAAACTCGAGAGTATCGACATTGTTGGCAAATCTCCCTCCCACTCCCTGGTGGAAGAATGCATGGTCGCCGCCAACCGCTGCGCCAGTGACTTTCTCGGCGACGAAGGGCTATTTGTCGCCCACGCAGGTTTTCGCCAAGAACGTGTTGCCGACGTTAAGAAACTGGCCCAAGAACAACTAGGTATCGACGAGCTGGACCCAGTGACACTGACGGGCTATCGACAGTTGATCAACAGCATCGACGACGACGCCATCGAATTCCCCCTTCGCAGCGTGCTGAGCCGCCTATTGGAGCGCAGCAAATTAACCACCCGCAGCAGTGCGCACTTTGGCATGGGGCTGGAGAGCTATACTACCTTCACCTCGCCCATACGTAAGTACAGTGATTTTCTAGTGCATAGAATCATCAAGAAAAAGCTGCGCAGCGAGCCCTTATCGGTACCACTGCAGCAACAATTGGACACACTACAACAGACCCTTGACCGCGCCCACCAGGCCAGGGCTCAGATCGAGCAGCAGCTGAAATGCCAATTTATGAAACCCCTGCTGGGGCAAAGCTTTCGCGGCGAAGTCTCGCAGATTAATAGCAACGGGTTTACTGTCCGAGTGCACGACCACAATATCGAGGGTTTTGTCGACACCCGCCTACTGCCACAAAAGTACAGTTTTGACCCGATGCGATTGCGCCTCAGCAGTAAAGCATTGACCGTCGAGCTAGAGCAGGACGTCGAGATTGTAGTCAGTGAGGTAGACATAGACCGTCGTAGCATCGCGTTCAGCCTGCCAGCCGGCGAGGCGAAAGCGGGCTAGCTCTAGAAGTCGGCCAGATTGGGGGCCCGCGGAAATGGTATCACATCGCGGATGTTGTCCATGCCGGTAACGTAGCTCAGCAATCGCTCAAAGCCCAGCCCAAATCCCGCGTGGGGCACGGTACCGTAGCGGCGTAAATCCCGGTACCACTGTAAGTCCCCGCCGAGGCCCTGCTGGGCCATGCGGGCATCGAGGCATCCCAGGCGCTCCTCTCGCTGACTGCCGCCAATGATCTCACCGATTCCCGGCACCAATACATCCATGGCTGCGACGGTTTTTTCATCGTCGTTCATGCGCATATAAAAAGCTTTGATATCTTTGGGGTAGTTGCTGAGGATGACCGGCGCAGACGCATACTGCTCGCACAGAAAGCGCTCGTGCTCCGACTGCAGATCCAGGCCCCATTCAACTGGAAATTCAAATCGCTGGCCAGAGTGCTGCAAAATGCCGATGGCGTCGCCGTAGTCCATCCGTACAAAGGCGGTGCCCGCCATCGACTGCAGTCGCTCGATACAATCGCTATCGACAAAGTCATTAAAAAACGTCAGGTCATCGGCACATTTTTCCAGTACTACCGTAGACAAAAACTTCAAAAAATCCTCAGCCAGCGCTGCATTATCATTCAGATCGGCGAAGGCAATTTCCGGTTCCACCATCCAAAATTCCGCCAGATGCCGGCTGGTATTAGAGTTTTCAGCGCGAAAGGTCGGACCAAACGTATACACCTTTGACATAGCCAGACAGTAGGCCTCAGCATTGAGCTGGCCAGATACGGTCAGAAAAGTTTCGGCGCCAAAGAAGTCGCGCTGGAAGTCGACCGCACCACTCTCGGTGCGCGGTATATTGGCGAGATCCAAGTTGCTAACCCGAAACATTTCTCCGGCCCCCTCACAGTCACTGGCGGTGATAATCGGGGTGTTGACCCACTGAAAATCACGGTCAAAAAAGTAGTTATGGATGGCGTTGGCCAACACCGTTCGCACCCGGGTAATGGCCCCGAAAGTATTGGTTCGCGGCCGCAGATGCGCAACTGTGCGCAGATATTCGAAACTGTGGCGCTTCTTCGCCACCGGGTAGGACTCTGGATCCTCGACCCAACCGACAACGACAACTTCGCTGGCCTGGATCTCAAAAGCCTGCCCCCGACCTTCGGAAGCAACCAGCAGGCCACTCACCTGCACCGAGCAACCTGCTCCGGCGTTGACGACCTCACTGTTATAGTTGTCCAATTCGGCGGGCACTACAGCCTGAATCGACTCAAAGCAGGATCCGTCGTTAATCGCCAGAAAAGAAATACCCGCCTTGGAGTCCCTGCGACTGCGCAGCCAGCCCCGCACCGTTACCTGCACCGGTGTCGACAGGACCCCGGACAGCAATATTTTTACCGCGTGGGTGGAACAGGACTCACCATTCATCGTGCAAACTCCAATAACCTAGGATGGGCCGCTATTTTGCGCAAAAACAGGCCCTATCGCCAGTCTTGATTCACTCTATCGAACTCTGCCCGAAGCTATTGTCCCATTCGCCAGGATGTAGGGCCCATAGGATCGTTACTGCAGTCGATTGACACATACACTAACCGGGGGGGGTTGTGCGCTGAAAGCGGCTCAAGACAAACTTTGCCAGCCAGGGAAATATTCCCAGCAGCACAAATGAACCAATTAACGGTGCTGACAAAATGGAGGCAACACTATCCAGTTTAGCCAATTGAGTGCCAGCATTAACAAATACTGCAGTACCCGCCAACATGCCCAGCTGACTTACCCAATAAAAAGACCACAACTTAATGGGTGTTAAAGCCATTGCCAAATTGATCACAAAAAACGGGAAAATCGGCACCAACCGCAAGGTGAACAAATACATCTCCCCCTCTTTGCGCACCCCCTCGTTAATGGCTTCCAGATTTTTTGAAAAGCGAGCTAATACCCAGTCTTTTAGTACACTGCGGGCCAGTATAAACGCTAGGCTGGCACCAATCGTTGAGGCAAAAGAAACAATCAGTAAGCCCCAACCCAGCCCAAACAGAGCGCCGGCCACCAAGGTCATTATCGCCGCGCCAGGCAGCGACAGCGCCGTCACGGCAATATAGACAAGGAAAAATAGTACTGCCAGCAACAGTGGCTGGCGCTGCTGAAACCGCTCAATAATTTCGCGCTGGGAGTTGAAATACTCGAGACTAATGTACTGCCCACCGTCGAAGTAAAAGAAAGCGGCGATGGCTGCTACCGCAATAGTCAGGATAATTTTCTTTTGCATGGGGTTTCCGTTGTCAGTTAAAGGGCCTAGGCGACAACATAGCTCACTAGTACCCGTTTAAGCAATCGAAGATAGTAATCCCCAGCGCCGCAGTGAAGACCGATAACTAGCTGACTTGTTACAGTAGATATTCACACCGAGGGCCCGAGTAAATCAACCCGTAATTACATCCAGGGCCACTCCCTCCCGCAGCGCCCAGCTAGAAAGGGACAGACTTTCGATCGCGAAACTATCAAAAATCCCCAGGGCAATGGCCACTCCGGGGACAAATACCCCACGCCGATCTGCGCTGAGGCCTTCGAACTGCACCTCGTCAAGATGGCCGAGGTCAGTCAAGCGCTCACTCAAAGCCAGTAAGCCCTGGCGGCTAATTTGCCCCGGGGGGCCACCGAGCTGGACCAATACCGCCTCAATGGCAAGCAGTGTTCCCGAACAGCCAATCGCTCCTTGGACTACACCCAGCACCGGCACAATGGGCTTGATTGAAGCTGAGGCCTGCCCCCGGGCACCGGCAAAGCCTTCGACACTAATCGCTCCACCGGGAAAGTATTGCAACAGACTGACACAGCCAATCGGCAGGCTAAAACAGTGTTCGGGCAAGGGACCACTACCCAGCGCAAACTCGGTGCTGCCGCCACCGATATCGATGATCAACTGGCGCGAGCCCAGAATCAGTTCTCGCCTGACTGCGCGGTAGACCAACTCCGCCTCCCGCTCGCCACTGATAATATCAATGGGGTGTCCCAATAACGCTTCGGCGGGGCGACAAAACCGGTCGCGATTACTCGCCACTCTGAGCGCCTGAGTGGCGACAATACACACCCGAGACTGGGGCTTGTCGAAGGTGTAGCAGGCAAAGTCCGCCAGGCTATCTAGGCCGCGCCGGATAGCCTGGTCGGTCAACTCACCGGCAACCATATCCAGACTTAATTGCACTCGTCGCTGCAGCGCTCTCACTTGGATCAACTCACCGCTGCCCCAGTAAGCCTCCAACAGGTGAAAACTGTTAGATCCGAGGTCCACCGCAATGATTGTGTCCAACTGTTTTTGAATTGTAGCCTTGCCAGCGCCCCTTAGGGATTCGGATTTGGTCAATTTTTCTCCCTTGAAATATCCTGATCACGCCTCCATTATCCACTCGATAGCAGTAGATAAGTTCTGTGCGCTGTTTTATTCATACACGATGGGAGTTATGATACCGCTCCGTGTCGACATGCCTCAGGGCAATTCACGAATATTACTTGCAGTTATAGCTAACAGATCCTACAGCCCGTTTTTATCATTAACGACATACTTTTACTATTTTGAGCGTTAGTTTACCTAACATCGGTACATCGACAAGCAGATACCGGTTTAATTGAATATTTTCTAATGGAGACCTAATCATGAGCGACCATATCGTTCACGCAACTGATTCAAGCTTTGAAACCGAGGTACTCGGCTCCGATATACCGGTCTTGGTCGATTTTTGGGCCGAATGGTGTGGCCCCTGTAAGATGATCGCCCCGGTACTGGCGGAAGTCGCCGACGAGTATGCAGGCAAAATTAAGGTGTGCAAGGTTGACGTTGACAACAATACCGAAATAGCCCCAAAGTTTGGCATTCGCGGCATTCCCACGCTGATGATATTCAAAAATGGCAACGCGGAAGCAACCAAGGTTGGCGCGATATCCAAGACCCAACTGCGTGAATTTATCGACAGTAGCCTGTAGCTGTAAGGCTAACCAACGCCTTTATTGCGCCACCGCCGCCAATAAAGGCTTGCTACTGCCTGCGATCAATGCTACATTTACCCAGTCTGCCGAGTCCGGCAGCTTTCAATCTATATAGCTCTAACTCTACATTTCTATCTCGCTATTGATACTTTAATCAAATCCAATTAATTTAGAAAACACATCCGGACAGCACCCGCCACTATCGAGGCAGCGTGCCCAAAAAAAATTGTTGTCGTTTTCTCCCCACTAGCCCAACTCCAATAACTCTATGAATCTAACAGACCTCAAAACAAAACCAACCCAAGAACTGCTGGATATTGCCAAAGAAATTGGCCTCGACAATATCGCCCGTCAGCGCAAGCAAGACATCATATTTTCTATACTGAAACGCCACGCAAAAAGCGGTGAAGACATTTACGGCGACGGTGTACTAGAGATTCTTCAGGATGGCTTCGGCTTCCTGCGCAGCGCCGACTGCTCCTATCTAGCAGGCCCTGACGACATTTATGTATCCCCCAGCCAAATACGCCGATTCAATCTGCGTACTGGCGACACCATCTCCGGCAAGATACGCCCACCCAAAGATGGCGAGCGCTATTTCGCGCTGTTAAAAGTCAGTGAAATCAACTACACCCAGCCGGAACAGTCCAAAAACAAGATTTTGTTTGAAAATCTTACCCCATTGTTTCCCGACGAACGCTGCATCTTACAGGTGGGCAATGGCGCCACCGAGGACCTGACCGGCCGTATCATCGACTTGACCTCTCCGGTGGGCAAGGGTGCCAGGGGGCTGATCGTCGCCCCGCCAAAGGCCGGCAAGACGCTAATGCTGCAGCATATTGCCCAGAGCATGGTGCGCAATAATCCCGAGTGTTACATGATCGTGCTGTTAATCGACGAACGCCCGGAGGAAGTCACGGAAATGCAGCGCTCTGTACGGGCAGAGGTGGTCGCCTCGACCTTCGATGAGCCCCCCGCCAGACACGTGCAGGTAGCGGAGATGGTTATCGAAAAAGCTAAGCGTCTGGTCGAGCACAAAAAAGACGTGGTGATATTGCTCGATTCTATCACCCGCCTGGCCCGCGCCTACAACACCATTATCCCATCCTCCGGCAAGGTATTAACCGGTGGTGTCGATGCCCACGCATTGGAGCGCCCCAAACGCTTTTTTGGTGCCGCGCGCAACATTGAAGAGGGAGGTAGTTTAACTATTATTGCCACCGCCTTGGTAGATACCGGCTCGAAGATGGATGAGGTTATTTACGAAGAATTTAAAGGCACCGGTAACATGGAGCTACACCTCGACAGAAAAATCGCCGAGAAGCGAGTGTACCCGGCGATCAACATTCGCCGTTCCGGCACCCGCCGGGAAGAGCGACTAACCGGTGACGAAGAACTGCAGCGTATGTGGATTCTGCGCAAGCTGTTACACGGTATGGAGGACACGCAAGCGGTGGAATTCCTACTGGACAAGCTGAAGGAAACCAAAACTAACGACGAATTCTTTTTGTCAATGAAGCGAAAATAAGCCCCTTCGTCCAGCCGGGGTCCCCGGCTGCCTGGCCCCGTGACACGGTGAAGCAGTATTTTGAACTACAGCGACCTACGCGAATTTATACACTTCCTGGAACAACGCGGTGAATTGATTCGCGTTACTGCGGCGGTTGACCCAAAGTTAGAAATGACCGAGATCTGCGATCGGGTACTGCGCAGCGGCGGCCCCGCCCTATTGTTCGAAAATCCAATCGGTTTCGACACCCCGGTACTGACTAATTTGTTTGGCACCGAACAACGTGTCGCCTGGGGCATGGGGCAGGATTCATTGGCGAAATTACGTGAAGTTGGCGAGCTGCTAGCCTACCTACGCCAACCCGATCCACCCAAGGGCCTCAGAGATCTGTGGGAAAAAGCACCACTGCTAAAGCAAGTGCTCAATATGGCACCAAAAATCGTTAAGAAGGCACCCTGTCAGAGTGTTGTCATCAGCGGTGAAGCTGTCGACCTTACACAGCTGCCTATACAAACTTGCTGGCCCGAAGATGCGGCACCGCTAATCACATGGCCACTGGTAGTCACCCGGGGACCGCATAAAGAACGCCAAAACCTCGGCATTTATCGCATGCAATTGCTCGCCAAGAACAAGCTCATTATGCGCTGGTTGTCCCACCGCGGTGGCGCCCTCGATTTCAGAGAATTTCAGCAGCAAAACCCCGGCCAACCCTACCCCGTATCGGTGGCACTGGGGGCGGATCCCGCCACTATTTTGGGCGCGGTGACCCCGGTTCCCGACAGTCTCAGCGAATTCGCCTTTGCCGGGCTGCTGCGGGGGGGGAAAACCGAACTGGTTAAATCTATAAGCAACGATTTACAGGTGCCCGCTAGTGCGGAGTATATTCTGGAAGGCTTTATTGCCCCGGGAGATATGGCGGACGAGGGGCCTTTTGGTGACCACACCGGCTATTATAACGAAGTTGATCGATTCCCAGTGATGACAGTCACCCATATAAGTCATCGACCGGACCCTATTTACCACAGCACGTACACCGGCCGGCCACCGGATGAGCCGGCGGTGCTGGGCTTAGCGCTGAACGAAGTATTTATCCCAATACTGCAGCAGCAATTCCCCGAGATCAGCGATTTTTACCTACCTCCTGAGGGCTGCTCTTATCGCATGGCGGTTGTGACGATGAAAAAGCAGTACGCCGGCCACGCCAAACGAGTAATGATGGGGGTCTGGTCCTTTCTGCGTCAGTTTATGTATACCAAGTTTATTATTGTCACCGACGACGACGTTGACGCCAGAGACTGGAACGACGTTATCTGGGCCATGACTACCCGCATGGACCCACGCCGGGACTGTGTTTTTATCGACAACTCGCCGATTGACTATTTGGATTTTGCCTCTCCGGTTTCCGGCCTGGGCTCAAAGATTGGCTTCGACGCCACCAACAAGTGGCGCGGAGAAACCGAGCGCGAGTGGGGCAGACCCATTGCCATGGATCAAGCGGTGAAGGATCGGGTGGATGCCCTGTGGCCCGAACTTGGCCTGGGCGAGCACTAGCACAATGGATCACTGGATACGGACACAAACCAACTCCCCGCTAACGCAACCGGTGGAGTGGAGTCGGTGATCGACTCAAACCAATTCGGACTGCCACCACTAAGCCTCTATATCCACATACCCTGGTGCCTGCGCAAATGCCCCTACTGCGACTTTAATTCTCATCAAAGTACCGAGATTCCGGAGCGGCAATATACCGCAGCGCTGATCGACGATCTGGACCAGGAGCTAGAGTCGGTTCAAGGCCGAGCACTGCAATCGATTTTTTTTGGCGGCGGTACGCCAAGCCTATTTAGTGGCGGGGCCATCGACACCATCCTCGAAGCGGTACGCCAGCGGATCCGCTTCGCCAGCGATATCGAAATCACCCTCGAGGCCAACCCCGGCACTGCCGAACAACACAAATTTTCCGATTACTGGCAGGCCGGTGTCAATCGCTTGTCAATCGGTGTACAGAGTTTTGCCCAAGAACAACTGCAACAACTTGGCCGTATTCACAGTGCCGAGGAGGCTGCCACTGCCGTCGGCATGGCGCAAGGGGCTGGTTTTACCAACATCAATATCGACTTAATGCACGGCCTGCCGGCACAGCGGGAACCCCAGGCCAGAGCAGACTTACTCCGTGCCATCGAGCTGGGAGCCAGCCATATATCTTGGTACCAGTTGACCATAGAAGCCAATACCGCTTTTTATTCCACACCGCCGGTACTACCCAACGAAGACAGCCTCGCCGACATTCAGCTATCCGGTGAACAACTGTTGGCTGATAGAGGCTACCTACAATATGAGACCTCCGCCTACGCTACAGCCGGGCAACAGTCGCAACACAACCGCAATTACTGGTTGTTCGGCGACTATATCGGTATCGGCGCCGGCGCCCACGGCAAGCTCACCGACAGCGGTACCGGGGCCATCCAGCGGCGCTGGAAAACCCGTCAACCCAAACACTATCTAGACCCGGAGAAATCTTTTTGCAGCGGCCAGAAGTTTCTCGACAGCGCGGAGCTTCCGCTGGAATTTATGATGAATGCACTTCGGCTAAACAACGGTTTTGACAGCGCGTTGTACCAGCAGCGCACCGGGCTGCCACTGTCAGCCCTCGAGCCAACCCTATCAACCCTACAACAGCGAGGGCTACTACAGCGCGAAATGCAGCGCATCGCGCCAACAGATCTGGGACGGCGCTTCCTCAACGAATTGTTGGCTGCGTTCTAGTCTTCTCACAACGCAGCTTAACAACAAACCTTAACTACACAGTAATGGCGATAATCCAGTGGCAGCAAGCACCCCAAGACACAGCTGTGTTATCCTTGCCCGATTAACTAAAAGAATTTTACTGAGAGGCGACTACGATGCCAGTATACCGTTCAAAAACTTCAACCGCTGGCCGCAATATGGCCGGAGCACGTGCCCTGTGGCGTGCCACCGGCATGAAAGATGATGACTTTCAGAAGCCGATTATTGCCATTTCAAACTCGTTTACCCAGTTTGTACCCGGCCATGTGCACCTTAAAGATATGGGCCAACTGGTCGCCCGAGAAATCGAAAAAGCGGGGGGTGTCGCCAAAGAGTTCAATACCATCGCGGTGGACGACGGCATCGCCATGGGCCACGACGGCATGCTCTACAGCCTGCCCTCACGCGATCTTATCGCAGATTCGGTAGAGTATATGGTCAACGCACACTGTGCCGATGCCCTGGTCTGCATATCCAACTGCGACAAGATAACACCGGGCATGCTCAATGCTGCCCTGCGCCTCAATATTCCCGTCATTTTTGTTTCCGGTGGGCCGATGGAAGCGGGGAAAACCAAATTGTCCGAAGTCAAACTGGACCTTATCGATGCTATGGTCATCGCCGCGGACGACAGTAAGACCGACGAGGAGGTCGCCGAGTACGAGCGCTCGGCCTGCCCAACCTGCGGCTCCTGCTCCGGCATGTTTACTGCCAATTCGATGAACTGCTTAACCGAGGCGCTGGGGCTATCGCTGCCGGGCAATGGCTCCGCTCTGGCCACCCACTCCGACCGCGAACAACTGTTTTTGCAGGCCGGTCGCACCATCGTCGATATTACCCGACGCTACTACGAACAAGACGAGGTTTCACTGCTACCCCGCGCCATAGCCAATTTCGAGGCTTTCGAAAACGCCATGACTCTAGATATTGCCATGGGCGGCTCTACCAATACCATCCTTCATTTGCTTGCAGCAGCCCAGGAAGCGGAACTCGCCTTCACCATGGCCGATATCGACCGCCTGTCGAGACAGGTTCCGCAGCTGTGTAAAGTCGCACCGAATACGCCGCTATACCATATGGAAGATGTTCATCGGGCCGGCGGGGTCATGGGTATCCTAGGAGAACTAGACCGAGCTGGGCTACTACACAATACAACTCAAACCGTTCACAGTAAAACCATGGCGGCGGCGCTGGCCAAATGGGACATTACCGTAACCGAAGACGAAGCCGTTAAGCAATTTTTCCTCGCCGGCCCTGCAGGCATACCCACCCAAACCGCCTTCAGTCAGAGTACTCGTTGGCCCAGTCTAGATGCTAATCGCGAGGGCGGCTGTATTCGGGCGATTGAACACGCCTACTCTTTGGAGGGTGGACTGGCGGTCTTGTACGGTAATATTGCGGTCGATGGCTGTGTCGTCAAGACCTCTGGGGTCGACGACGACAATCTAATTTTCGAAGGACCCGCCCATATCTGCGAAAGCCAAGACGCTGCGGTGGCAGACATACTCGACGGAGTGGTTGTGGCGGGTCAGGTTATCATCATTCGATACGAGGGCCCCCGCGGTGGGCCCGGCATGCAGGAGATGCTGTACCCAACCAGTTATCTGAAGTCTAAAGGTTTGGGTAAAGCTTGCGCGCTGCTCACCGACGGCCGATTTTCCGGTGGTACCTCCGGGCTCTCGATCGGTCACGCTTCCCCCGAAGCTGCAGCAGGTGGAGCCATCGGCCTAGTCGAGGCCGGTGATATAGTACGAATCGACATCCCGGCCCGCACAATCAATGTCGCCGTCAGTGACGAACTGCTTGCCCAGCGGCGTCAGCAGATGGATGCTAGTAACAACGGTTGGCAGCCGGTGGAAGAGCGCCCCAGGAAAGTATCACCAGCACTCAAGGCCTATGCCAAGATGGCGACCAGTGCCGATAAAGGTGCGGTGCGGGATATCAGTCGACTCGACTAGCTCACAGAGAAGCTGCAGCGGGTATGTCCCCGCTGGCAGTAATAATATTAGCTTAGGGAAGATAGCGCATTAAGGTGAGATCCAAGTGTTACCCTGGCACGACAAGACAAAAAAGGCGCCCTAGGGCGCCTTTTTTATAGCTGAACCGAGGTTCAGGCGTCCTCTTCGAGGCTCTTTTGACGCTTGATTGTATTGTTCATATGTTTAATCCACTGGGTCGCATATTTTTTACTGCGCTTGTCTTTCGCCGCTTTATCAAAAGCACTGCGGGCCGACTTGTACTGCTGCAGATTAAAGTGCGCCATGCCCAACACCAGGTTGACAGTGTCCGAGCGCTTTAAGCCACCCTTTTTAATACCCTTGCTACAGGAATCCACTGCTTTCTTAAACTGGTCGCTATCCAGATAAACACTGCACAGACGGTACCACAGTTCCCCCTTTTCCGACCCCGCCGCAGCTTTGGCCATGATCGGTATCGCTTTTTTGATCTCCTGTGACTGGCGCCAGGCACCACCCAACAGCTCCAAGTTTTTGGAGGTAGGGTCGATGATTTTTCCTTCGATACCCTTGTCCAGTACCTTTGCTGCCTTATGCGGGACATCACTAGCCAAGAATAAATAGGCCATATTAATCAGTTCTTTTTCCTTGACTAATAAGCCCTGCACATAAGCTGTTTCCATTGCAGCCAGCTGCCTGTCTTCGTTTTTAAGCTCGGAGTACATGGCCGACAATTGCACCCAGTGAGATTTTTTCGGGTAGTGCACCAGCATCTCACCCAGTATCTCTACCACCTTGGCGTAGTCGTTTTTCTCGTAGTACAAAAAACGCTGCAGACCGTACCAATTTTCTTTGGGGACCTTGCCAGCGGTCTTAAACATACCGATAGCAATTTCAATGTTTTCCAGCGCAGGGTCGTACTCTTTCAACTGATAATAACCCTGGGACAACAAATTGTAGGCAGAGGCACCAATAACAGTAGAGACGGACATCCAGTCATTGAGTGCATCGACACCCTCACGCCATTGGTCAGTCACGAAATACAATTGCGCAATACTGTAGCGGGCCTGAATTTGCTGACCTTCCGGACCATCGACAATGCCTATAATATTCTTATAAGCCTCGATAGCCTGGGGGTACTTTTCCAGTGAGTAGTAGATAAAGGCATAGGTATTGAACACATTGGCCTGCTCAGCGCCATTAAGCGGCCTTCTGCCCTTACCCAGCTCTCCTAGCAACTTCAGGGCCCCGTCGTAATCTTTGACCTCGATAAGTTCTTGGGCCTCGAGTACTTTTTCGTAGATCTTATTGGACATCGCCTGAGTGCGCTTTGTCTTTTTCTTCGGTTTTTCCGCTGCCTTTTCCTGGGCATGAGCAACGCCCGCAGTCATCGACACGTCGACAGATTGCAATACCGTCGGCAACGCAGCCTGCAGAGCCAGCAGAGAAACGCCGAGGACCAGGGGCTTACCAAGACCGAATAGCGATTTAAGCCTATATACATTCATAATTTTGTAAATTCCGAAAATAGTTTCTTCAGCTGCTATTTTTCAAGCTCGTAGGTGAATCGGTTTTGCACACCAAATACTTCGATGGCTTCACCGTCGACAACCCGGGGCTTGTACTTGAACTTGTGCGCTGCCTTGACCGACTGCCGTTCGAAATAACCTTTGGGAACACAGTCGACCGGTACCGGGTCTACGATCGAACCCAGCTTGGTAACGGTATATTCCACCGTGCAATAACCCTCAATTCCCCGGCTCTGGGCCCGGCGAGGATACATCGGCGCGACTTTCACAATAGGCAGGTATTCACCGTCGGCGCTAGTGAGACCACCCAAGCCAATATTAACGTCGGCAGATACTGTCGGCGACATATTAACCGCGTCGGGATTGGCGTCGACATCATCGATATCGGGCTGATCCATATCCGGCGGAGGCTCCTGAGGATCCTCCGGCTTGGCGGGCTTAACCTCTTTCACGTTGCTGGTGATTTCAACATCAGGCATCGCAATATCGGCGATCTTGGTTCTCTTTTTGTCGTCCAGCCCTTTGTCTGCCATTTCAATAAGCGCAGGCATTAGCACGAACAAGAACACGGTCACCGTAAAAGCGAGTACAGCACCAAAAAATAAGCGTAAATAGTTCATAATGCCCTAGTCGTCTTCAGTAGCCAGTGAAACGTCATAGACGCCCGCAGCGCGGGACGCATCGATAACAGCAGTAAAGGTTTCTGTCGTAGACTTATTGTCAGCCTGAACGACCACCGCACCCTTGGGGTTCTCAGCATGCATACGCTCGATCACCGAGCGTACAGCCCGCTTGTCGACGCGACGCTTGTCGATCCAAATTTCATTGGTGGCACTGATGGCAATAAGAATATTGACATTTTCCTTTTTCGAGGCGGTCGAAGCCTCCGGACGGTTCACTTCAATACCCGCTTCCTTGATAAACGAAGCGGTTACAATAAAGAAGATCAACATGATGAAGACCACGTCCAGCATCGGCGTCAGGTCAATTTCGGAGGCCTCATCTTCACCCCCTCGTCTAATAGCGTTTCTGCGCATGATAATTCTCTTAGTGGTCAGTTGTCAGATGATCTTCGAACAATTTGCATTCACGGTCGGCAATCTGGGTCACATAGGTATTGGAAAACACCCCGGACAGCGCAGCTACCATACCAGCCATAGTGGGGATAGTGGCTCTCGACACGCCCCCCGCCATCGACTTGGCGTCGCCGCCTCCGGTTACCGCCATGACATTAAACACCTCGATCATGCCGGTAACGGTACCCAGCAGTCCCAACAGTGGAGCTATGGCCACCAGTGTTTTGATCATGGGCAAGCCAGCTCTAATCCGTAAATTGGATTGCGAGATCAGCATTAAGCGTATTTGCGAGGCATTCCAGGATTTGCGCTCAGAGCGCTCCTCCCAGCTGCCAATCGCCTGGTCGACGTCTTTGCGCAAACCCGTACGAAAATACCAAAAACGCTCGAACACCAGTGTCCACATTACGAATGTCAAGATTGCGATTAGCCAGAGCACATCGCCGCCCTGAACCATAAAGCGGCTTATTATGTCCAGAATCTCTTCGAGATTATAAACCATTTAGCCATTCCCCAACTTTGCTTCAGTGTGCTCGGCAATAATACCCATAGTCTGTTCGTCCAGTACGTGCAGTACCTTCTTCGCCTGACCACTGGTTACTGTGTGTAACAGCACCGTAGGAATAGCGACCAGCAGACCTAGAACCGTAGTTACCAGTGCACCTGAGATACCGCCAGCCATCGCTGTGGGATCACCTGCACCGAAAATAACAATCGCCTGAAACACCAGAATCATATTGGTAACCGTACCCAGCAGACCCATAAGCGGTGCCACTGCGGCGATGATTTTCAGTAAGTTCAGACCCATTTCTATTTTGGGAGTCTCTTTTAAGACCGCTTCGGAGAGTTTCAATTCCAAAGTTTCGGTATCCATACTGGGGTTTTCTTCGTGTACCATCAGTACCCGACCCAGTGGATTGTTGGCATTGGGCTTATCTGCTTTCAGCTGTGACTTAACCTTGGAGTAGACCGAGGTAAGCACTAACAGCCTCCAGATTGCCAGCAGGAAGGCAAATGCACCAACCACTGCGATTGCATTACCTATCACGCCGCCTTGCTCAAAACGCTCTTTCATAGTCGGCGTATTGATCAGCGCCGAGAGATATGAGCCACCCAAAGGTCCAGTGGGGTCGACACCAAAGGAGGAGTAACCACTACTATTACCGGCCAGAGATTCCGCCCAACCGAGGAAGTTATCCGCAGGCTGCCTAGCCAACACTTCCAACACGCCATTGTCGTTGTAGGTCAGGTACTCGCCCTGATCAGTAACAATGTTGTAGGAACCGATGCGAATCACGCGGCGCTCTTCTTTCTCGCCACCGGGCTTGGAGATCTCAGTGTTAAACGATACCACTCGACCAGACTCGATCATCTCGCGTTGCATTTCAAACCACATACGCTCGATTTCTTCGATGCTGGGCAACTCGTCTGAGTTGCTCATCTTGCCGATCAGCTCATCAAAAAATGCTCCCCGGTTAGGGTATTGCGCACTGACCAACGACGTTGAAAAGTTAGAGCGGAGGTCACCAGCAGCAGAGGTCAAATGACCAAACAGCTCAGTTAGGTTACCGAGGCGGTCTTTTAACTGCTTTTGCTTGTCGGCGATGGTCTGCTCGTTTTTTTCGAAGTTGGCTTCCAGCCGGCTCGAACGCTTTTCTTCCTGAACTCGCATGCCCTCAGCTTCGGCCAGTAGCCTTTTCTGATCGGTCTTAGCAGCTTTAAAACGCGCTTCCCGAGCTCTGTTCTCTTTCGCTTCTGTGGCCTGTCCTTGCTTGACAAATCCCAGCAACTGGTCAAGTGTCTGCGCTTCCTGCGCCATTAGCGAACCGGCGCCAGTGGCCAGTAACGTGCTTGCGGCAAATACTACCGACTTTACAAAATTAGTATTCATTACTTAGCAGCCTCCGGCGCGGGAATGGGTAGTTTGAGTATATCGACGGTGGCTTGCTGGCGCGCAATACGCAGCCCCTTGATAATGGCGTTGCGGTACTCACCGGGGTCCAACTCAACAAATTGACCCGCATTCTTGTCCCAAGCACCGGATATCAAGGTATCGGTGGTCTGGTACAACAGTGCGATACGGCCGACACGAAAAAAGTTCACTTCGCGCTCGGAGCCATTAATGCTGATTGAACCTTTATAGGCATCGACTTTACGGCCGTATTCGTTTTCGATTTTGTAGGCTTCTAATACTTGGCGAAACTTCTCCGCCACCGACAAATCGGAACGGTCAACGTTGGCCCGCAAAAAGGCAACACGCTCATTGCGCTCTTCAATCTGGAAGGGAACATCGAGTTTTACAAACTTTTCGAGACCGTCAATCATACGAATGACCAACGGGGTAACCTGGCGCTGTATAACAGTAACCTGTCCGATAGATTTGTCGATGCTGGTAACACGAGTCAACTGGTTGGCAATTTGTTTCTCCAGACGCGCATTGTATACGCGCAGACCATCGACCACCTTCATGACTGTTTTATAGTCCTGAAGCAAATCGCCGGTCTCACTGGCTAATTTGTCAATCGATTTTTGAGACTTAGTCGCGGCAGCTGTTTTAGCCTGACCAACAGTTAACACGGCGTCAACCGAGTTCGCTTGGGCGGTAGCGCCCAATAATGCGCCACATGACACAGTCATTGCGAGCGCGATCATTTTGAATCGATGCATATTCATGGGGATAGCATTTCCTTCAGAGATATTTGAAATAGCAGGTTAATAATTCTGGGTACAATGATAGTGATAGTGCTTTTAACTTTCCTTATCAGCGCCGTATTTTAATCTTAAGCTTTTACATTAAGCAACGCTCAAAACCACTTTGATCGCCAAGAAGGAGGATTTATTTTTTATGGGTATCTGGGTAACAAAATGACGAGTAAATGGGTATCAAATCGACCTAAACATGTATCAGTTTTGTAAAGCTTAAAGGTCTTAAGCTTGTGGCCTCTCCATATTTTGTAATATCGAAAGCGATTAAAACGACTTACTTATAACAAAAAGTTTGGTATTCGAGAGTTTATGCGCTTTTTAAGCCACTATCATCGGTCTAACCCTTCACCAAGTCAGTGCTCGCTGAAGGACACCACTACAGCTTTGAGTAATAGCCGTCATGATAGCTGGGAACGGCCCTTTTTCCAGATTTGATAACAGTAACCGATATTGGATTCAAAGCGCTGCTCAAAGACCTGCTCCAGGTCCGCTGGAAGGGCCGGAAACGTGACGTCTCCACTTGCCTCCAGGTCAATAACCGAGCGGTGTACGGTATCGACGCGATCTATTAGCTGCCGGTATATCTCACCCCCTCCCGCGACTAAAAGATGATCGGTAAACTGTGGCATTTGCTCCAGCGCCGACTCCACCGAAGTGAACACCTTGACTCGGTCATCACCAACCGAGAGCTGTTCCGAGCGGCTAATAACCGCGTAGTTACGGTTCGGCAGCACCCCCATCGACTCAAAGGTCTTGCGCCCCACCAGCAACCACTGATTATAAGTCATGGCCTTAAAAAGCAGTTGCTCCCCCTTAGCTTGCCAGGGTATCTCCGGGCCATTGCCAATAATCCCGTTGCGAGACACGGCCGCCATTAACGATAACTTCACAATTAGTCCTTACTTTTATGTCCATAAAAACGTCTTACACACTAAATCAAACCGCCATAGGCGGCCTGGGTGTCGACATTTTAGTGTCATTGGGCTGGTAATTGGTGAATCTTAGGTCGGCCATGCTCAGGCTTAATAAGTCCGCCATGGATCGTAGATCCCGATCGATCACCAGCTGCGGCAGCGGGCTTATCGCCCGCTCGACGGCCTCTTCAATGTAGGGAATTTGGTTAGCGTAACCACCACTATAAATATGCGCATCAATCAGCACTAAAGACAGTTTTTTCGGCCGCACAGCCAGCAGCTTAGACATCGCCATCAATAAAAAACCAAACTGCGGCGCATTGGCGCCACCTAGGCCAAAGGGCGTATCACTACTGCGTATTTTTACCGCCAGATTGAGTTCGGGCTCGCCATCGGCGCCCATGGTGGCGGCAAAGTTGTAGTTATGACAGCACGGGGTCAGCGCCATGCGGTCGAGGTCGGCGGGACTCCACAACTCAATCATCGCTCGCCGCGACCAGATATCCCGCTGCAACTCGCGGATCACATAGTCCAACTGGTCAAAGCCACCGACGGGCTGGTAGTGCTCATCGTAGTCGCCGCCGGCGTGACGCATCACTGCCCCGTAGGCATAGCCCATATGCCCCTCGGGCAGCTCATATAAGCCGCGCCCGTCGAGGAAGGCGCGACGGGTATTGCCATGCCAAAACTTAATACCCTTGTCTTCCAGCTCACTGGTCTGAACTCGGCCATTGAGGAAAAACATCATTTCCTCAAAACACAGGCGAAAGGGCACTGGCCGGCCGGTTAGTAGCGGGAAACCCAAGCCAACGTCACTGAAGTCCAGTGTTGCGCCAAAGGTTTTTTTGGTGCCACAACCCGTTCTGTCCGGGGTAATATGCTCTATTGCCAGAATATCTCGCAATAGCTGTATATATCCCTCTTCGTTTTCGTAGACGTTCACCGCTAACTCCTCCAACTAAAACTTAGCTTAAGCGCCAAATGATTGGCTACAGGGGCTCAAGATTGGGCGGGCAACTTCGCCGCGCCGCGATAGGCCGCTATCATCACCACAATACCGAGCAGCACCATGGGCACCGACAACAGCTGCCCCCTAGTCAACCAACCGAAGGCATCAAAACCAATATGACTGTCCGGTTGACGGTAAAACTCCACGATAAATCGAAACACTCCGTAGCAAATTAAGAACAAGCCCCCTACCGACCAAGGCGGTCGGGCCCGGGCAGAAAAAGCGTAGATAATTGTAAATAGCAACAGCCCTTCCAAACCTAGCTGATACAACTGAGAGGGGTGGCGCGCGAGCCCCTCGGGGTCGGCGGGAAAGATCATCGCCCAGGGCAGTGTCGCGGGGTCTACCGGCCGGCCCCACAACTCCTGCCCAATAAAATTGCCGAGACGCCCCATACCCAGCCCGACCGGCGCCAGCGGCACGACAAAATCCAGCAGTGCCCCGGCACCCACTTTAAGTCGTCGCGCATACAATACCATAGCGACAAAAACCCCCAGCAGCCCACCGTGGAAGGACATACCGCCCTGCCAGACCTGGAATAACCATAGCGGATTGTCTAAAAACTTATCAAAATTATAAAACATGACATAACCAAAACGGCCGCCGAGCACCACGCCGAGTGCGCCGTAAAAGATCAAATCGTCCACCTGGGCCCGCTTGATCGGCGCATAATCGCTGCCAGAGCGGCGCAGCGCCAACCACCAAGCGGCACCAAAGGCCAGCAAGTACATAACACCGTACCAGTGAATCGACAGGGGACCTAGCGACAGCGCAACGGGATCGATATTCGGATGTGTTAGCATAAACAACTGGGCCTCGGTCAATACAAAAACGAGCGCCATTATGCAGCATAAAGTAACTATGCTCGAACTAAATTACGCAGTAAATACCCTATGTGCCTTATTCTCTTTGCCTTTCAACACCACCCAGACTACCCGCTTATCGTTGCCGCCAACCGCGACGAGACCTATGCCCGGCCTACCGCTGCCGCGCAATTTTGGCCCGATGCAAGTGGTATCTTTGGCGGCCGAGACCTACATGCCCAAGGCACATGGATGGCGATTAACCAAGCCGGACGCTTTGCCGCGGTGACCAACGTAAGAGAGGCCGCGACACCCGGTCGCGAACTGTTGTCCCGGGGAGAGCTCATCACCACTTTTTTGAACAGTGACGACAGCGCTTTGCAGTGTCTCAGTGACTTACAGAGCCGCCAACAACAGTTCGCCGGCTTTAACTTGCTGGCGGGAGATTTCTCCGACGGTCGCTCTGAGCTCTACTGCCTCAGCAATCGCCAACCTACTATCGACATTTTGTCGGCGGGAGTACACGGTCTCAGCAACGGCTATCTGAATGAGCCCTGGCCCAAAGTCAGCGGCGGTAAAAGCGCGCTGCAACAGGCCATTAATAACAGCCAGGCACCTGATCAACTGCTGCCGATCCTACTCGATGACCGTTCCGCCGCCGACAGCGAGTTACCCGTCACCGGCGTCGATCTGGCTGTGGAGCGAGGGCTGTCGAGTCGATTTATCCGCTCCGCTAGTTACGGCACCCGGGCTTGCACGGTAATGACCCTGGACAGAACCGGCGCGGTACACTTCTACGAGCAGGAATTTTTGCCTGGGGGGGGGCGCGGCCAACTCAGCGAAGAACGTTTTACCCTCGCAGCCCAGGCCGTGGCAAGATAGACTTAAAGCAATCGCTTATGGTGTCGCTGAGCGCGACCCGAACTCTTAACTGCGCTATTCATAAATTCGCGAATCTTCTCGCCGCAATCCATGGTCAGCACTTGGGCCAGTAAGCTTTTACCGTGTTCGAGGCTGATATTACGGATCACCGATTTGACCTTGGGCAGCGAGGTCGCGTTCATCGACAGCACATCGTAACCCATCGCCATCAACAGGATCGCGGCGGCGGGATCACCGGCAAACTCGCCGCAAATACTCACCTTACGCCCCTCTGCATGGCCGTCATCCGCCACTTTTATAAGAGCCTGTAACACCGCCGGGTGAAAGGCCTGATACAAATCGGCAACCCGGGGATTGTTGCGATCCACTGCCAGCAAGTACTGTGTCAGGTCGTTAGATCCCACCGATAAAAAGCCTACCCGTTTGGCTAGATCACGGGCCTGGTAGACGGCGGCGGGGACCTCAACCATCACTCCAATCATCGGCAGCACCAGATCGAAACCCAGCTCCTCGATAAGCTCCCGATGGGCCCGATGAATCAGGCTTAGAGCGTCGTCGAGCTCGGCTACGCCACTGATCATCGGCAGTAGAATGCGCAAATTATTGAGCCCGGCATTGGCCTTCATCATCGCCCGTATTTGCACTAGGAAGATTTCCGGGTGATCCAGGGTGACTCTTATCCCGCGCCAGCCCAAAAAGGGGTTTTCCTCTTCGATAGGGAAATAGGGCAGCGACTTGTCGCCGCCCACATCCAAGGTCCGCATAGTGACCGGCATCGGCGCGAAGGCCTGCAACTGCTCCCTATAGATGCGCCGCTGCTCCTCCTCACTGGGAAAACGCTCCCGCAGTAGAAAGGGAATTTCCGTTCGAAACAGACCCACTCCCTCGGCACCACGATCCAGCGAGCGGGCAATATCGGCCTGCAACCCGGTATTGACCCACAGCGGCACTCGGTGGCCATCGGTGGTAACACAGGGAAAGTCCTTCAACGCCTCCAGCTCTTTGTTGATCTGCAGCTCTTCGTCAAAAATCAGCTGGAAGCGGTCACGCAACTCCTCGGAGGGGTTTAGATAGGCGTTGCCGTTGTAACCATCTAGAATAATCTCGCTGTCTTCGATCTGGGTGAAGGGTAAATCCACCGCCCCCATAACCGTGGGAATGCCCATCGACCGCGCCAAGATCGCCACATGGGAGTTGCCAGAGCCCTTGACCGAGATAAGCCCAACCAAATTTTCACTGGGCACTTCCCCCAGCATCGAAGCGGTCAGCTCTTCTCCGACCAACACCGTGCGATCTGGATATTCGACCGGGGCGGTATTGGCCGCCTGTAGGTAGGATAATACCCGCCGACCCAAATCTTTGACATCGGAGGCTCGCTCCTGCAAATAGGGATCCTCCATCATCTCGAAAGTGTTGATATGCTTACGCATCACCTGGCTTAGCGCGCCTTGGGCCCACTGTCCTTGGTTGATTTTTTCGTCCACCTCTGCCGCCAGCGCACTGTCATCTAACATGCGTAGATAGACATCGAACAGCGCCCGCTCTTCCGGCACCAGCCGCGTCGACAGTTTTCGACCCAGGGCTCGAATATCCTCTCGCACCGCCTCCAGACACTCGTGAAAGAATTCTAACTCCTCAACCGAATCGCGACAGCGGCGAAAGGGTACCGCGTAGAGATCCGCTAGCGGCGTCACCACCACCGCATGGCCGATGGCGATACCAGGAGCACCGGCCAAACCCCTGAACAGCGCGCTCTTACGGCGCTCGTTATTGGGCCCAATAGAAATCGCTCCGGTGGCCTGGGCATGGGCGATAACCCCAGCTAACTGGGCTGATATAGTAACCAAAAACGCCTCTTCATCCTCGTCGAAGCGGCGCCGCTGTACTTGCTGAATTATTAGTACCCCCAGCATTTTTCGCTGGTGAATAATGGGCACACCAAGAAAGGAGGAGAAGAGCTCTTCGCCGATACCGGGCATATGAAAGAACTTGGGGTGCGCCGCGGCGTCCTCGAGATTAATCGCCTCTTCTCGAGTGACGACCTGACCGACCAGCCCCTCCTCCGGCGCCATCGATATCTTGCCGACAAAATCCTTGTTGAGGCCCTCGGTCGCCATAAAAACCATGCGATTGAGGGTGGGTTCGCGCAGGTAGATCGAGCACACTTCCGTCGACATAGCCTCAAGCACCCTGGACACCGTAATATCCAGTACCGATTGCAAATCGTCCACAGCATTGACTTCTTGGACGATACTGCGAAGAGACTCGAGCATGCTTTTTTGCATAGTAGGCTTATCGGCCTTCGTTGCGGGCCGGCTCCAGATGCCCGGCGGTAGACTGGCCGGCCACTAAGCGACTGTGTTTGGGCGCCAACTCTTTCAGCGCACGGCGATAAACTTCTTTTTTGAAAGGTACCACCTGGGCAAGGGGATACCAATAACTAACCCAGCGCCAGTGGTCAAATTCCGGTTTGTAGCCATTGTCGACAGAGACCTGATCATTGTCGGCCAACATTTTCAATAAAAACCATTTCTGCTTCTGACCGATGCACAACGGCTTGCTGTCCTTGCGCAACAGCCGTTGCGGCAGCCGGTAGCGCAGCCAGCCCCGAGTACAGCCCAACAGCTCAACATCGTGCTCACGTAAACCTATTTCCTCCTGCAGCTCCCGGTACAGCGCCTGCTCTGGGCTCTCACCGCGATTAATACCACCCTGGGGGAACTGCCAGGCATCTTGGCCCACCCTTCGCGCCCACAGTAATTCGCCGCGACCGTTGGCGACTATAATTCCCACATTGGCCCGAAAACCTTCGCCATCAATCACCGACTGTCCTTTTTAATGCGTATTAATATGTTTTTAATACGCGCTGCTGCACGCGATTTATTATTATCGTTACGAATAATTAATCCCATTGTTCCACAAATACCGCTTCAGGGCTATCATTGCCCACCAACGATAGCCGCAACTCAGGCAACCCGGAGTGTAAAAGTATGGCCCTGGCAATTTTCGATTTAGACAATACCCTGCTCAATGGCGACAGCGATCACGCCTGGGGGGAATTTTTGGTGCAGCAGGGCCTGGTCGACGCACAAGACTACCAACAGTCTAACGAGGCGTTTTATCAGCAGTATCAACAGGGCACGCTGGACATCTTTGCCTTTCTCGCCTTCTCCCTAAAACCCTTAGCCGACAACAACAGAGCGGACCTAGACCGCTGGCACCGGCAATTTATGACTCAGGTGATCGCCCCCATGCGCCAACACAAAGCCGATCAACTACTAGCCAAGCACCGTGCCCAGGGGGATTACCTGCTGATTATTACCGCCACTAACGCTTTCGTCACAGCGCCTATAGCGCAGGTCCTGGGGGTCGATCACTTACTGGCAACGGAACCAGAGCTACTTGATGGCGTCTATACCGGTGCGGTGTCAGGGGTACCGTGTTTTCAACAGGGCAAGGTCCAGCGTCTCGACAGTTGGCTGGCGGGCAGCGGCCACAGCCTTAGGGACAGCTATTTTTACAGTGATTCGATCAACGATTTACCGCTGCTGGAACTGGTGGAGCACCCAGTGGTGGTGGATGCCGACCCGCTGCTGCAGGCTCAGGCCGTGGCCCGGGGCTGGCAGCAATTGAGTTTGCGGGACTAAATTCGGGCTGCGGTAGCCCTACTCCGGTATTTTCAGCCCTACACCCCCGGCACTATATTGCGGGTAATACACGTGCAAAAATCGACTTCAGATACTGTGTTTCCGGTATTGCCGGGTGCACCGGATGATCAAAGCTCTGCCCTCCCTGCTCCAGAATTTGCACATCTCGGTCCAGATGACGTCCGCTGGCGCGGACAATATCGACTAGCCGGTCCCGCTCCAAATGCATGGAACAGGAGGCGGAAACCAGCAGACCACCGCTTCCCAACAGCCGCATGGCCAATTCATTAGCCCGGCGATATGCCTGCTCACCTGCCTTGATATCCTTGCGCCGAGGGATAAAAGCCGGCGGGTCGATAATTACCACGTCGAAGCGCTCACCCTCGTCTATCAACACCTTCATGGTCTCAAAGGCTGCGCCATGAATAGTGGCCAGTTTGTCTCTCACACCGTTTAACTCGGCGTTAGCCTCCACCCCGTCCAGAGCAAATTCAGAGCTGTCGATACAGCTGACCGAGGCGGCACCATATACCGCTGCCTGCACGCCCCAGCCACCGATATAACTAAACACATCTAGCACCCGCTTGCCCTTGACGTAGTCTGCCAGTCGCCCCCGGGCGGCTCGATGATCGTAGAACCAGCCGGTTTTTTGCCCCTGATATAATGGCACATTAAACTGCACCCCATTCTCAAGAATCGGTTGCCACTCGGGCACCTCACCGTAGGCTACCTCCACATAACTCGGCAAATCCTCGGCGCTGCGAATACGGGAATCGTTCTTAAGCAATATCCCGGCCGGTTTTAACACCTGGCACAGCGCTTCAATCAGCGCCTCCTTGACCAGCTCCATACCCACCGTCGCAATTTGCACCACCAACACATCGCCAAAACGATCGACCACCAGCCCTGGGAGAAAATCGCTGTCACCGTAAACCAAACGGTAATAGGGAGCCTCGGTGGCGGACTCGCGCAGACTCAGGGCCATTTTTAAGCGGTGCACCAGCAGCGATTTGTCCAACGGATATTTGGCGTCGCGACTGAACAAACGTCCGCAAATCAAGCTGTGAGGGTTGATATAGGCCAGTCCCATCAGCTTGCCCCGGGCACTTTCCACCCGCACCTGTTGCCCCGGGCTAAAACCCTTGAGCGGACTCAGCTGGGTATCGACCTCATTGCTATAGATCCACAGATGTCCCGCACGCAGGCGTCGGTCGGTGTTGGTTTTGAGCTTTAGCAGCGGAAAATTGTTGGCGGAGGCAGGAAGATTCATCGATTACTCTGTGTGATATTGACTGGGCGAGCGCAGTATAGCGCCTTTAACCGTGACGGAACATGCAATGGCCAGCTATCATCACCATTGCGACCACCGACGATGGGGCTGAACCGCAACAGGCCCAGCACAGGCATCATTTTCGCGCTGCTGTAGCCGTCCCGGAGAGCTGAAACGGACCCATTTGGGCAAACATTACCGATAATATAATATTTTCTCTAAGCCCGGGGCTAGTCAAGCGTCTCTGGTCCAGATAGTCTGCCCCTGCTGATTTTATTACCGCCCCGGAGCACTGTGCCGAGGCCTATCGTTGGTACCACTATAACCTCAATCTGGAGAATAGCATGAGAGAAGCTGTCATTGTTTCCACCGCCCGCACCGCGCTAACCAAAGCTGGCCGGGGTGCCTTTAACAACACTCACGGCGTTAAGCTCGCCGCCCACTCGATCAGGCACGCTATCGAGCGCGCCAAGATCGACTTCGCCGAGGTCGACGACGTCATTCTTGGCAACGCCGCCAGTGCCGGTACCACTGGTATGAACGTCGCGAGAAACGCCGCCCTATCCGCGGGCTGCCCGGTCACCACCTCCGGCACCACCATTAACCGTTTTTGCTCCTCCGGTCTGCAGTCACTGGCCATGGGCGCTGGACGTATTATCGCCGAGGGTGTCGACATCATGGTCACCGGCGGTGTCGAGAGTATTTCTCTGCCCGCAGCGGGTGATCCCAAGCAAACCGTCGAGCCAGAACTGTACGCCCAATATCCCGGCCTATGGTACCCGATGATCAAAACCGCCGACATCGTCGCCTCTCGCTACAATATTTCCCGGGACGCCCAGGACGAGTACTCGCTGATGAGTCAGCAGCGCACTGCCGCCGGCCAGGCCTCGGGCAAGTTTGACGACGAGATCGTGGCGATGAAGACCCGCATGCTGGTCAAGAACAAAGAAACCGGGGAAACCACCGAACAGGACGCCAGCGCCGAAAGAGACGACTGCAACCGCCCCTCTACTACCCTGGAAGGCCTCTCTGGCCTGGCCCCAATCATGGGTGAAGAGGCCTTTATCACCGCCGGTAACGCCTCTCAATTATCCGACGGATCCTCGGCCCAGGTGTTGATGGAACGCGCCGAAGCAGAACGTCGCGGACTCGATATTCTCGGCACCTTCCGTGGTTTTGCCGTTGGCGGCTGCGAGCCCGACGAGATGGGTATAGGCCCCGTGGTCGCGGTACCCAAGTTGTTGAAAGCTGCGGGCTTAACGGTAGACGATATCGACCTGTGGGAATTGAACGAAGCCTTTGCCAGTCAGGTACTGTACAGCCGCGACACCCTCGGTATTTCCCAAGACATCCTCAATGTCAACGGCGGTTCTATCGCCATCGGCCACCCCTTTGGCATGTCTGGTTCACGTATGGTAGGGCACCTGCTGATTGAAGGCCGTCGCCGCAAGGCCCGCTACGGCGTGGTCACCATGTGTATCGGTGGTGGCATGGGTGCTGCGGGACTATTTGAAATCAACAGCTAAACACGGGTAAAAAACCAAAAAAACCGCGCTATCAGCTAGCGCGGTTTTTTCGGCTCAGAACCATATTTTACTTTTACGATAAATTGGCTCTGTCGCTAGGCCTCGACTCTATGGGAGTCCAATACTTATTGGGTCAGATCTGATATCAATAGACTCACCTAGGCCAACGGCTAGTCCTCTTCACACTGCTGCTGGTACTCGTCGGCGGTTAATAATTTGTCGAGTTCCGCCACATCGTTAGGCTGTAATTTGTAAAACCAACCGTCGTTGTACGGGTCACTGTTGACCGTCTCGGGCTCATCTTCCAACAGTTCGTTGATGGCTATAACTTCACCGGTCACTGGCGCGTATATATCTGAAGCCGCTTTTACCGACTCGACTACACCAGCCTCATCCGCCGCCGCCAGCGCGGTGCCGACTTCGGGAACTTCAACATAGACGACGTCTCCCAGTGCTTCCTGGGCGTGATCGGTAATGCCGACAGTGACCGTGCCGTCCTCTTCCAAGCGCGCCCACTCGTGACTGCTGGCATACTTCAATTCAATCGGGGTGTTGCTCATCGCATGGCCTCTCAAAACAGACTGGGTTAATGGCCGTCATTCTACCTTGGGCAACCACAATTACAAGCCTACCTTGCGCAACAATCCGTATCAGTGGTCCGGCGAATTTACCATCTGTGCCGAGGACTGTCTCAGCGCCAGCACCACCGGCACCAAACCGACCGCTACCAAGGTCAGCGCCGGTAGCGCCGCCCGTTGCCACTCACCCTCGGAAGTCATCTCGTATACCCGCACCGCCAAGGTATCCCAGCCAAAGGGTCGCAGCAACAAAGTGGCGGGCATCTCCTTCATCACATCGACCAATACTAACACCGCTGCGGTTAGCAGCCCGGGACGCAGCATCGGTAAATATATTTGCCGCAGCAGGCGCCAGCGATTGGCCCCCAAACTCTTTGCAGCCTGGGGAATACTATCGCCGATACGCTCCAGGCTCGATTGCACCGGCCCGCTAGCCACCGCCAGAAAACGTATCGCGTAGGCAATAATCAAAGCGGCGACACTACCGAGCAACAGCGGCGCCGACTGGCCGCCAACCAGACTCAGCAACGGTCCAATCAACTCCCGGTCGAGCAGAGCAAAACACAGCATTAGGCCAACCGCCAGCACCGAGCCCGGTAGTGCATAACCCAATGTCGCCAGATCAAAAAAAAGCGCCAAGCGCGGTCCGCTGCGACGCCGATTAAAGGCCAGTACCAGCGCCACAGTAATCGTTGCCAGCGCAGCAGCGCAGCCCAGTAATAAGGTGTGTTTGAGCAATGCGAAGTAGCGGCTATCAAGGGCATCGAGACCCTCACCGATGGCCCACTGCAGCAGCTGTAACAGCGGTAGAATAAAAGCCAACAACAATACCAAAAAACATAAGGCGGTGGCGGCCAATGCCCGCGGCCGCGGCAATCGCAACCGCGTGCGTTGGTGGCGGCGCGAGGATTGCACAAAACTGCGGCTGCCGCGACTGTAACGTTCACCCGTCAGTGCCAGCGCGACAAACAACAGCAGCACCGAGGCCAGCTGCGCAGCGGCCTGCAGGTTAAATAAAGCAAACCAAGACTTGTAAATAGCGGTGGTAAAGGTGTCGTAATTAAACACCGCTACGGTGCCAAAATCAGCCAACGTTTCCATCAGCGCCAGCGAAACCCCAGCGACGATGGCCGGCCGCGCCATGGGCAATACCACCTTGCAAAATGTGCCCCAACTGTTCAGCCCGAGACTACGGGCCGCCTCCATCACATCGGGGCTCTGGGCCAAAAAGGCGCTGCGGGATAACATATATACGTAGGGGTACAATACCAATACCAATACCGCCACGACCATAGCCTCGCCGCGCACATCGACAAAACGATAGTGTTCGCCGATCAAACCCTGCAAACCCTGCTGCAGTGGCCCGGAGAAATCGAAAATGCCCAGCGCAGCGAAGCCCAGTACATAGGCCGGCACCGCCAGTGGTAACATCAGTGCCCATTCAAAAAAGCGGCGCCCTGGAAATTCACACATCACTGTCAGCCAAGCTAGGGCGACCCCTAGCAGACTCACTCCCATACCTACACCCACTATCAGCACCAACGTATTGCGCAGTAGCGTCGGTAACTGGGTGGCTAGTAAATGCTGCCAGGTATCACTTTCATCGAAGCGCCAACTAAGCAGTAGCAGTACAATCGGTGCCAATGCCAGCACCACCGCTAGGGTAGATACAAGCGGTAACAGCCGGGCGCTGGAAAACGGCACGCCAGCGCTTAACCCGGGGCCACTCACCCTAGCGGTAGCCCGCTCTATCCATCAATTTGACCGCGGCAACCTGTAACCTACCGGCTTCGCTGACCGCTACCGCGTCGGCCTTAAAGTCGCCCCAGGCCAGCATATCAGGCAACGGTGCTACCCGCGGGTTTACCGCCGCTTCCCGGTTCAATTCCATCAACATGACCTGCGCTTGCTCTGCGCTAAGCCACTCCAACAGTTGCTGCGCCCGCGCCTTCTGGCGACTGTGGGCGGTCACACCGGCACCGGAGATATTGACGTGAGTACCGCGACCCACCGCGCCCTCACCGATCTGATTGGGCCAAAACAACGCCAGTGCCAGCTGCGGCTGCTTTTTAATCAAACGCCCATAATAGTAGGTATTGACGATGCCGACGTCGCATTGGCCGGCGGCAATAGCCTCCATCACCTTGGTATCGTTGGCGAAGGGATCCATCGCTAAATTGGCCACCCAGCCACTGACGATCGCCTCTGTGGCCGGTCCACCCTGAGCTGCAATCATGGTCGCAACCAGTGATTGGTTATACACTTTTTTTGAGGTGCGCAGGCACAAACGACCCCGCCACTGCGGTTCGGCCAGGGCCTCGTAGCTGGACAAATCCTGAGCTGGATTCACCCGATCGCTAGCGTAGACAATAGTCCTGGCACGGATAGTAAGCGCAAACCAACTGTCGCTGGGGTCGCGTAAATGGACGGGCACGTTGGCGGTCAATACCGGGGAATTGACTGGGCTCAATACACCAACTTTTTGCGCCTGCCAGAGATTACCAGCATCGACGGTAATCAGCATATCCGCCGGGGTATTTTCACCCTCCGCCTGCAATCGGGCCAACAGCGGGCCGGCGCTATCGGTAATATAGCTAACCGCAATCCCGGTCTGCTCGGTAAAAAGATCGAACAATGGCTTGATTAAATGCTCTTTGCGGGCGCTGTAGACCACCAGAGCACCCTCTTCTGCCACGGCGGCCTGTTGGCCCTCGCCCGCAGCCGTCACCGGAGCCTCGGACTGGCCGCAGCCAGCCAATAGTAGTGACACCATAAAAACAGGTAATAAGTTACGCATAGTCGATTGCCTATCAGCTTAAAAATTAGAGCTAGATGATAATGATTATCATCTAGCTATGCAACGGGAAATTTCCCTTGCCGGCGAAGACACCGACAGCGGCGACTGGACTGCTACCACACCACTCAAAGACCCATCGCCCGACGCATCAATTGGTTCTTTAACCCCGGGTTCTGGTCCAGCCAGCGCATACCGTTATTGCGCAACCAGCGCACCGGCAGCGCCCGATGGCCGAACAATCGTTTAAACCCCTCCATGGCCGCCATCATCGTCAAGTTGGCGCCCTTGCGACGACGCTGGTAGCGTTCCAATACGCTGCTATCACCCGGCGCCAGCCCTCGCCGCTGAGCTCGCAGCAATTCCTCCGCCAGCACCTTGACATCCATTAGCCCCAAATTAATGCCCTGCCCAGCCAGCGGGTGGATACTATGGGCGGCATCGCCCACCAGCGCAATGCCGGGCCGTGTATAGTCGATGGCGTGGCGCTGTCGCAGGGGAAAACTGTAGCGCGGCGCGACGGCTTCTATAACCCCTAGCCGGCCTTCGAAGGCCCTGCCCAATTGCAGTGCAAAGGCGCGATCATCGAGCTTCAGCAACTGTTGGGCTCGAGCCGGGGTGCTCGACCAGACAATGGAGCTCAGCTGTTGCCCGCCCCCAACGGTACTCAACGGTAGGAATGCCAGCGGCCCCTCCGGTAGAAAACACTGGCGAGCGGTGTAGCTGTGGGGCGCGCTGTGTTGCACCGTGGTAACAAGGGCGCTGTGACCGTAATCCCATTCTCTGAGCTCAAACCCGGCCTGCTCACGCAGTAGGGAATTGGCACCATCTGCCGCCACCAACAGCGGCGCCCGCAGGCGCTGGCCGCCCTCCAAAGTCAACTCGCCAGTCGCCAGCGACACCGCCGCCAACCTCGCCGGTGCCAATGCCTGAACATTGGCTGCGCGGGAAAATTGCTGCTGCAGAGCGGACACTGTAATCCGATTTTCGACAATATGGCCCAATACGGCGCTGTTAATATCCCGGGACGAGAAAGCAATGGCACCGGTGCCCTCGGCGTCCCATACCTGCATGTGCTGGTAGGGACTGATGCGCTGCTGTGCCATCGCCGGCCACACCGCCAATTGTTCCAGAAATTGCTGAGAGGAGGGGCTCAGCGCACTGACCCGAGGATCAAATTCGCTCACCGCCGAGCCCTGTTCGGGCCAGCACTGCTGCAGCGGCTGAGCCTCTACAATGGCAATGCGCAACTCACTATCACCCAAGGCACAGGCTAGCGCAGCACCAGCAATACCCGCGCCGACAATAATGACATCAAATTCTCCGTGCTTCACAGGCATTAAAAAATCGCTCCGTCATCGGTAGCGACTAGTGGCAGTGCTCCCGCAGCCCCACCATGCAGCCCCCCAGCGTGGGCTATAAAGCTCTTTTTTAGCCCGACACTTGCGTCCAGGGCTATCAACCCAAGCCCGCGCAATAGTCTCAGCCCCCGGTTGCGATGAGCAAACAGCGCCATCACCTGATCTGAAAATTGAATCGTCTTTTGTTGGTCAAAGGCCTGTTGCCGCTCGTAGCGCTGCAACAGCGCCAGCCCCCCAAGCGGCTCTGCCCGCTGCTGGGCCTCGACCAATTGTACAACCAGCGCGGCGCAGTCGCGCAGCGCCAGATTAAAACCCTGCCCTGCAACCGGGTGAATGGAGTGGGCGGCATTGCCCATGATCACCACCCCTGAGCGCACCTGTTCCCGCGCTTCGACCAATTTGAGCGGGTAACTACTGCGCTCGCCAACCGCTGTGAACAGGCCTTGGCCATCGCCAAAACGATGCTGTAATTGTGCTAAAAAATCGGCTTCGTCACACTCACACAACTGCTGGGCCTGGTCCGGCGCCAACGTCCACACTAGGGCACAGCGATGGGCACTGCCCTCACTGGCAGTCAATGGTAGCAGTGCCATCGGTCCGCTGTCGGTAAAGCGCTCACAGGCCCTGCCCCGATGAGGTCGATCCAGCGAAACATTGGCGATCAGCGCGCTCTGGTGGTAATCCCTGACTGCGGTGTCAATGCCGAGTTGCCGGCGCAGAGCGGAATTGGCACCGTCGGCGATCACCACTAGCTGAGCATGCACACTGTAGGGCTGCTCGCCGGCCGCGGTAACAACAATATCAGCCCCCCTACGCCTAGGCACAATGCTCTCCGCCACAGCGGGGGCCAGGAAATCCACATTGTGGCAACCTTGCAGCGCCCGCAAAAATACCTGCCCCAACCAGGCATTTTCCACCACATAACCCAGCGCCGGCCAAGTGATATGATCCCGGTCCAGGCTCGACGAGCCAATGCCACCGCGCTCGGAGACATGAATGGATTCAATCGCTGCCCCGTGCTCCGCTATCGCTGGCCACAGTTCCAACGCCTCAAAAATTTTGCGGCTACCATAAGACAGCGCGGTGGACCGGGCGTCGAAACTGGGACTGTAACCGTGCGGCTCACCATTTGCGGCCCCGGGGAAACTCTCCACCACCAGGATTTTGATTCGCGAGCTGCTGTGGTAGCTTAGTTGCAGCGCCAGACTCGCACCGACCATGCCGCCGCCGACGATGACAACGTCGTAGTCAGCCCCCAGCTCAGCACTATCAGCACTAGTAGTTGCCGCCACTAGCGAGCACTCGCCGCCATTAACGCCTCGATCCCTTTCACCGTCTTTGGTACCGCGGTGGTCATCACCTCACAGCCATCGGCGGTCACTATTACATCGTCTTCGATACGAATACCGATACCACGCCACTTTTTCGCCACTTTTTTGTTGCCGGGCGCCACATAGATGCCAGGCTCTACCGTCATCACCATTCCCTCTTCCAGCACTCGCCACTGATTGCCCACTTTGTAGTCGCCCACGTCGTGCACGTCCATACCCAGCCAATGTCCAGCCCGGTGCATATAAAAGTCGCTATAGGCCCCCTGTTCAATCAAGGTTTTCAGCTTGCCTTTTAGCAATCCCAGATCTAAAAGCCCCTGGGTAATGACCTTGACGGTGACGTCGTGAAATTGATTCCAGTGATTACCCGGCTTGATCAGTTTGATCGCTGCCAGATTGGCTTTTAACACCACTTCGTACAACGCCTTTTGCTCCGGTGAAAATACACCGTTGGCAGGAAAGGTGCGGGTAATATCGGCGGCATAGTGCTCTAGTTCACAGCCGGCATCGATTAACACCAGGTCGCCATCAGCAATCGCGGCGCCGTTATCGATATAGTGCAAAATACAGCCGTTATCGCCACTGCCAACAATCGTCGAATAGGCGGGAAAACGGGCGCCGTTAAGTCCAAACTGGTGCTGAATCTCCGCCTCCAGCTGATATTCGTAAACCCCGGGACTACAGAATTCCATGGCCCGCACATGGGCCGCCGCAGATATTTTCGCGGCCTTGCGCATAATCCTCAACTCCGCGACACTCTTGTACAGGCGCAGATCATGCAACAGGTGATCTAGATCCAAAAACTCGCCGGGGGGTTGCGCTCCGGCGCGAACTTTTGAGCGAATAATATTGACCCAATCCATTACCTGACGGTCAAAATCCGCGTGCCGCCCCATGGCATAGTAGACCCGCTCACGGCCCTCGATCAGTCCCGGTAAAATGTCGTCAATATCACTGATCGGAAACGCATCGTCAGCTCCGTAGCCACTACAGGCGCCCTCAGGGCCAGCCCGGTAGCCATTCCAGAGCTCCATCGCCGGGTCGCGATCGCGGCAGAAAAGTACGTACTGGCCGTGTTTGCGCCCGGGCATTAACACCAACACCGCGCCGGGCTCCGAAAAGCCGCTGAGGTAATAAAAATCGCTGTCCTGTCTGAAGGCGTATTCGCAGTCCCGGTTGCGAATGTGCTCTGCAGCGGCGGGGATAATAGCAATACTGCCCGGTTCCAATTGTGCCATCAGGCGTTTACGGCGGCGGGAAAATTCTTGTTTGCTGATTTTCATAGTGCTAGTCAGTTCCTCTGAGTGGCTGGAGTTGTTATTGTTGTGCCGCTATCGATGGGCTTAGTGCAGTTTACCGCTATCACTGCGACCGGCAAATAAACCCGCCGGGGATGCTATCACCGCGGCGCCGGCCTGTTCCGAGCTACCGGTGGGGGCTGGCGTTTCGCTATGCTGGCATTCCAAATGAATGGTGATCGCCCCCAGCCGCAGATACTCACAGAGCTCAAAAAAGTCCCGCTCCCGCTGCGCCTCATCTTCATCTTGCTCAGTCAGCCCAATTTGACTAATCGCGCCCATGTCATTGAGGATCTCGGTAACATCCTCGGAGTATTGGCGCTGACCGCTGTGCTGCGCCACCGCCTTGCCGCCCCGGGCAAAACCCGTCAAAAAGCCCTGGCACCATTGGCTTAAGGCGTCAACGCGCTGAGTGATTTCGACCGCATCGTCGGGCAGCAGCAGCACAAAACCAATGTCGCCTTCTGCAAATTGAAATGAGGTGGCCTGATACAGGGCAATAAGCAATCGATTTTCATCGCTGTTGGGTGGTTCGACGCTATCGATAAATTCGCTGGCCTGTTGCAGCCATTGACCCTGGTCCGGGGCCCCCGCCACCGCAACTTGCCCAGCCAGAAAACCCTGCAGTTGCGAGGGCGACTGCATCACCCCCAGTCTCCAAAACAAGTCGGCGAGATCATCGAAATCAGGGGTCTGTGGGGAGGGTGCGGACATAATATTCTCAATAGTAGCGGCGAACAGGCCCTGAATTAGCGCCAAAGCCAGTAAACAATAGCAGGACACCGGCGCCGCCGCTGTCTGGAATCTAGGCATATTAGCGCTAAGCCCGTGCATTTGCACGCTCCGGCTCCAAGAGCAGAACTGTGCGCTGGACCTCTTCTTTATATTATTTTTATAAGTATCAGCCAGCTTATTGAAATTTAAGGTATTTACGACATTGACCCACCGACCAGAGAGAACTATATTAAGAGTGCTTTTGGACGACATTGACAGACCTATGGTAGATCCCCAATTAAAAGCGCTTGCGCGAAAAATCGACGACCTCATTGTGTTGTGCGGCCAGCTGGACGATGAAAATCACCGACTCAAAGCCAACGCCTCGGACTGGGAGCGGGAGCGGGAGCAATTGGTCGAAAAAACGGATCTGGCGCGATCGAGAGTAGAATCGATGATTGTTCGACTAAAAACCCAGGAGCAAGAATCGTGAGTAATGACACCGTCATCGTAACCCTACTGGACAAAGAGTATCAGGTTGCCTGCCCGGAGGGTCAACAGGAAGCGCTGCGCGAATCGGCCAACTACCTAAACCAGCAGATGAGAGATATTCGTGCCGGCGGCAAGGTGATTGGACTGGAGCGTATCGCCGTGATGGCCGCCCTCAATATCAGCAATGAATTACTGCAAAAAGGTGGCGTCGAAGCCAGTACCGAACCGACACCTAGCAGCGCGCAGTTGAAAGGGCTTAACGACAAGCTGGACAATGCCCTGCATCGCTACAGCCAAATGAAAATTGGCTAAAAAACCTTCTTTTTACTTCAGTTAGCACACCTCGACAACCCCAGTGCACACAATAGTAAAAATCCCCCTTAGCATTAGCTCGACACTGGGTTATAATTGCTGAGCTCCCTGCGGTATTTGCCAGACAGTTACGTCCCTGAGCCGATGCGCAATACCCCGGCGGATCCTTGCCTTTTTGGCGTGCATGCCCGCTCTGCGGGAAGCCCGATAATTGGCGGGAACCACCACCCTGAACCGTTGGGTTCAAGGACCACTGACAGCGGTACTCTGGGGGGCTCTTCTATCCGGCAGCGCATTTCAACATTTTGTCTAGCTGCTTTTAAATGCGTTTCTATTACAGCGTGAAAATCAACGTATACCTGACTAATCGTACCGAAGCCACTATCAGCAGCACACACCTAGACAACGGTGCCCGTGAGCACAAGCGGCAGCTACGGCTCCAACTCAGACGGCAGCGACGCGCCCTTGGCCCCGCCCAGCAACGCCGTGCGGCCCGTGCGCTGGAGCACACCATCCTTAGCAGCGGCCTATTGCAGCGCCGCGGCAGTGTCGCTGCCTACCGGGCCAGCGACGGCGAGATCGACCCCGCGCCACTTATTGCCCGGCTACAGCGACTTGGGCGCCAGTGTTTTCTACCGCTGATACTTCCTGGTGGCATCCTGCGCTTTGCCCGCTATCGAGCCGGACAGCCACTGACACGCAATCGCTTTGGTATTGACGAACCGAGTAAGAGCGGGCGACTACGAAAAGGCTGGAGTGTAAATACCGTATTCCTGCCGCTGGTCGGCTTCGACCGCTTAGGTGGGCGGCTCGGAATGGGTGGGGGTTATTACGATCGCAGCTTTCGAAATACTCGCGCCATTCAAGCTGCGCGCTTGGTGGGCTTGGCCCACCGCGATCAGGAAGTCCTGCAGCTGCCCCACCAGTCCTGGGACGTCGAGCTGTCGGCCGTGGCCACAGACGACGAATTTATTGTTCTCAGCTGAGTAGCAACGGCGACAGCGCGGTTACTACAGTACCCAACGCCAACAAGGCGGTGAGTGTAGTTAATGTATCAATTTTTCCAAGCATGGTGATGAGCCTCACCCCCGTGGGGTATTTTTATCCCTGAGACTCAACAATCTAGCGGACTGTTGCGGGACCCGCAACGTGTCTTTGCCGTTATGTGATAGCGCACCGAAGCCGGCCGTGACCACCGTCACACTGCTGGGTAGCAATACTCAGTTACTGGCCCTGCCGAGAAACATTTGATAGGCTGGATTGTCAGTTTCCTCGTTATAGCTGTACTGTAATTGGTTAAAAAATGCCCGTAGTGTCCTGCGATCGCCGGCACTGGCCTGCACCCCTAGCAATACCCTGCCGTAGGCGGCACCGTGGTTGCGGTAGTGAAACATCGAAATGTTCCATTGCTGGCCCAGCCGTGTCAGAAATTGGAGTAGCGCACCAGGGCGCTCGGGAAATTCGAAGCGGTACAATAACTCCTGGCGAATTTCTGCTGGGGCGTGGCCGCCCACCATATGACGAATATGCAGCTTAGCCATTTCATTGTCACTCAAATCCACTACCGGGTATTGCTTTGCCTGCAGGTCGGCGATCAATTCCTGCCGGTCGCTGCTGTCAGCGGCAACTTGTACGCCAACAAAAATGCGCGCCTCGGCGCTGTCCGCATAGCGATAGTTGAACTCGGTAATATTGCGCTTGCCCAATACCGAACAGAATTTTTTAAAGCTGCCAGGGCGTTCTGGAATGATACAGCTGAAGATAGCCTCCCGCTTTTCGCCAATTTCGGTGCGCTCGGAGATATAACGCAGGCGATCAAAATTGGTATTGGCACCGCTGTCTATCGCCACTAAGGTCTTGCCCTCAAGGCCTTGCTCGGTCACATATTTTTTCAATCCCGCTAGTGCCAGCGCTCCAGCTGGCTCGGCAATAGAGCGGGTATCGTCAAATATATCTTTAATCGCTGCGCAAATCTCGTCAGTGCTGACAGTGATAAAGTCATCAACGGTCTCACGGATAACACGAAAAGTCTCTTTGCCAATGGTAGCCACTGCCACCCCGTCGGCAAAAATCCCCACCTGCGGTAGGGTCACCCGTCGCCCTTTTGCGATTGCCGCCTTGAGACAGGCGGCATCTTCCGGCTCCACCGCAATCACCTTCACCTCGGGCCGTACATACTTGATATAAGCCGCCACTCCAGCCAACAGTCCACCACCACCCACCGGTACAAATACCGCATCTAAAGGCCCGTTAATTTGGCGCAGAATTTCCATCCCCACCGTGCCCTGGCCAGCAATAACGTGGGGGTCGTCGTAGGGGTGCACATAGACCAAGCCCTTTTTCTCTACTAACTGCTGGGCATGGGCTGCGGCTTCGTCGTAGGTATCACCGTGCAAAATAATTTTAGCGCCTCGACTGCGCACTGCATCGACCTTGATTTGCGGGGTCGTCTTGGGCATCACAATGGTGGCCTTAACCCCCAATTTGGACGCGGCCATCGCCAATCCCTGGGCGTGGTTACCCGCGGAGGCGGCGATCACCCCTCTGGCCAGTTCCGCCTCGCTGAGATGGGCCATTTTATTGTATGCGCCGCGAATCTTGAAGGAAAAAACCGGCTGCAAGTCCTCTCGCTTTAGCAGTATGTGATTGTGGTAGCGCCGGGATAATTGCGCTGCAGGGTCAATGGGGGTCTCAATGGCAACATCGTAGACCCGCGCCGCGAGTATTTCTTTTATATAACGTTGGGGCATGGGGCAAGCTTCTCAATCCAGTTTTTCTGTAGAGGCGCATGGTAATACCTGCACCGGCAAATTACAGCTGTCGATTACACTAATTGCCCGGCGGAGAAATCTCTATCCTCGCAATCGCTATTTCACCCATGCCTTATCCCCCCTATAATAGCCCCCACATCTTTTCTCGATTAGGATTCAGTTAAATGACCCAAGATGAACTCAAGCAGGCCGTGGCCCGTGCCGCACTGGACTATATTAAGCCCAAAATCGATGCGCACAGCGTCATCGGTATCGGCACCGGCTCGACGGCAAATTATTTCATCGATTATTTGGCCGAGATCAAGGGCCAAGTCTATGCCACCGTGGCCAGCTCCGAGGCCTCCGCTGAACGCCTGCGCCGCCACGGCTTGCTGGTACTGGAACTCAACGCAGTGGACGAAGTCACCGTCTACGTCGACGGCACCGACGAGGCCGACCCCAAGCTGGCACTCATCAAAGGCGGCGGCGCAGCCCTGACCCGGGAAAAAATTGTCGCTGCAGTAGCCCGGGAATTTGTTTGTATCGCCGACCACAGCAAATTGGTACAGCAGCTCGGCAACTTCCCACTGCCTGTCGAAGTGATTCCCATGGCTCGCAGTCACGCCGCCCGAGAGCTAGTCAAATTAGGAGGCGACCCGGTCTACCGGGAGGGAGTGGTTACCGACAACGGTAATATTATACTCGACATGTACAACTTTATGATTCCCGACCCGCTGGCCACCGAACGGTTGATCAACAACATTACCGGCGTGGTGAGCAACGGTATTTTTGCCATGCGTCCAGCCGATGTATTGTTAGTCGCCACCATCAACGGTATCGATCAGTATCCCTAGCAATAATCGTCATCGGCGCCGCTATTGAACGCGCTGCAGCAAAGCTTCGATCATTGCCAGCAGTCGATCCAGGGCGCCGCGATTTTGTGTCACCACCTGCAGTGCCGCTGCCCCCATTTGTCGCCGCCGGGGCCCTTCCTCGATCAGTAAACGCAGCTGTTGCGACAATTCTTCGACATTCTCGACCACCGCAAGGCCACCTGCGCCGCGCAGCTTGTCACTAATATCTAAAAAATTGTAGACGCTGTTGCCGGTCACAATAGCCCGCCCCCAGGCGGCGGGTTCCAACAGGTTGTGGCCGCCGTGCACCACTAGTGAACCGCCGACAAACACGATATCAGCGCTGCCGCAAAACAACAGCACCTCGCCCATAGTATCCCCCACCCAGACCTGGGTATCGGCGCTAACAGGCTCACCACTACTGCGCCGCTGCGTGGCAATGCCGCGCTGCTGGCACAAACTCACCACTCGATCAAAGCGCTCGGGATGTCTGGGCACCAAAATTAGTAAGACCTCAGCGCCGATCACTCCCTCCAGTGCATCCAGCAACATCGCCTCCTCGCCCTCGTGGGTACTAGCCGCCAAAACCACCAACCGCTCACCTGCAGTCAACAGTAAACGCAGTTGCTCGGCACTGCGCTGCAGTGGCTCAGACAGACTGATATCAAATTTGATGCTACCGGTCACTTGCAGTCGCTGGGGCGGCAGACCGAGGCGAGTAAAACGCTCGCCGTCCATCGGCGACTGCGCTGCCACCGCATCTAATTGCCCCAGCATTGAACTGCTCAGTGCCGATAGGCGCTGATAACCCTTGGCAGACTTAGCGGACAACCGCGCATTCGCCAACAGCACGGCAACACCGTCTTGGCCGCAGTAGTGAATGGTATTCGGCCACAATTCGGTCTCCATAATAATCAACGCCGCCGGTTGCACTCGCACCAGAAAGCGCTTTATCGATCCGGGTAAATCGTAGGGCGCATAGCAGTGCACAACACTATCGCCAAACAGCGCCTGCACCCGTTCGGAGCCGGTGGGGGTCATGGTGGTGACTATAATATCCTTGTCCGGGTAGCGTTGCTGCAGCTGTTTTACCAGTGCTGCCGCGGCGATGGCCTCCCCCACCGACACCGCGTGCACCCACAGACAACCGGGTTTCGGCTTAGTTTTGAGCAATCCAAAACGCTCCCCTATACGGCGAGAATAGGACGGAGCCCGCAGCGCACGGTACAGCAGTCGCAACAGAATTAGCGGCATTAACAAATAGAGGCAAAACGTGTAAATCCAGCGGGCCATGGTGTAGTTTCAACGGTAGTTTAAGGGTTAGATTCGAAAGCTGCTTAGGGGGATGTTTCGATGTTGGCGTCGGGCGTTTTAGCTGTAATTTTCCCACTGTTGGCAGTGACGCCAAGCCCTCCCCGCTGCTTTCGCCAACACCAGCGCAAGCATAGCGCTTGTCAGCTGAGCTGACCAGTTACGCCACTCGATCCGAGAAAATAAGGTATACTGCCGACCTCAAAAAAGGCCCTGGACCTTATGACCCAAACAGTAAAGACTGACATCGACACTTCCGGCATAACTGCCGATGTAACTACAGATGTAACTACAGATATTGTCATCATTGGCGGTGGTATCGCCGGTCTCTGGTTATTAAACCGGCTGCAGCGGGCTGGCTATCAAGCTCTATTATTCGAGCAGGGCGAACTCGGCGGAGGTCAGTCTATAGCCTCTCAGGGCATGATTCACGGCGGCATAAAATACGCTCTGGGCGGCATGTTGACCGGCGCCTCCGAGGCTATTGCCGATATGCCCGCGCACTGGCGCCAATGCCTAGCGGGCAACGGTGATGTCGATTTAAGCGACGTACCCGTACTCAGTGAAAACTTTTATATCTGGTCGACCCAGTCAATCGGCTCCCGACTGGGTTCGTTTTTTGCCAGCAAATTATCCCGCGGCCGCGTTGAGGCAGTTGCCCCCAACGCGCGACCCACAGTATTTAACAACAATCAATTCAGCGGTAAGCTCTACAGCTTAGTCGATCTGGTATTAGACGTGCCCGCGGTTATCGCCAAACTGGCAAAAAATTGCGCCGGCAGCATATTTTCCATCGATTGGCAGCACAGCCAATTGCAACGCTCCGAAGACGGCGCCGTCACCCACTTGAACATCGCTACAGCTCAGGGCGTTGCGTTACGCATAGCCGCCAAGCAATTTGTATTTACCGCTGGGGAGGGCAACGAACAGCTGTTAGCCAGCCTGAACAAGCAGCAACCGGCAATGCAGCGCAGGCCGTTGAAACAGGTATTGGTGAAACATCCGCTGGACCTACCTCTGTATGCCCACTGCATGGGTAGCAACCCCTCACCGCGGCTGACCGTGTCCAGCCACCGCTGTAGCGACGGCCAATGGGTCTGGTACCTGGGTGGTGACCTCGCCACCGAGGGCGTGGCCAGTGCCGATCAGGCCCTAATCGGTAAAGCCCAGAGTGAACTGGCAGCACTATTCCCCTGGCTGGACTTTGGCGACAGCCAGTGGGCAACCCTCACTATCGACCGGGCCGAGCCAAAACAGCGTGGAATCCTCAAGCCAGACAGGGCCTTTGCACAGTCCGCCGGCGACAACATCATCGCCGCCTGGCCCACCAAACTAACTCTGTCACCGCACCTAGCCGACGAGGTTCTTGCGCTGCTGCAGGGGGCAGGTATCAATCCTGGACAAGCCGACGCTACGGCCGCAATGCTGCGCCAGCTGCCGACGCCGACTATAGCCAGCCCCTGCTGGGAAACCCTTTTTACCCGCTAGCCAATCAAGGAACAGCACGCCCATGGATATTGAACCACTGACCCTGCGACCTTTTGGCGACACCGGCATTATGCTTAGTCCGCTGGGGCTGGGCACAGTCAAACTGGGACGAGACCGCGGCGTTAAATACCCCCAGGATTTTATTATCCCCGACGATCGTGCTGCTAAAGCGTTGCTGGATCAAGCCCGAGCACTGGGTATTAATCTTATCGATACCGCCCCCGCCTACGGCCGCAGTGAACAGCGTCTCGGACAGCTGCTTAAGGGCCAGCGCCAACACTGGGTTATCTGTTCTAAGGTCGGTGAGGAATACATTGGTGAGCAGTCGCATTTTGATTTTAGCGCAAAACACACCCGTGCCAGTGTGCAGCGCAGCCTCAAACGCTTGGGCTGCGACTATATAGATATCGTGCTGGTACACTCCGACGGCCGCGACCTGGAAATTATCCAGCGGGAGGACGTATTACAGGAGCTGGCCCGGCTCAAGGGCGAGGGAACTATCGGCGCCTACGGTATGTCGAGTAAGTCAGTAGCGGGGGGACTGGCGGCGGCCCAGTGCTGTGACGCGGTTATGGCCAGCTATAACTTGGACTATCGGGACGAAGCTCCGGTGATCGACTATTGCCAGACGCACCGGCGTGGGCTGTTAATAAAAAAAGCGCTGGCCAGCGGTCACCTAACAACAGCTGGCGTCGATCCAGTACAGCAGTCAATGGACTTGATTTTTGCCCGGCCCGGAGTCAGCAGCGCAGTGGTGGGCACCATCAACCCCGCGCATTTACGCGCCAATGTCGCGGCGGCCCAGCGCAGTCTAGCGCAATTTCAGGGCGCCGGCTGAGGGCGCCGGCTGAGCTCAGCTGTTTTTTTCCAACACCTTGGCCACGATCGCTGAAGTCGAACAATCATCAAAGAAAGACAGCGCCTGCACGCTGCCGCCGTAGCCCTCAACAATTTTCCAGCCAACCACCTCTTCTTTGCCGTAGTCGCCACCTTTCACCAGTACATCGGGCTTTAATAAGGCCAGTAATTCCTCCGGGGTATCGCCGTCGAAACTCACCACCCAGTCGACCGACTCCAGCCCCGCCAGCACGGCCATACGCCGTTCCACTGGATTGATTGGCCGGCCCGGTCCCTTCAAGCGCACTACCGATTGGTCGCCATTGACGGCGACAATTAGACGATCCCCCAGCCTTCTAGCCTGCTCTAGATAGCCGACATGACCGGCGTGGAGAATATCAAAACAGCCGTTGGTAAACACCGTGCGCTCGCCGTTGGCGCGGGCGTCCAGCAAAATAGTCTGCAGTTGCTCAACCGATACCGCGCCCTGTTGCAAACCGCTGTCAGCACTGATGGCACGGCGCAGCTCCGGTGCACTGATCGAGGCGGTGCCAAGTTTGGCCACCACTAGACCCGCCGCCAAACTGGCCAGGGCCACCGCCGCTGGCAGCGATTCACCCGCCGCCAGCGCCGTCGCCAGAGTCGCAATAACGGTGTCGCCGGCGCCGGTAACATCAAACACTTCCCTGGCCCTAGCCGGAAAATGCTGGGCCGATTGCTCGCCCCATAACAAGGTCATGCCCTGCTCGCCCCGGGTAATCAGCAGCCCCTGTAAGTCCTGCTCGCGAATCAACGCCCGCCCCTTCTCCACCAGCACCTGTTCGCTGGGACAGGGACCCGCCACATGCTCGAACTCCTGTAAATTGGGGGTTAACAGTGTAGCGCCGCGGTAGCGGGAAAAGTCCGCTCCCTTGGGATCGACTAATACCGGCACCGCCGCCTGCCGAGCCGCCGCAATCAGCAGCTGCGGGTCCCTCAGTGCGCCCTTATCGTAGTCGGACAAAATCAGCGCCCCGACGCCGGCCAATTCCTCCGCCGCTCTGGCCACCATCGCCACTGCCGCCTCAGCCGGAAAGGGCTGTTCAAAGTCCATCCGCAACAGCTGTTGGTGGCGGCTGATGACTCGTAGCTTGGTAATGGTCGGAACGCCCGGTAACGGGTGAAAGTTACAGCGAACATTGGCCGCCGCCATCGATGCCGCCAGCGACTGCGCCGCTTCATCCTCCCCCACCAGTCCGCAGAGACTGGCGCCGGCCCCGAGGGCGGCGATATTAAGGGCGACATTGGCCGCGCCACCGGGGCGGTCTTCTAGCTGCTCGACCTTCACCACCGGCACCGGTGCTTCCGGCGATATGCGCGACGCGGCGCCGTGCCAGTAGCGATCCACCATCACATCACCGACTACCAGAATCTGAGACTTGTCAAAACGGGGCATGGACAATTTCATGGAGCGACGATAATCCTTGTAGAGGCTAGGGGTTGGAATGATAGCATAACTGGGCAACCGGTTTGATTGCGAGACCGGCAATCGCTAGAATAGCGGCGCTGGGTCGCGGCAGTCAGCGGCGACGGCAATTGATAGCTACTCACAGGTAGGTAATACATGACGATCGATCTCCCCCTCGATATTGAACAAGTAAAGGGCTTTCTCGCCACTGATGAGGCTCAGGCCCTGTACCAGCAGGCCCTGACGATGGCTAAACGGGGGCCTGTGCTAGAGGTGGGCAGCTATTGTGGCAAGTCCACGGTCTACCTGGGCACCGCCTGCAAACGCAGCGGCGGCGTACTGTACGCATTGGATCACCATCGCGGCTCCGAGGAGCATCAGCTGGGCGAGCAGTACCACGACGCCGATTTATTTGATGCCGGTGCTGGCTTGATGGACACCTTTCGCGAATTTCGAGGCAACATGCGCGCCGCTGAACTGGAAAATACGGTCATTCCGGTGGTCGCCGGATCGGCGCTGGCAGCCCGGGGTTGGGCGACACCGCTATCGATGGTATTTATCGACGGCGGTCACAGTATGGAAGCGGCGCTGGCAGATTACCGCAGCTGGGCCAGCCACATTATCGCCGGCGGGGTGCTAGCGATTCACGACCTATTCCCCAATCCCGACGAGGGCGGCCAGGCCCCGATTACCATCTATAGATTGGCGCTGGCCTCAGGCTTATTTGAGACTATTGAAGTGGTCAATACCCTGGGCCTGTTGCGGCGTATTTAGTCGCCGCGCTCTACCCGTTTTGGCTGCTGCACCGCAACCGGTGCAGCTAATAAGTTAACCGAGGTGAACAGTGCCGCCGCGCCGGTATGGGCGGTGATGGCATCGGCGGCCAGCAAAATCGCACCGGCGGTCCAGGTCGGCTTCTCGTCCGGCCACAAGACATCCTGTACAAACTGATAACCGGTCCAATAAGAACCGTCGGCCAAGCGCCACTGCTGTAGCCAGCTGTACACAGTGACCGCACGGGCGTGATCCCCCGCCGCCAGCAATGCCATCACCAACTCACAGGATTCGGCAACAGTCACCCAGGGTTCGTCGGAAACACAGCGACAGCCCAGCTGATCCTCGACAAAGGTATCCCAGCCCGCTGCCAGTCGTGCCTGCGCCTGACTCTTGTTCAACACCCCGGTCAACACCGGATAGAACCAGTCCATCGAGTAGCGCTCCTTGCTCTCCCAGGTGCGATCGAAACGCTGCGGGCGCTCCCGCAGCGCCACTCCCAGCTGCCGACGGCAGTCAAGCCAACGACTGTTGTCGTAACCCAGGGTTACCGCGATATTACAGGCGCACTCCAGGCTCTTGTAGATCGAGCTACAGCCGGTAACCAGTGCGTCCTCTTTGACCGCGCCGTCGGCCCCCACCGCCCACTGTATTTCACCGTATTCAGACTGCAAGCGCAGCACAAACTCAATCGCAGCGCTCACCGTCGGCCACAGCGATTGCAAGAATGCCTGATCGGCGCTGACTAAATAGTGATGCCATACCCCGGTCGCAATATAAGCGACAAAATTGGTCTCCCGCCGCTCGCCGTTGTCGATATCACCGTTTTTATAGGCCGCCCACCAGCTACCGTCCTCTAATTGTGTGTCCCGCAGCCACAAATAGGCCCGCTCTGCCGCTGCCCACTCACCACCGATAGACAGCGCCATCGCCGCCTCGACATGGTCCCAGGGGTCAGCATAACTGCCCTCAAACCAGGGAATGGCACCATCGGGCTGCTGGCAGCCGGCGATAAAGTCTACTGTGGGCTGGAAAAAGTCCACCGGGTACATACCCTTAGAAAGAAATACTCCGCTCATTGCGTCACCTCCTTGCGAAAATACAGCACTACGCTCTTACCCATGAACGGGTTGAGCACAGCTTCTAGGGCCCGGGTCAACCAGGGCTTATCCATTAAATCCCATACCAAAAAGCGGTGGTACTGCTTTATCAGCCAGTTCTGATCCTGATTGTCCCAGGCTATACATTTCATCCACCAGTAGGGCGAGTGCAACGCGTGGGCCCAGTGGCGGTGCAAAAAACGAAAGCCTTGAGCCTCAATATCGCCGCGCAGTTGCCGCGACTCGAAGATACGCAGGTGACCACCCTCGACATTGTGGTAGGCGCTACTGAAATACCAGCAGATTTTCTCCGGCCAGGCCCGGGGTACGCTGGCACAAAATAAGCCGCTGGGTTTGAGCACACGGGCAATCTCCAGCAGTGCGCCCTGATAATCGGGGATATGTTCCAATACCTCGGAACAAATGACGCGGTCAAAGCTGTTGTCGGCGAAGGGCAACTGCAGCGCATTAGCGGCGGACAAAGAAAAGCTCCTGCGCGGCTGTGGCGGTCCGGCAAAGGCTTCGAACTTTTCCCGGCTGGTCTGTAAATCTGCCAGGCTCAAGTCCACCCCCACTGCCTGTACATCTTGCTCCAGGTAGGCGGCGATCACATGGCGACCCTCACCACAACCAAGGTCCAGTACCACATCCCCAGGCCGCAACGGCAGGTGCTTAAAATTAACGGTCTGCATTACAGCTGTTACTCCAAAATAAGGGGGCGCAGGGATTCATCTCGCCAGGGTCTCGCGATAGTAGTCGGTCATCTGCGCTGCGGCTCGGCGCCAGCAAAAGCACTCTAAGATGCGCGCGCGGCCGGCGCTGGCCAATTGTTCGCGCTGCAGTGGGTTTAATAACAGCGTCGCTACAGCGTCCGCAATGGCAGCACTGTCCTCCACCGGTACCTGTAACCCGGCCTCACCGACCACTTCGGGCAGTGCGCCACCGTCGGTGGAAACCACCGCCACACCGCAGGCCATGGCCTCCCCCGCTGGCAGGCCAAAACCCTCATACAACGATGGCACCACCACCACCTGAGCCTCGGCATAGTGAGTCACCAGCTGTTCGGTGCTAATACCACTGACGATACGGATACTATCGGCAATACCCAGCTGGTCAATCAGCTGTTCGGTATCACCACCGGGCTGGGGCCGACCGACCATTAGCAGTTCTAGGTGTGGGAATTGATCGCGCAGCTGCGCCACTGCCTGCAGCAAAAAGCGCACACCCTTAAGTGGCGCATCGGCAGAGGCTGTAGCCATTATTCGACAGGGAATGGGTGTTACCTCGGGCCGCGGGCGAAACTCCTCAGTATCGATACCGTTGTAAACCAAACTAATGGCATTGGCATCGAGCTCGAATGCCCGACCAATGTCCCGCCGAGAGCGCTCCGATACCGTAACAATATGTCGCAGGCGCTGCGCCACCCGCTTCTGCATCGCCAAAAAGGAGTGCCAGCGACGTATCAGCAGCCGCTCCCGCCAGTTGCTAGCGGCGTTAAGGGCAATTTCCAGATCGCTTGTGATCGGGTGATGAATAGTGGTAACCAGCGGAAACCCGTGTTGTTGAAGCTGTAACATACCCCAGCTAAGGCATTGATTATCGTGAATAATATCGTAATGCCTGCCACTTTTCCGCAAATATTTTAACACTCGCCGACCAAAACAGTAGGGCTCGGCGAAGGCCCCTGTCAACTTGCCGGTCCACTCTAGAATATTGGTCCAGGAGCGCAGATGATGAAAACGTAAAGAACCCAGACCGGTTTCAAACAAATTCAACCCAGGCATTTTAATCAGACTCACACGGGCATCGAGATGAGGATAGGGTTGGCCCGAAATAACATCGACCCGGTGACCCGCCTCAACCAGTGCTTTGCTGAGGTATTTGAGATAGATGCCCTGGCCGCCACCATAGGGGGCGCTGCGATAGCCCAATAGGCAAATATTCAAGGGTGTGTCAACGGAGTCTGCTGCTGTCATCGCCAGAGTGCCGGCATGGGGGATTGCGAAGCCAGAACAAAAGGCACGGTCGACTGCAGTAACGGTGATGTGGTGCGCAAATGGAAAAACCCCAGTTAGCCATAACAATTGTTGGCGGGCATTTTACTGATAAGCGTCACTAAAAACCAGATCTGATGTAGTGACTGAAATTAACTTTGGTATAACAACCCAGCTTAACTGCCCGAAAACCTAGGATTTTTTAAAATGACCCGTGATGACAGTGGCCTCGCGCTCCCGGTTGAGCACGCCATTTTGCAGCTGGCGAACCCAGAATGCATCAGAGATGCCGTCTTTGGCATCAAAACCGTCCACCGCATTGAGCAAGATACCTTGTATGGTATCGCAGTCGTGCTGTTCGCAGGCCTGCTGTAGCTCCCCGGTAAACTTATCAACGTCCTCCTCACTGAGATGCCGCTCCTCGGCGCGCATAATTTTGGGGTGGCCGGTACCGGTCACATTGTCACCCAATAACAGCTCTTCGTAGAGTTTTTCGCCGGGGCGCAGACCGGTAAACTGTATTTCTATGTCGCCCTTAGGGTGCTTCTCGTCTTTTAACTCACAGCCCATCAACTTGATAAGCCTGCGTGCCAACGCCTCAATTTTCACTGGTTCACCCATATCAAGCACAAAAACATCGCCGCCGCGGCCCATGGAACTGGCCTGTAGCACCAGCTGCGCTGCCTCTTCCATGGTCATGAAATAGCGAATGATATCCTTGTGGGTAACTGTGACCGGGCCGCCGTTTTGAATCTGTTGACGAAACAGAGGCACTACCGAACCACTGGAGCCCAGTACATTGCCGAACCGGACCATACAAAAGCGGGTATCGTCGTACTTCTGGGCCATGGCCTGCAGTATCAACTCGGCCATACGCTTGGAGGCCCCCATCACGTTGGTAGGCCGCACCGCCTTGTCGCTGGAGATCAGCACAAAATTTTCGACCCCCGCCGCTACCGCTGCACGACCCGCCGCCAGGGTGCCAAACACATTGTTGGAGACGCCTTCGACCACGTTGTATTCGACCATGGGCACATGTTTGTAGGCCGCAGCGTGGTATACCGTCCTTACCGCGAACTCAGTGAAAATCGCCTGTAAGCGGCGCTCATTTTGCACCGAGCCCAACAGCGGAATAATGTTAAAGGCGAGCCCCGCCTGCACTTTTAGCCGCTCCAGTTCTCGGCTTATTTGGTACAACGAGTGCTCACTGATATCGAACAGGATTAGCTCGCGGGGCTGGCAGCGCGCAATCTGTCGGCACAACTCCGAGCCGATGGAACCCCCCGCCCCCGTCACCATGACCACCTTATCCAGCAGACATTGATCGATCAATGCAGGATCTGCGGGGATCGCATCCCGACCCAGAAGATCCGCCAGCTCTATGTCTCGTAATTGGCCGACATTGGCAATACCGGCCATCAAGTCATAAAATTCTGGCACGGTCTTAACGTGCACCGGCATATCCTCTAACTCGTCGATAATTTCCTTGCGCCGCATATGGTCCACCGAGGGCATGGCAAGAAATACATAGGAAATCGAAAACTCCTCAATAAGATCCGGCAGCTGATTGGAGGCATACACCGAGACGCCATTAATAACACTGCCGACATGGACCTCGTTGTCGTCGACAAAAACTACCGGGCAATATTTCCCCGTTGGCAGTAGTGCGCTGAGTAGTTGTCGGCCGGAGGAGCCGGCGCCATAGATAGCAATCTTGTCGCCGCTGCGCCTTAAAATACCGTGGTAGAAAGCCCGCATCGCCAGTCGCGCACCGCCAATCATGATCAGTGCCGTAGCCCAGTAGACAAAGGGGGTAGAGCGGGGAATATTACTGCGAGTTAAAAACGCTGCGATCGCCAGGATAACAGCCGACACCGTCACCCCCTTAATCACGGTAGTTATCGCCTGCTGGCCCATAAATCGAACAATGGCTCGGTACAGGCCGATACGCAAAAAGACTGCGGCGCTAAAAAGCATGGTAATCGCTGCGGTCAACAGGTCGGAGGCAGCCACCGCATAGTCGACGCCGCCCCAACGGATAACCACGGCCAGCCATATCGAGAAGGGAATAATAGCCATATCCAGCAACAGCAACGCCGCCTGTTTCCAGGAGCGTGGCAACAGTAATAACTGCCGCAGGGGCGCCGGTAACAACTGTCTAATCATCGGCGGCCATCGGCCAGGGGAATTTGCTGTGCTCATCGCATCCGTCTCGGCGCTATCACCCAGTGAGTAAACTAGCGAGGTTTTGGTAGGGGGAAGTAACTTGGCTCTTTACCTGTGATTAAAATAACCTAACCAATAGTTATGCCAAGCAATTCAATGCATGCGAATAATGCCTGATTTACGGTAGAAAAACTACCACGTAGAGGTCTATTACGCTTGGTCACCCCCCGGCCGGCCGGCCCCCAAATACGCCACAATAGCTATCAGCGGCGCATAGGCAACCACGCTTAGCGCTAGCTCGTAGCCCCGATAGTGGTTGGCCAGCCAGGCCAGCGGCAGCAACCACAGTATATTGACCAACCCTACAACCAGTACTACCCGTGGATGGGAAGACCAGCGGCGGGCCAATATCTGATAGCCGTGACTGGCGTGGGGACGGGTCCAGGGCTGACCACTGATCATTCTGACCACTAGCGTGTAACTGGCGTCGGCGACAAAACAGGCCGATAAAATCAGCCACAACCAGGGCGAAGCACTACCCTGGCCAATCGTGTGCAGCGCCGACCAGGCCAGGCTAGCCGCCAGAAAGGTGCTGCCTGCATCCCCTAAAAACACCCGACCCCGGGGGAAATTCCAGCACAGGAAACCCGCTGTTGCGGCGCATAAGACCAGTAGTAGCCGCAACTGCGGTGAATTTTCCAGCGGCTGCAACAGTAGTGCTGCGATCACCACAAACAGGAACTGTGCACCGGCAATGCCATTAATACCGTCCATAAAATTAAACAGGTTAACCCACCAACAGATCGCCAGTATATATAACGGTACCAATAGAAAAGAGGCGTGGATAGTGAATGGCCCCAATGTCAGCGGCGCCAGCGGCACAAATGCCCATACCATCAACCCTATGGACAGACCATAGAGCACAAAACGCAGCCCTGGCGACAGCGACAGCGCATCGTCGGCCAACCCGACCAAGCCGATCAGCGCCGGCAGCAGCAGCAACAGACACTGCCAATAGCTGATGGTATCCGCGACCAGTTGGTAGCCAATAAATAGCGCCGCGAGCAATAGGATGACAATACCACCACTGCGAGGCGTGGCCCGGTGGTGCGCACTACGACTGTCCGGCTGGGCAAGCCAGGCATAGCGTAGCGCCAGCAGCCGGTAGGTTCCGGTCAATACGATCGCCGCCAACAAACTGACCAGCAGCAGCTGGGTATTATTCAACATGGGGGGTCAGACTCTAGCATGGCTCGCAACGTCTGTTGCAAGGTATAGGGGGGCTGCCAATCCAATTGCCGGCAACAGTCGCCACTATCAGCGCATAGATCGCCGAACAGCGACTCTGCCATAGCGCCCCGACCCAGCAATGTCAGCACTGCCCGTAAAAATGGCTGCGGCAGCTTGAACAGCCCCGGGGCCCGATTCTGTGCCTGTCTTATCGCCATCACTACCTGGGGCAATGAATAGGGTGTACCGTCGGAAACACAAAATACGCGGTTGGCAGCACTGGGATGATCGATACAACGGCCAATCAAAGCAACCAAATTGAACACCGAGATCATGTCTCGGCGATTGTCGATCCCGGCCAGAGGCAGGGGCACAGGAAGTTGGGCTAATTGCATTAGCCGTAAAAAGTTAGCCTTGACCCCAGGGCCATAGACCAGCGGTGGCCGGATCACCACCACCTCCATCGACGTTTCTCTAGCCTTAAGAAAGAGCACCCGTTCCGCCGCCGCCTTTGATTGTCCGTAGGCGTCCGGCGCCACTTCTGCCCGGCTATCACCGTCGATACAGGCCGCAGCTTTGATTGAGCTAAGTAAAATAAAGCGACTCACCCCCGCTGCGATAGCCGCCTCGGCCATGGTCGCGACCAATGTAGTATTGTCCCGCTCGAAGGCTTGGCGTTCATTGAAGCTGCCCTGATGCACTCTTGCAGCCAAATGCACCACCACCTCAACCCCCGCCAACAGCTCCGGCCAGGCCTCAAAGCGGGTCAGATCGGCAATCACTTGGGCATCACCCAGGGGCCGGCGAGCCGTAGTCACCAGTTTGTGACCGGCATTCGTTTGGGCTAAATTTTCCATCAGGTGGCGACCGATAAACCCCCCTGCCCCGGTAATTAGTATTTTCAAATGCTCTGTGCTCAATCCCGCCCTGGCTAAGAGGTGAATTAAGCCATAGCGGGGCACCTAGCCACAAGCCCCAGGACCAACATCGCGCCGAGCGCGACAACTGTGCGGGGCATTGTGCCGAGGAACAAAGCTATCACTATCGCTGCGGACACGTGATTTCTGGAGCGCAGCCGCTATTTCTGCTATGGTTGGCCGCGCAAAAAAGCCGCCCGCGCACTCCCCAGACCCAACAACAAACTGACTACATTCCACCATGAAATCACATCAACTATTCGCCGTTATTTGGGAAAAATCAAAGCTCAATCTCAAGTCTGAGGCGGCAGTTAACTACCTTAGTTATTGCTGGTGGTTATTCGAACCCGTGATCCACATGCTGTGTTACTACCTGGTATTCGAATTGCTACTCAATCGCGGCGGCCCGGATTTCGTCTATTTTCTACTCACCGGCCTAGTGCCCTGGCTGTGGTTTGCCAAGATTGTCAACCAGGGCTCGATGAGCCTAATCGGCGGCCAAAATCTTATGGGCCAAATATTTATACCCAAATTGTTCTTTCCACTGGTCTTTGTTACCCAGTGCAGCGTCAAACAGCTGATGGTATTTTCGATACTGCTGGTATTTTTACTGCTGTCTGGCTTCGGCGCCAGTGCCCATTGGCTGGCCAGCGTACTGGTGATGGTGGTACAACTGCTGTTTATGATTCCAGTGGTGTGCATGCTGGCGGTGCTGGTAGCCTTTGTTCGCGACCTCAACTTTGTCATTCCAACGCTGTTACAGTTCATGTTTTTTTGCAGTGGTATCTTTTTTAGTATTGATACCATCGCCCCACAGTACCACGACCTATTTTTTATTAACCCGATGGCGGGCCTGATCCATCAGTACCGGGAGACGCTGCTGCATAATCACTGGCCGGACTGGCTCTATCTGGGCAAGATTTTGTTGGGTTCTGCGCTACTGTGGTTACTGACTATCACGTTGTACCGCCGCCATGAATATACCATCACCCGTTTAGTGCAGGAGTAGCCAGTGTCCAGCGATATTATTATCTCCGTTAAAAACGTCGGCCTGTCCTACCGTAAAAAGAAGTCGTTTTTTCGCCACGAGTACCATCCAGCGCTCAAAGATATCTCCTTTGATGTTAGGCGCGGAGAAACAGTCGGCATCATCGGCCGCAACGGCGTCGGTAAATCGACGCTGTTAAAACTGTTGTCGGGGATTTATATGCCGGACACTGGCAGCATTGTGAACCACGCGCGCAAGACCTCACTACTGACCCTACAGGCCGGTTTTGACTTGAACTTGTGCGGCCGTGACAATGCTATTATCAGCGGTATGTTATTGGGCTACGACAAGGAGCGCATCCATGCCGAGCTGGACAATATTGAGAGTTATAGCGAACTGGGGGAATTTTTTTACCAGCCATTGAAGACCTACTCCACCGGCATGCGCGCGCGACTGGGTTTTGCCACCGCCACTCACCTGTCGCCGGAGGTACTACTGGTGGATGAGACGCTGGGAGTGGGGGACGAGAAATTTAAGAAAAAAGCCACCGCCACCATGGAAGCGATGATTCAATCCGACCGCACGGTGATTCTAGTGTCCCACGCTGCCTCGGTAATGGCAAAACTGTGCAACCGAATAGTCTGGATCGAAAACGGCCTGATCCGGGATCAAGGCGACCCCACTACGGTGCTGGCCGCCTATCAACAAAGCTAACCTCAGGCGCCAGCAGCATCCTCGGCAAATTGCATGGAGTACAACTTGGCATATTGGCCTGCCAACGTCATTAGCTCACTGTGACTGCCCTGCTCAACGATAACCCCCTGGTCCATAACCACGATGCGGTCCGCTTTCTCCACCGTCGACAGCCGGTGGGCAATAACAATGGTAGTGCGACCCGCCATCACCGCCTCCAGCGCGCTCTGAATATTACGCTCCGACTCGGTATCTAGGGCCGAGGTGGCCTCGTCCAGCACCAGCACCGGGGCATCTTTTAACAGCGCCCGAGCGATGGCAATGCGCTGGCGCTGGCCCCCGGACAGCCGAGTACCGTCCTCGCCAACAATCGCGTCAAAGCCACCGGGTTGTAGGCGAATGAAATCCAGTGCCTGAGCTTTTTCCGCAGCGTCTTCAATCGCATTGCTGTCGACGCTGGCGAGCTGGCCGTAGGCAATATTATTGGCAATACTATCGTTGAAAAGCGTCACCTGTTGGTTAACCAGGGCAATTTGGCGACGCAGGCAATCAATTTTCAACTCGCCGATATCATTGCCATCCATCTTAATAGTGCCGTTTGTACACTCGTAGAAGCGCAGCAACAGGCTGGCCAAAGTCGATTTTCCGCTGCCGGAGCGGCCGACGATGGCAACGGTTTCACCGGGTTCAATACATAAATTAATATCGCGCAGCACTAACTCCCCAGGCTGGTAGCCAAAGCTCACCGCACAAAACTCGATACGCCCACTGGCCCGCTCAATCTCGCGGCTGCCGGACTGGATCTCCACCGCCTCATCCAGCAGTATAAATATCGACTCCGCCGCCGCGAGGCCGCGCTGAATAGTTGCGTTGACCTCGCTCAGATTACGTATCGGCTTGGCAATCATACCCGCAGCCACTACGTAGGCCACCAGATCACCGGGGGTGGCGGCGGTGGTGCTGGCCAGATACAGCACAAAAAACATAATCGCCGCTAAGGCCAGAGCAACAATACTTTGTAGCACCGGTGTCTGAATCGCCTGCACCTTGCTGTATTTAAGGCCCTGGCGGGTATTCTCGTCGCTGGCCCGATGAAAACGGCGTTGCTCGTAGTCTTCTCCGCCGTAACTGCGGACCAAACGATACCCCTGAATGGCCTCGTTAGAGACGTGGGTGACCTGGCCCATGGTCGATTGCATTTTCTCACTAAGCCGGCGAAACAGCTTACTGGCATAGGCCACCAGTGCACCCAGCACCGGCGCCACCAATACAAAAGCCATGGTCAGCTGCCAGTTTTGCCACAGCAGGTAGATCAGAAAGCCTATCACTGTGAACCCCTCCCGGAACAAAACCTTAATCGCCTGGGAGGCAGCGGCGCTGACCTGATTAACATTGTAGGTAATCATCGACACCAACTCGCCGGAGTTTTTGCGATCGTGAAAGGCACTGGGCAGCACTAACATATGGTCGAACATTTGCTTACGCAGATCGTTGACCACCCCCAACGATACTCTCGCTAAATAATAATTGCCGGCGAAAAAACCGGCGCCGCGAATCAGACTGATTGCCACCACTGCCACCGGCACTAGATAGATCAGCGCCGCGTCCTTGCCCTCTAGCCCATCGACAAAATATTTCATCATATGGGCTAGGGCCACCTGGGTGGCGGCATAGGCCGCAAAACCCAGCAAACTGATTAGAAAGAAAAACCAGTATTTCCCGGTATAGGACAGCAGCCGCCAGTAGACCCGCCAACTATTGTCGGCGGCGGGTGGACGATCGGGTTTAGACATGGTGGTGAGCCCCAGCAAGGCGAGTCGGACGGTGAATGGTCTCGATTGGAATGAAAGCACCGCAGTATAAGAAACAAACACGGGCATTATAGGGTATTCTCCCCGATTATGGGACAATCTGTTGTACTAAGGCGGCCGGCCCCAAAGCTACGGGGCGAGTATTGCGGGCAATCGCGATTAACGAACGGTAACCCCAAGCCCTTGTATCGACCGGCCATGACGCTTATCCTTTGTGGTCTAGGTAATGCCCACCATCGCTGTAATACCGGTAATTGACTGTCACTAACGACGCTGTTAGCCAACCGAGCGGGGCTAACCACTGATCCCACGCTGGGCTTCTATGTACACTCAAAAACACGATGCCGCCGCCGACAGCGGTACCGCCAGCCCCTCGAAATGGCCGGCATTTCTGACCTCCCTGGAAAACCCCCAATACCGCTGGTTATTTTTTGGCAACTTTGCCTTTTTCTTTGCTATGCAGGGACAGATACTGACTCGTTCTTTTCTGACTTGGAATCTTACCCACAGCGAATTATCACTGGCGACTATCAACCTGGTCGTCGCCATCCCCATTCTGGTAGCCTCGGTTATCGGCGGTGCGATAACCGATCGGGTCGAGCGCCGGCGGCTAGTTATCATCGGCCAAAGTCTTATCCTCGGCAACGAGCTATTTGTGCTGGTACTGCTGCTTAGTGGCCAACTTCAGTACTGGCATCTGCTGTGCACCGCCTTTGTCGCCGGCTGCGCCTTTCCCTTTATCACCCCCGCCAGAATGGCACTGGTCTACCACACCGTGGGGCCGGCCAAGCTGGGCAACGCCATGGCTCTGTCCGCTGGCGGCATGAATTTGGCTCGAGTCGCCGGACCCGCCACCATGGGGATCATCATTAACTACCAGGATATCCAAGGCGCTTACATACTCTCTGCCACCCTCTACATGATAGCGGTGGGCAGCATGTTGGCGATCGATAAAAATCACGCGATACAGGGAGCTAAAACAGCGCTGCTGGGCGAGATAAAATACGGTTTCGCCTACGTCGCCAATAACAAGCCGGTATTGGTGTGCCTTATCTTTGGCTTGATACCGATGTTTCTGGCGATGCCTTTTCAGAACCTGCTGGTCGTTTTTTCGGACCAGGTGTGGCAGGTAGGCGAGCGCGGTTTTGGTATTATGATGGCCGCCACCGGCGTTGGTGGTGTTATTGGCGCGGTATGGATAGCCCGGCGCGGAGAAAATCCGGCCAGGCTGCGACTGATGCTTTTTTCCGCCTTGGCCTTTGCGATATTTTTGGGGCTTTTTTGCCTCAGCGATAATTTCTACCTGGCGCTGATACCGCTGCTAGTTGCCAATATTTTCGCCAATGCCTGCCAGACCCTTAACAACACCTCGGTGCAGTTACTAGTCGATGATGCCGTGCGCGGCCGGGTGTCTAGCTTTATGATGATGTCCTTCGGCCTCACTCCGCTGGGAGTACTGCCCATGGCCTATGCAGCGCAGCAGTTGGGAGCCCCGCAGGCGGTACTGGGAGCCTGTGTCGGCCTACTTATCTCGGTGTTGTTGTTTTATTTACTCAGCCCTAGCCTGCGGGGTCTGGACAATTCGGTGCGCGCTGCACTCGAGCGAGCGGGCCAAGATGCTGACCAGAATTAAAAAACGCTAAGCGTTTTTCTTACTGGTAATCAATCCTGTACTGCTCATAATAGCCGAGGAAACCAGCAGCGCACTGGCAGTGCCGCGAATAAGCCAAAATACTCTCGTTACTGTTAACCCCGTCGTGGAAAGTGCCGGCAGAAATCACCGCGCGATTAATTGAAAAGGTCACCTATGAAGAAAAACCATTTAGTACTATCCGCGCTCACTGCCGCAGCAGTTATCGTTAGCCTGGTGTATTTCAATAGCGCCAATACGGTCACCATGCCGCCGCGAGAAAGTACCACCATCACCGGCATAACACCTCACCGAGTAGCCCATGCCGGAGGTGGTCTTAATAAGGTTAACTATACCAATTCCTATGAGGCACTGGATTATAATTACCAACAGGGCTTCGTCTATTTTGAGCTGGACTTTGTTTTTACCAGTGACAATCAATTGGTCTGTCTACACGATTGGAAAACCAATTTTAAGCGTAGCTTTGGCTTTGAAGCCACAAAGAAATATTCACTCAGTGAATTTGAACAGCTCGCTGAGGACAACACAAGATTTAAAAACTGTACACTTACGGGCTTAGCTGACTGGATGATAGAACATCCGCTAGCGGTTATCGTAACCGACGTAAAAGAGAAAAATATCGTCGCATTGAGAGACATTTACTCGACCCTGCCCAATGCGCGGCAGCGGGTAATCCCGCAAATTTATCAGCCTGAAAACTTTGCAACAATCAAAGCTATCGGCTATCAACAGATTATCTGGACCCTATACCGCTACCGGGGCGACAATGACAGCGTTCTCACCTTGACGGATACTTTCAGTGGTCCGATAGCGATTACCATGCCGAAAAAGAGAGCGGCCAGCGATCTTCCGATGCGCCTTGCAGATAAACACATCCCCAGCTATGTACATACAATTAATAATGCTTTGCATGCCCAACAATATAAGGACACATACAAGATAAGTGAAATTTATACCGATTATCTAGTGCCTGCCAGGTAAAAATAAATATCAGCCAACCATCTGCAAACAGGCGAATTTACCATTATAAGCAGACACTGACGAACACAGGGCCAATCGGTTATGGGAAAGTTTGTTAGCCCATGATAGGTCATCGTACTTGTCAGTACCACTACAGTCGTACCCTATCGCGCCCACGATTCACTTACCATCGACGACACAAGTTACGTTAAGCTCATTAGATAACTGATAATGGCCAGTTCACCCTTCATTGCCCCAGCTAATTACAGATGGCTAATGCAGATTATTACTCTGTCCTTCGGGGCGTAAAAAAGGCTGCAATTCATCGGCGTCTAACGCAGTATCCCACCAAATTTGTTCGAGCCTAGCCTCTTTCCCCGGATAACCCACAAAAAGATAAAGTTCCGCGGACTGGCTTGGACCGGCATGGATAATTGGCGCATCAACTAAGCCGTTAATCATTGAACTTCGGCTTAACAAGATCATCAATTTATCGCTGTGCTTGTTAAAATATTCCAATTCCCGACTTGACACGACACCTTCGTAATTACCTGCCTGGTCAAAAATTACACCGTAAATATAACCCTGTTTCAAGACACTTCCACTGTGATTGGAGACGAACTCCATCCCCTCTACAACGATTGACTGTCGCCTGTAGTCCACTGAAAAACCGCTTTTCAAAGATAACGCACGTCCGGAAAAATCGGCTGCCTGAGCGATCGCTCTCGCTTCTGACCCGGGCTGAAACCAGGGCCCAGTCGCGCCATGGCGTAAACTTACACCCGCATTTAATGTGGGGTAACCCGGAATACCCAAATAATCGAGAACTGTAGGCGCAACATCAAAATGCGTTGCGGATTGCTCAAAAACCTTGGCATCCTCCTCTGCCAATACCATAAACGATAGTTTCCTTTGTTTTTTATTGGCCGTTAAAACATCCCACTGCGTATTTCGCATGGCAAGATGGTCCGAAAATAACACCAGCACCGTGTAATCTAACAAGCCCTCCCGCTTTAAGTCAGCGACCCACTTACCAGTCAAATAATCGGTGCAGTGAATCGCATTGAGCATGCTATCAGACGAATGAATATAGGCTGGGCAACTGGCAGATGCATGCCCCTTGGGGTGATGGGTGTCCAGTGTCACCAGTGAAAACGCAAATGGAGTGTCAACACTGTGCAGCGCTTCAATTTCGATCAGTGCCTGTTGAAATAAGGTGTCATCATAAATACCCCAGCCGGTTGTAGCCACGTCACCCAGGGTTTTTTGCCAGTACTCATTGCCTTTGGCATTGTTGAAACCATGGGCGTTAAAAAAATTACCCGCGCCAGAAAAGGACAGCGATGCCCCCTTGTACATTGTTCTGTTGTAACCATAGGCCTCGAGGATATCGCCGAGGCAATTATAATCCGGCAACGGATTTTGAATCGATGCCAGAGCGGTGTTGACAGAACCCATGCCATGACGAAAGAGTAAGGGCACTCCACACTGACTGGCAACAATACCTCCCATGGTAAAGCCTGTTCCTCTAACCTGACTCAAATTGGTGTAAGAATGAGCCTGCTGACGAAGCTTGGATAGATGAGGAAGCAGGCCAGGATAGAGTTGCTCATCAAAATAGAGTTGCTCAAGAGACTCTAAATACAAAAAGATCAGGTTGCGGGGTTTTCTATCAAGCGGTAGTACATCAATTGTGGGCGGTTCAACCAACACCACTACAGGCTCCTTGCTCTGAGCATTTTGGTCCGCAATAAAAATAGCCATGGAGTGCATCGGGGCGAAACCTAGTAGAAACAACAGCAGCGGCATGTGATGTGATTTGCGCTCATCAAGCTGATCTACCCGAACGACCAGTGGCATAAAGATCGTCAACAGGCCTATTAACAACGCCCCGTAATACGGGAGCCCATACTGCTCCTGGGCCACACGAAAGGTGTTAATGTCTAGGTGAAAAAAGAACTGTTCATTGAAACCCACGCCCTGGGTGTAGAGTGACGTGGCAAAAGCCCAACTGGCGAGAACAACGACCATAGTACCGCCAAGTAACAACACACGTACCGGCCAGCGACCAGCTGCCCTCGAAGTACAACCGATACAAACATGATACCAGGACAGGGCACCTAAAACGCCATAGAGCCAGAACGCTTCATACAGTGACCCCAGCACAACCGGCAGTAACAGTAGAGATAAAAATAGTAGATTCAAATGTATTCTCGTTGGGTAGTCAAAATTATCAATAAAAATAATCGTCAATCTATAGCGCCCAATGAAAAGAGCAAATGTTACTCATTAAGATATCCGGCCAAAATGACAGGATTAAGTAATCAAAGGTGGGATGTCACGGGCCTGACGTTAAAAGGTATTGACAACGATGGGGCTGTGCCAGATAGCCCTGCGCATCAGACTAGCAACGGAACCCAGTACCACTTTGGCATTGGTAACGCGTAAATATGCGGCTATCGCAGTGAAAATATTTACCGCAAAGTATTTAACTAATTATATCAACTGTGCCGGTTAAAGACTTGCGATATTATCCCATTTCTTCTGTCAGACGAGCAAGAAACTCTCTCCAAACGCAAGAAATACAGTCATTAAATTGTAAGAAAATGTTAACCGACATGACAAGCAGCTGATGAGGAAAAACACCTATTGCACCCACGCTACTACTTAACTTCGCCTGAAGTTTCTCCCCAAGCGAATTGCCGGTTTTTCGACAATACGATAAACAAGACCTGACAGGGCGAGAGAAAGCGCAACGCTAACCAGAAGATACACGCTTAAATGCATGCCACCCCACTGGGGATAATAACGCTTAATTGTAAATAATAATGAATGGAACACTACTGGGTGTACCAAATATAATGAATAACTCACCGCACCAAGCCATACGAAAACCGCCGCTTTGATTTTAATATGGAGCGCGAAAATAACAAACAGAGCAATACCCAAAAAATAGGGAATAAACTGCCTTAGATGTTGATACTTACCGCTGGCAACCCATTGATAGGTATACGCCACTGGATGAATCAGAATTACCATCATCAATACAACAACCAATACTATGATCGGTATTTTTATAGAGCCCACTGAAACCACCCGATCGCGGTTGTCATACCACATGCGAAACAGCCCCCCCCACAACATAAGAGCCAAATGCCACAGCATGAGCCGCCAATGTGGCCCGAGCTCTTGGCCTATTGATCGCATAAGCTCATGTTGAGCAAGCATCAAACGGAAAGCGATTACCAACCCTAGGCTGACAAAAAAGAGCACTAAAGGCCTATGAAGTCCACCACATAAAAACAACAGAACACAAAGCAAGTAGAAAGCCAGTTCGACTTCTAACGTCCAAAAAAGCCCCAATAGAGGCTTTACCTGAAATACCGAATAAAGCATCGGTAAGTTACCCAATACTTGCTCAATATCTATCGGCCTTCCTGGCCACATATACCTTAGCAATAGCGCCAGTACTATAATTGTCCAAAACGCAGGATATAACCTAAAAAACCGACTGACAAAAAAGTTACGGGCTCCGTCCATTCGCCCGCCTTTCAAGCTTGGACATATAACAAAACCACTGATAATAAAAAAGACGACAACACCCATACGACCAAAATTCAACTCAAATGCCACGTCATGTAACCCTGTCCCAAGCGCTTCAACCCGGGGTAACTGACGGACAAAGGTTTCTGTCACATGATGAAAAACAACTAAAAGAGCGGCAAAACCGCGTATTGAATCGATATGATCAATACGACCACTGGTGGGAACTATCAAGTAATTTTCCTTCATGATGGAGTCGAGTTAGATAAAAACAGATCTGTTACTTACCATCGTAAAAGACAAGATCAGTGATCATTACCGCGCATTTAGCCTGCTCATACATCTACGGGAGCATCACAATCTATACAACATATGTATGGCCCGATAGCAACAATAATGGTAAGAGTTACAATGATTAATAATGTTTTCATTTTTTTGAGACGTCAACGGCCTTTTCACGAGCGTATGGCAATATTTCCCCTAGAACAAAGGGATATTCATAGCATCTAATTATATATCAATAAATCAGTTCGTTTCGACAACCCATATAGGTGATTGTTACCTTTGTACCAACTGCTTTAGCTCAATGGCGACAGCACTGATCTGCACTAGCTACTCTACAGCAGGGCTTCCTGCGGGCAGTTATGTTAGTCAATAAACGACATGTCTTTTAAACAGCCGATTACTGTGCTCATTCAAAAAGTTAGGGCCCTATAGAGCCGTACCTGCAGCGGGCTGCCGAGATCGACATACATCCGACTTCACGCTAACGTGCCTCCTCTGTGAGCGTCAAATTGAAGTACCGCTATTGTAATGGCACGACACACCTAGCCTACGCATGTTATTACTCCACGTTTGCCGCCTACCGGCAATTCCCTTTATCGTTAACTGCAGGGCCCACCCATGCGACGGTGCCGACTCGACGGTCCTGATTGCGCAGTCACAGCTCCGCGAGCTATTGCTATTGGTAAAGCCCCACCGCAATCATTTATACTTGCCGGCCATCAACTCTCCAAGCCATACACTACCAAGTAACTATGTCGCAAAAACCAAGCAGCAACAATACTGTCAACAGCGCCCTTCGGTCCAACTGGAACCCCGCCAGCCGGCTATTTTGGCTGGGGGGCGAGCACATTTCGGTAGCGTTGATCGCGTTGTTGAGCTTGTTATTGTCACTGTCGATCATAATGTTTGACCCGGTTATTAACCGCGACGGCCCGCTGTATTTATTCACCGCAGAGACTTATTTAGAACAGGGGTTTACCGCCGCTCTCAATATCTATCCCTGGCCTTTTTTCTCGATATTGATTGCCGGTACCAGTCAGTTAACTGGCCTTCCTCTACACATCGCGTCCCATATCATTGTCAGTCTGTGCTTTTTTATTGGCAGCTACGCCTTCGTGCGGTTGGTGGGCGTCCTAGGGGGCAGCAAGAAGGCCCAGTGCTTTGCTCTTATTATTATACTCTTTCACCCGCTGCTGGCGGACTACCGGAGCAGTAGCGTCCGCGACCCCGGCATGTGGGCCTTTATGCTGTTATCGCTGCAAGCGCTGATTCGCTACAGTCAACAACCGGCGTTGAAATATCAGCTGGGCTGGACCGTATTCATCACCATGGCGCTGCTTTTTCGGGTGGAGGCCTTTGCTATCGCCCTGTTGGCACCGCTATCGCTGCTGGCCACTTCCTCCCAGGGTCAGCGGCTACGCAACATGTTGCGCTTTGTCTCACTGCCACTGACTGTGCTGCTGGTCATTTCCGGGGCTCTGCTGCTGTTGTCCCCGGACACTCTAAGCGGCTTCAAGCTGTCCCAGGATTTAGTCCGCTATGCCGACATACTGTCCCACTTGAGTGACACCGTAGCGGATAAATCCGTGATAGTGGCCGATCAGTTACTGCTGAAAACTGCTAAAGGGGATGCTAACTACGCGGTGGTAGCGGTATTTTTTGCCATATTCGCAGTCAATGTTATCCGCGCGATAACCCCTTTGTACCTGCTGGCCTTTATCCTGCACTGGCTGTCCGGCCAGAGGCTGCGAATTGCGCAGAACGGCAATATTATTATCGCGACCCATATCGCCATTCTGGCGGTCTATCTGTTTTTGTTTACCACCTTGCGTCAATTTACTCTTGAGCGTTACTCCTTTCAAATGGTATTAATATTATTGCTGTATCTGCCTTTTGTACTGGAAACATTCTGGCAGTGGCACACTTATCGGCGGGTCATTAGGGTGTTTATAGTGCTTATATTGTCTGCGTACACCCTAGATACTGTGATTAATAGCGACTATAAAAAAGCCTATATCGACGACGCCGCCCAGTGGCTTCACGACAATCCAGAAGGCGGCAACCGCCTGCTGTCTAATCACACGCACTTAGCCTATTTTGGTCGCCAAGACATGCCGGGGCAAGCGGGCAGGTACCACATCTACGATTTGTACCCCTCTGAAAAGCAGTTGACCGCCCCCTGGCGCATCAACCGGCGCTATGCCTACCACAGTAAAAAAGCGGGCGTAGCGGCGCTGAGGGCACGGATTAACGAGGGCGGCGGCCACATTATTAAGGAATTTTCCGGACCGGACCGGGGGCGCGTCTTCATATTTACCGGCACTAAGAGCAAACCCCGGAGACCGCGATGAGCACACTGGATCCAGCCGCCAGCTTCGACCGGCAGTTATTCGCTGAAGAATTGACCGAGCTAAGCGCCGGCAAGCTACCGGCCAACTGGCGCTGGGTGAAAAGTTCGGTCACCGCGGTCGTGGCCCACAACCCCAGCGCAGGAATTTACTACAAGGAATTTTTACCCAGAAATCGTTGGGAGAAACTCAAGGCGCTGCTGCGGGGCAGTCGCTGTCAGCGGGCGGTGAGTATGGTTGCCGAGCTGACCGAGCGCGGATTTCACACCCCTGCAGTGCTCAGCAGCGGCAACATCGATAACAACCGGGATTATTTGGTAACAGAAGCTGTAGACGCCGCCGGTATTGCCTCCTACTTCGCCAGCTATCTGCGAGGCAGCAACAGCGCCGCCATTATTGCCTGGAAACGACAGGTGATTCGCGCGCTGGGCAGGGAGATCGGCCGACTGCACCAACAGGGGATTATCCACGGCGATCTGCGGCCCAACAATGTGCTGATCGAATTTGGCCAGCCGACCCCAACCTTTCACTTTATCGACAACGAACGCAGCCGCTGTTGGAATCGGCAACCAACCCAGAAACTGATTGAAAAGAACCTGGTTCAAATCGGTATGTTGTATTCACTGGATCTAAGCCGCAGCGATCGACTGCGTTTTTTTTACGCCTATCAGGGCGAATACCCGCGCTTTGCCGAGCAACGCCAGGGCCGGGATTTGATGACAAGGGTCTACTTGGCTACCGGTAAACGTCTCGCCAACACCCCCCACTACCGGCCCCAGCAGGCTGACTTGGCCCCCGAGGCACTGGCCCAGGGGCGGGTAGTACCCAAGTAGCTGATATTATAATGGCTCGGCAGTGTTGCTATCGATGGCTTTGATCACCTTGGCAGGGACTCCGCCGACCACGGTATAGGGCGGCACATCCTTCCCCACCACCGATCCCGCCGCGACTACCGCGCCCTCACCGATGCTGACCCCGGGCAATATCGTCACCTGCGTACCAATCCAGACCTTGTCAGCAACTTTAATCGGGCGGTGCGAAGTGCCCCTACTATTGCGTTTGTTGTCAAAGTGCAAACTGTGTTCGACGGTCTCGAATGAAACTCGAGAGGCAATTTGGCAGTAGTCCCCGATGGTAATAGTGCCACTGGCACCAAAGCGCACATCGGTATTAATAAAGGTATTGCAACCTATCGAGATATTACGCGCCGCGCCAATCGGCCGCACCGTCAGTGGCCCAAAGATCACACATTTACCGGCAAAAGCCATGCCCGCACCCTGAAAAAGACGATAGCGACGCCGGTCACACAGCTTCTGTCGCGGCAGGCTATTGCCCAACCACAAAAAGAGAGATTCGATCATTACAGTTCCCGCGTCGATAGCCGCTAAATCATTATTCCAGCGGCCAGTGTAACAGACTGTGAGGCCGGCGCTGCCGGGGCCTATAGCCGCGGGAGATTATACTTTCGCACTAGCCAACCCTATAATGGCTCTCTTTCGCTATCGGATTTGGCTGCCATGTTAAACAAACTGCATATCGTCGGCTGCCCGCGAAGCGGCACCACTTTGCTGATGGAACTGATGTCGACCTGTTTTCACAGTGACGAGCACTGCGAGCACGAGGTCAGTATTTTTGATCCTCCACCCATTGACCAGGGCATTTATTTTAGCAAAAAACCCTCTGATATCAAAAACTTACATCACATTTATCCCCATGACCCCACACTTTACCTGATCTACGTGGTGCGTGACCCCCGAGCGGTCATTAGCAGTCTCCACCACTCCAATCGGGAACAATATTTTTGTAACTACCGTGCCTGGCAGGCCTGCGATGACGCCGCCCAGCAGTATCTGCCCGGGGGACGCTTTTCCAACCAGCGCCGCTTTCTGCAAATTCGCTACGAAGATTTAGTCGCCGACCCGGATCAGGTACAACAGGACATCGCCGCACAGTTCCCCTTTCTGCAAATGCTGCACACTTTTTCGACCTTCAGCAATCACGCCAAACCCTCGGCCTCGGCCCGCAGCGCCATGAATGGACTGCGACCGATATCCCAAGACAGTGTCAGCGGTTGGCAGCGTCATCTACCCCGGATCAAAGAGCAGCTACAACGGCGACCAGCCATGGCCGAGGCACTGCTGCGGCTGGCATACGAGGCAGACCACAGCTGGCAAAAACTGTTGCAGGATGTCGAGGCGCAAGAATTTCCCTGCCGCTATAGCGAAGGACGGGAGTTTTTCAAAGAGAGTGAAAAATCACTGCGTATGTTACTGCGTTCCAGACGTTATCTGGCGGCACTCAAAACAGCAGCTGGCCCCTAAGACCGTATTTGCGTCGATGTTTTTCCCGCAGCGACAACAAGCTGGGATAAAACGCGTCGATACATTGCTGCCGACTGCTGCCGGTCTGCTGGCAATAGCCGGCCAGAAAATCCTCCAACAGCGCGACATCTGTTAGAAACTCCTCGGCATTGAGCACAAAGCGCGCCAGATCGCGACCACTGGCGGCGCGCGGTCGCCAGCGCGGCAACCGCCGCAGACCATCGAGGTCGATAATCGAGAGCATACCATCGGGGCCAAGCAACAGGTTAGACCATTTCAGATCGCCGTGAAACCAGCCCAGTCGATGCATTTTCCCCAGCATTGCACCGCAATCCGCCAACACCTTAGCGGCCTGCTCCCGAGGCAGGCGCTGCTCACCCACCAGTGCACTATTGAGATCCCGGCAATCGGCAACAAAGTCGGTGGCGTAATAGGTGCAATCACTATCTGCACCGACCACCACCAGCAGCGGCCTTGGCGATTGCAACTCCGCGCAAAAAGCATTAATACGGCGCCACTGGCGGAACGGTCGGGACCAGCCCAGCCGGTGCCAACAGCTGTCCAACCGCCCTTTGGCCCGATAGACTTTTAAATAGTAGCGTTTGTTATGATAGTCATAAAAACCCACCGTGCTATTGGGGTCCTCTTTAATCGGGGTTACCGATTGCTGCAACCATGTATCAACCGCAGGGCCCGTCAGCTCGGCCAGCAAAAAATTCTGTGCCGCCGAATCGCCATAAGCGCTGTTGATACGCCGGGGGCTGGCGCCCCGATTATGTCGGATCACGTTCGGGCTGCTCTTTGCGATAAAGTGCCAGGGCCTTTTGCTGTACTTTCGACCAGAAACCGGTGCTGTAGTCGAGTTCGCGAATCGATTGTACTCCCTCGTAGCCGCACATAAAACGCAACAAGTCGCGCTGAGTCAAGCCAATATCCATGGCCGAAAAATACAGCCCGGCAATGTCTTTTTCCGCCCAGCGCCGGGGTGTGCGCCGGCGCAGTTGGGCCCGGTGTAAATCGATGAGAGAACAGCGCGGCGCGGCTGGTGTGGCGATCGATTCTCGATGCAACAGGAAGTGACAAATATAGTAGTCTCGGTGATTAATACCGGCTCCGTGCATGCGCCGGCTGACCGACGCTAACAATTTGATCAATGCCCGCTTGTGGGTAAAGCTTGGCGGACACTGGCGCCAGTGTGCACAATAGTCTTCCAGGCTGACGGTATTTACCAGGTCTTCAGTGAGAATAAAAGACAGTTGCCGAGCGGGATTCAAACCACGCTTGCCGAAGGCCACCGGGGTCAGGGTATCCACCTGCAGTGCGGCCAGCTTATTGGCCGCATAATATTCATTGCTGGCACCAATAATTGGCAGTCGTAGGTGCAGCAAATTTTTAATGATTTCAGCCCAACCAACACCTCGGTGCACCTTGGCAAAATAGCTGTGGCCATCGATACTCAACTGAAAGGTTCTGCGCCCTTCCTTATTGCGGTACTCGAGACCGTCCAGGGCCAATACCTCGGTAAAGGGGTCGCGCCGCTGCCACAGGCGAGCAAAACGCTCATTCAGGAACAGTGTCAAGAGTGGGCACTCCGGCGGCGCTGGTATAGGTCTTCGATCACGTCGAGGCCCACACTGTGCATAGAGTACAAATCCTCGCTGTCGGCATAGGCCAAGGCACTGGTTCGCCAGCGCTGCTGTCGATCTCGATCCAGCATCGAGCCCAGCGCTTCGTTAAAAACACCCTGTTCAAAGGGCGAATGCAACACCGTACCTGCCCCCGCCCTCTGGATATGGTGTGCATAGCCGCAGACATCAGTTACTAACACGGGCAGCCCCGCCACCACCGCCTCTAGCAGAATGATACCCGCCGCTTCATCCAGTGCCGGGTGCACTAGGCAATCCGCCGCCAGCAGGAAGCGCGGAATGTCGTCGCGGCCACCGAGAAAGCTGACCCGTTCGGTCAGCCGTAATTTGTCGGCCAACGCGGCAAAGCGCTTCTTCTTGTCCTGACCAATAATCAGTAGCCGGGTTTTTGCCGCCAACGCCGGTGGCAGCGCAGCGAGACCAGTAATAACTCGATCCAAACCCTTGTTGATAAACCCCGAACCAACAAAAAGCAGCACATTATCATCATCGCCAATACTCCATTCCAGTCGCAACTGGCGGCGGATGGCCGCGGCATCAGCGGGGGCCCTCCGGTCCCGGGAGATACCCGGGGGCAACATCACCAATCGCTCGGACTCGGTGTCGTAGTGACGGACAAACTTGGACTTTTCAGTCTGGGAGATCAACAGGATCTGGGTACTGGCACCGCGGCCAAAGATATCCGCTTCGGCGCCGTGGAAATGCCGGTAGCGGCGACTTTGTCGGTACAGCCAACCACGCTCAAACTGCGCCTTGTGCTCAAAACAGGAATCCGCCGCGTAGTACACATCAAGACCGGGCATTTTGTTAAAGCCCACCACCAGGTCGACCGGATTGTCGGCCAGTTGCGCCGCCACATAGCGGCTATAGTGGTTGTTGCGCCCGGCACTGGTAAGGCCCTTCTTGGGCACCAAGTGCAGATCGATGTCCTGCGGCTGTGGCCCGCTCCAGGCGAAGGCATAGACAGTGACCTGATGGCCGCGCTGGCGGGCCTGGAGGTAAAATTGCAAAAAGTCACGCTGCAATCCGCCATAGGGGAAATATTTAAACAGACAAAAGGCCAGCTTCATTGACGAATAACCCAGTTAGTGTGCTGCAATGAGATCTGCCTCATCAGCCAGTAATGACGCCAGCGCAGCGATCGCCTGTTGCGGACCCAGCTGTTCCAAACAGGCCATCGCGCCACGATCCTTGGCCAGGGGGCATTCGCGCTTAAAACAGGGCCCGCAGTCCACCGCCAGTTGCAGCACCCGTACTCGGTCGCTCAGCGGTGGCGTAAATGTCGGCGAGGTCGAGCCGTACAGCACGACTAGCGGCCGAGCCAAGGCTGCGGCAATATGCATCAGACCGGAGTCGTTACTGACCACCGCCGCCGCCGCGGACAAAATATCCACTGCCTCAGACAGCTGGGTACGGCCGGCCAAGTTGTGACAGTGGACCGCCTGATCTGGGCTCAGCTCGGCGGCGATAGCAGTAGTAACTGCACAATCGTTATCAGAACCAAACAGGGCAACTTGCCAGCCTTGGTCTATGTAGTGGGCCGCTAGGGAGGTAAAATGACGCTCCGGCCAGCGTTTGGCCGGTCCAAATTCTGCCCCAGGACACAGCGCCAATAGCGGTTGCTCAGCGTCCATACCCAACTGTCGAAACAAACTGGCAGCCAGTGCTGTATCCGCTTGCAGCGCCGGTAGCGGCCAGTGCTCAGGTACCGGTGCCGTGCCGCTGTCAGCCAGTGCCACAAAGCGCTGCACCATCAGCGGATAGCGTTTTTTATTGAGCAGACGGATGTCGTTAAGTAGGCCAAAGCGCATTTCTCCGCGCCAACCAGTGCGCAGGGGGATACCCGCCAGCAGTGGAATTAGCGCGGATTTTAGTGAATTGGGCAGCACGATGGCCTGCTGGTATTGCCCTGCCAGCTCCCGAGCGAGGCTATAGCGTAAACCCAACTCCAGCTTGCCATGGCCCACCGGCATGGCAATACCCCGGCGCACCTCGGGCATGCGCGCCAGAATCGGCAGACTCCAGGCCGGGGCTAGTACATCTATCTCGCAGTCGGCAAAACGCTGGCGTAGAGTAATAAAAAGTGCCTGCGCCATCACCATATCCCCCACCCAAGAGGGGCCGACGATAAGGATTTTTTTTGCCGCCATGATTAAGACCTAGCTATTAATAGGCGTCAACCACTCGGGATTCTGCGCCCGCTGTCCACGTACGGAATCGAAATACATAGTCTGCAGAGTTTCGGTCAACGGTCCACGTTTGCCGTTACCGATTGCGCGCCCGTCCAGTTCTCGAATCGGTAACACCTCAGCGGCGGTGCCGGTAAAAAAGGCCTCGTCCGCTACATAAACCTCGTCGCGGGTAATGCGTTTTTCCCGTACTTCATAACCCAACTCCGCCGCCAGCGAAAAGATCGTGGCCCGAGTAATACCCTCCAGACAGCTGGTCAGCTCCGGGGTGTAAATAATATTGTCGCGGACGATAAACACATTCTCGCCACTGCCCTCAGCCACATAACCCTCATTGTCGAGCATCAATGCCTCTTCGCAGCCACTATCTAAGGCCTCCTTCAGCGCCAGCATGGAATTAATATAATGTCCGTTGGCCTTGGCTTTACACATAGAAATATTCACGTGGTGGCGGGTATAGGAGGAGGTTCGCACTTTAATACCCCGCTCTTTTGCCTCTGGGGCCATATAGGAGGGCCATTCCCAAGCGGCGACCATAACGTGGGCCTTTAAATTGTCCGCCCGCAGACCCATGCCCTCGGAGCCGTAAAAACACATCGGTCGCAGATAGCCTTCCTCGAGATTGTTCTCCCGCAGCACGGTCTTTTGAGCCTCGTTTATTACCTCTTTACTGTAGGGAATATCCAGGGTCAGTATATGGGCACTGCGAAACAGGCGGTCGGTGTGCTCCTGTAGCTTAAACACACAGGTGCCATTGTTTTGTGTGTGATAGGCCCGCACGCCCTCGAACACACCCAAACCATAGTGAAAGGTGTGGGTGAGAACGTGGACCGTGGCATCCCGCCATGGTACCAACTCACCGTCTAGCCAGATAACACCGTCACGATCGGCCATGGACATAACGTACTCCTTAAATATTGCTATAACATCGTCTATAAAAATGCAGCGCCGTTATCGCGCAGGCAACTAGGTCATCAGTGCTGCCCAGCTGTCGAGTACCGCTTGGCGCTGCTGGTGATAGTCCGCCGCCGGCACCTCACTCGGTTGTCCGAGTAAGCTCAAGCGATGGGCGCGAGCGCGGAAGGCCTTGTATGCATCGATTAACGCCTGGGTCTGCAGCTCATTAATAAGCCCCTCATGCGCCAGCGCATCCAGTATTCGGATATTGTCAGAATAGACCGCTAGCGCAGGGTATTGCTCAGCCCAGGCAAGAACCGCGTATTGCACCATAAATTCGATGTCTACGATAGCTCCACTGCCATGTTTAAGGTGAAAAATTGGCGGATCGCGGCTTTCCAACCCCGCCGGCAGCAGGTGCTCGCGCATTTTACCCCGCATTTCGACCACTTCGGCCCGCAGCTGCTGTGCCTCCCGGGGCTGACACAACACCTTGCGGCGCAGTGCAGAAAAATCTGTGGCCAGCTTTTGATCTCCCGCCACCACTCGGGCCCGCACAATCGCCTGGTGCTCCCAGGTCCAGGCGCGTTGGTACTGATAGTCGGCAAAGGCCTGCAGTGAGCACACCAGCGGCCCGGAGTCACCGGAGGGGCGCAGTCGCATGTCCACTTCGTAGAGATCCCCCATCGGAGTACGGGCGCTCAGTATATGAATAATACGCTGCCCAAGACGGGTATAAAACACGGTATTATCGATCGACATAGCACCATCGGTGCTGCCATTGGCCGCGGCGCTGTGGATGAAAACCAGGTCCAGATCAGAACTGTGGCCCAGCTCCAGGCCGCCCAGCTTGCCATAACCAACAATAATAAAACCGCGCTGGTCCCCGTCGCCAACCAGCCCCTGAGGTAGACCGTGTTTAGCACTCAAGAAATGCCACGCGACTCCTAGCACGTGCTCCAAAATAACCTCCGCCAGGGCGCTGAGGTAGTCACTGACACGATTGACCGGCAGCTGCCCGCCCACCTCCGCCGCCGACACCCGCAGCTGATGAGCGTGCTTAAAATAACGCAGGCCCTCCATCTGTCCCTCCAAATCCCCCGGTTCAATGCGCAGCATTTGCTGCTGCAGCTCGCCGTGCAATTGTGCCGGCTCCGGTACTTGATAGAGACTGCGGCTATCCAGTAACTCGTCCAACAATACCGGGTGTCGGCTCAATTGACTGGCAATCCACGGGCTGCCGGCACAGAGAATAACCAACTGCTTCAACGCCCCCGGATTTTCAGTCAGCAGCAGTAAGTAAGCCGAGCGCCGCAATACCGCATCGATCAGTGGAAAAATTCGCAGCAGCGTCGCCGAGGGCTGCTCTGCGGCGCTCACTGCCTGCAGCAATAGCGGCACAAATGCGTCCAGTCGGCGCCGACCCTCCGGCTGCAAACGTTCGACCATAGGCGCCACCCGCAGCTGCTCGAGACGACTCAAGACCTCTTCGGCGCCTTCGTGTCCGGCCTTGCGCAACAGCTCCAAAGCCTGCTCCCGACCGCTGCCGTGCAGCCACAACTCAGCCCAGCCCTGCTGTTCACTGCCCGCTAGTGACGACTCCTCGGGTTCACTAACAATGCCCGCAAAACATTCACTGACGCTCTGTCGATGACTGTTCAGCGCCACCAGGTAGCTCTGCCAGCTGTCATAGCCCATGGTAAAAGCCAGCACCGACTGCGGGTAGCCATCCACCGGCAGCAACTGGGTCTGCTGGTCGTTAAAGGCCTGTAGCAGGTGCTCGCTGTGGCGCAGGAAAACATAGGCGGCTATCAACTGCTCGACCACCGCCGCCGGCAGCAATGCTTTTTCTCCCAGGGTTGCCAATACTCGCAGCAGACGCCGCTGCTGAAAGTCCCGATCCCGCCCACCCCGTACCAACTGAAAACTCTGGGCGATAAACTCAATATCGCGAATACCGCCAGGGCCCAGCTTGAGGTCGTTGTGTAGGCGCCGGCGCTTGACCTCTTGGGTGATCATACGCTTCATTGAACGCAGTGACTCAATCACTGAAAAATCGATATAGCGGCGATAGACAAAGGGCTGCAACATCGCCAGCAGCAGCTCCCCCTGATTACTGTCACCGGCCACCACCCGGGCCTTGATCATCGCGTAACGCTCCCAGTCTCGACCCTGATCTTGGTAATATTCCTCCATCGCGTCAAAGCTCAACACCAGCGCGCCGCTGTCGCCGTAGGGGCGCAGCCGCATATCGACACGGAATACAAAACCATCGGCGGTGATTTTGTCCAACGACTGAATCACTTTTTGGCCCAGACGGGTAAAAAATTCATGGTTGTCTAGGTAGCGATAGTTTCCGCTGCGGTGACCCGTTGCGGTCAGCAGCTCATTGTCGGCCAATACACCGTCTAGCGCCGCCGGGTCGACCGTGGCACCCCCGTTGGGATAACAAAATATGAGGTCGATGTCCGAGGACAGATTAAGCTCCCGAGCACCGAGCTTACCCATGCCCAGTACCAACATGCGCTGTTGTTGAATATGTCCCTCGACCGCCGCCGCTGGGCTGCCATATTCTGCCGACAGCCAGCGGTGATGACAATCCAGAGCTAGGGTAATAGTGCTTTCGGCAAGGTTGGAGATATCCCGGGTGGTCTCCAGCAGGTCGCTGAGGCCGTTGATATCGCGCCAAATAATACGCAACATCTGGCGGCTGCGGTATTGGCGCAGCCCGGCGTCCAACGCCTCAGCGGACAGCACCGATGCCACTTCGGCGTTGAGACAGCTGGCCATCTCGCCCTCTGCGTAGGGCCGGAGCAGCAGTCCGCCAGCTACCAGCGCTTTGAACCACTGCGGCTGACGCAGGCACAGCTCAGCTGCGTAGCGGCTTCCCAGCCAACAACGAGTCAACTGTTCAGCGAAGTGCGGACATTCCAGCTGAGTCAGCAACCAGTCACGGTACTGGGGGTGTTGGCCACAGAAATCCGCTTGCCGACTGGCGAAATCGGCTTTCAAGATGGCGGGCAATCGATCGATGGGCAGCAATGCTTTGTTCATCTTCGGCTCAGTCCCCATTAACGTACCTTCTAACCTAGTGACTAACATAACAATCGACTAGCGCAGCGCCGGTGCCACCCGCATCACCTCAGAAATGGTGGTGGCACCGGCGGCAATTTTTTGCGCTCCGGACAAGCGCAGGGTGCGCATACCCTCTTTAATACCCTGACGGCGAATGGCATCGATATCGAGCTGCTCGCCGATTTCATTTTTTACCGCCTCCGTGAGAGTCAATATTTCATAGAGCCCCTGACGTCCCATATAACCGGTATTACGACATTCCAAACAGCCCTCCGGGCGATAAACTGTTTTTGGCAATGCCACTTTCCAGGGCGCGGTCAGCTCCTGCCAATCCACCGCCTCAACACTGTCCTCCACCTTGCAGTGCGGGCACAGGGTGCGCACCAAGCGCTGAGCCATCACCCCCAATACAGTGGCCTTCAACAGATAGGCCGGCACTCCCAACTCCAGCATGCGGGTGAGCGCCGAGGGAGCGTCGTTGGTATGCAGAGTCGACAGCACCAAGTGGCCTGTAAGAGCCGCCTGAATTGCCATTTCGGCGGTTTCCAGATCGCGAATTTCACCAATCATTATGATGTCTGGATCCTGGCGCATCAGCGCCCGAATACCGCTGGCAAAACCCAGTTCAATATTGTGCTGTACCTGCATCTGGTTGAAGCTGCCTTCCATCATTTCTATGGGATCTTCGATGGTGCAAACATTGACGCGGCTGGTGGCCAGTTGTTTCAGGCTGGAATACAGCGTGGTGGTCTTACCAGATCCGGTAGGGCCGGTAACCAATACAATACCGTTAGGGCGGCCAATCATGGTTTGCCAGCGACTGTAGTCGTCGTTAGCCAGCCCCAACTGCTCAAAGCTGCGTAATAATACATCGGGATCGAAAATACGCATCACCAATTTTTCGCCGAAGGCGGTGGGCAAGGTCGACAGGCGCAGTTCGATTTCGGTGCCCTGGGGACTCTTGGTTTTCAACCTGCCATCCTGGGGTTTGCGCTTTTCCGCGACATTGAGGCGACCGAGAATTTTCAATCGGCTCACCACGGCAGTACCCACGTGGACCGGCAGCTCGTTGACCGGGTACAACACGCCGTCTATACGAAAGCGAATATGACTGAGTTCCCGCCGCGGCTCGATATGGATATCACTGGCGCGTTGATCAAAGGCATACTGCAGCAACCAGTCGACGATATTAACGATGTGCTGGTCATTGGCGTCGGGATTACCGACGTCCCCCAGCTCCAGCAGCTGCTCGAAATTGGTGACCACATCACTTTTTTGACCGCTACTACTGGAGGCGCCGCGCACCGATTTGGCGAGACTGTAGAACTCTGTCGTATAGCGCTTGAGATCCACTGGGTCGACTAATACCCGGGTAATTGTGCGGCGCAGTACGTGCTCCAGGTTTTCCTGCCAACCCTCGACAAAGGGCTCTGCACTGGCGATGGTGACGTCCTGCTTAGTAGCAGCCACCGCTAAAATGCCGTGGCGCTGGGCAAATTCGAAGGACATCACCTCGGTAATAGCCGGCACATTAATCTTCAGCGGATCCAGATTGAACACCGGCTGATTGCAGCACATCGACAGCCACTGCAGCAAGCTCTCGACATCCAGCACTGTGCCCTCACCGAGGGACGGCAACTGTAAACTGGCTATATACTGCAGCGGGTGCATGGCGATCTGTTCCTTGCTGCGGCTGCTGCCCAGTACCCGTTGGCGATCCTCATCACCGATAAGTCGATCCCGCTGCAGGTCCTGCAACAGCCCCTGCACCGTCAGTAAGCCGCGCCTGTTAACTGGCATGTCCCCTTGCACCCGTTCCACCTATACGCCCTCCACGCTGATTAGTTCTGAAGAATAGCGCAGTAAGGCTTGCCAATGATAGCTTCCAGCCTGATAACGAGTCGCTAAGCCGCTGTCCGAGCAGCTGTCGCGGCACTTTTTTACAGCGAAATGTCTGCGCCGAGTACTGCTGCGGGTCTACGCCCCCAAATCCACCACTTTAATTGCGCAGAAAACACGTTTTGGCATAGCATTTACCAATATTAAGCCATTATACTTGCGAAAATTTTAACAGCTAGATGGAGACGACTCATGGCTATCGGCAACCCCTTCGGCAACATGTTTGGAAAATCGCCCTTCAGGCCGATTCAGGACCATATGGCGAAGGCCCACAGCTGCGCCCAGGCACTGGTACCGTTCTTCGAAGCCGCGGTGGCCAACGACTGGAAACTGGCAGCAGAAAAGCGAAAAGATCTGGCCAAGCTGGAAAACGATGCCGACAAGCTCAAGCGTAACGTGCGCCTGCATATGCCAAAAAATTTGTTTTTGCCGGTACCGCGCTCCGACTTGCTCGATATGCTGACCATGCAAGATCAGATTGCCAACGCAGCCAAGGATATCTCAGGGCTGATGCTGGGCCGTAAGATGGCGATACCGGAGTCTATGGCGGAGAGTCTGCTGAACTTTATCAAAGAGTCCATCTCTACCTCGGAACAGGCACTAAAAGCCATTAGCGAGTTGGACGAACTAGTGGAGACGGGTTTTGGCGGCCGCGAGATACAACTGGTAGAAAAATTGATCAAAGAGCTGGACCGACTGGAAAATGTTAACGATAGGACCGAGATCAAGATTCGCGCAGCCCTGTTTAAGCTGGAAAAAGACATGCCACCTGTTGATGTAATGTTTTTATACCAGGTTATCGGCGGCATCGGAGAATTGGCCGATCGCGCTCAGCGCGTGGGTAGCCGCCTGCAATTATTAATCGCCCGCTAATTCATAGCGACGCTGACTGACCCCTGATTACTGACTCTGATTGGAAATAAACTATGACTATTATCGCTGAATACGGCAACGTATTACTGATAGCCGCCTGCCTGTTTGGCTTTTTTATGGCCTGGGGTGTGGGGGCCAACGATGTCGCCAATGCCATGGGTACCTCGGTGGGCTCCAAGGCACTGACTATTAAACAGGCTATTTTGGTTGCCATGATCTTTGAATTTGCCGGCGCCTATCTGGCCGGTGGCGAGGTTACCTCCACTATTCGCAAGGGTATTATCGACCCCTCTATATTAGCCGACTCGCCGGAATTGTTGGTCTTCGGTATGATGTCCTCGCTATTGGCGGCGGGTATCTGGCTAATGGTGGCCACCAGTTTCGGTTGGCCGGTCTCCACCACGCACTCGATTGTGGGCGCGCTGGTGGGCTTTGCCGCGGTCGGAATCTCCCCGGATGCAGTCAGCTGGGGCAAGGTTGGCAAGATAGTCGCCAGCTGGGTGGTATCCCCGGTTACCTCCGGTATTATCGCCTTCTTTTTATTCCGTACCGTACAGGGCTTAATACTGTCAAAAAAGCACCCCTTTCGCGCTGCCAAGCGGGTAGTACCCTACTACATTTTCCTAGTTGGCTTTATTATCGCCATGGTCACCTTGCTCAAGGGTCTCAAACATATCGGCCTGGAGATTGATTTTTTCGAGTCGGTAATGTGGTCAATAGTCATTGGTATTACCACCATGTTTATCGGCGTCGCTTTGCTCAGTAAGATCAAAATCGAGGCCGGAGACGATGACGACTTTCACTTTGCCAGTGTCGAGCGGGTCTTTGCCGTACTGATGATGTTTACCGCCTGCGCCATGGCCTTTGCCCACGGCTCCAACGATGTTGCCAATGCCATCGGGCCACTGGCGGCAATTAGCGGCATTATCAGTTCAGGTGGTGAAGTGGCACAAAAATCTGCCATGCCGGCCTGGATCTTATTGCTGGGGGCAGTGGGCATCGTCGCCGGTCTGGCGATGTACGGCCATAAGGTTATTGCCACCATTGGCAATAATATTACCGAGTTGACCCCCAGTCGCGGTTTTGCCGCCACCCTGGCCGCCGCCACCACCGTGGTTATCGCCTCCGGTACCGGCCTGCCCATTTCCACCACCCACACCCTGGTAGGTGGCGTGCTGGGGGTGGGCCTGGCCCGGGGCATTGGTGCTCTCAATCTGCGGGTTATCAGCTCTATTTTTATGTCCTGGGTGGTGACTCTTCCCGCCGGCGCAGCACTGTCCATCATGTTTTTCTTTATGCTCAAGGGTATCTTTTTGTAATTGTGCGCAGGCACTGCAGTAGCTGCGGACAGCGCAGCGGTCGATAACACTCTTTGACCGACTGCCCTCAACAACACCATCGACACGGTGGTGGGGGTTGCAAGTATGTTAATTATTGCCGAGCACGGCACCCTATTACTGCTGCTAGCCTGTCTATTTGGCTTTTTTATGGCCTGGGGTATCGGCGCTAACGATGTTGCCAATGCCATGGGCACCTCTGTAGGGGCTCAGGCACTAACCGTCAAACAGGCGATTGTTATTGCCACGGTGTTCGAGTTCGCCGGCGCCTACTTGGCCGGGGGCGAGGTTACCGCCACCATTCGCAAGGGAATTATCGACCCGGCACTGCTGAAAGACTCACCGCATTTACTGGTATTTGGCATGATGGCGTCACTGCTAGCGGCGGGTACCTGGCTGCTAATAGCCAGCGCCAAGGGCTGGCCAGTGTCTACCACACACTCCATTGTCGGTGGTTTGGTCGGCTTTGCCGCGGTGGGTATCTCCGTCGATGCGGTGGACTGGGGCCAGGTCGGGGCCATTGTCTCCAGCTGGGTAATATCACCGCTATTGGCCGGTATCATTTCCTACGCGCTGTTCAGCAGTGTTAGACACCTTATCCTCAATACTGACCAGCCCTTTCAAAACGCTAAGCGCTATGTACCGCTGTATATGTTTGCGGTGGGGTTTATGATGGTAATGGTGACCCTGTTAAAAGGCTTAAAACATATTGGCATCGACCTTAATTGGGGGCTGGACAGCCCCTTTTTCAACGCCCTGCCGGTGGCTGCGGTAGCGGGCTTACTCACAGCGATGCTCGGCCGGCTACTACTGTCCCGAGTACCCGACTCCAGCACAGAGGACAACCGTTTTGCAGCGGTTGAAAATGTGTTTGCGGTATTAATGATTTTTACCGCCTGCGCTATGGCCTTTGCCCACGGTTCTAACGATGTCGCCAATGCGGTGGGGCCACTGGCAGCGATTGCCAGTGTGGTAGGCAGTGGCGGGGTGGTGGGCAAGGAGGCGATATTACCGGCCTGGATACTGCTGTTGGGTGGCGCCGGTATCGTTTTGGGTCTGGCCAGCTACGGTTTTCGGGTTATGGCGACCATCGGCCGCAAGATAACCGAACTGACCCCCAGCAGAGGCTTCGCCGCCGAGCTGGGTGCTGCCGCCACCGTGGTATTTGCCTCCAGCACCGGGCTGCCGATATCGACCACCCACACCCTGGTGGGGGCGGTGCTGGGGGTGGGGCTGGCCCGGGGCATCGGCGCTCTCAATCTACAGGTCATTCGATCGATTCTTATGTCCTGGATCATCACCTTACCGGTTGGCGCTGGGCTGACCATTGTGTTCTTTTTTATACTGCGATTAGTGTTTACCTAAACCGGCTAGCTGAATCCCTACGTACTACTCTGAGCCAGCTCAATATCCGCCGCTATCCAGGCCAGTAGCTGCTTGCTGGCGGCGGATAAAATCTGGTTCTGACGTAGCATATAACCCAGACCGGCGGCGGGAATTTCCAACGCCCGTCGTTGCAGCGCGGGGCGCCCCTGCAGTGATAGCCCTGGCACGATGGCAGTGCCAAAACCCGCCTCGGCCCAGTCCAATTGCGCGGCGACGCTGCTAACCTCCATCACCCGGCAATCACCCAACCCCAATCGCACCAGCGCCGGTTCGATCAGTTCTCTGCTGCGGGTATCATGACCCAGTAATATCAGCGTGCCGATAGCGTTATCCAGGTCGCCACCCACCGCACACCAAGGCACCGCCAGCAGCTCACTGTAGTGTAGCGCTGACGACGGCTTGGGCGCCATTACAAAACCAACATCAACCGCTGCACCCTTCACCAGCTCCGCAGCCTTAGCCGAGGTTGTATTGAGAATACGCAGATCGATACCGGGGTATTTTTTGGCAAAAGACTGCAGCGGTGACAACAGTAAGCAGCGCGCCACGGTGTCGCTGGCGGCAATAGTCAGTTGGCCCTGGGACAAATCACTCATCCCTCGAAGGTCCGCCTGACACAGCTGCAACTCCCCTAGCACTGATTTGGCACTGGCCAATAGCCGCTCACCGGGTCGGGTCAGACAGAACGGGCTGCGCTCCAACAGCTGCGCGCCGGTGGCCTGTTCCAGTTGTTTAATATGCAGACTAACGTTGGGCTGGGTCATATGTAGCGCTACCGCCGTGCGGCCAAAGTGCTGCAATCTTGCCAGGGTGGTAAATGTTATGAGCCAATTATTATCCAACACGTTAGTACTCCTAATATTATTTCAGCGGAGGGGACACTAAGCCTTCTATTACATCGCATACTTCATATGAAAATCTTATCAATACGATATAAATAATTAATTATCCTGATAGAAACGAAAAGCCTACCATAAACTTTTACTCACTGGAGGTAAAACAATGACCGCGACAGTAATAGTAGGTGCCAATTGGGGGGATGAAGGCAAGGGCCGTATCGTTGATTATCTAGCGGTGGATGCGACGGCCAGTATTCGTTTTCAGGGCGGTAACAACGCCGGCCACACCGTGATCAACGATGCCGGTACTTTTAAACTCAACCAGCTGCCCAGTGGTATCTTCAACCCCGACTGCCTTGCGGTACTGGGGCCCGGTATGGTGATTAGTCCCGAAGCACTGAGTCTCGAATTAACCCGACTAGCCGCCGCCGGCATCAGCCCGAAGCTGCTAATCTCGGACCGCGCCACTCTCAACCTACCGCTGCATGCCCAACAGGACACCCTCGAAGAACTGCGCCTAGGGGACGAGGCCTATGGCTCCACTCGTCGGGGCATCGCCCCGGCCTACGGCGATCGAGTCATGAAAAAAGCGATGCTGGTGGGCTGGTTGTTACAGCCAGAGTTGTTACAGCGCCGTCTCGGCCAGTGGCTGGACTGGAAGCTGCCACAGCTGCGGGCGCTGTACCCAGAGCAGCGCTTCGAACACTGCGCTAGCGAGCTCTGTGATTACTTACTGCGGGTATCGGCACCGTGGCGTGATGCCATCGGTGACACCGGTGACACCCTGGCAGCGATGGAGCGAGCCGGGGCCACACTCTTATTTGAGGCCCAGTTGGGAGCGGCCCGGGACCTTGTGTACGGAGAGTACCCTTGGACCACTTCCTCTTCAGTGCTAGCGGCCTATGCCGGTATGGGTAGCGGACTGCCGGCACTACGGCCCGAACGCGTGATCGCGGTGGCCAAAGCTTTTAGCAGCAGTGTCGGCACAGGTACCTTGCTCACCGCTATGGAGCAGCAACACGATTTTCGTCAACACACAGGGGAATTCGGCGCGGTCACCGGCAGGCCCCGAAACATCGGTCATTTCGACGCGGTCGCCACCGCCCGTGGCGCTCGGCTGCAGGGTGCTACCGAGATTGCACTGACCAAACTTGATTGTCTCAGCGACCTTGGAACGCTAAAGTTGGCCTGTGCCTACCACCATCAGAACACCGACAACCCGCTGTGGCCACAAACCCAGACACTGCAGCCGATTTATGAAACGCTGCCGAGCTGGAGTGGGGACATTACCCACATACGAAATTTTGCCGAACTGCCTCCGGCCGCACAAAACTATGTACTGCGTATCGAACAGCTGGTGGGGCTGCCGGTGACTATGATTTCAGTGGGACCAGAACGCGGACAAATGATTCTTCGCCAACCGCGGCGCCTTCGAACGGGTGGTCTGGTAAATTAAAGCGCTGTCCGCGGGTCTGCAGATTGGTGTGAGGTGTTAGGCCCGGACTTACATCGGCTCAGATCCACCCAATAAAGAACCCAGTGTCGTAGCTCTACCCGCTTCATAAGCCTAACGTCCAAAATACCCCGCACGCTCATTTTCCTGCTATTGCCCATAGGCCGCTGATCATGCTGAGCAACAGATACCCGTGAAAAAATTGGCCTTAGCAAGGCAATGATTTAGCTAAATTCTGCACTGTTAATTTCCCGAAATTAACAGTGCATACCTCACGCTATTCAAGGCTTATCCCTAAAGTCGAAATAATTTCATAATAGCCAAACAGCACCAAGAGAAAAAAAACAAACAACAGAATTTCGTGCTTAAACTGATGAGAGTGATAGAAATCCCTATCTTTATGGTGAAGTACATCCATCAACTCATCGCCAAATCGAATCGACAAAAATGTGCCCATGCCGGATAACACAATAACAATCCAGTAGGGACTGGGCGTAGTCAAAATTGCTTCCATTAACTGAGTAATGACCGTGGTTTTATAAAACTCACGAAAATACAGTAATGCAATTATATTTATAAGAATGGAAACCGCCCAAACCATTATTTCTGACAACACCATGCGGATACCAAACAGAAGCCTGAGAGGAAAATCCAATAGGAAACCTGCGTCGGCAACGGGCGTACAAAGAACAAAGAAGCTCCAGGTTATTAGGGCGGCAATACCGCCGGTTAAGAGATCATATTGATAAACCAAATATAGAAAGTAGGCAGATATAATCATACACAGCAGGATAAATTTGATAGCCACTTGATGCCGAGGGTTCTTCATTTTTTCTAACAGCCCGATAAAAATATCTATGACAGGTTCAATTACCTGCCCGCTACTCTTCCACCTTAAAAACCGGCGATACTGCTTCAAATTGGGTGAACTCAGCGGTGGTCAATCGGTAGTTGCCCAGATGCGTAATACGGTAGCTGCCACTCGACATGGTCTCCGGCACCGTCCAACTCACCTGCGCGACTAAACTCTCGCCCTGTTCTTTCCAACGAATAATAGTTGACCACGCCCCATCACTTAAAACAGGCTGCCAACGGTCATTTACCTGGCGCTCAATACGCACATAGCTATCATCGCTGCGATAGCCGGTAGAAGGATTACCCGACCAAAATTCCACCGATATGCTCTCACCTTTTTTTAGCACTGCTTTGTCGATTGCAATAATATCGCCAAAGGATTTCCCTACGGGTATTGAATCAACCGTGTCAGCGAATAGATTCCCTACGGGCGCTTTGCCCCGCCAGTCATCATATTCTGGCCCGGTAAGGCCGACACTTGAATCATCAAGCGATTTAGCTAAGCCGGTTAATGTTTGTATATAAGCAGGCAGCGTCCATTTCCCATGCACTGTATGGCCACCTTCATACTGCTGTGTTTCGTATTCCTCCGGCGTGGTTATATACCCGGCGTAACCATTAGCATAGCCGGCAATCACTATGTGCCTGGCCCAGGGCGCCAGAGCCTTTTTTACCGCCTGACGAATACGGCGGGCGGACATGGTGGTAATTTCAGTAGGCATGGCGATTATCGCCAGTGAACCCACACGAGCAATGCTAACAGAGCGAATTTGCGATTGCAGAGGAACATCCCCCGACCCGGTTTCAAACAAAATTGCTTTGGGTAACTGGCAATCCTTTACCGATTGGGTCCAACTCTCGGTACCGGTAACTCTTCGAATAATAAAATCTAACCACCACTTTTGCTCTTTCATGCCTTCACTAAACAGAAAGTGACCACCGCCGTCTTCGCTGGACCCCGCCGCAAAAGCATATCCATAGGCCGATGGGCAGGTGATTTGCTCGCCCGCTGCGGTAAACTCATTGCTCACACTGAGACTCGACATATCTATATACAACTGGCGGCTGTCAATAGGTCCTGAAATCAGCTCGGTTGCGTCATTGAATAACGTTTGCGCGACGTCTAGTTGGCGCTGTCCAATAATTCCCGTGGAGTCGATGTCGCTCTCTCCTGGCCCGCTGTTGTTTAGGTTTAAATTAGCCGTCACATCCCCTGGGGTTGATTGTGCAAATGCCGCTACAAAATTTTCAGCCAGCAAAGCGTCACTGGAATCAGCTGATTGCTGCTCCCAAGTGAGTGACGCGTAACCTTTGTGATCTCCAGAAATAAGCTTGTTATTAAAGGTCATGGAGGTTGGGTGCACTGCAAACCAATTTATCGATCCCAGCGCGCTTTGTTCACCTTGAAGTCGCAATAAGGTCATATCCAAGTCCATGGCCCCTCTATAGCTTGCACGTTCTTTATCCGGATTGGCGTTGTAGGCCTTCATCGAACGGTTAGCCCCTGCGCCAACAACCTCGCCACTGTTAATCAAAATATTGCCCGGCTGCAAATTGCCATGGGCGGTTTTAACGGATTTTACGATGCCACTGACGATTCGTTCAAAATGTTGCAGGTTTAACGATCCAGCAACGCTGGTAGCCCTACGAATATGGCTATAACCGTCCGGTCCTGAGTGCGTGTGGGTGGCCGAGAGAATGGTATTATTTTTATTATAGAGACTGCCATAAATGAGCTTTAACCGATCCAGAACCTCTAGAAAAACATGGTGCTCGATATTACCAAGATCTACACTGGAAAAAAGTAGTCGATTATCCGTTGTGGGATCGACAAAGATAAAAGCGCGGGACTTTAACCGAGTATGTATACCTTCTGTGTTTTGTCCTGGTTTGGAATACCCCCACATCGGACTACCCCATGCAGGACCTGTAACATCAGCTATACCTGTGCCTATTAGATAGCGGCTGCCTTCGCTGATATTCGCATTCGCTAAAGCCCCGTGGCCGACATCAGCATTGACCGGTTCGATGTAGGTCATAATAAAAAGTAGGTACATGATGGAACGAGTACGCGAGGAAAACATAATAGATCTCTTTTAGCGTTAGATACGCTACTGAATTTTTTGAGCAGAACTATGCGGCAACGAACTGTCACTGGCAAGGGTGCAGGTAAAAACAACAGCAACAATGCAATGCAGTGTGCAGGGCGAACCACCTGATAAAAGCGGCGATCCGTCGCCCCGCCGGGAATGGGCGCCTATAACTTCGTTGAATACGGTATATTCTTTCGACTCGAAGGCAAATTCCACGACCCTGATTTTACTACTTTTACGCTGGACTCATAGAAATGGCCACATTGTTAGATCCTTTCAGGCTGTGCCCGCCCCTTCTATCATTCCTTTTTTATTTGCCTATTGTGCGGAAATTCCTGTAGCTATCACCTTTTTTTCGTACTTCCCAAAACCGAATTTCTGCATTATCTTATCGTCAATAGAGCACCTAAACTCTGCCATCAACGCTTGATTTTTCGCGAGTTGAAGACACCACAGCAATAGCAGTTGCTGCGGCCCGTCGGGGCCATCAACTTCCGGCATAGCATTACTCAACGCACTCCAATACTGCTCTGGATGAATTCCGCTTTTCGCGGCGAATCGCTTTGAGGCTGTATCCCCCATGCTAGCCGCTTCAATCTCTTCTAAGATAAATTGATAGGCGATTTCGGAACTGGCCAGTTTGCCGACAAGCATATCTGCAAAATAGTCGGTGGCGCGTTCAACGCCTCTTTTTTCGACAAGTACTTCCACCTGCGATTTTTTACGAAATAGTTTGAACACTCACTAGCCTTCTCAATTCAGTTTTAACCGTTTATTTCACCAAGGCAAACCACACCTCGGCGAAAATATAACGTCTCGACAGTGGAAAACACCTATGATTTGTCTTCCCCCAGGTGAAGCCTCAGGCCATGTATTTTGCGAGAGCTTGCGCTTTAGCACTTGCAACTATGCCAATAGGCATTCGAGTAATATGGATCAAGCCCTGTTTTCGGACGCCCTTAATGCTCTTTCATGGCTGCTAATTTCTTTCCAATTGGCCGCAGTCGATCTCAATTAATCAAAGCCTATACGTGCCCGAGGAAAAAACCAGCCTGAAGATAATAAAAAACGTTAACTATATAACAAAATAATTGATCCTATGATCACCCAAATGGGTGATTTTTACTTATATCATCCGTGTTTGGATTCAGCAGCTTCGATTATTCGAATCGACCCAAAGGTCACTAATTTATCGGTGCCCAGTACCCCACTAGCCCCCATTTTTCACAGGCAGCAAGCGGTGCTACTATTTTCTGAAGCGGTCGTTTGATTAATGTCATTATCCAATCGACTACTACAGCTAGAAGAACGCTATTTCCACCGCAGTCAATGTCAACCTCTCCGCAACCCATTACCACTTTGGCTCAAAAGTAGGTCTGTATGAGGCCATTATCGACCGTCATGCGAGACCTCTCAACACCGCCCGGTTGCGCGAGCTGGCCGAGGTACTGGCGGGACCTGAGCCAGCTACTGCAGCAAAGGTTGTACAGGCGTTTTTACAGCCCGCGGTTAGCGACGATAATTCCAGCGTGTTGCCCAAGTTGATTGCGCGCATTTTCAGCGAGCCGGAGACAATGACCAAAAACCTGTTACAGGCCAAATTTGGTACCACGGTGGAACAGTTTGTTGGTCCCTGCAACCACTGCTGCCACAGCTAAGCGATAGCCTCTTGCGCTGGGTTTTCACTTCTTGATTGGCGCTATGATCCACCACCGCAACGTCGACCGCGCCCTCGGGTCAGACTTTTCAGCCCCCCCCCACCGGGGGCGTCGCAGAGCTTCTCTCATTTGCCAGCGCAGGACTCAGCCATTGAAACACTTACTTATGCCGCTCTCGATTATTGCTGTAGGCTTCACCCTGGCGGGCCTACTTATCGCCACTGGACCCATGCTAGAGTCGCGACCGACGGTACCCAACAGCCCACTGGTATGGGTAATCAAGGGGCAGCACCAGCAAATTCAGCGGCACACCCTGCCCAGCGGCGGCCACTGCAGCGCCCACGGGAATAACCACAAATGATTTGTGCTCATTATTTGTACAGTTGCGTATTAATAGTAGCTTGCCGATTGGCGGTAACTTGGATCTTGTAGTAGATTTATAGCAATCTGGTGTATTGGCGTTCAATCCTTCCTATACTCCAAAGAAGATAGTTGTACTTTAGGAACAGTGCTACGAAAGAATTATTAGCACTCGCAGTGTATTCGGCCCAAACAAATAATTAATCACCCGAAAAACTGCATTAATTTTTCCTATTGAGTATCTAGACGCAATCGTGCCGTCCAGCAGTCCTCACAATTGCTTTCGATAAAAGACAAGGGGAGAAGTCTCAATGAAAATTAGACTATATATCAAACGCTTATCGCTGATTCCGCTAATCACACCGCTGGTGTTATTCAGTAGTTTCAACGCAAACGCACAACAACAAGTAGACCCTAATCAGGAGATTGAAGAAGTTGTTACAATAGGTTCGCGTACTAAAGGTCGGTCGGCAGCAGACTTACCGGTACCCGTTGATGTGCTAAATGCCGAGGACATAGCACGCACCGGACAAACAGAAGTGGGTCGTATCCTACAATCCTTGGCCCCATCCTTTAACTTTTCTAGCTCTAGTGTCAGTGACGGTACCGATGCATTGCGCCCTGCAACCCTACGCGGGCTTGGGCCAGACCAAACATTGGTTCTCATTAACGGTAAGCGCCGACATCAAGCCGCACTCATTCACATCAACACCTCCGTTGGCCGAGGTACCGCTGGTACCGATATGAATGCTATTCCTGTTGCTGCAATAAAACGCATTGAAGTGCTACGCGACGGGGCCGCAGCACAATACGGCTCAGACGCAATTGCCGGTGTTATTAACATCGTACTAAAAGATAGCGCTGATGCCGGCTCTATATCCGCATCCTACGGTGAATATTCCGAAGGGGACGGTGAAACTACTAATATCGACATGAATAAGGGCTTTGCATTAGGTGACACCGGTTTTGTAAACGTATCCGTTAATTTACGAGATCGCGACAGCACTAATCGTGCAAACCCCCAGGGTGGCTGTCTTTACGGTAACTGTACCGATAGCGATAACAACGGCTTTTCTGAACCGGCAATGGGCAATGAAAGCTTGGAAGTCTCCGGCCCTGGCCGAGATGGTTTTCGAATTGGTGATGCCGAATCGGAACAGCTAGCGATTGTACTCAATGGTGCATTTCAAATTGGCTTAGGTGAAATTTATTCCTTTATAACTTATTCAAAGCGCGACAACGAATCTGGTGCATTTTATCGCAACCCAACAGGGAGTAATGGGGTAGGTAGCCCCGGCGACACACCCGATGGCGATGGCGTAATACAAGGCAACGCATTGTTACGCGATGGGCTAAACCCGGCAAACACCAACGGATTTTTACCGATTATCCAATCGGATATTGAAGATTTCTCTTTCAATATTGGTTATCAAATAGAACTAGACAATGGTGCTTCTTTCGATATCTCTTACACGTCAGGTGAGAACACGATCGATTACACTACTCAAAATAGTGCCAACTATTCTTATGCGAACTTCTTACAGTTTGGTGAAGGGCTGAGTGACGATGAGATTCGTGCACAAATCCCCCGCGAAGCCTTTGCCTATGGCCTGGAGCTAGAGTTAGAAACCTTTGATTTCGGCTATACCCAAACGTTTGGTGATTTATCGTTGGCTGCGGGCATACAACTACGTACCGATAATTATAAAATTATTCCTGGTGCGAAATATTCCTACTTTGACTACGATACCGACCCGGCAACAAGTGCCTCTTTATATGCACAAAATGCTGGCGGATCGATTCAAGGTTTTAACGGTGTTAGCCCAGAATCAGCAACCGATGAAGATCGGGATGTAGCCTCCTTTTACGTTGATGGTGAATATCAGGTTTCAGAGCAATGGTTAATAAGCACCGCCGTACGCCTCGATGACTATGACGGTTTTGGTGACACCACAAACTTTAAGCTTGCTAGTAGCTTTGCTGTCACTGACAACTTCACCGTGCGTGGAGCAATTAGTACTGGCTTCCGGGCACCGTCAATGCAACAGCTATATTTCAACAATATCAGCACACAAATTCGTGATGCTGGTGCTATTACTGTTGGCACCTTCCGAAACGATAGCGATGTTGTACAGGCTATTGGTGTTCCAGAATTGAAAGAAGAAGAGTCCGAAAACTGGAGCATTGGTTTTGTCGCAGATATTACCCATAACTGGAGCGTGACTGTCGATTATTATTCGATTGACATTGATGACCGTATTGCGATCAGTAATCAGTTAGGTGCTGGTGACGACCCTATCGATTCGATCACAGGGCCTTTAGCAACCGCATTAAGCGATTCTGGCGCAGGGGCCGCTCAATTCTTTTTAAATGGTGCTAATACCGAAACCACTGGGTTCGATATTGTTTCTACCTATAACGATATTGAACTAGGTAATGGGTTGTTAGACATCACTTTCGCTGCCAACTTCACTGAAACTGACGTCACCGATGTTTTTGTTCCGTCCAGTGGAGCACTCGGCACCATAGACCCCAGCGTGGTATTTAGCACTCAAGATATTTCGATTGTCGAAGAATGGCAGCCTGAAGACCGTATGAGTTTAACCGGTAACTATATTGCTGGCGATTTAATGGTTACTCTCTCAATCAATCGTTTTGGTGAATACACGATACTTGATAGTACCGAGCAAACCTATAGCGCTGAAGTCCTAACGGATTTACGTATTAGCTATCAGCTGAATGATAACACTAGTATTTTTGTTTCAGGCAATAATATCTTTGATGTGACACCAGACAAAACTGATAACACTGGATCACGTGGTGGTTCGTTTGAATCAACAGCAGGTGCAGAGGATTTGGCTAGCAATACAGTATTTCAATACTCTAGACGCTCAGCACCCTTTGGTTTTAACGGCGCCTTTTTCTCTGCGGGCGTTAGCTATACGTTCTAAGCGGCTTTACCTTAAAACAAAGGGCGATTGATCCGCCCTTTGTTTTTTTCTTTTACATAGAACCTGTATATATCCCTATCTGTCCCTTCAGACCTCCCTTTCTTATCATTTCGCCGATACTGCGGCACGCTAAAACCTCGAACGACTCAGCAGTAAGCTATATAACGGAAATAGTACAGCTTGGATCCAGCAACCGTTAAATACAATGGCAATACCAGCAATAACCATCGTCCGATATAAACAGATTCACCGGTATTTCTTCCGTCGTACAAACGCCCACCACACCGAAGCTTGTCCTAGTTAAAACCGACGAAGCTCGCCACTTCAGACAGCCGCGCGTCAAACTGGCGAAATGCAGCGGTCAGATTGGGTATGCTGCGCCCGCATTTATTCGCATAGTTTAATATTAATCCTCGCCTATGCTGTCGCGCTGTTCATTACTTTAAGGGCATGTCATTTTTTGAATCGTCTCTTTATCTATCTCGACGCCATATGGGGGCGGTATCGGCGCTGCCTTGCAGGAAAATCCTCCTACAAGATTTTCTCCAGTCACAATGATCTCAAATCACCATCAGTGATAGCAGAATAAAACCCCGTGACCAACACGCGGGATGTATGGCTAGACAGGGGGAGTTATCCCTATGATCTCTAACGCTAATGGCTAATCTGCACAAGTGAAGACTATTGTGCGTAGGTATAGTTGTAAACGCAATAAACCAACAGTGATCGCGCTAAAACTAACCACAATAATAATGCGAGGGGCTTTCCATGAAATCTTCGATAATCTCTAAAAGAAATTTGTCGATGACTGCCACTGACCGGCGATCATTCCAAAATCCAATACGAGCCCTTAATAATACTAAACAACAGACATTCCTCCAGAAAATAGCCAGCCGAAGCCAGTAAAAAGTCAGCTGCGCTTTCGCCGAAGAATACTCATATGAAAAAAATACCTGTATTGAAACTGTCAGTCAGTGGCACACTACCCTCGATAGCAAGCTCATCGAATAATTCGAAATACACGGTATCAGACACCGTGATCTCGGCAGGAAAAAAACTCGACTCAACCATCAGGTCTGCTTGCTCGGAGAAAAAACTGTCAATTAAGTTCAAACTATCATTCAGGTCTTCATCGATCTGATCAAACAACAGCTTTACCAAGGCGGCGTCACTATCGTTGGCGTAGGAAAAAGTGTTGCTCGACAACAGCTCAGTGAAATAACTGGCGGCTTCGACTTTGCTCTCAATGATTAGCAGGTCGTTATTCTGCGCCCCCGACAGCACCGCAAGGGTTATAGTTTCGAGGGATTTATTATTGTTTTCGAGCTGATTGAGATAAAAGTCACGGCCCCCCGGGTCCGGGTCACGACCGAATAGTTGTTGATAAATATTATCGATCAACTCTCCATCGGACAGGTTGCCGTAGCGCTGTTCAAACTCCACGCTATGGGAAAAACTGCTGACGATGCTGGCAAGACGGCCATCGTTTTCCTCCAGCTTGGCGGACCAATAATCCAAGCCACCATTATCGGCGGCGCGTCCGTAATAGGCAATATACGCTTTTTGAATAATCTTATGGTAAACGTCGACACCAAACTCCTGCAAACTGGCATTGAGTGTATAGCTCGAATGATCGTCACCGAAGGGGCTAACGGAAATTATCAGTTCTGTGCCCTGCGCGGCGGAATAGGTAATAGATTCGCTGAGAGAACCGGGCAGATCTGACATTGCCAGCTGCGCGCCGCTACTGTCTAATAAACGCAGATCCAAGTTCGCGCCAAGTCCAGCCAGCGACACGGTCAACAAGCCGTTTGATGCAATCGGCAGACGGTAGTAGTCCACCGCATCGTGCTCACCGCCTACCGATTGAATCACGCTGTTATCAAGTGACAAGCCAGCGGCCAGCTCGATAGTATTGCCCGCATCTTGACCACTGGTATCGGATGGGTCGAGGGTTACATTGAGTTGATAAATGGATTGTGCGGAGCCCCAGGGCAGCACTTTAATAAAATACTGTTGACCAGCGGTAACATAGTAGGACACCACCTCGTCGGAGTCACCCGCAGATTCAGAGCTCGACAGCAGTTCGTCGCTGCTGTCTCGCAACTGTAAATCCAAGTCGTCACTCAAACCACTCAACATAGCCGTTAAGGTACCTGAATTCGCAGCGGTAAAACGGTAGTAGTCAACGGAGTCAGCAAAGCTGCCGACAGTGCCTGACACTTGGGCGGATGTATCGATGACGGTAGCGCTGTCGATGTTATTATCGTTATCTTCTTCACTGCCGGTCGACACCTCAACCATAGCACTGAGGGTGTAGTCGCTGGGGCCGCTGATATCGAAAGGATATACGTTGAGATAATACACCTCACCGGCGCTAACATTATAATGTAATATTTCCGCGCCGATGCCCGCTGTTAAAGAAGAAGCCTCTATCTCACCGCTAGCGCCAAAAAGGTAGAGATCCAGATCTTTGCTAAGCCCGCCTAGTTCGGCAACCAATACGCCGTCGCTGATAATTGTGATCTGATAATAGTCTTCAATATCGTCGCCACCGCCCACCGACTGCGATACCGAGCCGGGCAAGCTCAGTACCGTCTCGCCGAACAGTTCATTACTAGCGTCATTCTCTGGTTCTGGTTCTGGTTCTGGTTCTGGTTCTGGTTCTGGCTCGGGTTCGGGTTCGGGTTCGGGTTCGGGTTCGGGTTCCTGTAGCAACAATGCGTCGGCAATCGATATCGGTGATGCGGTTCCGAACTGCAAAAATTCAATATCACTGAGTAGGTCGTTACCATCGCCGCCACTCACTCGATACTGCTGTTCCGCGACTGCAACAATCTGGTAGCTGAACCGACTTCCAGAAAATACCGCGGTATCATCGCCCTCCCCCCCCAGCAGGCTATCGTCGCCAGCGCCCCCTGTTAAACGGTCATTACCGCCGCCGCCCTGTAATATATTATCCAGCTCCTGCCCACTCAAACTATCGTTGCCGGTACCGCCGATGGCATTCTCAATCATCGCGTCAAAGGCAATGGATACATTGTCACTAAGGCCGCCGGTGTCGCTGAAACTACCGTCATGTAAATCGATACGGGAGTTGCTGCTAAAACCTGATAGGTCCAAGGTATCGTTACCACCGGCGTCCCATATTGTCACAACCGGCTGGTCATTAATAAGAAAGTTAAACACCGAACGGTCGGCAGTGCTGTTAAAACCGTAGACCGTATCACCCGTTCGGGTCGTGTTGTTGACACCGTAAATAAATTGAATAGTGGCAACATCGTGCAACAGCGGCGTTGAAGGTTCCTGATACCCGTGCTCGGCGCCAGTCGCAGAGGCGGGGAAATAGGACATAATGGAGTACTGCATACTGTCTTGTTCGTATTCTGCCCCCTCTCTATAACTCGGTGCGGAGCCGTCCGCGCCGGCGTTATAGGCACCGGGGTGACTTAAGCCCAAGGAGTGACCCAATTCGTGAATTAAGGTCGACAGTCCATACTCCCCATAGCCAAGCTGCAAGTTGCTGATTGAAGCGGGGTTTACCGCAACATCTCCGAGACTGGGGTAATAGGCATAAGCTTGGGCGGGGTCGCTGTAGTTGACCAGCCTAATATGTGCCAACTCCTGAGGCGCCTGGGTAAAATCCAGAGGGGCCAGATCAGACCACAGCTCCAGCGCAAGAATCGTCGCCAGTCGTTGCTCCGAACTAAAACCTGAATATTGGCTATTGGCCTCGGCGGGACTGAAATCGGTATTGGCAACATCCGCCACAAAGGCATATTTAATGGCGGTGGACGGCCAGTGCTGACCGGTATCAATCTGGCCAATAATTTGCTCGAGGCTAAATACCGCTTTGGAGGATGGCATTGAAGATATTCCTTAATTTACTGCAATAATCGCTGGAGATGGCGTTCAACAACAGCCTTAAGTTTGGGCATTAAACGATGCTCGCTAAGTGGCTGTTGTTTGGCGCCAGGCAATAGCAGCACCGAGGGCGATTCAAAAAAAACCGTTGCTGCTGGGGCTCCGGGGTGATGGCGAAATTGGCGTGACGACAGCGTCAGTGTATAGCCCGTCAAGGCATTATCATGCCATTGTAAACGCGCGTCGAACACCAGGCTTACTCGCTGTGGTTGTAGAATTCGCCCGTCGGCAAGCTCTAACCTGTCCACCGCATAACTGTCATCTAAGCTCTGCTGCAAACGCGCCTGCGCATAGCTACATAATTGATCTTCAATTTGTCTGGCTTGCTCAGAGTCGGCGGCTGTTACCCGACACAGCAGGCCAACGGCATTAGCACCTCGCCAAACCGGCGTCGGTAATGTCGGTAAGTTTGCGCTGCAAGAGCTAGTTACATAACACAGCGATAATAGCAGTAGAGATTTACCCGCAGTAGGGTATAGACCTGGCATATAATTCGATCTTCAATTGGGCCATTCTGGGCTTTTGTGGTTCTGGTTTGTTGTGACGATCGCCTCAGGAGTTGAGTCCACTGTAAAACACAGTGTCACCAAAACGCAGCTATCGTCAGTAAATTTCGCTGTATTTATCTTGGCCCCTATCAAGATAAGTTCCCATAGAGACATGTCTAAAATTATAGTCTAGGCTAGATACAACGCCATGCCTACGGACGATTAGTCATCGACAGGGGGCAACTAGCGGGCGCGAAACAGGGATCTGACGAGATTGATTTATATCGGCTTCAGGCCTCCTATCAGCTCGACTAGCGTAGTGAATCCGCTACTGAGCTCTATATGTCGACTAGGCACCTAATAAGGCCAAGTGTTTGATGCCATGGTAGCGCAACGCCATCGAAATACAGGCTTTCAGTGCTGCCAGTGGAATTGGCTGCGACACCGAAAATACTATTTCCCTATTGCCAACAAAGCTAAACGCATCGGGATACAATTCCTTGAACGTATCGATTAAGGACGTTTTACAATTAAAATAGAGCGAAAAATGATCGGGGGCTCGCGATTTCCAGGCCATCCGAATAGGACTGCCGCCGGCACATAAATAGCTGGGCTCTCCCCATTTTAAGGTCTCAGTGACAGCGCCAATATCCTCGCCTTCAGCTACAGACAATACCGCGGCCCGAACCAATATCAATTGAGCGCGAGCCGCCTCGGGGTATTCATCGAATTTTTTTGCCACTAGAGGATTCATCGCAACACCTATTGCTGGAAATTTTTGCTAATAGCGCGGCCGATTGACAGCGACAGCTCGAATTGATCACTCGTAAGCTATTGGACCGGCCAAAACAACTGCCTCAGCAACACAGTTCAGTAACAGAGCACATATTGTATTTTATTTGTCCGTTTTATTGTTTTGTGTAACCATCTAAGCAGTATTAACATCGATGCAGTGAAATAGGTCAACAGGGCTCTATCTCTCCAACATGTTTTAAAGTGCTATCCCTAAGGTAACAAAATTCAATAGCCCTGGTAAGATTTGTAGACACTAATACCTTGCCTGTGACATAACAAAGCTACGCAGGGCGCGCTAGATCGGTATCACAACATAAAATCTGCAAACAAACATGTATTTCGCACTGCAGGTTCAACTGCTAGTCAGGTGTAGATATGAAAATTGATAACATCCATCCCGAGCTTCGCAAAGCTTTTTCTCGAATTCCTTCCCTGCCCTTTCACAATCGTTTTTTCCTGAAACTTTTGAATACTGTAACAAAGATGATTCCCGCGGCGAGGGATGACACAGTGCAATTTAGTCAGCGCACACTCGATGGCGCCGGCCTGCGGATTTACCGGCCCCAGGGAAAGGCATGCGGGGCGGGGCTGCTGTGGATTCACGGTGGCGGACTCATTACTGGCGCGGCCAAGATGGACGACAGGGAGTGTGCCCAGTACGCCAAAGAGCTCAAACTGGTAGTGGTTTCGGTAGACTATCGGCTGGCACCCAAACATCCCTTTCCCGCCGCATTGCACGACTGCATGGAAGCGTGGCGTTGGTTTCAATACAAAGCCCCAAGCTGGGGTGTAGATCCCGCTCGCATCGTTATTTCCGGCATGAGTGCCGGCGGCGGCCTAGCGGCCAGCCTGAGCCAGCGTTTATACGATGAAGGTGCGGTGCAACCGATTGCACAGGCGCTGTTTTATCCGATGCTCGACGATCGCACCGCTGCTCGCCAGGATTTAGACAACATCAAGCACCGGATTTGGAATAATAAAAGCAACCGAGCGGGATGGTCCTGGTATCTTAACAATGACCCCGGCGCACAGGATCTACCTGCGTATGCGGTGCCCGCCCGCAGAGATCAGCTAACAGGGCTACCAGCGGCCTGGATTGGTGTTGGCGATGTAGACTTGTTTTACCAGGAAGGTTGCCGCTATGCCAAGAGACTCAGCGAAGCGGGGGTTGATTGCCAGCTGGACACGGTAGCACAGGCACCCCATGCCTTCGATAGAATTGTCCCTAAGGCCCAGATCTCACAGAACTTTATCGGGAAAAACCATCACTTCCTGCGCCGAGTTCTCAATCTCTAGTTAGCTAGCTGCCATAACGCCGTTACGGTGAAGTAACATCCATTCACTACCCCGGTGATTGAACCCCCGACAGCTTCTAGCGTCAAACAGCGAGGGCCCATCATTGTCCAGGGCGGCTACCGCACACATCGACCGCCAGCATCGACTGCTGTCTGTATTGGCACGCAATAGGAGTATATGCATTATGCCGCGCAACCCATTCGAAGATGAATTTAGCGAGCAGGGATTCTGGGACAAGAGCAAAAATTTCGCCAAAGTTGCCGGCGAAACCGTATTAGAACCTGCCTTAAAAATGTATTATTCCGCCAGTGACGCCGACACACCGGCCTGGGCAAAAACCACTGCCTACGGAGCGCTGGGTTATTTTATCGCGCCCATCGACGCTATTCCCGACATGTCTCCTCTGATCGGCTATTCGGACGACCTGGGTGTGCTGGTTGCAGCCACCGCCGCTATCGCAGCTCACATCAAGCAAGAACATGGCGAAAAAGCCCGACAAACCCTGGAGAAGTGGTTTGGCTAGTTACTGACTAGTGCCCGGACGAAGCTAGCGATGTTTCTTTTCCCGAGGCACAGCCGCTGCTGGCAATTAAACGCAACATATAGTTCAACTAAGTGCTGGCTGCCTCGCCGCCGTTGTTGTCACTGATGCACGCGGCGTAAACTTTCAACTACCAGGAAAAGTCTGCGCTGGGCCCGGGATCATCAACCGCGATAATCGTCAACGCACTCTTTCCACCGGCAACGCAAAAGTGCTAGCCTGCAGTATCTATCCCCTTACTACGAGCGCACCCCCATGCCCCAGACTGTGCCGCCGCTATTGACGATGATGAACGAATTGCTCAGCGAGATTTCGGTGAGCTCTACCTCCGCCCAGTGGGACACCGGCAATCGCCGGGTAATCGACAAGCTGGCGGGCTGGCTTACCACCCTAGGTTTTCGCTGCGAAGTATTACCGCTAGCAGGCAAGAGGGACAAGGCCAACCTGATCGCCACTCTAGGCAGCGGCCCCGGCGGGCTGGTGCTCTCGGGCCACACCGACACCGTGCCCTTTAACGAATCACTGTGGCAGTCAAATCCGCTGGCTTTGAGCGAGCGCGACCATCGCCTATACGGATTGGGTGCCACCGATATGAAGGGCTTTTTCCCCATCGCCATCGAGGCGGCTAAGGCTTTTTTAGATCAACCCTTGCAACAACCACTGATTATCCTGGCCACCGCCGACGAGGAGAGTTCCATGGATGGCGCCCGGGCACTCGCAGCCCAGGGTGCACCCCGGGCCCGCTACGCGATTATCGGCGAGCCCACCGATTTAAAACCGATCCGCATGCACAAGGGCATGATGATGGAGGCGATAACGGTTGAGGGTCGTGCCGGACATTCCTCCAACCCGCTGCTGGGCAACAATGCGCTGGAGGCCATGCAAATAGTAATGACCGACTTACTGACCTTTCGCAGCGAACTGCAGCAGCGCTATAACAACAGTGCCTTCGAGGTGGCGGTGCCGACCCTCAATTTAGGTTGTATCCACGGTGGTGACAATCCCAACCGCATCTGCGGCCAGTGTGAATTACATTTTGATCTGCGGGCGCTGCCGGGCATGGACAACGCCGACCTACAGCGGGAAATTGGCAACCGTCTGAAACCACTGGCCCAACGCCTACAGGTGAACATCAGCCTGCGCTCACTGATCAACACCCTCGCCCCCTTCGAACAGAGCGAGGATTCGGAGCTGGTAAAAGTGGCGCAGCAGCTCACCGGACACAGCGCCGGATCCGTGGCCTACGCCACTGAGGGACCGCTGTTGCAGCAGCTGGGCTGGGAAACGATTGTGATGGGGCCCGGCTCTATCGACCAGGCTCACCAGCCTGATGAGTATATGCCACTAGACCAAGTGCAGCCGGCCATCGACCTACTGCAACAATTTATCCGCCACTTCTGCCTTTAGCCCTCGGCGGTTTTAATTCGCGCCACTAGCGCCTCAAAGGCCCCGGGTTCACGGTCAATGGCGTAACCAGCACTCAGCGCGCGCTTTAAATTTTGTACCGCGGTGGGTTTAAAGCCCGCCAGTCGATCCGCCATCGCGCGGGCTTCAGTCAGTACCTCATCATCTTCGACACATTCACTAGCAAGGCCTAATTGCACCAGCTGCTCACCATAGTGACGGCGCCCCAACAGCACCAGCTGCAACGCCTTGGCCAGCGAATGTTTCAGTGCCAACCAGGCCACATTTATCGGCGCCGCCATACCCAGCTCAACCTCAGCCACGTGAATAAAAGAGCCTTTGCCAACCACTAAAAAGTCACAGGAAAAAGCCAGCGCCGAGCCACCGGCAATGGCGAAGCGCTGCAACGCGCCCACAACGGGCTTAGGGCAGTTATACAAAGCGGCATGAAAGGCCAGCCAATCCTCGGGGAAGCTGGCCACCCAGGCTGGTTTTTGCTCGGCAAAAAACGCCTTCACATCAAGGCCTGCACAAAAGGCCCCACCCTCACCACGAATCAGAATGACATGGCAATTGTCGTCCTCAATCAACCGGGTTAAACCCCCCAGCAACTGTTTTACCAGCGGCCCAATAAGGGCATTTTTCTGTTGCGGCCGATCCAAAATCAACTCGCCCCGGTGGCCGCTAATCTCGACCCGTACATAATGTTCTACTGTCACTGTGCTCTCCTGTGCGGCGGATGACTGGTGCCTCAGCTTAGCACCGGCGCGCCAGTGGCGCCAATAGCCCTCGGGCCCTGTGCCATGGCCCCGCCGGCACGGGGGAAGCCGTGGTAAGAGGCTATTTTTCCGCCGCAAAGACCCTTGCCCTGCAGCCAATTAATCCGCACAATGGCAGCCAGTTTAGGCCTATTCACCGGCAGCTCTCAGCTTCTGTGCCAGCAACGACAAATGCGACTTATGACCGACGACAATACTGATTATGTAAAATGGTTTCGCAACTCAGCACCCTATATCAACGCGCACCGGGGCCAGACCTTCGTGCTGATGTTTGGTGGCGAGGCAGTGGCGGACCCCAATTTTGCCAATATTATTCACGATATCGCACTGCTCAACAGCCTCGGAGTCAAGCTGGTATTGGTCCACGGCGCCCGTCCCCAGATCGAAGAACGGGCGCTGCTACGGGGCGTTGCCAGCCGCTTTGCCGATGACGTCCGCATTACCGACAACCCTTCCCTGGAGTGTGTCAAAGACGCCGCCGGCTCACTGCGCGCACAGATAGAGGCGCTGCTGACCATGGGACTGGCCAACTCCCCCATGCACGGGGCCCATATTCGGGTCTGCTCTGGCAACTTCGTGGTGGCCAAACCGATGGGGGTTCGCGACGGCATAGATTATCAACACACTGGTATTGTTAGGCGTATAGATAGCGAGGGCATTGCCAGACAGCTGGCCCAAGATGCCATCGTGCTGTTGTCCCCAACCGGTTACTCCACTACCGGCGAGGTGTTTAACTTATCACTGGAGGACATAGCCACCCAGAGTGCGATTGCCTTGAACGCCAACAAGCTCATTGTGCTATCGAATAATAGCGGGTTATTGGACGAGGCGGGGCAGCGTATCTCCAGCTGCGATATCAGCACTGTGGCCCAACTATTAGTCACCGCGGGGGATAGCACAACAAAAAACGAGCTGCGCGCTATCATCAAGAGCGGCAGTGGCGGTGTGCCTCGCTGCCACTGTGTCAGCTATCGAAACGACGGTGACCTGCTGCGGGAGTTATTTAGTCGCCGCGGTGCTGGCACCTTGATCGCCAAAGATCACAGTGAGCAGCTGCGCACCGCCAACATCGACGATGTCGGCGGTATAATCGAGCTAATCAGCCCGCTGGAGGCCCAGGGTCTACTGTTAAAACGTTCTCGAGAGCTTTTAGAGAACGAGATAGATCATTTTACCGTGATGGAGCTGGAGGGCATGATTATTGGCTGCGCCGCGTTATACCCCTACCCCGACGCCAGTTGTGGTGAAATAGCCTGCGTTGCCACGGACCCCGATTACCGCGGCGAAGACCGGGGTGAGCGCATGTTGGCGGAGCTGGAACAGCGGGCCAGGAGCATGCAGCTAGAGTGGGTTTTTGTGCTCACCACCCAAACCGCCCACTGGTTCCTAGAGCAAGGTTACCAGCAGGTAGAGCAAACACAACTGCCCCAGCAAAAACAACAACTCTACAACTTACAGCGCAACTCCAAGGTTTTTACAAAAGCACTCTGATCGGCGCGAAAAAAAGGGCCTTGTATGCAGTCCAGTTTCCTAAGCACCGCGCTAGCGCCAAATGTAGTGCGCCCAGCCGTTAAAATTGCACTGGTAGTCGGTACCGTGTTGGTGCTGATCAACCACGGCAGCGCCTTGCTGCAGGGACAGCTAGAAAGTGCCCGGCTCGTGCAAATACTGCTGACCTATTGTGTGCCCTATTGCGTGTCGAGTTACTCCGCAGTGCGCGCTATCGAGAGTATTAAGAAAACGGGGCAGTGAACTGTTGTAGCCAGCCATGGTCTGTTGATAAACACAAGCAATTGCAGGCGGCCGGGCACAGCAGGTAAAAACACCTATATAAGGGGAGCACAGCGATGATTTGCAACAAACTAACCAGCAAGATTCGACACAGCTGGAAAGAGAATCGTAGTTTTGTACTGTTTCTGGCGCTGATGTTTATTTTCCGCAGCGCGGTCGCCGACTGGAACGAGGTTCCTACCGGCTCGATGAAACCTACCATCGTTGAGGGCGACCGGATTTTTGTCAACAAGATGGCCTACGATATCCGCCTACCCTTCAGCCATATTCCGTTACTAACTCTGGCTCAACCCCAGCGAGGCGAGATCATTATTTTCGACTCTAAAGTATCTGACAAACGATTGGTAAAACGGGTGATCGGTCTGCCCGGTGACCGGGTCGAGATGCGCGACAACAGGTTGTGGATTAACCAGCGAGCGCTGGACTACCAAATCCTAGCCAGGGATATTAACAGCAGCGACCAGCTGGAAGATCTAACGGGGGTGCAACACGCTATCCGCACCGCCAACAGAGGTTCTCGCTTGTCCTCCTTCGCTGCAGTGACCGTGCCCGCCGACATGTACTTGGCCCTGGGAGACAATAGAGACAACAGCGCCGACTCCCGGGTTATTGGTTTTGTGCCCCGCGCTGAGATCGTCGGCCGTGCCAATAAAGTGGTATTATCCCTCAACTACGACAACTATTATCTGCCCCGTGGCGAACGTTTTTTCAAAACGCTTTAATCACCACCGCTACGTCGGTCTGCTGGCACAGCACAGCATGTTGAGTAGCTCAGGCTTCTGAGTGCGGCTCCAGCCACAAACGCGTACACTGTGTCATTGCCACCGGAGCACAGCCCATTCACCTTGCCCTACATGTTTTAGTTCCTGCGCTACTGACCGCATTGTTTTTCCGCCAACGATGGCAGCTGGCTTTTATTACCCTGATCGCCACCATGTTAGTCGACGTCGATCACCTGTTGGCCACGCCTATTTACGACCCAACTCGCTGCAGCATCAACTTTCACCCGCTGCACAGTTTTGTCCCTATCACCGGTTATATCTTATTGTGTCTGTCGCCGCGATTGCGCTTAATCGGCATTGGCTTATTAGTACACATGGCCCTAGACGCAATCGACTGTCAATGGACTAACGGACTGTGGTATCAACCCTAGCATTAACCTCGGCAAGCTTTAAAATAACCCGCCACCGCCAAGCGACTAAACAGTAGCGCATTGTCGCCGATTTAGCGGCGACTAACAGGAGAACACAATGACACTGAGCACAGCACTCAAACTCGAACTGCCCATTATCCAAGCGCCCATGGCCGGCGTCCAGGATAGTGCCCTGGCCGTTGCCGTCTCTGCTGCCGGCGGCCTCGGCTCGCTGCCCGGGGCGATGTTGAGTCCTGCCGTGCTAGCCGCGGAGCTCCGCATACTGGTGGCTACCGGCGCGCCCTATAATGTCAATTTTTTTTGCCATCGTGCACCGGCACCGGATCCGCAGCGGGAGCAGCGCTGGCGCCAGCAGCTGGCACCTTATTTTACCGAGCTGGGCATCGACCCCGAGGCTATCGCCCCGGCACCGGCTCGCAAGGCCTTTGATGAAAGTACCGCCGAGCTACTGGCCCCGTTCCGGCCACCGGTTATCAGCTTCCATTTTGGTCTGCCGCAGCCGGCACTGCTGCAACAGGTTAAGAGTTGGGGCAGCTATGTGCTGGCCAGTGCCACCACCGTCGAAGAAGCACTGTGGTTACAGCAGCACGGGGCCGACGCCGTTATTGCCCAGGGCTTGGAGGCCGGAGGCCACCGCGGTAATTTTTTAAGCAACGAGTTAAGCCGTCAAAGCGGTACTTTTGCCCTGCTACCACAGGTGATAGCGGCATTAGATATTCCCGTTATTGCCGCCGGTGGCATTGCCGATGCCGCCGGCGTTAAAGCCGCCATCGATTTGGGCGCTGCAGCAGTGCAATTGGGCACCAGTTATTTACTGTGCACAGAGGCCACTACCAGCCCACTGCATCAGGCCGCTCTAGTTTCACCAGACGCCGCCCACACCGCTCTTACTAATGTATTTTCCGGCCGCTATGCTCGCGGCATCGTCAACCGCGTCATTCATGAACAGGGCCCAGACAGCAGCTATGCTCCGGCCTTCCCTACCGCAGCCACGGCCATGGGCGCACTGCGCGCTGCCGCTGAGGCCCAGGGTAGCAGTGAATTCAGCCCGCTGTGGTGCGGGCAAAATGTCAGCGGCACGGCGCCGATCGGGGCCGGGGAACTCACCCGCCAACTGGCCAGCGCGCTGTAACGGTAGCAGGACCTTGGCGGACTTTGTTTGGCACTGTCAATTATTGTCTGGCGCTATCGTTTGGCACTATCGATTACAGCCCGGCAGCTCGGCGTTACAATTGCTGTCGAAGCGATTCAAGATGGGGCTGGGTTTTTGCCAAGACAGCAACTTAACCAGCCTAGATTTTTTCAAGCGGTGCAAAGTGCCTGCGATATCATGTTAGGATATTCGCTCTGACCGCTAGCCTGAACCCTGCTCTGACCTCTAGAACAGGAGCCCGGCACCGTCCGCACTCACTTGGGAAACACTATGGATTGCCTTTTTTGCGCGATTAACGACAAGACTATACCTGCCACTATCGTTTATGAAGACGACACTGTACTCGCCTTTCGCGATATCGCGCCCCAGGCTCCCACCCATATTTTGGTTATCCCAAAGAAGCATATCTCAACCCTTAACGATATCGAACAGGTCGATGAGACACTGCTGGGGCATATGGTGCATACCGCCAAAAAGCTAGCCGCTGATGAGGGCTTGGCCGACAATGGCTATCGCCTGATCATGAATTGCAACGCCGACAGCGGTCAGACCGTCTTTCATATTCACCTGCATATTGTCGGCGGCCACCGCCTGCAGATGTCACTGGGTTAATGCCGCGTATTATCGAAGGTTAAATCTCGCACTCCATTGGGCTGAGGCTATTGTTGATACTGGCCAGTGTCCTCAGCCCCGGTGCTATTGATAATATCAAGAAGCTAAGCTGGCGGTAATACAACAAGCGGCGATGCCCACCTCTAACAGTGCTCAACGGACTGCCTCACCATGAATAAACACTTTTTGGATATAAGCAAAGAGCAACTCACCGAGATACTGGCAGAAGCGGATCTGCGAGTACTGCTAATGGTGATGTATCACTTTAGCGGCGACCGGCGCTGGCTAGAAGCCCCTTTTCTACCGAGTAAAGATGTGCGCTTGATCGCCGATGAGTCCGCCGGACTGCCGCCATCGATACAGGCACTGATACGTGCAGAAGCGCTGGATCTATTTTCACAGCCAGACCTGACCCCGGCCTTGGGAGACCCCGGTGATACGCTGATGGTAGAGATGATGCAGGTCTGCCTGGGGCACCGGGTGCCCCCTGAGTACGCGCCAATGATGCGCGAGCAGATGGGTCTGAGCAGCCGACTGGCCGATATAACCCCCGCCATCACTCTTAAAACACAGCGTCCAGTCGTTATTGTCGGCGCCGGCGTCAGTGGTATCGCCCTGGGCGCCACGCTGCAAGAGTTGAACATCCCCTTTATTATTATTGAGCGCAATAGCGAAGTCGGCGGCACTTGGTGGCAAAACACCTACCCTGGCTGCGGCGTCGACACCCCCAATCACGCCTACTCCTTTTCCTTTGGCGAGCGCTTCCGTTGGAGTCGCTACTTCGCCCCCCGGCAACAGTTGCAGGACTATATGGAAAAGACCGCCACCGCTATGGGACTGCGCCAGCATATTCGTTTTAATACTTCCTTCACCCGCGGCAACTGGGACCCTGTGCGCCAGTGTTGGTCAGTCTCTGTGAGCAACGAAGAGGGCAGCGAACAAATCGAGGCACTGGCGCTGATAACCGCCATTGGCCAGTTTAGCTTGCCCGCTATTCCCGACTTTGAAGGTGCCGAGCAATTTTGCGGCGAATTGTTTCACACCGCCCACTGGCCCGAGGGGCTGGATCTTACCGGCAAGCGCGTAGCCATTATTGGCACCGGCGCTTCCGCCATGCAAATCGTGCCCAACATTGCCGATCAAGTCGCCTCGCTAACTATTTTCCAGCGCGGCGCCCAGTGGGCCCGACCAATTCCACGCTATCACGACGCCATTTCAGAGGCCGGGCAATGGTTGTTGCAGCATCTACCTTTCTACGCCGCATGGTTTCGCTTTACCATGTTTTGGCGCTATGGCGACGGCCTACTGCCGTCACTGCACAAAGACCCCGCCTGGCCCCATCCAGAGCGCTCACTCAATCGCGCCAACGACCGCCATCGGCAAGAAATGACCGACCACATCCATGAGACTCTCGGGAGCCGCAGTGACTTAATCGAAAAATGCGTGCCGGACTACCCCCCCTACGGCAAGCGTATCTTACTAGACAATGGCTGGTATGAGAGCCTGTTAAAAACCCAGGTCGAGTTGTTGACTGACGGCATTAAAAGTATCGACTCCGGCGGTATTCACTGTAAAAACGGAGAATATCGGGAGGTTGATATTATCATCTTGTCTACCGGCTTCCAGGTAAGTCAACTAAGCGCACGACTGGATATTATCGGCCGTGAGGGTATTAGCCTGGCCCAGCAGTGGGCGCCGGACGACCCCAAGGCCCATCTGGGTATTACCGTGCCGGGCTTTCCCAACTTATTTTGCACCCAGGGCCCCAATACCGGCCTGGGCCACGGTGGCAGCGCCATTTTCCAATCCGAATGTCAGGCCCGCTATATCGGTGCCTGCCTTGCTCGGATGCAACAGCGCAACGTCAGTAGTATCGAAGTCAAACAGTCGGTGCAGGACGACTATGTCGCCACCGTCGACGCTGAGCACGAAAAAATGATCTGGACCCATCCGGGCATGTCGACCTATTACCGCAACGGCCAGGGCCGGGTGGTCACGGTCATGCCCTGGCGCCTGGTAGACTATTGGCAGATGACCCACGATCCTGATTTTGAGCAGTATGTAGTCACCGCTACTGAGCTAATTCATTCCGCTTAGGGTAATGCGCGCAAAAGATCGCAGACATAACACAATAGCCACAGCGTACATTAACAATCAATAACAACAGGAAGCAATATGTCGGCAACACCACAGCTCTTGGACAATACCCCCGTCATTATCGGCGTTGGTCAAATTACCGAACAACCCCAGAAACTGGATCAATCCTCCTCGCCAGTTGATTTAATCGAGGCAGCGGCGTTAGCTGCAGCGGCGGATGCCGGCATCGACCGACATTGCCTCGCCGAAATCGATGAACTCATTTTGGTGCGCGGCTTTCGCGAATTCACTCGCAACTCCCCGGAAGCGCTAGCACGGCGCATCAATGCCAGCCGAGCCCGCTGTTGGATAACCCCCAACGGCGGCAATGCGCCGCAGTACCTGATCAACCGCTATGCTCAGTCTATCGCCAATGGCGAGCAAAAAATGGTGCTGGTAGCCGGTAGTGAGGCCATGGACACTAGCCGGCGCTACCACAAGGCCGGTATCAAGCCCGACTGGGCCGAGCCCAGCGACAGCGATCCAGCGCTGTTATACCCGGACCGAGACATGGCCGGCGCCCATGAAAAGGCCCAAGGTATTGCGCTACCCAGCCATATCTACGCACTGTTCGAAAATGCCCTGCGCCAGCACTACGGCCACACGATCGAACAACACCAACAACAGCTGGGCGAATTGTTCGCCCCTTTTAGCGCCGTCGCCGCAAAGTCAGCCCACGCCTGGTACCCGTTTGCCCGCAGTGCCGACGAGATTGCCTCCGCCACCGACAGCAACCGCTACGTTGGCTGGCCCTATACCAAATATATGAACGCGATGAATCAAATCAATCAGTCCGCCGCGCTAATACTGACCTCGGTGGGACACGCCAGAGCGCTGGGGGTTGCTGAGGACAAGTGGGTATTTCTACACGGCTGCGCCGATGTAATAGAAAAGTGGCAGGTCAGCGAGCGAGTCAACTACCACAGCTCGCCGGCAATAAAACTGTTGGGAGAGCAGACCCTAGCAATGGCCAACAAGTCCATCGACGACATCGACTTTGTCGATATCTACTCCTGCTTCCCCAGCGCAGTTCAGATAGCGAGGGACGAGCTGGGTATAACACGTCGGGACAGACGGCCACTGACGATCACCGGCGGTCTGCCCTTTCACGGTGGTGCCGGTAATAATTATGTAATGAACTCAATTGCCGCTATGGTTGCCAAACTGCGCGAGCATCCCGGTAAATACGGTCTGGTTACAGCCAACGGCGGGTTTTTGACCAAGCATTCCGCCGGCGTCTATTCCACCACACCAACGCTGGGCCCCTGGCAGCGCCGCGACCCCGCCACATACCAGCCGCTGATCGACAACTTGCCACACCCGCCCTATGTTGAAAAGCCCAGTGGCGAGGCAGTCGTCGAAACCTACACCGTCGCCTTCGGCCGAGGCAATATTCCGCAGACGGCGATTGTCATCGGCCGGCTGGGCCACGATGTCATGGCGCCAAGATTTATTGCCCAAACCCCCCATGATCCGGCACTGTTACTGGCCATGACCCGAGAAAACTTTATTGGTCGCAGCGGCACGGTCAAATCAAGCGAAAGTATCAACATCTTTAGCCCCGAACAGGGCTAACTACTTTAACAAGAGCTGCAATGCAGTTTAAAAAAAGGACAGTCACTATGCGTATCTTGCTCTATATTGTCGTCGCCCTGGCTGCGGCTATTGGTATCAGCCTGGTCTATTTCAACCAGCCCGTCAGCTCGCCACCACAACCGGCACTGTCTGCTCAGGTTTTGGCTGGCCTGCCTGAGGACCGCAGAGGCCAGGTGTTGATCTACGGCGCTTACGGTTTTACCGGTGCCGGTATCTCGAGGCTAGCTGCTGACTACGGCGTCGAGCCCGTGCTGGCCGGGCGCAACGAGAACAAGCTGAAACCACTGGCAGAAGAATTGGGCTACAACTACGTGGTACTGTCGCTGGACAACCCTGACAATCTTATTAAGGTACTGCAACACTTTGAATTGGTACTGCATATTGCCGGGCCCTATACCTTCACTGCCAAGCCGATGTTAGACGCAGCGGTCGCCACCGGTACTCATTATCTGGATATCACCGGCGAAAACCATGTGATCACCGCCCAGCTCGAGCGGGATGAGGAATTCAAGCAAGCCAATATCATGGTCATGCCCGCGGTTGGCTACGACGTGGTGCCCACCGACTGCCTCAACCTCTACGTGGCACAGCAAATCGAGCAGCCCGATAAACTAACAGTATTGATGAACGGTAACCACAATGCGATAGCCGGTGCCGGACTTAGTCGAGGCACAGCCAAGTCGGGTCTCGAAATACTCTCCAGACCTCAGCTAATGCGTCAAAATGGAAAAATGGTGCAGGTCGAGGCCGCCAAGGTTATCTCTCGTGTGCAAGATGGTCGTGAACAAACCCTGGTGCAAATACCCTGGGCCGATATGGTTACCAGTTTTGTCAGTACGGGTATTCCCACCATCGAAGTGTACCAAGTTCAAGAGGGCGAGATTCCCAGTTGGTTGCCTCGCATCGCGCAATACCCGGCTGGCCGGCGCCTGCTGTCCTGGCTTATCGATAAAAATTACCCACCGGGGCCACCGCCTGGTGCCCAGCAAAATCGCCAGACCCACATTACTTCCACCGCCAGCAATGCCGCCGGCGACTCCGCAACTGCTACGCTTATTACCCCCGAGGCCTATTTGCTAACCTTTCACAGCACTCTCATTGTCGTTAAACGGGTGCTGGCGGGGGATTGGCAGCCCGGCTTCCAGACGGTGGCGCAGGTCTACGGACCGGACCTAGTACTGGAGGTGCCCGGTACCAGCCGCGAAGATAGTTAATGCTGTTTAGTGCTTACTAGGATTAATGGCATTGCTGGCCGTATCGCCGGCGGCGGGAAACTGAGTTCGGCACCGATGTTCGGCAATAGCCAGCAGTCTTATATCATTTAGGCTGTGTGCATCAATGTCAGCTCGCATTAGATTTTACTAAGCGTCTAAATCGGGGATAAGCAGTGACTGCAAAACGACAATATTCTCTTTAATACGCAATTTCTGCCGTTTGAGACGCTGCATATAAAGCTGATCATTATGGGGATATTCGAGCTGCAGGTGACCGATCTCTTGATCTAAAGCGCGGTGCTGCGTTTTGAGTATCAGCAGTTGCGCGGAAAGTGAGCGAGGTTCGTTGTTGTCCATGCGGAGAAAGTTAACTGCTTAGACCGCAGAACACAAGGGCTATTGGCAATTGTGGCGGCTATTAAGTCGGCCGGGGCGGGGCGGACAGTCAACTCAGCTGGGCCAGCCTGGTATCGACGAATGTTTTGATCGATTTTTGTCCGTGTATATCCATGGAGGTAAACTCCAGAGAGCACAATACACCCTCGGCACAGGGTTTGGACTTCAGTACCTTGGCGTAAATGCTAGTTGTTTCTGTACCCAGTAATTGCAGCGATACATCCATTTTTATTTCTGAGAATACCTCCAGTGCCACCGGGCTGTGCATCGATAAACCGTGGTAACTCAAATCTACCACCGCCCCCTGTATCTGTTCTGGCAGCACCAACTTTCCCTGCAGGCACTGAAAATAGCAGGGCATATTGACCGTCACTCGGGGGCTTTTGCGAATCTCTCGGCGCGGTACTGACAGCGAGCGCGGTTTGGTAACTGCCACTAATTCGTATAGACAAACAGGCTCTTTTTTCCCCTTTACCTGTACATAGCTGGGTTCGCCGACGGTGACAATATCCTGCACAAGGGCATAGGTATTCTCGCTGATAAGTACCTGTCCACGCAGACTTTGTGCCTCTATTCGCGACGCCAGATTGACCTCGTCACCGATAACTGTGTACTCCCGGTGGTGATCTGAGCCCAGCGCGCCGGCCATTACCTGGCCGGTATTAACACCGATGCCCATAAAAATTTCCGGCAATCCCAAAGCTCTATTTTGCTCATTAAAGGTCGACATGGCGCGCTGCATTTCTACCGCGCATAACATCGCCCGCTGTTCGTCCTGCTCGCTGGCCAGTGGAGCCCCAAACAGCGCCATTATAGAGTCCCCCATCAGTTTATCGATGGTACCTCCGTGACGAACAATAATTTCAGTCATACAGACGAAGTACCGGTTGAGCATATTCATCACTGTAATCGCCGAATACGTTTCGGCTAGGGCGGTGAAACCCCGTATATCGGAGATTAGAATAGTCACTTGCCGGGTGATAGGAACCGTGTCCTGACGGTCGTATTCGATCAGCAAGGCCTCAACTCTGACCCGCCGGCCGAGGCCACTATCACTAGCCTCGAGGGCTGGCAAACTACTTTCCATCTCGCTACAAATAGTATCTGCGAGCTGCTTAAATTCCTTGGTATTGATCGCCATTGCCGAAATCCTATTGTGCTATTGATATCAAAACCCAACAAATTTATGCTGTTATCCGACTGCGGCCGATATTTTTAGAGCCCCTCGTTTGTTGAGGCAGTGGGTTAACTAATGCAGACAGCATTTGGCGAATACAATACCACTGCCACAGGGGCATAGCGTATCTCGTGGCACCGGCTCCAACGCTAAAAACATCTGCTCGGTATTCATTTCCCACTTAACCTCGCCCCACTGCCCCGCCACCGAGGCGTAGACAGCTAATACCTTGCAAAAAAGCTCATAGGCTTCGGGTAGGTGATCGTCAGTCAATTCCATACCCTCCTCAAAGGATAGCTGCCGAGCGTCGTCCAGGTCGGCAAAAGTGCTAGCCAGATTGAGCACAATGTCGACCTCCTTGCAGGTATCGGCATCACTGAGATCCTGCAGGGCAATATCCCACAATTCCTCTAGGTACATATGGCCCATTAGCAAACCATCGCACCACTGAGCCAGTTCCGACTGCCATTGATCGGCGTATTGGCCGCCAAAGGGCAGCTGACGATTGAGCTCGACAGACTGTTCGATATAGACCGCCAGCGCCACCACTAACTGATAAAAACCTCGGGCCTCCTCGCTGCTGTCAAACTGTGGCTCGTCGTCTAACCAAATCAACTCGAACCACTCCGAGGGCTTGATCGGTTCCGGCGCGCAGGCCATCGCAAATAGAAAACCGTACAGCTGATAATAACTCAATACCGCGTCGTTTTCATGCAACCGCCCGAGGGCCGCACGCAGGTCGCGCTCGCTGTGTTCGCTGTAAATGATCTTCTTCACATTTTCCACTTTATCGCGCCGCTACCAGATGGGGATTGGCCAGCAAAAACCGCTCGACGGTATCGACTACGGTCTGGGTTTGGCGGTCGATCTCTACATTGAGCCGCTGGCCCACCACCTTGTCGCCGTGGGTGGTTACCCGCAGAGTTTCGGGGATAAAACACACCCGAAAGGTGTTCGTATCGTGATCTACATCGGCCACCGTGAGACTGCAGCCGTTGAGACCGACAAAACCTTTGGGGAAAATATATTTCATCGTTTCCGCTGGCACTCGGTAGCGGATAAAACAATTGTTTGCTGGCCGCTCGATGTCAACAACCTCGGCGCAGCCATCGACATGGCCGGAGATAATATGTCCGCCTATTTCCACTCCCTGCTTGGCTGAGCGCTCGAGATTGACCCGATCACCACTGTTGAGCTCCCCCAAGGTAGTCACCGACAGCGTTTGCTGCATCACATCGAAACTAACTACAGTGCCAGTGACGTCTGTCACTGTTAGGCACACGCCATCGATCGCAACACTGGCGCCAATTTCCAGCCCCTGTAATAGCGTCACCGGTAACTCGAAGATCAGCGTGTGCAGGCCCGGCCGCTGCTCTATGCTGCCGACTGCGAATTGGCCTTGAACGATTCCTGTAAACATGTCGGTTCTCTATTTGGTAAACAATGTCACATTCTACCGCTATGGCGCGCAGAAATATAATATACCTATATGATGGCAGCTACAGGGCATACACCACCGCGGTATCACAACCCGATGCGGGTCATTTATCCGCTGCCTAATAACCACCAATGCCTAGGCCACAAATAACGGGTATTAACGAGGCGATCACACTACACTACTGGCAGCGCTAGCGCTTAACAACGGAGATCTTTGTGAGCACAGACAGCCCTGAAAGCCCCTGTATCCGCAACTGCTGTCTCGATGACCAGGACCAGTGCCTGGGCTGCGGTCGTTTATTGGAGGAGATTCTGGCCTGGGGCAATGCTTCAGATAGCCAGCGCCGGAAGATTATCGCCAACGCTAGCCAGCGGCGACAGTTATTGAGCGATAAAAGGCTGACAGGCCCCAGTGCCACTGGCCCCACTTAACCACAGCCAATCCCCACAGCAACCATCCTCGTTATCTAAACTTTGGCCGCGCCGCCACAAATTAATGCCACAGGGCTTGGTAGAGCTGTTCAATCTCCGGGGCTGTCGGTACCCGGGGATTGTTATTGGGAGAACCCGAAGCCAGCGCCTGCTGGGCCATGGTGCCCAGAGAGGAAAAATAGTGCTGCCTATCAATGCCAAAAGCCTCGGGGCTGGGCACACTGAGATCCTCGTTGAGCTGATAGAGCCCCGCCACCAGAGCAGCACCGGCCTGTTCATCACCATCACCGACAGCGGCAAAACCCATCGCCCTAGCGCAGTCAGCATAACGCGCCGGCGCGCCGGACAGTGAAAACGCCGTCACCGCCGGCATTAACATCGCATTGCTCATACCGTGGGGCACATGGTAAAAGGCACCAATCGGACGACTCATGCCGTGAATCAGCGTCACCGAGGCGTTGGAAAAAGCCATACCGCCCCAGGTCGCCGCCAGCATCATCGCCTCTCGCACCGACCGGTTGTGTGGTTCGTCACAGGCGCGGCGAATATTACTGGCAATAGCGGTCATCGCCGCCAGCGCTACGGAGTCGGTAAAGGGATTGGCTTTTTTACTGACATAGGCCTCCATGGCATGACACAAGCTGTCGATACCGGTGTCGGCGGTGAGCCGATAGGGCATCGACAGTGTCAGCTCATAATCGACCAGGGCAGCAGCAGGCATCAAGCCATAACCCATACACAACATTTTTTCCTGGCTGTCACAGTCGGTAATAATGGTTGCCCGGGTAGCCTCGGAGCCGGTGCCTGCAGTGGTAGGGATGGCGATAATCGGCACCCCCTGAGGGACTGCATTGGGTACTTTGTAGTCGCGCATCGCACCACCATGGCAAGCCAGCACTGCGATTGCCTTGGCCGAATCGATTGAACTACCGCCGCCCAGGGCCACCACGCAGTCGTAGTCACCGCCGTGCCAGCTGGCCATGCCGGCGGCGATCGAATCGGTAGTGGGGTCGGGCACGCAATCGGCAAACACGCCGCAGCTGACTCCCGCCGCGGTCAAGGTGCCGACTACCGCGTCAACATAACCATGCTCACGCATAAAGGGATCGCTCACCAACAGCGGTCGTGCCACCGACAACTCCGCCAATACCTGGGGCAATTCAGCACTGGCGCCGGCGCCAATACGCATTATCTGGGGTAAATAAATCGCTGCTGTCACGGTTGTCCTCCCTTTGTATTCAATAACGCTGTCACCGCTGGCGCAGTATTTAGTAGCAGCTCAACGCGGCATCGACAGCGACACCACTGTTAATATTGGCTCCCATCGCGGTCAGTACATTGTCCAGCGCGGTCAGACACAGCAGCACATTTTTTTGGCTGCAGGCCTGGCCCATCAGGCCGATGCGCCAAGCCTTACCCGCCAGCGCACCGAGACCGGCACCAATTTCCAAATCGTATTGAGACAAAAGCGCGCCCCGCACCGCCGCATCGTCGGCGCCCTCTGGAATTCCCACCAGGTTCAACTGTGGCAGGCGGTCGGGAGCCGCTACCAGCATGTTCAAACCCATCGTCTCGAGGCCTGTCACCAGTGCCTCGTGATGCTGACGGTGGCGCTGCCAAGCCGCGGACAAACCCTCTTCTCGCAGCATTAACAGCGATTCGTGTAGGGCATACATGGCATTAACCGGAGCCGTGTGGTGGTAGGCGCGTTTGCTGTCGCCACCCCAATAAGCCATCACCAACTGCATATCCAAAAACCAGCTTTGCACTTTATGCTGGCGGTTGTTTATCCGCTCCAGCGCCCGTGGGCCAAAACTAATCGGGGAAATCCCCGGCACGCAGGACAGACATTTTTGCGTGCCCGAGTAAATCGCGTCGGCACCCCAGCCATCGACATCGATCTCAATCCCCCCTAGCGAGGTGACTGCATCGACAATACTCAAAGCACCTCTGGCAGTGGCCAAATGGCACAGTGCAGCGGCATCGCTGGCAACACCGGTAGAGGTTTCCGCGTGAACAAAGGCCAAAATACTTGCCTCCGGGTGACGGTCAAAGGCGGCCTCTACTTTGGCGACGCTGACAGCGGTGCCCCAGCTATCTTCCACCATTACAGCAGTAGCTCCACAGCGCTCAACATTTTCCTTCATACGGCCGCCAAATACGCCGTTCTGACAGACAATTACCGTGTCACCGGGGCTCACCAAATTGACAAAACAGGCTTCCATACCCGCCGAACCGGGGGCTGATACCGGCAGAGTCAGTTGATTTTTGGTATTGAAAGCGTATTGCAGTAGCTCTTTGATTTCATCCATAAGACCGATAAAGGCCGGGTCTAAATGACCTATGGTAGGCCGGCCCAGAGCCTCCAGTACACGGGGGCTGACATCGGATGGCCCGGGGCCCATCAAGGTGCGCTGGGGGGGGTGAAAACTAGTGGCCATGTCATTCTCCAATCGAATAGTGCACTGCGGTGCGTTAAAAAGTCGTTAAAAAGTCGTTAAAAAGTCGTTAAAAAGTCGTTAAAAAGTGGATCGCGAACAGTAGCAGTTTTTTAGCCTCAGCAACAGCCGCGAATGCAGCGGCGACATTAACGCTGCCCCGATCCGATTCGCCGCCAGTCGAGCCTATCGGTTTCAGCGCTAATTGCCCTATACTGCCGGCCTTGTCCAAGGGATTAACAATCATGAGCACAGCCACAGCCTGTTACGATTTCACTGTTATCGGTGGTGGCATTGTCGGTGTCGCCACCGCTTTGCAGTTACTGCAGGCTGAGCCCGGGGCCTCGGTACTATTGCTGGAAAAAGAAACGGCCCTGGCCAGCCATCAAACCGGCCACAATAGCGGCGTCATTCACGCCGGGGTCTACTACACTCCGGGCAGTTTAAAGGCGGATTTTTGCCGCCGAGGCGCCGTCGCCACCATGGCATTTTGCGACGACAATGCCATTCCCTACCAGCAGTGCGGAAAACTGTTGGTAGCCTCCGACGAGACCGAATTGCAGCGCATGCAGGCACTGCAGCAACGCTGCGCCGACAACGCTATCGAATGCCACTATTTAGATGGCGGCGCTCTGCGGCGGCGCGAGCCCAATATTCGCGGCCTAGCGGCCCTCGACATTCCGCAAAGTGCCATCGTCGACTATCGCCGAGTTACCAACGCCCTCGCCAAACATTTTGTCGACAACGGCGGTGAAATAGCCTTCAACAGCGAGGTGACCGCAGCCCGGGAATACCCCGACCGAATCGAACTCGACTGCAGCGACCAGTGCATCCACAGCACGATGGTGGTCGCCTGCGGCGGGTTAATGGCGGACCGTTTGTGCCACATGCTGGATATCGCTACCGATTTTGCCATCATTCCCTTTCGCGGCGAATATTACCGCCTGGATTCATCGCACAAGCAAGTGGTGAAGCAGATGATTTACCCCATTCCAGACCCCTCCATGCCTTTTTTGGGAGTGCATCTAACACCGATGATCGACGGCAGTATTACCGTCGGCCCCAACGCGGTGTTGGGATGGAAGCGGGAGGGTTATGGCAGGCTCAACCTAGACCTGGGCGATACTCTGGCGACCCTCAGCTATCGCGGCTTCTGGAAGATGGCAGCACAGCACTGGCGCTCGGCGGCAACTGAAATGAAGGACAGCCTGTACAAACCGGGTTATTTAAAACGGGTACAAAAATACTGTCCACAGTTACGCATCAGTGACTTACAGGCTTATCCCGCCGGTATTCGCGCCCAGGCAGTTATGAATGATGGCTCCTTGGCTGAGGACTTTTTGTTCGCCCACTCGCGGCGCAGCCTGCAAGTGTGTAATGCGCCCTCACCGGCGGCCACCTCGGCACTACCGATTGCAGCATATATTTCGCCCAGGTGGAAGCTAAAATGGCCGCTATTGCCTGACCAGGTGGCGGCACAGCACCTGCCCAGCCACCCGCGTTTTTTACGCTTGTTCGACCCTGGACTATAACCTGTCGATGGCTACTAAAAAACTAGCGCTGTGCATTTTTATCCTACTATGTTCGATAACCGCGCAAGCCGAGGTTAAGCTAGGCTCCTTTTTTATCCCCGGTTATGTCAACGTCGACAGGAGCGGTCTATTTGTAGAGCTTAACCATTACATTTTTCCTCATTTGGGGCTGGACTACTCGCTAAATTTGAAACCGGTTCAACATGCTAAAATCGCATTCCTCACCGGCGACAGCGATCTGTTATTTCCCGAATTAGCCGAAAGTTCCGCGAATTACTTAGAACCAGAAGAGTATGTCAGCAGCGAGGCTAGCCGTCTGGAACAACTCCATAATAAACCGGTCGGCGCGGTGAGAGGCTATACTTAACTTATAGCAGCGCCATCACCGACAATTCCCAGCTAACCACCAAATACACCGACAACGATAGTTACAATGTCAAAATGCTATTGAACGGCGCCTTCGAGGCGATAGTGGGGGACGGCTCTTCGACGGTCAACGCGATAGCACTGGCCGGTGCCGAACAACTAATCAATAGCACTCAATTACCCTTTGCGGCCCTCGACATATCCTACCTCTGCCACAATAATCCCGCCGGCCGACTGCTCTGCAGCCGGATTAGCGCCATCATCTGTCAACTGAAAGCCGATGGGGTTATCGATATCGAGTCGGACCGGCTACAGATCAGCTGGTAGCACTGCCCTGCCAAGGCAGCTAACACCGGCCCCACAGCAGCCAGCGGGCCCATTTGCCAATTGCCACCAGTGCTTATAAGCTGTCCACCGCGGGACTGGATGCTCCCACCTCACCGATTAACCCCTTCATGACTACTGAGACCTCGATGACCAGCACGTTAAAAAAGTCCTTAACAAGCCTTTATTACGGCCGAGATAGCGGGGCAGTTCGATTTCGTTTTGCCATGCTCGCCTTCGACACACTGGTGATCCTATTTTTTGTCGCCTCCTCGCTGATCGATGAGTTGGCTTCATTGTACTGGGTCGACTATGTATTCGCCGCGCTATTGATGCTAGACCTCGCAGCGAGGGTGGCTATTGCCTCCCGGCCGCTGTCCTTTTTGCTACAATTTACATCGCTAACCGATTTGGTGGTAATTATGTCGCTATTAGCCGCGGCGATTATCGACAATCTGGGGTTTTTGCGGGTGGTGCGAATGCTGCGCCTATTACGCTCTTACCATATCGTTAGAGAGCTGCGCCAAAGCTTCCCATTTTTCCGTAAAAACGAAGATATTATTGGCTCCAGTCTCAATCTGAGTGTATTTATTTTTGTGATTACCGCGGTGATCTACGTATTGGAAGTCGATAAAAACGAGCACATCAACAACTACCTGGACGCCCTATACTTTACCGTCGCCACCCTTACCACCACCGGCTTCGGCGATATCACCTTATCAGACTCCCTGGGCCGGGTGATTGCGGTCATCATTATGGTGTTTGGGGTGGGGCTCTTTTTACGTCTGGTACAGACCATCTTTCGCCCCAGTAAGGTCGCCCACGCCTGCACTGTGTGCGGTCTCAATCGCCACGAAGGGGACGCGGTACACTGCAAACACTGCGGCACTCAACTCAATATTCCCACCGAGGGAGACTGGATTTAGTGTCGGCCGCAGCGGCCTACTTTAAGTGACCTGAGGAATATCCCGAAGCGGGCATAGATACCATGATAAGGGCCCGCAACAGCCAGCCCACGCGGTGGCAGCTGTTGGCTAGAGCTACGGGCCGCCAACCAATCGATAGTGCTTGCGGCACTAAATCTCGGCCAAATCCCCCTTGCTCTCCAGCCAAATCTTGCGATCACCGGAGCGTTTCTTGGCCAGTAACATGTCGAGCATTTGATTAGTGTCGTCGCCGCCTTCGATAACTAAACGCACCAGCCGACGGGTATCACCGCTCATCACCGTCTCCCGCAGCTGCAGCGGATTCATTTCACCCAGGCCCTTAAAACGCTGCACACCGATCTTCCCCTTTTTATTTTCCGCCTCAATGCGATCGAGAATGCCCTGCTTTTCGGCGTCGTCCAGAGCGTAGTAGACGTCCTTGCCGATATCAATCCGGTACAGCGGCGGCATCGCCACATAGACGTGGCCCGCCGCCACCAGCGGCCTGAAGTGGCGCACAAACAGCGCGCTGATCAAGGTGGCGATGTGCAGACCGTCAGAGTCGGCGTCGGCGAGAATACAAACCTTGTGGTAGCGCAGACCACTGAGGTCGTCGGAGGCCGGGTCAACCCCGATCGCTACGGCAATATTGTGCACTTCCTCCGAGGCCAGAATTTCCTGGGAGTCGACTTCCCAGGTATTGAGAATCTTGCCCCGCAGCGGCAGTATGGCCTGGGTTTCCCGATCCCGGCCCTGTTTAGCAGAGCCCCCGGCGGAGTCCCCCTCTACCAGAAACAATTCTCCCCGCGCAGGGTCGTCGCTAGAGCAGTCCGCCAACTTTCCGGGCAGAGCCGGACCGCTGGTGATTTTTTTGCGCGCCACTTTTTTTGATTTTTTCATTCGCGCCTGGGCATTGTTAATGCACATCTCGGCGAGTTTTTCCGCGTCTTCAGTGTGGTGATTAAGCCACAGCGCGAAGGCATCCTTGGCTACTCCGGAGACAAAGGCCGCGGCCTCCCGCGAGCTCAGTCGCTCCTTGGTTTGGCCCGAGAACTGCGGGTCCTGCAATTTTGAGGACAACACATAACAGCACTTGTCCCAGATATCGTCGCCGGACAGCTTTACCCCTCGGGGCAAGAGGCTGCGAAATTCACAGAACTCGCGCATCGCGTCCAGCAGCCCGGTACGCAGACCGTTAACATGGGTGCCGCCCTGGGCTGTGGGAATTAAGTTCACATAGGACTCGGTAGTTAATTCACCGCCCTCGGGCAGCCACTGCAATGCCCAATCCACCGCCTCGGTACTGCCGCTAAAGGCACCGACAAAAGGGTCCTCGGGTATTACCTCCCAGGCCTTGGTACTACCGGACAAATAGTCCTTAAGACCGTCTTCGTAATACCACTGCTGCTTTTCGCCCGTCGCCTCGTCGGCAAAACTCACCCGTAGCCCAGGGCACAATACCGCCTTGGCCCGCAGTACATGTTTGAGCCTCAGCAGGGAAAACTTAGCGGAATCGAAGTAACTGGCATCGGGCCAAAAACGAATACTGGTGCCAGTATTGCGTTTGCCGCAACTGTCGATAACCGCCAACTCGCTAGCCTTGTCACCGTTTTCGAAGGCCATCTGATGCACCTCGCCGCCGCGGCGAATCGTTACCTCAAGGCGCGTCGACAGGGCGTTGACCACCGAGACACCGACCCCGTGCAGACCGCCGGAAAATTGGTAGTTGTCGTTGGAGAACTTGCCGCCGGCGTGCAGCGTGCACAGGATTACCTCAACCCCAGGCAGACCCTGCTCCGGGTGCATATCGACCGGCATGCCGCGGCCGTCATCAGTACAGCTCAACGAGCCGTCCCGGTACACCATCACTTCAATCTGGCTGGCGTGGCCGGCCAGGGCCTCGTCGACACTATTGTCGATGATTTCCTGTGCCAGGTGATTGGGCCTAGTGGTATCGGTATACATTCCCGGGCGCTTGCGCACCGGATCGAGGCCGGTTAATACTTCGATAGATTGAGCGTTATAGTCCGTCATTGGGGTTTCTTTTCGATAGGGGCTGGAACGAGACGCAATTCTAGAAACTTTCGCCAGCCGGGTAAATGTTTATTTAACCAACACGGTGTCTCCAGCACTAATAAAAATGCTCGCCGTCAAAGTCAATGGCCGGATCGAACGGAAAGTTCGGCACCCGGGACACCCCGCTGTCGAGGCCACCGTCTGCGGCTAGGCTCAGCCAGCGGTAGCCGGGGGCCACTCGGTGCAGCCGAAAGTCAGCGCTGGCGGGGGCAAATTGCACACAACTGGAAGGACTTGCCAGCAGCCGCAGCCCCCGATATTGACGATCAACGGCTTGGTGAATATGGCCACACAGCACCGCTCGCACGCGGTCACAGCGCTGGACAATGGCGAAAAACTGCTCGTTGTTAGCGACTTTCTGTGGGTCCAGCCAAGCACAGCCTACATCAATCAGCGGGTGGTGCATTGCGATCAACACATGGCGTTCGCCACTTTCCGCCAGCGCTGTGGTTAAAAACGCCAGCTCCCCAGCTGCCAGCTGGCCTCCGGCCTCACCATCGATGGAGGAGTCCAGCAAGACAATACGCCAGTTGCCAATATCAATTAGCCGCTGCAGTGGCTGCGGGCCCAGCGCCTGGGCCATTGCGCTGTTGATATCGTGATTACCCGGCAGCCACAGGCGCTGGCGCGCCAGTGCTGCAGTCAAGCCAGCAAAACGCTGGTAGGAGGGCACCGATCCACAATTGGAGATATCACCGGTAGCCAACAGCACATCGCTCTCGCCCCGCTGCCTGGCGATCAGCGCCACCACCGCCGCCAAACTGGCATCGGTGTCCATACCCAGCAACTTACCGCCGGGCTGATGCTCCAGGTGTGCGTCGGTGATCTGGATAAGTGAGAGCGCCGTTGAGTTATTGGCTTTAATGCGCAGTGCCTCGTGGTTTCAGTGCCAACGCCGCAAAGGCACAACCGCGGGCGGTAAACCCTGCCGATACCATTAACTGTACACCCTGGCAGCGGCACAATGCTGTGCCCTGCCGTGGTGCAAGCAGTGACTGAGCCACTCCCCCAGTAAGTTATTCAATTGAAACTTTTCATCGCTGTGGTACATATTGTCGTTGGGGTAATCATATTTAATATGCAGCCGATGGTGCTTATCATAGCTAATCACTTCCGCCATGCGGGCGTCGTGGTAGATGCGCACAGAAAAGGTCGGTGAGCTAATCCAGCGCTGTAAGGGCTCGGCGGCATTGCCGTTGTGGCGCTCTGTTTTGATTTCGTCCTGGGCGGTCATCGGCCGCTGACTAATTTCGACCATTGTGGTGTATTTACAGCGTTCGATGACCTGCAGACAAAAACACACCGGATGCTCAGCGGCCAGCTCGACAATTATTTCCCGCCGATCTTCACTGTCCCACTGCGGTAACAGTTTCATCAGCCGCAGGTAGTTGGCCTCACACTCTGCCATTAAACCCGCGAGATCGATCGAATACTTTTTTTTCGCCATAGGTCAGCTCGTAACGGCGAAAGCTGGGCGCGCCAGAGTTTGCCTCAATGATATCCAGACTTGTCAGTTTAGCAGTATTAGCTGTCTGCAGTTAATACTCTGTCCTAACAAAATTTAATGGCGTAATCAGCGTCATATATGGGGCTTTTCGGGTATTTTTGCTACACTGCGGCGCAGCGTGCACCCACACCGTCTTATTTATGTTTAAGGATATTCTATGAATTTTCCACTACGACCCCTTTTAGCCGCCATCGCACTGTGTGCGAGCAGTACATCGATCATGGCCGACACCCTCGCCGACATCTACGACCTTGCCCTCAAAAACGACCCTACACTAAAGGCCGCTGAGGCAACCTATCGCTCCAATATGGAGTTCGAGAAACAGGCATTATCTACTATTGTGCCACAAGCCTCAGCCACCGCCACCTACGGCGAACAGGACATTGATATCAACGGCTTCAACCGAGATACCTTGGAAAATGCCGAGACCAACCGCAAAAATGATACGACGTCATACAAGATCACGCTGTCCCAAAATTTATTTGACGTATCCGCTTGGTTTTATTTCAAGCAGGGCAAGGAAGTCAGCCGCCAGGCCGAGGCACAGTTGGCCGCGGACCAACAGGAGTTGATTGTACGGGTGGCCAACGCCTACTTCGACGTACTCAGTGCCCAGGACAATTTGCGCGCCTCCCAGGCCGAAGAGCGTGCCACCAAGAGGCAGTTGGAACAGACCCAGCAGCGCTTTGATGTGGGCCTAATAGCTATTACCGAGGTGCACGAGGCCCAGGCTGTGTTTGATAGCACGGTGGTCAGACGCCTCACCGACGAGGGTGCTCTGGGTACCGCCTTCGAGGGCTTGACCGTATTGACCGGTGAGGGCCATAGTAATTTGTGGGAGCTCAACAAAGACTTCCCGGTAGTCGACCCCGATCCCCTATCAAGGGACGAGTGGGTGGCCTTTGCGCTGAAAAACAATTACAACCTGAAAGTGGCGCTGCACGCCATGGAGGGGGCCCGCCACAATGCCACCGCCAAGCGTATGAGCCACGCACCGACAGTATCCGCGCTCTATCAGTACTCCGATGACGAGTCTAATACCGACCAGACCGCTGTACCCGACGGCTTTTTGGACTCCCAGACCGAGGGCAGTTACTGGCAGGTTCAGCTAAGCGTGCCGATTTTTAGCGGCGGCCTCACCAGCTCCCAGCGTCGCCAGGCCCACGAGCAGTACAATACTGCGCTGCAAAATCAGATCGGCGCCCAGCGCAACGTTATCCGCAATACCCGCGCCTCCCATATTAATGTAGCCACCGACGTACAGCGGGTTAAGGCGCGCAAACAAGCCATCGTATCGACCCGCAGCGCCTTGGACGCTACCCAGGCCGGCTATGAAGTAGGTACCCGCAACATCGTCGACGTATTACAGGCGCAGCGCTTGTTATACAGCTCTATCCGCGACTACGCCAATTCACGTTATACCTATGTGATTAATATGATGCTGCTAAAACAAGCCGCGGGTACTCTCAGCCCCGAGGACGTTCTCAATATCAGTAAGTGGTTGGTCGCCGCCGGCAGTACCTCCGCCAGTGATCTCAACAGCAACCCGTAAGCAGCTAGCTGGCAGGGGGCCACAACAACCCCCTGCCAAACTCCTTCTTAGACTCCCCTTTAAACTCCCCTGCAAAAACCCGCATCAAGGCCCTGGCCCGCTAATCTGCGCTCGCCAGTAGTGCGTGCATACCGCCGCGATCGGGACCGTTGACGATATTGGCGGCGGCATTTTTTCGTCGCCCCCGCAGCATGTACAAAAAGATGGTATTGCGGATACGCTTTTCCTTGAGAAAGGCCCCGGGTACTTCCAATAGGTGCACCGTGCGCATCAGCCCTCTAATGACATGGATATTATTTTGCATAGCACCGGACATAGCGTCGCCAAAGGCCAGAGCAAACCACTTTTTAATACTGTCGGGACGCTCCACAGCCTGGCCCGAGCGGACCGCGGCGGCGCGCTTAATGCCCTTGCGGTCTTCGTTGAGACTAGCCTCGAAGATCGGCCGAATCTGCGCTAGTGTATCGGCCTCAAATTGCCGCGCCCGGCGCAGCGGATCGGTTTCTCGCGCGATTACATCAGCCAGCAGGTGCGCGTGCTTCATACCGATACTACAGCCCCGGCCGTACAACGGATTGGTGCGGATAGCCGCATCGCCAATGGCAAAAAAGTTGAGTGCGAGGGGCTTGTCATCGACGCTGTAATGCCGCCACTGGGCGTGGATATCACCGAAGCCAAAGGCGTCGGTGGTGGCGTCGGCCACCTGGTCGTCAACCCAGGGCATGAGCCCGGGAATAGCCCGGCAGATACGATCAAATTGCTCGGCATTGTTAACCGCCTTACGCAGCTCTGTCTCATTGGCGGGCACACAGATAATCACTGCAAAGTGCCTGTCCTCACCGGGAAAAACCCCGTATTTCAAATAGCCCAAATCCCCCGCAGAACGCTCGGGGCCGTCCCGGGGCGGCGCTTCGACACCGGGTTTTAAACGGTAGTGGCGGGTAAAATAGACAATCTCTGCGTCGTCTTTTTCCTCCCGTACAGCCGGACCCATAGTCTTTAGCCAGGCCGGGAACTTACTGGTGCGACCGCTGGCATCGACTACCAAATCGGCATCAAAAGAGCTTTCACCCAGTTGTAAGCCGGTGGCGACAAGGGTCCCATCCCGGGTCTCGGTGAGCAACCCGGTCACATTATGTTGATTGACAATGGTAATGCTCGGTTGACGCTCGACATAACGACGCAGCACTGTCTCCATGGTGGCGCGGCGACACATCATCACCCACAGCCGCTCGTCTCCGGGCTCGGATTGATAGTTGGCCCGCAGCTTCGGCGGCATCATTTCCTCGAAACCCACCCGCAGCGCACCGGCATTGATAAAGTCCTGTAACAAGTCCGGGTAATTATCCTGCAAGATATTGCACAACAGCCCTAGAAAGGCGTGCGGATGCCGAAATTGCCCGGCCCCGCGGCGGTCCCATTCAAAGAAAGCGGTGTCGGCGTCGCCCGCTGGCGGCGCACCATCACGCTCGAAAATACGTATATTGTAGCCTTTACGCGCCAGCGCCAGAGACGCCCCCAAGCCACAAATACCGGCCCCGACAATAGCAATCGTCTTCGACATCTGCCTCTACCCTCTCATTATTATTGTGTGGTCATCCGACACCGCAGTGTTAGTTGACCTCGGTATTGATACTGAGTATTTGCCCCAGTTTTGCGCTAAGTCGGTCGCCGCTATGCAGTGGACCAACCCCCGCCGGGGTGCCGGTCAGTACAACATCACCGGGCAGTAGAGTAAATACCGCGCTGATTTCCCGCAGTAGATGCTTAATAGGAAACAACATGTCACCACTATTGCCCGACTGCTGTAGCTGGCCATTGCGGTGCAGCGACAGATCCATGGCCTGCAGATCGATATCGTTCACTGCCACGAAGTTTGACAGCGGGCAGGCTCCATCGAAGGACTTGGCCCGCTCCCAAGGCTGGCCCTGGGCCTTAAGGCTATCTTGTAAATCTCGCAGGGTTAAATCCAGTGCCAGACCAACCCCTACCACCGCCGCCGCTATCTCGGTATCAGCGGCGCCAATGCTGAGTCTATTGCCAATTAATAACGCCATCTCCAGTTCGTGATGGCATTCGCCGCCGCCGACGGGCAGGTTAATTCTAGCGGCCATCGCCACCGCCGCGGTGGCAGGCTTGATAAACAGCAGGGGCTGCCCAGGTATCGGGTTGTTGAGTTCGCGGGCGTGCTCTGCGTAATTGCGCCCAACACAGACAATTTTTCCAGCTTGTAACGGTGCATCAATGCCACTGGCCAGCTGATGACGATAATGCATGGCTTGCCCTCTTTGTTGTTATTAACATGGCAATATTGCTAGGACAAATCGATACAATCTAGAGCAACACCTTGCCTGGATTCATTAACCCCTTGGGATCGAAGACCTGTTTTATTTGTTTCATTAACACCAGTTCCTCGGCACTGCGGGAGTAGGACAGATAATCGCGCTTTAACAATCCGACCCCGTGTTCAGCGGAAACACTGCCTCGGTAGCGCTGTACAATCTCAAACACCCAGCGACTGACCTCGCTGCACTGGGCAAAAAACAACTCCCGGTCCAGGGACTCGGGCTTCAGAATATTCAGGTGTACATTGCCGTCGCCGATATGACCAAACCAGATAATCTCAAAGTCGGGATAGTGTTTTACCACCACCGCCTCGACTTCTTGCAAAAAGCCCGGTACTTGGGAAATCACCGTCGACAAATCGTTTTTATAGGGCGTCCACTGGGAGATGGTTTCGGAGATGTCCTCTCGCAACCGCCACAGGTTTTTCAACTGTTCCAGAGAATGGCTCATCACTCCGTCGATCACCCAACCACGCTCTAGGCACAACTCGAATAACGACATCGCTAGCTCTTCGGTCTCCGCATTGGCATTTTCAAACTCCAACAGCGCATAGTAGGGTGCCTCGGTGACAAAAGGTCGCTGCAGCTCTTTTTCCGCCACTACCTTTTTCAAGGCCTGCTCGGAAAAGAATTCGAAGGCGGTCAAATCCATCTTGCCTTGGAAGCTGTTTAACACCTCCATAATGGCGGAAAATTCCGGCACTCCCAGTACTAAGGCGGTGAGGTTATTAGGCGGGCGGGTCAGCTGCATGGTGGCGGCGACCACAAAACCCAGGGTGCCCTCGGCGCCAATAAATAGCTGGCGCAGATCGTAGCCGGCATTGTTTTTCAGCAACCCGCGATTAAGCTCGAGGATTTCACCGGCGCCGGTAACCACGGTCAAGCCCGCCACCCAGTCCCGAGTCATACCGTATTTAATCACTTTGATACCACCGGCATTGGTGCTGATATTGCCACCGATCTGACTGGAGCCACTGGAGGCAAAGTCGACCGGATAATACAAATCCTGCTGCTCGGCAAACTCCTGCAATTGCTGCGTAATGACCCCAGCACCGCACTGTACGGTGCGATCGATAGCATTGAAGTCGCTGATCGTATTAATACGATCGAGGGCTACCACCAACTCGCCGTTAACCGCCACGGCGCCGCCAGACAGCCCGGTGCGGCCACCGGATGGCACCAGAGCAAGGTCCTCAGCGATGGCCAGCTTGACGATACTCTGCACTTCCAATGCCGTGGCTGGCAGTGTTATAGCCGCAGCATTGGGCTCATAGGCCCGGGTCCAGTCGCGACCGTATTGCAATAGTGAAGCCTCATCCAGCAGCACATTGGACTCGCCAACAATATCCTGCAACTGCTCAATAATGCGCGTTGGCAGTGGCGGTGAGGATGACAATTGCGGCTTGCTCATAACAGGACTACCTTAGCTGTGTCTGTAAACGGATGGCGGGGCGCTCTATTGACCATTTGTTGATTGAACGCTAGCGAAATAAGGCGGCTATGATACCATACGCGCCTTTCCAAGCCAGCTACCGCACTACCATCGCCTATTGTCACTACACCGCGCCAACGCCAGGAGCACTGCCAATATGAGTAAAACATCACTCGATAAAAGCAAAATCAAATTTTTACTGTTAGAGGGTGTACACCCCTCCGCCATCGATACGCTGAAGAAGGCCGGCTATTCCAATATCGTCAGCCATCCCAAGGCGTTGGGGGAAGAACAGTTAAAAACCGAAATCGCCGACGCCCACTTTGTCGGTATTCGCTCCCGCAGTCAGCTCACGGAGGAAGTACTGTCCAGCGCCGGCAAGCTGATCGCCATTGGCTGTTTTTGCATCGGCACCAATCAAGTCGATCTAAAGGCGGCAACCGAACGCGGTATCGTGGTTTTCAACGCCCCCTTCTCCAATACCCGCAGCGTCGCCGAACTGGTTATCGCCGAGGCGATCTTACTGCTACGCGGCATTGCTGAAAAAAATGCCCTGGCCCACCGCGGTGTGTGGCAAAAGTCTGCCAGTGGCTCCTTCGAGATTCGCGGCAAGACTCTTGGCCTGATTGGCTACGGCAGTATCGGCATGCAGCTAGGGGTTATTGCGGAATCCATGGGCATGCAAGTATTGTTTTACGACGTGGTCAACAAATTGCCGGTTGGCAACGTCTCGCAGGTCGACAGCCTCAGTGAATTGCTGCAACGGGCTGACATCATCAGCCTGCACGTACCGGAGACCGCGGCCACCAAGAATATGATCGGTGCGAAGGAACTGGCTCTGGTGAAAAAAGGCGCTATCTTAATCAACGCCTCCCGGGGTACGGTTATCGATATCGAGGCCCTGGCCGCAGCGCTTGAAGCAAAACAACTGTCCGGTGCTGCTATCGATGTATTCCCGGTGGAGCCACGCTCCAATGACGATGAGTTTATATCCCCCCTACGGGCCTTCGACAATGTCTTTTTAACCCCCCATATCGGTGGCAGCACCATGGAGGCCCAGGAAAATATCGGTCTGGAAGTGGCGGAAAAACTGGCTCGCTACAGCGACAACGGCACGTCCACCTCTTCAGTCAACTTTCCGGAGGTCGCCCTGCCCGCCCACACCAATATGCACCGACTACTGCATATTCACCGCAATATTCCCGGGGTGTTATCAGCGATCAACCTCATTTTTTCAGAAAACGAAATCAATATTCGCGCCCAGTACCTGCAGACTAATGAAAAAACCGGTTATGTAGTGATCGACATCGATGCAGAATACAGCGAATTGGCGCTCAAACGTCTGAGCGAAGTCGAAGGTACTATTCGCTGTAGAGTATTGTTCTAACATTCTGCGCTGAGCCGCACAGGGATCAATAACAACGCCGCTACCCGCGGCTGCGATTCACGGTGCCGCTGAATTCGGCTCGGGGCAGACCGCGCGGGGAAACTAGCAGCCTAATAATGGGCCTTGCAGCCAGGTAACAGCAGCTACTGTACTGTGAAATGGATTTGACATAGTTATTGTGCCAATGCGACTCAAAGCCAACGGTCGCAGCTCACTCTAGCTGGCATAGGAGGCACTCAATACTTTTTTTCGCAACATCCACAGGGCTTTGGCGGTCAATACCAGCAAGCTACCCATAGTGTTAACCGGTGAAAAAGCCCAGGCCAGCCAATTGTCGCCAAGGTCAATCACACTCTGAGTCAGAGCTGTGGCAATCAGCTGAGCAAACTCCAGTGGCACCCCCGCCAGCCAGGCAACAGTTGCCACCAGCAACGCCATAAGGACCGCGACGGCGGGCAGGCGGTATTTGCTGTAGCGGGTCTTGACCGCTACCGCCGCATTAAACTGGCCGCCGTCGAGGGTTTCCTCGGCATCAGCAAACAGGCTTTGCAGCAGCGGATCGGGGCTGTGAAAATCGGGGTTCTCAGTCACTGTGATTGCTCCGCACGGTTGGGCTGATGGTAGGCCGCTAACAACTGCTGCAGTCGGCTGGTACCGCGTTTAATATGAGACTTCACCGTGCCTAGCGCTAATTGGGTTAGCGCCGCTATCTCCCGGTGACTCAAGCCCTCGTGATAAGACAGCACCACGCACAATCTGACGGTGTCCGGTAATAAAGCCAGCGCCCGGTCCAGATCCATAGCGGCGCTACCAGACTCGGCCTGCGCCTGTACCAGTTCGTTGTCGAGTTCAACCGCAAGCTCCAGCACATTGTGTTTGCGCAGATGCTGCAACCAGACACTGATAGCCAGACGTTTGAGCCAACCACCAAATGCGCCAGCTTTCTTCAAGCTGTGGATCTTTAACCACACCTGGATAAAAACCTGTTGCGCCAAATCATCGGCCAATTCCACGTCGTTACAGCAGCGCCGCATCAGATTGCGGACCGACGACTGGGACCGCCGCACCAGCTCCTCGAAGGCACTGTGATCACCGCTACGGGCCAGGGCTACGATCATCGCCTCGGGGCATTGCGGATAGTGGGCCTGGGCTCTATTCACGGCCGCTATCCCTCAGCAACCTCTGCCTAGCGCTCGATCAGCGTCGATTGCACCACGCCCGCCTCTAAGACCGAGTCTTTCTCGACCCAACGAGCGGATATCTTCGCGGCTATCAACCAGCCGGTCCCCAGGCATGCCAGCAGCGCCGATACTCCCAATAGCGGCATTAGCGCCTCGGGCTTGGCGCTGCCCAGCACTAGGGCAAATATGCCCATGCCCACCGCCACCGGCAGCAGCCACATAGCGGTGACAAAAAAGTCTCGGTCCGGACGCTTGTTGCCACTGTCTCCGGCCAGGGACAGCTTCTCCATTAACTGCTGGTCCAGGGTCTGACCGCTTTCGATCAGGCGCCGCAGAGTTTCGTGCTGGGCCTCGCGCTTGCGAATACCGTCCCAGATAGTGGCCACCACCACGATAGCGATAAAACCCCAAAACGCCAGCGCCGCCATACCGGCGCCGATACCTATGTTTTCCATGTTCCTCTCCTTACAATTATTATCCGATATCTATACAGATGCGCCGTCGGGCCATTTTGGATGCAGCAAAACAAATTATTTACCCTAGAGAAGAACTACAGTTAGCAGCTAACTGTCAATGGGCTGTGCTCGTACTGCTTTTTTGTGCGCTGGATTCACCGGTGATAATGCAGTATGTCCCCCAGTATGATGTAAACCGTCACAGGTAACACACCGCTTGGTATTATTCTAAATCGGCTATTCTATGCCCTCAGCGACCCCCAGATAGCGATCGATTAACGCGGTTACCTGGCGGCGAAGTCAGCACTCTCATTGACTAGCTGATGCCTTCCATCGAGCAAGGTGGGAATGTTAACTTGAGAAAACAACTGCCGCTACAGCGGCATATTTTTTCCAGTCGACGGTATCATCGTGCTCACCTTGAATAATTAAGGGTGCGGCGGCTACCGGGCAGGCCGTGGCCCGGCAGGTCCAATACCACTAGTGAATACTGACGACTCGATCAGATGGCGGTAGAGACCGCTGTGATCGTAGTAACCGTGCACGATAAAACGAAGTGCCCTGGGGTTCGGCAAGGTCGCAGATGTGTCTGGCAACCTAGTACTGACCGCAGTCAATCGCGCCGAAGTAGTGCCCGACATATCATAGTGGGCCTCAAAGTCGATGCCGTAATAGTCGCAGTAGCTCGCCTCGGAGCTGCCTGAGGCTATCGGCGCGGTGAGATCGAGCGGGGTGAGCACCGCTGGCAGTAGCGGTGCTTTAACCTCGGAAATGATACTAACTAGCTAATTTTCGCTTCCATTTCACCAGCTTCGTAGCGCTGGGCCATGACATCCAAACTAACCGGCTTGATTTTATCGGCCTGACCCTCGGCGCCAAAGGCCTGATAGCGAGCAATACACAGCGCCTTCATTGCATTGGTGGTCTCTTGGAAAAATTTGCGCGGGTCAAACTCGGACTTGTTGTGGGCTAAAAAGCGGCGCACCGCGCCGGTGGAGACCAGCCGCAGGTCGGTATCAATATTGACCTTGCGCACGCCGTGTTTAATGCCCTCGACGATTTGTTCAACCGGTACGCCGTAGGTCTCGGGGATTTCACCGCCGTATTCATTGATAATGGCCAGCCACTCCTGGGGCACTGAGGAGGAGCCATGCATGACCAGATGGGTGTTGGGGATGCGCTTGTGGATAGCCTTGATGCGATCGATATCGAGGATATCGCCGGTGGGTGGGCGGGAGAATTTATAGGCGCCATGGCTGGTGCCGCAAGCAATCGCAAGGGCGTCGACCTGGGTTTGGCGGACAAAATCAGCGGCCTCTTCCGGATCGGTTAACAGCTGGTCCTGGGACAACGTACCCTCGGCACCCACACCATCCTCCTCCCCGGCCTGGCCGGTTTCCAGTGAGCCCAAACAACCCAACTCACCCTCGACAGATACGCCGCAGGCGTGGGCCATCGCCACCGCCCGCTGGGTCACATCGATATTGTATTCATAACTGGCTGGGGTCTTGCCGTTTTCCTGCAGCGAGCCGTCCATCATCACCGAGGAAAAACCTAGCTGAATGGAGCGCTGGCAAATGGTCGGACTGGTGCCGTGATCCTGGTGCATTACCACCGGAATATTGGGAAACTCTTCAATCGCCGCCAAAATCAAGTGCCGCAAAAAGGGCGCGCCAGCGTATTTACGGGCACCGGCTGAGGCCTGCATGATGACCGGACTATTGCAGGCCTGGGCCGCCTCCATAATCGCTCGGGTCTGCTCCAAATTATTGACATTGAATGCCGGTACCCCGTAGCTAAATTCCGCGGCGTGATCCAGCATTTGACGCATTGAAATAAGTGCCATGATATTTTCCTTTGTTCGAGTAAGCCGGACCGGAACAGCAGATCGGATCCCAGGCATGAATTGTCACCATCTTTGCGCTGTAATCACGTTTTTCCCAACGTGTTTCGCAGCCAATGGTCAGTACTTGTTAGGTAGTGTTACCCATTTCGTGTTGTTCCAATGACCTTCTGGGGCTATCGCTCCCGGGCGCGCTGTTCCAACATTGCCACCGCCGGCAGTACTTTACCCTCGACATATTCTAAAAAGGCGCCGCCGCCAGTGGATATATAGGAAATTTTATCGGCGATACCGTATTTGTCAATCGCCGCCAGTGTGTCACCACCACCGGCAATGGAAAAAGCCTCGCTGTCGGCGATGGCCCTGCTCACCACTTCGGTACCGGCACCGAACTGATCGAATTCAAACACCCCCACGGGGCCGTTCCAGAGGATGGTCTTGGCATTTTTAATTATCGCCGCCATAGCCTGGGCCGAGACGGGACCGATATCAAAAATCATCTCATCGGCGCCGACCTCAGCCGCCAACTTTAAGCTGGCCGGGCTATGCTCAGAGAATTCAGTGCCGGTAATAACGTCGCTGGGCAGGGGAATAACGGTGCTCGCCATTAATGCCTTGGCTTGGTCAAGCAAATCCACTTCGCACAGCGATTTCCCCACCGGATTACCCGCCGCCGCTAAAAACGTATTGGCAATACCGCCGCCGACAATCAGCTGATCAACCAGTGTCGACAGTGATTCCAGCACCGTCAGTTTGGTCGACACCTTGGAGCCACCAACAATCGCCACCATCGGGCGGGCGGGCTCCGCCAGTGCCTTGGCCAGCGCTTCCAACTCTCCCACCAATAGCGGTCCGGCACAGGCCGACGGCGCAAAGCGCGCCACCCCGTGCGTCGATGCCTGGGCACGATGGGCGGTGCCAAAGGCGTCCATTACAAAAATATCACACAGTCCGGCATAGGCCTTAGCCAAAGCCTCGTCGTCGGCTTTTTCACCGACGTTAAAACGCACGTTCTCCAGCAGCACCAATTCTCCCGCCGCTACTTCGACCCCCTGCTGCCACTGGTCGACAACCCGAACCACACGGTCCAACAACTGCCCCAGGCGTTGCGCCACCGGCTGCAGCGAATAGGCCTGCTCGAACAGGCCCTCTGTGGGCCGGCCTAAATGTGACATCAACATCACCCGGGCACCGGCGGCCAGGGCAGCCTTTATGGTCGGCAGCGCGGCGCGAATTCTGGCGTCGCTACTGACTGTGCCATCTTTGATCGGCACATTGAGATCTTCGCGAATCAAAACCTTTTTACCGGCCAAATCCAAGTCGGCCATACGTATAACAGAACTGCTCATGCTATTTCCCTAGACCGGCGAGCGCCGGCCCCAACTGGCTACCAACTTAAGCAATCGCGTCTTCAACCGCGTCCACAACATTGTCGACGGTAAAACCGAAGTGTTCCATTAAGTCGGCGATCGGTGCCGACTCGCCAAAGGTCTCCATGCCGACGATACGGCCGTCGAGACCAACGTATTTATACCAGAAGTCACGGTGACCCGCCTCGACCGCCACTCGGGCCAGAATGTGGCTAGGCAGTACCGACTCTCTATAACTGGCATCCTGGGCGTCGAAGACATTGGTGGAGGGCATCGATACCACGCGAATATTGCGGCCTTGTCCCTGCAGTCTGGCCTTGGCATCCATCGCCAGCCCAACCTCTGAACCGGTGGCAATAATAATGGCATCAACTTCGTCGTCGCAGTCACTGAGAATATAACCACCCCGGGCAATAGCCGCTACCTGCTGCTCATCCCGAGCCTGGTGGACCAAATTTTGGCGAGAGAAAATCAGTGCCGCCGGGCCCTCTGTACGCTCTAGTGCCGCCTTCCAGCAGACCGCCGATTCGACCGCGTCACAGGGACGCCAGGTGTCTAAATTGGGGGTTGAACGCAGCGCGGTCAATTGCTCTACCGGCTGATGGGTGGGGCCGTCTTCGCCCAAGCCGATGGAATCGTGGGTATAGACAAAGATGACCCGCTGCTGCATCAGCGCTGCCATACGCACCGCATTGCGAGCGTATTCCATAAACATCAGGAAAGTAGCACCGTAGGGGACAAAGCCCCCGTGCAGAGCGATACCGTTCATCATCGCCGACATCGCAAATTCGCGTACGCCGTAGTGGATGTAGTTGCCACTGGCATCACTGCCAGTCACTGGCTGGGAGCCAGACCACAATGTTAGATTGGAGCCCGCCAGATCCGCACTGCCTCCCAGCAATTCCGGCAGCAGTGGACCAAAGGCATTGAGATCATTCTGCGAGGCTTTGCGCGAGGCAATAGTGGCGCCTGCCTCTTGCCGCTCACGAATATACTCGTCGGCCTGGGCCGCGAAGTCCTCCGGCAGATCACCACTCATACGTCTAGCGAGTTCCATCGCCAGATCCGGGTGGGCCTCGGCATAGCTGTCAAACCGACTGTTCCACTCACGCTCTAAGCTGGCCCCGCGGTCCTTGGCGCTCCAACCGGCATAGATATCACTGGGCACAAAAAACGGTGGGTGTGACCAGCCGATAGTTTCCCGTACCAGCGCTACCTCGTCTACGCCCAGCGCGGCACCGTGACAATCCTCTTTGCCCTGCTTGTTGGGGGAGCCCTTGCCGATAATAGTCTTACAGCAAATCATGGTGGGTTTTTCAGTCTCGGCGCGGCCGGCTTCGATCGCGGCGGCAATAGCAACGGCGTCGTGGCCGTCGACCGCGGGAATAACCTGCCAGCCATAGGCTTCAAAGCGCTTGGGGGTATCGTCGGTGAACCAGCCCTCCACTTCGCCATCGATTGAGATACCGTTGTCATCATAGAAACAAATTAGCTTTCCCAATCCGAGAGTACCGGCCAGAGAGCAGGCCTCGTGGGAAATACCCTCCATCAGACAACCGTCGCCAAGAAAGCTATAGGTGTAGTGATCTACAATCTGGTGGCCATCGCGGTTGAACTGCGCCGCCAGAATTTTTTCCGCCAACGCCATACCCGCCGCATTGGTAATCCCCTGGCCCAGTGGCCCTGTGGTGGTTTCAACCCCCGGGGCATAACCGTATTCGGGGTGGCCCGGGGTTTTGGAGTGCATCTTGCGGAAATTCTGCAGCTCTTCCATCGGCAACTCGTAGCCACTCAGGTGCAATAGCGAATAAATTAACATCGAGCCGTGACCGTTAGACAGTACAAAGCGGTCGCGGTCCGCCCAATTGGGATTGGCGGGATTGTGTCGCAAATAGTCATTCCACAGCACTTCGGCAATATCTGCCATACCCATAGGGGCACCGGGATGTCCGGAATTGGCTTGTTGCACAGCGTCCATACTGAGTGCGCGGATGGCGTTAGCTAATTCGCTACGAGAGGGCATTGAGAAACTCCTGGAGGTGGAAAGTACAAAAGGGGGTATTTTCGCCTTTCTCGCTCGGTCAAGCAATTGCCGAAGCCAAAAAAACCGCTTTCAATGGTGCCAAATAGCGCAAAACTCCAGTGGCAATGGAACAGCAGCACCAAATGGGCCATTTAACCGCGCCGGGAAATTAACGGTACCAGTTTTTAACACATCCTTTGGCGTCAAAAATCTATATCGAAATATTTTGATATAGATTGCGAGTACTGCTAGAATCAGCCCCATGAATGCACAAAACTTCCCCACCGCCAGTACCGACACCCCGGACCCTACCGATCTACTGATGGTCTGTAAGGCCTATGGGGACCAATTACGGCTGGATATTTTACAAGTTCTGAGCCGGGACTCCTTTGGCGTGCAGGAGCTGTGCAGCATATTTGATAGCAAACAGTCAGGCATGAGTCATCACCTTAAAATTCTCGCAGGTGCCTCTCTGGTGGCCAGCCGCCGGGAGGGTAACTCCATCTTCTACCGCCGTGCCTACCACAGCGCCAGCAACGATCCCGACAGCGCTATTGACGCAGTACACCAAGCCCTACACCGAGCCATCGACCAGAGGCCTTTGGGACAAAGTGTTCGGCAACGGGTTGACGCAGTGCAGGAGCAGCGCGCGGCCCGCTCTCAGACCTTTTTTAATGACAATGCCGGTTCCTTTCGCGCACAGCAGGAACAAATTGCCGACTACACGCTATACGGCCCCCAAGCCGCACAATTATTAGAGCGCACATTCAGTGGCACTCGTAGCGCCGCCACCGCGCTGGAAGTGGGACCCGGCGAGGGCGCGTTCCTGACTGAGCTGGCGGGGCGTTTTGACCGAGTTATCGCACTGGATAACTCGGCGCAGATGTTGGAGCATGCCAGAGCGCGCGCGGCGGCCCAAGCCCTGCACAACATCGACTTTATCGGTGGCGACACCAAAGATAAAGCGCTGCAGGGCGTCGAAGCCGACTGTGTGGTGGTCAATATGGTACTACATCACACTCCCTCCCCGGCGGAGATTTTCACCGATATCAACAGCCTGTTAAAAACCGGCGGCTGCCTGATCGTTACCGATTTGTGCAACCATAACCAGACCTGGGCCAGCGAGTCCTGCGGCGATGTTTGGCTGGGTTTTGCGCCGGAGGATTTAAGCCAGTGGGCCGAGGCCGCCGGCTTCAGTGCGGGCGAGGCGATTTATCTAGCCCAACGCAATGGCTTTCGGGTACAGATCAGACAGTTCATAAAAGTCACCCAAGTAGGCAATAGCCTGTATTCACCGCTTCACCCCTGTTCGGCCACCGCTGGATAAGGTATTTACGAGAGGAAAAGCACCTATGTCAGAATATTCAGTTTTCACCTCGGAGTCTGTTTCCGAGGGTCACCCGGACAAGCTCGCCGATCAAATTTCCGACGCCGTACTCGATGCGGTTATCTGCCGGGACCCGGTTGCCCGGGTTGCCGTTGAAACCATGGTTAAGACCGGCATGGCTATTGTCGCCGGCGAGCTCACCACATCCTGCTATGTCGACCTGGAGAATATTATCCGCGATGTGATTACCGGTATCGGCTATGACAGCTCGGCAGTGGGTTATGACGGCGCCACCTGCGCAGTGCTCAACGCTATCGGCAAGCAATCTGCAGATATCAATATGGGGGTAGACCGGGCCAAACCGGAAGATCAAGGCGCCGGCGATCAGGGCCTAATGTTTGGCTACGCCACCAATGAAACCACGGCATTGATGCCCGCCGCCATTCACTACTCGCACCGACTGGTCGAGCGCCAGGCGCAAATGCGACGGGGTGGTATCCTGCCCTGGCTGCGCCCGGACGCCAAATCCCAGGTGAGCCTGCGCTACCAAGATGGTAAGCCAGTAGCGATCGACGCGGTGGTATTGTCCACCCAACACGACCCAGACATATCGCTAGAGGATTTGCGCAGCGCGATAATGGAAAATGTTATCTTGCCTGTACTGCCCGCTGACTGGATTCACGCCGACACGCAATTTCATATTAATCCCACCGGCAATTTTGTTATTGGCGGACCCGTGGGGGACTGCGGGCTGACTGGACGTAAAATCATTGTCGACACGTACGGCGGCATGGCCCGCCACGGCGGTGGCGCGTTTTCTGGCAAGGATCCCTCCAAAGTCGATCGCTCAGCCGCTTATGCCGGCCGCTATGTGGCCAAGAATGTGGTTGCTGCCGGTCTCGCCGAGCGCTGCGAAATCCAGGTATCCTATGCCATTGGGGTGGCCAAACCCACTTCAATTGCAGTCAATACCTTCGGCACCGGCACAGTCAGCGACAGCCAGTTGATTGACGCCATTAACCAGGTGTTCGACCTTCGCCCCTACGCTATAACTACCATGTTAGATCTGCAGCACCCAATGTATCAGCTGACCGCTGCCTACGGGCACTTTGGCCGTGAGCCCTTTGAGCACACCTATCACTGGGTCGAAAATGGGGTCGAAAAATCCGATACCTTCACCGCTTTTACCTGGGAAAAAACCGATCGGGTCGAGGCATTAAAGGCCGTATTAAACAACTAAGCAAACAACCCAAGCCCCAGGGCTATACAAAGGAATAACCCATGAGTAATGATTATAAAGTCGCGGATATAAGCCTGGCCCCCTGGGGCCGTAAAGAGCTGGACATCGCCGAGTCGGAAATGCCGGCATTGATGGCGATGCGAAAAAAATACAGCGCCGACAAACCCCTGGCCGGAGCCAAAATACTGGGCTGTATCCATATGACGATCCAAACTGGGGTGTTGATCGAAACGCTGATTGATTTGGGCGCTGAAGTGCGCTGGTCTTCCTGTAATATTTTTAGTACCCAAGATCACGCAGCAGCAGCCATCGCCGCTGCAGGCGTGCCAGTCTACGCCTGGAAGGGCGAAACTGAAGAGGAATACGAGTGGTGTCTGGAACAGACTATTGTTAAGAACGGCGAGCCCTGGGACGCCAATATGATACTCGACGATGGCGGTGATCTGACCCTGATGCTGCACGAAAAATTCCCTGCCATGCTCGATCGTATTCACGGTATTACCGAGGAGACCACCACCGGTGTTCACCGCCTGCAGGAAATGCTAGACAACGGCACGCTGCGGGTACCGGCCATCAATGTCAACGACTCGGTGACCAAATCCAAGAACGACAACAAGTACGGCTGTCGCCACTCTCTTAACGATGCCATCAAGCGCGGCACCGATCACCTGCTGTCCGGTAAAAAGGCGCTGGTTATAGGCTACGGCGATGTCGGCAAGGGCTCGGCTCAGTCCCTACGTCAGGAGGGTATGATCGTAAAGATCTCTGAGATAGACCCGATCTGTGCGATGCAGGCCTGCATGGACGGCTTCGAGGTGGTATCGCCCTATAACAACGGTATCAACACCGGCCAGCTGGCCGATACCAATAAGATTCTGTTGGAAAATACCGACTTGGTGGTCACTACCACCGGCAATGTCAATGTCTGCGACGCCGCCATGTTGCAATCACTCAAAGTCGGCGCTGTGGTCAGTAATATCGGTCACTTTGACAACGAAATCGATACCGCTTATATGCGGGAAAATTGGGAATGGGACGAGGTCAAACCCCAGGTACATAAAATCTACCGGGACAAGGCTGCCAATGACTATTTAATTCTGTTGTCGGAGGGCCGATTGGTCAATTTAGGCAATGCGACCGGACATCCCTCTCGGATCATGGACGGCTCCTTCTCCAATCAGGTACTAGCGCAAATTCACCTGTACAAGCGTCAATTCGCAGATCTCGACAGTGACCTGAAAGCAGCAGCTATCACCCTTGAAGTGCTGCCGAAAAAACTGGACGAAGAAGTGGCAGCGGATATGGTAGGTGGCTTCGGCGGGGTTATCACCCAGTTAACGCAAACCCAGGCCGACTATATCAACGTTCCGGTGGCGGGCCCGTTCAAGGTCGAGTCCTACAAGTACTGATAAACCGGGCCCGTGCCTCTGCGGACGGGCCTTTCAATAACAGATTTCAGTCTATTGTCGGGGTCACTGTATTCCGGCAATAGGCCTATAAAAGCATCCGATCATGACCGACAAAAAACGCTTTAGCTTCGAGTTTTTTCCACCTAAGACTGCCCTGGGCAGGGAAAAACTGGACGTAGTTCGGGACGAACTCAATACCCTGGGGCCCGACTTTTTCTCGGTGACCTACGGTGCCGGTGGCTCGACTCGGGACAATACCAAAGACATTGTGCTGGCCATGAATGAGCAGTCTATTGCCACCGCCCCCCACTTGTCTTTTGGCGGCGACAGCGAAGAAAGTATTCTGCAATTGATCAATGACTATAAAAATGCCGGGGTTCGCCGCCTGGTGGCGCTGCGTGGCGACATGCCCTCGGGTATGGGCGCACAGCGGCAGGTCTATGCCCAGGAATTGGTCGAATTTGTTCGCCGCCACACTGGCGACAGCTTCGACATTACCGTTGCTGCCTATCCCGAAATCCACCCAGACGCCGACAGCTATAGCGCTGACCTGGGCTTTCTCAAGCAAAAGTTCGACGCCGGCGCCAACAGTGCTATCACTCAGTATTTTTACAACGCCGACAGCTATTTCTATTTTGTCGAACAATGCCGCCGGACAGGTATCGAGCAGCCCATTTACCCGGGTATTATGCCCATTACCAACTACCACAACCTGGCCCGCTTCTCGAAGAACAGCGGTGCCGATATTCCGCGCTGGATAGAACAAAAATTGCAGGGTTACGGCGAGGACGAAGCGAGTATTCGCAGTTTTGGCGTCGAGGTAGTTACTAAAATGTGTGAGCGGCTGTTGGCTGGAGGCGCACCGGGATTTCATTTTTACTCGATGAATCAAATTGAACCCAGCAAGACGATCTGGAATAATCTGAAATTGTCAGCCTACTCGGCTTAATCAGCTTACTCAACTTACTCAACACCCGCAGCAGGGTGCCACCGGCGGTGCCCTGTCATGCGCATACCTCGAATTTACAGCCAACAGCCGCTGGCCCTAGGCCAGGGCTTTCGACTCGAAGAAAAACCCAGCCACCACCTCAGTAAAGTCCTGCGCTTGGTTGCCGGCGATGAGCTAGACCTGTTCGATGGCCGCGGTGGCCAGTACCGGGCGCGTATCGAGGGTGTTGGTAAAAAGTGGGTCGATGTCCTGACTACACAATTCGATGCCATCGACCGCGAATCGCCGCTACATATACACCTAGGTATTGCTATCTCCAAGGGCGACCGCATGGATCAAGTCATGCAGAAGGCCACCGAGCTCGGCGTAACAACCATTACACCGCTCTACGCCGCCCGCTCGCAGCTGCGGTTAAAAGGCGAGCGCGCTGAGAAAAAAGTTGATTACTGGCGGCAGATCACTGTCGCTGCCTGCGAGCAGTGCCAGCGCAATACACTGCCGCAGGTGCAAACAATCGCAATGGTTGCGGATTGGGTAGCACGCTGCGAGGCACAGCAGAAGTTTGTCTTGCACCACCGCAGTGATGGCAATTTCGATCCGCAGCAAGAAGTCGATAGTGTCGCGCTGTTAATTGGGCCTGAGGGTGGCCTCGATACGGCCGAAATTGCAGTGGCAGAGGATGGCGGCTTTCGAGCGCTGACGCTGGGGCCTCGGGTATTGCGCACCGAGACCGCGCCACTAGCGGCCATTAGTCTATTGCAGTATGTGTGGGGAGATCTGTGAGCAGCTTAAAGACTAAATACTGTTCAGGTCTGTTTTACATTAACCTGTTGTAGTAGATCTTGTTATATAGCCGATGTGAGCCCCGCCCAAGCCGGTGTTACCGCACAGCAAATCAGTCGGCTACCTACTCGGTTAGCCCACTATCATTTACCCATTTTTACTTTAATCAAATAATTGATTAAATCAATTTCTATCCCCTCATTGACTGAGGCAAGCAATTCATTAGAGATTTCCAGCTGAAAAGGGTTGCCAAAAAAGAACCGTCTAATCTCCAAAAAGTGCCGTTTACAGGCTTTAGGAGCATATTTCACCGCTGCGTCAAAATCTGCCACTTTTACTAGCTGCGCACCTTTTTCCATCACGCAGCTGCGATACTTTCCCTTTAACTCCTCCAATTCAGTGCGATCGGGATAGAGCTCCCGATCCACTTCCTGCTGGGAGAGCGCGACATTGGAAAAAATTGATAGACTCAAGCAACAAATAGTAATCGCTATTTTAGATAGTGACATAACAGAACCTAGTTAGTTAACACTTTGGGTATCAGACATAAGACTGAGTAAGTCCGCCGTATTTTTCGCCACAATACCATAACAATAGTTGTTGTTCGGGTCGATATCGAGATCGCTAAACTCAGCCAAATTAGCGGAAACAGTCGTCAGTTTTGACATTTTTTTGCACTCGCTGTCACTCGATCGATAGATAATATACTCGGCAATATCTGCTTCAGCGCTTATTTCCCAGGACAGGTTCACCGCGCTGTTCGCCACCACCGCATCAACACCGAGAACCTTGGCCGGCAGTGCCATGGTGGTTGCTGTACGCAGTTGAGAAGCAGGCCCTTCTGTAGCAAACAAGTTATAAGCCGCAATCTGATAACTATAACTCTCTTCGTCTTTCAGCTTACTAAATGCGCCGCCTTTATCCAGATAATTCGAGCGATCGACACCTTTGACGCGCTGGTAGGGTTTCAGTTCCCCCCCTGCGGCGGCCCGGTAAATCTGATACCCAGCCACGTCGCTATCGCCCGATGCAGTCCACGAAATAGCAATAGACTTCAACAAACCACTCTGCACCACAAAGTCCAGCGGCGGAGGGGGTAGTATCTTGGTCTTCGCGCTGACAATATTTGACGGCGCCAATTCGCCACTGCCGTCGATAGCTAACAATTTATATCGATATTGAAGCCCATCTCGCAAACCGGTTTTATCGCTATAGTTGCTCACCGCTGCGTTCAACTTTTTTATCTTTTTCCAACTGTCTGGCTCGGTAGACTCGCTTCTGTACAAATTGAAAGCCTCGATTTGAAATTGCCTATTCCAGCTGAGTTCGACCGTTCGGAGTAAATTCTCAGACTGAACCTGCAGGTCTACCGACACCGGATTGTCTACAACGGCACTGGCATCGTAGTCACTGCGCAGACCATCGACATCCACCGCGACCAAACGATAAGACACTGACAAATAGGGTTTTAAGTTAGTGTCGCGATAGTCAAGTTTATTAGCCTCCAGCGTCGCCAGAGGCAGCCACTGTTGACCCGCCCACTGGCGCTGCAAATCGTACTGCGCAATATCTTCATTGGGACTTTCGCGCCACTGCAGCTCTATGGTGTCACCGATAGCTGCCGCGGCAAAAAAACGGCCCGGCTGCGGACGACTCTTAGTGGTAATACTAATCACCTCGGAGAAGTCACCGAGACCCTTCAGCTTGTTCTCCGCCGCTATCTTATAGCTATAGACAGTACCATCAGCAAGATCTTTGCTGTCTTTATAACTAGAATTTGTAGCTCCTTTAAGAAAGGCTATACGTTCGAATTGATCGGACTGGGATAGATCTTGTCGATAGACCGCATAACCAGCCACGTCGGGGTCAGTAGATGCGGCCCAATTAAGCTCAGTTTTTTTGACCAGCCCTCCCAGCACAGTAAAGCTATTGGATGCTGGCGGCACCGACTTAGTTGTGCCCTGCGCAGCGGCCACCAAGGGCGTCTCTCCATCGTCGTCAAAGGCGGCGACGTAATAACGATAACTGCTACCGTCCTGCAGCGCCTCCTTGTCAGCATAGCTGAGTGTGTTCTTACGTTTTATGGTTTTTATAGCTCGCCACTCACTGTCTTCGCCTTGCTGGCGATAAACTTTATAGCCCTGGGCCAATGCGATCTGCGTCCAGTTCAGTTCGATGCGTCGCAGCAATGCTTCACTATTGACGGTCACTACCGGTGCAGCACTCGACGTCAGCGGGGTACTGGCAGAAAATGCACTCTCCTGCCCGCCCGATCCGCGCGCACTGACGGCAATTTCATAGTTGTTGCCCGGTTGGAAGATGGTGGACTTTGAAAACTGGTATTCACTAGCCCCCACTATGGCCGCCACCGTGCCGACACTTTGCCACTGACTGCTACCACTCTTGCGCAGGTACACAGGGTAGTCCGTGATATCGGTATTTCTCAACGAGGAGAGAAACGCCAGCTTGACACTGTTCACACCTAGCTTCGCGTTGAGAATGGTCGGCGCAAACAAGCTGCCACTGGATTTTTTCTGCGTCTTTTTCACACTGGAGGCAATGGTATTAAAGCGATGCTCTGAGCCGTCGGCGGTGACCAAGGCCAGCTGATAGTGATTTTGATCTCGGTGCGGGCGCAGATCGCGGTAGGAGGTACGCGGCGACTCGGCGAGGTATTCAAAGGGCCCCTTGGCTGAGCTGGCCCGATAGATTTTAACCCGCTGACCGCTGCTGGCAGCGGGAATTGACCAGCTTAGTTTTATCCGTCCGGCCTGTTGTTTGGCCTCAAAGGAAGCCAATTTAAGCGCACCGCTGCGCTTAAAGCCGCGGGCAAACTCAGCCACAAATTTGTCTACAATACCTTCGGTATCGGCATAGATATCGGCTTTGCTGGAGCCACTTTTTTTAATCTTGAGACGCAGGGCGCGGTTTTTTACATCGTATAGGCCGTACTCCAGCTTCACTAGAGCACCGGTAGCACTAACACTGCCGGAGATGACGTAGTCAACGCCCAGGGACGAACCAGAGCGAACAATACTGGCAAGCTGATCACTACTCTCACCGCTCAATCGTCTCAGCTTGTCTTCCATGGCCCGACGAGAAATCAATTGGATATTGCCGCGTTTGGATAAAACCGAGCGCAGCGCAGCATCAATGGGCCCGGTCAATTCAACGGCTTCGACAGTTTTAGCAGTAAAATTGTATATCGCTATATTGTGGATTTGTTCGCCAACTGCCGGGGAACAAAACCACAAAATTAAGGGGAAAAATCCTACCCTAAAATATTTCATCAATTAAAACTGGAAATTCACTAGCGATGTATCCAGTAGTTGCTCCGCCTTTTTTGCCACTGGAGAGTTAGCTATGGACTTCAGTCGCACGTCAAAAACTGAATCGACCAATTTCTCCGCCGCCGCTATATTTTCACGTCGTTTGAGAAAGCGCTCGCCCTCTTCGAGATATTGGGACTCCATATTTTGAATCGGTGACAATACCTCAGAGACCAATTCGTCGACAATACTTTGAGTGATCATTTTTAACACCTGGGTATTGGTGGGAATATCAAGCGCGTCAAAAACTACTTCCGCCATCTCGACGCCCTCGTTGGCTGAATCGGTAAATACCTTGGTTCGCTCCAGGGTTTTCACCTTAAGCGTTTCCCCCGTCGAGCTGTCGACGATGCGAAATGATAATTCAACAAAACCTACTTTCTTCACGTTTTTCACTTCGTAGGTAATATTCTCGTATTCTGGCACCATGATTTTTGCCTGTGGTGCATTTTTCAACTCTGCATTGCTGGCGTTTTTATTGCCCGCCTGCCAGTTGAGATATTCGATATTGTCTTGTATTTTTTCACCCACCTTTACTCTGGCAGTTTTGCGGTTAGCACTCTCGGTCTTGTCGACACGGTAACGCAGCACGCTGCCCATAATAGCTGTGTCAATACCGTAGATTTTGCCAATTTCCTGGGTGTCACTCTCCGATACCAGACCAATTTGGGCCAGCTTCATTTCTTCCAATATGGTCTTAAGGCTTTCCCGCTCGAGGATAGACACATCTTTACTACTACTGACAAACAGTCTAGAGATTAAGTTGTTGGCGACAATAATACCCGCATCGGCGTTGTCCTTGGGACTGGTGAAATCGTAAACCGCGATAAGTTTTTTTATACGATCAAATATCTTATCTTCCAATCCCTTGATATTACGGTACTGAGATTCGAGTTGATCAATGCGCTTATACAATACCCATGCCACCCCATAGCGCCCCTGTTTGCCCAATTTTTTTGCCACAGCGGTGATTTTTTCTTTCAGTGTATCTCCCAGACTGAGCATCTTGCGATCGAACTCTGGCAAATTAATTTCTTTGGCCTTCATATAACTGTCAAAGGCGCCAACAAAGCGACGTTCTTTTAGCAAGCTCTCAACTTGCACGATCAGCTGGTCCTGTCGATCGAAGTCCGCCTTGTCCCGGCCGGCCATGCAAGGCTCAATTAAGCTGTCGAAGCGCTCTGAGGCCTGACACAGCGTCAGTAGTTTATCCCACTCTTTTTGTGTTGTACGCGTGGCGATAGCATCGCGGTAATAAGCCTCGTTATCTTTGCCACTCACCTCCTCCAGCAGCATTCGAATTTCCGAGCTGTCACCATCGATATCAGAGGCCATTGTTAAGGTACTCAGCGCCGCGGTAATATTTTCGGCGTCCATTAGCATCAGCGCCGAATCGATCATACTGGCTACACCATCACCGCGTATTTTGTCCATTAGCGGCATCGCATTATCTGCGTCGGGGTTTATTTCCAACAGTTCGCTTAATTCGTAGAATGCCTCTCCCCATTCACCACTGTCGACCAGTGCTGCCACCGCGTCAACAGTATCGTCCGAGGATTGATAAAACGCACTGGACGCCGCGTCTACGGCTGCGGAAAATGTTTTGGTCCCGTCATCGTCGGGGTACAAATCCCTGACCCGCTGCGCGTTTTCAGTAGCGGTGTTGACCTCATCGGCATTTGCCAAACCAGCGTTCAACAGCGGCTCAGTGGCAGCGATAACTTGCGCCACTATCGATCGCTGTAACTGGTCTTTTTTCAGCAGATACTCAGCTTTGGAAGGGTCTTTGGCAATGGCGCGATCGACATAGGCCAACGCCTCATCAAAACTGCCCATTTTTTCCAGAGACAGCGCTGACTGCCATTCGCCCTTGGTATCCGGGCCGGAGGCACAACTGGCCAAGCACATAACCAGAAATGTAATCGCTAATCGTTTGACCATTTGAACTCACCCTATTATTAAGTTGTCTTTATTAAATATGCCCTACTGAATACCGCCTAACTTAACCGCCTACTACACTATTTACCGTCGAGACTGATACTCACCGTGCCGGAACTTATTTTGTCGATACGGTAACCCAACAAAGTGCTAGCACTGTGTAATTTGATCTCTTCGGCAAGATTATCCGCTGAGCCCATATAACTCACATTAACCCTTGAAGTCGCTGTTCTATCCCCAGGGCGCAGCTGATCTATTGCCTCGATACCGATACTAGCACTCTGCAGCCACAAATAGAATTGCTCAGACGCCGCTGTCGAACCGCGCAGTACAATATCCAATGAACGCTGCCGCAGCTTGAAACTGTCAATTTTATCGCGCAGCGCTGTGCCTACGTCGTCAAAATATTGCAACGACTGTCGGTAGATGCGCTGCCCACCCTTGCCGGTCTTTAATAGATCCACACCGCTGATAGCTCCCTGCTCCGACAGCACTTCGGCACCTGAAATGAAACTTAGCGCCGACTGGTAGCTCAGCTTGTCACTGCTAATACGAACGCCGTGCACCTCGTTAGTACTTTGTATATTGTTGATACTAATAACCATGTGGGCCAGATCACTGTTGCGGCGCTTACGGCCACTGGCCACTTTGATACCGCCGTCCTCCAGATCTTCCCTAATACGCTCGATTAAGCGCTTTACCAGTGGCGAGCCCCGCAGTCCACTGTCGCCCTCTATGCTCAACAACATCGTATAGCGCCGGTCTCGGGACATAGCGCGCAACTGCTCGCTGTAAAACTGGGTAAATTTCTCGTTGTCAAAAAAATACTCGACTCCGACTTCCAGCGTCTTGTGCTCCGTCAGATCGCTGAACAACACCTCATAGTCGTCGAAACTAGCTAGGTACTGGGAAAATAGTGCCTTCTTAACATGCCCTAGACCCAGTGCTTCCATGGTTGCATATATATAGGGTTTAACCAGCTTTTCCGCATATTGTGCCTTGCCGACAGCCACTATTTTCTCCTCTGTCTGGCGGGCGGCATTGGCGTCCTCAACAAAATCACCGGCATATTCGCTAACAAAACTATATTCTCTGGTCGCGCCCATTGGTGTCCACAATAGGAAAAATATTCCCACCAGAGAAAGAGTTAGACATTTTATTATTGCTGATGCCACTGTGGGCTCACTCCCATCCGCTACCATGCTCAACGCTCTATCTCGACCACAAGCCGAAAGCCCAGCGCCACACTCTTGGTCTTGATCAGACCAGCACTGCGATTACGACTGCGCAACAGCGGCGCCTCTGAGTTCCAGCCCCCTCCTCGCAGCACGCGCCGGGAGCAGTCGCCGCTGGCAAGGGCACCACCGTCGGTCTTCGCCTGACTATAGTTTACCGCCCAACAATCGGCAGTCCACTCCCATACATTGCCGTGCATATCGTGAAGACCATAATCATTGGCGGCAAATGTGCCCACTTTAACCGTCGCCGATCCGCCGCCGTCAGTCTCGACATAATTAGCGGCGTCGCCACCGATGGTATCGCCCATCGCATAGTGGAAATTGCTGCCGCCGCGGGCTGCAAACTCCCATTCCGCTTCGGTCGGCAGGCGATAGTGCTGGCCGGTCTGATCACTGATCCAGGCGGCGTAGGCCCTAGCCTCGCGCCAGTCAACATTGATCACCGGTCGGTTCTTGCGTCCCCAGCCTGCGTCGCCGGGCCGGGCAATACCGTCTTCAGCCCTGGCAAATTGATCGTATTCGGCAAAGCTTGTCTCGTATTTTGCCATGGCTATCGTGTGGCTGAGAGCGACGCTGTGCAACGGCGATTCCGTGGGATCACCGTCGTTATCACCCATTAGAAACTCTCCTGGGGTAATGATAATCATGGCGGGACCCTGACCACCTGATTTCAGCTCGTGACTGAGGCTGCTACCCAGAGCAAAGGACTCTACTACAACGGCGGGCGCGGGTTCGACAGCGGTGGGGCCATCGGTGAGCACCGGCTCGCTGGCCTGCCCGGGGGGCTTGATGACCTCTTCACTAGCCCCCTGCGTAGTGGTGGCGACAGCCTCGGTACTCACCGAGTGCGGTACGGCAAGCACCGCCGGTTGCCGCAGTAAAAAGTAGCTAAGCGGTATTAATAGTAGCAGCGCAGCTAAGCCAATGTAGACCGGCATACGGTTGCTGCGGGCGCTAGGTGCATCAGCGGCAGCTGCCACAAACTCAGTTTCAGCATTGTCGTTCGACTCTGAAGGCGAGCTGGTCGCAGCGATGACGACCGTGGCGTCAGACACCGGGCCGGATTGAGCCGGCACATACAGTAGCTTTATCGCCGCTTCGGCATTTTGCGGTCGCAGTGATTGCTCCAGCGCCAACATCGAATTGACCGCGTTACGAAAGGTCTCAGATACATTGTTATTGGCCCCCATACTGATGCCGCTGACTTCCAACGGGTCGGCCTGTTTATTGTGAATGGAGGTGATTCGAGTCACCGATTCCACCGGTGCCTTGTTGACTAGGCAGCGGTAAATAGTCGCACCAATGCCGTACAAATCGGTCTCGGGTCCCTGTTCAACATGTTCACCGCTGTATTGTTCCGGCGCGGCATAACCCCTGGTCAATATAACTGTCATCTGCGCATTGGCATCCGCCAATAGCTGTCTTGCGGCACCAAAATCCAACAACGTCGCTTCGCCCTGGCTACGTAGGTATATATTGGCGGGCTTGATATCTCGGTGCAATACCGATTCCTGATGTACTCGGGACAGGCCACGCAGTATAGGTACAAAGATGTCGAGACACTCACGTTCCGTCAGACAGCGATCTTCACGTTTGAGAAAATCCTCTAACGACTCGCCTTCCTCGTAATCCATAATTAAATAGGCAGTGCTATTGGCCTCCAAATAGCGGTGAACACGGATAATATTGGGGTGTTTAAACCGCGCCTGAATGCGGGCCTCCTCCAAAAATTTTTCCAATATGTCGTGGTAGAGTTCCTCCTGGCCAGGCAGCGGTGCCACCTCCGCGGTACCCGCAAGGCGCCGGGCAAAGTCCGATGGAAAATACTCTTTAATAGCAACCCGGGTTTGCAGGCCCTCGTCCCAGGCTTTATAGGTAATACCAAAGCTGCCAGCACCCAGTACGCCCTCTATGGTGTAGTGATCCAATTGATAGCCGCTGGTCAGCGGCCCGTCGGCGAGCATCTCCCCACTCACAACAACGACCTTGCCACTGGCCAAGCCGACTCTCTCG
>Ga0209395_1000038_pt1 | contig 196555 bp, 174 predicted proteins | sample GOMGulsemesocosm_3_FD_184635 | JGI IMG/M metagenome (GOLD analysis project Ga0209395, IMG submission 184635) | Methane-oxidizing microbial communities from mesocosms in the Gulf of Mexico - GOM9D Gulf of Mexico (SPAdes) (version 2) | ecosystem: Environmental > Aquatic > Marine > Cold seeps... | reverse complement strand
AAAAAAACAGCTCTCGTTGCTTGCATGAGAAAATTAATAATAATCGCTAATTCCATGATTAGAAACAATATGGAATGGAACCCTAACCATGGAAAATTAGCTTGATTTTTAACACAGTTGCTCTCCCCGCCTGGGGCGAGGGCTTTTAAGAGCATCTTCAACTTTTCAACACTTAACGGTGACATAGCCAATAAAATAGATACTTTACTCTCTTTTAAAGCTACGGATGTTCCTGACTGTTTTTCATTCAAATTAAAACTCTACACCACAGCGGAAAGCGATACATAGCCAGATAAGGCTATGATTTATTAAGCTCTTTTAAATAATTTAAAAATAAATCAGGGAAAGGCTAGATATTTTAACAAGGAATGCTTATAATAGCGTTTCTGCTAGTACATCAGCAAGGCCTCGGTGGCGAAACTGGTAGACGCACGGGACTTAAAATCCCGCGGAGTTAAATCCGTGCCGGTTCGATTCCGGCCCGAGGCACCAAATTAGAAAGGCTTGTAACTTAACGGTTACAAGCCTTTTTTTGTGCCTGTAGAATGTTAATAAGCATTGAAATTGTTCCATTTTTTCAAAAAATAGCGTCAATTTAAATCAGTCTAATTTTGTATGTTATTGTTATTTAATAAAGACTAAAAAATAACGATTAGAAAATTGATGCTGAAAGTAGAAAGTATTGAACGCTGATTGACAGGTATTTACTCAAAATTCACCGTTAAGGTAGCTCCTACTGTTCGAGGATCACCAACACCTAAAATATTCCAGCCTAATACTTCTATAGGCGTACCAAAGGTAAAAAACTCCTCATCTAAAATATTCTTTACCCAAAGAGACAGCTGATACTTCTCGTCATAGGATATAAATGCCAAACGGCCATTGACAATACCATAGGCACTTTGAGCTAGAGTAGAATTGTTGTCTGCAGTAAAAAATTGTTTACTGTTCCAGAAAAAATCGGTCTGAGTACGAACAGTTCCTTGCTCTAGAGGCCAGTCGTATTGAACCAGACCGTTTATATTCCATTTCGGCGCATCAGGTAATCGGTTGCCTGATAAGTCAGAGGCTGAGTCAAATGGATTGGTGAATTGTGTAAAGCGAGCATCAAGGTAAGCTCCACCAAATCGAAAAAACCATGATTCATCGAGTAAAAGTTGCATCTCTAGTTCAAGCCCCTTAATCTCTGATTTTCCAGCATTAACCAGCGCCTGTACTTGCAGGTTTTGACCTGCTGGGACGAAGACCTGTTGGTCATCATACTGTGTATAAAATACCGTTGAGTTGAGCTGTAAACGCCCATCTAACAAACGTCCCTTGTAACCCAACTCAATACTATTCACATATTCTGGATTGGTTAAAGAGGCTTCTGCTACATTAAACAAAGCACCACCATTAAATTCACCGCCCTTAAAACCACGTGATGTACTAACAAAGAGTAGTTGATCATGGGTAAATTCAAAGTCCAAGGCAATTCGACCACTTAGATCATTCCAGTCACTTTCAATATGAGTACGAGAGATGGTATTGAACAAAAAATGACGACGAGCAATGCTTTCGGAAACGAACTGGTTCCGGGTGGTGGTGGCATCCCAAGCTAGCGCTTCAAAGTCAATCTCACGACGGTCGTAAGTCCAACGCAGACCTGCCGTTATATTCCATCGTTTCAATAATTTATAACTTAGCTCTCCAAATACAGCAAAGCTTTGTGTCTGTTGTTGAAGATCTGAAGCTATACCTTCTGGTGTTGGGGAGCCAAATAATAGACCACCAGGACGAAGCAAATTAAAAAAGTCATTATTATCTGAGGCTTCCCATTGATCTAATTCATCCTGATAATAATTTATACCTGCAATCCATTTCAGTGCCTCCGTGGTGTTTGATGCTAATCTAAATTCCTGACTCCAGAAATCGACTTTTGAATTAAAACTTGTATGTAATTGTGCACTAGGTTGATGATCTGAGTCCGAAAATCTTTCTAGGTCTGCTTGATCAAACGCTGAAATAGAGGTAAATGTGATTGTTCCAAGATCCCAGTTAGCTTGGAGACTGGTTCCATATGTTTCAACTTCATCACGGGTTCTTAGGTTGTCAAAACTTTCGTGCAAGTCCGTTGAGTCTTTCTGCCCTAAGTAATCTTTACACGCACTACCAAGACCTGGCTGACTCCCTGTTGGACAAATTAACCCAAGCTGTTTGCGTGGTAAAATATCAGGTTGGTTCTCACCTCCATGAACATTGAGTAACAAGTCGAAACTGTCAGTTGGTTGAAAACGAATTAATCCACGATAACCGAGGGAATCAGTTTTTCCGGCATGATCAAATCCGCTACTGGGATTGTTGTTATCAAAAACACCTCCCCGATTAAGGGACGCTACTGATAGTCTGGCAGCGACTACATCCCCCAAGGGGAACCCCACAGCAGCCTCAATATCCATCAGATCATACGAGCCGTAGCTAGTTTTTAATCTGGCATTAAAGGGTTCTTTAATTTTAGGCTTCCGAGAGATATAGTGTACGAGACCGGCAGTTGTATTTCTGCCAAATAAAGTACCTTGTGGTCCACGTAATACTTCTACTCTATCTAGGTCAAATAGAGGGAAGCCGTGTACGATGTTTGACCCTAAATAAACACCGTCACGATAAACGCCTACCGGACCAATCACATTACTATGGAAGGCATTGTTGCCGATACCGCGTATAAATATATTGGGTGTTGAAATGCCAAATTGGCTACGCCACTGTAAATTCGGTGTCTGCTGAGCTATGTCATTACTATCCAAAAAACCAAGGTCAGCAATGTCTTCACTGCTAAATACGGTGAGGGATATTGGGATTTTCAAAGCAGGGTCTTCGCGTTTAGTCGCGGTGACAATCATTGTCTCAAGCTGCTCTTGAGCACAGACTAAATTAGTAGCTGAGTGGAACAAAACAATGATTAATAGGTACCGTAAGGTAAAAAAAACATTGCATTCAATATCTGAGCAGGTTCCTTGTATAGATGATGTAATTGTCATATGTCTCTCACATGCGAAAAGGGCTTCAAACCTGGAGCGCCTCAATTGAATAGCAAGCTTCTCCATTCTATACCTTTTTGATGTATCCATACTTTCCAAACCATAATCTTTTTTTGCTAAATGCTTTGATATACTGTTATTTTTACCACATTGAGCTGACTCTTTCGCGCACAGGTATCTACATATGACTGCACAAACATCAGTAATCGAAATTTTGGCTTTACTCGCAGGTATCCTGTTTCTTATTTACTGGGTTTTGTCCTGGTTTACTATGAGACAAAGTTTAGGAGGGCTTAAAATGCTCTCCCAATTACCGCAATATGAGAATGAACAATCAGGCCCTAAAATTAGTATTATTGTCACTGCGTGTAATGAAGAAAAATATCTTGAAGAAACAATTCCACGCCTGCTAGCCCAAACTTACCGAACATTTGAATTGATACTTATCAATGACCGATCTACCGATAGAACGGGAGAAATTATAGAGTCATTTGTATCACAAGACTCCCGTGTTAGGTCTATTCATATTGATTACTTACCTGATAACTGGCTCGGAAAAGTTAATGCCCTACAAAAAGGAGTTGAAATAGCCTCTGGGGATTATTATCTTTTTACAGATGCAGATATTGAATTCCATGCTACTGCGATTTCATCAGCAATAAAATATGTGGAAAGTCATCATGTCGATCACTTGGCTGTTTTTCCATTTAATCGTGGTCGTAAAACCTTTTCAATGGGACTTTTGAGTATGGCATTTGCAATACTTTATTTTAATGCTACTAAAATACAAAAAGTGAGTGACCCAAGTGATAAGTCCCATATAGGGACAGGTGCTTTTAATCTGGTTAAGAAATCTTCTTTTAATAAAACACCTGGATTTAAGTGGTTAAGACTAGAAGTAATTGATGATTCAGGGTTAGGGCTTATGCTAAAAAAAGCTGGTTTTCAGACACATGTGCTCAATGGTTTTGGAGCAATTGAAATGAATTGGTACCCTAACCTATGGGCAATGATACAAGGGCTGGAAAAAAACCTGTTTCCAGCACTCGGTCATTATAGTTATGGAAAATCATTGGTCAGGGGATTAATTATCTTGGGTACGGGGATAGCACCATTAGCTGCTTCTGTTTACACTAGCTCATGGGCTCTTGGTACTGCAACATTGCTGTTTCAAAGTTTAATACCTGGAGTCTCAGGGCTTATTGTGAGGCAACATACCAAACAAAATGCCTACATTGGCTTTTTGATTCCACTTGGCTACCTTATTTTTGTGTTTGCACTGGCACAATCAACTTTTCTTCATTGGTATAGAAAGGGAATAAACTGGAGAGGTACTTGGTATTCAACTAAGAAATTACAAGGTGAGAGTCGTGTTCGCTTGTAATAAGGGCTGTTAATCAGTTTGGCATAACCCTGTAAAAGAGCTTTGCAGAGTTTTAAAGATAATCTGAATCTGCTTTATGAACAAGAGCCTGATGCTTCAAGCAGAAACATCAGGCTTAGTCAGTGTATCAGGTGGTAGATGGGGTGATACAAAAGTGTGATAAATCAAGAAGCAATCTTGGTTAATTACTCACATCATCTATAAACTGACGTTAACTTCATAATTACAAGGGCCTCTTATAACACAGCTCCTCACCCTCCGCTGCTACTAATGGGGCTTCGATATGGTTGGGAAGTTTTCGCTCCCAAGTCCGTACTAAGCCGCTGTACTTGCATTCATATACGAATGAACTGCAGGTCGTAGCTCCTCCATCAACGACCAGAAACGCTTTATCAAAATGATCCCCACTTGGGACGTTGAAAGCATCACAAATAACACTATCCCTCGAAGGGTTTTGTTGCTCACATTCTAACTCCTCAGGTCGAGCGTATATAGCTACCTCATTCGCTTCGCATGTTGACCTAAATGTTAAATCTGTGACGCCTTGAGGTCCCTCTGGTCCAATATCTCCCTTAGGGCCTTGCGCCCCTGTTATCCCTTGTAGTCCAGTGTCACCCTTAGGGCCTTCCGCACCTACTATCCCTTGTAACCCTATATCACCCTTGGGCCCTTGTAGTCCAGTATCACCCTTAGGACCTTCCGCACCTGCTGGCCCCTCTGGACCAACTGCTCCAAAGGTTAAATCATAACTGTCTTGTTGCTCTCCTTGTATAACAGTAAGTCGGAAATCTCCCTCAATCAAGTTACCTCCATTTTGAAATATGACCATTGTGTCAACAACCATACGCTCCGGTTCACTGTCTTCCATCAATACAGATAAAGGAACATTTGCCAATGTAACTACTGGATACTGACCGTCCACGTCAACAAAGCCTGTACCAAGAATTATAAGTGTTTCATCATCATTTACTACAACAGCATCTATCTTGACTGGTGGTGCAGGTTCTTTAGTAGACTTTGCATTTATGCCAACAGAAAATACAAATAGCAAAATAAATAAGGCCTTCACAATTAACTGTTTATTAATATTGAAATGTTTCATAATATATCCCCAGATTTATTAAAAAATAACCACCTTCTAATAAGGTGGTTTTGATCCCCCCTTTGAAAGGGAAATCTCTAGCGCGGCATTGCTCATTTTATAAACAATGCCATGTCCTATCCCATAATTCATATAATGGGCTGCTAATAAGTAAGCCCAGATGTGTCCGGATCAACTCCGCACAAGAGCAGAGACGTTAAATCCTAACTCACTGACTTTACGGCTTATCGGGTAAAGTTTTTGCTTCTCTCGCGTGCTACTCGCACACGTAAAATCGGCCCACTTCCCCATCGCCTTTTTCGGACTAAAAACCATCACTTCGCTATCGTTCCATTTCCCTGATTTTCAGAGGATGCAACGATAGCGTTTTAACCATGTTTTTGGTTACATTTATAGTGAGGCAATTCGTAGTTGTCTGAAATTTAATTACATTGCCGTAAACTAAATGTTATAAATTCTTTTAGTTTAAACGCACATGATTACGTCCACTTTTTTTATTGTTATCAGTGGGCAATACATATTTATTGTTATTACTTGCTGCAAGATGTGATTGAGCAAACAGCGTGTTTATTTGCTGTTGCATTTTATATAACTGCAGATTGATGCCTTCAACTTGTATGCTTAACTGTGATATTGAAGTTGGCTGTATTTCTTCGGCAACAACGGATGCGCTAAATAGACTAAGCGCAATGATTGCTATGTAGTGATTGGTGAATTTTGGATGAGTGATTTTTTTCATTAGTTTCCCCGCTATGTTTCCTTACTGTAAAGTAGTTGTTTTATTCTAGGTATTTCATTGTTAACTTAATGAAAATCTTAACAAATATTAACTTACCGATAGCTTACCGATGGTTGAAACAAGATGCCGAAGTAAGATGCTTTCCTCTACCAAACTGTTTTTGAACGAGCATGTTTACTGGATTCTTACAGAAAATAATCACCGTTCATTAGTGTTTAAAGCTAATGGGCGAGGCAGTATATCTACTAATAATGGTGACTGAGCCATCATGGCGTGTTAGAAATTAAAAATTATTTAGTGCTTATTTCAAAGTCTACGGAGGCTAACAATATATTCATTGTTTGTAATGAAGCTTCTTTGGTGTAAACAGCAAAAAAAGTTTTACTGTCGGGAATAAAATAACCTTGTTCAGGCCATTTATTACCAATCTCTGGTGGATTCTTAAAGGATCTGCATTTATCTAAATATTTGTTATAAGCGATTAAAGTCGCTGTGCGAAAAGCAGATACAGCATTGACTATATCTTCTAATGACACCGTTTTATCAGGATAAAGCCAGGTAGTGGCTCCCATAATATCATCTAGTTTCCAATCCTTTTTCTGACTATCTGGATGCTCGTTATGACAGCTTACACAGCCTTCGGCAACGGCATAATCAGGGAACATAGCGACGTAACGATTAATATCAGTAGAGTAAAAGAAACGGGGGCTTAATTGAGCCTTAAGTTGATTAAATTTTTCAATTTGCTGACCAGAAAATTTATTAGTCGAAGCAATGGGAAAATCAGACCCTAGGAAAAGTCCTAAGGGTACAGGGCTTTTTTCTATATTTTTAGAGACTTCTCTAAGAAACAAGGCAGGTAAAGGGCCAGCGTCTATTATTTTGTTTTTCCATTGTTCACTAAATTCTAAACCGACTTTTTTACCTTTACCTACAATTTCTGAGGTATACAAAGCACGAGCAATTGCATTTTCAGCGGCGACTACTTTAAATAAAACACTGACAGGGAATTGGGTGCCTACTTTAATACTCTTATCGACAAGAGGTTTAGGTGCAGTTCTAAATAGATAAATGCTTAGCGCTATTAAAATTAGCGCGCTAATAATAAAGAATTTATTTTTCATAGATACTTTCCTTTGCTTTATGAATAAGTTCACCCGAATAGGGTGCGGGAGCTGTATCAAAGTAATCTTGTATTTTTTTAAATTTAATATGCCTTCCTACTGTTTGTTCAATTTCCATATCATGGTTGCCATGAAAGTCATGACAGCCTAAACAGGTCTCCCAATCTTCTCTTTCAATTAATTCATGATGCGGTACGGTAATTGAATCCTCTTCTATATGCATCTCTTCATGGCACAATTTACAATCAGTGGGCGAAAAATGACTGATTCGTTGACCAGAATGTTCCCGGTGACAGGATATACAATATTCAGGATGAATTTTCTCTCTTACCGTTATAAATTTAGGTTCATTAAATCGATAGGTTGGGTGAAGATCATTTTCCCTGTCATGACAAGCAACACATTGCTTATTACTGATTTTTGTAAAAACAAAGTCATGCTCTATTTTTCGATTTCCTAATAAAAACTGTATATTCGCTTGCAGTTGCTGTCGAATTGAACCGTCAGATGGAATATGACATTCTTTACAGGCTAGTTTTTCATGGCCTGGGTTTAAAGGTCCCGAGCTATGCCAGCTTTCAACATCTCCTTGTAATAATATAAACAACATGGCAACTGATAAGCCTACCCCCATTAAATAACCATAGGCTTTAGTCGTCATCAGTCATCCCATTAAGAATAGGAAAAGGCGGTATAAATATGATAAAACATTAAGCTGCTTACCATAATGGACAGGAAAATATGGCTGCTGAGCCATGCTTTATAGACTATTGGATTCTCAAAAAGAGATTGAAAGTTGTCTTTGTTACATAAAGGTAATAAAAAATTTAATAAATAGCCCAACGATAAAATCAATAAATAAGCATAGCCAAACTTTGTAGAATGGAGATAGAAGATTGCTGGCGCAAAAGCACCTGTAATTTTATGTAATTGTTGATAGGCATAAAAACGCGTATTTTCTCTAATTAAGCGAATCAGTGGATAGCTCCATTGAAAGGCAAAAAAAGTGAATATCCCGTATCCTGTCCAGCGTTTGTAATATTCCTGTAATTGTAAATGCTCTAAAGCAGGGATTTTCAGGTTAAAGAAATCTTGAATTAAAAAGCTTAAAAAGAGAATAATGCCTATATAAAAATAAGCTTTAAACGTACGTTTTTTATCAACGGATTGACTTACTGACGGGCTCTCAATTAATTGTTTACTGCTTAAAGGATAAATGTTGTGACTTTTAACCCCAGCATTTAATAAGCCTTTTTGAACATGTAATTCATATTGAGCAGGCCCAGAAAGGTAATAGCGCGTTTTAACTTGGGCGCGTTTAACAATTTTATGAATATCCTTAAAACGAATATTACCTTCAAATAGGGTGTTTCTTAAATAAACTGAAGCCCCAGTCGATTGAGTAATGATTTTATTAAATTCTTTTTTTGATTGCTTAGAGGTATTTGCATGCCCTGTTGTAGAGTAGTCCAGGTGAAAACTATGATGGTCTATGTTTTCATTACAAATAGTGCGGTAGGCAGAAATAACAGGCGTTACGCCAACACCCCCAGCAAAACAAATGATGGGGCGGGATTTATCTTCAATATTAAAAATTTTGTCGCCCTGAGGATTAGAAATAAACAGTTTAATAGGTAACTTTTGCTTAAATAACCACTCAGTGAATAGGCCGCCTTGCTTTTTTTTAACAGTAATCTCTCTATAGGATAATTGCGATCTCATTGAAGAAATTGCATAAGGCCTAGAGACCCATTGTCCATTGATCTTTGCTTTAACCAGAATGTATTGGCCGGGGTGATGTTTAGGGTATTGATATGATTTATCAGCAGCAATTAACCGGTAAGAGTTAATGTCATCAGCAATAAAAACTTTCTTTCTTGCAATAACCGCTGTCCATTCAACTTTGTCGCCCAGCATCTCGTGTAAAGTTAAAGCGCAAGAACCACAGCCAGTTGATGCTTTTGTTTTCTCAACTAATTCAGAAAATGTTGAAACGCCCGCATCTATCGCCTCTTGCACAGTGGCTTTTGTTACCTCCATACAGTGGCATAATATTAATTGATCATCTGCCATTAATAATTTTAACTTCTATGAGTAGTGACATGAGACTGTTCCTGTTGATGTTTAGAAGATAGGGCTGACAAATAATTAGACTGGATCAGTAAGCTCCTTAAGGACGTTCTGATTAAGTCCACCCTAAAACAGAATTAGCGACAAACACCTCAAATACGAATAACATTAACATAGATCGATATATTTGCTTAGAAGGTATGCCAAAAATTAATTTTTTTATTCCACATAGACTCTCCTAATTTTTTATTGAGAAGCAGAACTTAAAAGCTCTTTTAATTTGAACGCACATGATTACGGCCACTTTTTTTATTGTTATCAGTGGGCAATACATATTTATTGTTATTATTTTCAGCAAGATGAGATTGAGCAAACAGTGTGTTTATTTGCTGCTGCATTTTATGTAACTGCAGACTGATCCCTTCCACTTGTATGCTTAATTGTGATAGTGGTGTTGACTGCATTTCTTCTGAAACAACGGATACGCTAAATAGACTAAGCGCAATGATTGCCATGCTGTGATTGGTAAGTTTTCGGTGAGTGATTTTTTTCATTAGTTTCCCCTCTATGTTTCCTTACTGTAAAGTACTGGTTTTATTCTAGGTATTTCATTGTTAACTCAATGAAAATCTTAACAGACACTAACTTACGGATAGTTTACCGATGGCTAAATAATTAAGTTAAATTCATATAATGGCTAAAACAAGATACCCAAGTAAGATAATTCCCCCTGTCTATCAAACTGTTTTTGAACGAACACGGTTACTAGATATTCTTACAGAAAATAATCATCGCCCATTAGTTTGGGTTCATGGCTCTCCAGGTGCAGGGAAAACTACATTGATTAGTAGCTGGTTACAGCAACAGAAAGCTCCATTTTTATGGTATCGCATGGATAAAGGCATTAATGTTTGTGCAGATTTATTTTACTTTCTAAGCTTGTCTGCTGAGCGTAACTATCCTAATAAACAATTTAACTTGCCGGTGTTTACTGCAGAATATGCGGATGATGTTAAGGTCTTCGCTGTGGTCTTCTTTCGCCAGTTATTTGCAGTACTAGAGAATGAAATCGCTATTGTTTTAGATAATTGCCAAGAGATAGAAAGTGACCCTGAGTTTTTTCAGGTTTTACAGATTGCTTTGAACAATATTCCAGAAGGATTGCAGATAGTTTGTGTTAGTCGAAACCAGCCTGCCCCTTTTTTAAGTCGCTTGTCTTTGTCTGGTGATTTGTTGCAGTTAAACCCTGCATTATTACGTTTTACTGATGCTGAAAGTAGCAAGTTTCTTGCTTGGCTAAATCCTGATGTTGATAAAAAAACTTCCGCATTGCTACAGTCAAAAGCAAAAGGCTGGGCTATTGCCTTGGTTTTGCTCTCACAAAAAAACCCACATAGTATTCAGGATCAAATGCCTGCTGTGTATGAGCAACAGCAAGTGTTCGGTTTTTTGATGACAGAAATCTTAGCGAACCTAGACACAGAGGCCTTACAATTCTTGGCTGAAACCGCTATTTTTAATCAATTTACAGTTTCCATGGCAACGGCTTTGACTGGCTATCAAAATGCACAGCGTTTTCTAGACTATTTGGTAGACAAAAACTTACTTATTGACCGCACCGATGAAGTTAATCCTATTTATTGTTATCACCCTATTTTTAGAGATTTACTCAATAACAAGAATACAACTTCATTAAGCCATGAACAGTACAACGTACTTAATCAACGGGCTATTACTATATTGTTAGCTCTAAATAAAATAGATGAAGCATTACCTTTTTATTTGCAATTACAAGATTGGTCTGGCTTAAAGACAGTGCTAATTAAACATGCTGAAAGTTTAATCAATAATGGAAGACATCATGCAGTGATTAGATGGATAGAGTCTTTGCCGAATGAAGTGTTAGCCAGCGACTCTTGGTTACAGTTTTGGTACGCGGTAGCAATAAAACCTTTATCACCGAATCGATCAGCGGAATTGCTAGATCAATGCTATCAGCAATTTTTTACAGCTATTGATCTACAGGGGCTTTATTTAACCTGGCAAGTTGCAGTGGAAGCCATTACTTACAGTATGGATGATTTTTCCCAGTTGAACGTCTGGTTTAAGCGTTTTGATGAGTTACAGGCGCATTTTCCTGATTGCCCTTCTTTAGAACTGAAAGTTAAATTTTCGGTGACTGCATTGCAATCAATGGCATTTTTTAATCCACAACATCCTAGCCTCAAAAAACTGCTCAAAATTAGTGAAGATGGATTTTCTGGCATTTCAAGCAAATTAGAACAACAATTAATTTGTTCTAAATTAGCCCACTATTACATACTTACTTATGAAATCTCTAAGCTTAAAGTTTTAGAGCCTTATTTGTTAGACAATATAAATGATGAAACCTTAGCTCCCATCTCGCGCATTTTTAATGGAAAACTTATTGCTCACCTCAACCTATTTCTAGGCAATGGTTCTTCTGGAGTGATCTTTTATAAAAGAGCTAAGGAAATATCAGAACAATTTGCTATTGAATTGTTTGATTCTTTTATCGAATTAAACCTTGCCGGTTGCTATATGTGTTGTGGCAACTTAGTCAGTGCTCAAGACTGTCTGGATAAAGCGGCTGTTGAGATGTCTTGTAATTACCATTTGCTCAATTCACTTTTTCATTTCAATACAGGCTGGCTCTATGCTTTAAAGGGGCAGTTACCACTGGCACTAGAGCATAATGAGCAAGCTATTCAGCATTGTCAGGATATGAAAAATGATCACGGTAGTGTGAGTTGTCTTGGCTTGAAATCTCGGTTATTAGCAGAAATGGGACAGTGGGATATGGCTGAGAATATTCTATTGATATTGTCCAAAAAATATCAGCAGTTACCGAATAAATTTCATCTGCTACAGTATTATCTGAGTGATGCCTGGCTTGGGCTTCTTTTAAATAATCAAAATAGAGCGCTTGTTGCTGTAACAAAATTTCTCTCTATGGCAAGTCATGAGCAACTAAAGTTTTTTTATGGGTGGCAGCCTAATGTAATAACTGCTTTATGCGTATTAGCGATAGAGCATGATATTGAAGTAGATTATGCACTCAGTTTGATGCAAGTTAATGCTCTATGCCAGCCACCATTACACTTGGAACAATGGCCTTGGCCAGTGCGAATTTATTGTTTTAATCAGTTTAAAATAGAGCTCAATGGGAAACCTCTTAGACAAGATGGCAAAAGCCAAAAAAAGGTTATAGAGTTACTCTGGGTTATTATTACCTTAGGTTGTCAAAATGTAAGAAGCGAACAAATTTGTGACTGTTTATGGCCTGATTCTGAGGGCGATTTAGCTCAACAAGCATTAAATACCGCTATTTTCAGGCTACGTAAATTGATAGGTAAATCTGTCGTTGTTGTTAAAGAGGGCAATATTTCGTTAAACCCTGACTATTGCTGGATTGATGTTCTTGCTTTTGAAGCAACTCTGAATGAATTGGACAGTGCGCTTCAATATGAATCTAAAAATATTTTGTGGATTAAATTAATAAATCGTTTATTTCATTTGTATCAAGGTGATTTTCTGAAAGGTATTGATTCTAACATTGTCAAAGCCAAACAGAAACAACTACAAAACAAATTGATACATCAGGTTAAGCACTTAATTACTTATTTTGAAAAACAAACAGATCATAAAAAAATAGGTGATTTTTTAGAACAAAACCTGGATCGGGTTTTACAGTTTGAATCTGATTACCAGGAGCTACAATATATACCATTGAAACTTTAGGCTGGCAAAAGGTTACCTAATCAGCAATCTCGCGGTAAACTCTTTGCCAATCCCCAGAAGAGTTTAAATCCTGGAGTCAAAACTTAGGTCGTATGGAGGTTTTGACGATTTTTATATATGTCATAGCCTAATAAGTGTTGTCGCCACCTCACTCTCAAAGTATGGATGTATTGAGTGCAGATTCACTTTGATTTGTTATGCGTCTAAGAACACGGGATTAAAATACGTGAACGCTACGTAACTTCAGGCACAAGCCAGCAATTATTAACGACTTCAGTCTTATGTTATCCTCTTGATTAAAAGGAGTTTAAAGAGTTTAAAGGTGTCTAGTTAGGACTTAAAATCCCGCGGAGTTAAATCCGTGCCGGTTCGATTCCGGCCTGAGCACCATATTTAAAAAAGGCTTGTAGCTTACGTTACAAGCCTTTTTTATGCCTGAAGAAAATGTAATTCATTGCTTGAACGCTAAACCCTAATTCAAAGTTATGCTTATATCAAATCCCAAGTCTTACGCTGAAGTGGAAAATACTCTCCTGTCAAAATATTTAATATACTGCGGTTAATTTGAACCTCTTTTAACAGGGGAAATGGTCCAGAATATGTCGTTTATAAAAACGATTCTTGGAACGTGCGTTAAGAAATGCAGAAAAAACATCTTCAGGCACGTAGCAAAAATCAGTCGGTTTGTTTTGACGAAAAGACACTCGCATTTTATGCGTTTTCTCATCGTAACCAATTAAATTAATTTTACTTGATCTTACAGGTTGCATTTTCATGATTGCCCCCTTTTTTTAGTTTCTGTAGATTTTAAGACATAGATAGTTACCTAGGGTTCAACTAGGGTGTTTTTGTCGGGTTTCATAAAACAGTGAAAACTTTAAAGCATTGTAAAATAAGTGTTTTAATAGAGTTAAAACGATATAATTATTTTAACTATTACATCTATTAATTTGAATTCTGGATATTATTAATGAAATTACAAAAAATTATATTAACCGTTGTACTTATTTTTACTTTTACCGCCTGTGCATTTCAGGAGCCTGATTATTTGGAAACGATTAATTCTGCGGAATTAAAGCAAGTGATGGCGGAGGCGGATGTCTTTTTAATGGATGTCCACACCCCAAGGCAGAGACCTATAAAAGGTACAGATATATTTGTTCCTTATAATGAGATTAAAAAATATCAGGATAAATTGCCTAAAGATAAAGATAAGGCTATCTATTTGTATTGTGAAGGCGGGCCGATGGGAAATGCTGCGGCTAGGTCTCTTCATGACTTAGGCTACAGTAAAATAATTAATCTTAAGGGCGGGGCAAATGCATGGAGGCGTAGTGGTTTTAAATTTGAATAACCCAAAAATAAAGTAGAATAAGGTAAATTACTAAAGCAAATTTTTTATTAAAATGAATGAATGTAGTCAGGAAATTCCAGAAAAAGTAATGCTGCAAACATTGAAGGGGATTGCAATACCTTCAGCGCCTCAGTTAATTGTTGATTTGCAAGTGGAAATGGCTCAAGTCAATATTAACGTGGTGAAGATAGAAGAGATTGTATCGAAAGATGCAGGGATTTCGGGTAAGGTGATTAAACTTATCAATTCCCCTTTCTTTGGTTTACGGAGACATATTAGTTCTATTCAGCATGCAATTAATTTATTGGGTGTGGAAAATATTATCAATATAGTTAACGCAATTGCTATTCGGCAAAGTTTTTCACGTCATAACTTAATTGATATGACGCGGTTCTGGGATAATGCGACTGATGTGGCGATGACATCCGCTTTTATTTCTCGGTTAATGGGGGTTGCATGTCCTAATGAAGCCTATATGCTTGGTTTGTTCCATAACGCTGGTATTGCTTTATTGATAGAGAAATTTCCAAATTATGCGGATATTTTAACGTCGGCATACTCTGAAACAGTGTTTCGTATTACCGATGTAGAAAATCAAAAGATACAGTGTAACCATGCGGTTGCCGGGTATTATGTGGCAAAATCCTGGAAACTTCCTTTACATATCTGTGAAGCAATTGCTGATCACCATAAAACCCATGCTATTTTTGCAGATGAGATGTCATGTGAAGCAAATAAAAAGAATTTACTTGCGATATTGAAATTGTCAGAGACGATTTGTAAAACTTATCAAATATTTGGATCGGCAGCTATTGATCATGAATTTGAGATGATTAAAGATGACTTATTTTGTTATCTTGGTATTTCTGACTACGAGTTTGATGAGTTGGTAGAAGACGTGCATGATAAAGGATTAATTAACTAAAGGATCTATATGAAAAGCAGTTTTTATGCGTATTTATCCAGATTACGCTGGATAAAGCGCTGGGGATTAAAGCGTAATGCTTATGAAGAAAATGTGATGGAGCATAGTTGGGAGGTTTCTGTTATTGCTCATACGTTGGCGCTGATTAAAAATCGTTTTTTTAATGGGGCTGTTGATGCTAATGCGATTGCTACAGCGGCTTTGTACCATGATGTGACCGAGGTTATAACGGGAGATTTGCCGACCCCGATAAAATATCATTCTGAGAAAATTACAACGGCCTACAAGAAAATTGAACAGCAGGCTGAAAATGAGTTAATTGCGTTATTGCCAAATGAATTACAAGATGATTTTGCGGTATTAATTCAGCATGAAAAAATGCCAGAAGGGCATGTAGAGATTATTAAGGCCGCAGATAAAATTTCAGCCTATTTAAAATGTCAGGCAGAGTTAAAAGCGGGAAATAGAGAGTTTGAAATGGCTGCCGAGCAATTGGTTTTAACTTTAGGTCGATCAGAACAGCCTGAAGTTGTCTTTTTTATGGCGCATTTTGTCCCTAGTTGTGGACTGACACTGGATGGTTTAATGCAAACCAACTAGTTTTTTCACAGGTATTTGTATGAAACTATTGATTTATAGTGCAGCTTTCCCTATCCTTAGCTAGGAAGTTCATGATTACTGATCGAGTTAGATTAAATAAAGAGGAAAAAATGAAAATTTTAGTAAAACCTTTAATTGCAAGTGCTCTACTTATTGTTGCATCAGGTGTTAACGCACAAGGTTATTCTGGTGATAAAGTTAATGATGTCATTTATAGTTCAGATGAAACGGGCGATAAGGCCGTTAATTTTAAAGAATTTTATGATGAAAACGTAACTTATAATACAAACTCTCTTGATGTAAATAAAGATGGTTATATCTCTTCTGGCGAGATTGTTATTGATATAAAGGAAGATCTTGCTGCAACAATTGCCAAGATGAGAGAGCTTGGTGTTTCTGAGAAAAACATTAAAAAAACTATCGCATCTGAATTAAGAACAGCTGATGCAGAAGCGGCAAAAATACTGATAAAAATGGATGCTGATGGTGACCAATTGGTTGAGCCAGAAGAATTATTAGCTTATCAAGAAAAACAGTTTAGAAAACTGGATAGAAACCGTGATGGTGTGATTTCTAAATTGGATATAAAGAAAAAAGAGAAGAAAAAATATGCTGGCTGGCCTATCTCGCAAGGTGGCAACTAAGTTTTTATAGCGAATTTTAATGATTTAAATGGCTATGAGTCACACTCAGGTTGATTATCTGATAAATAGATAGACTGCTGTGTTTGGTTCAGAGCTATGATAATTTATAAGCTTTTTTAGTATTAAATTGTTAATCGCTTCGTCATAATTGTTTCTTGTCAGAAACAAATAAAAACCGACTTTTGTCGGTTTTTTTGTTTCTGACATTTTATGACTTGGTGGTGACTCAAACTCAGGTTAAAACAAAAGGTGAGTCTAATGCTGTAGGGTGGACTTCAGTCCGCTATCATTTAACATATCGACCTTTATGGCGGACTAAAGTCAGCTCTACAATAGGTAACCTGTATTTATCCCCATCTATAAAATAGAATGTTAATAGTGAATTTGTTTAATGGACTGGCAAGCATGATATGGCTTTGATAAAAGCTGTAAGTGGCTGATTGTTATTTTGTAATTGTTGTGCTGTATAAAAAATGTACAAAATAATACCCACGTAGTATTTATCGGATATAGTGAAAGATTGAAACATTTAATTCACAGAGTTATCCACAGCTTTTGTGAGTAACTTTTTAAAAAAAATAATGCGGCCTATTAATATGTTGAGAGGAAATTGGAAATGAATTTAGTGATAAGGGTTTTAACGGTTTTGTTATTTATGTTAACAAGCCAGGTGAGTCACTCTGCTGATCTTCAGCGAAGTGATGTGATTGCTATGTTAAAGCAGGCTGATAAAGAGCATGTAGCTAACTTACGAAGAAAGGATTTAACCAATCTTGATCTGTCTGGATTAGACTTTCGGAATGCTGATTTATGGGGGGCTGATTTAAGAGGCGCAAACCTAAGTAAAAGTAATTTTTCTGGTTTGGTCTTGGATTTAACTGTGATGGTAGCCGTAAATCTTGAGGGTGCAGATTTAAGTAATGTGAGTATCTTTGGGGTAAGTATGATGCGCTCAAACTTAAGTAACGTGAATTTTAGTGGTAGTCGAGTGATTGCTATTTTGGATAACTCTAATTTAAGTCATGCGAATCTGTCGAATGTAAAATGGGGCGCAGATATGAAAAACCAGTCGATGGGGTTGATGCGAGCAAGTTTAAAAAAAGTGAACTTATCTGGCGCAAACCTTACTAATGCTGATTTGGGACGGGCAATGTTGAGACATGCTGATTTAACCGATGCAAATTTACAAAATGCATCATTATTTTCTGCAAGTTTGGAAGGCGCAGACCTTAGTAGGGCAAATCTAAAAGGTGCTGATTTTACCCATGCAAAAGTAACTGATGCAGATTTTACAGACGCTAAAATGGACGGCACAATTTTTAAAAAAATTAAGGGACACGATTCGGCGCGAGGACTAAAGATTAATGAGTAAAAAAAGAGTACAGATAAAGGTAGGTTTGTTAAAAAAAATAGTTTTAATTAGTTTGCTGAGCTTTTCATTTTCTGTAAATGCAGCCATGACACGATGTAAAGTTATCTATAACCTTGAAGGCTGGTCTTTCTTTTATAAAGAATATAAGGGAGAGGGGATTGTAACTTGCAATAACGGTGAGCAGGCGAATGTACTTATTGTCTCTAGGGGAGGCGGCTTTACTTTCGGCAAGTCAAAAATCGATAGAGGGCAAGGGGTTTTCTCTGCTGTATATAGTATCAATGAAATTTTTGGGAATTATTTTTCAATGAGTGGACATGCGGGTCTTGTTACCTCGGTGGAAGGGCAGGCGATGACAAAAGGAGCTGTTTCACTGGTTTTATCAGGAAAGGGGCGAGGCGTTGATCTTGGCCTGGTGTTGTCGGCTTTTTCAATTAGAGCCAGATAAAATGGATTTTTATTTTACAAGTTTAACGATTTAACCTATTATCCGCGAATGATTTTATTTGGCCGTCAAATTACCATACTGCTATTGTTGTTACTGCAAGGGCTATCGCCGTTGGTGCATGCGCATGTTCAGGTGGATGACGGGGAATACGGATTGCATATTGAAGGTATCAATGTGCAGGTTAAAGAAAGCCCTCATAGCTCTTCAATAGAGAGAATAGGGTATATCGAAAGTGTTATCGGCATGAAATCAGCGATTCAGCAGAAGAATTTGCTGAAAACTGACCGATCTGCTTCTCAATTTTCGTATTTTGAACAGTTGTTCTTTGCAACTTATGTTAATAATAAACGGTTGTTTTTTTCGTTTATTAGTTTAAGTGATTCTTCGGTAATACTCTCTAATAGCGCCCCTCGCGCTCCCCCTTTAGCTCGTCTTTAACATTTAACAATGAGTTAAGAGTTTTCTTAAATACTCTTGAATTAGATCATGATAGACCCCTTGTTTTTTATTAACAAAGTGGTTTCTATCGTTATTGTTTAATGCGCGTTGAATTTAAATAGTTCCGTTTAATAATGATTCCCGTGCATTTGTTTTCTAGGAAAAAAATGTCAATTAAATCTTTTATCTATTTCTTTTTGTTCAGCTGGGGCAGTCTGTTTGTTTTTGCTCATGCTGAAGAAACCCATATTGTTGATCATGTCGACATTATTATTGTAGATCCTCAACTGAGTTTGGCTGACTTGATTAGGCAAACGGCAGAAAAATACCCAGACTATGCCCTAATTGCTGCAATGAAGCAGGAAGCCGAGGCATTGAATCAACGTGGGAGTCGATGGGTTGCAGGTGCTGCAACAGCGTCAGTCGATTACAAGGATGATTTTGTTGGTTCTAGTACGGGCGCTTATGAGATCGAAGGAGCTGTAGAAGTACCCATCTGGAATTGGGGACAGCGTGATGCGGGTTTACATCTGGCTGAACAGGCTGGGTTGAGTGCGGATAGCAAGAATAAAGCGATTAAGTTACAGGTTGCTGGCTTGGTAAGGGCATCTTTATGGCGGTTGGCACTGGAGCGTTCTCGCTATGAAATGGCTGGAAAAAACCTGCATTTAACCGAAAAGCTATTAAAGACTATTGAGCTGAGAGTTAATGTGGGGGATTTACCTCAATCAGATTTTTTATTAGCCGAAAGTGAGCTGTTACAAAAAAAGATTGAACTGATACATGCTGAAGCAGAATTAATGCATGCTCGGAAACAGTTTTTCTTTTTAACTCAGGATAACAATATTCCTGCTCAGATAAATGAACAGCAAAGTGAATTGAACACGCTGGCTGAATTTCATCCTGCGTTAGTGGCCATAGATGCCATTATTTCAAAACAAAAAGCACAAGTGGACTGGCTTAAAGCAGAAGGATCTGGACAAACAACATTAGCTGTTGGTGGTAATAGTGATAAAGGTTCTCATGCTGAACCATCCGTTGATAGTATCGTTTTTAGTATTTCAGTACCTTTTGGTGGACGCAGTTATGCTGCACCAGAGATTGCTGCAGCACAAACCGAGTATGTCGCGGCAGAAATAGAAAAAAGGCATTTATACCGGCAGTTATTAGAGCAAGTTCATGAAGCAAAGCATGAGCTGGAAATTGAACGAGTGCAATTAGGCATTGCGGGAAAGATGAAAGCCAATGCGGAAGAACATTTGAAAATGGCAAATTTAAGTTTTGTTGAAGGTGAAATAAATTTAATGGACTTTCTTAAAATTCAGGCACGTGCTCAAAATGCAATTCAGAGTGCAGAAGAAAGCGCTATTCGATTACAACGTGATATAGCCTTATATAATCAAGCGGTAGGAGTTGCACCATGAAAATATTAATAATAACTCTTTTATGGCTTAATAGCTCAGTCATTTTTGCAGGCGAACAAATCACCCTTTCTGCAACACAGCTCTATAATTTGGGGGTAAAAATGGGGGCTCTTTCGACCATTAAATCAGTCCCCTTAATGGATGCGCCTGCAAAAGTATCTATTCCTCCTGCAAATGAATATTTGGTGAGCACATCGTATACAGGATTGGTTAAGCAGATTTATGTATCTATTGGGGATGAGGTTAAAAAAGGCCAGCTTTTGGCTGTCATTGGTAGCCCTGAGCTTTTGGCTTTACAGCGACATCATTTAAAATCAGTTCATGATTTACGTTTGGCGAGAACAGAGTTTGTTCGAGATAAGAAATTATTTAAAGAAGGCGTTATTGCTGATCGACGGTGGCTGCAAACAAAAGCCAGTTATCATGTTTTTAAATCACATTTAAATGAAACTCGGCAACTTCTAGAAATTGCAGGTATTGCCGCTGAAGATATTAATGTGCTAGAAAAAACTTTAAAAATGTCTAGTCGATTAAAGCTTATTGCGCCGATTTCTGGGGTGGTTATACAGAGAATGATTACTGCAGGGGAGCGTGTAGATGCATTAACTCCACTATTTCGTATTACTAACCTTGAAAAGCTTTGGCTGGATATTAGCATCCCTCAACAGCGTATTAAGCATGTGCATATAGGCGATAAAGTTTTACTGGATGGCGGAGATACAACGGCAAAAGTGTTTTTATTGGGTAAAAATGTCAATGAAGAAAATCAAACCATTTTAGTCAGGGCTGAGATTGAAACAGGGAAAGACTTGGTTAGGCTGGGGCAGACAATGAATGTCAAAATTAGTCAAACCAGTGAATTTCCCATGTTTAAAGTGCCAAACTCGGCGTTAGCTCAGGTTCAAGGTAAAAGTTATATTTTTATTCGTAATGAACAGGGCTTTAAGGTGCAGCCTATTCAAGTGTTAGGCAGAGAAGAGAGTGAAACCATTATTACTGGGGCAATGCAGGAAAACATTGAAATAGCAATAAGAGGGGCTGTGGCATTAAAGGCAAATTATTTGGGCTTAGGGGATGATGAATAATGGCTGCATTAATTCGTTTTGCCTTAACTCAGCGCTTGTTGATGCTTTTGGTCACCCTGTTATTAATAGGGGGAGGCTATTCGGCCTTTAAAGAAATACCCATTGATGCTTTTCCTGATGTTTCACCCACACAGGTTAAAGTCATTGCAAAATTGGCAGGTATGCCCCCAGAGGAAATTGAAGCACGGATTACGGCGCCTATTGAAGTGGAGCTATTAGGCATTCCTCATCAAACCATGTTGCGCTCTGTGGCAAAATATTCACTAACTGATATCACTATTGATTTTGAAGAAGGGACTGATATTTACTGGGCGAGACAGCAAATTGCTGAACGGTTAAATGCTGTCTGGAATGATTTGCCAGCAGGCGTGGAAGGGGGGATTGCTCCGATGACCACGCCCCTGGGTGAAATGTTTATGTTTACTATTGAAGGGGGTGACCTCAGTTTGATGGAGCGGCGTAGTTTATTGGACTGGGTCATTCGTCCTGCTTTAAGGACGGTATCCGGAGTTGCGGATGTTAATGCTTTGGGCGGGCTGGTTCGTACCTTTATGGTGGAACCAAACAATGCCTTGATGAGTGCTAGAAATATTAGTATGGCGCAGATATATGAAGCCTTGCAAAGCAATAACCGTAATGATGGCGCTGGGCGTTTAAATGAAGGTGAGGAGGCTTTATTAGTACGAGCAGAGGGTCGAATTAAAACGCTGGCTGATGTCGAGACCATTGTCGTTGGAAATATGGGCGGAACCCCTATTTTGGTGAGTGATATTGCCGAAGTTAAAATTGGTTCATTAACGCGTTATGGGGCGGTGAGTCGTAATGGTACAGGTGAAGTTGTTGAAGGCTTGGTACTGAGTTTACGGGGGGCAAATGCAGGACAAACGGTTATTGACATACAAGACAAACTGGATGAGTTAAATGCAAGTTTGCCTGAAGGTGTTTCTCTTGATGTTTTTTATAATCGAGGTAATTTAGTTAATTCAGCTTTGTCATCCGTGACGAATGCTCTGTTGCAGGCAATAGCTTTTGTGGTTATTTTGTTAGTGCTGTTTTTAGGGAATTTACGAGCCTCTTTAGTTGTCGCTCTTGTGTTGCCTTTAGCTGCTTTGGTTACCTTTATTCTGATGCATTTTATAGGAATGTCAGCCAACTTAATGAGTTTAGGTGGCTTAACTATCGCGATTGGAATGTTAGTTGATGCCGCTGTGGTGGTGGTTGAAAATGTCTTGACCCAGTTTGCAGATAAAGATAAATCAAAACGCTTGCCTCGCTTACATATTATTTATAGAGCAACACGAGAAGTAGCTGCTCCGGTTATTTCGGGTAGTTTAATTATTATTATTGTTTTTCTTCCTCTGCTTGCATTACAGGGACTGGAAGGTAAATTATTTTCCCCTGTTGCTTTAACGATTGTATTCGCTTTGGCTGGATCGTTAGTTTTATCATTAACCGTTATTCCTGTATTTGCCTCTTATTTATTAAAACAGCAGGCACTTGAAGAGCCTTGGTTAGCTCGTCTGCTACATCGTATGTATATGCCTGTTTTAAGATGGAGTCTGCATCACCGAAATAAAGTATTTGTAGCGGCTGCTGCGATGTTAATGGTAACGGTCGGGGTCTTTATGCAAATTGGTAGCACCTTTATGCCGACTATGAATGAGGGTGATATTGTGATGCAGTTAGAGAAACTGCCATCTATTACCTTGAAAGACTCTGTTGCACTGGATATGCAGGTGCAGAAGAATATTTTAAAACATGTTCCTGAGGTGAAAAATATTATTGCTCGTGTGGGGGCCGATGAAATTGGGTTGGATCCCATGGGATTAAATGAAACCGATGCTTTTTTAGAGTTGCAGCCAAAAGAGCAATGGCGAATGGAAACCAAGGATGAACTGATAGAGGAAATTCGAAAAGTGATGTCAGGTACACCTGGAGTCGCTTATGGTTTTACTCAGCCCATCGAAATGCGCGTGTCAGAGATGTTGACAGGTTCACGAGGTGATGTGGCGGTAAAGTTATTTGGTACAGATTTAGAATTTTTGAATCAAAAAGCCGAAGAAATAGCCGCTATCTTAAAAAGTATTGAAGGCTCTAGTGATGTCTTTACCAGTCAAAATGAAGGCATGCAGTATTTACAATTGACTATAAACCGTTTAGCCGCTGGAAGGTTAGGGCTTAATGTTGAAGAAATAGAGCAAATTCTGCGTGCACAAATAGAAGGTTTGTCTGTAGGTATCGTGCAGGAAGGGATACGTAAAACACCGCTGGTTTTAAGAGGCGTCAGTAATAGTGCAAACTTTTCAAGCTTGCAAATAGCGCTACCCAATGGCAGGAGTGTTCCTTTATCGACCGTTGCTAAACTGGAAAAAGTAGATGGGATGGTGTCTATTAAACGAGAACAGAGTCAACGATTTGTGCTTGTTCAAAGCAATGTAAAAGGTCGGGATTTAGTTGGCTTTGTTGATGAGGCTAAACAGGTGGTCAAAGCAAAACTTGAGTTACCTACGGGGTATTTAATTCAATGGGGAGGTCAATTTGAAAACCAGCAACGTGCTGCTGCAAGGCTGGCAATCGTTGTCCCCGTCTCTTTATTGCTTATTTTCTTATTGCTGTTTACTACGTTTGGGTCTTTGAGACAGGCAACCTTGGTCTTTTCCAATATTCCTTTAGCCATGATTGGTGGCGTGTTTGCCTTATGGTTGTCAGGGGAGTATATGTCTGTTCCTGCATCAATCGGTTTTATTGCGTTATTGGGTGTGGCCGTTCCGAATAGTGTGGTGTTACTTAGTTATTTTAACCAGTTACGGGCAACGGGTATGGCTATTTCTGAGGTGATAATCGTAGGGTCAGAGAGACGTTTGCGGCCTGTATTGATGACGGCCAGCTTAACTGCATTTGGATTGTTACCTATGTTGTTTGCAACCGGGGCAGGGTCAGAGATTCAGCGGCCACTGGCCATTGTGGTGATTGGTGGCTTAGTCTCATCCACCTTTTTAACATTGATTTTATTACCGATATTATATGAAATGTTTGGCGAAGCGAAACAGGAGCAAGTATGAGTGGGCAAGAGTATTTAGTCACCATTAATGTCCCGCCTTTATTAGAAGAGGCGGTGGTTGACTGTTTGTTAGCAATAGAAGCGGCAGATGGTTTTAGTAGTCTAGTGGTGAGTGCGCATGGCAGTGAGCATGAGACGCTTTCATTGGCAGAGCAAGTGGCAGGGCGAAAAAAACAAATTCGTTTTCAAATGTATGTACCCGAGCTGCAAGTTGAGGTATTAATTGATCGACTAAGGCAAGATTTTTCAGGTGGGGGGATACATTACTGGGTTATGCCTGTGCTGGAAAGTGGGGCTATATAAAGTGTTGTGTTCACGGTTTGTTTTTTAGTTTGTGATAAAGGCAGCTAGGGAACAGAGTATAATCGCTAAAATATTAGCTGTTTTGAATTGATCAACAAAGATGACACAAGAAATTATGAAAAAAATGACAGGTTTTTTTGCAAGCGTATTGATTAGCTTTACGCTAATTATTGCTTCTACCCCGGATGCAGAAGCCAAACGATTTGGTAGTTCGCGTTCTTTTGGTGGTAAATCATCTTATGGATCGCCTTTTAAACGCTCAACGACTTCAAAGGCAGCACCTACACGTTCAGCGAGTCAGCAAAAAGCTTATAATCAAAACCAGACGGCAAGGCAGTCGATGAGTCGTCGTGGTGGATTAATGGGGATGTTGGGTGGACTGGCCTTGGGTGGGTTATTGGGCTCGCTATTTTTTGGAGGAGCCTTTGAAAACTTCAATTTTATGGATATTTTGATTTTTGGCGGAATTGCCTATCTATTATTTAGGATGTTTGCTGCAAAATCAGGTCGCGTTAGCCAGCCTGCTTATGCGAGAAATAATACGCGATCACAACCAAACCATTACCAGCATAAACCTGAGCCAGTTGATATGTCTAAGCAACAGCGTTCAGCTGGTTTTGATACGGATATGTTATTTAATAAAGATAAAAAACAGGCGGATTCTTTTCAATCTGAAACAGATGATTTAAGTGATGATAGTTTTGAAACAGATATCATTCCTGCTGGTTTTGATGAGACAGATTTTTTAGCAGGTGCTAAAGGTGCTTATAAAGACTTGCAACAAGCCTGGGATAAAAGAGAGCTGGCGGAGATAAGAGGTTTAACGACGGATAAGGTTTTTGCTGAAATTCAACAGCAGCTAAACGAATCATCAGAACTAAATCAAACGGAGATATTAAAAGTTGATGCCGAGTTATTAAGTATTAGAGAGCTTGGGTCTGATCTAGAAGCCGTGGTTTTATTTGATTCAATCATCAGAGAAGAGGCTAACGCCCAGGCTGAACAGATAAGAGAGGTGTGGCATTTTATAAAGTCTAAAAATAGCTTGCAGCCTAAGTGGTATCTTGATGGTATTTAGCAATTAGAGCAATAAAGGAGTAATGATGAAAGCTGATAGTGAAAGAACCAAACGTAGATATGATCGAATAGCGCCTTATTTTGACGCGCTGGAGGGTTTTTTAGAAGGTTTGTTTTTTAGTGATTGGCGTAAAATTTTGTGGAGTAAGGTTCAAGGTGAACATATTCTGGAAGTTGGGGTTGGAACAGGAAAAAATTTTCCCTATTATCCCGAGGGGTGCAGAATAACAGCACTGGATTTTAGTGAGAAAATGCTGGAAAGAGCTAAGGCAAAACAGTTGCGTAGCAATGTTAAGGTTGAGTTAGACCTTATGGATGTACAATCTTTATGTTATGCCGATAATAGTTTTGATACCGTGATTGCAACCTTTGTCTTTTGTTCAGTGCCTCTGCCGACCAAAGGTTTGCAAGAGCTCTATCGAGTATGCAAACCTGGCGGCAAGGTTTTATTGCTTGAACATGTGTTGAGTTCTAAGCCCATGATGGCAAAAATGATGAATTTGATGAACCCACTGATTGTGGCAGTTTTTGGCGCCAACATTAATCGACAAACGGTGAAAAGTGTACAATCATGCGGTTTTCAGAAAGTGAGCTTAGACCCTGCCAGTCGAGAGATGGTCAAATTGATCCAGGCAATAAAATAGGATTAATTTTTTATTATTTTAGGCGTATAAATATTATTGGCTGATTTTTTGAAGTAAAGCCCAATGAATGGGTTGTGAATGGTCTTCTGGATAGTAGAGCTATATAAATTTTGTTCAGCTACATAGGTTTCACGGATTTCGTTATCAACCAGTACTTTATACCATGGCTGATCTTTAGAAGGTCTGCTATGCGCTACATTTTCATACCACTCATCGGTTCCTGAATATTTAAAGTCAACATCAAAGATAATGCCTCTGTAATCAAACAGTTTGTGTTGAATAATTTGGCCTATGTAGAAATGAGTCTGTTTCATCTGTGCTGCCCCTATTTGAAACGGCTGATAGATAATAAATATAGCTGTTAATGAGTAATTTGCTATATAAAAAGAAAATTTGCTGCATTAATATTGAACCCTCGTACCTTAGAGGAGTAAAATACCTCCAATTTAACTGTAAGTTATGCATGTGAAGCCACAAGTAAAAAATTTAGTCCAAACAAGAATTCCCACCGCTCATGGTGAATTTACATTGCATTATTACAGCAATACTCTGGATGATAAGGAGCATATCGCTTTTGTAAAAGGGGATGTTGCCCATAAGCAAGGTATTCCTACTCGTATTCATTCTGAATGTTTTACGGGGGATGTTTTTGGCTCGCGTCGTTGTGATTGTGGCGAACAGCTTGATATGGCATTGCAGCTTATAAATGAAGCTGGCTGTGGTGTTTTAATTTATTTGCGCCAGGAAGGCCGAGGTATTGGGCTTTTAAAAAAATTACAAGCTTATAATTTACAGGATCAAGGCTTAGATACGGTTGATGCTAATATTCATTTAGGGCATCTTGCGGATGAACGTGAGTATGATTTGGCTGCTTTGATACTGAAGGACTTAAAGGTTGACTCTGTTTCCTTAATAACCAATAACCCTAAAAAAATTGATGAGTTGGTTAGGTTAGGCGTTAAAGTTGATAAACGGATTCCAGTGGAAACAAGTGTTCATGATGAAAATCAGGTTTATTTGAAGACCAAAGTTCAGAAAATGAGTCATATGTTGTCACTCTCAGAAAGTGCTAAAAAAGGATAGTTTATTCTCCTTGTCGCCCTGAGCGGCTAAAATTTTATAAAACCTCTTTTAAATATCATCTATAGAGTGTTGTTATTTATAAATAGCATCCGTATTGATGTTTTTTTACATCTAGTTAATCCCCCCTATTTTTCTTTATTTCTTGCCCATGACTGAACATTTAAAAGTACCTGTAGATTCGTTGAAATTAAATATAGATTCAGAGCGTTTTATAATTCCTGAAATCTCTAGGCAATTTGACACGCTGCTTGGACAAGAAAGAGCGCAGTCTGCGCTAGAGTTTGGCGTTGCTATGAAAAACCCTGGCTACAATATTTTTGTTATGGGGGAACCTGGAACAGGGCGATTGTCGATGATTACAAATTATTTGACTCAGTTTGCAGCAAAGCAAGAGGCGCCCCCTTCCTATGCTTATGTGGATAATTTTGATAAATCAAGAGAGCCCATTTCTGTGCAATTGCCAGCAGGGCAAGGGCAACGTTTTTCTAAAGATATTGAGCAGTTAATCGATGATTTATTAGCAACCTTTCCGACTTCGTTTGAAAGCCCCGCTTATCAGCAAAAAAAAACCACCATAGAGCGACGATTTAATCAGCAGTATAAATCTGCAATTGATCTGGTTGATAAAAAGGCAGAGGAAATGAGTGTGGCTCTTTATAGAGATAACGACACTATTACCTTTTTACCGATTAGGGATAATAAAACCCTGGATGAAGATCAATTTACTTTACTTTCGCAATCAGAACGAGAAGCCTTTCATCAGCATACAGAGGAATTAGAAGTTTATCTGGGAGATATGTTATTAGAGCTTCCTCAGTGGCGAAGAACATTGGTTGATGAAACCAAGCAACTTGATAATGATACGATTGGCCAGGCAATTGATCCGTTATTTTCTGAGCTGATCCATAAGTATCAACATTCAGAGGATGTCATCAGTTATTTGGCTGAATTTAAAAAGGATGTCGTTGAAACGATTACTGATTTTTTAATGCCCTCTCGGGCTCAGGAAATAAAAGATAATACAACTAAACGACTGGTTTTAACTGAACAGTATCAACCTAATATTCTGGTTGATTATAAGCTGGATCATGGGGCTCCGGTTATTTACGAATCACATCCCACGTATCAGAATTTATTTGGGCGGATCGAGTATATGAGTGATCAAGGGGCTTTGATTACTACCTATCGCAGAATCTGTTCTGGTGCTTTGCATAAAGCAAATGGCGGCTATTTAATTTTAGATGCTGAAAAAATACTGACATACCCCTTTGTCTGGGAAGGCTTAAAGCGGGCATTAAAAGATGGCAAGATAGAAATAGAGTCCCCTTTTTCTGAGTATGGGGTGAATACTATCACCTTAAAGCCTGAAGTTATCCCGCTGAATGTCAAAGTGATTTTGGTAGGGTCTCGTGATATTTATTATCTATTGGAAGATATGGATAGTGAATTTAATGAAATGTTTCGGGTGTTAGCTGATTTTAGTGATCATATTAAATTAACCCCTGATTCAGTTGAGCAGTTTGCTTTATTAATGGTTAAACAAGCTTCAGACTCGGGTGCCAGGCCTTTAACTCAAGCGGCTATTTTTCGATTGATAGAACATAGTTGCCGACTGTCTGAAAACCAGCATCGCTTATCTGCGCGTATTAATGATTCATTAGAAATTATTGGGGAAGCTAATCTGCTTTGCTCTGGAAATAGCCTGGTTGAGATTGATAAGCAACAAATTGAGCAAGCCTTGGCGGCGAGAGAGTCCCGCAGTGGACGAATTGCTGAAGAGGTTCTGGATGAAATGATAGAAGGAACCATTTTAATTGATACCTCTGGTGAAGCGATAGGTAAGGTTAATGGTTTAACGGTTATGCAAGTTGGGGGGAGTAGTTTTGGTGCGCCTGCTCGGATTACCACAACCGTTTACCCTGGGTCACGGGGGATTGTTGATATCGAAAGAGAGGCTGAGCTGGGCCAGGCCATACATTCTAAAGGTGTGATGATTTTAACGGGTTATTTGGGACATTGTTATGCCCAACAATTTCCTTTGGCTATTTCAGCCAGTATTGCGCTTGAACAGTCTTATGGCTATGTTGATGGTGATAGCGCTTCATTAGCTGAATTGTGTTGTTTGGTCTCAGCCATCACTAATTCTCCAATTAAGCAGGGCTTTGCGATCACCGGGTCTATTAACCAGTATGGTGAAGTGCAGGCAATTGGTGGGGTCAATGAGAAAATAGAAGGCTTCTTTAAACTCTGTCAGGCGAGAGGTTTAAATGGAGAGCATGCCGTTATTATTCCTGTTTCAAATAAACGCAATTTAATGCTAAAGCAAGAGGTTATTGATGCGGTTGATCAAGGGTTGTTTAGTATTTATATCGTATCAGATGTGAACGAAACATTAGAGCTATTGATGGGGAAGGTCGCTGGTGTAATGGATGCGGAAGGTGAATACCCAGAAGGGTCGATAAATTTTAATGTTGTTTCTCGCTTAAAAGAAATTTCAGATATGGCCAGCGAGGAGGATGAGGAAGATAATGAAGAGAGTAAAGAGTGATTATTGTTTCTCAAGTGTTAATGGAATTGTACTATGATGTTTATTGTTAAGCATAAGATAAGGGGAACGTTATGCGTTGGTTTTTAGCTATAAATTTAATCTTTGTTTCAACTGTTTTATTTGCGGAACAAAATACTGAGTTAGCGGCTGTGCCTGAGCCACCAGACCTACCAATGCCTGTGCAAAGTGGTGAAACGCTTGAGCCAGATATTACTATTATTCGGAAAGGGAAAGAAACTATTCAGGAATATCGTAAAAATGGCGAGCTTTATATGGTAAAGATCGTCCCTAATGTAGGGCCAGCCTATTATCTTATTGACACGGATGGTGATGGCAATATGGATGTAAGGAAAAGTGATTTAGATGAGGGTATGAATATCAACCAATGGAAAATATTTTCATGGGATTGATGCTTGAGTCGGGCTGGGTGTCTTTCTATTCTCTATAGTGCAAGAATTACTTGTGCTGAAAGCTCAGGCTAGTGATTGATAATTTATTTTAATCGTGTAGCCTGGCTTTCGTTGTTTCTATATTATTATGAGCCGCTATAAACAACCTTAGGCTTACCTGAAGATGCAACAATTTCTCCAACAGAAAAAACAGTTTCACCTTGTTGCTCTAATGTTGCAATTGTTTCTGCTTCATTTTCAGCATCAACACAGACAATCATCCCAATGCCACAGTTAAAGGTGGTCAACATATCAGCGTGTGAAACATTACCTTTTTCCTGTAGCCACTGAAAAGTTTCAGGAAACGTCCATGAATCCAAGTTAATAGTTGCATCCAAGCCTTCAGGAAGAACGCGAGGCAGGTTTTCTGTTAAACCACCTCCCGTAATATGAGCAAGTGCATGAACGGGGACTGTTTTTAATAACTCTAATAATGATTTTACATAAATTTTTGTTGGTTCAAGTAATGCCTTACCTAGAGGTTTGCCATTCAGTGAATCATTAAGAGACGCATCGCTGGTTTCAAGGATTTTACGAATTAATGAATAACCATTAGAATGTGGGCCTGAGGAGGCAATACCGATTAATTTATCGCCCGCTTTAACTTGGCTGCCATCTAGAATATTGTCTTTTTCTACAATACCGACACAAAAACCAGCTAAATCGAAGTCTCCACCCGTATACATTCCTGGCATTTCAGCCGTTTCACCCCCGACAAGTGCTGCGCCAGCAAGTTCGCAACCTTTACCAATACCTTCAATAACTGAGGCTGCAGTATCGACGTCTAATTTTCCAGTGGCATAATAATCAAGAAAAAACAGTGGTTCTGCACCCAGAACAATAATATCATTAACACACATGGCAACCAGATCTATCCCTACCGTGTCATGAATACCTAATTCTATCGCCAGTTTTAGTTTTGTGCCGACACCGTCAGTTCCAGAAACTAAAATAGGCTTTTTATAGCGGTCTAATGGGAGTTCAAATAGAGAACCAAAGCCGCCTAGCCCTGCCATTACGCCAGGTCTGCGTGTTTTAGATGCAATAGGTTTAATACGTTCGACTAGGTCATTGCCTGCTTCAATATCAACACCTGCACTTTTATAATTTAGGCCTTCTTGATTTTGTTTGCTCAATGTGATGTTCTCTTATTAAAGTTAATGGTATATCTACCGATATTGTACAAGACATCTAGCAATTTGTGTGAATGATATGAAAGTTTGGATTAATACCTTATTCGTTTGTTTGATATTTTTATTGCCAAATGTACAGGCAGTAGAAGTAGAGCGCTTATATGAAGTGGAAGTGATTGCTAAAAGTGAGCAAGAGGCAGATAAAGTGGCGGCAATTAAGTTGGCTATGCAGCGCTTGTTGATGCGTATTTTGGCGGGGAATGAAATTTTTAATGATGCGACGGTCGCTAGTGTCTTAAATAATGCTGAAAATTATATTAGTGAATATCAGTTTTCTTTGGCAGCAGGTGAGCAAAAAAGTGCTCGGCTCATGCGTGTTTTATTTGATGAAGAGAAAATAGTCAGCACTTTTCGTCCAGGGAAAATTGGCTTATGGAATGAAATAAGACCAAGAACACTGATGTGGCTGGTGGTTGAGCGCCAAGGGAAGCAACAATTCTTTGACCCAGATACCATGCCAGATATTGAACGGGTACTAAAAAAAGCCTCTAAGCAGAAAAAAATCCCGGTGTTATTTCCTATGCAAGATTTAAAAGAAAAGCGGGTACTTTCTATAAGTGATGTATTAAGTGCATATTCAGAACACTTGCTTGAAGTTTCAGTGCGTTATGAGGTGGTTTCTACTTTAGCGGGAAAGCTGGTTCAGCAAGGCGCTTGCTGGACGGCTGAATGGACACTTTATTTTGATGCAAAAATTGAGCAATGGAGAAGTCCATGTGCTTCTATTGATCAGGCAACATTGCTTGGTTTTCAAGGGGTTTATGATCGTTTGTCTAAATATTATGCAGCAAAGCCAGAGAGGAAAGAGGTGGCGGCTGTGATGATGAAAATTTCTGGGATTGATAAGGTAAGCGAAATTATGCAAGTCACAGAGTACCTAGATGCCTTGCCAATGATTAAAACAGTCACCTGGCTGGCTGCCAAAGAAGGTTATAATTTTTATCGAGTTTTTTATCAAGGTGCACGAAAAAATTTGAATAACCGACTTGCTACAGACCATGTATTAAGCGTTGAAAGTTTTTTAAATCAAAGTGCAGATGAAGTAAAGTATCGTTTTTTAAATAAATAATATTAGCCTTTCCTTGTATTGCTTTTTAAAAATGAGTAAAGTCTTTATTGAGGAAATGCAAAACTGCATTTATATGAGATAAATATAATCAAAGAGAGGCTGATAGTGAAAATAATAAAAACGAGTATTCTTTTAGGCGCGATGTTTTTTACTGGATCTGCACTGGCTTACAATGCAGGCAATCTTGATGAAAAATGCCCTTTGCCGACATTCAGAGATTTTATTCCTGCTGAACAAGTAAAAGGGGGACCTGTACCAGAAGTTGAAGCTGAATCTACTGTGCAATTTTCAGTGCATAGAGGGGCTGATCTATCGACGATTCGTGCTGAAGTCAGAGACCTTAAGCTTAAGATAGAGGTCGATAATAGGAATTCTTATGGAATTGTAAAAATTAAATTGCCATCTGAGTTAAATGGAAAATATGCACGATTAAATTTATATGCTACTTCTCAGTCAGCTGGAAATTGTGAAGGTAAAGGCGGTTGGTTAATCAAGATTAAGAAAAAAGCGGCTGCTGAAGAATAACGCGGCGTGGTTGAATGACAGGCAGATAGCTTGTCATTCCTTTTTAATAAAGCACCTTGTTATTGTGCCTGTTCCATTCGAGAAAAGGCTTTTCTGCATTTATTAAGACTAACTGGCGCATAGGAATATGGCGCTGTTCTATGTTTAATGAAAGTTCATCATAGATAAAGCTATCATCAAACCCTGCTTTGGCCGCATCTTGACGGTTACAGGCAAAAAATACTTTTTCAAGTCTAGCCCAATAAATAGCACCTAAACACATGGGGCAAGGTTCACAGCTGGTATAAAGAGTACAATCAGTTAATTGAAATGTATTTAATGCTGTGCAAGCCTGACGAATAGCCATGATCTCAGCATGTGCTGTGGGGTCCTTATTTGCCGTAACACAGTTTCCACTGGCCGAAACTACCTGCCCATTTTGTACAATAACAGCGCCGTAAGGCCCGCCTTGTTGATTGCTTACATTTTGAAATGCTAAGTCAATCGCTTGTTGTAAATAGTGTTTATGCATTGTTTTTAATTAACATTAAGGTGTATGGACGTTAATAACTCAACTTTTGTGTTGTCGCTGGATTGATAGAGTACATCCTATGCTATCATTTCATTTTACTGTTAAGAACAAATTTACCCTAAATAATATGCAAGATACAAATCCACAAACAATCTATTTAAAAGATTACACGGTTCCTGACTATTTGGTTGATAGTGTCGAGCTTACTGTTATTCTGGATGAATCAGCAACGCGGGTGGTCTCTAAGCTGTCTCTTCGGCGAAATCCTCAGAGTCAAGTGGAAAATGCTGTATTAGTTCTACAGGGTGAGGGATTGGAGCTGGTTAGTGTTGCGATGGAAGGCGTCGCTTTAACAGACGCTCAATATATACAAAATGCTACCTCTTTATCAATTGATAAGATTCCTCAGGATCAGACCTTTATTGTTGCGATAGAAAATATTATTAACCCCAAAGCAAATACCTCACTAGAAGGTTTATATCTTTCTAGCACGATGCTTTGTACACAATGTGAGGCAGAGGGGTTTAGGAAAATAACCTATTTTCTGGATCGTCCTGATGTGATGACATTGTTTAAAACGACATTGATAGGGGATAAGGACAAATACCCTGTTTTATTATCTAATGGTAATAAAGTTGCAGAAGGGGAGTTGCAAAATAATCGTCATTGGGTGACTTGGGAAGATCCGTTTAAAAAGCCATGTTATCTATTTGCTTTGGTTGCGGGGCAACTCGAGTGTATTGAAGATACGTTTACGACCATGACCGGGCGAGAGATTAGCCTGCAAATTTTTGTTGAGTCGCATGATATTGATAAGTGTGAGCATGCGATGCAATCGCTTAAACATTCAATGCAGTGGGATGAACAGGTTTACGGGCGTGAATATGATTTAGATTTATATATGATCGTTGCTGTCGGCCATTTTAATATGGGCGCCATGGAAAACAAGGGGCTTAACGTGTTTAATACCAAGTTTGTATTAGCCCGCCCTGATACCGCGACGGATAGTGATTATGAACATATTGAAGGAGTGATTGGACACGAATATTTTCATAACTGGACGGGTAATAGAATTACCTGTCGTGATTGGTTTCAATTAAGTTTAAAAGAAGGGTTTACCGTTTTTCGTGATCAAGAATTTACGGGTGACCAAACCTCTAAAGCGGTTAAAAGAATTGAAGACGTAAAATTACTACGGGTTAGGCAGTTTGCTGAAGATGCAGGGCCTTTATCACATCCTATACGCCCTGAAGCGTATATAGAAATTAATAATTTTTATACTCTAACGGTTTATGAGAAAGGGGCTGAAGTCGTTAGAATGATTCATACTTTATTGGGTGAGGAAGATTTTAGAAAGGGGAGTGATTTATATTTTCAGCGGCATGACGGACAGGCGGTGACTTGTGAGGACTTTATTAATGCAATGGAGGCTGCTTCTGAGATAGATTTAGGTTTATTCAGACGCTGGTATTCACAAGCTGGAACCCCTGTTTTAGAGGCAATAGAAAACTATAATGAACAGGATAAAACATTAACCTTAACGCTTAAGCAAAGTTGTGCAGCAACACCAGGGCAGGTGACTAAAGAGCCGTTACATATTCCTGTTAAATTGGGTTTGTTGGCAGCAGATGGGCAAGCTGAAAGCATTTGTATTGATGGTTGTGTGGCTAATGAAGTGATCCTGGAGTTGATACAGGAGCAGCAAACTTTTGTATTTGAGCAGTTAGATGAAAAGCCTATCGTTTCTTTGTTAAGAGGGTTTTCTGCCCCGGTCGTGTTAAATAAAGAACAAAGCTTGGAAGAGTTAGCCTTTCTATTAAGTCATGATTCGGATACCTTTAATCGCTGGGATGCAGGGCAAAAAATGAGTGCCCAGGTTATTTTTGGTTTAATTGCTGATATTCAACAAGGACGAGAGCAGGTACTTAATTCATTATTAGTTGAGGCCTATGCCAATGTCATACAGCAATCGTGGGATGATTTATCGTATTTCTCATTATTATTAAGTTTGCCGGCAGAAAATTATTTAGCAGGGCAAATGGATGTCGTTGATGTGGATGCAATTCATCAGGCGAGAGAATTTGTAAAGAAAACCTTAGCAGAGCAATTACAAAGTCAATTTGCAGACTTGTATCAGCGCTATCATAAAGATGAATCTGGACAATTTGATGCAGGTGCAATTGGGCGCAGGCGGATTAAAAATATTTGTTTGAGTTATTTAACGGCATTAGAATCAGCAGAAAGTTACCAGCTGGCTGAAAAGCAATTTAGTTTAGCGGGTAATATGACGGATCAAATAGCTGCATTAACGGTTATTGTTGAAAGTAATAATCCTGCTAAAGCCCAGTGTTTGGAAAGTTTTTATCAGCAATGGCAGGATGAGGCCTTAGTTATTGATAAATGGTTTACCTTGCAAGCGTGTAGTCATGCCGATGATACTTTTTCTACGGTAACGGGTTTAATGCAACATTCAGCGTTTGAATTGACTAATCCTAATCGAGTACGCTCATTGGTCGGCGCTTTTAGTCAGGCGAATCAATTACATTTCCATGCAGCCAATGGACAAGGTTATCAATTTTTAGCGGATCAGGTGATTGCTTTAAATGGTATTAACCCGCAAGTGGCTTCCCGAATGGTGGCAGCATTGACGCAATGGAAGCGATTTGATGAAAATAGACAACACTTAATAAAAAGGGAGTTAGAGCGAATTATTAATACCTCTGATATTTCAAAAGATGTCTATGAAATTGCCAGTAAAAGTCTGCTTTGAATTTACGGAAATTAATTTGGAATGCTCGCTGGCTAACGGATAAGAAAAGAATTGAATGGTACCCCGCCTTTTGGTTATTACGACCTAAAGTGCTGGTGCTATCGCCTTGTTGGCGGCAAGTTAGCATTATGCTACCCCATAGCTGGGTGGCAACTAATACGGGCGGAAGCATGTTTGGAGGGTTTCAGGCATGTTTAGCTGATCCTATTGCGGCTATGGTATGTATTAAGGTTTTTCCTGGTTATTCTGTGTGGACCCGGTCTTTGCATGTTGATTTTAAATATGAAGGATCAACTGATTTAGAGTTGCGTTTCACTCTGATGCCAGAGCAGGAAGAAAAGATTCGTCTGGAGTTAGAGCAAAAAGGGCGTAGTACACCGAGTTTTGAATATGGCTATTATCTGGCAGATGGGACTTTATGTACTAAAATAACAGCACGTATTGCGATTAGGGCTAAAGGATATAAAGCAAAAATCAAGCATTGAGTGTTAAAATAGTCTTATATAGTATTAAGGGCATAAGGTATTGTTAGTATCCTTATGTCTAACAGTAGATCATAAGCACCTAGGCATAATTAATTTAACATTTTCACTTGTCTTTTTTCTCATCTTCAGTGTTGTATAAATAGTTCCATAGCTCACTATGTGCCTATTTATACGCCTTGAATATGAAAAAAAATCCTGCGTAAAAATTTAGTTAAATTAATTTCACCTAGATACTTACAAAGAGCCACTGATTGGTGCGCGAGTATCTGCAACATCATACAACTTTTTATAGAGAGAGGAATTTATGCGTAACTGGAAACTGTTACCTGCTTTGGCTGGAGCAACCCTTGTTATTGCCGTTATTTTATATGTTGCTTTCTATTTTCTATTTTTAGATTTATTAGTTGATTTGTGGTGGTTTAGATCATTAGAGCTAGAAGGATATTATTGGTTAAGGTTGCTTTACCGGTTTATTTTATCGGGTGGTGTGACTATCGTCTTCTTTGCAATTTTCTATTTTCATTTTTGGATTGCTTCGCGCTACTTAGGTTTGAACCCGCCTGATGATGTATTGCTAGATGTTGATAAAAGACAGCGTTTCCAGCGATTTGCAGATGTATTTATGGATGGCTCTGCAAAAGTTTATACCCCGTTGTCATTTATTTTAGCTGTTGTTATTGCCTTGCCTTTCTATAATCAATGGGAATCGGCTATCTTGTTCTTTTTTGGCGGTACAGCGGGTATAACAGAGCCAGTCTATGGCAATGATGTTAGTTTTTACCTGTTTTCCTATCCCGTTTATATGCTGATTCAGCAAGAACTGGTGATTGTCGCTTCTTTGTTATTTCTTTTGGTTGGTTGTTTGTACTGGCTGGAACATATATTTGTTCCTAATCAAAATAAAGAATTCCCACTAGGTGCGAAAATACACTTAACTATTTTAATTAGTTTTGTGGTTCTTTTTGTGGTGTGGGGGTTTTTCCTAGATCGCTTTTCATTATTGTATATTGATAGTCATGAACCCGTCTTTTTTGGCCCGGGTTTTGTAGAAATGCGCTATCAATTGCCATTGATATGGCTCTCTATTTTTACCTTTATTGCTACTGCAGTGACGGCTATTATCTTCATTTTTTCTGAAAAGCATCGGGTTAAGATGCCTTTATATATTTCATTAGCTGCTTTTCTGATGGTATTGGGCTTGCAACGGAGTCAGTTTATTCCAGAGTTAATGGAAACCTTCATTGTTAAGCCGAGTCCAGTCAGTACGGAAAAGTTTTTCATGCAGAATAATATCGATGCAACATTAGATGCTTATGATTTGAATAGCATCAATACGGTCGACTTCTCTGTCAAGCTGGATGCAACTAACGATATTGAAGAGTGGAGTACTCAAAAGCATTTTGAAAACATTCCTGTTTGGGATAGAGAGTTTTTGACTGATGGGTATATGCAGTTACAGGGAATTAGACCTTATTATCGGTTTTTAGAGGTTGATGAAGATCGCTACTTTCTAAATGGTCATTTTCAACAGGTGAATTTGGCTGCCAGGGAAATGAATATTAACAAATTACCTCGGTCAGCTCAAAATTGGGAAAACACACACTTGCGCTATACGCATGGGTATGGTGCTGTTGTTACACCAGCAGCACAAGATGCAGCTAAACCCATTATTTGGTATTTGCGTGATCTGAATATGTCGTCTCAAAAAGGGTTTAGTGTTAAAAACCCAGATATCTATTTTGGTCAAGAACCCTATAAGTATGCCGTTGTACCTAACAACTTAAAGATTCAGGGCTTGTCTGGTAGCGATCCAAGTTTAGATTCGGGTTATCAAGGCAATGCGGGTATTCCTATTCCTTCTTATTTTAGGAAGGCATTGTTAGCTTTTTACCTTAAGGATGAGAAAGTATTCTTCTCTACCAATATTAGTCAACAAAGTAAGGTGATGTTACATAGAAACATCATTGAGCGCATTAATAGAATTACTCCATTTTTACATTTAGATAAAGACCCTTATCTAGTTATTACGAAAGATCGGTTTTATTGGGTGCAGGATGCTTATACCTTATCTAATTATTACCCTGTCTCAAAGCCTGCGGCACATGATTATTTAGATGGGACACATAAATTTAACTATATCCGTAATTCAGTAAAAATAACAGTAGATGCTTATAGCGGAAATGTGAAATATTATATCTCTAATCCAAAAGACCCTATTATTCAAGCCTATAGTCGTGCTTACCCTGGGGTTTTTCAGGAATTGGATGAATTGTCAGATGAATTAAAGCAGCATTTACGATACCCACGGGATTTGTATCATATGCAAATGAGAGTCTATGCAAAATATCATCAAAAAACCCCAGCGTTATTTTATGAGCAGGCTGAAACATGGCAATTTGCTTCAGTGAATGAGAAATTGGTATTGCCTTATTTTATTACGATGGATTTTAATCATTGTAATAACAGGGAAGAGTTTGTGATGATTAATCCCATGACCCCTATTCATCGTGATAACTTAAGTATGGTTGGGGTTGCGGGTACGGCTGATAATAAGTTGTGTACGGATAAATATCAGCCAAATATTTCGATATATAAGTTTAATAAAGATATTCAAGTTAATGGGCCCGCACAGGTCGATGCATTGATTGATCAAAGCCCTGAAATTTCAGAGCAATTTACTTTATGGGATCAGCATGGCTCAAGGGTTGAAAGAGGGCGGATGATTATTTTACCGATGAAGAATTCAATACTTTATGTGCAGCCTATCTATATGACATCTACAAAAACCAAGATTCCAGAACTTACCCGTGTGATTGTATCTATAGGTAATGAAGTGGTTATGGATAAAACCTTATGGTCAGCATTTAAACGCTTGAAAGAGCGCTTTATTAAAGGGTCTGAGGGTGCGGGAACGGGGACAACGATTGGCGAGAGCTAGTTTTTGCTGGATTTTAGATTAAAAAGATGGGTGAGGATTCATTGCGTGTCTTTTTAATCTAAACAAACAGGCTCCAACCTTTAAGGAACCTCTGATTAAGTTGGTTAGAATTTAGCGCAGAAAAAACTGTCGCTATTTTTCACGAAGTGAGGGGTAATAGTCATTCTATTGCGCCGATCTTCGTGGAAAATATCGGCCGTTTTAGCAAGCTAAAAATAATTGGACTTGATCAGAGGTTCCTTAAGTTAGAACTAAATGGCAAAGCTCATCTTCAAGTTCTATTCTTTTTGCCAGGTTTTCCCCCAGAGCAGATAGGTCACTTTCTAAATCTGATGAGTTAAGGTTTTGTTTGATGTCATCGTACTTATCGTTAAACGCAATCACTGATTCTGTTGTTTTTGAGAACTCTGGGTAAATTCCTTTGGCGGCGGTGAGTACTTTTTCTCTGCGCTCTGTCCCTGATAATAAATGCTCATAAATACCAAAATGTCCAAGTGATACGTAATCAATGAGTAATTGAGAAAACTGAGTCATGATGGACTGAGTTTCTGTTGACGGAACAAATGGTTTTAAGTCGGCAACTTTGAAATATAAGGACCATAGCTGAGCTCTTTCCTGTTGAAGTTCTGAAACTAGATGTTGATTATGTTGACGTCTATCTGGGGTTTCTTGCATAACTGCAGACATGGTCGACTCCTTTCTTTTTATTGGTATATTTAATTTATGTTATTTATTAACAAAATTCAACAATTATTTAAAATATAAGGCTTTTATATGATTAATGTGTCTATTATTATCCCAACTTATAATCGCTCTGAGTTGTTAAAAAGAGCACTTGAGTCGGTGTATAGGCAGACAGTTTCTGATTATGAAATTATTGTCATTGATGATGGTTCAACAGATGATACCGCTGAAATGATTCAGACGATATTTCCAAAAGTGCAATATATTCAGCAGGAAAATGGAGGAGTGAGTAGTGCTCGAAATAAGGGGCTGGCGTGTGCAAAAGGTCAATGGCTGGCATTTTTAGATTCAGATGATGAATGGTTGCCGCATAAATTAGAAAAGCAATTAAACCTGTTAAAAAACCATCCTGATGGAAAGGTTTGTCATACCGAGGAAATTTGGATTCGGCATGGCGTTAGGGTCAACCAAATGAAAAAACATAAAAAGACAGGGGGCTGGATTTTTCCGCAATGCCTGCCATTATGTGCAATATCGCCTTCATCAGTCATTATTCATCAGTCAGTGTTCGAGGATATAGGTAATTTTGATACACAATTGCCCGCCTGTGAAGATTATGACTTATGGTTAAGAATGACTGCAAAGTACTCGGTGCTTTTTATAGAAGAGCCTCAGATCAAAAAGTATGGGGGGCATGATGATCAATTATCTCAAAAATATTGGGGAATGGATCGGTATAGAATTAAAGCATTGCAAAAGATTATTGAAGAAAAGTTTTTAAAGGATGAATATAAAGATAAAGCCGTTGCAATGCTATTAAAGAAAAGTAAAATATTTCAGCAGGGAGCATTGAAACGAGGAAAAACAGAGGATGCTCATTATTATCAACAGATTATTGATTCAATTTAGTCTAAGGAGGGTGTGTATGCTGCGCCCCAATAATGAATAAGTTTTTAAAATAGCTTTATCAACAGATTCGACCCACTACCTATTATAGGGATAGATTAGAGATAGTTATGACCATTCAATGTTCAGCAAAAATATTTGTATTTACCGCTCTGGAGTGTGAAGCGAAGGCATTGGTTAATTTTTTTGGCCTTAAAAAAGATAATAGCGCTCATGCCTTTTCTATTTATAAAAACGATAAAATTGTTGTGGCTGTCACGGGGGTTGGTAAGGTGGCTATGGCAGGAGGGGTCGCTTATGTCTTGGCATTGTTTTCGAATAGCCCATTGCCAGTACTTGTGAATCTTGGGATTGCAGGTCATAAAACCCAAGAAATTGGTACATTAATAGTTGCTTCAAAAGTTATCGATGGAGATTCTGGAAGGGTGTTCTATCCTCAGTTAATAGGAGGGAAATGGCCTGAAACGAGTGAAATTAAAACAACAGCTAAACCCAATACTCAATATAGCCAGCATTGCTTAAATGATATGGAGGCATCCGCTTTTTATGAAACAGCAGCCCGATTCAGTAGTAGTGAGTTGATTCATTGTATTAAAGTGGTATCAGATAATGAAAGCACGACGATAGATAATATTCATCCTAAAAAAGTAGTTCAGTGGCTGGATAAGCATAATATTGAGATTGAGTTGATATTGGGTTCTTTAGAAAGATTATCGCAAGTGCTTGAGCCTGAAAATTTAATTGAATATAAGGAAATAATTGCTTCATGGCATTTTACTGTGAGTGGAAAAGTGAAATTAAAAGCATTGTTAAGACGTTGGAGTATTTTATCTTCAGATAGTTGGGGTGGGTGTTTAGGTGCTGACTTTAGAAGTGGAAAGGAACTTTTGAGGAAGCTAGAGCAGGAAATTGATGCTTTAGATGTTAGTTTGTAAAAAATAATTTATTTTTATCTTGTTGAAAAATAAAGAGATATTGTTTTTATTGGTTGTTTTCTTACTGTATTTACAAAGTAACCCTAAAAAAAACGCGCAATTTTTCCTTTAGTACGATATAGTATCTACGCCTGCGTTGGCTCAAGCTGGTTTTCTAAGAACATCCTGTAATTGGCACATCTATGAATCCTTATAATGTCATCGACACGCGTTTTATTTTTATTTTTACATTTTGAGGATTTCAAAAATGGCAACTGGTACTGTTAAGTGGTTTAACGAATCTAAAGGTTTTGGTTTTATTTCTCCTAACGAAGGTGGTGAAGACGTTTTCGTTCATTTCAGAGCAATCGTTGGAGACGGTTTCAAAACATTGGCTGAAGGCCAAACTGTTGTATATGAAGTTGAAAATGGCCCTAAAGGTCTACAAGCAGCTCAAGTACAAGCTCAATAATAATAAGTAGTAATACTCATTATTAAAAAAGCCCCGCTTTTATAAGTGGGGCTTTTTTTTGCCTGAAATTTATGAATTGAAAGAATCGGCAGCATGGCTTGCATGGAAGGTGAAATAGGGCTGTGCAGGCAAAAGAGGGGGGGCTAATAGCGATAAAGCGCACTACCAGCCTCAGAGGGCGGTGCAAGTGCCTAGGAACTTAAGGAGCCTCTGATCAAGTCCAATTAGTTTTAGCTTGCTAAAACGGCCGATATTTTCCACGAAGATCGGCGCAATAGAACAACTATTACCCCTCACTTCGTGAAAAATAGCGACCGTTTTTTCTGCGCTAAATTCTAACCAACTTAATCAGAGCTTCCTTAATGGCTAGTTAAATAAAACCATTTTTAGTAATGGCTGTTATAAAAATTGCAATAAAGCAAGTGACAGCAGCGATAAAAGCAATCCAGCGTTTTATTCCTTTAAAACGCATCGCCATAACACCAAAACCAATATAGCCAAGTAATAAAATAAACTTTGAAAGTATCCAGCCATAGTCTCCATCTAGCCAGTTGCCTTGCAGGACAAGAGTGATACCACTTAATAGTAAGATAGTATCAATAATATGAGGTGCAATTTTAATCACTTTGTTCTGTAACAGTAATGGTTTGAAAACAGAAATAGCGATACGAGCTGTAAAGCTGATAAAGGATGAGAAGATAAATATAAGATGAATTGTTTTGATCATATGCTTTGCAGTTAGATTAAGAAAAGGAAAGTGTAATGTCTACTTTCCATAGATTATATCAACACCATTGATAAAAAAATAATCCAGTTAAAATTTAAAGCATCTTTTTTCAAAAGATATTAATCACGCCAATATTTTTGGAAAGATTAAATAAAAAACTACCAGCTTAGCCCTAATGTCATAAAAAGAATAACGAGGGAAAGTGTTACTGCATTTTGAAAAATCTCATCCCAGTCATAAGAAGAAGCCTCTTCATTCATTAGCTCTTCAATTCTGTTGTGAATTTGGTCTTGCATAGGGGTAGGTGATTGCATGATTATTCCTTGTTTATTTTTATTATGGTGTGCATAGGATTAAATATTCGGAACCTATAAATCCTAAGGCCTTAAGTTATTTATAACTTCGCATTTGTCCGACTAAGACCCCTTGTATCTCGACTTGTTGGGGTGAAAAGTGCATGGGCTGCATATTCTTATTAGAGGGAATTAATAAGGTTTCATGGGGGTATTGTTCAATAAATTTTAGAGTCGCATCAGATTTGTCGATCAAAGCAACCACAATTTGTCCATTACGGGCATGAGTTTGTTGCTCAATGATGACCCAGTCCCCATCAAAGATACCCGTGTCTATCATGGAGTCTCCTTTAACTTGTAGGATATAGCAGGGTTTCTCTGTTTTGATTTCATCAGGGATGGACATATAACTAATGTTTTCCAGTGCTTCAATTGGCGCGCCTGCTGCAATTGAACCAACAAAAGGGGTGCCATAGGATTCAGAGGGCGGAAGAGGGGCTTCAGGAAAGTTTATATTTTCTTGCTCAATTAAACGAACACCTCTTTGTTTACGGTTAGGCGCTTCAACGAGTCCTGCATTGATTAAGCCTTGAATATGTTTATGTAAAGAACCGCGAGATTTGAGCCCCATGGCAAGGCAAAGTTCATCTAAAGTCGGGGGATTGGTAAAGGTGTTTTGGTGACTAATAAGAAAGTCTAAAACTTCTTGTTGTTTTCTGGTTAGATTGGCTTTTCTGTTCATTTTTGTTCTCTATTCGTTTTTTGTAATAATAGATCAAGAACAAAAGGAGAACAAGTGCTTGCTGGTATTTTTCCTTTTTTTTATCTGTTTTGTTTTGTAAGTGATTGAATTAAAAGGTTCTGTGGTTTTTTTTGTTTTGATTTATTCTGGCTTTAGATGCCATAAACACCTTATGGGTGGTGTTAATTGGGCTTTTGAAGAGGAGGGGGAGGCTAGCGAAAGTGCGATAGTCGGTGTGATGAAAGTAAATAAAGGCGTAAAGCGGATCAGTTAGAGCAGATTCGCTTTCTACAATAGTGCAGGCTCTATAATGTGCAATAGCTATTGAGTGGCAGGCTTGACTAGTTTTATAAATTCTTGTTCAGGAACGGCTTTACTAAAATAAAAACCTTGAGCAAAGAGGCAGTTTCGCTGAGTTAAAAATTCAGCATGTTCCTTTTGCTCCACGCCCTCAGCAACAACATTTAATTTAAAATTACTTGCTATATCTAGGATTGTTTCTACTAAGGATGCATCACTCTCATCTGTTAAAATATCACGAATAAATGTTTTATCTATTTTTAATATATCAATGGGTAATTTTTTTAGATAGCTGAGTGATGAGTAGCCTGTGCCAAAATCATCCATGGCGATTTTTATGCCATTTTTTCTTAAGTGATTAAGTTGTTCTATATAATGTTGTTTATTTGACATCATCAGGCTTTCAGTTATTTCTATAATAACATTTTCACTACCGACCTGACTTGTGTTGATAATCTTCAAGCTATTTTCTACACAGCTTTCATGTAGAAATTGCTGGTTGGAAAAGTTAATTGCAATATGTAATGGCTGGAGCTGGTCTTTATTTAGCTTGGCGATAAACTGGCAAGCATGGGCTAGTACAAATTCACCAATTTCAGTAATCAGGTTTAACTCTTCAGCAATTGGAATAAATATTTCGGGTGATATAAAGCCTTTAGTGGGGTGATCCCAACGAATTAAAGCTTCAGCACCAATAATTTGTTGCGTTGCTAATGCGATGACAGGTTGATAATAAATTTGAAATTTATTATGTTTTACCGCATATTTTATATCATTCCCCATACGATGGTGATTGAGTACTTGATCATGCATTTTTGCAGTAAAAAACTGATATGAATTACGTCCTTCAGCTTTTGCTTTATACATGGCATTATCAGCATGTTGTATTAATGTTTCCGCATCATCACTATTCGTTGGATAAATGGCTATTCCAATACTGGCGGTAATGTTCAACTTTATACTATTGACTATAATGGGTTCTTCAATGGCTTGGAGAAGTTTTTCTACCAGAGGGATGATGTCTGTTTCAGAATCCATATTGGCAACCAGACAAGTAAATTCATCCCCACCAAAGCGAGCAAACGTATCGGTTTCTCTTGAAACATCAAGCATGCGCTCTGCGATTTGTTGTAAAACAATATCACCTTGTGAATGGCCGAGAGAGTCATTGATTACTTTAAAACCATCCAAATCAATAAACATAACGCCGATTAATTTATTTTGCCGCTTGGCCTGAGTCATTGCTTGCTGCAGGCGGTCAAAAAATAATTGTCTATTGGGAAGCTGAGTTAAGGAATCAAAATTAATCTGCTGTTGAATGGTTTTTTGAGCCTCTACAAGTTTGGTTATGTCAGAAAAAATGCCTATATAGCCATTAGCTTCGTCCTTTTTATTGTTTAAACGACTAATTGAAAGCCATTCAGGATAGACGTCTCCATTTTTTCGTTTATTCCATATTTCGCCTTGCCATTCACCTGCTGTATTAATAGAGCGCCACATGTCTTTATAAAACGCTTTATCATGCCGATTAGATGAAATAACGTGAGGTGTTTTCCCAATGACTTCTTTTTCAGAATACCCTGATATTTTTGTAAAAGCAGCATTGACGGTAATAATCCGTTGATCTGCATCGGTGATAACAATACCTTCTGAGGCCGCTTCAAAAACCTTGGCTGCCGTGCTAATTTGTTGTTCTGCATTCTTGCTTGCAGTAATATCCATAATGGTCATGACCACCCCTGTTACGACCTTGGATCTTTTATTTAAATAGGGGTAAAACATCAACTCATAATGATGGTTCTGGTGCATCAGCGTCTCTTTAAAAACAACGCCTGTTTTGATTACTTGTTTGATGTGTTCAATTAAGGTATCTGCATTAAAGAAAATATCGATAGAACTTAAATTAAGCACTTTATCTTTTGATATTTCAAAATTAAAGAACTGCTTGCTAGTTTCATTAAACTGATTAATATTTAAATTGTCATCGATGACTAAAACTGCTTTTTGAATACTATTAAGGACATTTTCAAAGTCATCATTAATTTCTTCCAGTGCCGTTGTTTTATCTGCTAATTCATCATTAACGACAGTTAGTTCTTCAATAGTGGATTGAAGTTCCTCATTAGATGTTTCAAGTTCTTCATTTGTTGATTGTAGTTCTTCGTTGGAGACTTGGGTTTCTTCATTTAATGATTGTAATTCATAGATAGACGTTTCTAAGGCTTCGGTTACCGTGTGTAAGGTTTCTCGCCTAATACTCAGCTCATGCCTCAAATTAATTAAGGTTTCTGATTCGTTTTCTTTAGAGTTAATATTATTGTTTTTAACATTTAATATTTTCTCAAAACTAATGAGTAATAATTGTTCTTGAGCCCGAGGATTGTCAATCAGGTTAAAACTTAAACGGCAGAATTGTTCTTTTTCTTCAAAAAATAGCGGTACAGCCTGACTGGTAATGGTTTCTTTAGAATTAAATGCTCTATGCAGTAAAGACTTTAGTTCTGTTTTAAGTAAAGGGTCTAGAATTGAAAATAAATTAAAATCGGCGGTACCTGGTTTAACTTTAATAAATGGGGAGCAGTCATTATAAAATTCAAGTATTTTTCCATGGTGTGTTGCTAAAATAGTTGGTTTGGCATAAATTTCGACTATTTTTTGTTCGCCCAGGTGCCGATATTCAACTTCTTTATTGATTAGCGGTAGAGACTCATGATTTATATCTAGCTGAGTCAGCGTTCTTGTGTTTAATTCTGGCTGAAACGATTGGCAATTTCGTTTTATATATAATTTATTTTTTTTGTTGAATTCAGAAAAAGCATCAGCAAGATTACCAATGGTTTCTGATCTCCCTAAAAATAATAAGCCATTAGAAACCAGTCCATAATGAAAGTTTTTTAAAATTCGCTGTTGAGATGCTGGGTTTAGATAAATAAGTAAATTTCGACAACTAATCAAGTCCATCCGAATAAAGGGCGGGTCTTTTAATAAGTTATGCTGAGAAAATATCGTCATATCTCGCAATGTCTTACTAACGGTAATCACTTGCTTGTGGTAAACGAAATATTTATCCCTCAGTGGTTTAGAAAGTTTGTCTAGAGAGGCTTCGTTATACATGCCCTTTCGAGCAAACTGAATGGAGTGAGGGTTAATGTCAGTACCAAAAATTTGAATTCGATAACGTGATGACAGTGACCCCAGTTCTTCTGCTAGTAGCATGGCAATTGAAAAAGCTTCTTCTCCCGTTGCACAACCAGGGACCCAGACTCTTATTTCATCGCCTATGTTTTTTCTCTTAATGACGCTTTGCAAAGCGAGTTTTAGCGATTGGTAACTTTCTTGGTCTCGAAAAAATGAGGTGACACAAATTAAAAAATTATTGGCTAATTGGGTGGGTTCGTTTGGGTTGTCTTTAATATATTGACCATAGTTTTTAATGGTATCAATATGTAGCAAAGCCATACGACGTTGTATCTGGCGGTTAATTGTCGTTGGTTTATAGTTTAAAAAATCAATGCCTGTCTGCTTTAGAATTTGTTCAATAATATCCTGGCTGGTTTCCAGGCTAATATCTGATAATTCAGTCAGTGTTAAAAGCTGAGGGTTTTTAGCAAGTTCAATTAATTTACTGGCTGTTTGATCAGGGGTTAATAGCAGGTCAACATTTGCTAGTTGTAGCGCTGCTTTTGGCATGCTATCAAAGGTTGCAGAATATGCGGGTTGGGCGATAGTGATGCCTCCCGCTGCTTTAATCGCTTTACAACCTTGAGCGCCATCAATACCTGAGCCAGAAAAAATGACACCGATAGCATGATCTTTATACGTTGTAGCAAGGCTATTGAAAAATTGATCAATAGAGGGGCGAGGCGGTTGGGTTGTTGAATTAGCCTGCTGCAAAATTATTTTATTATTAGTAAAAGAAACTTCGCTAATATAAGGCAGTACGTAAATAGTATTAGCCGTTAGTTGCAAACCTGTTTCGGCTTTTACAGCAGTAAGGCTGCTACTTTGATTAAGCAATGATGTTAGTTTGCAAGGGTGCTCTGCTGACATATGTTGAGCAATAATGTAAACCATGTTTGGCGTTGGCTCTAATTTTGAGACAAAGCTACGAATAGGCTCTAAACCACCCGCGGAAGCCCCAATTCCTACAACAAACATTTTTTGATTATTAGGCATTAGTATTTACTATCCATTGTTATTGATATTCAATAAATTCAAAAATCATCACGACCTGTTTAACGCCTGTTTCTCTGCGTGCTATTTCGGTCGCTACATGACCTTCACTTTTATGGACAAGACCTAATAGGTATACAACACCACTTTCAGTAATGACCTTAACTCGCGTTGCATCAAAACCTGGCAGGTTTTTTATATTACTTAAAGATGATTTTACTTTGGTGGTAATGAGAGTGTCATATGAACGGGTTGAAAGGGAAGATAGAGGCCCAATTTTTATTTCGTTATGCACTAGTTTTACATCTGGTATCGTCTGAACCGTAGAAATTATTTTATTCCGTAATGCTTCGGTTGGTGCTTCACCTGTGATTAAGACGGTGCCATTGTAGGCTGTCACATTAAAATGACATTGTTCACGGGTATCGTCGTAGGTATTTAACTTTATCCCCGCATTAATTTCAATGCGTTCATCTTTTATTAACGAGGCACTGGAGCGGCGGTCATGTAATAGAGACAGACCCGTTATTTCTGCTGCTCCCGTCATGATGGTTGAACAGCCAGATAAAAGGACAGGAATAAACAGAATAGGGGTGAGATATTTCATTGCTAAACTACCCGCCAAAGAGTTGTTGATCAATTAAGTCACAGAGACAGTGTGTGACCAGTAAATGAACTTCTTGAATGCGTGCGGTTGACTCTGAAGGGACACGAATTTCAATGTCTGTTTCATTAAGCAGAGGTGCAAGTGCCCCCCCATCTTTACCTGTTAAAGCAATCACACTTAGGCCTTTATCGTGAGCCGCTTTAACGACACTAAGAATATTGCTTGAATTTCCACTGCTGGTGTAAACAAGCAGAATATCCCCCGTTTGTCCTAATGCCCGCAATTGTTTGGTAAAGATCTCATCAAAATGGTAGTCATTAGCTATTGAGGTGATGGTCAGGGTATCTGTTGTCAGCGCTATTGCAGGAAGGGCTGGACGTTCACGTTCGTAACGGTTAAGCATCTCTGAGGAAAAGTGTTGAGCATCTCCAGCAGAACCTCCATTACCACAGGTAAGCACTTTTTTATCATTAACTAACGATTCAACAATTTTTTGTGATGCAAATTCTATTAGCTCACATAAGCTAGCCATAGAATCTTGCTTGGTTTGTATGCTGTCGGAGAAATGGTTAATGATTCTGTCTTGTAAGCTCATAGATGTATAGGTGTTTTAAAAATAAGGATAAATACATAAACGATGGCATCATTTACTTTGCTCAATATGAGTGTAATTGAAATTGTTGACTGTTTAGGTATCAATAGCATTTGATTGCTTGTTAGCTAATAACTAAGTTTGAAATGCATTTTTTATCCAGTTGATTTTGGTATCATTAGACATTGTAATGACATCAAAACGAACTGAACTATCAACTTTGTGGGTTGATAAATAGTATTGCGTAGTCGTTATTATACGGGATTGTTTTTTTCTGGAAATACTTTCTATTGCGCCACCGAATTGGTTTGATTTTCTGAATCTGACTTCAACAATAACGAGGGCTTTATCATCCCTCATGATAAGGTCAATTTCACCGTATTTACAGCGAAAATTCTTCTCAATAAGCTGTAGGCCTTGTTTTAGTAAATATTGACAGGCTTGCTGTTCTGACTGTTCTCCACGAACCAAGTGAGAAGGTTTAGCCGTATTAAACATTAGTGAGTTATATTGTCTATAGAGGCTTCCTGTAAAACAGGGTGGCCATTAATAAATTTTGCACACACTAATTGTCGAGTAATTCTATTATCCATATTCAGCGATAGAGTGCCCGTTGCGCCTGGAAAAGGGGTTGAGGAAATTTGTTCCAAGCCTGAAATAATATTAAAAGAGTCTATGCCTAGTGCGGTGAGTCTTAAATAATGAATAGGCAACTGTTGCCAATGTTCACGAAGGGACTCCTGGCTTGGTTCGGCGGGATAAATTTCAGTAAATAACCAAGGGATGTCACAAAAAGTAATACTATTTAAATCAATATCAGCCGATGGATTTGGCTCGCCTGTGTATATTTGAGGTGTTGCATAAACAGGCACTTGGGTCGCTCGATAGAATTGTAGCTGAGGATAGATCGAACGAGCCTTCTGTGCCGATGCGGATAAAAAGATAGCATCAACATCAGATCGTCTACGTTCAGTATATTCAATATTTTTTGCTAATAATTGTTTGATTTTTTTGTAGCGGTATTGGCTTTCATCAAGATTAAGCAGTGCTTTAATTGATGTTGAAAAATCGCCCCCTTTAGTTTTGTAATGCTGAGACTCAAGCACTGTACCGCCTGTTTCTAGCCAGGATTCGGAAAAAAAATCAGCTATGCGATGACCTTGTTTTGATTCCGGGGTTAAAATCAGAATTTTACTCAAGCCTTTAGAGGCGGCTTTGCTCGCGATTTGCTGGGTTTCATCAAGAGGGCTTAATCCAAATTGGAATAAATTATCTTTCGCTAAATGAGGGATATGGTTTAAGGCCAAAACGGGGACAGGAAGCTCTGTTCCTACAGCCAGTTCCTGAATGTTGTTTTTATTAAGAGGACCTATCACTAATTCCGCACCATCTGAAATAGCCTGGTGGTATAAGGTGATTGGGTTATAAGCTGAACTGTCATAAAAACGGATAAAAGGTTTATAGCCTGGCGCAGACTGTTGATAGGCGGCCATAAACCCCACTTTAATCAATTCAGCTGCTTTTGCAAAACGCCCTGACTGGGGCAGTAATAAAGCAATGGAATTTGGTGTTTTAAAGGTGTTTTTTACCCCTTCAGTGTATGAAAGTATAAACTCCAGGTTTGCGGGATGTTGTGGGAATTGATATTGCCACTCGCTAACAGATAATTGAAATTGTTCTGGATTTTGATGGGGGTTATTTTGCTTTAATAGCTTGGCTAAAGCCATCCATCCGCCTAATATATCAGGTGCTGGAGGTTGCTGAAGACTGAGATCCTGAGAAGATAATAGGTTTAAGGTATCTAAAATAACTGCGTTATTTTCGCTACGTTGCTGATTGGACTCAAGTAGTGGTGTTAGTTGAATGCGGGCTTGTGTGCTTAGTAAAAGGTTGCCAGTTAAAGAGTGAGCAAAAGCCAGGGATTGATAAAATATGATTTGGTCAGCAGGCGACAGGTTATAGGGCTGGGTGACTTGAAGTTGATTCAGTGCTTTTTCTGTTTCGCCGTTACTCAAACTTATCTGGATAACAACTAAGCTTAATTTATTACGTTGTGCGGTGGTTAATAAACCTGGATTTATTGACTCTACAATGGATTGGGCGACTTGACTGTCTCCCGATTGTACATAGGACTCAGCTGCTAAAAGATTGTAGTCAATACGATGCGCTGGTTTTGTCTTGGCTAGTGTTTGATATAAACTAGCCGCTTGTTTGTGTTGTCCGCTTTGAGAATAGGACACGGCTTCAGATGATTCGCTCAGAAATTGATAGCGTTGAGTCGGCTCTGTAGCGCAACCAGAAAGTAAAAATAAGCAAAAAGTAGATAAAGTTACATAATGGCGGTTCATGAACAGACTAGCCTATTGATTAAGTATTAAATTGAGAGAGCAAATTATCAAATGTGCGGTAAATTATACGTTGTTGCAACACCTATAGGTAATTTAGCAGATTTTAGCTATAGAGCTGTAGAAATTTTAAAAACTGTTGACTTGATTGCAGCTGAAGATACTCGGCATGTGAAAATGTTATTACAACATTATGCGATAAGTAATCAACTGATTGCTGTACACCAGCATAATGAAGAAAAAGCCGCCCCAGGGTTAATTGAAAAAATAAAAAGTGGTTTAAATATAGCACTGGTTTCTGATGCAGGAACCCCATTGCTGAGTGATCCTGGCATGCCCTTGGTAAAACTGGCAAAAGAGCATGGGATAGAGGTATCTCCCATTCCAGGCGCTTGTGCATTAATCGCGGCATTGTCGGTATCAGGGTTGCCCGTTACTCGTTTCACTTTTGAAGGTTTTTTACCTAGAACCTCCTCAGCCAGAAAAACTTTTTTTAGTGAGCGAAAAAGTGACACCGCCACCTGGGTTTTTTATGAATCCAGTCATCGTATTCTGGCATCACTTGCAGATATGCATGAAATATTATCTGGGGATCGTCGTATTGTTGTTGCTAGGGAATTGACTAAGTTGTTTGAAACGGTCGTTAACGATACCCTGGAAAATGTGCTGGAACAGGTCAGAAACGACAATAATATGCAAAAAGGTGAGTTTGTGGTTATGGTTGAAGGCGCTGTTATTGAGAAGAGGGCAACCGATCTGACAGAGGTGCAAAAAAATGTTTTATCCGTATTGTTAAAAGAGTGTTCAATTAAAACAGCCGTAGCAATGGCCGTTGAGATTACGGGGGCCAGAAAAAAAATATTGTATCAGGCTGCTTTGGATATGAGTGGGCGCTAAGTTAAGGGCGCTCTAATTAAGTTGGTTGGAATTTAGCGGCAGTTTTAGCAAGCTAAAAATAATTGGACTTAATCAGAGCTTCTTTAAGGAATAAAGGCAGTGGTTTTGGGGTAAAGGCTCTATACAGCCACAGGTTTATAAGCAATCAGAAAGTTCCTAGGTTATTGTTATCGGTAGCAGGGACCTATTGGCTGAGACTGCTTTTATCGACAAAGTTTAAAAATATTGCTAAAGCTAAAATTAGGCTCAGGTCTTTCCATAATATATACGCTAGTGAGAATGTGTAGCTTGGAAATATCGAATCTGAAACTAGTCTATTTCAGCAAGAAATATACATTGATTTGCAATAGCAATGTAATTGCTCTTTATTTTCCGCTGTTATTTTTCATTATCACAGTCAATACGTCATGTTATTGATCTTTCTTGTTCCAGTTTTTTCCTGAGATAATGAAACGTTAGATGCTAACGGCTCCAGGAATTAACTTTATATGTTTTCCCATTCCTAGGTAAAACCCACATTTGATAAAGTGAAACAAACCAGGTGATAGCCGCACATAAGCTGTAGCCAACTCCAGAAATAATAGTTAACCACGCAAATTCAGGTGCTATTTTTGTTAGCCACCAGGAGAAGACATCAATAGCAAGGAAAAAGAATGGGGCGCTAATTATAAATATTTTTAACCACTGCTTTATGCCGATAGAAAAACTAAAGATGAGGCCGTTAAAGAAAAAGATAAAAGAAATAGCAAAAATATGGATATGAGAAACACGCGTTAAAGAAGCGGCTGATGCACCACTTTCAGACTTAGCTACTCTTTGTACTTCTTTAAATTGGGTGAAGTCGGGTATGCCTGGAATAACGCTGTGACATGAAATACAGTTTGTGTAAAAAATAGTTTTGATTTGCTGATTCCATTGGTCTTCAGTTGCTCCGTTTCGGACCCATTTAATAATTTCTAATTTATCTTCAACTGAAGCTTTATCCCGCATGGATCCATTAAGTTTTATTTCAATTTTACTATGGGCTGGGTCGCCATGATAACTGTAGACGATATCATCGATAGATAAGCCAAGTTTTCCGTCAGCCATGCCATGGGTCATTAAAATCTGGGCAGAAGCCAGTAGCACGCCTAGTCCAGTAACTAGTAAATAACTGGTGAATAGGCTTTTTACTGTTGTATTTAAGCTGGGTAAGTTTAGCCAGTCTGAATGATTAGTTTCTGTATTCATAAGTAATTAGTTTAAGTATTCCTACGCTCTTCCCCAGAGTATTCTTGATGGTTTTTGTTAAAGTCTGATTCTCTTTTTAAGGTGGGAAGGAAGAATTGAGATTTTATTTTTAATCCTGCAAAAGTAATCAGGGCCATGACAACAACATCTAAACTGAAATTTGTAGAAAATTCTGAAGTGATATTTAATCCTGCCGTAATAAATAGCAAGATACCGATTAAATAAAACCGTAAACCTAGTACGGTTCCAGTTAAAACATAGTATGCGCCAGAATAATATGGATAACAATACTGGCTTCAGACGGGCCTATGCGGCCTGCACTCCAAAGTAGAACAATAAGTAATACCGCAGCGAAAGCCGCTGCCCCCAATAGAATAGTTCATACTTTATAAGGTGGGCGGCTTCTCTCCCCGTTCGCAATGTTTTTGCTTTTTCACTTAAAATTGACGCGATAAAAAAGAAGGGGGTTATTAATATCCAATAAATAAAAGCAATGAGCAGGGAGGCATTCATAATCAGTTCCCCTAAGGAACCTCTGATCAAGTCCAATTATTTTTAGCTTGCTAAAACGGCCGATATTTTCCACGAAGATCGGCGCAATAGAATGACTATTACCCCTCACTTCATGAAAATAGCGACCGTTTTTTCTGCGCTAAATTCTAACCAACTTAATCAGAGGCTCCCTAAAAAACTAGCTGCAATTAATGATATAAAAATATATTCATCAATATTTGGGTTAAGAAGGAAGTGATTAAGTCTTGAGGGGTGTTGTGTATTGTCCTCTGGCATAGGACTCCTAATCTTATTTTGTTGGCAGGTTTATTTCAGTATAGACGGATTTTTCATGTTTTTAGGGAAGAAAGTTAGGTTTTAGTGCAGATTAATTATTGTAGATGCTGTACAATCGCCCGCTAGAGTTGGCCGAGCAGTCGCTGTTTTATTGAAAAATAAGGCGGAGGAAAGTCCGGGCTCCAATGGGCAGGGTGCCAGGTAACGCCTGGAAGGCGTGAGCCTATGGAAAGTGCCGCAGAAAATAAACCGCCTGGTTTCTTGTAAAAGAAACTCGGTAAGGGTGAAATGGTGCGGTAAGAGCGCACCGCGCTTGCTGGTAACAGCAGTGGCAGGGTAAACCCCACCTGGAGCAAGATCAAATAGAGGAGTATACGCGTGGCCCGCGCGGCTCCTGGGTAGATTGCTTGAGCCGTTAGGCGACTAGCGGCCTAGATGAATGGCTGTTCTCGACAGAACCCGGCTTACAGGCCAACTCTTTTTTCCTTTAATTGTCCCCTTCTTTTTTTTCATTTCTTCTAAATATTGTCCTTGAACGCTCTGTTTACTGATGGTTGTCTTTTGTTTTTATTCTCGCTTTTTTAACATAATTTTCATAACGTCTTTTATTTGGTTTTATTTAATTTTAAATCAAGGGGTTATGTTTGTTTTTTGTGATTCCATAGTCGATGTTAAGCGACTTCTTTGTTATCTTTTTTTGATGGTTCTTGTTGATTCCTCATGCTAAATATGTTTTTAAATCCTACCCAAAAGCTAGGGTAAATAGTGCGGGAAAAAAAGATAGAAAGGTGTTTTTTTTTTTTGGATTTTGGTTTTTTTTTATCTATTTGTTTTTCTTACGTAAAAAGTTAACTTGTGCGACTAAGTATATGATAATGATATATATATTTTTTTAAAAAAAAACCTTTTAAGAAAACGCTGGAAAAACAGGGCTAAGTCATTGTAGAAAAAGAAAGATTTTAATCAGGATCCGTCTTGACTGAGCATAAATAGAAATCTATAGTTGTAACTGAGTGGTAATAAGTGGTGTAAAAGGGAGATTTTTGTTTAATTATGGGTGAATTGTGTTCCGTGGTGTAAGTACAATCAATTTAGATGTGAAAGGCAGGCTTGCTGTTCCTACTCGATATCGAGCGGAATTACAAGAAAGTTGCGAGCATCAAATGGTTGTAACCATTGCTGTGGATGAACTATGTGTTGGGGAGCCAGGTTGTCTTTGGCTGTATCCGTTGCCTGAATGGGAAAAGCTGGAGCTCACCATTAGTAAATTACCTTCACTTAATAAACTGGCCTTGAAATTACGTCGATTTTTAATTGGCAATGCAACGGAATGTGAAATGGATGCTCAAGGACGGTTGTTACTACCTGAAAAGTTAAGAAAATTTGCCGGAATGGAAAAACATATTGTTTTGGTCGGGCAATTGAATAAATTTGAAATCTGGAATGAGTCAGCCTGGAATGAAAAAGAGAGTGAATTAATGAGTGCCGATGATGTATCTGCTTCTGATCTAGAAGAACTTAGGGCTTTATCATTTTAATGGAGCATTTATCTGTTTTATTTGAAGAGTCTTTGCAGACTCTAAATATAAAGCCTGATGGCTTTTATATTGATTGTACTTTTGGCCGAGGTGGGCATAGTCGAGGGATTTTAAAGCAACTGGGTGAGTCTGGGCGCTTGTTAGCATTTGATCGAGATTTAGCTGCGATTAATTCAGTTTATGCTGATGAAATGCGTAAAGACCCAAGGTTTTCATTACATCATGGTTGTTTTTCAGAATTAGAAGTCGTAGTCATTGAACATGGCTGGCTGGGAAAAGTTGACGGTGTATTAATGGATCTTGGGGTTTCTTCTCCTCAACTGGATGATTCTCTAAGAGGCTTCAGCTTTATGAGAGAAGGCCCTTTAGATATGCGAATGGATGATAGTACGGGTTTATCTGCTGCTGAGTGGTTGCAGCAGGTCGAAGAAAAAGATTTGGTTAAGGTGTTGTTTGAATACGGAGAAGAACGTTTTGCCCGTCGTATCGCAAAAGTGGTTATTGAGACACGGGATGAGACACCGATATTAACAACATTGGATCTTGCAAAGTTGATTGAAGGTGTTGTGCCAAAAAGAGAAAAACATAAGCATCCTGCAACCCGTAGTTTTCAGGCGATAAGAATTGAAATTAATAACGAGCTAGAAGAAATTAAAACTAGCTTGCAGCAGGCTATCAATATTCTGGGACCTGAGGGGCGTCTGGTGGTTATTTCATTTCATTCTCTAGAAGATCGAATTGTAAAACGTTTTATTAGAAATGAATGTGGGCGTAAAGGAAACCCAGGGCGATTACCCGTTAAGGAAGCGGATATTGAGCAAGGGATATTAAAGAAAATAGGGAAGGCTGTTAAAGCGGGTAAAACAGAATTACAAAAAAACCCAAGATCACGAAGTGCTGTTATGCGAGTGGCTGAAAGAGTGTAAATTTGTCTTATTCTCATATTTCTTTAGTGGTTGGGTTGCTGATTGCATTGTTGATTTCCGCAATAGCTGTGATTGGTAGTAAGCACCAATCTCGTTCGTTATTTATAGCAATACAGACGGAAGAAATTAAATTAGATGATTATGAAATTGAGTGGGGACAGTTGCAGCTGGAATTAACCACTTTAACGGAAGAAAATCGAGTGGAGCGGGTGGCTAAAAAACAGTTGAAATTGAAGCTGCCTGTACGTGAAAAAATTATTTATATTAAGCCTTAGTGGCCTCGCCCTTAATCATGAATGTGCAAAGGCATATACAGACAGAGCCAGTTAAACAGAAGAAATATGTCGTAAGGCATTGGCTGTTATTGGGGGTTATGTTAACGGGAATGTTGCTACTGGTTGGGCGCGCTATTTTTTTGCAGGTTGTTGATACTCAGTTTTTAAAGCAACAAGGCGACCGGCGGCATGTGGGCGTGGTCTCCGTATCGGCCTATAGAGGTAAAATTTTAGATCGAAATAACGAGCCGTTAGCGATTAGTACACCCGTCGAGTCGGTTTGGGTAAATCCTCAGCACTTTAAAGAGGATGAGAAAGATAAATTTAGGCAAGCGGCCAAATTACTTAAAGTACCGAGTAATAAAGTCAGAAAATTGTTAATAAAGGGGGTTAAAACACGCTTTAGTTATTTAAAAAGGCGAATAAACCCAGCATTAGCTGAAAAGGTAAAAGCATTACAGATAAGTGGTGTTTATTTTGAAAGGGAATTTAAGCGTTACTATCCCGCAGGAGCCGTGTCTGCTCATGTGGTCGGTTTCACAGATATTGATGATGTGGGGCAAGAAGGCGTGGAGCGAGGCTATGAGCAAAGCTTAAAAGGTATTTCAGGGAAAAAACGGGTCATTAGGGATGGTCGACGTCGGGTTATTAAAGATAAAGATGTTGAGAACATTCAAGCTCCCGTTGCCGGACAAGATTTAGTTTTAAGTATTGACCAAAGAGTTCAATACATTGCCTTTAAAGCATTGCAGGAAGGATATATAAAACATAAGGCATTTTCTGCATCACTGGTGGTATTAGATGCAAAAAATGGTGAGATATTGGCGGCAGTTAATCAGCCTGCTTTTAATCCAAATACTCGTAAAGGATTAAAAGCGAGTTTATTTCGTAATCGAGCGATGCTGGATGTGTTTGAACCAGGCTCAACAGTGAAACCTTTTGTTGTTGCTGCAGCGCTGGAAGGTGGATATGTGGATGAAAACATTCAGATAGAAACGCATGGTTTTTATAGGGTAGGGCGTAATTTAGTCAAGGATGTGCATAATTACGGCACGATGGATTTAATGCATGTACTGAAAAAATCCAGCAATGTTGCAATCAGTAAAATTGCATTAAGTATGCCTAGAGAATATTTTTGGAATAGTTATAACCAGTTAGGGTTTGGGGTTTCAGCTAATGCAGGTTTTCCAGGAGAAACAAGCGGTACATTGTTAGATTTTCAGCGATGGCATGATTTTGAACATGCAACCTTATCATATGGATATGGTGTTGCCACCTCGGTATTGCAGTTGGCTCGATCGTATACGGCTTTAGCTGATGATGGAATATTACATTCTGTCAGTTTGCTAAAACGTGAGCAGGATTATGATGGGAAACGTGTGTTTTCAGCAGATATAGCAAGGAAAGTAACAGAAATGCTGGAACATGTAATTAAAAAGGATGGGACAGCCTACCAAGCAAGAGTTGATGGTTATCGGGTTGCAGGAAAGACAGGAACCGTAAAAAAAGCAACCGCAGGTGGCTATGCAAATGATCGTTATTTAGCCGTTTTTGTGGGCTTGGCCCCTGTGAGTAGTCCGCGCTTTGTCATCGCTGTAATGGTTGATGAACCCAGTGCTGGGAAGTATTACGGGGGATTGGTTGCAGCCCCTATTTTTGCCAAAGTAATGGCGGGTGCTTTAAGGGTGTATGGGGTCGCACCTGATAAAGAAGACACCATGCCAGTGTTATTGACTAAAGTAGAATGATTTTAGCTGAATTATTAGGTGGGTTAGTTGTTGGCCATCTATTAACAAAAAATGTAATTGATATTAAAGGGATTGCCCTTGATAGCAGAAAAGTAGAAAAAGGTTTCGCTTTTATAGCCGTTACAGGTGCTATTGAGCATGGATTGGTTTATGCGAGCAAAGCCATTGAACAGGGGGCTTGTGTCATTATTTATGACCCTAAAGGAAGTGAAGACTTTGCTGTTGAGCCATTGGATTGTGACGCCTTTGCAGTAGAAGATCTTTCGCTGAAGCTTGGTTGTATTGCCGATCGTTTTTATAATTCGCCATCTAAAAGCATAGAGGTGATTGGGGTGACTGGAACCAATGGAAAGACCAGTTGCAGTCAGTTTTTGGCGCAATTAATTCCGGAATGTGGGGTAATAGGAACATTAGGCTGGGGTGAACAAGGCGCGCTAAATGAGACGGTTAATACCACTCCAGATGCTTTGGATGTACAACAGATTTTGGCTGGTTTTTTAGTCTTAAAAAAGAAAGCAGTGGTCATGGAAGTTTCATCACACGGTATGCAACAAGGCCGGGTGAATGCAGTTAATTTTAAAGGGGTTGTATTCACTAATTTAACGCGAGACCATTTGGATTATCATGGCACGATGGCCGCTTATTTAACGGCTAAATTGGCTTTGTTTAAACGACCTGAATTGCAGTTTGCTGTTGTTAATACGGATGATGAACATGCCTTAAGGTTTTTAGAGGTGACTCATCAGCAGGTGAAACGCTGGGCTTTTAGTGCAAAGGGATGTCAATGTGAATCGGCTGAAAATGTTATTGCTGAAGAGGTTGAATATAGTTTAGACGGTATTCAATTTTTTGTTTGCTGGCGAAGTCAGAAAGTGTGGGTACAAACAAAGATAGTCGGTGATTTTAATTTAGAAAATATATTAGCGGCTATCACTGTGTTATTGGCTCAAGGATATCCTTTAGAGTTTGCTGCAAGTAAAGTAAAAGGTTTACTTCCAGTGGAAGGCAGGATGGAGCGATTTGGTGGAGATGCACGACCTGTTGTCTTTATTGATTATGCACATACTGCTGATGCATTAGAAAAAGTGTTACAGGGCTTGAGAAAATATTGCTCACAGAGGTTATGGCTTGTTTTTGGTTGTGGTGGCAATAGAGATAAAGGCAAGCGGGCTCAAATGGGCGCCGTCGCCGAGAAGTTTTCTGACAAAGTGATTATTACTGATGATAATCCACGACTGGAAGACTCAAAACAGATTATTAGAGATATTTTGATGGGCTTCAATGAAAATAATTATGAAGTGATTCAAAATCGTGAACAGGCGATACAGAGCGTGATAGATAGAGCGGGAAAACAGGATTGTATTGTTGTTGCCGGGAAAGGGCATGAGAATTATCAAGATATTCAAGGGCTAAAGTATACTTTTAGTGATAGAGATGTTGTACAACAGGCATTGTCAGAACGAGCTGAGTGAAAATGGAATTATTATTGAGTGAAATAGTGCAGGCAGTGGGAGGACGACTATTAGGTGAAGACCTAAGCGTTTCAGCTGTTAGTATTGATACTCGAACATTGGCTAAAAATGATTTGTATATTGCTATAAAAGGGCCAAGTTTTGATGGCCATGGCTTTATCGATAAAGCTGAGGCAGCAGGCGCTAGCGCGGTATTGGTCGCACAAGAATGTGACACAGCGCTTTCGCAAATAGTGGTTAAAGATACGCGCTTGGCTTTAGCTGAATTGGCAGGGACCTGGAAAAATAAAGCGAAAGTGAAAACAGTGGCTGTAACAGGCAGTAATGGCAAAACCACAGTAAAAGAAATGATTGCTGCTATTTTGAGCGTTGATGCCAAAATTTTGTTTACACAAGGGAATTTGAATAATGATATTGGTGTACCGCTTACTTTATTAAAGCTGCAAGAGCAACATCAATATGCCGTGATTGAAATGGGGGCAAACCATAGTGGTGAGATTGCTTATAGCAGTCGGTTTGCTCAACCTGATATAGCTATTATTACTAATGTCGGAGCTGCACATATAGAAGGCTTTGGAAGTCTTGATGGTGTGGCAAAGGCAAAAGGTGAAATTGTTGCAAGTTTGAACGCTGAGGGTGTTGCCATCTTAAACAGGGATGATGCGTTTTATGCTTTATGGAAAGGTATTGCGCAAGATAGAAAGGTTATTAGCTTTGGATTGCATCAATCAGCAGATGTTAGGGCGACAGAAATAAAATCAAATGAGAATAGTGCTGGGTTTGAGAGTCATTTTATATTGTCAACGGCAAAAGCTGAAGTGACGATAAAGTTAAGTTTAGCGGGGCAACACAATGTTGTTAATGCATTGGCAGCTGCTGCGAGTTGTTTAACGCTAGGTATTGAGTTACCGCAAATAAAGCGTGGGCTGGAAAAAATGCAACCCGTGGTTGGTCGCTTGCAGGCATTAGTTGGAAAGAAAGGAAGTCTAATTATTGATGATACTTATAACGCAAACCCTAGTTCGGTAAAAGCTGCGTTGGAAGTTTTAATAAAAAGTAAAGGCGAACCCTGGTTTGTGATGGGGGCATTAGGCGAAATGGGGCCTGAGAGTATAAAAAAACATCAAGAGTTAGGTGAGTTAATTAAATCAATGAATGTAGTGCGCTTGTTGACTATAGGCTCCGATGCAGAATCTACCTCCACTATTTTTGGCAACGGAGCTACTTTTTTTAATTCGCAAGCACAATTGATTGCTTATTTAGAACAGCAATTAGAGGGGAATGAAAGCGTATTAATAAAAGGCTCTCGTTCACAAAAGATGGAAAATATTGTGGCAGCATTAGTTACAGATTTCAGGACATAAAGGTTAAAAATGTTACTTTATTTAACAGATTATTTGATGAATTTTGATGGTGGTTTTCGAGTATTTCAATACTTGACCTTAAGAGCCATTCTGGGTGCATTAACGGCATTAATCATTTCATTTATCGTCGGTCCAGTGATGATTAGGAAATTAACCAGAAAAAAGATTGGTCAATCTATTAGAGAAGATGGACCAGAAAGTCACTATGAAAAAGCAGGCACACCAACGATGGGTGGTGCTTTAATCTTAGTGGCTATAGCGATTAGCACTCTACTTTGGGCTGATTTGGAAAACCGATATGTGTGGGTGGTTTTAATTGTGACCTTAGGGCATGGGGTTATTGGCTTTGTTGATGATTATAGAAAAGTCATGCAAGGAAACAGTGATGGCCTATCAGCAAAAGCCAAGTTGTTTTGGCAATCATTGATTGCATTGGCTGCAGGTGTTTTTGTCTATATGACGGCAGAAGTCGCAGCAGAAACACAATTTATTGTGCCATTTTTTAAAGACGTGATGATTGAAATGGGCTGGGCTTATATTATTGTTGCCTATCTGGTGATTGTGGGATCAAGCAACGCGGTTAATTTAACAGACGGTCTCGATGGTTTGGCTATCATGCCAACAGTTATGGTCGCGGCAGCGTTAGGTATTTTTGCCTATTTATCTGGAAATATTAAATTTGCAGAATATTTGGCTATTCCCTATTTACCTGAATCAGGTGAGTTAATCGTTTTTTGTGCCGCTCTTGTAGGGGCTGGTTTAGGGTTTTTATGGTTTAACGCCTATCCTGCCATGGTGTTCATGGGCGATGTGGGTGCTTTGGCTTTAGGCGCAGCATTAGGTGTTCTGGCTTTACTGGTTCGCCAAGAAATTGTATTGATGATCATGGGCGGAGTGTTTGTGGTTGAGACTATTTCAGTCATTATTCAGGTCGCGTCATTTAAAATGAGAGGGAAGCGCGTATTTTTAATGGCACCGATTCATCATCACTATGAATTAAAAGGCTGGCCAGAGCCCAGAATTATTGTGCGATTCTGGATTATTACGTTTATTCTAGTTTTGATCGGTTTAGCAACATTGAAGTTAAGATAATGAATAGAGACGCGATTTTAGAATCATTAGAAGCTCAATTATCTTTGGACAAAGAGTCAAAGGTATTGGTAGTTGGTTTAGGGAATACAGGTTTTTCTGTCGCAAAATTTTTACACTTTTTGTCCATTCCTTTTGCGGTGATAGATAGTCGCGATAAGCCCCCCCTTAATGATGCGCTGTTAGCCGATTATCCTGATACGCCTGTTTTTACGGGTGGTTTTGATGAGGCGGCTTTTAATGTTGCAACACATTTAATTGTAAGTCCTGGGGTGGCATTGCAGGAAAAGTCGATTCAAAAAGCATTGCTTGCAGGTGCAAGGCTAGTAAGTGATATTGACTTGTTTGCATGCAGTACAGATAAACCTATTGTCGCTATTACGGGGTCAAATGGAAAAAGTACCGTGACAACTATGTTAGGTGCCATGGGAAATGCTTCAGGTATTAAATCGGCAATAGGCGGTAATCTAGGTACGCCTGCTCTAGATTTGTTAGATGACGCGATTGAAATGTATGTGATAGAGCTTTCAAGCTTTCAATTGGAAAGGGTTACTGTCTTAAATGCGAAAGTCGCGACTGTTTTAAATATATCAGAAGATCATTTAGATCGACATGAAGGGATCAAAGGCTACGCGAAGGAAAAACAAAAAATATTTTCGGGTGATGGCGTTATGATTCTTAATCAAGATGACGATATTGTAAAAGCAATGAATGATGAAGCGAGAGACGTTTCATTTTTCACAGTACAAAAAAATGAGGGTTTTTATCTGCAAGAAAGACAAGGTGAAAGCTGGTTAATGAATGATGATCAACCTATTATGCGACAACAGGAATTGCCGCTGGAAGGGTTACATAATGCAGCCAATGCATTGGCTGCATTAGCAATAGGGTCAGCAGCAGGATTAGATACAAGTTCAATGTGTCAGGCTTTGAAAAGGTTTAAAGGCTTAAATCACCGGATGCAGAGAGTCGCAAAAGTTAAAGGCGTTACTTGGGTTAATGACTCTAAAGCAACTAATATTGGCGCCTGTGTGGCTGCGTTAAAAGGATACCAGAATAAGGTTGTTTTGATCGCTGGCGGCGATGCAAAAGGGGCTGATATGAAGGAATTAATTCCTGCGCTAAAAGAGAATGCCAAATATGTTGTATTAATGGGAAAAGATGCAGATGCAATTGATAGCGCCATTAATGGTTGCGTTCCTACTTATAAAGTTGAAACAGTAAAGCAAGCTGTGCAGCTGGCAGCTGGCTTGGTAACTGATGGGGATAGTGTTTTATTAAGCCCGGCTTGTGCCAGTATTGATCAATATAAAAACTATCAGGATAGAGGAGATAAGTTTACTGCCGCAGTAATGGAATTAGTTGCATGATAGAGAAGCTAAAAGAAAATAGCTTTCACTTGGATTATTTTCTACTGTTTATATGTATCAGTTTGCTCATTATGGGGTTTATTGTTGTGACCTCTTCCTCGCTACATTTAGGCGAGAAGATGGTGGGGGATAGCTTGTATTATCCGGTTAAACAATTGATACATATTGCCCTTGGGCTGACTGTCGCTGTTGCAGTTACTTATATTCCTTTGAGATTATGGGAGCAGGCGGGGGCATGGCTATTTATAGTGGGTTTGGCATTATTAGTGATTGTTTTGATACCAGGGATTGGTATTAAAGTTAAAGGCAGTATTCGATGGATGGCAATAGGTGGTTTAAGGGTTCAGGTTTCAGAAATAGTTAAGTTTATTTCTGTTATTTATATGGCTGGGTATGTGACAAGGCATCAGGAACATGTGCAGCAGTCAACTTATGGTTTGGTTAAACCTTTACTCTTATTTTCTATCGCCTGTTTTTTATTGTTGTTGGAACCTGATTTTGGTTCAGCCGTTGTTATTTTAGTGATAGCAATGGGGGTTATGTATTTAAGTGGAGCAAGATTATGGCAATTTTTAATATTGATTGCCATTGTTAGTGTACTCGCCATGTTACTGGTGTATTTTTCCCCTTATCGGTGGGCTAGAGTAACTGGGTTTATTGACCCATGGGCTGATGCACAAAATACAGGGTTTCAATTGGTTCAGGCATTAATTTCATTTGGACGAGGTGAGATTTTTGGGGTTGGCTTAGGCAGTGGTATTCAGAAGTTATTCTATTTACCCGAGGCGCATACGGATTTTTTATTTTCAGTCCTGGCAGAAGAGCTAGGGTTGGTGGGTGTGTTGAGTATTATTGTTCTATTTAGTTTGTTGTTGTGGCATTCATTTGCACTGGCAATAAAGGCTGAGCAAGTGGGGGAAACATTTGCTGCTTTTATAGCTTATGGACTCGGCATCTGGTTTGGTTTTCAAGCCTTTGTCAATATGGGCGTTAATATGGGAATACTACCGACCAAAGGGTTGACCTTGCCACTGATGAGTTATGGTGGTGGAAGTATGATTGTTATGTGTGCAGCGATGGCATTATTGTTTCGAGTGTACAGCGAAATTAAAGAAAAAGAGATTAGAGGGTAAGGCGAATGGAGCAACGAATCGTTATTATGGCAGGTGGAACAGGGGGGCATATCTTCCCTGCGCTTGCGGTTGCTCAATATTTACAGACAAAGGAATGGGATGTTAGCTGGATTGGAACCAAAAAAGGCATGGAAAGCCGTGTTGTTCCAGACAATGGGATAGAAATAGATTGGTTATCAGTACAGGGCATTAGAGGAAAAGGCCTTTGGTCAAAAATCAGTAATGTAAAACTGTTATTAAAAGCACTTTGGGAAGCTTATAAAATTTTGCGTAAGCGCAAGCCTGACGTAGTTTTAGGAATGGGGGGATATGTTGCAGGGCCTGGTGGAATGATGGCTAGCTTAATGGGGATTCCCTTAGTTATTCATGAACAAAACAGAATACCAGGAACAACAAACAGGCTATTAGTAAAGAAGGCTGATAGGGTGCTGGAGGCATTTCCGCATAGTTTTCCAGCAACAGCGAAGGCACTATTTACAGGCAACCCATTGAGAACTCATTTTTTAGATTTTCCTGAAAAAGAGTTTTGGACTAAAAATTCAGAAAGGCCTTTACGTCTTTTAGTGGTCGGTGGGAGCCAAGGTGCAAAAGTTTTAAATGATACGGTACCTGCCGCTGTTGCCCATATAGAAAATATAGAGATAAAGCATCAAACGGGAGCCGCATCGTTAGAATTAGTAACGAAAAAATATGTAGAGCTCAATATTGAAGCTGAAGTTGTTGAATTTATACAAGATATAGCCTCTGCTTATCAATGGGCTGATATTGTGATTTGTCGGGCAGGTGCAATGACAGTAAGTGAAGTGGCGGCCGCAGGTATTCCCGCTATTTTCGTTCCTTTACCTCATGCAATTGATGATCATCAAACGGCTAATGCAAGGTATTTGTATGATGCTGGGGGGGCTGCGCTGTTGGCACAAAGTGAGATGAATGAAACTTCGCTAATGATGGCCATTCAGCAGATGACAGGATCATTAAAAGCGAGAAGTTTAGCGATAAAAGAAAAAGCAAAATTAGATGCAACCATTGTTGTGGCTGATATTTGTATTAAGGAAGCAAAATAATGAATATGCCAGATTTACAAAGACCTACCCAATTATTAGGGGTGATAAAGAGGATACATTTTGTCGGTGTTGGTGGTACTGGTATGAGCGGTATTGCTGAAGTGTTATCAAATTTAGGTTATCAGGTTTCAGGCTCTGACATAAGAGAAAGTGCTGTCACCAAGAGACTGGAGCAAAAAGGGGTAACGGTTCATATTGGGCATAGTAAAGAAAATGTAGAAAATGTAGATGTGGTCGTTACCTCGACAGCGGTTAATAAAAAGAATGAAGAAGTTAATGCAGCCTATTTAAATAGAATCCCTGTTATTCCCCGTGCAGAAATGCTGGCAGAACTCATGCGATTCAGGTTTGGTATTGCCGTTGCGGGCACACATGGTAAAACCACAACGACAAGTTTAACTGCCAGTATATTAGCTGAGGGTGGGCTGGATCCTACCTTTGTTATCGGGGGGCGCTTAAATAGTGCCGGAACAAATGCCAAGTTAGGCTTGGGGCAATATCTGGTTGCTGAAGCCGATGAAAGTGATGCTTCTTTTTTACATTTACAACCCATGATTGCAGTGGTCACAAATATTGACCGTGATCATATGGAAACCTATGGCGGTAGCTATCAAAAGTTGAAAGACACTTTTTTAGAGTTTTTGCATCACCTACCTTTTTATGGCTTGGCTGTTATGTGCTTAGACGATGAAGGTGTACAGGAAATTCTAGCTGATATTGCAAAGCCAGTTAAAACATATGGTGTGCATAAAGACGCCGATGTTCGAGCCACGGATATAAAGCAAAATGGAATGCAAACATCATTTAAAGTCGAGCGCTGGGGAAATCATAAGCCATTACAGGTGACATTAAATATGCCAGGTTGGCACAATATGTTGAATGCATTGGCCTCTATTACGATTGCAACGCGTTTAGATGTTGAGGATCAAGCCATTGTAAAAAGTCTTGAGACTTTTAAAGGCATTGGTCGGCGATTTCAATTGAATGGGGATATTGCACTGGAACAGGGTCATGTCACCTTAGTTGATGATTATGGACATCACCCAAGAGAAGTCGCGGCGACATTTGAAGCGATGAACCAGGCTTGGCCAGAAAAACGTAAAGTGGTAGTTTTTCAGCCGCATAGATACACCAGAACAAGAGATTTGTTTGAGGATTTTGTCGATATATTATCGACTGTTGATGTATTGGTTTTACTCGATATATATACCGCAGGTGAGGCGGAGATTGCAGCGGCAAACGGGCAGGCTTTATCAAGAGCCATTCGAGTAAGAGGGCAGGTAGATCCTATCTTTGTAAAAGATTATAGCGAATTGGCAAAAATCTTGGCAGGCATTATACAAAAGGATGATGTCGTGTTAACCATGGGGGCGGGCAATGTTGGACAAATTGCAGCTGAGTTACCTGAGAAATTAGCTAACGCGTTAAGAAAATGAAAGGTACTTTATTAAAAAGTGAGCCGCTTTCAAAATATACCAGTTGGCGTGTAGGTGGGCCAGCAGAACAGATGTATCTGCCAGAGGATAGGAATGATTTAATCGCATTTCTTAAACAATTGCCAAAACAAGAAAATGTATATTGGCTAGGTTTAGGGAGTAACTTATTAGTGCGTGATGGTGGGATTAAAGGGACCGTAATAAATACACGAGGCCGTTTAAAAGAAATGCAGTTAGTTGATTCATGCAAAATTTATGTAGAAGCAGGCGTTCCTTGTGCTCATGTGGCAAAATTTTGTGTTGGATTAGGTTTGACTGGCGCTGAATTTTTAGCTGGAATCCCTGGAACAATGGGGGGGGCGTTGAAAATGAATGCGGGTGCTTTTGGTGGCGAAACCTGGAATATCGTTGAAAGTGTGGAAATCATTAATGCTAACGGCTTAGTCACAAAAAAAGCCGCTGAAGCGTTTGACGTTGCCTATCGGTCTGTTAAGGGGTTGGATAATGAGTGGTTTTTATCGGTTGAATTAAAATTGAGTCAAGGTGAGTCAGCATTAAGTCAGCAAAAAATTAAAACCTTATTAGAAAAACGAGGCTTAACTCAGCCAACCAATAAACCAACTTGTGGTTCAGTCTTTAAAAACCCTCCTGGTGATTATGCGGCAAGATTGATTGAAGCCAGTGGTTTGAAAGGGTTTGTCATCGGGGGCGCCTGCGTTTCTGAAAAGCATGCCAATTTTATTGAGAATACAGGCGATGCAACGGCTGCAGATATTGAAGCGCTTATTGCGTATGTTCAGCAACAAGTTCAACAACAATATGAAGTCATGTTGAAAACTGAAGTGTGCCGAGTGGGTGAGTTATTGTGAAAGCGTTGACCGTTAAGCAAGTCGAAGCGTTTGGCAAAGTCGCTGTTTTAATGGGTGGCAGCTCAGCAGAGAGAGAGGTTTCCATTAAAAGTGGTCAGGCCGTTTTTTCTGCATTAGAAAGGCAAGGTGTTGATGTTATTGCTATTGATGTAAAAGAAAACCCGATAGCCGAGTTAGTTAATAAAAAAATAGATAGAGTTTTTAATATTATTCATGGTCGAGGGGGAGAGGACGGTGTTTTGCAAGCTGTTCTAGAATTGATGCAGTTGCCTTATACCGGTTCGGGTGTCATGGCTTCAGCGTTGAGTATGGATAAACTGCGTACCAAACTGTGTTGGAAAGGTGCGGGGATGGCAACACCTAACTGGTTTGTGTTGAACTCGGAAAAGGATATTGAACTTTGTATTGAACGCTTAGGTTTTCCTGTCATTGTAAAACCTGCTCAAGAAGGTTCTAGTATTGGAATGAGTAAAGCCAATAATAAGGAAGAATTAAAAAAAGCCCTATTTATTGCTGAAAATTATCATTGCGATGTCTTAGTAGAGGCTTGGGTAGAAGGTAAAGAATATACTGTCGCTGTCGTTGATGGGGAAGCATTAGCTGTTATCCGCTTAGAAACTGCTAATGAGTTTTATGATTTTGAAGCCAAGTACCAATCTAATAGTACGCAGTATCATTGCCCTTGTGGATTGTCTGAACAACAGGAAAATGAATTAAAACTGTTAGCGGTAGAGGCTTGTAAGGTGATTGGTGTCAAAGGATGGGGGCGCGTTGATGTCTTTATTGATAATCAAGGTTTTGCTCAATTAATTGAGGTTAATACCGTACCAGGCATGACCAGTCATAGTTTGCTGCCGATGGCGGCAAAAGCTGATGGATGTGATTTTGATGAGTTGGTTTGGCGTATTTTAGAAACAACAGTGAATGAATAAAAAGGCTGTTCATTATTTAGTTGGGTTTGTTCTAGTGCTTATAGCAGGGTGGCAAGGCTGGCAAGAGGTGAAAGCTCAAGGGGCAGATTGGTTACCCATTAATTACGTCAGAATTGAAGGGGCCTTTCAATATTTAGAAAAAGACAAAATTAAAAAGGTATTAAAAGAACACGTGATTAATGGGCTTTATAATGCTGATGTTCAGCACATTCAGGCTTCTGTGACTGCATTGCCCTGGGTTGAAACGGGTAGTGTAAAGCGGGTTTGGCCTGATGCTATTAAGATCATTATTGATGAACAAGTCCCTGTTGCACGGTGGGGTGATAAGGCTCTATTGAATAGGCATGGAGAGGTTTTTAAGCCAGGAAAAACAAAAAATTTTCCTAAATTACCCCAGCTTGTTGGTCCAGCAGGTTACGAGATTAAAATGTTGGGGGTCATGCAGGCGTTGTCAGCTGAATTGGCTGGACAGGGAATGATATTAGCCGAATTTCATATTAATGAAAGACGAGCTTGGGAAATAAAATTACAAAACGATATGTTATTAAAAGCAGGGAAAAATCAGCCTTTAAAAAAATTACAGCGATTTTTAAAGACGATTTATTTAATAAGAACAGAGCAGATAGCAGACATTGCAGTGGTTGATTTGAGATATTCAAATGGATACGCCTTAACATGGAAACAAGGTAAAGCAAAAATAGACTGGAAGAAAATAGCTGAAATGAATAAGACATAAAGCGTACTGATTATGGCAAAAAAAACAGAGCGGAATATTATTGTAGGTCTGGATATCGGCACTTCTAAAGTTGCTGCTATTGTGGCTGAGCAAACTGGAAATGGCGAAATTGAAATTATTGGCATTGGAATATCACCGTCAAAAGGATTGAAAAAAGGCGTGGTGGTTAATTTAGAGTCAACCGTTCATTCAATTCAGCGAGCGATAGAGGAGGCTGAATTAATGGCGGGTTGCCAAATTAAATCAGTCTTTGCTGGAATCGCGGGAAGTCATATTAAAAGTTTGAATTCTCATGGTATTGTGGCAATTAAAGATAAAGAAGTCATGCAGTATGATATTGATCGAGTGATAGATTCGGCCAGAGCGGTTGCGATTCCTGCAGATCAAAAAATATTGCATATACTGCCTCAGGAATTTGTGATTGACCAGCAAGAAGGCATAAAAGAACCGATAGGGATGTCAGGTATTAGGCTGGAAGCGAAAGTGCATATGGTGACAGGCAGTGTCAGTGCAGCCCAAAACATCATTAAATGTATTCGACGCTGTGGCTTGGATGTGGATGATATTGTTTTAGAGCAATTAGCTTCATGTACTTCTGTATTGTCAGAGGATGAAAAAGAATTAGGGGTGTGTTTAATTGATATTGGTGGCGGAACAACTGATATTGCTATTTTTTCAGAAGGGGCTATTAAGCATACAGCGGTGATTCCTATTGCAGGGGATCAGGTAACGAATGATATTGCAGTGGCTTTAAGAACGCCAACAAAAAGTGCTGAAGAGATTAAGCGGGACTATGCCTGTGCATTGACTCAATTGGTCAATACAGAGCAGATGATTAATGTGCCGAGTATTGGGGACAGAGAGCCTAGAACAATTTCAGCTCAGAATTTAGCTGAAATTGTCGAGCCAAGGTATGAAGAATTAATGTTATTAGTACAAGCTGAGTTAAGACGAAGCGGGTATGAGGATATGATTGCGGCAGGTATGGTTATAACGGGAGGAAGTTCTAAGGTTCAAGGTTTAGTTGACTTGGCTGAAGAGATTTTTCATATGCCTGTGCGGGTCGGAGTGCCCCAGCATGTATCAGGTTTGACTGATGTCGTACAAAACCCAATATATTCAACGGGGGTTGGGTTGTTATTGTATGGCGGAGAACATCAAGGAAGAACAGATGAGGTAAGTGGTAGTGGTGACGGGGTATTGGCCAGAATGAAAAGTTGGTTCCAAGGTAACTTTTAAATTATGTGGGTGTAAGTGAGGACGTGAAAATGAAATATGAATTAATGGATATGTGTAGTGACGGTGCAGTTATAAAAGTGATTGGTGTTGGTGGTGGTGGTGGTAATGCTGTCGACCATATGATTGCCAGCAATATTGATAGTGTGCAATTTGTTTGTGCAAATACCGATGCACAGGCTTTACGTCGATTAAATGTAGAGACTAAAGTCCAATTAGGCATTGAGCTTACCAAAGGGTTAGGGGCGGGTACAAAGCCTGAAGTCGGTAAGTTAGCTGCTGAAGAAAATAAAGAACACATTAAAGAAGTGATTGAAGGCGCAGATATGGTGTTTTTAACCGCTGGAATGGGAGGTGGTACAGGAACAGGCGCAATATCAGTTATCGCACAAGTTGCTAAAGATATGGGCGTGTTAACGGTTGCTGTGGTAACGAAACCATTTGATTTTGAAGGTAAAAAGAAAAAGCTTGTTGCTGAAGAAGGGATTAGTGATCTAGAGAAATATGTTGATTCACTCATTATTATTCCAAATCAGAAATTATTGCCTGTACTGGGTGGAAATTTATCGGTAACTAATGCGTTTAAAGCGGCTAATGATGTTTTACTTGATGCGGTACAAGGTATTACAGAGTTAATTACTCATCCTGGTTTGATCAATGTTGATTTTGCAGATGTTGAAACAGTGATGACTAATATGGGCGCTGCAATTATGGGGTCTGGATCGGCTACAGGCGAACATCGTGCACGAGAAGCGGCTGAGAAAGCAATCGCTTGTCCTTTGTTAGAAGATATTAACTTACAAGGGGCTAAAGGAATATTGGTTAATGTCACCGCAGCTGATATGGATTTAACTGAATTTGATGAGATCGGCAGCATTATGCATGCCTTTGCTTCTGAAGATGCCGATATGAAAATTGGTATGGCAACTAATCCAGAGATGGGTGATGAAATTAAGGTGACTGTTGTTGCGACAGGGATGGGCGAAGATAGAGCGTCTGTCGCTAATGCCCCTGTTAAATTAATACAAAAAGCGGCAGCGGGTGATGTAAATTATGATGTATTAGATAAGCCAACGGTTATTAGACAAAGTAAGCAAGAGCCAAGAGAAACACGCTTTGGTGCACAACCTAAAAATGATGCAGATTTAGATTACCTGGATGTGCCTGCATTTTTGAGACGTCAGGCAGATTAAGACTGATAACTGGAAGTGTGATAAAATCGCTAAACAGTTTTTATTGATAGTATTATATGATTAAGCAAAGAACACTAAAAAACACCATTCGAGCAACAGGGGTCGGTCTACATAGTGGGGATAAAGTTTATTTAACCCTACATCCGGCAGCGCCAAATACGGGGATTCGATTCCGTCGTGTTGACTTGGATGAGCCGGTTACTATTGAAGCAACACCAGGAAATGTTGGCGAAACAATGCTTTCTACAACATTAGTTAAAGATGGGAAAAAGGTTGCGACGATTGAACATTTATTATCTGCTCTTGCTGGTCTTGGGATCGATAATGCCATTGTAGATGTCAGTGCTGCAGAAGTACCTATTATGGATGGCAGTGCTGGGCCTTTTGTTTTTTTATTGCAATCTGCAGGTGTCGCAGAGCAAGATTGCCCTAAACAATATATTCGAATAAAAAAGACTATACGGGTTGAAGAGGGTGATAAATGGGCTGCTTTTGAACCATTTGAAGGCTTTAAAGTCACTTTTACTATCGATTTTGATCATCCAGCCTTTCCTGATCATCTAAAAACTTCAGTGATGGATTTCTCATCAACAACCTTCGTAAAAGAAGTGAGTAGAGCCAGAACTTTTGGATTTATGAAGGATATTGAGTTTTTAAGGGAAAATAATTTAGCTTTAGGTGGCAGTTTGGATAATGCCATTGTTGTTGATGAAGATAAAGTAATTAATGAAGATGGACTTCGTTATGCGGATGAGTTTGTAAAGCATAAGATACTTGATGCTATTGGTGATTTGTATTTATTAGGCCATAGCTTGATAGGTGAGTTTAAAGGCTTCAAATCAGGACATGCTTTAAATAATAAGCTATTGCTTGCATTGTTAGAAAATAAAGATGCCTGGGAAAAGGTTTCGTTTGAGCATGATGAAGATGCCCCAATAGCCTTTATGCGTTCACTTCCTACAGTCGACTAGGCTATTGATTTTAGATTGACTATTATTCATCCGCTTTTAAGTTGAAGGGTAATAGTCAATTGTCTTCCTCCCCCCACCTCTCTCTCTCTCTCTCTGGTTTGCCTTGTATGGTAAAAACCTAAAGCCTTAAAAATTACTTATCAGTCTCTGCATTTTTACGTTCTCTAGACTTTTTTTGAAAAGACTGCCCTAGATTAAGTAAGGCCTTTTTTAATTTTTCATCACTCTGGTGGCTGGCCTGCTCCAAAATAAAATCAATGTTTTCAGATGATGGGAGCTTTTTTTCTTGTTCTTGCTTCTTTGTTTTCTCAACTTTTTGAGGGATTATTTTTATCTGAAGGGTTTCAATCACGCCACTGTAAGAGTTTAATAGCGATTGGAGTATGGTTTGGTGGTAAAACCTAAGTTGAGACGACCAAATGGCTGAGTCAGTATAAAGTGATAGTTTCTTATTGCTTAAAACACAATAAAGCGCATGACTAGATAAATGTTCAGGTAAGGCTGTCTTGATTTTTATTAATAGTTTGGCTTGTGTTTCTATCTGGTATTTATAGAGAGTCAGTATTTTTCCCTCAAAACCAAGAGAGGACTTGAATGTGCTTTTTTTGTAAGCCATAACAGGGAAGTAGTCAGTTACAGGATTTGACAGCAAAATATTCAGAGGTCGCATTCTCGAATTGAGTTTCATCAATAACTGCAACGCCACGTAATAAATCACTATTCGAAATGTTTTTAATCATTAAGTCTGCTTTCCTTACGCATAAATTAATGTGGCTGAAGGCTTTATGGGTAAATGATTCTGCGTTACTTTGTTTAAGAGCAAGAATAGCGGTATCAGTAAAGATTACTGTATCACCCGAATGTGCATTATCTAAAAATGAAGGGGAAAGAGGAAGGCTGCTAATAATATGTAACATGGAGGTACCTCAGTTCTTTTGTTACACCTTACATTAAGTAGGATATGTAACTGTTTAAAAAATAAGTGTTTAATTGATAATAGTATATATTTTAAATTTAAACTAGTTTTTTTTAAAGTTAAGCAGAATAAAAAGAGTGATCAGTCTCGTGATTGTTTTGAGGTGAGCATACAAGGCCCAATATTATTAAGGCTAAGCCGTATCTATGATAATGGAAGCGAGGGATCAATTTATTTTGAAAACACTTTCTCTGCTAATGTAAGCAGAGAAAGTAATGGTTTGTTGCTAGTCATTAATACTCGGCTTTTTGTTCTCGAGCTAATAGGTTTTGAACCGCGATGCGAGGGTCTAAATCTTGATATAGGACTTTATAGATTTGTTCAATAATAGGCATTTCTATATTGTATTTTTCAGCGAGTAAATAAGTCTCTTTTGCTGCTGAAATGCCTTCGACTTCTTGGCCAATAGCCTCGATAGCAGACGCTTTATCAATGCCTTCACCGAGAGCAAGGCCTAAGCGGCGGTTTCTGGACTGATTATCAGTACAGGTAAGAATTAAGTCACCAAGTCCGGCAAGTCCCATAAATGTGTCTGCCTGACCACCAAGGACAATGCCTAGGCGCATGATTTCTTGTAGGCCACGAGTAATTAAAGCCGCTCTTGTATTGGCTCCAAAGCCTAGGCCATCAGCAATGCCTGCAGCAATGGCTAGCGCATTTTTGACGGCTCCACCGACTTGAACACCAATAATATCCTTGCTGGTGTAAGTTCGAAAGCAATGGTTGTGAAGTATATTGGTTATTTGGTCTGAAAGCTGAGGGCTTGCGGAGGCAATTGTAATTGCCGTTGGCAAGCCAGTAGCTACTTCTTTGGCAAACGTTGGTCCCGATAAAACAGCGGTTTTAATTTTAGATGAAAAGGTGTGCTCGACGACTTGATGTAATAATGCGCCATCATCAGGGTTAAAGCCTTTAGTTGCCCACGCAATTTGAGTTTTATCAGAAATAAAAGGTTTGATTTTTTCTAATGTGTCTCTAAAGGCATGGCTCGGGACGGAGATAAGGATGAGGGGGCTAAATTTAATGGCTTCCTCTAAATTATCTGTGATAGCGAGTGTTGCGGGTAGCTGTAGACCCGGCAAGTAGCGGGTGTTTTCTTTGTTTTTTGATAAGGATTGGATGTGTTCGGGGTTGTGTCCCCACAGCAACGTACGACAGCCATTTCTGGCTGCCTGTATCGCAAGAGCAGTTCCCCATGAGCCCGCGCCCAAAACGCAAATTGATGGGGTCATTAATTTACAGTGTTAGTGCTAGGTGCTTGCTGTGCTTGTTGTAAGTGCTGTGAATACAAGGCATCAAAGTTAACAGGAGCAAGTAATAACTGAGGGAAGCCTCCTTTAGCCACAAGATCAGAAACAACTTCTCTTGCATAAGGGAATAATATATTAGGGCAAAAGCTACCAACCATTGGTCCCATTTCTTGCTCGGTAAAACCAGCAAGTGAAAAAATACCTGCTTGAGTCACTTCAACCAAATAAGCGGTCGTTTCTTTGCATTTAACGGTGACAGTAACAGAAAGTGAAACTTCAAATAATGCATCTTCTAAAGCTTCTACATTTGTTCCAAGATTGAAATCAACCGTTGGTTCCCATTTTTCTGTAAAAATTTTAGGTGAATTTGGGGTTTCAAACGAAATATCTTTAGTAAATATTTTTTGAATTGAGAATTGTTTTTCTTCCGCTGTATTTGTATTTTGCTCTGCCATGATGTTTATATAGTTGTATTTTAAGTAAATCTCAATGAATGTAAACTGAGGTATTAGAATTTCTCTGTGCTAGTAATTTTGATAGGGAAGTTATTATCCTGCCATGATTGCATGCCACCAATCATGTTGAAAACTTGCTCAAAATTAGCTTTTGTTAGTGTTTTACAAGCAGGTACTGCGCGCGACCCACTTTGACAAACGACGATAATTGGGGCCGATTTGTGTTTTTCTAAAGAATTTAATTTATCAGAAAACTTGCCTAAAGGAATGTTAATTGAGTTTTCAATATGCCCTTTTATGTATTCATGAGGTTCGCGGACATCAACGATAACCGTATTAGCATCATTCATTTTTGTCACGGCGAGTAATGGTGAAAGTGCTTCGTATTTGTTAAATGTACTTTCAACCAGTTCTTGAATTAATAAATAACTGACAACAACAAGTGCGAGGCAAAGTAAGTAATGGTTGGAAATAAATTCTAGGTATTGATCCATTGTAAAATGATAGTTTGTAATTAATGGGGCTTAGGCAGCTGGAAATAAAATATAGTATAGTGCTTTTTGGCTGCTTACTCGCTTGCTAAAAAGAATGTCAAAAAGTGCTAAGATATTTAGATTATGTTTACCTTAGCATGAAGTGCAAAAGACATCGCGCATCATGCGGATAAGTTTTAGCATGCGTTCATCATCAATATAGTAATAAACGCGGTTAGCTTCTTTCTTGTAACCGAGAATGTCTTTTTCTCTTAAAATGGCTAAATGTTGTGAGATGTTGCTTTGGCTGGTGCCCACTTGTTCTACTATATCTTGTACGCTGATCGATTCAGTGCCTAAAACACAAAGAATCTTCAGACGTAAAGGGTGAGACATTGCTTTTAAACAACGGGCGGCGCGATTAATGTCCGCATCGTTGTAATGAATTGTTTCCCTGCTGTTTTCCATTTATATAAACCTTTGTATTGTTACAGCTGAAGTCAGTATTTAACTAAAATAATTGTTAGAAAATAAAAGTTATTTATACACATAAGATGCCAACGTGTATTAGTATAAGCGAGCTATTTTAGTCTATTAGTTAAGTGAACAAAATAAAAACTTGTAAATCTATCCTGTTTAAATTATTAAGAGCAGGGCTGTTTTTTTATAAGTTGTTGAATGTTAATGTATATCTGTGTATTTTAGGGCGTAGGTGTTGAAATATATTTGTAAGACTAATAAAGTATAATTATTTTTAAATAAATTTAACCTATTAAATATTGAGTTTTAACTAGGTTTGCAGGAGAGTATAAGTGATGTTGAATAGGCCAAAACCATTAGTATTATTAATTCTTGATGGGTTCGGGTATAGGGAAGACCAGAATAATAATGCGATAGCAATGGCAAATACGCCATGCTGGGATCAGTTGCAGAAAGAATATCCTAGTACCTTGTTAGATTGTGCTGGAGACGCTGTCGGATTGCCTGATCAACAAATGGGAAATTCTGAGGTGGGTCATCTGCATATAGGCAGTGGTCGATTAATGCGACAAGAATTGTCTAAGGTGAGTAGTGCGGTTAAGGAAGGTAGCTTTTTCGATAATGAAGTACTTTGCAAGGCTGTAGATGTAGCAAAAGAAAAGCAAAAGGCTTTGCATATTATGGGTCTGTTATCACCAGGTGGTGTGCATAGTCATGAATTGCAAATTGCAGCGATGGTTGAATTGGCTGTAAAGCGTGGCTTAAATAAAGTTTATGTACATGCTTTTTTGGATGGACGGGATGTGCCGCCAAAAAGTGCAAAAAGCTCAATTCAATTGTTGGAAGAAAAGTTTTCAACATTAGGGGCGGGTCGCTTTGCGACAGTTACAGGTCGCTTTTATGCTATGGATAGGGATAATCGTTGGGAACGGGTTCAAGTCGCTCATGCTTTAATGACTAAAGGTGAGACTGAATACAAAGTTAATTCAGCTGAGCAAGCATTGGAAAATGCTTATGCCAGAGATGAAACGGATGAATTTGTTTTACCCACGAGTGTGCTAGATGAAAATGGCGAAGTAATAGTCTTAGATCCAGAAGATTCAATTGTTTTTATGAATTTTCGGGCGGATAGAGCAAGAGAAATTTCTCGTGCGCTAACTGAAGTTGACTTTGATGGCTTTGAGAGGGGGTGTGAGCCGCACCGAGGCTATTATGCAACGCTGACACAATACCATCAGGATTTTGATTATGCTGTTGCTTATCCACCTGTTGATGTTAAAAATGGTTTGGGTGAAGTGATCAGTGCGAAAGGATTGACGCAATTACGACTGGCTGAAACTGAAAAATATGCACATGTTACCTTCTTTTTAAATGGTGGCAGAGATGAGCCTTTTGAAAATGAGAAAAGAATTTTAGTGCCCTCTCCAAAAGTAAAAACCTATGACATGCAGCCAGAAATGAATGCGGCAGAAGTGACTGCTCACTTGGTTGACGCTATAAAAGGAGGGGAGTATGACGTTATTATCTGTAATTATGCTAATTGCGATATGGTCGGTCATACCGGCGTATTTGATGCAGCTATTGTTGCGGTAGAAACTATCGACTCTTCGTTGCAGGAATTAGTTGCAGCGTTAAAAGAAGTGGACGGACAAATGTTAATTACTGCGGATCATGGCAATATAGAGCAAATGGTGGGAGAGGGGACAGGTCAGCCTCATACTGCTCATACGACCAATCTGGTGCCTTTAATTCATGTGGGCGGTTCAAAGCCTTTGGTTGATGGTGGTTGTTTGTCTGATTTAGCACCCACTATGTTAAATATATTAGGTGTGGAACAGCCCGTTGAAATGACTGGGCGGTCGTTGATCTAAAGGAGAGAGGAAAGGTTCAAATTAAAATAATGAATATCCCTCCTTCTCTATTTCCAGAGCAGGAGGGAGACAGAGTGAAAATTTGAGCCTTTTTTTTGCGTATGAAGTATAAGTCTTTTTTATTTTTTATTTCCTTGGTTTATTTGTTTTGCGGGGATTTGATTGCGGGTAACATTGATAATAAAAGCAAAGAGTTATCAGGGTTAAAAGTAAAAATAAAGCAAATTAGCCAAGTGGTAACCGAATTAAAAACGCATAAGCAGTCTTTGCACGCTGAGTTAAAAAGAATTGAAATAAAATATGGGCAAAGCGTTAGGCAATTAACGCATTTAGAAAAGCAGATAGATAAGCTCAAGTTAGCGCTAAAGAAAAATAAATTAAAGCAAAAGCAAAAGCAAAAGCAGATAGAAGCCCAAAAAAAGGGATTGGGCCGTCAGGTTCAAGCGGCTTATGGAATGGGAAAAAATGAAAAGTTAAAGCTCATGTTGAACCAGCAAGATCCTGCGTTGTCAGGAAGAGTGATGGTTTACTATGATTATTTAAATAAAGTTCGATTAAAGAAAATTTCAGGGATTAATCAGGATTTACAGGTTCTGCGGGATCTGGATGTCCAGCGGCATAAAGAATCAGTATTATTAGAAGAAAAATTAAGGGTGCGAAAGCAGAGTCAATTAAAATTGGCTGGTACTAAAGCCGATAGGCAGGCTATTTTTTCTAAAATAAGTAAGCAGTTCCAGTCAAAGTCTCAGCAGTTATCTCAGTTTAAAAAGAGTGAAAAGCAATTAGCCTCTTTGATTTTAGAGCTTCAGCAAGCCGATGTGTTTCCGATTGATGAAGGGGTGGTTAAAGAGTTTGCTAAATTAAAGGGAGCTTTACCATGGCCTGTTAAAGGTCTGTTGGTGAAGAAGTTTGGTGCACAACGAGCAGACAGTCGATGGGATGGTGTATTAATAAAGGCCAAAGAAGGACGAGAAGTGAGGGCTGTCACTCGCGGGCAAGTTGTTTATGCTGATTGGTTGCGAGGTTATGGATTGTTGACTATTATTAAGCACGATAAAGGTTATATGACTTTATATGCATTTAATCAAAGCCTCTATAAAGCAAAGGGGGACTGGGTTGATGCTGGAACGGTTGTTTCAACGGTTGGGCTTAGTGGTGGTCGAGGAAGTGCAGGATTGTATTTTGGGATAAGACGAAAGGGAAAGCCAGTCAATCCAATTAAGTGGTGCCGAAAAATCAGGCAGGGTAAAACGAGATAAAATATGGGCAAAATGATTTTGTCTCTATCTAAAACTAAGGGTGTTGGAGTGTTAAAAGGTATGCTTAAAAAGAAAAATAGTGTGATTTTGTTCTTGGGTATCATCTTGGGTGTTCTTTTGAGCATCGGTGGTACTGTTGTTGCAGATCGGGAAAATAATAATGCAACTGTCGGGAGGGAAGATGTCGTTACTACTTTGCCTTATGAGGAGTTAAGAGCCTTTACAGAGGTTTTTGGCCGGATCAAAAGAGATTATGTTGAGCCTGTTTCAGATGAAAAACTGCTAAAAGATGCCATTAAAGGGATGCTTTCGGGGTTGGACCCACATTCAGCTTATTTGGATGCTGAGCAGTATAAGGGGCTGAGAGAAGGGACGATGGGGCAGTTTGGGGGCTTAGGTATTGAAGTCACTATGGAAAATGGCTTTGTTAAGGTGGTTTCGCCTATTGATGATACGCCTGCACAACGAGCAGGGATGAAATCAGGGGATTTGATTGTTCGTTTAAACGAGAAGCCTGTTAAAGGTATGACTTTGTCTGATGCGGTTAAAGTTATGCGGGGTAAGCCGGGTAGTGATATTTTGCTTACCGTCATCCGAGAGGGGGCTGAGGCGCCTTTAAAGGTTAGCATTACTCGTGCGATCATTAAAGTTAAAAGTGTTAAGCAGCGGATGCTGGAAGAGGATTATGGGTACTTAAGGATTGGTAGCTTTCAGGCAAGAACAGGGCAAGGTGTTATTGATGCCATTGCAACGTTGAAAAAAGAAAATAAAACAGATTTGAAAGGCTTGGTGCTGGATTTGAGGAATAATCCAGGCGGTGTGTTAAATGCTGCGGTAGAAGTGAGTGATGCTTTTTTGGAAAAAGGATTGATTGTTTATACGGAAGGGAGGATTAAAAATTCAGAAATGAGGTTTAATGCTGCGCCTGGTGATGAAATAAATGGAATCCCTCTTGTTGTTTTGATCAATGCAGGATCTGCATCTGCTTCAGAAATTGTTGCAGGGGCATTACAGGATCATAAGCGAGCCGTTATTATGGGTGAGAAATCATTTGGTAAGGGCTCTGTTCAAACCATTTTACCTGCGGGTAAAAATGCTGCGGTTAAGTTAACCACTGCGCGTTACTACACGCCTCTAGGAAGATCAATACAAGCTGAAGGAATTGAGCCTGATGTCGAGTTGGCTAGAGTGAAGCTTGAATCCTTGGAAGGCTTGAAATTTAAGCCCGTCAAAGAAGCTGATTTATCTCATCATTTGGAAAATGGGAATGGAAAGAAAGATGTTGAGATAAGTGAAGATAAAGAAAGTGATGAAAAAGACAAGGAGCCGCTGGATGTGCGTGATTACGCATTGCATGAGGCATTAACTTTGTTAAAGGGATTGAGTATATTGAATAGGTAATACTCTCATCATATGGTTCTAAATTAAACCAGCAAGATATTAGTTTTATTGATATCTTGCTGGTTTTTTTGTGCCAGTTTTTTATTGTTTGGTAAATAAAAAAATAGGTGATTTGACTTGTTTGGTGGGAGAAATCGCACAATTTTTAAGAAAAATTATTTTTAGGTCAGTTTTATGTAGGGCGGGGTTTAAGGCAATTGATTATAGATTATGGTTTTTAAAGGTGACTGTAAGGTGTTGATTTTACTGTCTGTGGTTTTAAATCTGATTGTCCTGTGTTTTACGTCGTTTAAGTTGTGTTATTTTTGGCGTGTTATTTGCTCTGTTGGTTAGAGGGGTGTATCGGGTACCCCTTATTAAGCTTTTAGAGAAAAACAATTAACTAAGGAAGAATAATGGAATTTAAAAGACTAGCTATTGTTAGTGCTATAGCTGTTTCACTCGCTGCGACGACGGCTGCAGAGGCTGGGGTCAGTTATCATATGACAGATTCGGGGCTTGATACGCCTTGGAGTAATAACTCGGTTGGTTTAGGGGTGTGGACTGATGGCTCGCCAGTTGATCAAGGGTATACGTCTGGTCTGCCTGTTACCTGGTTGGCAAATATAGATACAAATGATACTAATTATAGGGTGTCTTCAGCTAATGCAATTACTGCTGGTGCTGATTCTGCTTATACTTTATCTTCAATAGCAAATAATTGGAGAAAGAGTAATGTTGTTAGTGGCGGGGATGCAAGTTGGGGGCATACCTTAGATTTTGGTCTAATTGATATGAGTGTGGCTGGAAATTTAAATATTGAAATTAAGGCTGACTCTACGTTATCTTCTGATTTTGTGCCAGGTTTTACCATTTGGCAGGGGTGGGGAGATAATGGGGCTGGGGATAAGCATTCTGCCTGGAATTTCTTAAATTCGGATCCAAAACCTTTTTTTGGAACGACTGTTGTTGCGCCTCTTTTTTTAGATGGGGTGTCGTATCTTGGGGAAAATTCAACAACAGTTTCAGGCGGCACGGCAACGCTTACTCTTAATAATCTAGCTGCTGGTCAATATATTGTGTTTATCGGCGGGAATAGTGATACTCCAACAACAAATGATACGTATTTGGCAAATATTTCGGTGTCAGCGGTACCCGTTCCTGCTGCTGTGTGGTTGATGGGGTCGGCAATGCTTGGGCTGGTGGGTGTAAGGCGTAAACAAAAAAGTGTGTGAAAAACAACCTGTTTTATAGCTGTAAAAGGCCACACCTATAGGTGTGGCCTTTTTATTTTAGCTAGCTTGTTAATGGGTTGATGCTTGGTATTTAACTGTAAAATCATTCATGGTAGATAGCGCTGTCTCAGTTTCTTTTTCGCTTCCAAGTTGAAAGCTATTAACTCCAACTCTCATCAAATAAAATACTTGGTCAGGCATATAGCTACCTATTGCGCGAACTTCCCCCTCAAATCCATAACGGCTTCTTAGTAGCCTGGCTTGAGTGAATGATCTTCCATCTGTGAAAGCCGGGAATTCAAGTGCAATTAAGCTGATTTTTTCTAGGTCCTTGCTGATGTCTTCAACAATATCAGCCGGAGCAAGTCTAATGCCTATATTACCCTTGTGATTTGCGAGTTCAGTAGTTTGTTGTTGCCAGCGAGAAAGTGAAACAGTGATGTCGCCATCAACGAGTTCTGTTTCGTCAGCAATATGTTGCCAGCTATCTTCTATAATTTGTTTGTCTTTAATTATTTTCATGATTAGGCCTTAGTAAATTGCTTCTTTAAATGGGGTAACACCAACACGCTTCACTGTATCTAAGAATGCTTCTTCGTCAAGACGTTGCTTAAGGTAAACATCAAGAATAGTGCTAACAGCTTGAGTGACTTGGTCTTTTGCTAAAGCTGGACCTAGTCTTTCTCCAAGAGCTGCTTCGTTTTCAGATGAGCCGCCTAGGGTTAGTTGATACCACTCAACCCCTTTTTTATCGACGCCTAAGATGCCAATGTGACCGACACTTTGATGTGCGCAGCCATTCATACAGCCAGACATGTTGATTTTTAAATCACCAATATCATGTAGATAATCAATATTATCTAATGCGTCATTGATTTCTTTGGCAATATCGATTGAGCCTGCATTTGCTAACGCACAAAAATCTAGCCCTGGACAACAAATCATATCGGTTGCGGTGCCAATGTTGGGTGTAGCAAGCGATAATGCATCTAGCTTTTTCCATAACTCAAACAGGTCTGCCTGCTTAATGTCAGCAAGTACAATATTTTGTCTATGGGTATTGCGAGCTTCTCCAAAGCTATATTGATCTGCTAAATTAGCAATGGCATCTAATTGTTCGTCAGTCACATCGCCAGGTGCTACGTCAGGAGCTTTTAAGGAAACAAAAGCCGCTCTGTAACCAGCAATTTTGTGATCAGCGGTATTGTATTTTACCCATGTGCTAAAAGCGGCCGATTGAGCCTGGTTTGCAGCAAAAGAACTGTCTTGCTCAGCATCTGACTCATAAGTGGGTGGTGTGAAATGCGCTTGTATTTCAGCAATACGCTCATCGCTAACTTCCATCCCCTCTTTGATTTGTTGCCACTCAGCTTCAACCCATTCAGTCATTTGTTCGATGCCGCTTTCTTTTACAAGTATTTTGATACGAGCTTTGTACTTATTATCACGGCGACCATTCAGGTTGTAGACTCGAACAATGGCTTCAAGATAGGATAGTAAGTGTTTCTTTTCAAGAAAAGGTCTGATGACTTTGCCAATAACGGGCGTGCGACCAAGGCCTCCACCAACAAGGACTCTAAAGCCTAGTTCGCCTTGATCATTTTTGACAATATGTAAACCAATGTCATGCAATTGTGTTGCAGCTCTATCTTGTTCTGACCCGCTAACAGCAATTTTGAATTTGCGCGGTAAATAGGCAAATTCAGGGTGCAGAATAGTCCATTGGCGGATTATTTCACAGTAAGGGCGTGGGTCTTCGATTTCATCTGTACAAACACCCGCCAAATGATCGGTTGTGGTGTTTCTTAAGCAGTTACCACTGGTCTGAATTGAGTGCATCTGAACGCTAGCTAAGTCGGCTAAAATGTCAGGTACATCTTTTAAATCGGGCCAGTTAAATTGAATGTTCTGGCGGGTGGTAATGTGGGCATAGCTTTTGTCATATTTTCTGGCAACGTGAGCTAGCATGCGTAGTTGTTTGGATGAAAGTAAGCCGTATGGTCCTGCTACACGTAACATCGGTGCGTGGGTTTGAACATAGAGCCCATTCATTAAGCGCAATGCACGAAATTCATCTTCACCAAGGTCGCCTTTTAAATAGCGTTCGGTTTGGCCTCTATATTGGGTGACCCGCTCATTAATGAGGGTCTGGTCGTCGTCGTTATACTGATACATAAGGTGTTTTGCACTTTTCCACGGCTAAAATCAAGACTGATAATCATATACTGAGACGCATTAAATGACAAAGGTTATTATATAGTGATAACATTAAGGGTTAATTTGTCTTGCTTTTATTTACGTATCCGTGAAGGGGGTTGTTTTGTTTCGATTGTTATTAGTCTTGGCTGGGTTGTTGCTGTTGCCAGAGTTGGCGCTAGCTGAAGTGTATGAAGAAGATTTTAAAAATTTAGGGCTGACAGGTACTGAAAGAGGTATTTATACTGTTCTGATTTTTATCATTGCATATGGCTTTGTAATGGCGGAAGAGTTTACGGGTATGCGTAAATCTAAACCTGTTATTTTGGCTGCAGGTATTATCTGGGGTCATGCTGCTATTTTAGCCGCAGATAAAGGTGTTTCTATTGAACAGTTGCATGAGGCTTTTGAATATAATCTAGCCGAATTTGCAGCTTTAATGCTGTTCTTGTTAGTTGCTATGACTTATATCAATGCGATGGCTGAACGTAATGTGTTTGAAACATTACGGTCCTGGATGATTAGAAAGAAATTCAGCTTTAAGCAATTGTTTTGGGTGACGGGTATTATTACTTTCTTCTTATCTGCGGTTGCTGATAATTTAACGGCTGCGCTGTTGGTAGGTGCTGTGGTTATGGCGGTAGGTAAAGGCAATGATAAATTTGTTGCGATTGGCTTGGTGAATTTAGTTGTTGCTGCTAATGCAGGTGGGGCGTTTAGTCCATTTGGTGACATTACAACCTTAATGGTTTGGCAAGCAGGCTATGCAGAGTTCTTTGATTTCTTTGCTCTATTTATCCCTTCAGTTGTTAACTATATAATTCCTGCTTTCTTTATGTATATGGCTGTTCCTGATGATAGTCCAGAAGCCTCTGATGAAGCTGCGGTTCAATTAAAGCCAGGGGCAATTCAAGTTTGTGTGTTGTTCTTGCTAACTATTGTTACGGCGGTTAGTTTTAAGCAGTTTCTACATTTACCTCCTTTTATGGGGATGATGGTTGGTTTGTCTGTATTAATGATTTATGGATACAGTATCAATAAACTGTATCAGGATGAGTCATTTGATATTTTTAACAAAGTGCGTGATGCTGAGTGGGATACATTATTCTTTTTCTTCGGCGTGGTATTCGCAGTAGGTGGTTTAGGTTACATTGGGTATTTAGAGTTACTTTCTGGTGCAATGTATGAGGGGCTTGGGGATACAACTGCTAATATATTAGTCGGTTTTATTTCTGCGATTGTTGATAATATTCCAGTAATGTTTGCAGTATTGAATATGGATCTTGAAATGGACTTATATCAATGGCTGCTAGCAACATTAACCGCTGGGACTGGTGGTTCTATGTTGTCTGTTGGTTCAGCTGCAGGTGTTGCATTAATGGGGTCATCTAAACATAAATATACTTTCTTTAGTCATTTGAAATGGACACCAGTTATTGCGCTGGGCTATTTTGCAAGTATCTTTACTCATTACTTAGTGAATGGCTAATTAATAGAGATTGACAGATAAAACTGCTGTTTTTTGAAATGGTGGTTAGTGCGTCATAAGGCACTACTCAGCTTGTATTAGTACAAGTTGAGTGGTGCTTTTTTTTGTCTTGAAGGGCGTGAGAGTTGGGTTGCTACAGTAGAGAGATTGTTGCTTGCCGTGTCTTTTTTGGGTCTGTTGTTGGGGTAAATTATAGGAGGAAGGTGTTGTACTCATCCCAATATATTTACAGCTGAACTGAGAAGTCGTCATTTCTGCAGGCTCTTGGCAGGAATCAATACTTCGCGCTGTTACTCAGTCGCTAGAAATCTGCAGTCGAGGCCGTGCGAAGTCTATGTGTGCGGATAGATTCCTGATTAAAGGTTTCGGGAATGACGGCTAGTACAGTTATTGTTTACTGGTATTAACTGGTGTGTTTTATATGAAAATGAAAGTGTTTTCCAGCCCATAAAATAAGTATTAATACGGGGATGCCTGATATTGCTGTAATTAAAAAAAACTGTGAATAGCCTACGGTTTCAACTACGGTCCCAGAATAGCCGCCCAGTATTTTTGGGAGTAGGGTCATTAATGAGCTAAAAATGGCGTACTGTACGGCGGTAAATGAGATATTTGTCAGGCTTGATAAAAAAGCAATAAAAGCCGCACTTGCAAGGCCAGCTGATAAATTGTCGGCTGAAATGACGATGGTTAACAGGGTCATGTCGTGACCTGTTTGGGCTAATAGCATAAATAACAGATTGGTTAGGGCGGAAAGTAAGGCGCCTAGAAAAAGAATGCGCATAACACCAAATCTGACAGCCAGTATTCCACCAAGAAAACCGCCTGCAATGGTCATTAATAGGCCAAAGCTTTTTACAATGCTGGCAATTTCAGGTTTAGTAAACCCAAGGTCTTGGTAAAAAACATTGGATATAACACCTAGTAAAATATCTGAAATGCGGTAAAGTCCTATTAAAGCAAGAAGTAGCCAAGCGAGTGACCAGCCGAAGCGTTGGAAAAAATCTTTGATGGGAGCGAGGTAGGTTTGTTCGAGTATTTGTCTCTGTACCATGCCTGAGCGGATAGTTAGCTTAGCTATAATATATGCTGCGGTAAGTGCAAGAGTTAGTCTGCATAATTCAATAATAAATGATGCCAGGTGATTATTTGCAAGTAAGGTGGATAATAATGATGTCCCTTGTTGGGCGTAGTTGGCGCTGTAATAGAAGCAAGTAATAAAGCCGCTTACCGATAGAATAAATAAAGACATAAAGCCAAGATGCTCGTTTTTTGTGTGAATCGAGCGGTTGGGTTGAGTGTCAGGTTCTGAGATAGCCAGTGTTGTTAAAACGCCGATTAGCATGACAGCGGCCATTATTAAGTAGGCCCATTGCCAGGCTTGATAATTATAATTGCTCATGGTTGAGCCAAAGTGATTGGCTAAAAATAATGCGCCCGCACCTGCGAGTAGCATTCCAATTCTATAGCCAGCGATATAGCTTGAAGACATCAAGGCTTGTAAATCACTCTCTGCTGATTCAATTCGGTAGGCATCGATAACGATATCTTGGGTTGCTGATGAAAAGCCTAAAAAAACAGCGGCCCATGCCATGGTGTTGAGGGTGTCAACGGCGGGGTTAATAAAGGCCATGGCGCTAATTGCCATAATGATCATCAGTTGTGAAAGTAATAACCAGGCGCGTCTACGACCAAGTCGTCTGCTTAAAATTGGGATGGGTAGCTGATCTACTAAGGGCGCCCAGACAAATTTGAATGAATAGCCAAGCGCGGCCCAGCTAAAATAAGTCACAGCGCTTCGTTCAATGCCTGCTTCTCTTAGCCATAAGCTGAGAGAAGAAAAAATCAGCAGTAAAGGTATGCCGGCAGATATTCCCAAAAATAGCATGCTTAAAACCCTAGGGTGTCTTAGGGTAGATAGAGTTTCTCGCCAGCTTTCTTGTGTGATTGTTTGGTTCATTCTGAAGGCGTAGGGTAATCGTATTCAATAATTAGAGGGGCATGGTCAGAAAAGCTCTGGTCTTTATAAATTTCAGTGGATAAGACTTTGCCCTTTAAGCCAGGAGAGAGTATTTGATAATCAATTCGCCAGCCAACATTATTAGCCCTGGCTTGTCCGCGGTTTGACCACCAGGTGTACTGGTGTTCTTCTTGTTCTATTTCTCGAAAAGCATCCACAAATTTCATTTCATCAAATAGAGTGTCTAACCAAGCGCGTTCATCAGGTAAAAAGCCTGAATTTTTTTGATTGCCTTTCCAGTTGCGAATATCTTCATTTTTATGGGCTATATTCCAGTCGCCACAAATAATGTAATCACGCCCAGATGATTCCATTTCGGTTAGTTTCGTCATCATGTGGGCCATGCAGCGGTATTTGACTTGTTGACGCTCTTCTTTTGCGGAGCCTGAAGGCATATAAAGAGAAATGACGCTTAAATTACCGAATTTGGCCTCAATATACCGACCTTCACTGTCAAATTCGTCATCACCCATACCGATAATAACCTCATCTGGTTTTTGGCGACAGTATAAGGCGACACCACTGTAGCCTTTTTTTTCGGCATCATGATAAGCAGTATGATAACCTTTAGGCCAGAAGGCTTCCGCTTTAAGTTGTTCTGTTTGAGCCTTGGTTTCCTGAATACAAATAATATCTGCATTTTGTTGTTCTAGCCAAGGAAAAAAGCCCTTGCGTTCAGCGGCTCTGATGCCGTTTGCATTGAGTGAAATAATACGCATATAAATTGAAAGTTGCAGAATTGTCTAGTAAATCGTATTATACTCAGTTCTCTAATATGTATGTAGCCCATTTAAGGGCGATATGGAATCAAAATGAAACCAGAAATCCATCCTGAATATAAACAAATCACTGTCACTTGTGGTTGTGGTAATAAATTTGAAACTGGCTCAGTATTAACTGATGATTTACATGTGGAAGTTTGTTCTTCATGTCATCCTTTTTATACGGGCAAACAAAGAGTTGTAGATACAGCTGGACGTGTTGACAAATTCCGTAAGAGATTTGGCAAATAATCGCCTTTTTTCTGTAGTAGGATCAAGCTTTGTAATAAATGGATCATATGTCTATGACTAAAGATACGGTTACGATAAGAAATAATGCAACGGGCAAAGAAGCTGATTTTTCAGTGCAGAAAGGTACCGTCGGTACGCCTGCGATTGATATAGGTTCTTTGAATAAGGATCTGGGTGTCTTTACTTTTGATCCTGGATTTATGTCTACGGCAAGTTGTAAGAGTGCTATCACCTATATTGATGGTGAGAATGGTGTCTTGCTTTATCGTGGTTATCCGATTGAACAGTTAGCAAAAAATAGTTCATTTGTTGAAGTGGCTTATTTGTTAATGAATGGCGAATTACCTACTGAGCTTGAATTGGCTGGTTTTAACAGCGAAATCAGACAGCATTCGATGATTCATGAGTCTTTAAGGGTGTTTTTTAATGGATTCCATTATGATGCCCATCCAATGTCTATGATGGTGGGGGTAATGGGATCATTATCTGCTTTCTATCATAGTGAACTGGATATGAATGACCCAGAGCATCGACGGAATTCTGCCATGAGAATGTTGGCAAAAGTAACGACGATTGCAGCAGCCAGTTATAGGCACTCTGTTGGCTGGCCTTTTATTTATCCGAGGCTAGATTTAGGGTATTGTGAAAACTTTTTAAATATGATGTTTTCATTGCCTGGTCAGAATTATATTGATCAGAGTAACTATATCGATCCTGTCGCGGTTAAGGCATTAAATTTATTATTTATTTTGCATGCTGACCATGAGCAAAATGCCAGTACATCAACCGTGAGATTAGCAAGTAGTACGGGGGCAAACCCTTATGCTTGTGTGGCGGCTGGAATTTCTGCTTTATGGGGACCTGCTCATGGTGGAGCCAATGAAGCCGTACTAAGTATGCTGGCTGAAATTGGAACAGTCGATAGAATTCCTGAGTATATTGCTAAAGCAAAAGATAAAAATGATCCGTTTAGATTGATGGGCTTTGGGCACAGGGTTTATAAAAACTTTGACCCGAGAGCAACCATTACTCGTGATACTTGTTACGAAGTACTGGAAAAATTTCCGAGTGAGGATCCTCTGTTCGAATTGGCCTTGGCTTTGGAGGAAGTTGCTTTAAAGGATGATTATTTCATTGAGAAGAAGCTTTACCCTAATGTTGATTTTTATTCAGGTATTATTTATAAAGCATTAAAAATACCAGAAGATATGTTTACCGTCATGTTTGTTATTGCACGAACAGCTGGTTGGGTGTCTCACTGGATGGAAATGATGTCTGAGCCAGGACAAAGAATAGGTCGTCCTAGACAGATATATACTGGCTATGATGTACGTGATTATACCGAGGTAAAAAGACGATAGTCTTTGGTTTTAACGACAGATCTCTATTGAAAAAGCACGCATTGGCGTGCTTTTTTGTTTGTGGAAGAAAAGATTGTTAGGTGGTGGTTGGTTTACGGGTTAAGGCTAATAAGTGGTCGTAATGCGTCAGTGTAATGCCAATCCCAATAAATAATTTGGCTATGACTCACCTCCAGGTTAAAACAAGATGAGAGTCTAGAATACTGTAGAGCGGACTTCAGTCCGTTATCATTAACATAACGACCTTTATGGAGGACTAAAGTCCGCTCAATAGGGAACCTGTGTCTGGTGCATAGCCTTTATAAATAATAACTGCAATAGTGGTCGTTCTCGAAATCTTTAATCAGGAACCCATTCTCACACATAGAATTCTCAGCTCAAGTATAAATATATTGGGATTGGCTCTGTTGCAGGCTTCGATGAAGTCAAACTTGGCAAGTGCCTTGATTTGCTCTGTTATATACCATCCGTGGTATAAGGTTTCGTTAAATTTATTTTTTACGGGCTTTTAGAACAAGCTATCTTCTTCCTGATCTTCTGGGTTTTCTGATAAAGCCTCGGTAATTGGAGAAAACTTAGTTGGCGCATGGGTTGTTCTAAAAAATTCCCATATACCTTCGCTATCGGGTTGGGCTAATAGCCCTGTTTGAGGGTCAATGTAGGCTTTAGTTATACCGCTAGGGCGAGCTAAGGGTTGTTCTATTTTATCTTGTAATGCAGCTTTCATAAAATCAATCCAGATTGGAAGTGCCGCCTTGCCGCCAGTCTCGTAACGGCCAAGAGATTTAGAGTTATCAAAGCCAAGCCATGCAGTTGCAGCAATCCCAGAACTAAAGCCGTTAAACCAAGCATCTTTTTGGTCGTTGGTTGTTCCTGTTTTTCCTGCAAGATCTGTTCGGCCAAGAACTTTTGCTGCAGTTGCCGTTCCACGCTGCACGACATCACGTAATAATGTATTCATTAGAAAATTAACTTGGGGTGATAGGATGCGTGGAGCGTATCCAGCTACATGATCCTGGTTTTGATCACATGATGGGCAGGCAATGTCTGGCGATGCTTGAAATATTATATTGCCCTTATTATCTTCTATACGGTCTATAAAATAGGGCTTAATTAAAAAGCCACCATTGGCAAAAACAGAATAAACAGTTGCCATGTGTAAAGGGGTGGCGTAACCACTGCCAAGAGCTAATGATAAGCTATTAGGTAATTGCTCTTTACTGAAGCCAAATCGAAAGGCTGTATTCATTACTTTTGGAATACCAAGCTCTCTTAGTAGGCGAATGGATATAAGGTTACGAGATTTGCGTAAGCCAGTTCTAAGGGGGGTCATACCAAAGAATTTTTTGCTATAGTTTTCAGGCCGCCATTCACTTTCTTGAGAGGGGTCGGCAACGACAACAGGTGCGTCATTTATCACGCTGGCTGCAGTGAAACCATTTTCCAGGGCTGTCGTGTAGATAATGGGCTTAAAGCCTGAGCCTGGTTGTCTTTTAGATTGAGTGGCTCGATTATATTTATTATGAAAAAAATCAAACCCACCCGATAAGGCTAAAATGGCACCGTTCGATGAATCTAAGGCGACAAAGGCTGCTTCTGCATTCGGTAGTTGGGTTAATGTCCAGCTGTCATCTTTAAGTTGCCTAACTTGAATAAGGTCGTTAGGTTTTAAAATATCAGCAGGTGATTTTAGTTTAGGCCCTAAGTAGTTTTGAGTTTTGAATTTTCTTGCCCATTGGATGTTTTCAAAAGGTAGTTCAATGATGGTTTTGTTTTTAAGTTGCGCGGTGACTCTATCTTCTTTGATGTCTATAATTTGAGCAGATTGAATATCTGCAATTGTGGAAAACTCTTTCTTAGTGAAAGATTCTTTATTTGGGTGTGGTAGGGCACGGTATCCATGTCGTTGGTCGAAGCTGTAAAGTGCTGAGCGGACGGCAGCGCTTGTTGTTAATTGTAAAGAACTGTTGATCGTTGTGTAGACCTTTAGTCCGAGTGTAAATGCTTTATCGCCATGTTGTGCGACCATTTCTTTGCGAACCATTTCAGCAATGTATGGAGCAGGGGCTTTGAGTTGATTGGCGTGAAACTGAGCTGTAATAGCCTGGTTAATTGCGGTATTAAATTCTGTTTGGGTGATGTGATCTAATTCAAGCATGCGGCGTAACACGTAATCTCTACGTTGGTGTGCTCGTTTGGGGTTAGATATAGGGTTAAAGGATGACGGTGCTTTTGGAAGACCCGCAATCATGGCAAGTTGAGATAGATTAAGTTCTGAAAGTTTTTTGCCATAATAAGTGGAGGCTGCCGCTGCTACACCATAAGATCTATGCCCTAAATATATCTTATTTAAGTAAAGTTCCAGAATTTTATCCTTTGAATATTGTTGCTCTATCCTCAAGGCTAAAATAATCTCTTTGATTTTTCTTTTATAGGTCTTTTCTCTACTAAGAAGAAAGTTGCGGGTCACTTGCATGGTAATAGTGCTCCCCCCTGACTTTTTCTTGCCAGTTAAAAGTAATTGTGTGGCAGCGCGAAGTAAGCCTTTAATATCAACACCAGGATGAGAATAAAAGTTTCCGTCCTCTGCTGATAGAAATGCATTGATAAGTTGTTGAGGTGCCTCATTTATATTGATAGGGGATCTTTTTTTCTCGCCAAACTGAGCAAGTAAAAGATTATCGGCACTATAAATAGATAAAGGGATTTGATACTCAACATCTTTAAGTATGGTTATATCTGGTAGTTCAGATTGTAGTTTGTCGTAAATGACATAGCTGGCAATGGATATGCAGAAAATGATGAATAGGCTTGAAAATAACAGCCCCTTTAAAAGTTTTTTTAGAAACATCCGATTTGTGTCCTCAACAATCCTGTCTACAAGAGTTAATAATTACAAATTAAGGTATTTAAGGTTAAGGAACCTCTAACCAACTTAATCAGAGATTCCTTAAAATAGATCGGTGCTTAGTGCGCAGAGTATTAAGGTTTAAGGCAATAATTGCAGGTAACAGCAAGTTATTAACGAAGAAGCCGAAATATTATGGACGTAAGATATCGATTTATGACTTGATTGGACGCTCTTAAGTATGGGGTAACTTAATATTAAATAGAGAAAAAAGCAATATTACGTTATTTATAATAAAAAAAAGACTAGTTTTAGTGTGAAAAAATAAAAAGGCTACTATACTTTAGCCATTAAATAGATTTAATTGTTTCTGTATCTTGTTATTGGACATGATAAAACAATTGAATGGTTGAGTTTTTACCTGATAAGAAGGGTTTGTGCATGAGCTGGATTAATAGAGGGCAGTCTGCTGTTCTTGGTATTGATATAAGTACAGCAGCAATTAAATTGCTGGAGTTAAGTAAAGTCGGCGCTCGCTACAGGGTGGAAAACTATGCTGTTGCCCCTTTGCCTCAAGATGCTGTCGTTGATAAGAATATTGCCAATGTGGATGTTATCGCGAGTGCGATAAAGTCAGCAATAAAGCAGTCGGGGACCAAGACTAAATATGCTTGTGTGGCTGTTGCGGGTTCATCCGTTATGACCAAGGTTATTTCGATGCCAGGAGCATTAAGTGATGAGGAAATGGAGGAGCAGATACTAGTTGAAGCTGACCAATATGTTCCTTATTCATTAGATGAAGTAAATTTAGACTTTGAAGTACAAGGTGTCTCAGAAAAAAACCCAGAAATGGTTGATGTTTTGTTGGCCGCTTCTCGACAAGAAAATGTAGCAGATAGAGTAGAAGTTCTAGAAAAAGCAGGACTAAAGGCAAAAATAGTTGATGTGGAAGCCTTTGCTATGGAAAATGCATTTACCTTATTAGCAGATCAGTTGCCAGAGGCCATTGAAAGCCAAACGGTTGCCATCGCTGATATTGGGGCAACCATGTCAACATTGAATGTGCTACATGATTGTCGGACTGTTTATACGCGGGAACAAGGGTTTGGAGGCAAACAGTTAACTGAAGAAATCCAGCGTAGATACGGCTTGTCTTATGAAGAAGCCGGGTTAGCAAAAAAACATGGGGGATTGCCTGATAATTATGTTGCTGATGTGCTTGATCCGTTTAAAAAAGCCATGGTGCAACAGATTGCTCGCTCATTACAGTTTTTTGTTTCATCAAGTGCCAATAGAACCATTGACAGCATAGTGTTGGCTGGAGGGTGTGCTTCAATCCCAGGGTTAGAGAAAGTTGTTGAGCAAAGCCTGGGTATTCCTGCTTATGTAGCAAATCCATTCATTAATATGGCTTTATCTAACCGAGTTAAGCCTCAGAGTTTAAGTAATGATGCTCCAGCAATGATGATTGCTTGTGGATTAGCATTAAGGAGTTTTGATTAATGGCAACAATTAATTTACTTCCTTGGCGGGAGGATCTTAGAAAGCAGCAACAACAAGATTTTGTTATGACTGTTGTGGCCGCAGTGCTGGTTACCTGTTTGATATTTTTATTGGTCTATATGCAGATTGAAGGGATGAAAGAGCATCAGCAGCATAGAAATGGAATAATACAAAAAGAAATTCTAACAGTTGATAAAAAAATTAAAGAAATTAAGGATATTGAGTCTAAAAAAAGAAAATTATTAACTAAAATTGAAGTGATTCAAAATTTACAGGAAAGCCGCCCAGAAATTGTTCATTTGTTTGATGAATTACCGAAAAGTACACCAGAAGGTGTTTTTCTGACAAAATTTAAGCAGATGGGCAAGAATTTAATATTAACGGGGAAGGCTCAGTCAAATGCACGGGTTTCTGCCTATATGCGAGGTGTTGAATCCTCCTCTTGGCTTGAAAATCCAGTGCTACAAGTTATTAAGGGAAAAGCTTCAAGTGGAGCATTGAATGATTTCACTATGCTTGCTAAGCAGGGACAAAAAAGCCTAACAGATAAAGATAAGAAAGGAGCTAAATAATGAATTTATCTGAAGTCAATTGGGACGTTAATGCTGCTGGCAGTTGGCCTTTACCGATAAAGATTATAGCTGTTGTGCTGATATCTGTTATGGTCGCTGGCGCTGGTGTTTATTATATAACGATAGATCAGTTAACAGAGTTAGAGCAATTAGAAGCTAAAGAGCAAAGTTTAAAGACCATGTTTGAAAGCAAACAGAGGAAAGCTGTTAATTTGCCAGACTATAGAGAGCAACTTAAACAGATTGAAGCCTCGTTAGGCGAAATGATTAAACAAATGCCAACAAAGGCTGAAGTGGCTAATTTGTTAGTAGATATTTCTCAGACCGGCTTAGCAAGTGGCTTGGAGTTTCGATTATTTAAGCCCGCTGGTGCTATTAGGAAAGATTTTTATTCTGAGCTGCCTATTGCAATTAAAGTGATAGGTAAATATGAAGAGATAGGGCTTTTTGTAAGTGGATTAGCATCGTTGCCTCGAATAGTAACCGTTCATAATGTGTCAATTACACCGAACAAAGAGGTGTTAGTTATGGATGCAACTATAAAAACATATAATGAGGAATCAGGTGCAGTTAAGAAGAAAAAAGTACGGAGGAGATGATTATGAATTTAGTGAAAAATAATTATTTCCAAATAACAAAATGTCTTCTTTCAATTGGTTTTTGTTTCAGTTTGTCTGGATGTGTGAATGAAGATGTTAGTGATTTGGAAGAATATGTGAGAACTGTCAAAGCAAAGCCGAAAGGTACGATTCCATTGCTGCCAGAGATTAAGGTAGTCGAGCCTTTTTTGTTTAATCCAGAGAACTTGCGAAACCCTTTTAAGGCGGTAGAAAGAGATGAGCAGGAAGAAATGGCGGGCACTACTGCTGGTTTTGGAATACGCCCTAATACTTCTCGTAGAAAAGAAGAGTTAGAAGGTTATTCTCTTGATACTTTGAGAATGGTTGGAACTGTAATGATGGCTGCTGAGCGGTGGGCTTTAGTAAGAGCAAATGATGGAACCATTCATCGAGCACAGAAAGGGCATCATATGGGACAGAATTATGGCGAAATCATTCAGATTTTGGATAATAGAATTGAATTGATGGAAATTGTCCCTGATAAACCAGGGACTTGGCGTGAACAACAAGCTTCATTGGTACTGGCTGAGTAATTAAGGGTTATAGAATGAGTATACAAAATAATAAAACTAATAGATTACATGGGAAGCCAAAATGTGCTTTGTTAATGCTGGGCTTGTGGTTGTTCATTGCGCCATTCTCTGCAGTTTTTGCAGCTAGTTCAGCTATTACGGGCGTTGATTTTTCTTCTTTAGCTGGCGATAAAGTACAGATTAAATTAGCTTTGGATGGTCCTGTCGTAGCCCCAAAAGTCTTTCAAACAGATAAGCCAGCTAGAATTGCACTGGATTTTTATGGCGTGACAAGTTCTTTAGCCAAAAAAATGTATGCAATTAATCAGGGGGCTGCAAATACAGTTTATGTTGTAGAGGCTGCTGGACGAACAAGAGTTATTGTTAATTTGTCTGAAACGGTGCCTTATGAAACTAAAATTGAAGGAAATGATGTCTATATAGTGTTGAAGCCTGTTGGGTTATTAAGTTCAATTGAACCCACGGTTAAAAAGACAAAGATAGATCAGCGTATTTCTAGTTTGTTGCCAGAACAAACGATTAAAAATATAGATTTTAGGCGAGGTGCAAAAGGTGAAGGGCGATTAATGCTAGCGCTTTCTGCCCCAAACACCGTCGTTGATATCAAGGATGTTGGTGGAAAGGTCGTATTGAATTTTCTTAATACTAAACTCCCAGCAAAGTTAAGGAAGAGCTTTGATGTTTCAGATTTTGCAACGCCAGTATATAAAATTGATGCGAGACCTCGTGGGGCGGGGGTTAAAATTGTAGTTACTCCTGTTGATGGTAATTATGATTATTCATCTTATCAATCAGATGGCATGTTAATTGTTGATTTTTCACCTTTAACAGCGATAGAAAAAGAAGAGTTATTAAAGAAAAAATTTCCATATGTAGGAAAAAAATTAACTTTAAATTTTCAAGATATTGAGGTTAGATCGGTATTACAGATACTCTCAGACTTTACCGCTTTAAACATTATAGCTTCTGACTCAGTGGGTGGTAATGTTACACTGCGCTTAAATGATGTGCCTTGGGATCAGGCTTTAGAACTGATTTTAAAGTCAAAAGGGCTGTCACAAAGAAAGACTGGAAATGTTGTTTTAGTCGCCCCAACCGCAGAAATTATTAAAATTGAAGAAGATGAGTTGGCAGCGAAAAAAGTAGTTGAGCAGCTTGAGCCCTTAAGAACAGAGTATATCCAAATTAATTATGCAAAAGCAGAAGATATTCAGTCGCTATTAGTTGGTGCGAATGTGGTTCAGTCGCAAAGCCAGGTTTCAGGGGGTAATAAACGTTCGATTTTTGGTGGATCAAATTCAACTTCAAATAGGTCTGATACGACTTCAAAAACTGAAACAAAAGGTGTTTTGTCTGAGCGAGGAACCTCAACGGTTGATTCTAGAACCAATACCATTATTGTAAAGGATACCGCTAAGCAGCTTGAGCAAGTAAGAGAAATGATTCGATTACTTGATGTGCCCGTAAGACAAGTGATGGTTGAATCAAGAATTGTTATTGCTGATAAAAACTTTGCTCAGGAAATTGGGGTTAAGTTTGGCGTGGCAAAAGCTGGGGTGGATGTAGGGGCTGGAAAGTTTTTCTCTTTAGGTGGTGCTAATCAGGTCACTAAAACTTCTAATGCATTAAACGGTACAACCCCTATTGTGGAAATTCCCGATAATAATTATCTGGTAGATTTAGGGGCTAATGCTATTAAATCTCATCCAGTGGGCGCGTTGGGGATGACGCTGGCTCGTGCTGCTGATTATGTATTGAATTTAGAGTTGTCAGCCTTGGAGAATGAAAATAGGGGCGAAGTTCTTGCGAACCCGAGGGTGATGACTTCAGATAGAGAGCTTGCTTTTATAAAACAAGGGGTGCAAATTCCATTTACGACAGTGAGTCAGGATGGTACACAAACTGAATTGATCGATGCTGTATTGGAATTAAATGTAACCCCTCAGATAACACCTGATGGGGATGTTATTATGGAGTTATTAATTAAAAAAGATGAACCTAATCTTGCAACGGGTGGTATCAATAAAAGAGAAATTGAGACCATTGTTCGGGTAAGAGATGGTGAAACGATTGTTTTAGGTGGAGTCTATGAAGGAGACTCTATAAAAGAAGTGTATAAAATTCCTTTTTTTGGTGATTTACCAGGCATTGGTTTCTTATTTAAAAAGAACCTAGAGAGTGATTCTAAAAGAGAATTATTAATCTTTGTAACCCCCAAAATCATAAAAGATAGCTTGTCTATACGATAACAAGCTGTAAAAAAAACTAGAAAGGGGGCATAATGCCCCCTTTTTTATTGAAAACCTGCCTGGTAAGTGATGATGCAAACAGAAAATATTTATTTAATTGGCCTTATGGGTGCAGGTAAAACAACCATAGGGCGGCAACTGGCAAAAGCATTGCAGTTACCTTTTTATGATAGTGATAAAGCAATAGAAGAGCAGACGGGTGTAGATATATCTACAATTTTTGAATATGAGGGTGAAGAAGGCTTTAGAAATCGTGAGCAGAATATGATTGATGAGCTGACAAAAATTGATGGGATCGTACTGGCAACAGGCGGTGGTGCTATTTTAAGGGAACAGAATAGAAAAGAATTAAAAGAAAATGGGTTTGTTGTTTATTTACAATGTTCGGTTGATAAAATATTGCAAAGGACTAAGCGGGATAATCAAAGGCCATTATTAAACACAGACAGTCCAAGGGAGAGGATTGAAGCATTGTTTTTAGAAAGGGAAGACTTTTACTTATCTTGTGCAGATTTTAAAATCGAGACGAGTTCAATGCAAAGCAAAACAGTGGTACAAAATATTTTAGATGCATACGAAGCTTCACAATAAAAATATGAAAGAGTTACGAGTCGAGTTAAAAGATAAAAGTTATCCAATATATATTGGATCTGGGCTATTAAATCAACCTGAAATATTGTTAAAGCATATTAAGTCTAAGCAGGTGCTAATTGTTAGTAATACAACAATAGCCCCTCTTTATTTAGCGCGAGTTAAGAAAAGCTTAATAGACTTCCAGGTGGAAGTTATAGAGCTTCCTGATGGTGAGCAATATAAAAGTCTAGAGTATATCGCTAAAGTTTTTGATTGTTTGTTAGAAAATAAATTTAGTCGAAATACGACGCTAATAGCACTTGGGGGAGGAGTGGTTGGTGATATGGGGGGCTTTTCAGCCGCATGCTATCAACGCGGAATTCCTTTTATACAAATTCCTACAACTGTTTTGGCCCAAGTTGACTCGTCAGTCGGAGGTAAAACTGGTGTTAATCATCCTTTGGGTAAAAATATGATTGGGGCTTTTTATCAGCCGCAATGTGTCATTGCAGATATGGATGTATTAGATACTTTAGATGATAGGCAGCTGATAGCAGGGATAGCGGAAGTTATTAAATATGGCTTAATTAGAGATTTGGCTTTTTTTGAATGGCTTGAAAAAAACATGTCATTATTGTTGGCAAGAGATAAAGAGGCATTAGCCTATGTTATTGAACGGTCATGTCAAAATAAGGCAGAGATTGTGGCTGAAGATGAATTTGAAACAGGTATTCGTGCTATTTTAAATTTAGGGCATACTTTTGGCCATGCCATTGAAACAGGAATAGGTTATGGAAAGTACCTTCATGGTGAGGCAGTTGCAATTGGAATGGGGTATGCGGCCGACTTATCAAGAAGAATGGGCTGGATCACTGAGGCTGATGTTGACAGAATCTTGTCGCTACTAAAGTTAGCCGGTTTGCCTGTGGAGCCACCTCAGGATATGACAGTCGAGCAATTTATAGATTTAATGGCTGTAGATAAAAAAAATATAGATGGCAAGATAAGATTGATTTTGCTTGAATCTATTGGCAAGGCTACATTGCCAATCAGTATTGAACAAAAAGCGCTTGAGCAAACATTGATAAATTATGCAGGATGAGGAGTCTTTTTCTTTTCAGCTGAATAAAACTCAGGTTTTGTCTTCTCAATCGGTTGAGACATCCTTAATTACCTTAGAGCGTGCTCAAAAGTTAGATTTATTAATTCATCTAATTACTAATTTGAGGGCATCTTTGGTTGTTTGTGGTCCGGCCGGTATCGGAAAGGCGACTTTATTAGGTGAATTAAAAGATCGTAAGCAGGATGTTTGGCCTATTGTTAGTATTTTAGGTTCAGATAGCTCAAGTTTTGAAAGTATCCAGAAGCAAACGCTGAGTTCTTTAACGAAATTTTATCCAGAATATAAAAACCAGGAGTTGTCATCTGTTTTATCTTCATTGGATAAGCAGAGTAAAAAAGTTGTTGTTGTGATTGGTGGTGCTGGACAATTGGTGCCAGGCCTTATTTCTAGTGTTATTGAATATGCAGCAGTCAATGAGTGTTTAAGGGTTGTCTTTTCTTTAACTCAAGATGAGTTGCATTTGAAAAATAGCTCTGATAAATCAATAGATGATTGTCATTTTATTGAAGTTCCACCATTAACTGAAAAGCAGTGTGGCGTTTTTCTACAAAATTTATCTGCTAAGCCAGGGGCTGTCGTTTCATTTAATGCAATTAGTGAGCTAATGGTTGAAAGGGTCTATCGAAAAACGCATGGTATTCCAGGAAGAATAATAGCTGAATTACCAAGCCTTTCAAATTTCACGGCATCATCAAGCTATCAATGGTTAGTTTATGTGTTTTTTGCCGTGGTTTTTATACTGGCAGGTGTGCAGTTTTTTGTTTTTAATGAGAGTGATAAAAAGCCTGAAGCAGAGCAAATTAAAACGGCTTTATTTTTGGATGATATCAAAGCTACAAATATCTCTCCGCCCGTTGTTTATACCAATAAGCAAGAAGTAACAGAGGATGTAATGAAGGGGGGGGAGGGTTCTGAAACAACTGAATTAGTTGAATTGCCTAAGAAAGAGGTGCTTATTAATACGGTTGTAAATAATGCTGAGCAACTCATCGCTGTTGAAACGCCTGTTAAGATAATAAAAGAACCTCAAGTTATTCAGAATAAAGCAGAAGGGATAGAGCTAGCTGCTGAAAAGAAAGAATTCACGACTGGGTTGGTCGTTGCTGTCGATGAAAATCGCGTAGAGACCGCTCTAATAGAGAAAAAAATCATAATTGAAAAAGAAAAAAAGGACGTAACTGAGGTTAAAGGGGCTTTACTGGCTGATGAGGCAGGCGATGATAGTCAGTGGGTTTTAGATCAAGCAAAGAAAAACTATACAATACAGATTATGGTGCTTTCAACACGTGAATCGGTTGATGAGTTCACCAAAAAAAATAATAGCTTAAAAGAACAGCTTAAGTTCTTTCAGGTAAATAAGCAGAACCAGAAATATGTTTTAATCTATGGTTCTTTTAAAAGTGCTGTAAGCGCATCTAAAAAAATGAAATCATTACCCGTTCAGTATAGGAAATCCTGGGTAAGGAAAATTATAGACTTACAGAAAGAAATAAAAAAATAGCGAAGGCGTATGACATCTTTAAAGAATGATATTTTTATTAAGACATTATTGAAACAACCTGTTGATAGAACGCCAGTCTGGATGATGAGGCAGGCGGGAAGATATTTGCCTGAATATAGAGCAATCCGAGCAAAAGCAGGCAGTTTTTTAGATTTATGTACAAATCCTGAGTTGGCTTGTGAGGTTACTTTGCAGCCATTAGAAAGATTTGATTTTGATGCGGCTATTTTATTTTCAGATATTCTGACTATTCCTGATGCGATGGGCTTAGGGCTTTATTTTTCCGAAGGGGAAGGACCTAAATTTAAGCATCCTGTCAGAACAGCGGCTGATATACATAAACTGCCTATCCCTGATCCAGTCACTGATTTGCGCTATGTAGTTGATGCGGTGAGTTTGATTAGAAAAAACTTGCAAGGTAGAGTGCCCTTAATTGGTTTCTCAGGAAGTCCGTGGACATTAGCGACTTACATGGTGGAAGGGAGTAGTAGTAAAAGCTTTCAAAAAGTTAAAGCCTTGATGTATGAGCAGCCACTACTGATGCATCAAATGCTAGATAAGCTAGCGCAATCTGTTGCCTCATACCTCAATGCCCAAATAGAGGCCGGTGCACAGGCTGTCATGGTTTTTGATACTTGGGGTGGGATGCTTTCTACTGAAGATTATAATGAATTTTCATTGAACTATGCCAAGCAAGTGAGAGCATTGCTCAATACCAATGTTAATGGTGAAGAGGTTCCAACACTTTTTTTCACTAAGGGTGGTGGGTTGTGGTTGGAAGATATGGCTGATGCCGGCTATAGTGCATTAGGCTTAGATTGGCAGACGGATATTGCAAAAGCACGAGCCAGAGTGGGTGATAAAGTTGCTCTACAAGGTAATATGGATCCGATAGCCTTGTATGCTGAACCAGAAAAAATAAGGCAAAAGGTTGCAACAATTTTACAAAAATATGGTCAAGGTTCTGGGCATGTTTTTAACTTAGGGCATGGTATTTTACCTGATGTTAATCCTGAGCATGTAAAAGCAATGGTTGATGCGGTACATGAGTTTAGCCCCCAATATCATATTTAACAGGATATTTATGTGAGGAGGATTTTAATCCGTTATGATGAATATTGTATTGTTTGTGTGGGGGTAGCTTGTTGAACCGTTGCTCCTGCATGGGCGAAGAAAGAACCGGTAGTTATTGAATCCTCTCTCTTGAATTAAAATGCTAAAGTACCCATTAATTTTTATATTTTCTTAAATCAAGAGAGATGAAAAAATAATGATTATGAAAAGAGTTGGACTTTTTGTTGGAACGACTCTCCCGCTCGCTATTTTAATCTTTGCCGATTTTGGTGAGGATGTACTGACTAGTAGGATGGCTGCTTGTGCTGTCATGATGTCAGTTTTTTGGATTACTGAGGCAATTCCTCTTGCCGCCACCGCACTTTTACCTCTCGTTTTTTTTCCTATTCTAGGCATTGCCTCTAGTAAAGCTGTCGCAAGTCAATACATGAATTCAACTGTGTTTTTGTTGGTTGGTGGATTTATGATTGCTTTAGCCATGCAGCGCTGGAATTTACATAAACGAATCGCCCTGAATATTCTGGTTTTATTTGGCGGTCATCCGTTACAATTAGTTTTAGGCTTCATGATTGCAACCGTTGGCTTGTCAATGTGGATATCTAATACTGCAACCACTCTAATGATGCTTCCAATCGCTCTGGCAATCATTACCCGTTTTGAAACGTTTCTCACTGAAAAGCAGTCTCACCAATTCGCACTGGGTTTATTGTTATCTATCGCTTATTCTGCTTCAATTGGAGGGATGATGACCTTAGTTGGAACAGCGCCGAATTTGGTGTTTTCACAGTTTTATCAAATCCAAAGTGGAGTGTCCGTTGGTTTTTTGCAGTGGATGTTAATCGCTGTACCTGTTGGTGCTGTTATGTTGTTACTGTTGTATGGCATTATTGTTATATTATTTTTGAGGGGGCTGCCAGGAACGGGTAATTTAAAACAGTTGGTTTTTGATGAGAGGGAGCAGTTAGGAAAGATAACAAGGCCGGAAAAAGGGGTGTTAGTTGTCTTTGTAATAACTGCTTTGTTATGGATTACCCGTAAAGGGGTGCGTGTAGGGGATGTGCTTATGCAAGGTTGGGGTGACTTTATGCCTTATGGGAAAATGATTGATGATGGGAGTGTTGCTGTTACGATGGCCTTATTATTGTTTTTTATCCCAGCAGAAAATAAAAAGAGTGAGAGGACTGCATTATTGGATAAGAAGGTCTTTTCAGACCTACCTTGGTCAATTGTTTTGTTATTTGGGGGTGGTTTTGCTTTAGCTTATGGGTTTACTGAAAGTGGACTGTCGGTTTACTTGGCGAGTCAATTACAAGCATTAAAATTTTATTCCTTGCCCGTCATTATTCTGGTTGTCTCAACAGGAATGAATTTATTAACAGAATTAACTTCAAATACGGCAACAACGCAATTGGTAATGCCTATTCTTTTGTCAACTGCCAAGGTGATGGATATACCTGCTGTCTGGTTGATGTTACCCGCAGTATTGTCAGCCTCTTGTGCATTCATGTTTCCTGTTGCAACGCCTCCTAATGCGATTATATTTGGAAGTGGGCGAGTTAAAGTTTATGAAATGGTACGGGTTGGGGTTATTTTGAATATATTGGGTGTAATAGTGATTAGTGGTATTAGTTATTCCTTAATACCTTACATATATAGGTAAAAGCGGTGTGGATTCAGAAGAAAATAACAATGAAAAGTAGGGAAAGGGGCTTTCATTTGGTAACAAATGAGATTGTTCAGTCACTGAATGGCTTAGAGAAAATAGAGGTGGGCTTGTTGCATTTATTTATACAGCATACGTCAGCCTCTTTAGCCATTAATGAGAATGCAGACCCTGATGTAAGAATAGATATGGAGGCGTATTTTAACCATTCAGTGGTTGAGAATGAGCCTTATTATCGACATATATTAGAGGGAAGTGATGATATGCCAGCGCATTTAAAAGCGGTCATTCTGGGTAATGATTTGACTATTCCAATAGCTAATGGACGGTTACAAATGGGAATATGGCAGGGAATATATTTATGTGAACATAGAAATAGTGCCAGTAGTAGAGAAATAATAGCGACAATTAATGGTGAAAGTAATGAATAAAATAATGAGTCTGTTTTTTTTGGTTTTGTTGGGGGTTGGTTTTAATATAAACGCCAGTGAGAATGTTAATGCGATTGAACCAATTGAAATAGAGGTGTATCGGAGCCCTAGCTGTGGCTGTTGTAGCAAATGGATAAAACATTTGAAGGAAAATCAATTTTCAGTGAAAGATTATGTGACCAATGATGTTCAGGCAATAAAAGATGAAAAGGGTGTGCCAAGTGAAATGGCGTCATGCCATACGGCAATAGTCAATGGTTATGTAGTCGAGGGGCATGTGCCAGCTGCTGATATATTGAAACTAATCAAGGATAAGCCAAATGTCATTGGTATTTCTGTGCCTGGAATGCCCGTGGGAACACCTGGTATGGATATGGGAGGACGAAAAGATGCTTATCAAGTTGTTTCGTTTACTAAAGATAAAAAAATCCATGTTGTAAATAGTTATGAGGGCAACTAATGATTCTTGCAGGCGATGTAGGTGGGACAAAAACTATTTTAGCTTTATATTTACAGGAAGGTGGAAAATGGGTTTGTCATAAAAAAAATCATTTTGTCAGTGCTGATTATGAAAGCTTTGGCACGCTGCTTGGTGAGTTTTTGGGGGATAGTGATGACTTAAACTTGCAAAGTATTTGTATTGGTGTCGCTGGGCCAGTCATTAATGGAGATTGTCGTGCGACTAATTTACCTTGGGTCTTAAAGAGGCTGGAAATAACCGCACAAACAGGGGTTGATAAGGTTTGTCTGTTGAATGATCTTGAGGCAACAGCCTGGGGAGTGCTTGGGCTGCCAGAAAAAGATTTTGTAGATTTGAATCCGGGGGCACCGGAAAATAAAGGGAATCTAGCTGTATTAGCCGCTGGTACTGGGCTTGGAGAAGCGATAGCTGTGTGGTGTGATGAAAATTATCATATTGTTGCAACTGAAGGCGGGCATACTGATTTTGCACCAAGAAATGAGTTGGAAATTGGCTTGTTAAGATATTTGATGGCGATGTATCCAGAGCATGTGAGTTATGAGCGTGTGGTGTGTGGTCAGGGCTTGGTAAATATCTATCAATATTTAAAAAGTATCAAATATGCAGTGGGTAATGATGGTATTGAGTCGCGGATGGAGAAAGAGGATCCTGCATCTGTCATTAGTAAGAATGGTGTTGAAGGTGGGGATAAATTGTGCTCTAAAGCAATGCAAATGTTTTGTGAAATTTATGGGGCTGAAGCAGGAAATATGGCTTTAAAATGTTTGCCTAAAGCAGGGCTTGTATTGGCAGGTGGCATTGCTGCAAAAAACTTGCCCAGTATGCAAAGGGGCGATTTTATGCGAGGGTTTTTAGCCAAAGGCCGGTATAGCGAAGCATTGAAAGATATTTCAGTGAGAATTTGCTTAAATCCAGAGGCGGCATTAATTGGTGCTTTTACCGTTGCAGGAAGAGAGTAGTAATGAAAGTTGGTGTACCCAAAGAGATTAAAAATAATGAGGCTCGAGTTGCAATGACACCCACTGGTGTCGAAAGCCTGGTAAAGATGGGGCATTGGCTTGCTGTGGAAAAAGATGCAGGCCTAGGTTCTGGTTTTACAGATCAGCAGTATGAGGCGGCGGGTGCAAGTATTGTTGAGACTGCTGATGCCTGGGCTGTCGATTTGGTTGTTAAGGTTAAGGAGCCACAAGAGTTAGAATATGATTATTTGGCTGATCAAATGATTTTTACTTTTTTTCATTTGGCTGGCGTTGCTAAAAGTTTAACCCTAAAGATGCTTGAAAAAGGAACCACTGCGATAGCCTACGAGGCATTGGAAGATGCCAAAGGAAGGTTGCCAATATTGGCGCCAATGAGTGCTGTCGCAGGTAATATGTCCGTTCTTATGGGAGCATATTATTTGGCCAGTTTTAATCAAGGTAATGGTATGCAGCTGGGTACGATACTTGAGAAATCCTATGGAAAGGTGGTAGTGATTGGTGATGGTGTTGTTGGGCTGCATGCTGCAAAGGTGGCCAGTGCGATGGGGGCAGAAGTCATTATTGCTGGGCTTGATAAGGAAAAATGGATTGTAAAAAGCAAGCAGCTACTGCCTCAGGTAAGTTTTATAGAATCGAATAAAGACAATATTTCAAAAAATATTGTAGATGCGGACTTGGTTATTGGCGCTGTGCTTTGTCGGGGCGCTCGGGCGCCTAAATTAGTAACAGAAAAAATGCTTAAAACCATGCGGGCAGAAACGGTTGTTGTTGATGTTAGTATTGATCAAGGGGGGTGCTTTGAAACATCAAGGCCTACGACGCATTCAGAACCTGTTTTTATAAAGCACGGAGTGACGCATTATTGTGTCGCTAATATGCCTGGAGCATTTCCAAAAGCCTCAACGATAGCATTAACAGATGTAACCATATCTTATATACAGGATATTACAGAAAATTTCCTGACTGAATTTATGTCGGATAAAGGGAAGGTTAAAGCAATTAATGTATATAAAGGGAAAATAGTTTCAGAAAAAGTAGCCCAAGACCTTGGTTTGATGGCGTGCTATCAATCAATTTCAGGTTTGAAGAATTAGAGGGAAGTAGTAAAAAAGATGTATGTCGTCAAAAGGGATTGTTTTCGTCGTAGTAAACAATCCCTTTTTTATTAAATGTTACGGAAGGTGAGATTAGATGTTTTCAAGTCCAGAAAGTCCTTCAATAGACCAGTTGTCAGGGGTGGATGTGTCTGTGTTGTCTTCATCGTTGGAAAATTTGATGCGGCAGACGTATCTTCTGGTGAAAGCAGTGGAGTCGGCGGGCTGGATATCAATATCGGCGTTTACAACATAGCGAAAATTACCTAGACTAAATGCATTAATAGCAGCCTGAGAAAAAGTAACCGTGTAATCAGGTAATTCATTATTAGCAATATAAGCATTGCATTGACTAAAGGCTGCAAGGGTCATTTGATTAGATGCCGACTGTCTGTTCATTTCATCGCCACTATCTTCAAGAAACAAATCAGATGCGGCAATTTCGTATATATAAGGCATAACAACTTTGGCTTGAAGTGCTAAGAGAGCAGCAAGACCAATAATTAATAAAACCAGTTTCGACGTCTTAAATTTAGATTTCATAGGTGTTTTGTATGGTAAAAGTAAAGTTAATTGTTTGAAAGTAAAACTATACTAACAAAACATGGAAAAACAATGAAGTGTTAGTCGAGTTGGGCCGTTAAAATAATAGGTTCAATGTTCTTGACAAGCTTGGTTGAGATAAGTAGACTTCACTACACCGCAATGGACTGGGTGACGTGTTTTTTGTTTTTAGAAACACGTGTTAATTATGGAAAGTTAAGTAAACACTCAGCAGTTTAGCTGAGGATTTAAAAAAACTTTAGGAGGTAGAAAATGGCTGCTACAACTGAGTCAGTTAAAGCTGATGCTGCAGAAGCACCGCTGTTCAATCAAAAAAACATGTGGTTAGGTTTACTGCTATATCTTGTGTTTTATTCTTTCATTCGTTGGTACGAAGGTGTATATGCGTGGTCTGCTGGACTAGATTCATTCGCACCTGAGTTCGAAACATATTGGATGAATATGTTATACATCGAATTAGTTGCGGAAGTAATTATCGCATCTGGTTTGTGGGGTTACATCTGGAAAACTCGTGATCGTAAAGTAATGTCAATCACTCCTCGTGAAGAGTTGAGAAGACATTTCCATCACTGGGTTTGGTTGATGATGTACGGTTGGGCTGTATACTGGGGAGCTTCGTACTTCACAGAGCAAGACGGTACTTGGCATCAAACAATCGTTCGTGATACTGACTTTACACCAAGTCACATCATCGAGTTCTACTTAGCATACCCAATTTACATCATCACTGGTGTATCTGCGTTCTTATATGCTAAAACTAGATTGCCTACTTACAACGAAGGTCTACATTTAATGTACTTGATCTCAGTAATTGGTCCTTTCATGATTCTTCCAAACGTTGGCTTGAATGAGTGGGGACACACTTTCTGGTTCATGGAAGAGTTATTTGTAGCTCCATTGCATTACGGTTTCGTATTCTTTGGTTGGGCTACATTAGCTGTAATGGGTGTTGTTAACACTGAAGTTATGGCAATCACTAAATTACTGAAAAAAGACTTAGCTTAATAAGCGAACGTTTGATTCAAGTAATACAATACTATCTCCTGGCTTGCTTTGTACCTGGTATGAAGCTGGCTTCGGAAGAAAGTAAATAAAAAATATAATTTTAATTTTTAGGAGGTAAGCTAATGAGCGCATCTCAATCAGCTGTACGATCTCGCGCTGAAGCGGTAGCCGTTTCACGCACATTCGACTGGATGATTCTTTTTACTTTATTCACTGTTGTACTAGGTGGATATCACATTCATTATATGTTAACTGGCGGTGACTGGGATTTCTGGTCTGACTGGAAAGATAGACGTTTATGGGTAACCGTAGCGCCAATCGTTTCAATCACTTTCCCTGCTGCTGTTCAAGCATGTCTATGGTGGCGTTACCGTCTACCAGTTGGTGCAACAATTTGTGTTGTTGCTCTATTATTAGGTGAGTGGATTAACCGTTACATGAACTTCTGGGGATGGACTTACTTCCCACTAAACATGTGTTTTCCATCAAACTTGATGCCTGGTGCTATTTTACTTGATACTATCCTATTAATGGGTGGTTCTATGACATTAACTGCTGTTGTTGGTGGTTTGGCATGGGGATTAGTATTCTATCCTGGTAACTGGCCTGTTATTGCTCCATTACACGTGCCTGTTGAGTATAACGGTATGATGTTTACATTGGCTGATTTACAAGGTTACCACTACGTACGTACTGGTACTCCTGAGTACATCAGAATGGTTGAGAAAGGTACATTAAGAACTTTCGGTAAAGACGTTGCTCCAGTATCAGCGTTCTTCTCTGGTTTCGTATGTATTATTATTTACTTCTTGTGGCATTTCTTCGGAAAATGGTTTGCTAAAACAGACTTTATTTCTGACGAAGATCTATAAGATTTAGTAATAAAACAAGAAAAACAAATGAATCTGACGGATTTACTCGTCAGGAAGTCTTAATTACAGATTCTCTAGTAAATAGAGGAGGGTATATGAAACTTATAAAAGACAAGGTAGCTAAACTATCCTTTGTCGCACTGCTGGTAACTATGACAGCAGCGATTTTTTACACACCTACAGCTTCAGCTCACGGCGAAAAGTCACAAGCAGCGTTTATGCGTATGCGTACTATTCACTGGTTTGATCTTAACTGGTCAAAAGAAGAAGTAGCAATTAACGATACTATGTCAATTTCTGGTAAATTCCACGTTTTTTCTGGATGGCCTGAAACTGTTGATAAGCCTGAAGTATCATTCTTAAACGTTGGTATTCCTGGACCAGTATTTATTCGTGCTGGATCATGGATCGGCGGACAATTAGTTCCACGTTCAGTATCTTTGGAATTAGGTGAGACTTACACTTTTAAAGTGTTATTAAGAGCTCGTCGTCCAGGTGAATGGCATGTACATTCAATGATGAACGTAGAAGGCGGTGGACCAATCATTGGACCAGGTAAATGGGTAACTATTACTGGTACTATGGGCGAATTCACAAACCCTTTGACTACATTAACAGGATTGACAATTGACCTAGAACATTGGGCATTGGATTCAATTCTTTTCTGGCATGGCATCTGGTATGCCATTGGTGTAGCATGGTTGGTATTCTGGGCTAAGCGTCCAATGTTCATCCCACGTCACATCGCAGTTAGCTCTGGTAAAGCAGCTTCATTAATTTCTGCAACTGATAAGAAAGTCGGTATGGCTTTTGCATTAGGTACAGTATTATTGTTAGGCGGCTCTATGGGTGCAACTAACGATAAATACCCTGTAACTACACCGCTTCAAGCTGGTTTAATGCGTGGTATTAAGTGGATTGAAATGCCTGCTGCAACTATTGATGTTAAAGTTGAAGATGCAACGTACCGTGTTCCTGGTCGTGCTATGCAAATGACTTTGACTATCACTAACAACGGTGATTCACCAATCCGTTTAGGTGAGTTCAATACTGCTTCAGTTCGTTTCTTAGACGCTGATGTATTAGAAGACGAATCTGGTTACCCAGATGACCTTCTAGCTGAAGAAGGTTTAACTGTTTCTGATAACAGTCCTTGGGCTCCAGGTGAGACAAGAACAGTTAGCGTAACAGCTTCTGACGCTGCATGGGAAGTTTACCGTCTAGCTGATTTAATCTACGATCCAGATAGTCGTTTTGCTGGCTTACTATTCTTCTTCGACGAAGATGGTAACCGTCAAATGACTATGGTAGATGCTCCATTAATTCCATCTTTCATCTAATGAAAAATAACTTGGAACTTCGGTTTTAAGTTAGGAGTTAAAAGAAACCCTCATCACCTTTTGGTGGTGGGGGTTTTTTTATGTCTGCTTATTTTATATATTTTTTTTCTGGTAAGCTTAAGCGCTTATTAGGAGGGGAATTGCACAGCTTTTTGCTGAGCTTAATGATCTATAGCAGGTAAAAAATAGTTGTAGAATAATTCTCACTCTAGATTATAAGGCAACTAAATATATTGAAATATTGCCTAGTAATCTTCATTTTAAGTCTTAAGTTGAAGCTGATGAGTCGTACGGTTTTTAATACAGCATTAACTCAGTAACTTCCTTTTCGAATAAAGGGGTGAATAATTTAATGTTCCTCCAAAGTAGCATGAATGCATGCTGACTTCCTCTAACTATCAAATTAAGTCTTTCTGTGGTTTTCGCTGTCAAAAGCCCGTTAATAAGGCCTTTAATGATGATTATGCTTGAGTTATAGATGGCTGTCGTGCGTGAAAAAAATAATAATCACAAAGGATAAATATCGCCCACCTTCTGGGGTATGCATATTGTCATTAGTTCGAATTTATTTTTTTATTTAGAGTGAGGGGGGGTGTGTATCATTAAATGGCGATAACTCACTTGTTTGATAAGCTATCTAAGATCTCATGTGATAAAAGGGCTTTTATTACTGGCTCTATAAGTTACTTATTTAAGTGTGTGCTTTACGCGATTACGGTTGCGGGATTTATAGCTAAACTAGAAGTCGTCACAAGAATAGATATTTAGATTTCCCCGATTTCACGCAAGCTTTAGCCAATTTTTAAAGGCAGTATCTGTTAGTAAAGGCGTAAGTCTCAGGACAGCTATTAATGTAGGAGCGTCCGCCATCAGCGCGATATAAAATAGATGCTTTGCTCTAAAAACTACGGATTATCCTCGGGCTGAGGGCGGGTGCTCCTACCTGTTTCTCATTCAAATTAAAGGCAAATACAGAGGCGTAAACTGAGAGGTGCCTAGGGAAGCTCTGATCAAGTCCAATTATTTTTAGCTTACTAAAACTGCTGATATTTTCCACGAAGATCGGTGCAATAGAATGACTATTACGGCTCGCTCCGTAAACAATAGCGACAGTTTTTTCTGCGCTAAATGCTAACTAGCTTAATTAGCGGTTCCCTAGATATAATTAATTTAACATTTTTACTTGCCGCCTTCAGCATCGTATAAATAGCTCCATAGCTCACTATGCGCCTATTTATACGCCTCGAATATGAGAAAACCCCTGAATAAGAAATTAGTTAAATTAAGTCTACCTAAGCGCTTACATATACTTTACACGGTCACGACAGCGGGTCGTTTTTTTGCCGATAGACTGCGTTGCTAAAAGAGTTTCTTGGCTTGTTATGCGCCCATTTCAGCGCCTTGCTATCGACAGAAGCCAGCTGGCTATAAATTCCTCATCCTTGGTCGCGTGAAATGTAATTAGGTCAACTTTTGATTAAATGACTTTTATGGGCGGGCTTAATTTTATTAATGGGGTGTGCGGTTGAAAGTAGTTTTATCAAGATTGATGGGATAAGCTGAAAAAGAGGGGGAGCTAAAAAGATAAAAGCGGGAAGAGTTTGGTGTGGTTAGGCAATTTAATTGGAGGAATGCAAAAAAACCTTTGCTCACAATACGTAGATTATGGAATTTACTTGTGGAAAATAATGATACAAAATTGAATAGAATAATAATTTAAAAGAAGAGACCCGTTAGGATCTCTTCTTTTGAGTTATAACTATAAAGGAATAGAAAGTGTTTTTCTAATCTATTTGCAATAGTTATAAGCTTATCACAACTTAGTTGTTTTTTGTGAGGTGCTGGTTAACGCCATCAGGATCATCCATACAACCAGTTACACCAATAAGCATTAAAGTGATAGCTAAAACAGATAGTACTTTTTTCATTATTTTCTCCAAGATGTTTTTTTATAATTATAAATGCACTCTTGTTGAGCACAGTTATATTTATATCATGACTATCATTGTTTCGCAATAATAAATTATAAGTTTCTTAAAAACACATAGCATTAAAGTCGATTGATATCTGAAGGAATTGATATAGCAATGTCTTTATTATTCCAAGTTGCGTGTCCAATAGTCTGCCATGTCCCAGATAAATTGGATTTAAGTAAGTCATGAACCCAATAGTTTGGAGAGGATATTTTTTTTAATTTAATATGAAAAGTCGTTTGATTTAAGTTAAGCCCCGAGTTTATGCCCCAGAAAGCAGTCGTTTTCATAATAAATTTTGAGAGTCGATGGTTGTCAATATTGGGCGTGACTGCAATATTTGCCCACATAGAATGAACTCTTCCCCAATTAGGCGATTGTAATTTTCCTTCGGGTGTCACGAAAGGAAGCCATTTTTCGGCTCCGTGTTCATCAGTATAGGTGATGGCAATAAGGTGGTTGTACCCCTCAAAATGGTCGTGTAAATAAAGTGCGTGAGGGGTTATGCCAAGAAAAACACTGGAATAATTAACAATAGAGTTACTAATGCTGGATATTAAGCTGGAAATAGCCGTAGGCTGGTAGTCTAGTTTAATGCGGTAGAAAATGCCGTAATGAATACTACTATTGAGTTGTAACAAAAATAAAATAAATAAAATTTTAGAAAGTTTATGAATATTGTATTTTTCTATTTTTTTAGTGGCTGGGTTAAAAAGCTGATCATAAAGAGAGGGTGAATTGATAAGAGTTGAGGGGGGTGAGCAGTGTTGGTCGCAGCTAATACGAGTACGAGAATCGGCAATCTTTCTGTAAATATGGCAGGCAAAGTGGTAAATGCCCGGTGTTTTAAGAAGGTAGCCCAGAATGATAGTGTAGCGCATTTTTATTAAAATCTGACTGTAGGTGGCAACGCCTGAATAAAGCTTGTTATGCATGTCTAATGAAAATAGATCGGTAAGAAGTATTGAGGGGCTTATGCTATTGAGGGCTGGGTATTTATGCGCGTGAGATTGGGCGCTTTTGAAATCAATACAGTTAAAAATATCAAAATGATTGATCGTTAGGATGGTCTTACAGCAAAGAGGGCATTGCTCATCATAGAAAACAACAAAAGTAGGTTTTTTTGCTGATAAAAGAGAGCCTATTTTTTTGTACCATGAAAAGGGAGTGACCAAGGTATAAAAAATAAGCATTCCCATTCCAAAGGGATAGATATTGAAGGTTAATGTTATGCCGAGATGCAACCCTGCGCCAACGATAAAAAAAAACGGTCTAAGTTTACGAAAGTGAAATAGAAAAACAAAAGTAAATTGAAAAACAAGAATTAAGTAGCCCATGGTCTTTTGAATTAACTCATTATTTAACAGCCAGGACATGTCAACGGAAGAAATGTAGTAAGGCATTGATGATGGAAGCCATGCCCCTAAACCATTTCTCCAATGTTCCGCAAACATCTTATGTATAGCGGAATCAAAATAGAGGAAGCCTAGGCAAATAATGACAGGGATATAGTAAGTGAGAATAGAGACCTTTTGCTCAGAATAGAGAGAATAATGTTTATAAGGATTTTGTAGTTTAAGTTTTAAGCTGTCAATTGAAAAAGATTTATTGATGGGCATAAAAATCATAAATAAATTAGCGCCAATCATAAATAGGTCAAAGCCGCCATCAAAATCACGTTGCATTGGCGTGAAAGAAACGAATACCATCCAAAAAAGATAATTAGAAATAATTGCTTTTTGAGAGTGTAAGCCTACAGTTATCAGGCAGGCAATAACTGCCCAGACACAAAGAAAAAAGGGAATCATTGGAAATTCAACGTCCAGATAGGGGATGGGGTCGAAGATTAAATGATTAAAATAGAGCAGGAAGCAGACTTCTTGAAGGGTTACTAAGCCAAAGAGTATGCGAAAAAGCCCTATTCCTGTAGCAGGAACTTGACTGTAGTATAGAGATGAGATTTTATTGTGCAGTATCTTATACATAGAGTAGTAAAAATTGTGTGAAGAATTACTACTAATTATAAGGTAAATATTGGTGCTACTCCATCATGCTTGCAGGTTTAGAGTATGAAAAATGACTGAAGTGATAGACTTTGCTACCCCTATAAATGATAAAAGCCGTACCAGTAAACTGATACGGCTTAAATGTAGAAAAAACTAGTTAAAGCTTAATCTTCGTCTTCTGGCTCTGCGAAAACCCATTTTACGAAAAAGTAGCCAACAGCAATAACGATTACTGCAACGACCATGCCTTCTGGTTCTTTTAACATTTCTACTACGTCTAAGATCGCTCCCATGAGTGTCCTACCTTTTTATTTTGTGTGATAATTATAAAGTGCCAGTTATCTGACATCCGAACTGCATATGTTACTTTAGAAAGCGCTAAAGTCAAGATAAAAGTGTGATTGAATAAGCGATAGGTTATTATTTTTTGCTTCTATAGGTATTGTTAAGCATTTGCTATAATCCCTATAGACTAATAAGAATTGAAGTGTATAGGTGTGGCTTATTTACATGATTTTTCTTAATTTGAAACAAATTATTGGCAGTAATATAAAAAATACCTTGAAATTATAAGGGCTGATATTAGAGAAAGAGGTAATTGATTGATTAATATAGATTCATTGGCATTGTCGTATGGAACAGATGGGTTTCAGCTTTCGATACCTCAGCTGAAAATTGATAAGACAGAAAAAGTTGCCATAATAGGTCCAAGTGGTTCTGGTAAAACATCATTACTCAAGTTGATTTCAGGGCTTATATTGCCACAACAAGGCGGTATTTCAATTGAAGGCGTGATGGTTAATCAATTGTCCGATGCGGAACGTCGTGATTACCGAATTACCAATATAGGGTTTATTTTTCAGGATTTTGAATTATTAGATTACCTTAATGTACAAGATAATATTCTTCATCCCTTCCGAATTACTCAAGCATTAAAGTTAAATGACCTGGTGCGTGATCAGGCACTCGATCTGGCTGATGAATTGGGGATTGGAAATAAAATGAAGCGGTATACAGATACCTTGTCTCAAGGTGAAAAACAACGAACTGCCATATGCAGAGCAATGATAACGACACCAAAACTTATTCTTGCTGATGAGGCAACAGGTAACCTTGATCCTCGTAACAAAACTAAAATTCTTGATACGCTTTTCCGTAGTACGGATAAAAGTAAGGCGACATTAATAGCCGTAACTCATGATCATGAATTATTAGACAGGTTTGACCGAGTGATTGATTTTAAACAGTTTTGTGATGTGGAGGCGATATGATTGATAGTCTCTACCTCGCTTGGCGATATGTTGTTTATAACAGGGTAAAAACGATTACACTGGTTCTGTGTATTAGCCTTGTATCCTTTCTCCCTTTTGCATTAAAAATTTTGCTTAAGGAAAGTGAGCATCAGTTGTTATCAAGAGCAACAACAACGCCATTACTTGTTGGTGCAAAAGGTAATTCATTAGATCTAGTGATGAATTCGTTGTACTTTTCTAAAGAGAAACCCGATTTTATTAGTATGAAAGCCATTGAAAAAATAATGGATTCATACCTTGCTATGCCAATTCCGCTTTATACACGTTTTCATGCTAGAGAATATCCCATTGTTGGAACGACAGTCGATTATTTTCAGTTTCGACAGCACGTCATTACAGAAGGGCGTGCTTTTGCCATGATTGGGGAAAGTGTGGTCGGGGCTGATGTTGCCACTCGATTAAATTTAACGGTGGGTGATAGCATTTTATCATCCCCTGAGAACCTATTCGATTTAGCTGGTGTCTATCCTTTAAAAATGACAGTGACGGGTATATTGCAGAAGACAAATTCTGTTGATGATAAAGCTGTTTTTGTTGACTTGAAAACGACTTGGGTAATTCAAGGCTTGGGACATGGGCATCAAGATGTTAAGACGCTTAAGGATCCTGCTGATGTGTTAAGTAGCTCGGAAAATTCGGTGACTACCTCGGCAAAAATTAAACAATATACGGAAATTAATCTGGATAACCTTGAATCGTTCCATTTTCATGGTGACTCATCTATTTATCCGTTAACCGCTATTATCGCAGTACCTCAGGATGAAAAGTCAGCCACTATTTTGAGAGGCCGTTATTTGTCGGAACAAAAGAACCAACAGATAGTCAGACCAAAGCAGGTGATTGAAGATTTATTGGGGAATATTTTTCAAATAAAAGAATTTATTGATGCTGTAGTGTTGATCGTTGCAATTGCTATGGTACTCGCTATTTTTCTGGTGTTTAGTTTATCATTTCGATTACGCCAAAAAGAAATAAGTACTATTCTTCATCTAGGTTGTAGCCGCAGTACGGTCATTCAGTTAATAGGTGCTGAAATTTTAATCATTACAATATTTAGTGGCGCTTTATGCCTTTCTGCCCTTTTAGTCTTGCAGCACTTTCAAGGCGAAATTGTTCACAAACTTTTTATTTCGTAAAGACAATCAATTACTAACATAATGAAACAATCAAAAATTCCTTTTATGCAGAAAATCATGGTATTTTCGGGCTTATTATTAGCATTCAATCCGGTACAGGCTGAGGAGGTCACGCCTTTAAATGTATATACGGTTAATTATCCAGTCAAATTTTTTGCTGAGAGTATTGCCGGTCAATATGCCAAGGTGACGTTACCTATGGCAGCTGATATTGATCCTGCTTTTTGGTCTCCAAAGGCTGATGATATTGCCCGCTTACAAACAGCAGATATGATCTTGTTAAATGGCGCTAATTACGCAAAATGGTTGCCAAAAGTATCTTTGCCTTTATTTAAACTAGTGAATACTTCTTCTGAATTTAGAGAGGCTTATATCTCTTTAAATGAAGGCGTTACTCATAATCATGGGACAGGGGGTAAGCACTCACATACAGGAACTGCTTTTACGACATGGCTTGATTTATCACTCGCTGAAAAACAGGCGAAATCAATTTTTAAAGCATTATCTAGAAAACAGCCTAAATTAAATGCGAAGTTTGTGCAAAATTTTATACCGTTGCAAGAGGCATTGTTGGGGTTGGATGCTGAATTAAGTGAGATAGGTAAAGTGCTTAATGGAAAGGCTCTTTTGGGTTCACATCCTGTCTATCAGTATATGAGAAAGCGCTATCAGCTGAACTTGGAAAGTGTTCATTGGGAGCCAGAAGAAGCACCAACTGAAGAGCAATGGGGGCAGTTAAAAGAACTTATTGCTAAGCATCCTGCCAAATGGATGTTATGGGAAGGGGTGCCAGCAATGGAAACGGTCTCAAAATTGGAAGAGCTAGGGATAAAAAGTATTGTTTTTACCCCCATTGCTAATTTACCTGAAGTGGGAGATTTTTTGAGTATAATGCATAAAAATGTGGCCAGATTAAAAACAATAATAGAAGAATAATACCAATCCCAATAAATAATCACGCTAATAACCGTCATTCCTGAAATCTTTAATCGGGAATCCATGCATGCACATAGATTTCTGCTAAGAACCTGCAGGAATGATGGTTTCTCAGTTCAGGTGTAAATATATTGGGATTGGTATAACAATGGGCTATTAACAAAATATAGGTAAATAATTGAGCCCTAAAATTTTGATCCCCTCTTTAGTAAAGAGGGTTAGGGGTGATTTTAATTCAAGGTATTGTTGTTTTTATAAAATCCCCCTCAATCCTCCTTTTCTAAAGGGGGAAGAAAAATATGAATTGCCTCATCATTTTCAAACTCAACCCGGGGTTAGTTCATCGTCGTATTAATAAATGAGGAGGGGGGATTTATGAGTCAACAAAAAAAGATTATATTAAGTGTTATTTTTTGTTTTTTTTCAATCAGTGCGCAGGCTGAGCATTTTATTGTTGGGAGTGATGTTTTAGCAAATTGTCATAACTTCTTTACCAAGGGAAAAGTTAAGCAGCCTTATAAAGAAAAGTATGTTATTCATTTTTATAAAGATGCTCGACCTGCGCATTGCACGCCCTTTGCTTGGGATAGTGCTTTTCTTGTGCCTTTTAAAGCAATTAGTAAATTTACCGGTAAGGTAAAGCCCAAGTCTAGTTTCTTTTCTATTGCTGTTGAGTTTGAGGTGGGTGATAAATTAGATATTTATTATAGAGCTTCTGAACGGGGCCAGTTTTTAGACCATAAATATACAGTTACTGTTGAAATAGCAGAAATTAGTGCCAACGGAGCGGCTCAATTAAAAGTGATTGGAGGGGAAATTAAAGCGCAGCAGGTTTTTACTCGCTGGGTGGGAACTAACTATGTCTCTTTAGATTTTTCTGAGCATTTGGTTGCTGATAGACTGACTATTCTTAATGTAGATAAATTATAGTTTTAATTGGTAAGAGGGCTTCTGCCGCGAGCTATACTTTGCGTGGCAGAAGCCCTCTTTGTTAAATTAATACTTAAGGAATCTCTGATCAAGTCCAGTTATTTTTAGCTTGTTAAAACGGCCGATATTTTCCACGAAGATCGGCGCAATAGAATGACTATCACCCCTCACTTCGTGAAAAATAGCGACCGTTTTTTCTGCGCTAAATTCTAACCCACTTAATTAGAGCTTTCTTAAAATGATACGCTCATCTGAACCCTGACTGTTCTTGGTTCGACGGGATGAGAAACTACATCATTTACCCCTGCCGCCTCCCCAGCAAGACGAGACTCATAATAATAAGCAATGTCTGTATCACCTGAGTCAAAAAGGTTTAAAACATTCAGTTCAATGCGGTAATCTTTATAGCGATAGCCAGACCCCAGGTTAACAATAGTGGTTGAGGCGGCATAAACACTGCCATCTTCAGTTAAAGGCATATCCCCAAAATGTCGAGCGCGTAAGCTGCCAAATAGTCCATTAGGAAAATCAACCGTTGCTCCGCCTGAAATGGTTCTGCCAACCGAATTAGGGACTTCTTTGGCATTAGATGCGGCATCTGTATATTTTGATTGGCTAAGCGCCACATCAAAATCCAAGGTTAGCCAGTTAAAAGGTTTATAGTAATTTGATATTTCTATACCATAACGCTGACTTTTCCCCGTGGCTTCAGTACTTCCTCCATCGCCTACGAAAACTAATTCAGAGTCTAGTTCTAGCCACCAAAGCGAGATCGTTGAGACCAACCCTGGAATATATTGGTTTCTCATGCCTATCTCAGCGCCTCGGCTTGAGACAATAGGGTCAACCTGGTTTGCAGGGTCGCCTGTTTCCGGGTCTTGCTGAATAGTTGAGCCTCTGGCATCATTACTATGAAAGCCGTAGCCCATATTAAAATAATATTCTGTGTCATACCAAGGACCAGCAATAAAGCTTAACTTTGGACTAAATTGTGCATCATCGGTTTGACCTGAATTAGCAGAAATACGATGGCTTTCTACATCATATAGATAAAAGTCGCCTCGTAATCCTAGGATAGACTTAAACTTATCAGCCCACTGAATTTCATTTTCAAGATAGATTCCGATACTGGTTTGACTTACTTCATGCTCAGTTACTGTACTTAGAACCTCTCTTGCTTTGCTTTTATATAAACCTACATTGGGAATGTAGTCATGCCTGATTTGTAGGCCCGCCGTGTTTTTAATATCAAAACCAAACCAATCATCATATTTAGTATGCTTGCCTTCCCCACCAAAAATATAACGACGGTCTCTCTGGGTAATTTGGTCACCATTAACGGGGTCGTTTAGAAAATAGGTGAAATTAGAGTATAAATTGAAGTCGGAATATACAGCATAAGCAGAGACTTCTGTCTCACCGTATTCAGATTGTAGCCACCAATTGCCAGAGAGGCTATAACGTTCCATATCACCACCTGCCGTTGGGTCAATGGTGTCAAATTTAGAATAACCTTGTTGTTCAACAGCACGTGAGGGGATTTGTTCAGTGGAATCCCAGTTGCTATGGTAAGCCGTTCCAATAATGGCATAGCCTTTGTAACCCTCATCGACGGTATAACGCAATAAACCATTAAATTTATTCAGGCTTTCTTCTTTATCCCAAGGACCCTCGTAAAAATTAACTTCAGCACCGTATAATAAATCACCGTCTCCCAGTTGATGAGAGTTAGCGACGACTCCTCGGTAATAGTCATCTTCACCATAACCAAATTTTAACAAACCTTTATCCAACCGGTGCTTGGTATGGAAGCGAACATAACCTGCGGAAGAGAAGTCCCCCATTTCGGCATGGTAAGGGCCTTTACCGAATTCAACAATATCTACCAGTTCGGGAATGATACTATTAAGGTCTAAATAACCTTGACCATGTCCATGAGAGGGGAGGTTTAGAGGGACGCCATCGACCATGCCTGAGAAATCAGTCCCATGATCTAAATTAAAGCCTCGTAAAAAATATTGATTGGCCTTGCCACTGCCACTGTGCTGAGTTGCCATCATTCCAGGGACTAATTCGACCAGCTCGCCAGGGCGGGACAGGGGGCGAAATTCAAATTCTGGTTGGCCGATAACGCCAGACGATGCGGAATCAGTTCTACCTAACAAATCTGATGCACGCCCCGTGACTTCAATTACTCCAAGTTCAGAAACAGGAGCTGATTCGTCTTGAGGGTGTGCTGAAATATTGGCAGAAGAAAATAAGCTAATTAAAGAAAAGCTAATGCTGCTAATGATATGTCGATGAATTAACTGATGAGACGTCATTGAAAGAACCTGAGCTAAATATTAGAGGGTTATTCTAATAAATACTCGGAAACAGGAAGATGACAGCAAGATTACAATTTTGTCATTTTTGCTTTTTAAGCGGAATACACAGGTTTTGGTGGAAAAATAAGTTCTACTTGAGTACCTTGTTGTAATTGACTAGATATTAATACCTGTCCACCGTGTAGATCCATAATAGATTTAACGATAGCTAAACCTAACCCCGAGCCTTGTTTCTCACGTTGACGAGATTTATCCGCTCGAAAAAAACGGTCGAAAATCTGTGGTAGAAGTGTTTCATCAATGCCTTCACCCGTATCTGTAATAGTAATAGATACAGATTGTTCGGCGGAGGTAGATGCGGTAAGCGTAATGATTCCTTGAGCTTTGGTATAACGAAGGGCGTTAGAAATTAAGTTGCTTAATACTCGGCGAAGTAGATTAGGGTCAGCATAGAGTTCAATTTGGTTTGATTGATAGGTGATTGCAACCTGTTGATCGGATGCCAGCATGTCATAAAACTCAGTGATAACTGCAAATTCCTTTGCAATAGGAAAAAGGACTGGGGTAATTTCTGTTTTTGGGTTTTCTGCGCGCGCTAAAAAAAGTAACTCATCAATCATTCTGGCAATTCGCTGGCACTCTTCAATATTAGATTCTAGGATTTCCTGGTATTCTTCAGATGATCTCTTTCTTGATAAGGCAACCTCAGCCGTGCCCATTAAATTATTGACTGGGGTGCGTAACTCATGAGCTAAATCAGCTGAAAATTGAGATAGACGAGCAAAGGATTGATCTAATCTTACTAGCATTTGATCAAAGGCATTCGCTAATAAAGCGATTTCTTCAGGCCATTGTCCTGAGTTAACCTGTTCATTTAATTGATGAGCATTAATGTTATGAATGGTTTTAGTAATTTGGCGTAAAGGGCGTAACCCTTGGCGAGTCACCCAAAAACCAGTTAAAGCGGATGCCAGTACACCGAAAATCAATACGGCAGTTAGGGTGCGTTGAAAATCTGTTAATAAGCTTTCATCAGGGGCTAATTGTAAAAGTGCTTGTATGAGTACTTTTCTAGATTGCTGATCACTGATAGTGACCGCCCAAGCACTACCCAATAAAAATAATTGCTCTGATTCAGGGTTAACTTTAATAATGGAGATAGATTGAGTGTCTTGTGAGTCCACTAAAGGAAAAACAAGGTTTTTTGGTATGGATTGGGGGAGGTTGGACTCGACTAATAAATTATTTTGTTCATCATAAAGGCGTAGAAAAATATGATGAGGAATGCCGGGGTGGATGGCTGAGGAATGGGTGGCCTGGGAGTGATGGTGTTCCGCATCAATGAGATCATATAAAGTTTCACCGAGCAAAGAAGAATCTTTAAAGTAATGTCTCAGTTCGACTATTTTTGCGCTCAGTAAACTTTCGTGTTCTTTTTGTAGGTGATCAAGCACTGACCAATAAAGTAAACCTGAGGCGATTAATAAGACACTAAAGGTGGTGCTGGCATAAAGAATAGCTAGTTTTTTAGCCAGTGGTTGTAATGAAGGTGGGTTATTTTTGTTCAAAGGCATAGCCAACACCTCGGATCGTATGAATTAACTTATTCTCAAAGGGGTCGTCCACTTTGTTACGTAAGCGTCTGATGGCAACATCAACTACATTGGTGTCGCTATCAAAATTCATATCCCATACCTGTTCGGCAATGACTGTTCGAGAAAAGACTTCTCCTGGCCTGCGAGCCATTAACAGGAGTAACTGAAATTCTTTAGGGGTTAAATCAATACGAACATTATTGCGAGTCACCCGGTGTTTAATTGCATCGATTTCTAGGTCTGCACACTGAATTTTTTGTATTTCTGTTGCTGTGCCTCTTCGTAAAAGCGTGCGGATTCGGGCTAATAGTTCAGAGAATGCAAAGGGCTTAACCAGATAATCATCAGCGCCTAATTCCAAACCTTTAACTCGATCTTCAACTGAATCCATTGCGGTGAGTAATAATATTCGTGTTTGAATATCTTTATTTCTAATCACGGATAACACAGACCAGCCATCAAGTAATGGCAGCATAATATCTAAAATGGCTAAGTCATAATTATTTTGTTCTAGGGCGCTTAAGCCATCAATACCATTGTCAACAACATCAACGGAAAAACCATTTTCTTTTAATCCCTTTGATAAAAAGGTTGCTGTTTTAGCTTCGTCTTCAATGATTAAAATACGCATAATTTAGTCAGCTTCTTTCATTAATCAACGCGCTGTTGGCCAATTGATTCAAGGGCAATAATTTTCCAGTTGCCTTCTATGGGAGAAATCTCAAGGGTCGCATGATAAACATTATCACGACGATGTTGATGTCCCCAATGAATCACTTCACCAGAGACCAGCCATTCGCAATCAAATAAATAGCTGTTGTCAAAGCCTGTAGAAATGAGTTCAATCTTTTGAATTTCAATGCTCGCTGTTTTAGCCCAGCCGCCATCTTGAGTTAAAAAGGATTGTCGATGTTGTAAATATAAAGTTTCGATTAAATCGCCACTCACGCTATAGGCTAACTGGTCATAAGTTGAGGATTCTTCTGTTGCTTCAAAAGCCCGATAAACATTCCATAATAATTGATTAAAAATGGGACTGGCTTGTTGCTCGGTTAGTTTTGCTTGTTTAAAGCTAATGTTCCCTGTTTGAAAGAGTTGATAAATTATAGCTAAGGTAAAAAGTAATAACACTGAATGGGTGTATTTACGAATTAATGTCGGAGTGAACTTATAGCTAATAATAAATAAAAGGATAAAACTTGAAATACCCAGTAGCGCATAGTTTTGTGCTGTTGACTGCGAACTATCTACTTTTACAGGGGTTACTTTTGCTTTGTTATCTAGTGCAGGTAAATCAATGTCAGCCAACATATTTTCCCATTCAAAAGTAGGGTATTTAGCGGTGACATAACTATCAAATAATCCCGCTGGGTCGTAGGCGCGAATAGCGACACGCTGGATATCCTTATTAAAAAGCTCCCACTGCCATTGTATCTTGTTGGGTATTTCAGCAATAGGATGGATAATGCTGACACCCATTAAGGTGGATACTTGCTGTTGTGCTTGTTGTGGCTCATAGGCTTGAATGTCAGACGCTCCCATGCGGATATAATCAACACGGTCAAGAATAGGGGGCGCTGTTGATCCTGTTACTAGTTTGTTTTTTGCTAATAAAAAAGCAGCAACCTTTTGTTTTAACATTGCAAATTCATCTGGGTAGATTAGTTGCTTGTCTCGGAGATCTAAATTAGCCCAGCTGGCCATTTCTTTAATTCGGACAACCACTTCGCTTTTTACTTGTTGAGGCTCTATATATAAAAAGGCCATGACAGGATCGTTGTGGTCACGCTTAAGTTTTGGATTGCTAAAATGACTGTACCATGGGTCTTGCCAGTTGAGCAGTAAAGACTCGGCAGAGGTTAATACACCATGGTCAATAACAGGTAAGCCTTGATGAGAAACGGTAATGATATAGTTTTTACCTGCAGTTTCAATGGCTTTAAAGTTTGGAGAAATTTCTATCTTCTGAGGCTGGGCTTTTAAAAAAGGGAAGAAAACAGTGATATAAGTAGCCGGGTTTTTTTCTTCAGCTGTAGTCGATGATTTTATAATAGCTTCAAGTGTTTGTTCTGCCTTAATGTTGAGCAGTTTTAAAGCAAACTGATTCAAGTCGATTGACGCTTTGCTCTCTTCAGGTTGAACTTTATAAAGCTGTGTGACGGCCGTTTCTTTTAGGTCTATTGAAACCTGTATGCCATCATCAACCACATCAATTGCAATACGTGTTGAAATATCCTCAATGGTTACGCCTGAATTCCAATCAGCATTTACCGTAGTTGAAATAATGCAAAGGCATAGAAAAATCTGAAAGCAAGTGACGAGCAGGTTGTAGCGGCTTAACCTGGCATATTTTGAGAACATAATTGAATACAGTGAGTGTTATTAGGCGGTATTAAGGAATGTGGATTCAATAATACCCGAGTCTGACTTGTCTTTTGTCTCCACAACCGAGCTAGAAAAATAGTTGCGTAGCTTGCTATGTGCCTGCTTTTCTAATACGAAGGTGAAAATAAAATCCTGAGACATACTGTCGGGATTTATTACATTCTCATTCCTAAAGGCAAAGAGGTCTCTTTTTACCATGAGGGGCAAGGAAATAATCCTCCCCTCATGGTAAAAAGCTTACGGTGTGATAGTCAGTTTTTTATGAGCAACTGTTAATCTTCTTCTGTATCCTTTTCACGGTTAAAGCGGTAAACAAAAAAGCGATAGATACCGTAAGCGATGGAAGCAACAAAAATGAAAAATAGATAAGGATAAAGAAAGGCTATGCTAAAGGGCGAGCCAATACCTACGCGTAATGGTATGCGAATTTTATCCGCAAACATATCATCACCAACCGTAGCAATTAAGGCATAGTGACCGGGCTTAGGGAAGTCGGCTTGAATTTGGGCAACCCCAGTTTTATAGGTTTGAGGCGTGATTAAAGCAATGGATTTACCATCAATCATTTCGCCACCTTCAGGGTTTTCTACTAACTCAATGACTTGCATACCAATCGGCATCTGACGTAAATCGCGATCTATAAAATCAAGGGCTAAATGGCTAAGGCCATGCTCAGGAAGCTCTTTACAAAAAGGTTTAAAGGTATGTCTTTTTTCCCCATCAGGTTTAGGCTGTTGGTAGGTCGTTAAATGCACAATATAAAAGTCAGTGGTGATCATGCATTCCAATGATTTTGTGGGATCATATTGTGATTGGCGTTGTTGCGCCATCGCCGTATTACTGTGAAAGCCCCAAAGTAATAGGATAAATAATAAAGAATTAAAAATGGTTTTTTTCACAGCGTCCTCTGTTGAATATTTGTAGAAGAAAAAATTAAGTTAGCGGCAATGTTATTCAGTAATCTCAAAGAAAAACTTTCCCGTCACAATATGTCCATCAGCAGATTGGACGCGGTATCTTACGCCATAGCGTCCAGGGGTGATTGGTTTTAAAGTCGTGACAAGGTGTGATTTATCAAAGGTTTCTAATGCGCCATCACCGTTATCAACACGCTCGCCTTTGGTATTTACTACCGCTAAGGCTGTGTACTTTGGGCCAACATTATCATCAAACCAAACCTCTACCTGAGTGGGAATGATATTAGAAGATGACTCTTTTTCAGGCGCTGATTTCACCATAATGGCATGAGCTGAAACCCATTGGCTCCAAGATAAACTCAGTGTCAAAGCAAGTAATAATATTTTTTTCATAGTGTGTAATGTTCTTTTTAATTATTCTAATTCTGAGATGATTGCTAAGGCATCCCCGTTTTTTTGCCATTCCGTCCAAAAAAACCGAAAACCTTTTGGCGTGGCAATAATTCTAGGGTGAGAGGGTTCTGCTCCCTCACCTGTTAATTTTAGTTCATCAGACCAAGATAAGCCGCCATCATTTGATGCCCGGGTTATTACGGATTTTGATTCGAAGTTGCCCGCTGTGTAAATAATTCTAAGGTGTTCATTATCTAATGCGGCAATATCACCTGATGCACTAAAATTATCGCCTATTGATTGCAAAACAGCTATTTTAGCTTTGTTTAACTCAGACTGGCTATAGTAAATGCCTTTGTTACTTGTTTTTCCATTCCAGATGGCCGCATGTAAAAGAGTCTTGTTATTCATTTGAGTCGAGGTAAGGCCTCCACCCTGGTGTGGGCAACCGATAAACTCCCAAGAAAAAGAACCTGCTGTTTGCGGTTTTTGCCAAGATTTTCCGCCATCAAGGGAAGAGGTTAAATACATATCTCGGGGGCTATCATCTCGAAATAGCACGTGAATATTGTCTTTTTTATCAACGGTAATGCTTGCCCAGCAACAGGTGCAGGCTGTTAATTCCAAGTTTTTATGCTGATCCCATTGATCAGCTTTATTTCTCAAGCGAGCATAACGAAGCCCTTGAGTATTCCCTGCTTCTTCACGATCATCAAGCCAGACAACATGAAAATGACCTTGGCTATCAACGCTTAGGTCAAAATAGCCCTGATCAATTTTTGCATATTGCTCACTGACGGGACTCGGTATTTGTTTCCATGATTGACCAAAATCTTGGGATAATGCCACAGCAATCTTGCCCGTCCAAGGTTCTCCACCTTTTGTTTGCCAAACGACCATCACTGTATTACCCGAAGCGGCAAGTTGAAAGTCATTGCCTCGCTTTGATTTTTTTACCGAGACTAAGCGTTGATTAACAGTAATAGGGGCCCGCCAGGAACTTCCCCCATCAGAGGAACTCATGTATTTTAAAGCAAGCTGCTTTGTCCGACTATCTATGCCAGAGAATAAAGTATGCAATATTCCTTTATCAGAATAGACATCTAAGGTATGAACTGTTTTTAATCCCGTTGGGATGTTTTTTTGTATTGGGGTCTTATGGCTTAATAATGCGCAAGAAGGTAAGGTAAGAATTATCAGGATAGATAGGAACCTTAATAAATTAAGATGAGAAAACGAAGGTTTATTTTGCATCATTAAGATCTTTGTTCTAAATTGTTTGCTATGAGAGCTTGCTGTTGTGATTAAGTTCCTTGGACTTGATCAGAGGTTTCTTAAGCGTTCAGTCTATATTAGATCTTATTTAAAGGTCAATTATAGGTGGGTATTAATGGATAAGGGAGAGATTTAAAATTAAGTTGGCTGAGAGTGAGGGTCTAAATTGCTATATGGCTTGAATATGAGTAGTATGAGCATACATTCATGAATGTATTTTATATATGGGGTGTTCTTGGCGTTTAATTGCTATTTAAAATACAGGTTTAGATTGAATATATGAAGGTATCTGAACTATTCATAGCTATCAGGGTTTAATCATTATAAAACTGGATGCTGGATTTTATAATGATAACGATGATTTTTAGGTTGAATTTGAAATTATTAAAATAAAAAAAATAAAGGGGTAAATAAAATGACTATTGGTGGAATTATTGCTATTTTTATAGCGATTTGGATTTATAGAACAGCTAAAGAACATAAGACGGGTCGTGGCTTTTATTGGGTTGTTGGAAGTTTTGTTGTTTTTTTAATCATGCAGTTTATTATGATTAAATTTAATATGATAATTATTGAGACTTTCGATACAGATATCGGTAGTGATTACGATGATGCGGGTGGTTTGAACAATAGAGATAATGCAGACTCAGCTGGACTACAGTCTGGAGCAGGCGGTACTGTCATCGGTATTATTTTTGAATTCCTTCCATGGGTTGTACCTTTCTTTGTTGTTGCTATCATTAGACAATTGTTCATGCTGAAACAATCTTTTAGCTTTATGGGGTTATTTGAAGGCCTTAAACCAATGTTTATTAGTGTTAAGGACAGCTTTAAAACATCATCATAAATCTTTAGTGATGAGTTGAAACAAAAAAGCCTAGATTAATCTAGGCTTTTTTGTTTGTAGGCTATTGAAAAATCAGCTGGTGACCAGTGAGACAATAGATATAATAGTAAAAACAAACAGTACTGTAGCAATAAAGCCAACTATAATATAGTCAGACAATTTGCCGTGCTCAAAATCTAATTCTCTGTTTTTTTGACTTTGTACACCAATACCAGCGGCAAGAACGCTTTTTATAACATGCAGTAGACCTGGCTTTGACATTCTGTTCTCCAGCTTGTTTATTAGGGTTTTATAATATACTCCTGAGTGGCATCAGGCAATCATTAAATATACGATCAATTGGGTCAACTTCCAACCTTTAATTTCTATGAATAATATCGAATTATTAAAACAGCAACTATCACAGCGTATTTTATTTCTTGATGGTGCGATGGGCACAATGATACAAAGCTACCATCTAGAGGAAAAAGATTATCGTGGCGAGCGCTTTGCCGATTGGGAAAGTGATCTGAAAGGCAATAATGATTTACTGTCATTGACCCAGCCGGATATTATTAAAGCTATTCATAGGGCTTATTATGACGTAGGGGTTGATATTGTTGAGACCAATACTTTTAATGCCACCAGCATAGCCATGGCTGATTACAATATGGAGTCATTGGCTTATGAAATTAATTTTGAATCGGTTCGCCTAGCTAAAGAGGTTGCCGCAGAGTTTACCGCATTAACGCCCGATAAGCCGAGGTTTGTCGCAGGAACATTGGGGCCAACAAATCGTACTGCATCGATGTCACCCGAGGTCAACGACCCAGGGTTTAGGAATATCAGTTTTGATGAATTAGTCGAAGCCTATACCGAAGCCATCCGCGGCATGTGTGATGCTGAGGTGGATATTATTTTAATCGAAACTATTTTTGATACCTTAAATGCCAAAGCCGCTATTTTTGCAGTAGAACAGTATTTTGATGTATTAGGCTATAAATTACCTGTAATGATTTCAGGCACTATTACAGATCAATCGGGACGGACGTTATCCGGCCAGACCGCAGCGGCTTTTTGGAACTCATTAAGCCATGTTGACCCTATTTCTATTGGTTTTAACTGTGCCTTAGGTGCGACTGAATTACGCCAATATATAGAAGAAGTTTCAACCCTTTGTGATACCCATATTTCTGCTCACCCTAATGCAGGTTTACCGAATGAGTTTGGTGAGTATGATGAAACGCCAGAAGAAATGGCTAAAGAATTGGCTGATTGGGCAGAGCAAGGTTATCTAAATATCATTGGTGGCTGTTGCGGTACATCGCCAGAATATATTAAAGCGATTGTTGATGCGGTACAAAAACATGCACCCAGAAAAATACCGACATTAGAAAAAAAATGTCGATTATCTGGACTAGAACCATTCAATATTAGCGCAGATTCATTGTTTGTTAATGTCGGGGAAAGAACCAATGTCACGGGTTCTGCAAGATTTAAACGCTTAATTGTAGAAGGTGACTTTGAAACCGCATTAAGCGTTGCTAAAGAACAAGTTGAAAATGGCGCGCAAGTTATTGATATCAATATGGATGAAGGCATGTTGGAATCAAAAGAAGCGATGGTGCGGTTTCTGCATTTAATCGCCTCAGAGCCTGATATTGCCAAAGTACCCATTATGATTGATTCCTCTAAATGGGATATTTTAGAAGCTGGACTTAAATGTATTCAAGGTAAAGGTATCGTTAATTCAATCTCTATTAAAGAGGGCGAAGAAAACTTTATTAAACAGGCTAAATTAATTCGTCGTTATGGCGCGGCTATGATCGTGATGGCTTTTGATGAAGATGGCCAAGCAGATACTATGGCGCGTAAAATTGAGATTTGTCAGCGGGCCTATAAAATTTTGACTGAAGTGGTTAATTTCCCACCCGAAGATATTATTTTTGATCCCAATATTTTTGCCATTGCCACAGGGATTGATGAGCATAACAACTATGGGGTGGATTTTATTGAAGCCACCCGTGAAATTACCAAAACTTGTCCACATGCTTTAATTTCTGGGGGAGTCTCCAATGTCTCTTTCTCCTTTAGAGGCAATAACTTAGTTCGTGAAGCGATTCATGCCGTGTTTCTTTACCATGCCATTAAAGCAGGAATGGGAATGGGGATTGTTAATGCAGGGCAGTTAGCAATTTATCAAGATATTCCTGATGAATTACGTAATGCGGTAGAGGATGTGGTACTTAATCGCAATCCTGATGCAACGGAAGCCATGTTAGAAATGGCGCAGAAGTATCAAGGCGATGGGGCGATTGCTAAAAAAGAAGACTTGGAATGGCGGAACTGGCCTGTCAGTAAACGAATAGAGCATGCTTTAGTTAAAGGTAATGCAGACTTTATTGTTGAAGATGCCGAGCAAGCACGATTAGAGTTAGATAGACCCTTACATGTGATTGAAGGGCCATTAATGGATGGCATGAATGTAGTGGGGGACTTGTTTGGCGAAGGAAAAATGTTCTTGCCGCAGGTGGTTAAATCTGCCCGAGTCATGAAAAAAGCAGTCGCGCATTTAATGCCGTTTATGGATGCCGAAAAAGACGGCGGATTGCAAACAAACGGTAAAATTTTGATGGCAACCGTTAAAGGCGATGTGCATGATATTGGTAAAAATATCGTCGGCGTGGTGTTGCAGTGTAATAACTATGAAGTGATTGATATTGGCGTGATGGTGCCCGCCGAGCAAATTCTTAGAAAAGCCAAAGAAGAAAATGTTGATATCATTGGCTTAAGTGGCCTGATCACACCCTCGTTAGATGAAATGGTACATGTTGCTAAAGAAATGGAGCGACAGGGTTTTGATATTCCATTAATGATTGGTGGAGCAACGACTTCACGCGCACATACCGCCGTAAAAATCGAGCAAAATTACCATGCCCCCACCCTTTATGTCACCGATGCGTCGCGTAGTGTAGGGGTTGTTAGCTCATTATTAAGTGATGAGTTAAAAGATGAATATATTGCTAAAACACGAGCAGAATATGAACTGGTACGTGAACGTCATAAAGGCCGTAAAGCTCAGCTTAAGCAACATAGCTTAGAAAATGCCCGATTGAATAAATTTGATGCGGGGAGCCATGAGCCAATTAAACCATCTTTCCTAGGTACAAAGATAATTGATTCGTTGCCTTTGGATAAATTAGTGCCTTATATTGATTGGACACCTTTTTTCCAGACGTGGGAATTATCAGGTAAGTACCCTAAAATTCTAAAAGATGAAGTGGTTGGGGAAACGGCGACTAAACTATTTGCTGATGCTAAAAAGATGTTAGATCAAATAGTCAGTGAAAAATGGTTAACAGCCAAGGCAGTGATTGGTTTTTATCCTGCCAATAGTATTGATGATGATATTGAACTATACACGGATGATTCAAGAACAGAAGTATTAGAAACTTTACATCATTTACGTCAGCAAAATGTAAAGGCACCAGGGCGAGCTAACTTTTGTTTATCTGACTTTATAGCCAGTAAAGAAAGTGGAAAAGCTGATTATATCGGTGGATTTGCAGTAACAACAGGCATTGGTATTGATGAACGAGTCGCTCAATACGAGAAAGATCATGATGATTATAATTCCATCATGCTTAAAGCACTGGCTGATCGATTAGCCGAAGCATTTGCCGAATATTTACATGAGCAAGTCAGAAAAGATCATTGGGGTTATGCCACTGATGAAACTCATGAAAATGAAGCGTTGATTGCTGAAGATTACAAAGGTATCAGACCTGCACCTGGTTATCCTGCCTGTCCTGATCATACCGAAAAAGAAAAATTATTTGAACTGTTAAGTGCAACGGCAGCAACCACCATTGAATTAACAGAAAGCTACGCCATGTTCCCAACCGCAGCCGTGAGTGGTTGGTATTTCTCTCATCCCGACGCCCAGTATTTTAATGTGGGGAAAATAGATGAAGAGCAACTTGAAAGTTATGCGAAAAGAAAAGGTATGCTGAAAGAAGTAGCAGAGCGTTGGTTATCGGCGCATCTGCATCATTAAACATAGACCAGGGCGCAGGCTTTAGCCAGCTTTTTTAACACAAGGCAGGCTAAAGCCTGCGCCCCCAATTTAATTATCAAATTAGTAAAATATGTCTGTAAATAAAGTAGAAAGAGCAATGGAAAAGCTAATGTATGCCAGTCGCTGGATTTTAGCACCTGTGTATTTAGGTTTAAGTCTGGCTTTATTAGGTTTATTTATAAAGTTTTTTCAGGAAATTTATCATTTTCTTCCACATATACTAGAAATTGATGAATCGACCTTGATCTTAAACTTATTGACACTAATTGATTTAACATTAGTCGGGAGTTTGGTTGTTATTGTGATGTTTAGTGGCTATGAAAACTTCGTATCTCAAATGGATATTGGAGAGGATGCCGAAAAACTGGATTGGTTAGGCAGTCATGATTATGGCTCACTAAAAATGAAGGTAGCCGCTTCTATTGTGGCGATCTCATCCATTCATTTATTAAAGATATTTATGAATGTGCAAGAAACTGATAATGATAAATTGATGTGGTATGTGTTAATTCATTTAACGTTGGTGATATCTGCTTTATTTATGGGTTATTTAGATAAGATTTCTAGGCATTAAAAATGATAAAGCTAATATTGTTAGGCACTTCTGGCTGTCATTTATGTGAAGAAGCTGAATTGATTATGTCAGATTTTACAATTGTTGATGTTGAATTAATTGATATTGCTGAGCAAGCAGAATGGCAGGAAAAGTATGCGATTAAAATACCTGTTTTGTATCATGTTGATAGCAAAAGTGAATTAGGCTGGCCTTTTGGATTGCAGCAGGTTCAACAGTTTATTGATCAATGCAGCCTTTTAAACCAAGACTGAAGAACCCTGCTCGTCAGTTGAGAAGTAATTTGACTGATGCTGAATTGGCTTTGTGGCAAAAATTGAGGCGCAAACAAATTCAAGGCGTACAGTTTTATCGACAAAAACCTCTGCTTAATTTTATAGTTGATTTTTATTGTTCGAAAGCGCAGTTAGTGATTGAATTGGGTGGTGGATAGCATTTTGAGCCTGAATACTTACAAAAGGATATTGATAGAGATAAGGCTTTGAATAGTTTGGGTTTAAAAGTTTTTAGGTTTGATAATTATCAGGTGCTGACTGAAATGGATGCGGTGTTGATTGTAATAGATAGAGTTGTTGAAGAGAGATTAAAGAATATTTAAAAAATCCCCCCTAACCCCCCTTTTTCAAAGGGGGGGATTTTTATGGATGAGGTGAGGAAGAGTAGGCGTAGTTGCCTTGCTCTTAACCTCCCCCTTTGAAAAAGGGGGATTGAGGGGGATTCTTTAAATAAAGGGTTTAAAATGACACAATACAGAACAGAAAAAGACAGTATGGGTGAATTAAACGTCCCTGCTGAAGCGTTATACGCAGCACAAACACAAAGAGCCATTAATAACTTTCCCATCAGTGGTTTAGCTCTACCTCCAGCCTTTATAAAAACAGTCGCATTAATCAAAAAAAATGCCGCAAAAGTTAATATGGATTTAGGCGTATTAGACCCGCAAAAAGGTGAGGCGATTGTTAGCGCAGCTCAGCAAATTATAGAGGGTCAGCATCAAGAGCAATTTCCTATTGATGTGTTTCAAACGGGTTCGGGCACGAGTACCAATATGAATGTTAATGAAGTATTAGCACATATTGCAACGGAGCTTGCAGGTGAACAAGTGGGGCCTAATGATCATGTCAATATGGGGCAAAGTAGTAATGATGTGATTCCTACGGCGATTCATATTAGTGCCGCGATGGAATGTCAAAAAGTATTATTGCCTGGCTTAACGCACCTTGCCGAAGTTATCGAACAAAAAGCGACTACACTTGATAATGTGACTAAAACAGGTCGCACGCATTTAATGGATGCGATGCCTATTAGAATGAGTCAAGAGCTGGGTGCTTGGGCATTACAAATCCGTAATGGCATAGACCGTATTAATGCCGCATTACCTAGGGTATATAAACTAGCCTTAGGCGGAACGGCGGTAGGAACAGGTATTAATGCAGATCCGCAATTTGCAGCAAAGTTTTCTGAGATTTTATCCACAGAAACAGGCTTACCATTTCAGCCAAATGATTCATTTTTTGAAAGCTTAAGTGCACAAGATGCTATGGTTGAGCTATCAGGACAAATGAAAGTGATTGCGGTGAGTCTTATGAAAATAGCCAATGATTTACGCTGGATGAACAGTGGCCCTTTGGCTGGCTTGGGCGAAATAGAATTAAAGGCCTTGCAACCCGGTAGCAGCATAATGCCAGGCAAAGTTAATCCAGTGATTCCTGAAGCAACTGCGATGGTTGCGGCGCAAGTGATTGGTAATGATGCAACGATTACGGTTGCAGGGCAAGCGGGGACTTTTCAGTTAAATGTAATGCTTCCTGTTATTGCTTATAATATTTTACAAAGCATTGAAATATTAGGTAATGTTTCTACTGTATTAGCTGATAAAGCAATAGTAAGTTTTGATGTGAGAGAAGATAACTTACAAGAAGCCTTATCTAAAAATCCTATTTTAGTGACGGCCTTAAATCCCATTATTGGATATGAAATTGCTGCTAAAGTGGCAAAATCAGCTTATAAACAAGGGCGACCTATTGTTGATGTAGCGGAAGAAATGACAGATTTAACGCGAGAAGAGTTAGAGAAATTGTTAGAACCTAGGCATTTAACAAAAGGTGGAATTAATCAGTAAGATAGCACAAGGAAGTGAGGCTTTAGCCTTGCATTTGTAAACGTGGCGAGGTTAAAGCCTCACTTCCAGGTTATCTCTTAAAAGGTAAGATAGCTCAATTAAATAGCAGGAGATGAGTTAATGGCCATTCTATTATGTAATAAATGTAGTTATTTACGTGAAGTGTCTAATGATTTTGTAGGAAAAACCGTTAACTGTCCTGTCTGTAAAGAACCGGCGCCTATTCACAATTCTGTTGCACTGATAAAGAATGTTATTACTAAGTATCAGGGGCTGTCTGGAAAATACAACGCGTTAAAACTAAAAGCTAACGAATCAAAAGTTGAGTGTGTTGAAAGCTTGGAAGATGATATAGATCTTCACAATACTTCGGCAATGACAAATGAGACTCAATTTAAGCCGATAATAGACTGGTTTAAAAATAAAAACATAATCTTGGATATTGATACTAAAACGATTGATACTCAGGGTTTTTTTGATGAAGTGGCTGTTGCATTAGGTGAGAACTACGAACTGCTTAAAAATATTAATGATCAGATAAAGAAGGCTCAGAGAAAAGGGTATGGTTCTGTTTCAATCTCTATTTCAAATTATTCACAAAAAGAAGTTCAGGCTTTCACTCATTATTGTAAGACGCTTTATGATTTTTCCTTTGTCGCAAAGTATTTTTATAACAAGCAAGATAAACGGATTCATCTAACATTACAAAAAGCGACTTCGGTCATTAATTTTTTTAATGGAGAATGGCTGGAATGGTTTGTTTTTATGAAGCTATTAATCTTGTTTTATCAGAAAAAGATTCCTTTTTCAGCTTTAAGAAGCTTCAAAGTACATTTTCCTAATGAAGATAAGCATGAAGTCGATGTTTTCTTCCTTATCAATAATGACACCCCCTTATTTATTGAATGTAAATCCGGAGAGTTTCGCTCGACGATTGAAAAGTATCAAAAGTTAAGAAAGCGAATGGGGATCGATAAAGAACACTTTACCATGCTAGTGCTTGGCATAAGTGATGAGCAGATAAAAGGCTTAACCAGTATGTATGATATAACCTTTATTAATGAAAATAATTTTGTAGAGTACTTTTCTGCAATGCTTTAGTGGCTTGAAAGATTCGATACAAGTTTTATGAAAACAAAATAGAGGTGTGATGGGCCTTAAACCCTCGCCCCAGGCGGGGGGAGGGTTAGGTCAACTGCATAGTGCAGGAGGTGGAGCAATTGCAGAGAGGGGAATAAAAATACAGTTCTCTATTCCTTATTCTTCTTCTACTTCAGGCTCAGATTTCTTAATGATAGCAGCAATACAATCCATTCTACTGAGGGTGTAATTGCTCTTTGCTTTTGCTAAATCCTTAAGCGATCCAAAGGTTGTTTTTAGTTCTTCAAATGTTTTTTGTTTGTCCTCTACTGTACGCATAGATAACATGGTTGTATATCTTCGGTAGCTTTCTAATCTGGCTATATCAAATGCAAATAGGCCTGGCATTTCTTTAGATGAAAGGTCCACTACGCACGTTGTCATCTTTTCTGGATCAATATTGTAATCTTTTAAGTCTTTATCTGACTGTAGCTCAGCAAGTACCGCAGCCTCGTAGGCTTGCTTGTCCGCACATGCGGTTAAAAATAAAGCGGCTGTACAAATAAGTAATATTTTTTTCATGGGTTTTCTAGTGTTGTAGCTATTAATAGGTGGAATGGTTGGGTTAGGTCGTAGAAATTTCTTTCATTGCTTGAGCTATCCAAGCCTCAGCTTCAGCATTAATTTCTTTGGCTTTCTTATTAGTTGAATCAATAGCAGGACCTATTTTAACGGTAATTGTTCCTGGGTATTTTAAAAAACTATAGCGCGGCCAAAATTCACCTGCATTATGAGCAAGAGGAATGACGGGATAGCCAGATTGTTGGGCAAGCATGGCACCACCAATATTAAATTTTTTATCTTCGCCTGGCGCCGCTCGAGTTCCTTCTGGAAAAATAATAACTACCAAGCCTTCTTTTAACCGTGCCGTTCCTTGATCAATTAATAACCGTAAAGCGGCTCTTGGGTTATCTCTATCAATGGCGATGGGTTTTAAGGAGGATAAGGCCCAGCCAGCAATGGGAATTTGAGTTAATGATTTTTTTAGCACCGCGGTTTGCATGGGTAAAAACAAGCGTGTTGTTAATGTCTCCCATGCGGACTGATGTTTGCTAAGCACTATATAAGCCTGATTTTTCGGCAGGTTTTCTAGACCCTCGACTTTATAAGTTAGGTCGCAGAATATTTTGGCCGCAAACATAAGTGAAGCAGGCCAAAGATTAGCCACTTTGTAACGTAATGAGAATGGAAGCAGGCTACAAACGATAACCAACGGGCCAAAAATAAGTAATGACAGAAAAATGTAGATAAAAAATAGGCTTGAGCCTATGTATACTCTTAAATTATTTTTCTGAGATGATGAATTTTGCTGCGTCATAAAGGTCCTCAAAAATAGGGCAGTTTATATCTGAATGATGATTAAAAGTATTTTTTTTCGTCCCTGTTTTTACCAGCATTGGTTTAGCGCCTGCTGCAATAGCCGCTTGAGCATCTCCCTGCTTATCACCGATAAAATAGATATCCTTTAAAGACGTGTTCTTTTCTTTAGCAAATTGAGTCAATAAACCAGGTTTAGGCTTTCGACAGGCACACTGATCATCTGGGCCATGCGGACAATAAAAAATAGCATCAATCGTCCCACCTTTTTCAGCCGTTAATTGATGCATTTTTTTATGTATTTCATCTAGTGTCGCCTCGTCATAATAACCACGGCTTATACCTGACTGGTTAGTGATAACTATCACTTTATAGCCCTGTTGATTTAATAAGGCAATGGCTTCAAGACTTCCCGCAATAGGGTGCCATTCTTCTGCTGACTTAATATAGTCATCTGAATCCTGATTAATCACCCCATCACGGTCTAATAACACATACTTTTGCATTATGACTGTAGCTTGGAAATATCAGCGATTTTAAGAAATTGGCTTGATAGCATGGACAATAGCGCTAAACGACTGGCACGAAGCGCCAAGTCATCCGTGTTGACCATGACATTATCAAAGAAAGCATCAACATCATCTTTAAGTAAAGCCAGACGGGTTAATGTTGCTTGATAGTCTTTCTTATCTAATAGCGGTTGAATAGCGGTTGCTGACTCCAGTGCCGCTGTATGCAAGGTTTTTTCCTGGCTCTCAATTAACCCTGTAATAGCATCGGCTGCTTTAGTTTCAGATTTCTTCAGAATATTAATGATTCGCTTATTCGCTGCCGCTAAACTTTCTGCTTCAGGTAACGCTCTAAATGCCTTAACCGCTTGTAGGCGTTGAATAAAATCTAAAGGATGGGTGGGTTTAACTGAAATAACAGCATCAAACTCATCTGCGGTATGACCATGATCCAGGCAATAACCTTTTAAACGATCAAAAATAAAGTCAGTGACTAGTTTCTGTGTTTTTACCTGATCAAAATCATGGCTATATTGAGAAAGCGCAACATTAATTAACTCAACAATATCCAAATCCAGCTTATTTTCAATAATAATTCTGAGTGATCCCAATGTCGCGCGTCTTAAGGCATAAGGGTCTTTATCACCCGTTGGAATTAAGTTTGCACTAAAGATACCGCTTAAAGTATCAATTTTTTCAGCTAATGACAGAATCTGCCCCGTTACACTGGTCGGTGTTGGGCTGCCTGATTGCTTGGGAAAATACTGTTCTTCAATCGCAGTAGCAACTTCGGCTGGTTCATTATCTGCAAGCGCATAATAACGCCCAACGATACCTTGTAAACTGGCAAACTCACCGACCATATCGGTCATCAAATCTGTTTTAGCCAGATAAGCGGCACGTTTAGCCAATGACACATCAGCATTTAACTGTTGAGCAATATATTCAGCCAGTTTTTCAACCCGTTTGGTTTTATCACCCAAAGTGCCTAATAGTTTTTGAAATACAATGCTTTCTAAACTGGCGACTCGGTCTTCCAGTTTTTGTTTTCTATCCTGTTTCCAGAAGAATTCGGCATCAGCCAGACGCGGCATAATAACGCGTTCATTACCTTCCTGAATGGATTGGGGGCGTGTACTTTCTACATTACTAAACGTAATAAAGTGAGGCAGTAAATCACCCGCTTTATTTTTGATAGGGAAGTATTTTTGATTGATTTGCATGGTGGTAATCAATACTTCATTAGGCAAAGCAAGAAAACGCGAATCAAAATTACCTAATACAGGGATGGGCCATTCATTTAATGCGGTAATCTCTTCTAATAAATCAGCTTCAATATGCGCAATACCACTAACTGAACCAGCGGCTGTATTGGCCTTTTCTTTGATAATAGCTTGACGCTTAGCAAAATCAGCGATTACTTTTCTTTGTTCTAATGTCGATAAATAACTATCAGCATTATTAATGGTAACTGATTCAGGCGCATGAAAACGATGACCCTGTGATTGATTGCCTGTTTTTAAACCTAAAATCTCAGCATCAATAATTGCTTCACCAAACAGTAACACCGCCCAATGGACAGGCCGAACAAATTCAGTACTATAACTACCCCAGCGCATTCTTTTCGCAATAGGTAATAAATGAATGCTTTTAGTGATAATTTCAGGGATAAGCTGTTCTGTTGCTTGTCCTTTTACTTCCTGATTAAAGGCAAGCCATTCACCTTTGTCAGTTTTTAATCTGTCTAGTTTATCAACCGTTGTGCCACAACCTCGGGCAAAGCCTTCCGCGGCTCTACTCGGCGTGCCATCTTCTGCAAAAGCCGCTTGTACAGCAGGGCCACGTTTTTCAACAGATTGATCAGGTTGAGCACACTTTAAAGCCTTAATAATAACGGCTAAACGTCTAGGGCTTGCATAGGCGTGGGCTGATGCATACCCCAGATTAGCTTCTTTTAAGCCTGACTCAATGCCACTAAGCAAGGCATGACTTAATTTTAACAGTGATTTAGGCGGTAACTCTTCGCAGCCTAATTCAAATAATAAATCCTTGGATTCTGACATGATTATTCTCCCTGCTCAGACGGTAGCATTGGGAAGCCTAAGGATTCCCGACGATTATAATAAGCTTTGGCAACTGATTTAGATAAGTTACGCACACGTAAAATATAACGCTGTCTTTCGGTGACAGAAATAGCATGGCGGGCATCTAATAAGTTAAAGGTATGAGACGCTTTTAACACCATTTCATAAGCAGGTAAGGGCAGATCTTTTTCAATTAACATTTTGCACTCTTGCTCATAAGTATCAAAGCAAGTGAATAGAAAATCGACATTGGCATGGTCAAAGTTGTATTCAGACATTTCCACTTCATTTTGGTGGAAAACATCCCCATAAGTCACCACGCCTTGTGGGCCTTTAGTCCAGACTAAATCGTAAACGCTTTCAACCCCTTGAATATACATGGCAATACGTTCAAGTCCGTAAGTTAATTCACCGCTGACTGGCTTACATTCTAAACCACCCACTTGCTGAAAATAAGTGAATTGAGACACTTCCATGCCATTTAGCCACACTTCCCATCCCAGACCCCAGGCACCTAAAGTAGGTGACTCCCAGTTATCTTCAACAAAGCGGACGTCATGTTCAAGTAAATCAAGGCCTAAATGTTTTAATGAACCTAAATACAATTCCTGAATATTATCGGGCGACGGTTTTAAAATAACCTGAAACTGATAGTAATGTTGTAGACGCATTGGATTTTCGCCAAAACGCCCATCAGTGGGTCTTCTGGAAGGCTGCACGTAAGCAGCATTCCAGGGCTCCGGGCCAATAGCACGCAAAAAAGTAGCAGGGTGAAAGGTTCCAGCCCCTACTTCTTGATCCAAAGGTTGCAATAAAATACAGCCCTGTTCAGACCAGTATTGTTGTAAGGCAAGGATCAGTCCTTGAAATGTAGATAAATCGTTGTTTGTGCTAGACACGGCGATTACTTCAGAGAATAAAAAACCGTTAATTATAGCTTAAATGTAAGGTGTATAAAATCTCTGTTTTCAAATGGCTGAGCTAAACGTACAATAGATTTTTGATTGCCAACGATTTAATAAAAAACAATGATGAATCAACTTTTTCAAAACAGAGTGAAAAAACTATTGATTGCTCTTTTTACGGCCTTTTTCTTAAGCAGTACAGTGAGTCATGCGAGTGAAATAGCTTATAAACCTTTTGTTAAAGGTTCATTTGCACAAATCCAGCAAGAAAATAAAGATAAACCTTATATTATCGCCTTTTGGTCAGTCACTTGCGCTTATTGCATGAAAGAATTAGCGCTATTTGGTGAGCTGATGGAAAAGTACCCGCAAGTTAAGTTAATTACGATTACTACCGATGCTTTTCTTGAAGATGAGACGGTTGAGCAATTGTTAGCAACAAAAAACCTGACAGGTACTGAAACCTGGGTTTTTGCCGATAACTTTGTTGAGCGATTGTATTTTGATATTAATCCTCGCTGGCGCGGAGAGCTACCATTAACTTACTTTTTTGATCGAAAGGGAGAAATGCTTAGACATATGGGCGTGGTTAAGGAAGAGGAGTTACTTGAGTGGTTGGGTGGGCAAGCGAAGTGAGTAGATTAGTGGTTTGCTAACCTTTGGGCAGTTGGAGCGAGAGGGGGGGGCTCTTTTTTTTGCGCCAAGGATCAGGAGCGTTGGCTTTTCAATTTAGCTAACTATTTCTTACAGCACATGACAAATAAAAGTTTGTCAACGAAAGTGACAAGATTTTATTTGTCAGAATGGTTGTTGAAAACTGGCGAGACGAGCAGTTCTATCATGACTACAAAATCAAAACTTTGCGATTACAAAAGGCGTACAATGTGCTAAATTCATAGTAATGAAACACTTTGGGTAGTGGGTTAAATCTGTGTTTAGCATAAGAACAATAGAATAAGATATTGATTTATTGGATAATTCCCACATGAAATATTACCAAGAAATCACCGGTCCTAACTGTACTAATACCAACCTTATGAAATCAGGCAGTAGCGATCGTGGTGTACAGCGATATCGTTGTCAGACTTCAGATTGCTCAACCAATACTTTCATGTTGGAATATTGTTACAAAGCATGTGAATTTGGAATCAAAGAACAAGTTGTCGAAATGGCTATTAATAGTAGTGGCACTCGCACTTTAAAAAATAAAGAAAATAGCCTTGTTCAAGTGAACCCTGTTTTTCAGACCTTTAATCAAGGAAAACCATTGGAAGTCAGGCTAGAACAAGTCTGCTGTGAAGAAGCAGAAGTGGGTGAACAGTGGTCTTTTGTAGAAATAAAAGCAACCAACGCTGGTTATAGCATGCTGTTGATCATAACACCAACACGGCACTTGCTTATGTTTTTGGGAAACGTAAGGACATTGTTTTCAAAGAATTAAAAGCGTTACTTGCCCCTTTCAATATCAGTCGTTATTACACCGATGACTGGGGTGCTTATGAGCGTCATCTTGATGCTGAACAACATGAAATAGGGAAGAAAAACACCCAAAAAATTGAACGTAAAAATTTGAATTTTAGAACATGGGTAAAGCGATTAACTCGTTGAATAATCTGCTTTTCTAAATTAGAAAAAATGCATGATATTGTGATTGGTCTGTTAATAAATAAGGTGGAATTTGGCAAAAATACAGATGTAACCCATTACCCCTTTTACGTCAATATCTAAAATGTTTGAAGCAGGGTTGTATACTCTGGAATGCTTTGCCCTTTCAGATCCAAACGATGAGAGAGCTGAATTAACTGGTTTAGAAATTACTCTCAATATTAAATTCAAGTACAAGAAAAACCAGCATTGAGCCTGTTTAATTAGTTGTAACATTTTTTGCTAACAGCAAATGTTGCTACCAGAAGATGTATTTGGAATAATTCTATGTACTTCTTGAGAAGGAGCCATCGTTAACTCAGAGCTGATTTCAGCAAGGCTTTTTAATGTAGAAACTATTATGGCAATAGGAATCAAATATATAAACCACCCTCCAGCATTGGCTATATATGTATTTTCTAATACTCCATTCATCTCTAAAGCTATATTTTTAATATTTTCATTGCTACAGTTTTTTAAAATTCTTCTTCGTTTGTGGATGGTATCTCTTAATTTTTTGTTACGTTCAAGGTCTTCTTTAAATGCTTTTTGCACACTAATTGTTAGCATTGGCAGTCTGTTTGTAAAAGTATTTACTGCATCATGAATTAGATTGAATGCTTCAATATCTTCTGGTTGAATGCCTTGTATCATTTCCCATCTAAGTCTATCTCTTAATGCAAAAAGCTTATTGCGATTATGCTGGCGAATACCAGGCAATATTATCCCGTCATAAATAAAATGAAGGGTTGAGATAATTAAAATAGCGATTATAAGTACAGCCATCATTGTTCACTCGATTTGAATTTCTTTTTTGTTAACATGTTTTGTAATTGTGACTTTTCTTTTGTGACTCGGTTCATTTCTTCTGAATGATTTCTTCGTGCAACTTTACTTTGTATAAACCAAGCTAAACAAACTATGAACAAGAAAATGTACGCAATTAACTCTCCATTTACTAAATGTAAAACTATCATTTTAAGTATAGTAGATAAATCTTGAACTGGAATACGCGATAAAATAAGCATAAAAATGCTCATTACTCCTAAAACTGGAAGTTGCCCTCTATTCATTGCTGTTACCACAATATCTCTGAAAGCCCTTGCCCAAGAGTAATTGTTGTTATTTTTCTTTTTAGCCATTATTTTTACTTATATTCATTCAGTAACCTTAAAAAAAGGTCTTTTTATGATTAACTAAAATCAGTTAACTAGGCGTGACCAACAAGAATCTTGTTCCAATAAAAAACCCAAAAACATATTGTTTTTGGGTTCTATTTTGAGCCACTCTACTTTTACATGGTATTTTAGTCAACTGTTATTTTGTAAAAAATCAGCTTTCATTTTTCTAGGGTCGGCTAGGTATAAATCAGGACTGCTTTTACTACTAAAAGAAGCACAGCGTTATATTCTCAAATGAAAAATGAGTCATTATCCTGACTTAAGCATTCAAGGTAATATCTTGCAGTAATTCAGGCTAAAACTTTCTCCTCAAAATTATTGACTTTATTCCTCACTATCTTTCAATGAGCGAAGAAACAACCCCGTGCCTCCCATAGCTAATACCAAAATAACGATTAAATCAAAGGCACTCATGGCGACAAAGCTAAAACGGATAGAGGCAATAACGCCGAAAATAAGCGCTGAAATTGAGCCTAGGGTTAAAATCCAGCCTATTATATTTTTGCTATTAAAGAAAATAAAGCCAATCCCAAACATAAAGGGGAACATAATAGTGCCACCTGTTACGCCATAATTCATTCCATAAGCTGAAAGGTGATAGAGCCTTGCCCCTGATCCAAAGCTTGAGCTTATAGTGATGGAATTAAGTAATAAATAAAACCCTACGCACATCATTATTATGCCTAGAAAAAAATGACCAATTCCACCTGATGTTCCGCCGGCTCCTTTCATTGTTGTCCTCTTATTCGTTAATCTTAGCGGACTGAAGTCTGCTCTACAAAGTTGTTTCTAAGCAAATAAGCCTACAAAGGTAAAACCAATACCTATATAAATAGCGGCTTCAATTGAGCCTATGGCTACATTGGCTTGCTCGCCTACTTCTTCTGCAATGTTTACTTTGGGTAATAAAATATGGCGCAATATAATTGATAATATCGTTTGAGAAATGAAAATCACAATGGCCATAATAACCCAGGCTAGAACTGAGTAGATTAATAGGCTAGGGTCATAGACTACAATGCCTGAGGTGGCCGTTAGGGCTAAGGCAACGCCCAAGCGATGGCCTGAAAACCGAATGGCTAACGCGATATTGTTGTTTTTAATTTCACCTTGTAAGGTTTTATCGGTATTTTTATGTCGGCGATTAAATACGGCTGAACGATAAAGGGTCGCTAATAATAAAATGATTTGTGAAATTAGAAAAATGCCGACAACAACGGCTAAGCCTAAGAATGTTGAACCATCAACCCAGGTCATTGCGGCACGAATAATAATAGCTGTAGCAATAAGGTTAAAAGCGTCAACTACACCCGCGGCAACATTTCCTTGCATGATTTCATCATGAATGGATATTTGACGTAAGCCAATTTTATCAAATATTTTTCGGGTTAAGCCCATAAAAATCATGGCGGCAACCCCATAACTGATCATTAAGGTTACTTCTTCGACATAAGTGGTACCTGCATCGCCTGCAACCACTCCCATCATTAATATAGCTACAGCTATAATGGCACCCGCCAAAGCAATACCTGCTGAAAAATTATCACGCTGGGCTAATAACTCTTGTAAAGAGATGCCTGCAATAGCTGAGGATAATAGGCGTAAAGCGGCCATAAATCCCAGTAAAATGACAAAATCAATCGCATAATAAGTTAAAGCTGCATCACTCAGCATAATCATTTGAGTTAAATTTTCCATTGTTTAAACCTTATATTGTTATATTACTTGCCGCCAAAACGAGAGCGGCTACTGCTGCTACGAGAACTGCTGCCAAAAAAGCTAGAGCTACGTTTTGATGAAGTGCTTGATGAGGGTTTGCTGCCAAAAAAGCTAGCGCTACGTTTACTGGCAACCTTTCCTGAATGCCGCCCACCCGCATCTTGTTTGCTATTAAAATAATTTGTTTGATTGGCCTTTTGGCGGCTATAAGTGCTAACGCGTTTTCGACCATTTACTGAGCCATATTGTTTTTTTGGCTTAGTGATGGGGTTAATGCCACTTTTGCGCATTTTGCTATTATATCGCGCCGTTTGTATCCGATCAGTACTACTACCATAGGTGTTTCTGCCATAATCTTGATAGTAAGAATAACGTGAACGACTATTCCAACTGTTATAGCCAATAGGGGAATGGTTATAATAGCCACCACCAAACAGGCTGTTAAAGAAAGCATATTGTCCATACCAATGCCAGAGTGAACGCCCTGAGTCTTGTCGATATTCGCCATAATTAGGGTTGCCTACCAAATAACTACCTGGGGTAATTGTTTCCCCGCGAGCATGGGCAGCCTGACTGTCTTTAGGAATACTGACGGTATCTAACTGGCCATCAGATAACTCGGCCATGGTGTTGATTAAGTCGAGTAAGGCATCATTAAAAACAATAGGGTTAGCGCCCATGTCTATTGACATCAGTGATTGGGTCGCTCTTTGAAATTGTTGCTTGTTTTCAGGTTTTCTATTAACTTTATTTAAACGTCGTTTTAAATCCAGATATAAGACGCCCTTTTCGGTGGCATCTTTTGCCATTGCATCGGCGACAGACTTAAAGTCAGGTTTTAAGGCTTTGAGCTTAGCGGCATAAATGGCAACGATTTTTGCATTAGTGAGTTGTTTATATTTGAGTTTATGCTCTAACTCATCAAGATTAAGTTGAACAGCTGAATAGTTTTGTTCAATCTGTTTTGCATAATCATTACCACAGGCTGTTAGTAATAGTAACAAACAGGCTATTAGTAATGATTGTAAATTTAGCTTGCTAAAATAATGGTAAGCCATCGTTTTCCTCACTTTAAAAACATTAAATCAATGGCATGATTTAATGAATTATTTTTGTAACTCTACTTTGTAGGAGCGCCCGCCCTCGGCGCGAATAAAATCTTGCTCTTTTCTCTAAAAAAAATCCATTATCAATCGCGTCGAGGGCGGACGCTCCTACATTATGGGGGATTTAATTAATACGCTGAGTCGTTACAAATAGTTTTTGACAAAGCGTGTTGAATATCTTGGTTTGTTGCTGGCTTATCATCATTTGTCATTACAAATAAACTATGGGTTGTTATTTTAGTCGGTGCATGTGGATTGGTCACACACAGCTCAGTATCTGGATCAATATAAGCGACTGCAGTTCCAATATCTTGTTGTATTAATCGACAGACAATATCCTTCCAGCTCATATTATTAATATCTACTTGAAAGCGGACATATAAGTCACCTTGAGAAGAAAATAAATTCTCAATGATTTGTTCAGACCCTGGAGCCACTAAACCACGAATTAACATTTCAGGGTAAGCACGGATAGGGCGAATAATAATATTTGCCCCTGCTTGCCTAAAGCGTGAACGATTATCATCATCAACACATTCGGCTAAGATTAAAGCATCAGCTCGTAACTTTAAAGCCTGTAAGCGGTGCAAAATATCAAAGGTGCGGCTATCTGACTCCCGATCATCTTCTTGTTTGGCTAGAATGATAATATATTTTACTTTACTAACATTAACCGCTAATAAATCTTCAGTGGCTGTACCACTGCCTGTATAGTGAGCCAGCCCAGCTGTACTTGCTAACTGGTTAGGTAAGCCATTAGGAAATTTAGTGGTTAATATTTGTACGGTGTGTGACTGCAATCCGCTTAAGTGAAGATGCTTAATTAAACGAATGAAAAACTGCTCACCTTTTTGAGAGGGTGTATTGATGATTAAAATATGATCTGACATGTCCCATTTCCAAAAACCATGCATTTTTTTAATGCGAGTATTCGCGCGATAATCAAAATAATCACCAGCCGTTTTAGCTAAGATAAAGATACCACACAAATACAATAAAATAACAGTCGCAACTTTACCTAATGGCGTGCTGGCACTAATATCGCCATAGCCTGTGGTTGATAAGGTGGTAAGCGTTAGCCATAATCCATCTTGCCAATTAAAGCCTTCAAGTATGGTCATTAAATAAACATGTAAAGCAATAATGACTAGCAGTAAGACAACTGAATGTATTAAGGCTTTCTTTAATATATCCTCTTCAAAAGATAGCCTGTTATTGCGCCGCCAATGAATAAAGCGATAAAAGATATTCATCACTTAGTCCTGTTTGGCAGGCCATAGCGATTCTATTTTTCTAAGGGGAAGATAGGCACATAAATGGGCTTCTGTACGCCCGCCATCAAAGACTCTAAATTCTATCGCGAATTCTCTATCTTCTGATATTAACCAAGCAAAATCACAGCCCGATTCATTGCCTTCTAAGGTATCGGGTAATGATTTAAGGCGGTAATCATCTTCATAACGATAAGCCAGTTCAAAACCTTCTTGATGATATTTTTTGCTTACCCAACCGGTAAATTCTTCTGCTAAGTTTTTTAACTTGCCTTTGATTTTTAATTGATGATTAACGCCCGAGTCTGGATCTAATATATTTTCTAAATCAGATTGAGAGAAAAGGCTTAGCAACTGCTCTGGATAAACCTCAAGTCCAAGTTCTAAAGTATCGTCATTAACAATGCGTAATCGAATATTAAGATCTGCGTCACGCAATTGAAAGTAAATACGTTTTTTATGATCACCGCCTAAATCTAGAGTCCAAATGTTAGTAACTTGAAAGCTTTTATTGTTTAATTCGGCTTGACTCATCAGTGAAAAGTCAATCATATCGCCCACTAATAAATCGCGCGGATGATCCAGTGTGCGTACCTTGACTTCCTTGTTTTTAAAACGATCAAATAATCCCATTTTATCCTCTATTCTTTGCTGTACAGACCCATTTGTTTTTGCCAATCTGCTTGATGATATTGATAGGCAACCATTGATCCTAAGCGGTTAACCTGTATTTTATCTGCCTGTTGAAAGAAGTTTTTACCAAACTCAAAGGCAGCAAGCATAAGGCCTTTTGTTATCCAGCCATCATCAACTGGCAACGTGTTTAAATGTTGCAGGCGTTGTTGTGCTGATTTACCATTCTTGGTAGCAATGGTAAATCCCCATTCACCAAAGGAAGGGACATTGTGATGATATTGTTGTACCTGCTTAAACCCAGCATATTTTACTGTTTTACCAATGCTGATAAAAGTATCTTTTGCATGGTATGGGCTGGTTGATTGAATAACTAACACGCCATCTCCCGCTAATAGATTAAACACTTTATGATAAAACCGAGCGCTATAAAGTTTGTTTAAGTCGGGATGGTTAGGATCAGGTAAATCAATAATGATAGTATCAAATAATTGTTGCTGCCGAATTAATGGATCAATAGTAATAAAAGCATCGCCAAAAATAGCTTTAACTCGGGGGTCATTGAAAGCGGCTTGATTAATATCTATTAAGCGCTGATTAACGGTGTTGCCATTTTCTATGATGGGGGTTTTAAATAAATGGATTAAGTCTTTATCTAAATCTAATAAGGTGACTTTTTTAGGTTGCCAACGTAAAACATCTCGCACCGCAAGGCCATCCCCCCCACCAATAATGAGAATGTTATCTTGTCTGGCAGACGCCGCCAAGGCAGGGTAGGTGAGCATCGAATGATAAATATGTTCATCATTACTAGCAAATTGAGTCCGGCCATTAATATAGAAGGTGAGCACTTTAGGCTTTGTAGGGTCCATAATGCGTTCAGTAATGACTAAATGCTGATAATGGGTATTAACTCTATAAACCACTGTATCCTTATATAGCATGTCCTCCATTTCGGCTGTCCAGTTTGCGCCATAGGTGAAGACCTGTAGTATCCATAAAGCAACCACAACGTGTGCGAGTAATAGACTGGTAGATGAGGGGATTTTATTTTTAAATAAATAGAAAAAAACGGCACCAATAAATAGGTTAACCGATGCGGTTAATGCGGCTGCCAAAGAAACATCTAATGACAGCATTAAAAATACCCAGAAAATAGCACCCACGCCAGCGCCTAAGTAGTCAATGCCATAGATAGAGCCTGCATTGTTTTTTAAATGATCACTATAAATTTGACTGCGAATTTCACCAATTAATGGGATTTCCATACCAATTAATGTGCCTAATAAGGCAGCAATTAAATAAGGTAATAATCTGGCCATTGATTCAATTTGAGCGATTAAAGCACCGCGAGGAATTAAATCGGGGGGGAGGGAAAAGGTTTCAGCCAGTATTTGTGGAAGTAACGCAGTCAAAGCAAAGCCGCCACTAATAAATAACACGCTACTGCAACCCACAAAGGCTAGAATAACCTCAATCCAGGCAAAACCAGCAAAGGGGTTGGATATATGACGGGCTAAAAATGAGCCGACTCCCATAAAAACCATCATGATAGAAATAATGCCGTAAATAGCGACTTCGACCGCACCTAAAATACGGCCAGCAAAATGTGATAATAAATATTCATACACTAAGCCGCAGCCTGCACCAATAGCAAGAATAGTCAGTACAGCCCAGTCTAGGTGTTTTGTTGTCAATACTTTACCTTGTTGATTAGAATGAGTTGTAAAAGGGCTAAAGCCTTCGCCCCAAAATTACAACCATTATTCCTTAACGTAACTAATTGTTGTAGGAGCGTCCGCCCTTGGCGCGAATATAATAGGTTCTTTTTTATTCAATTAAAACAATCGCGCCGAGGGCGGGCGCTCCTACAGCTATAGGTATTAATGATTTAACCATTTTAGCTCATTTATAACAACACTAAGCTATTTAAGTTATAGTGCTGAAAATACACCTAAAAACCTATTAAATTAGGTGATAACAAGCTATTGGAAGATGCATTGAACAACATTAGAGGAACACACTTAATTATTGACTTGCATCATGCAAAAAACCTTAATGATATAGAGCTGATGAAAAAAGCATTGCATGAGGTGATTGAAAAAACGGGCTCTACTTTATTATTTGAAAATTATCACCCTTTTCAACCGACAGGACTCACGGGGATTGCTTGTCTGGCCGAATCTCATATCTCGGTCCACACATGGCCTGAGCAGGATTTTGCTGCGTTTGATGTTTTTATGTGTGGAGACGCTAAACCTGAGTTGGCTATTGATGTGCTAAAGCATTATTTTGGTGGCACTGAAAAAGTGAAGGTATTGCAGCGTGGAAAATAAGGCTTGTATAAAATAATATTGGCTATATATCTTATTTTGATGAATGAGTTTTAGATAGTATTGAACTCTCATACCTGAATACAATCAGTTTTATACATGATGGGGTAATGTCATTAAGTTAAGCACTGATTTTAAGTCCTCTCCCCGCTTGGGACGAGGGCTTAAGAACGAACCGGAGTATTGATGTCGGTTGTGTTGTTAATTACCCTGTTGTTTTTATAACCTTTAGGAAATATCCATGAACAAAAGTTTAGAAAAAGTGCAAGTAGCTTTAGCGGCTTACAATGCAGAAGAGGAAAGTCTGTTTAATGTGACTGCGACTGATATCGATGATATTTCTATGTTAACTATCATTCGTGAAGATATAGAAGAATTTGCTGTTCTTGTTACAGCAAGTGATACACAGTTATTATTTAATGTTGCTTTATTTGATAGCGCTCAAGTGATTGAAGGACAGTTGGCTAGCTTAAATGAAATGATGTTAACCCTTAATATTGCTATGCCTTTATCATCTTTTGCATTAACAGGCGATATATACTCAATTTTTGGTGCGATGTCAGTTAATTCTGAACCTTCACAAATTCAAGAAGAAGTTCTGGTGTTATCTGAAAATATAATGGATGCACTGGAAGTTTGCCAACAATTTTTAATTAAAGCCTAACAGGAGATTATTATGGGATTTTTAAACAACGTATTCAACACTCTAAAAGGCTACGGTAATGAAGCAAATGATGCCTTTGTAGATTCACAAGGTATACGCATTATGGAACAAGAAATTAGAGACGCCGACCAAAGCCAGCGTAAAGCCAAAGAATCACTTACGGATGTTATGGCAGAGCAACAAAGAATTGCCCGCAAAGTTAATGATTTAAAAGCCAGTGTTGAAGAGTACAGTGTCGCTATTGGCAAGCTGTTAGACGCGGGTAATGAAGAACTCGCAATGGAAACGGCTGAAAAGTTAGCTGAGCTAGAAACAGATTTAGACAGTAATCAGGCTGTTCTTGACTCATATAATGAGCAAGTTAAAGAATTAAAAAAGATCATTAAAGATTCGGCTAAACAAATGGAAGCGTTAAAACGTGAAGTTGCGATTGTTAAATCAACTGAAGCGGCTCAAAAAGCCAGTGAAGCAACGGCAGCCCAATTTTCAGGGACTAATTCATCATTACGATCAGCTTCTGCTTCAATGGAACGTATAAAAGCCAAACAGCAAAAGCGAAAAGATAAAATGAAAGCGGCGCGTGAACTGGCTAAAGAGGAAGATGGAGGCGATTTAAAAGATAAACTGGCGGAAGCAGGTGTTATTGGTAGCCAATCATCAGCCTCTTCAATTTTAGACCGTTATAGAAAAGATAAGTAGTTAGAATCTATTAAAATGTAGGATGGGCAAAGCGATAGCGTGCCCATCAATGTGCGTTAATAGGTTGATGGGCACGGGAAAAAGCCCCTTTGCCCATCCTACTTTATTTTTTAATTGCCCTGTTTTTGTGATACATCCATGCAACAATAATTCCAGCAATAAAACCAAATAAATGCCCCTCCCAAGAAACCCCTGGGGTAGAAGGAAAAACCCCAAAAATCATACCGCTGTAAAAAAAGATTAAAGCTATTGAAACTACAATGTATTTTATTTTTTTAGAAAACCAGCCGGCTAATAAAAGATAAGAAAAAAGGCTAAATATAAGTCCAGAAGCGCCAATATGAATGGCACTTCGTCCCATTAACCAAGTTAATGAGCCTCCAATTAATACCATCCAAATGACCTTGGCAAACATCTTGTTTCCTTCTAATAAAGCCAACACCAGAGCAAAAATAGCAAAGCTGATAGAGTTACCTATTAGATGAGATAAAGAGCCATGTAAAAAAGGGGAAAAAAGAATGCCAGCTAGACCAGATACAGTTCTAGGCACTAGGCCAAACTGCTGTAGCGGAAATAGAAAAGATAAAAAATAGCTTCCCCAAATAACAATAAGAAAGACAATAATAGCTTTTATGGATTGATTCAATTGATTAGCTCTCTTTAGCAAAAAGGTGGAATGTCGTCATAGGCTTAATACAAATCTACAGGATCAACATCTAAAGACCAGCGCACTTTTTTAGCTTCTTTAAGTGAATATAATTTAGGTATCAGTTGGTCTAACAATAATTGTAGGTGCTTTCTTTGGTTGTTTTGCAGTAATAATTGGAAATGATAATGACCCGCACGTTTTGCCATTGGGGCTGAAACGGGGCCTAATACCAGTGTGTTATGGTTTTCTAAGCCAAGAATAATCTCACATACTTTGGTTAAAAAAGTCTGTGGATCGATTGGGTTTGTTGAGTAGGTTCTTAGTAAAGCCTGAGAGCTATATGGCGGTAACATGGCTTGTTGACGCTCTAGCAGTGCTGATTGTGCGAAACTGTTATAGCCTTGTTTAAGTAAAACAGTTAATAAAGGATGATCGGGTTGTCTGGTTTGTAAAATAACTTTCCCAGGCTTTTCTGCTCGTCCAGCACGCCCTGCGACTTGAATAATTAATTGAGCCAGTTTTTCTGTGGCATGAAAATCAATACTGAATAAGCCACTATCGACATCTAAAATAGCCACTAAGGTTACATTAGGAAAGTGATGGCCTTTAGCTAACATCTGAGTGCCTAAAATAATATCGACTTTGCCTTGATTGATTTGCTCTAAATGATTTTCAAGCGCGCCTTTACGTTGGGTTGAATCTCTGTCCAAACGGACGACCTTTTGTGAGGGGAATAAAGTGTGAAGCATTTTTTCAACTCGCTCTGTTCCCAGCCCCAGAGGTTTTAGTTCACCCGTTTTACAGGAGGGACATTGATTTGATAAAGGTTGTTGATAACCACAATGATGGCAACGTAAACACCTTTCATCATAATGAATCACTAGGCTGGTATCGCAACGGTGGCAGCATGCAACCCAGGCGCATGAATGGCAAATTTGGACGGGCGCATAGCCTCGTCGATTTAAAAACAATAAAACCTGTTCCTTTTTAGCTAAGGTTTTTTTGATTTGAGCAATTAAGGGGGCTGAAAGTCCATCCTGTAATTTTTGATTACGAATATCAAATAATAAAAATTTAGGCTTAATGGCAGTGCCTGCTCGTTCTGATAAATGTAACAGCTGATAGCGTTTATTTTGAGCGTTATGCAAGCTTTCTAATGAAGGCGTGGCGGTGCCTAAAACAATAGGGATATTGAGCAGTTTGGCTCTGACGATCGCTAAGTCCCGAGCAGAAAAACGAAAGCCCTCCTGTTGTTTAAATGATGAATCATGTTCTTCATCTAAAATAATAAGGCCTGGTTTTTTTAATGGGGTAAATAGAGCCGATCGAGTGCCTAACAGGATTGAACTATGGCCTTGTTGCATTTCCAGCCAGGCACTGTGTCGCTGGGTCTCTGTCAGTTTTGAATGTGAACGAGATAGGGCGACAGAAAAGCGTTGCTTAAAACGGTCTTCCAGTTGAGGGGTTAAGGTGATTTCGGGGACTAAAACCAGCACCTGGAGTCCTAAATCAAGCACTTGCTGAATAACCTGCATATAAACTTCGGTTTTACCACTGCCTGTAATACCTTCCAATAAAGAAACAGAAAACTGACCTAATTGATTGGTTAGTTGTTTAATTGCTTGAGTTTGTTGCTCATTGGCTTGTAAAGGCTTTTCGGTCTCATCGGGGGAGGGGGCTGATGCTTTAGCTTGTAACTCAATGCTGAGGAGGTCTTTTTCAAGTAACGCTTTGACTGCAGGTCGCCAGTTTTTATCTTGTTGATTAAGATGCTCGCTAGATAAGCTTTTAACAGGAGGAAGAAATAACTCAAATATCTGTTGTTGTTTAGGCGTTTTTTTTAATTGCTTAGGGTTTAAGCATTCGCCTTTAGCGGAAAGTTTGTAATGTTTTTCCTGGGTTAGCTGGGCTTTTTTACCTTTTCTTAGTGAGACAGGAAAGGCCGCACTAAAGACTTCACCTAAAGGATAATGATAATAACGACTAGCCCAGAGTAATAATTGAAAATCTTTATCACTTATTAAAGATGTAGTATCAAGGATTTCAATAATTGGTTTTAGGCGTTCAATTTTTATATCACTGTTTTCGACTGAAGAAATAACAAAGCCTACCTTTTTAGTTTTTCCAAAAGGCACTAAAACACGACAGCCAGGTGCAAGACTATTGATTCCCTCGGGTGTTAGGTAGTCAAATAAGCAGTTAACAGGAATAGCGATAGCTACTTGAATAATCAATATTTTTTCTCAGCTAATTTAGTCATTAATTGTCATGTTTGTTTGATAAAGATGAGCTAAGTGCTTAGCTTAATTGAATAAATAGTAGTCTTTGGTAAAGGCTGTGGATAACTCTGTGGATTAAAGCTGAGTAACTGATGTGATAACTTGTTTTTATTGGCTTATTTATACGACTTAACGATAGTAAAGTCCTATCATATCAACTGTTTATTTTGATTTATAGGTAGGCTTGTTAAATGATAAAGTAGAGCTCAGGGCTTATGTGTATAAAGTCGCTCATATGCCCTGAATGTTCTGTGTTATTTGACAAATTTGAGGGTCATGCGATCACTTTCGCCAATAGCCAAATAGTTCTCTCTATCTTGGTCTTTTAAGCGTAATGAGGGCGGTAAACTCCAAACTCCCTTTGGATGGAGAGTGGTATCTTTTGGGTTTGCATTGATTTCAGATTTAGCCAGTAGTTTAAACCCTGCTTTCTCAGCTAAAGTAATAACATGCTGCTCAGTGACATAGCCTGATATTGCTTTGGGGTCTTGTTCACTTCCCGCGATAGCACGATGCTCAACAATCCCTAGTATTCCCCCGACTTTTAACGCATCGAACATGGCTTTAAAGATAGTGTCGGCCTGATTACTTTTCATCCAGTTATGTACATTACGGAAGGTCAAGACTCGATCGACAGAGTTTTTAGGTGCAATTTCTAATAATGTGGGAGGCTGTAGAGTGCTGATAATGGTGTTGCCATAGATCTCGGGCTGCGCATTGATTTTATCGGTAAATTTCTTTAAGTTTTTAGTGAAATACGGAACACTTGAATTAGCTGAATAATGAGCGGCATAGAATGTACCATTGTCTTTAAGCAATGGTGCAAGAATTTCTGTATACCAGCCTGTGCCGCCTGGCCATATTTCAACCACAGACATCGTCGGTTTAACTTCAAAAAAATTCAGAGTTTGTTGTGGGTGTCGGTATTGATCGCGACTTTTATGTTGCTCAGAACGATGTTCAGCATTAATGGTTTGCTGTAGATCAGTCGTATTTGTTGAATTTATTGTTGTGCATGAGACTAGGAACAGGCTTGCTAATAGTGGCAGTTTCATTGTGCTTCTCCTTGTTGATTAGTGACTGACGGCTTATTCCATTGTTGCAATAAACTTAAAGTAGCTAAGCCCAAAAAGGCAACTAAAGTCCAGCCTGGAATACTAAGACCTAAAAATGTCCATAAAATATCTGCACATTCACCAGAACCATTGAACATCAATTTAATGCTATCCATTAAGGGAAAGTTTTCAAAAACATAACTTAGCCCAGGGCCGCATTCGGGTATTTCATCTGCTGGAAGGTTTTGTATCCAGACATGGCGGATTGAAATAGCACCACCAATAAGTGCAGTGATGGCCCCTATAATCGAATACGTTTTTACGCCCCCATTTTTGGGGTTGTGAATGGCTGCAATCAGAAAAACAATACCTGTTAGCAAAATAGCAATACGTTGTGAAATGCATAAAGGGCAGGGTTCCATTTCTTCAACAAACTGGAAATAAGCCCCTATTGCTAACATTAAAAAACAACTGATAAAGCCTAGTGAAAACCAAATTCTAGGGTTAAATTTAATTAGATCAAACATTTGTGACCTCCTGTTTAAATGCTTTAATTTCCCGTGATGGGCCCAAGACTACTATTATATCCCCTGCATCCAGTTTATGGTCTTTCTCACCGATAGCAAAGTGCAGGTTATCATCAAGTTCTTTATCTACAATACCGATTAAGACTAAATTATGTTGATCATTAAGTGACAAGGTACTGCTATAAGTATTTTCTAAATGACTACCGACTGGAATAACAATCTCGGCAATATGTAAATCATCACGACCAAAGACAGTATGGTCAATAATATTGGTAATATCTGGTTTTTTTATCAGTTCATGGATTTTTTGACCACAAATTTGATAAGGGTCGATAATTTTATTGGCTCCTGCAGCAATCAATTTTTCAGCAGACTGGGCTGATCCTGCAATAGCAATAATATCTAAGTTTTCATCAATTGCACGTGCTGAAAGCGTTAAAAATACATTACTAGAATCTTCCAGTAGGAAGCAAAAGATAACGTCTATTAACCGCCCAATACCAATTAATTTAAGGTTTTCATCGCTACGAAAATCTATATCTTTAGTTTTAAAACCCTTTTCTTCAGCCGATTTTTTTAGTGATAAATCTGTTTCAATAATCAGTACATCATGTGCTTTCTGATCAAGTCTTGATATCGCTTCATAAGATAAATTGTTGTAGCCAAAAACAATTATTTTCTTTTTCATGAGCGTTTCCCTGAACGTAATCTGCTTTTTTTAAGTTGATCCAGAAAATGTTCGATAGAGTATTTTCTACCTAAAACAATAATCATATCCTGAGCTTGTAATTCAAAGTGATTTTCAGGATTAAAGTAAAAGTGCTGGTTTTTCACTTTATATCGATTCCGTCGTTTTAAGTGGATTTTATTAGAACTGATCACCCCGACTAAGGTTAGTTTTCTGTTTTTAAAGTCTATATCCCCTATTTTTTTATTTTCTAATAAGGTATTAGGGTAAACCACTAAGGTTTCCATTAGAATTTGTTTTTGTTCTTGTAATATTCCCAAAATTGCCTCAAAGGCAACGGGCTGACCAACATATTCTGCTGCCAGCAAGCCTGAAATTTCAAAAGGCTGTATTACATTATTCGCACCCGCCTGGTAAAGTTTATTCACATTATCATCTCTATTGGCTCGGGCGATAATATTAATATCAGGGTTTAGAAAGCGGCTGGTTAAGGTGACATAAACATTAATCACATCATTACCTGTTGCGCATAAAATGGAAGATGCACCTGAGTTAATGCCAGCATTGAGTAATACCGAATTTTTACTGGCATCATCCTGGATATAGAGATAATTTTTCTCTTTAGCCAGTAAAATATTGTTTTCTTCCGTATCAATAACGATAAAAGGTTGTTGGTCTTTCTCAAATTTTCTGGCGATTTCCTGACCCACTCGACCAAATCCACAGATAATAATAAAGTTATCAAATCGACTTAATTCTGCGTAAGTTCTATTCTCACGCAAGGTATACATTTTTTCATTAAAGGCTGAAACAATAATAGACGTAAAGAATGACAATACGCCTAGCCCCGTCAGAATTAAGGCAATAGTCACCAGTCTGCCGCCAAAGGTGATGGGGGTAATATCTCCGTAGCCAACGGTAGAAATAGTGACTATTGACCAGTAAAAAGCATCATATAAATGTCTAACATGACCGCCACTGGAATTGTTCTCAAATAAATAAATCGCAATCGTTGAAATAAAAACCAGAAACCCCATAAAAATAGCTAGAGTGATGAGTTCAAAGCGTTTGCTGGATAGCACATCAGCAAAGACTTTAATGCTATTTGAATACCTGAACAGTTTAAATAAACGAAAAATAAGCAGTATTCGTAAAATTCTTAGCGGTCGATAACTAGGTAAAATGGCCAGTAAATCAATAATGGCAAAAAGGGAAAACATATACTCTAGTTTTTTATCTAACACTTTTTTAAGTGTTTTTAGAATACTGAAATGAGTATTTAAGTATTCGGCACGCTCATATTCTTTAATGATAATAAGATGAGAGTTAGAATAGAGCCAAGCCCTTAATAAGTATTCGGAAATGAACACGGTGACGACACATTGCTCAAAGAATTCGCCCGTGGTATTGAGTTCATGCTCAACGCTGTACACTAAAAAGAAAACACTTAACATAACCAGACAAATCATAAAAAGATCAAAATATGATTTTATTTTACTTTGAGGGTTTTCTAGCAAATTATAAAAAAACTGCTTACTTTGTTGGTAATAAGCAGAAGTTTTTAATAAATAAGCGAAATAAACTAAGGGTTTGGCAAACATTATTTTTTAAATTGAATCACTTTATTGGCTGGGTTCAAGTTGATTTCATCAATCACCATGTTGTTATTTGAGTTTAGTATAAAAATCACGGTTTCGGCAATATCTTCGGCAACAAGTCCGTGAGTGTCAGCATTCCCTGGTTGAAAAGTTAAGCGATCAAAGAAATGAGTCTTTACCATCCCGGGGTTAATTAATGAGACCCGCACACAGCTAGAACCACATTCATCTCTTAATGCTTGAGTAAACCCACGTAAGGCAAATTTACTGGCGCAGTAAATAGAGCCTTTTCGACTGCCTTTTAATGCCGCTTCTGAACCGATATAAATGAGATTACTCTGTGGTTTTCTTTTTAAATTAGGAATTAATGCGCGGGTGATAACGGCCTGGCTGGTAAAATTTACCGTCATCATCTGTTCAATTTGAGTAAATGAGAATTGTTCAATTGCACCAAATTGTCCGTAGCCAGCTGAAAAAATTACCCCATCTAAAGCGGGGAATTCTTTTTCCAGGATTTTTAATTTAGCGGGGATTTGATCAATTTTAGCTAAGTCTAATTCAATAGAACTAAAGTTTTTATGTTCCACAGTAAATTGATGGCAGTCTCTGGAGCTACCAATAACGGTGTGCCCCTCGTGTAATAATTGCTTGGCAATGGCGCGTCCAATGCCAGAACTGGCCCCCGTGACCAGCAAGGTTCTTTTTAAAGTGTGCATGGAAAGAATTTAGACTCTGGGATATAAGACAATAACAGTTCAGTACAATATTGCAGCATTTCCTGTTCTAACTCCGATTTATAGGAGGTCACTTTTTGTTTGGTTTCAAGTGGGCTGGCAAAGAGTGCTTCTTCTGGATATAGATGATGTATTTTTTTGAAATACTTTTCGGGCAAACGAAACACACCCAAGCTAACAGAGTGCAGAGACTCTAGTTTTATTCTACTGAAAACCTGTTCAAACAAGTGTTTATATTGTTGTTGATAGCCTGTTTGATAAATTAAAGGGTCAAAGCGTAGCCCCATCTGCCAGCCTTGATCTTGTAATTTACAAAACGCGTCCAGTCTACGAGCTAAGGTCGGGGCTTTGTCTTCAACTTTGGTAGCAATTTCGTCAGGTGATAAGCTAAAAGCAACAATGGTTTGTGGGTCTGGTGTTGTTTTTAACAAGCTTCTTATCTGGGTACTTTTTGTTCTTAACTCTAGCCAGGCATTAGGAATCTCTGCAAAAAAAGGTAAAAACTGTTCCGCAAACCCTGTCATAGGCTCTAATGCCAAGCTATCGCAGTCATAACCTGAGAAAAAATGAATGGGATCATCGGGGGATGCCTGACAAATTTGTCGAATTTCCTGTTGGTAATCCTCAAAATTTACAAAAAAAACATAATTTGCTGACTGATACATCCCTTGTAAAAAACAATAACGACAATCATATAAACAATTAAGCATGTGAGAGAAATAATAGTTCTTTTTTGCGCCGATGTTATAGCCTGGTGGCGCAGGCAGTGCATAATTTTTATATTTCTCTGCCAAGATTAATGCAGGTTGCTGTTTTTGTAAGCGAAAATTTTGAGCTTTAGGGTTAAATACTTCACCATAACGATCACAAATGACCTGTCTTGCTTTAGGGAAACGCTCGCAGATTTCAAGAGTACGGGGATGTTGACGTATATTTTCTTCAATATAAAGCGTGTGAATCATATGGCTTTAGGTAGTTTGTCTTTTAAAATTTCGGTTAATAGCTTTATTTCTTGCTCAAGCTCTATTATCAATGGCTTGATTTCTATGGACTGTTCTTGTTGAGTGAGCGCTTCGGCCTGTTTTAATAAATATTCAGCTTTATCTGCTCCCAGTGTTGAACAAACACCTTTTAAGGTATGTAGTTCTCGTTTTAATAGCTCCCAGTCCTGAGCATTAAAGGCTGTATTTATATTTTTAAGATAGCCTTTTTGTTCTGTAATAAACATAGATGATAGCAGTTCTAGAATCTCAGTATCGCCTTCTAAGCGAGATAGAGCCGCATCCCAGTTGCTAGTTTGAAGGGATGAATCAGGTTTTTCTTGAGTTTTTTCTTCAGGCAGTTGATTAGCGTATTTGCCGATAGTGTTGAATAATAGCGCTGAATCAATGGGTTTGGAAATATAATCATCCATTCCGGCTGATAAAGCTCTTTCTCTGTCTTCTTTCATTGCATTCGCAGTCATGGCGATAATTGGAATGCGTTGTTGCTCTGATTGTTCGAGTGATCTAATTTCTTTTGTGGCTTCAAGCCCATCCATTTCAGGCATTTGAAAGTCCATTAGAATAAGGTCGTAGTGATGGGTTTTAAATTCATGAACGGCTTCTAAACCATTGTTAGCTATGACCACCTGATGCCCCTGTTTGCTTAGTAAAGAGAAAGCTAATTTTTGATTAATAATATTATCTTCGGCCACTAATATGTTTAATGCTCGTGTTAACCTTTGCTTACTCGTTTCGGGTTCTATGTGATGAGCAATAATAGATAGATCAAAGACAGAGTGTAGTTCATCTAAAATATCCGAATGCGACATAGGTTTGACAATATATCCTGAAAGCCCCATTGATTGACACAAGCCTATTTCTGCGGTGTCCATTCCACTTGAAAGTAACATAACAATTGCTTTATTGTATAACTGCTGAGCCTGGATTTGTTTAACTAACTCAAACCCTGAGGTATCACTAAGAATAGAATCTATTAACAGTAATTTAAACGGTTGCTGAGCTTGTGATAATTCCTTTAATGCGGCCTGGCTGCTTGCAACAGTGGTTGTCAACATGCCCCACTGGGTAAACAAGTCTCCCATAATCTGACGGTTTGAATCATTATCATCAACAATCAGGACAGGAACGCCTTGTAAACTGGCAATAGTAGTATCTTGTTCTGAATTTGCCTGATGTTCAAACCAGACCGTAAAGGAAAAGGTGGTACCTTTATTGGGGGGACTTTCTAGCCAAATTTCACCATTCATTAAATGAATTAATTGTGCCGATATAGATAAGCCCAATCCTGTTCCCCCATATTTTCGAGAAACTGAGCTATCTTCCTGGGTAAATGCTTCAAAAATTGTTTGCTGTCTATGCTCGGAAATACCAATCCCTGTATCCACCACATCAAATTGTAAACAGGATTTAGTATCCCCCCCCATAGGAAGTAAAACAGATAATTTAATTTCACCTTTTTCAGTAAATTTAATCGCATTACCTAATAGATTGGTTAGGATTTGACGGATTCTACCAGGGTCACCATAAAGAATGGAGGGGACCGCAGGGGAGATATCCAAAATCATTTCTAGGCCTTTTTGGTAAGCGCGGATAGAAAGTGTTTTGGTGGTCTCTTTTAATAAATCATGAAGATTGAACTCAATAGATTCTAACTCTAGTTTTCCGGCTTCAATTTTTGAAAAATCCAAAATATCATTGATGATGGTTAATAAGGCATGAGAAGAATCTTTAACAATATTTAAATATTCTTTTTGTTCCTGATTAAGTTTAGTATCTAAAGCAAGTTCAGTCATACCAATAATACCATTCATCGGGGTACGAATTTCATGACTCATATTGGCTAAAAATTCAGATTTTGCTTTATTAGCGAGTTCTGCTTGTTTAATCGCATCAATTAAGCGTTGCTCATTTAATAATTGCTCTGATATATCACTGAATACTGCGACAGAGCCAATAACACTATGATTCTCAATTAAAGGCACTGCTTTGATTGAAATAGGAATAATGCTGCCATCTTTGTGAGTAAATACATCCGTTTCAGAGCTAAAGGTTTCATTTTTTAAAATGCTTTTTTGAGTCGGACATTGTTCTCGGGGAACGTGATTACCTTCAGCATCCTGAAAGTGAATAATATTGTGAACGCCTTTTCCCATCAGGTCGCTATTATTCCAGCCTAAAATTCGTTCGGCCTCTTTATTCCAAAACGTACATAGGCCATTTGTATCCATGGAATAGACACCCTGCGCCATTGTCGAGGTCAGTTTATCTAGTACGTTTTGGTTTTCAATGAGTTGTTCTTCTAATCTTTTTTGAAAGGTAATATCGGTACGAATGGCAATATATTGAGTGGGTTTCCCCTGGTGATTGAAAAAAGGCACAATGGTGGCATTAACCCAATAAAACTCACCTTGTTTTGTTTTGTTTTTGATTTCACCATGCCACACTTGGCCTTGAGCAATTGTTTGCCACATGGTTTTAAAAAAAGTAATGTCATGATAGCCAGAACTGACCATAGAGTGAGTATGACCGATTAATTCCTCTTTTGTAAAACCACTGATGTTAGCAAATTTTTCATTAATATAAGTGATCTCTCCACGGACATTTGTTGTGCTTACAATGGCGTGTTGGTTTAATGCAAATTGCTGGTTTTTTATATCGAATAAAGCATTATTTAATTTTTTAGTTTGTCTGGAAAAATTGAATAATAAAAAAGAAATGTAGCTGATACAAAAAATTAAAATAAAGAAGAAAATATTTTGAATAGCATTTGATTTTTTATGCTCAAGTAAATAATGCTCAGAGATAACGCCTTCTAATTTATTGGCTAAAAATATAGTCTGAGGGTTCGTTATTTTTATGACTGATGCTTTATCGCTTTTACGATAAGATAGAAGAATCTGAGTGTGTTGGCGTAAGGACTGAAGTTGACGGATATTCTTAGAGGGAATGATTGCCATTGCTTTTTGCAATGAAGCAATGTTGTCATTAATTCGAGTAACGGAGGTACTGCTCTGTTGATATAGATATTGAAACAAAGCATTATCTAGCTGAACAAGAAGTATTTTTATAGTGGGCTCTAATTTAGGGCTTTGGCTCATTTCTTTCAATAGCGTTTGAAAAAAATATAATGAGTTTTTATAGATCGCATGGTGCGACTTATAATCTTCAATGAGGCTTGTTTTTTCAGTGACCTGTCGATTATAAAGATTGAGTGCCTGAATAATTGAATCATTATTGAGAGCCCGTATTTTTTCGATGACCCGTTTAAAGTGTTGCTGATTCTTCTCAAGTTTCTGAACTAGGCGAGAAAGGCGATCATTATTTTTTTCAATCCCAAATTGATGTGAAAAAATGGACTGGTTTATTTGTAGGTTTAGGGTACTGGCTTGTTTGGATAAGACCAATAATTGGTTTTCAAAGTCAGGGTTTTTTTTATATGCTGAATAGAAAAGAATCATTAACAAGCCAAGTGCTAAGCTAGCAGAAACAATTTGACGAAAAGTAGTGGTTGATGGCATTACTGTAATTTTCCCGTTAAGGTGGTAAGAAAATTAACGATTAAGTCTGTTTCCCGTTTTGTGAGTGAAACCCCTAATTGATAATACGCCATTTTATTTACGGCAGAGCTTAATGTCTTTGTTTGACCATCATGAAAATAAGGCGCAGTTAGAGCTATATTTCGTAAACTGGGCACTTTAAATTCATATTTATGCTCTTCTTTCATGGTGACCCGGTAACGCCCTAAGTCTACCTCGGTTAGATTGCCTCGATCAGCAAAGTAATCATGCATAATCCCCATCTGTTCAAACATATTCCCCCCCATATTGACACCTTGGTGACAGGCAATACAGCCATAACTAATAAAGAGTTGGTAACCTTCTTTTTCAGCTATGCTCAGGGCATTTTGCTGGCCTTTTAAAAATAAGTCAAAACGTGAATTTGGGGTTAATAGGCTCCGTTCATAAGTCGCAATGGCATTTTTTATCGTTTGCTCAGTAATACCTAAAGAGGGATACAGTGCTTTAAACTTTTTTATATATCGAGCTCTTTGTTTTAAGCGACCGATGGCTTCAGGCCAAGATGAGCCCATTTCAACAGGGTTATTAATCGGGCCATCAATTTGATCTTCTAAACTATTCGCCCGGCCATCCCAAAATTGTTTAAAGTTAAGCGAGCTGTTGAGTACGGTGGGTGAATTAATGCTTCCAGGTTGATTGTATATGCCTGGAGAGACTTCAAGCCCATCAACACCGCCATTATGAATGTTATGACAGGATGCACAGGAGACTGAGTAGTTTTTGGAAAGAATCGTATCAAAAAATAATAGTTTACCTAATGAAACAATATCTTTATTGAGGTGGGCGCTGTCAGGTATCGGTGTAATTGAATGGAATGTTTGTGGCTTAAATGGCTTTTGTTGAGGGCTGTTTTGTTGAGGTGTACTTAAAAGAATATTAGTTTGTAGATAAATAAAATAACTGCCAAAAATACAGAAAACGAGCACAGCGATATTCTTTATAAATGACATGATAAATCCTTGAAAAATTTACGAACAATTGAATGTCAGGCTTAAAAAATATTAAACATGAATGGATTTTTATGCTTATAAATTATTTCAAGATTATTAGATTATTACAAGTAAAGTTGGCGTTTATATTCGGTATAGATCGCAATTCGGAGCTTATCGTATCTGTAGCGTTCAAATGCTCAGTCACTAGTTGTTGGTAATGCTTGTTTAGATGGGAGCTACAGCTATTAGTGTTTATTAGAGAAGCCCTGATCAAGTCCAGTTATTTTTAGCAAGCTAAATTCTAACCAACTTAATCAGCTTCCTTAATGGTAAGGCAAACTACTCTTTAGGTAGCGCAGCGCTTTCTTGTAGCAACTAAAGTAATTGCTGCGCTAAAAAAAGTAAGAAAGCGGGAGGGATAGGTACTGCTGTAAGTGTTAAAGTCCCTGCTGTTTGAATAAGCTTGATAGAGGGAGAAGTTACGCCAATGCCACCAACAGTATGAGTGCTGCCCACGGCTAGTATGCTGTTAATGGTGCTCGTATTACCAGTTATTTCTGATAAAGACATTGTTACCGTTCCTCCATTAATAGTCGATGGGGTGAAACCTATTGGTGAGCTAAAAACACTAAGGTCTAAATCTTGAATGCCTAATCCAAAGGATAGAATTGCACCTTCTCCAGATTGAACTGTGCCACTTAAAATTTCAAGGCCATCATTAAAGCCATAATCATTAATAAAACTGAAATTAGGGTTAACATCATAATAAAGGCTAGCGGATCCCCCTGGGTTAAATGCGTATTCAAAGGTAGATGCGTCTGCTGCTGAGGTTCTGGTTCCCGAGAATGTTGCAACCATAGTCAATTCAAAATCATTAACCCCGGCTGGAACAGAGGCCCCCGTGGAAATTAAGTTTGCTACAGAGACTCCAGAGCCATTTAGTTGGTGCGCTTCAACATAAGTCTGAAATTTTCCAGTAAATGTACCATCGGTAGCATTAAGATCAATTAATGCAACACCTGAGCCAAAACTATAAGTATCAAATAGAGGTGTTGTTGTTCCATAGGTTGCGGTTCCTACCCAAGGGGTCGGGGTAATGCTGGCGCTTGCAGATTGAGAAAAAACTAATGCGACTGACATTGCAATAGCTTGAGTATAAAATAAAGTTTTTTTCATTGATATATACCATGTTACTTGAAAAATTAAGAAATAGAATTCATCCTCACTATAACCTTGAGGGGGAGAATTCTATTTTTCTTGTATGCAAGTGCAAAAGATAAATGCCCAGAACGTATGTAATACCCATCCCAATATATTATATTTGAGCTGAGAAATCGTCATTCCTGCAGGCCCTTAGCAGGAATCTATCTGTGAGGATGGATTCCCGATTAAAGGTTTTGGGAATAACGACGCTTGCCGTTATTATGTATTGGTATAATGCTTCCCCTATCTCTTATTATTGTAATATTTTGTTAGTAAAGATGGGGGAGGGCGAGTTGGGCTTTATCATTCACACTTGGGAATACCAGCAATAACCATGCCCGTATCCCAAGTAATTGATATGTAATGAAAAGTAAGTCTAGTTGTTATGAGGTGAGCTATAAATGTAAAAATTATTGACAATTTAGATGGCGTAGATAGGAAAAAAGGGGGGATATTAGTTTAAAAGGCATTGGTTTCCATTCTTTACGTTTTATTTTTCTGATACTCAGGCTAGGTAGCTTTCTCTGGTCTAGAGTCATAAGTAGGCTGCTATTATTGTCTTATAAAAAGGCTGTGTCATCTCTAATGCCATGTATTTTTTCTAGTTGCTATCTTTAAATTTTTCTTTAATGCTTAATACTTCATTCATATCTTGTAAGAAAGCGTAAACACAGGTTCTGTCGAAATGGGTTCCTGAATTTTCGCGAAGAAACCCTGTAGCATCATCAATTGACCAAGCTTTTTTATAGGGACGCTCACTGGTTAAGGCATCAAAAACATCGGCAACCGCAATAATTCTGCCATAAATAGAAATAGCGTCATCTTTTAAGCCATTTGGGTAGCCACTGCCATCGTATTTTTCATGATGAGATAATGCAATTTCAGCACCTAATTGCATTAATCTGGATTGACTACCATTTAAGATATCATAGCCGTATTGAGCATGTTCCTTCATTATTTCAAATTCGAGAGGATCCAGCTTTCCAGGTTTGAGTAAAATAGAATCGGGAATACCTACTTTTCCAATATCATGCATAGGGGCGGCTTCAAGTATTAAATGCTGTTCTTCGGCAGACATGCCAAGTTGCATGGCAATATGGCGAGAATAGTGAGCCATCCGTTTAATATGCCCCCCTGTTTCTGGGTCACGATATTCTGCCGCTTTGGTTAAGCGAAAAATAATTTCCTGTTCTCTACTGCGAATTTCTTGCGTTGCTTTAAGCACTTCATCTTTTAGCCAAAGCGTTTGGTTGGCTAGTTTCTTTTGACTACTTTGGAGTGCGAGTAAATTTCTGACTCGAATGGTAAACTCAGTTTTATCAATGGGTTTGTTTAAAAAGTCAGTTGCCCCTACTTCCAAGGCTTTATATCGAATATCCGATTGGTCATTAGCGGTCACCATAAGGATAGGAATCTTCAGCTCTTTTGAGAATGATAGAAATTGAGTGATAAACTCAATGCCATCCATTTGCGGCATCATATAGTCCACGATAATTAAATCAGCTTCATTTTCCTTGCACCAGGCCAATGCTTCTACAGGATCTAAGAAGTTAACTGCTTCATAACCTTCTATCTTTTTAACTAAATGCCAAAGGAGAGTCAGGTTGATCTGGTTGTCATCGATAAGAACAATTCTTTTCATTATGAAAAAGGGGGTAATTGCTGGTAAGTGAAATTTAACACATATACTCCGCGTGGTCAGTTTTTTGGTTTTTATAGTGAGTTATTTTTGTTGAGAGCAAGGCGCTAAAATAGGCGCATAGCAAGCTACACAACTATTTTAGCAACGAAGTTATCAGCAAAAAACAACCGCTAGAAAGCCAAAAACGAGACCTTGCAGGGTATATTTACAAGAGATAAATAGAAATAAGCAGTAGAATAGAGCCTATTAAAATTTTCTTTCTTTCTTTTCTATTCATGAATACAAAAAAAATTGGTTTTATTGGTGGCGGTAATATGGCATCAAGTTTAATTAATGGATTAATTACTAGTGGACATTCGCCAAGTCAGATATGGGTGTCAGACACTAACCCTGATGCCTTGCAGTCTTTAGTGGCAAGCTTAAAAGTCAATGTGACTAGTAATAATGATGAGTTAGTCAGACAAGTGGATGTTGTGGTCTTAGCGGTTAAGCCTCAAATAATGCGAGTAGTGACTGAAGGATTAGATAACGCGGCAGAAAACAAAAATGTACTGTTTGTTTCTATCGCCGCCGGAATTTCTCAGAGAAGCCTGACTGAATGGTTAGGAGAGGATGCCGCTATTGTACGTTGTATGCCAAATACACCCGCGTTAGTACTAACAGGTGCAACGGCTCTCCATGCAAATAAGGTGGTCAATGATGATCAAAAAGACCTCGCAGAGAATATTTTACGTGCCGTTGGTATTTCAATCTGGGTTGATAAAGAAAGTGAGTTAGATGCGGTGACTGCTGTTTCTGGTAGTGGGCCGGCCTATTATTTTCTATTAATGGAAGCAATGGAAAATGCGGCGTTAGAATTGGGTCTTAGCGAATCGACAGCAAGATTACTTATTCAACAAACAGCACTGGGTGCCGCAAAAATAGCGTTAGAGTCTCATGACACATCGGCGGAGCTAAGGCGTAAAGTTACTTCACCTGGTGGGACAACTGAGCAAGCAATAAAAACCTTTGAGGATGGGGCGTTTTCCACATTAGTTTCTAAAGCATTGCATGCTGCACGAGACCGCTCAATTGAAATGTCAAAAGAACTAGGAGAAAAATAATGGGAGCAAGTTATATGACAAACCCAATCGTGTTTTTAATTGACACGGTGGTTTCTTTGTATATTTTAGCAATTATTTTACGATTTTTATTTCAGTGGACGCGGGCTGATTTTTATAACCCTATTTCACAGTTTTTAGTAAAGATTACACATCCACCATTAAAACTCTTACGTAGGTTTGTTCCTCCGATTGGAAAGATTGATACCTCCTCTATAGTATTAGCTTTGGCTTTACAGATGCTGGCAGATTTTTCAATTTTAGCAATACAAGGTGAAATAGCGGGGATTTCTGCTCTGATTCTTTACTCATTCAAACAAATTATTGAGATTGTTCTTAATATTTTTGTCTTTGCAGTATTTGCCAGAGCAATACTCAGCTGGTTCGACCCTGGTAACTATAATCCAGCAAGTTCTTTGCTACAGAGTCTGACAGAACCTTTGTTGGGTTTGTGTCGAAAAGTAATCCCTGATTTAGGGGGGATTGATTTATCACCCTTAGTCGCACTAGTTTTATTGCAGCTAGCCAAAATGATGATTTTACCTCCATTAAGTCAACTGGCTTTATTATTGGGGTGATTATTAGAAAATAGAGCGTAAGACACTCTACTTTCTGCTAGAATTTTTAATATATTTCAAACTTTATAACTCCACTGTATTTATGCGAACTCTCTTTTCAAAAAGAAATAGTGTATTTGCGCTCTTACTTATTATATTTAGTGGGCAGGCTTCAATTGCGAATGCAAAAAAAATGTATCGATGGGTTGATGATAATGGCAAAGTTTATTATTCGGATAAAGTTACCCCTAAAGATGTTAAGCATAGAAGGGAGTCTCTAAATGAAAGTGCCAGAGTCGTTAAGGTTGTTGAAAAACAAAAAACGATGGCTGAACTTGAATTGATAAAGCGCTTAGATTTGTTACGAAAGCAGCAAGAAGCCATTATTAATAAACAAAAGTCACATGATAAGGTTCTATTAAGTACTTTTCGTAGTGTTGAAGATATGAGCGTCGCATTAAAAGGACAGATGCTGGCGTTTGATGGTAAAAGGAAGGTTGTTAGAGGTAATTTAAATAGATTAGAACAACAATTATTACAAAAGCAAAGAAGAGCCGCTCAATATGAACGAGATGGACGTAGAGTCCCTGTTAACTTATTAACTGATATTGCTGAAAGTAAAGCACAGATTGATAATGCCTATATGGAAATTTCTAATCAGTTCCAGAAAAAGAAAAAGTCTAGAGAGGCATTTGAACAAGATATATCAAGGTTTTCTTATTTAATCCGGACTGAACAGGAAGATAGTTATTCTGGGGGTTATAAAACGGCTAAAAAACAAGCTGAAAATGAATTGGGTTTATTTATTTGTGAAACTGCAATTCAATGCAATCAAGCCTGGGTTAGTGCCAAGCAGTTTGTTCGCATTAATTCAACCGTTGATATTGATATTGAAACAGATACCTTGATTATGAGCCAAACCCCTTATAAAGATGACGATTTAAGTTTGTCGATATCTAAAATGGATGAGGATGATGGGAGTCAGCAGTTATTTCTTGATATTCGTTGTCGCAAGTCTTCGTTAGGTCAGGCACTTTGTTTGGGAGCAAAAGCGAAGGAAATAAGGTATTCATTTAGTAGTTTTATTAAATCGACTCTGCCAGAAGAGGTTGAGGAGTAAGATGTGTTTTTCTTAGATACTAATTAAAGCTGATGTATTTGTGTCGGCAGAATAGAGGGAGATTTTATAAAACAATAACTCATTGATATTAAATGAATTGTTTTTGTAATAAAATCTCCCCCAGCCCATCTTTTCCAAAGAGGGGGCTAAAAGTCAATATTTTTACCGTCTCAATAGGGTGGTTTCCCACCCATATAAAATGGTAGAGCTAAGGGGTTTAGCGCCTAGCGAGTAATGTACCCACGCCTTGATCAGTAAATAATTCTAATAACACCGCATGCTCGACTCTGCCATCAATAATATGTACGCTCGAAACGCCACCCTTTAGTGCATCTGTTGCGCATTGTGTTTTGGGGATCATTCCCCCCTCAATGGTTCCATCTGCAATTAAGTTATCAATATCGGTAATGGAGAGACCGGTTAATAATTTTTTGTCTTTATCCAGAATACCCGCAGTATTGGTTAGTAATAATAACTTTTCAGCTTCTAAAACTTCAGCTACTTTACCTGCGACTAAATCGGCATTGATATTATAGGAATGACCATCTTCACCTACACCAATAGGGGCGATGACAGGAATAAAGTCACTGTTGCATAGCATATTAACGACAGCGGGGTCTATGCTACTGACTTCACCTACATGGCCTAAATCAATGATTTCAGAAGCCTGCAGGGCAGGGGAAGACTTTTGTGAATTGATTTTTCGTGCGTGGATAAAATCCCCATCTTTACCTGTTAAGCCGATAGCTTTTCCTCCATGTAGGTTAATTAGGCTAACGATTTCTTTGTTAACCTGCCCACCTAAGACCATTTCAACCACATCCATCGTTTCGCTATCGGTCACTCGCATACCATCAATAAACTGAGTAGTAATATTAAGTCTTTCTAAAAGATCGCCTATTTGAGGGCCTCCACCATGAACGATGATCGGATTAATACCGACTAATTTCATTAATACAATATCTTGAGCAAAGCTGTGTTTAAGTTCATCATCAATCATGGCGTTGCCACCAAATTTAATCACAACTGTTTTATTCTTGAATTTTTTTATATAAGGTAAAGCTTCAATAAGGACGTGGGCTATGTGGTGTGCTGTATTGTCTTTCATAAGTAACTAAGGTATTGAATTGTAGTAAAATTTTTAAATCATTAACAAGAGTGAGTGAGGCACGCACTCAATAGCAAAAAGACAAAGACGTTTCTGTCAGTTGCTCCGTCTATCCTTTGCCTATTCTAAAAAGGTACCTTTAAATTCGGTTTAACCTGCAGAAGTAATTCTTTAAATTGAGATTGAATATGCCTGATCGTTTTCATATCATCGGCTTCAAAGCGGAGCGCCAATGCTGGCATAGTGTTGGAAGCTCTAACAAGTCCCCAGCCATCAGCAAAATCAACACGCAAGCCATCAAGAGTATTTATTTTACCCTTTTTAAAGTTTGCTTTAGAAAGCAGCTGCTCCATTAATTCCACCCCTTCCCCTTCTTCTAATTCAATATTGATTTCTGGGGTTGAACTGCTGTTTGGCAGTTTGGCAAATACTTCGGAACTGCTATGTTTATCAGCTGATAAAATACCAATAAGGCGAGCGGCTGAATACAGCGCATCATCAAAACCAAACCAGCGGTCATTAAAGAAGATATGTCCGCTCATTTCACCTGCTAATGCCGCCCCCGTTTCTTTTAATTTAGCTTTTATGAAGGAGTGCCCTGTTCTTGACATTAAAGGCCGCCCCCCATGTTTAGTGATATGTTCTTGTAAATGGCGAGAGCTTTTTACATCAAAAATAATTTCAGCCCCTGGTTTATTAGCCAAAACATCTTCAGCAAATAGCATCATTAATCTATCTGGCCAGATAAGCTTTCCTCTTGAATCAATAACACCTAAGCGGTCACCATCACCATCAAATGCAATACCTAAATCAGCATCATGTTGATGAACTGCTGCAATTAAGTCATTTAAATTCTCAGGGTCAGCTGGGTCGGGGTGATGGTTGGGAAAAGTACCGTCAATGGTACAAAATAATTTGATCACCTCGCAACCCAATGTACTTAATAAGGTGGGTGCTAATTTTCCAGTGGCACCATTTCCGCAATCGACGACCACTTTCATCGGTCTGACAAGGTGTATATCCTCAGAAATAACACCAATATATTCATTACTGAACATATCATTCTGATCAATAGAGCCCTTCGTTTCTGCTGTTATAAAATTTTCTTTTTCTATACGCTGCTTTATTTGTTGGATTCTTTCTCCAGCAAGCGATTCACCGTCAATAACTATTTTTAAACCGTTGTAGTCGGCGGGGTTGTGACTGGCTGTCACAACAATGGCTGATTTTCCTTCCGTATGTTGTGCAACAAAATAGACCAGGGGTGAAGGGGCGAGGCCAATATCAAGAACGTTGACTCCTGTTGATGTAATGCCTTCAGAAAGAGCTTCGGCGAGTGATGGGCTAGAAAGTCGTCCATCTCTTCCTACTATAATCGTATTGATGTTTTTTTCTTTAACCTCAGAAGCGACAGCCTTGCCAATATTAAAAACAATTTCTTTAGTTAAGGTGCTATCGACAATACCTCTGATGTCATAGGCTCTATAAATTGTTGGTGCTATTTTTTTTTTTTTAACGGGTTCAGGCTCGGCATTAACTATAGAAAGGTCGGGGAAATCTAATTGAGCCGTTTCTGGTAAAGAAATGGGTGTGCTGGGCATTTGAATTTCATTACTTTCTGAAGCGCTATCTAAATCCATATCAAGAAAACTAACGCCTTCAGGCTCATCAAAAAAAGTATCTAGTTCAGTATCACCTTCTGATTGAATAGAAAAGTCTTTTCCATCATTATCGAGTACTCGTTTAAATTGAATCATACTGGAAATAAGTGTCTTCATTTCATTTAAGGAGACAGGATAGCTTCCCACTGTTTTACCAGAAATGAGGTCTTTAATCGCTTTTAAAATAATACCCTGATCTTGTCTGATGATATGAGTCAGATTACGATAAGCAATAAAAAAGGCTAGGCAGATGAATAAAGCAGGAATTGAAATAAGACCAATAATGATGCTTGTGGAGAAAATACTTGATGCACTTATCGAAGCATAATGAATACTCCAGGCTGTTTGGGGGACTTTTAATGAATTGCTTAAATCTATTTCAGCTGAAGCATTCCCTATTTTAGCAAGTGAGGCATTTTTCTGTTTAAGTTCAATAATCTCATCCGTGACGTTGGACGATTTTAGAATAGATTGCAAGAAATCAAACTTAAGGCTGGCAAGAATAATACCAATAGGTTGCTTATCTTTAGAGATTAAAGCGGTGATTGCCAGATGTCTATTTTCACCTTGTCCTTGAATAACTGGGGGCTGTCTTATTTTCAATGTTTCCTGAGCCATAATAAGATCGGCATTTCCCATATGAGGGATGCTCGATTCATCAAGTTCAGTCACGGTTGCAGGTAATAGTCTGATTTTCATTACATTAGGTAGGAGTTGCTCTAATAGCGTTGTTATTTCAGCTATCTGTTGAGGGTCTCCTGATTCAATGGCTGAAATAACCTCGGGGGTTGTTGCCATTTTAGAAACTGTTTTCTGTAATGTCTTTACCTGGGCTGAAATGCTTAAAGCAATGCCTTGGGCAACCGCTGTCGTCGCTTTTTGTTTAGCATGCTCTACATCTGATTGTGACATCCAGTAAACGCCACTGCCAGCAAAAAGAGACATAAGTACTGCGACGATAGATAATATGCCGAAAATACGAATCATTTTATTCTCCTACTCAATTGTTTAGTGTCGGCCTGTATGACCAAACCCGCCATCGCCACGGTGGCTGTCACCAAACTCAGTCACTTGTTCAAAAGTAGTCTGGATAATGGGAACAAAAACCATTTGAGCAATACGCTCACCAATCTCAACAGTGAATGTTGTTTGACCTCTGTTCCAGCAAGAGACAAAAACCTGGCCTTGATAATCAGAATCTATTAACCCAACCAAGTTACCTAAAACAATACCGTGTTTATGGCCTAAGCCTGAACGAGGAAGTAACATGGCTGCCATTTGTTGATCCGCTATATGGATAGCTAGTCCAGTAGGAATAAGAACGGTTTCACCAGGTTTTAATACCACCGCTTTATCTAAACAGGCGCGTAAATCTAAGCCAGCAGAACCTTCTGTTGCATAATCGGGTAATGGAATTTCATTGCCTAAGCGATTATCAAGGATTTTAAGCTGTATTTTTTTCATTCATTTTCTCTATAATTAGGGCTATTAGCTGTTCAGCCAACTGTTTTTTATCTGTCATTTTTAAGTGCTTGCTACCAGAGGGCCAATAGACCTGAAGTGCATTTTCATCCGATTCAAATCCGCCTTGTTGCTTTCCTACCCAGTTAGCGGCAATCATATCCAGGTTTTTTCTAGTTAATTTGTCTTTTGCGTAGTATTCTAAATTATCTGTCTCAGCGGCAAAACCCACGACAAATTGAGGTCTGCTAGGGTGTGCTGCAACATCAGCTAAAATATCTTTAGTCTTTTGTAATTTTATGACGCTATCGTCGTGCTGTTTTTTAATCTTTGATGTACTTAATGTGACTGGGCTGTAATCAGCAACGGCCGCAGCACCGATATATAAAGTGTGCTGAGGGATAGCAGACATAACCGCCTGATGCATTTCTTCAGCTGTTTCAACCTTAAGACAGGTTATATTATCAGGGACAGCTAAGCTGACCGGGCCGCTGACTAAAGTCACATTAGCTCCGGCATTTTTTGCAGCCTCAGCTAAAGCATAGCCCATTTTTCCGGAACTGCGATTACTAATGTAACGAACAGGGTCTAAAGGCTCTCGGGTGGGGCCAGCAGTAATTAAAATATTTATATTTTTTAACAGGTCTGAGGGCGAGGATTGTTGCAATAACTCAGCACAAATATCCTTAGCTTCAGTCATTCTCCCTAAACCCGTTTCTCCACAGGCCTGACTCCCTTGCTCTGGGCCAATGAACTGTACACCATGATTGCGTAAACGCAGAATGTTTTCCTGGGTAACCGCTTTGCTCCACATAGCCTGGTTCATTGCTGGTGCAATATACACGGGACAAGTCGCGGCTAGATAAAGAGTGGAAAGTAAGTCATCTGCCAGTCCATGACTTAATTTAGCAATAATATTTGCGGTAGCGGGGGCAATGATCATTATATCGGCCCAACGAGCCAGATTAATATGCCCCATGGCATTTTCTTCTTCTACATTAAGAAGCTGGCTGGCAACCGCATGACCTGATAACGCCTGAAAGGTTAAAGCCGATACAAACTTTGTCGCAGAGGAGGTCATGACCACTCTGACTTCACAGCCTTGTTTGCGTAATAAGCGAACAAGTTCCGCAGATTTATAGGCAGCAATGCCCCCACAAATACCTAATAATATGCGTTTATTGATTGTTTTATCCATAACCTGTAATTATGGCAAATTTATATAAACTCTTCTATGCTTAAATTTTGTGAACAGGGATTTTAGTTAATGAATACGATTAAGGATTGGCCTGCTGAAGACCGGCCAAGAGAGAAATTATTAGCGAAAGGGTCACAGGCATTAACGGATGCTGAGTTATTAGCTATTTTTTTGCGTACAGGCATTGCAGGAAAAACAGCCGTAGATTTAGCAAAAGAGTTATTAATTGAATTTGGCTCCTTACAAGCGTTACTAGAGGCTGATAATGTTCGCTTTTGCCAAGCCAAAGGGTTGGGGAATGCAAAATATGCCCAGTTACAAGCCGTTTTAGAAATGGCTAAGCGGCATTATGTAGAAGTGTTGCAACGGGGGAGCGCATTAACCAGTCCTGAAGCAACAAGGGCTTACTTAACCGCACAGTTACGCAGTTATCCCTATGAAGTGTTTGCCTGTTTATTTTTAGATAATCAACACCGGGTTATTATCTTTGAGGAGATGTTTCAAGGCACCATTGATGGCGCCAGCGTTTATCCAAGAGAAGTGGCAAAAAAAGCGCTGTTTCATAATGCAGCCGCTATTATTTTTGCTCATAATCATCCTTCTGGCGTGAGTGAACCGAGTCAGGCAGATAAAAATATAACTGAAAAGCTTAAACAATCATTAGCATTATTTGATATTCGGGTGCTGGATCATTTTATTATTGGGGATGGGCAGCCTTATTCTTTTGCTGAGCATGGGATATTGTAAGGGGATCTAAGAAAACTGAAGGCTATGTCATCGTTAAGTGTTGAAAGCTTGAAGCCGCTCTTAAAAGCCCTCGCCCCAGGCGGGGAGAGGGTTGGGTGAGGGGAGTGAAAATAAAGATCTCTATTCCTTATTCTTTTATCTTTAAAAGAAAAAAGTGAACAAGAGAATTATTTAACTCCCCTCTCGGTAATTGCTCCTGCATTACTCTACCTCCTGCATCCATGCAGTCGACCCAAACCCTCTCTCCGCTGGGGCGAGGGCTTAACAGCTAACAACACCCACACTATCAACTATTTAGTCAAAATAGCTTCGGCTTCTGCATATTTAGCCGCGCAAACGTCAGTGACCTCAGCAGGCAAACTCGGTCCTGGTGCTGTTTTGTCCCAGTCTAATGTTTCCAGATAATCACGAATATATTGTTTATCAAAACTAGGCGGGCTGATGCCAACCTGATATTGCTCTGCTGGCCAAAACCTTGAAGAATCAGGAGTAAGCGCTTCATCAATTAAATACAGCGTTCCCTCATCATCTAGACCAAACTCAAATTTAGTATCAGCAATAATAATGCCTTTTTCTTTAGCGAAGATAGCGGCTTCTGTATATAGGGCTATACTGACTTGTTTGATTTTTTCAGCAATCTCTTTTCCTAATAAAGGAATTGTTTGCTCAAAAGAAATGTTCTCATCATGATCACCGACAGCGGCTTTAGATGAAGGCGTATAAATCGCTTCAGGTAGTTGCTGAGCCTGTTGCAGACCTTCGGGCAAAGTAATACCACAAACAGCACCAGATGCCTGATAGTCTTTCCAGCCAGAACCAATCAGATAACCTCTTACAATTGCTTCAACAGGGAGAGGTTTTAATCGTTTAACAATAATGGCTCGACCCTCAACTTGAGCTCTTTCTTCTGCATTAGGAATAACTTGTTCTAAAGTCAGATCAGCTAAATGATTGGGAATCACATGCTTGGTTTTCTCAAACCAAAAATTAGACACACTGGTTAAAACCCGCCCTTTACCTGGAATAGGATCGGGAAGTACTACATCAAATGCTGATAACCTATCAGTTGTAACAATAAGTAAGTGCTTATCATCAATTTCATAAATATCTCGGACTTTGCCACGAGAGAGTAAGTTTAAATTTGAAATTGAAGATTCAAAAAGGGCTGCAGGCGCGTTCATAAAAGCTTAATAATTAGTTTATATATGATGAATCAATATATTTTATCATTAAAAAGGGCGATAGACGAAAGATGAGAGACTGATAGATGTTAAAATAGGGGCTTATAAATAACGAAAGCTCTTGAAGGGGTTTCTGATTAAGTGGGTTAGAATTTAGCAAGCTAAAACTAATTGGACTTGATCAGAGGTTCCTTAGATAAGGAAGGTAAAGAATGAGTTGGCTAGGTAAAGTAGTAGGCGGTGCATTTGGTTTTTTAATGGGGGGGCCTTTAGGCGCAATTCTTGGTGCTTCGGTTGGTCATCAGTTTGATGAAGGTATGCAAGGGATGGCGTCTGAGGACGGTTTAAACCCAGGTGATCAGCACCGTGTTCAAATGGCTTTTTTTACAGCGACCTTTTCTGTGATGGGGCATATAGCCAAAGCAGATGGTCGGGTCACTAACGATGAAATTAATTTGGCTAAGCGAGTGATGGATGAGCTGGCCTTATCGGGTGATATGCGTAAAACAGCGATCAACTTATTTGAGCAAGGTAAGGCCACTGACTTTCCTCTCAGTGATGTGCTTGACCAATTTCGAAGGGAATGTCATCGACGAACCAATCTGATTCGTATGTTTTTAGAGTTGCAAATACAGGCGGCATTTGCAGATGGAAAATTAGATCAGGCTGAAGAAAGTGTGCTGCATATTATTTGTGAGCACTTAGGTATTTCAAGGTTTGAATATGAGCGAATTAAATTGCAATTTCAGGCGCAGCAACGATTTTATGGTAGACATCAGCAACAGCAAGCAAGTAATCGTCTTGATGATGCTTATGGGGTGTTGGGAATGGAGAAAACAGCAACCGATGCGGAGGTTAAAAAATCCTATCGAAGATTGATGAGTCAGCATCATCCTGATAAATTAGTTGCTAAAGGATTACCAGAAGAAATGATGGTGATTGCTAAAGAAAAAACACAAGAAATAAGAAAAGCTTATGAAACCATAAAACAAAGTAGATAAGGGTTTTTGTTTAAAAAGCACGAGCCGTTGCATGCAACGGCTCTAGTGTCCCAGGGAGAGAATTAGCGAAATATATCCTTATTAACGGCTTTAACCATCGCTACTTTTGAAGCAATATGACCTTTATCAACAAGTTCTTTTAGGTTTTGATCCAGTGTCTGCATGCCTTCTTTACGGCCTGTTTGAATGGCAGAATACATCTGAGCAACTTTAGCTTCCCTAATTAGGTTACGAATGGCCGGGGTGCCAACCATAATTTCATGAGCAGCAATTCGTCCACCACCAATTTTTTTAAGTAGCGTTTGAGAGATAACAGCCTGTAATGATTCTGATAGCATTGAACGAATCATGTCCTTTTCAGCCGCAGGAAAAACATCAATAATACGGTCAATGGTTTTAGCGGCAGAGGTGGTATGTAATGTACCAAAGACCAAATGTCCCGTTTCGGCAGCAGATAAGGCTAAGCGAATAGTTTCTAAATCTCGCATTTCACCAACAAGAATAATATCAGGATCTTCTCTTAATGCTGAGCGTAAGGCGTTATTAAAACTTTGGGTATCTCTGTGTACCTCTCGTTGGTTGATTAAGCATCTTTTACTGGTATGAACAAACTCGATAGGGTCTTCAACGGTTAATATATGAGCATAATCATTAGTATTAATGTAATCGACCATGGCGGCTAAGGTGGTCGATTTACCAGAGCCCGTCGGCCCTGTCACTAAAACCAGGCCCCTCGGCTTTTTACATAATTCCTCAAAAAATTTAGGTGCGTTTAAATCTTCCAGGGATAAAATTTCAGAAGGAATGGTTCTGAAAACAGCAGCCGCCCCACGTTCCTGATTGAATGCATTGACACGAAAACGAGCAACACCGGGTAATTCAAAAGAAAAATCAGTTTCAAGGAATTCTTCATAATCTTTACGCTGTTTATCATTCATGATGTCATAAATCAGGGCATGAACTTCTTTGTGGTCTAAATCAGGAATATTGATTCTACGAATATCACCATCGACCCTGATCATCGGAGGAAGGCCGGCAGAAAGATGTAAATCTGATGCTTTGTTTTTAACTGAAAACGTTAATAATTCAGCAATATCCATAGGTGTCTCCACAGTATTTAAATAAATTTGTTCCTATAAAGATAGCTCATCTCTTTGTATTTTTAAAGGTCTAAGGTTTAATAGGCGGAATTCAATTTTTTTATTCAAATATGAATCCAATACAGCAACGCTTAAAAAAGATAAAATCGCAGATTCGGCATGCAGAATTTGCAGCAGGGCGCAGAAAAAATACGGTACAACTATTAGCCGTCAGTAAGACCAAACCCGCGACAGATGTTGTGATGGCTTATCAAACGGGGCAAAGACAGTTTGCTGAAAGTTATTTGCAGGAAGCCTTGGCAAAGCAAAAGGCTTTGGCTGCTTTTAATATATCCTGGCATTTTATAGGGCCAATTCAATCAAATAAAACCAAAGCAATAGCAACTCACTTTAGCTGGGTTCATAGTGTCGATCGATTAAAAATTGCCAAGCGTTTAAGTGAACAAAGACCAGCGCACTTGCCTGCGTTGAATATTTGCTTGCAAGTGAATATTAGCGCTGAGCCAACAAAATCAGGGGTTATGCTGACTGAGTTAGCTTTGTTAATTGAGCAGGTAAAGCAGTTGCCTAATTTGCGTTTGCGCGGTGTGATGGCTATCCCAAAGGCATCAACAAATTTTGAAAGCCAATGTCTGCCTTATAGGGAGTTATATCAAACGGTTAATAAAATGAATATAGAGGGTTTGGATACCTTTTCATTGGGTATGTCAGGTGATTTGAAAGCCGCTATTGCCGAAGGCTCCAGCATGGTAAGAATAGGGACTGCATTGTTTGGTGAGCGGTCTTATAAATAACAAGCTGATTGCGAATTACTTCCTGCCGCAGTGTAGCGCTTTAATTTGCATGAGGAACTGGTGGGAGGGTCTGCCCTCGGCGTGATGATAATCTGCAGATTTAGAGCAAAGCATCTATTTTATATCGCGCCGAGGGCGGGCGCTCCTACAGTATGGGAGTCGGGATAATAATAGGGTTTTGATGTTTTTATAGGGTGAGCAATGCCCACCCTGTATGCTACTTTATTAAGCTGATGCCTTGTTCAATTAATACCTGTAGTGTTGAAAATTGAGCAGACATTTGTTGGTAAAGTGCGACAATAAAATTGATCGCCAGAGGTTGAGAAAGCATTAGCTTAATTCCCATACCCAGTAATAATAAGGCAATCAAAGGGCGTAATATTTTATCAGGGAGGTTTTTTCCAATTAAACTGCCTAGATAAATAGCGGGTATCCCGCCAATGAGTAATCCAGCCAATAAACTAAAATCAACGCTACCAAAATGTAAATGCCCCAAGCCTGCAATCGCGGTTAATGGAACCGCGTGGGCAATATCTGTTCCGACAATAGCAATAGATGATTTGCGTGGGTATAACAAAAATAGAAAGGCAGAACCAATGGCACCTGCACCGACGGAAGAAAGTGTTACCACACAACCTAGGATACATCCGCAAAATACAGTGATTAAGGGTCTGTTGTTCCTAACAAAATTGACTGCAAAACTATCGCCGTGGTTGGAGTGGATGAACGCAAGTAAACGGCTTTTTATGACAATAATAAAAGAGGTTAAAATCAGCATAATGCTGAGTGTTAACATAATAATATTATCAAAATTAACCCCAGCCGCTTTTAAATGCTCCAAAAGTAAAATCGTAATGATAGAGCAAGGGATGCTGCCACTTCCCAAAAGAAATACGACTTTCCAGTCAACCGTCTTGTTTTTGTGATGGAAATAAATACCACTACACTTAGTTAGCGCGGCATACAATAAATCCGTTCCTACCGCGATTGCAGGTGAAATACCAAACCCCAAAACCAGAATAGGGGTCATTAATGAGCCGCCACCCACGCCCGTTAAGCCAATAACTAAACCCACTAGCGCACCAGCAGCAATATGAAAAAGTTCCAAAATAAAAGAGAGTAAGTCAGTAAAAAGGGAGCAAATATAACGGAAGTTGCATATATTTAAAAGTAATTTAAAATTATAACCTTATTCCAAAAAGAGATAAGAATGAAATTGCAGCAATTACGCTACCTAGTGGAAATTGAAAGTCAGGCGCTTAATATATCAAGAGCGGCTACTGTTTTGTGTACCTCTCAGTCGGGTATTAGCAAGCAGATTAGCTTGTTAGAGGCTGAGTTAGGGGTCGATTTATTTGAGCGAAATAGCAGAAAATTAACCGCATTGACGCCAGCAGGAAAGCAAGTGCTCGTGTTAGCTAAGGAGGTTTTAAATAAAGTTGATGATATTAAACAAACAGCTGACGAATTTACTGATAAGCAAGAATCAATTAGCATTGCAGCGACTCACACGCAGGCTCGTTATGTTTTGCCTTTAATCGTCGAGCAGTTTTTGTCGAAATATCCTAATATTAATTTAAATTTGCAACAGGGAACGCCAGAGCAGGTCGCGGCTTTATTGGAAAATAATGAAGCAGATATAGCCATTGCAACCGAAGTATTAGCTAGTAGAGATGCATTGGTTGCCTTGCCTTGTTATAAATGGAGTCGTAGTGTTATTGTTAAAAAAGACCATCTTTTAGCCAAGAAGCTGACTTTAACGCTAGAGGATATTGTACAATATCCGGTCATTACTTATGTTCAAGGGTTTACTGGGCGATATAAGCAGGATGAAATTTTTAAACAGCATCAATTACAGCCAAATATTGTATTAACCGCCGTTGATGCGGATGTCATAAAAACCTATGTTCGGTTGGGATTAGGGGTAGGGATTATTGCAGATATGGCCTATCGCCCCGAGCAGGATAAAGATCTTCATGTAATAAATGTGAAACATCTCTTTGGTATAAGTACGAGTCAAATTGCAATTAAAAAAAATAGATATATCAAACCTTATGTTTACCCTTTTATTGAAATGTTTGCACCGCACTTAACTCAAGAGTTCATAAAGCAAGTGGCGGGGTGTATGAGTTTAGAAGACAGGCAAGCGATTATGGAAGGGCTTGATATACCCATGTATTAGCTTAGAGCCTTTATTACTAAAGTTTTTTGGCTGTTCTTTTTTGAGTTAATAGTCGTAAAAACCAGGGTTAATAGGGAAAATAAAATGTGTCATATGGCTTGGTTGTGGGTTATATGACACGTTTTTATTGTGGCTATAGCATAGATATTGTAGAGCGGACTTCAGTCCGCCATAAAGACAATGAGTGATAAATGAAGCGGACTGAAGCCCGCTCTACAGCATTTTATATTCTTATTATCTAACCAAGCTGAGTTTGGGTTATAGGGTGCATTTTTTAATGGAATATTGCCTCTTCAAGAATGTTTAATGGGGTGGCGCGATTTTTGCTAAATGTAGGGGTTGGGTTTGTTCTGGTAGAGTCCATTTGTTGACCTTCAGGTGAAAAGGCTGCAATTGACTCCTAGCTAATGTAGCTCAACGACCCCATGTACAATGGGGTGAATAAAATTGGATATTTTTAATTATCAAACCGTCATTTGTATATAGCCAAAAGAGAATAGGGCTATGAACTAACCACAGGTTAAATAAAGACAGATTGGAAACGCTGTTATTTTTATGGGTAGGAGGGGCCTCCAGGCCGCGACCGAGACAAGACCAAGAGCTGTCGCGGCTAGAAAGCCCCTCCCACTTAAAATCTCATGTTTTTTAAATTCAGTTTGATTTTAGTGATTACTTTTCTTCAACCTGTGGCTTGTTTATGGTCATGAAAGAGAAAGAGTTAATATTTTTGTGTAAATTTAATTGTTTGTTTAAAACAATGGGAAGTTAAATGGTCAAGTTAAACAGAGTTGTTAGTCTATTAGCATTTGCGAGCATGATGATATGTTCTCTTAATAGTTATGCTGAGGAAGATGGGAATAAAGCAGCAGCTCCGCCCGCTCCAGTTAAAAAAAGAATATATAAAATAAACCCAGGCGATGTTATAGAAATTAATGTCTGGAAAGAAGAAGGCATGATACAAGAAGTGTTAGTTAGACCCGATGGGGGCATATCATTTCCATTGGTGGGCGATCTAACCGCTGAAAATTTAAGTCTGGTTGAAATTGAACAACTGATTAGCGAGAAGCTTAGTAAATACCTAGCCGATCCAGTAGTAACCGTTTCAGCCAAACAATTATTAGGCAATAAAATATATGTTATTGGTCAGGTGAATAAGCCTGGAGAATATGTTGTCAATAGATATGTTGATGTTATGCAGGTATTAAGTATGGCAGGTGGCATGACACCTTTTGCCGCTGTTAACGATATTATTATTTTACGCCGAGATATTCATGGTAAACAGCAAGCGATAGAGTTTGAATATGGTGAGCTGGAAGATGGTGATGAGCTGGAACAAAATATAGTTATGCAAGCAGGTGATGTGGTCGTTGTACCTTAACAGGGTTTGTTTTTGAACGAACGACAAGGGATGACCTAAACTATATGAACTACCGTTTTTTTAAAAGCCTGTCTCAACAGAATGTCTTTCAGGTTTTAACGCTTATACTGCTTTCTATTGCTTGGGCTGGGTCAGTTAAGGCAAAAGAAATTTATTTTCAGCCATCAATAAATATTCGAACTGAGTATGATGATAATAAACGCTTGAGTACTGAAAGTAGTTTGCCAGGGATTGATAAGTCAGCTTATGCCATTATTACGCGTGCAAATGCAAAACTGGGTATGCGTACCAGTAATTATCGGATAGAACTTGATAATCAGCTTATTATCAATCGTTACAAAAGTGAGTTTGATTTAGATAGTGAAGATTTTAATGCAAATTTGAGTACCAGTTATAACCTGACAGAAAGAAGCCGTTTGGGATTAGATGCTAATTTTACTCAGGATACTACGCTAACTAGCGAGCTTGATGCGACAGGAACTGGGCTGGTTCAGGATAATGTTATTCGGCAACAGTGGTCTATTACTCCAAACTGGAGTTATTCGCTATCAGATACTCAATCCCTGCAAACTAATTACACACATTCAGAAATTACTTATGAAGAATCAGAAAGAAGTTCTTTTGTTGATTACAGTATTGATAATCTTTCCTTAAGTTTTAGGCAGCAATGGACCTCATTATTAAGTAATACGCTAAGTGTTTCTGCCATGTCTTTTGAAATACCCAAGATAGGCAGTGGTTTTTTTGAAAGTAGTCGAGAGACGACCGAATATAGTGTCAATATTGGAGTCGATTACCAAATAACCCCCACCTGGGCAACTTCATTAACGGTTGGGCAACGGTTTACTACTACCGAGACCACGCAGAAATTTAATTTTACTACTTTAACATTTGATGAAGTTACCACCTCTGATGATGTGCAGGGTTTAATATTTTCATTTAGTGTGGATAAGCAGTTTGATACAGGTAGTGCAGGCATTGAATATTCACGATCAACCAGTGCACAAAGCCAGGGAGATTTACAGGTCAATGAAAGAATAGAGGCTAATTATAACTATAAGTACAATCCAAAGTTAAACCTTTCATTAACAGGGGGGGTCAATGAAACTTCAATTTCGGGCAGTGAAGATGATGATAATGGACGAACTTATTTTAATATCCGCCCCGCTGTTAGATGGCAATTTAATAGACAAACAAATATAACAGCCGCTTATCAATATAGAACGCAGACATTTGAAAGAAATGATGAAGAAGCCGTATCAAACTCCGTGTCATTAAATTTTAATTATCAGTGGGATAAAGTTGCGACGCAAAAGTATTAAATCTTGGCAGTAGAAGAGGGGGCAGTCGTGAGTGTAATGCAAGATGAAAAAGTTGAATGCTGCAGAGCGGACTTCAGTCCGCTATATAGGTAATTTATACCCAAACGACTTGAAGTTGCAGGAATTACCCAAGCCGTCATTCCCGAAGTCTTTTATCGGGAATCTAGTGGTATGAGTGGATTTCTGCTAAGAGCATGCAGGAATGACGAGACATAGAAATCAAGCATCTTGAAATGTAATGGGTATATAACAGTCATTGTGGGCTGAAGTCCGCCCTACAATTTTTAATTTGTAGTTAGTTAATAGTCATAATAATAAATAAAATTTTTAAAGGGTAAATAGTGGAAGATCAAGAAGAGAAAGGCTTACAGGATTACCTAGGGATATTAAGGCGTAACAAAAATAAAATGTTACTGATTGGTGTGGTCGCATTTATTTTAACGGTTATTGTCGCCGTTAAATGGCCTGCAACTTATAAGTCAACCGCGACTATCTTGATTGAGCAACAGGAGATTCCTCAGGATTTAGTTCGCTCAACCGTGACCAGTTTTGCTGATCAACGAATTCAGGTGATTAGTCAGCGGGTGATGAGTTCGATGAATCTGAAGAAAATTGTTGATAAATTTAAGCTTTACCAAAAAGAACAAAAAACTGACCCCATCAGTGTTGTTTTGGAAGAGATGAGAGACAATATTAACCTGGCCATGGTGAGTGCCGATGTGGTTGACCCCATCACAGGTCGCCCTATGCAAGCAACGATTGCCTTTACCCTTTCTTTTGAAAGTAAATCGGCCAAAAAAGCACAACAAGTAGCCAATGAGTTAGTTAATTTATATTTAAATGAAAACTTAAAGCGACGGACAGAAATTGCAACAGAAGCCACCAGTTTTTTGGGGATTGAAGCAAAAAAACTCGGGCAATTAATGTCTAGCTTAGAAAATAAACTGGCCATTTTTAAGGAAGCAAATGAAGCAAGCTTGCCAGAGTTGCAATCATTAAATATGTCGTTAATGGACCGAACTGAACAACAGCTAATGGAAACCAGTCGTCAAATTTCCTCAGCAGATGACAGAGTGGTGTATCTGGAAGCAGAATTGTCACAGATGGAACCTAATATGACGGTTTTTTCTGAAACAGGTCAGCGAATTTATGGATCAAGAGATCGATTAAAAACCTTAGAAGCTCAAGTGGTTACACTAAAAGCAAAATATGCAGCAAATCATCCAGATGTTATCAAAATGCAGAAGGAAATAGCCGCACTGGAAGAGGAAGTCGGGGGTGTCGATAAGCTAGAACTGGTTAAACAACTTAAAGATAAACAGGCAGAGTTAACCCAATTATCTGATCGCTATTCTATTGATCACCCTGATGTTAAAGAGCTTAAACAGCAAGTGGCTAGTCTTAATGAGGCATTAAATCGCCCAGTAAAAGCAAAAAAACAAATTGATGTAAAGCCAGATAACCCCGCGTATATTCAGTTATTAGCACAATTAAATGTTGCCAAGGTCGAACGAGCAACCATGAAAGCGCTAAAGAATAAATTAGCAACTAAGCTAGAAAGGTATGAGCAAGGCCTATTAAAAGCACCTCAAGTTGAAAGGCAATATTTGGAAATGACAAGAGAGTATGACAATACCCTGTTGAAATTTCGTGAAGTCAAAGCCAAGCAAATGGAAGCGGATATGGCACAAGCGATGGAAAAAGATCGCAAAGCTGAGCGGTTTTCATTGATTGAACCGCCTATTTATCCAGAAGAACCGTTTAAACCAAATCGTAAAGCCATTGTTTTCCTCGGATTTATTTTATCTCTAGGATTGGCTGTTGCTTTTGCTATTATTAAAGAAGCATTAAGTTCGGCTGTTTATGGCTCACGGGTAATAATGGCAATAACCGGAGAGCAACCTTTAGTTATTATCCCTTATATAGAAAATGCAGAGGATATTGCTGAAAAGGCAAAACGGAAGATCAAGATTGTATTTTTTGCAATGGGCGCAATCATTATTTTTATTATTGGCTTTCACTTTTTAATTATGCCGTTAGATGTGCTTTGGTATGTACTGTTTAGAAAAGCAGGGCTTAATTAATGGCTATGGCACCATAGGTATCTACACAAGTATTATGAAAACACCAGTAACCAGGAGGTCGTGCTCTTAAGCCCTCGCCCCAGGCGGGGAGAGGGAGGGGGGAGGGGAATGAAAATAAAGATCTCTATTCCTTACTCTCTTATCCTTGAACAAAGAACAAAGAACAAAGAACAAAGCATAGATAATGTTGAGGAAGAGAATTATTTAATTCCCCTCTCCCAACCCTCTCCCCGCTTGGGGCGAGGGCTTAAGAGCTTTCAACAATTAACGGTGACATAGCCTAATTAATAGGATAAGAGGCAATTAAAGGTAGGAGGAGCCTATTGGCCGCGCCTGAGAAAGATTAAGAGAATCGCGACCAAAGGCCGCCTATCCAACATTAAGTTAAGCGTTTATGATAAATATTTTAGCTCTTAAGCCCTCTCTTGATGGAGGCGGTTAAAGCAAGGCGAGAGACCAGCTAAAGTCCACTCTACAATAGCCAAACTGTGTTTGGTTTATAGCCTTTAACTTAATGACATTGGGGTAAGGGGCTTACTACTAGGCCAGACTAACAACCAAAACCTGGTTCTTTTTTAACCAAGGTTTATAAAACAAAGAAACAGAATGGAACGAATTAAAAAAGCCTTAGAAAAAGCGCAACAGCAACGACAACAAGCGGCTGGGCAGCAATCGGTATCGGATGAAAAAAACATTGAGCAACGCCTCGATACCGCTCAGATTGCGTATTCAAAAACACGAACCATTGACGTTTCTGAACAGCTATTAAAAAAGAACCGAATTATTGCTGGCTTAGATGATGACCCAAGGTCAGATATTTATAAAATGCTCAGAACAAAAGTTTTGCAAAGAATGCAAATGAACGACTGGAATGTACTGGCGGTTACCAGTCCCAGTCGAGGCGCAGGGAAGTCATTAACCGCAATAAACCTAGCCATTAGTATTGCAATGGATGCTAATTATTCAGTATTACTAGCCGATTTGGATTTAAGAAGGCCGAGTATTCATGATTATTTCGGAATGCCCGCAGAGCCAGGTTTAAGCGACTATTTCTCAGGTGAGAAAACAATTTCTGAACTTTTAGTACATCCTGGGTTAGAAAAGATGGTGGTATTGCCAGCGGGCCGACCCATTAAACGATCTTCCGATTTGCTTTCTACCCCTAAAATGCTGGAATTAGCCGATGAATTAAAACAGCGCTATCCAGACAGAATTGTGGTGGTTGATTTACCCCCTTTGTTGCAGACAGATGATGCCATGATCTATATGCCTAATGTAGATGCCTGTATATTGGTTGTGGCGGAAGGAGAGAGTCGGGAAGAAGAAATTAAAAAAAGTATTCAAATGATTGATCAAGACAAGTTTATAGGTACTGTCCTTAATAAATCTGATGAAGTGAAATTGGCCGATGACGCATATTAAAAACAATGTATAAAGCATTTTATGGTTTTCAAGAAAAACCGTTCACACTAACACCGGATCCTGCTTTTTTATATTTAAGCAAACAGCATGGAATAGCCTTAACCATGCTTAATTATGGATTGCAAAGTGACGCAGGCATTTCTGTTATAACGGGCGAAGTCGGGGCAGGTAAAACCACCCTGATTAGGGAAATGTTGCAGCATTTGGGCGAGGGCACAGAGGTCGGTTTAATCTCAAATGCACACAGTGCTTTTGGTGATTTATTGCAATGGGTATTGATGGCGTTTAATATCAGCACAGAAGCAAAAGACAAAGCTGAGCGTTATCAGATATTAATGGATTTTTTAATTAATAATTATGCAAATAATAAGAAAACCATATTAATTATTGATGAAGCCCAAAATATGGATGCAGAAACATTAGAAGAGTTACGCCTTATTTCTAATATTAATGCGGATAAACATCTAGTTCTACAATTAATCTTGGTAGGGCAGCCCGAATTATTGTCTATTCTACAACGGCATGAACTTAGACAATTAGCGCAACGGGTTTCAGTTGATTATAAATTGAAAGCATTAGGATATAAGGAAACGGTTGCCTACATTAAACATCGTCTAGTTGTTGCAGGTGGGAATGAAAATATCATTGATAAATATGCCATCGCGGTTATCTATTATTACAGTGCTGGCGTTCCTAGGCTTATCAATACTTTATGTGATTTTTCATTGGTTTTTGGTTTCTCAGAAGAACTGCAACAAATAAATATAGCTATCATGTTAGATGTTATCAAAGGCAAGCAAGAGGGCGGTATTTTTCCCATAAATCTCCAAGAAAATAAAGAGCAAAAAAGAGTTAGAGAGCTAGTACTGCAACAGATGGGGATTGATATTGGCTTGGTTAAGAATGACGAAAATGAAAGTGAGTTAGATGATTTGTAGAGCAAGGGGCTAATCGTCTTTAACAATGGATTACGAGTATAGCTGTATACTATTTTAATCCGCTGAGTTGTTACTATATTTTAAAGATAAAAACACAGGTACTAAGGAAAGACAATGGCAAAAAAAGCATTAATTACAGGAATTACAGGGCAAGATGGCTCATATTTGGCTGAATTTTTACTGGAAAAAGGGTATGAAGTTCATGGTATTAAACGACGTGCTTCATCATTTAATACCGCAAGGGTCGATCATATCTATCAAGATCCACACACAGACAATTCTAAATTTCATCTGCATTATGGCGATTTAACCGACAGTTCTAATTTAACTCGAATTTTAAAAGAAGTAGAGCCTGATGAAGTATATAACTTAGGCGCGCAATCTCATGTGGCGGTATCATTTGAATCGCCAGAATATACCGCTGATGTCGATGCAATGGGGACATTGCGATTATTAGAAGCCATTCGGTTTTTAGGGATGGAAAAAAGCACACGGTTTTATCAGGCATCAACATCAGAGTTATTTGGCGAAGTTCAAGAAACACCGCAAAGAGAAACCACCCCTTTTTATCCAAGATCGCCTTATGCCGTCGCCAAAATGTATGCTTATTGGATTACCGTCAATTATCGTGAATCCTATGGTATGTATGCCTGTAATGGTATTTTGTTTAATCATGAATCACCTAGAAGAGGTGAAACATTTGTGACACGTAAGATTACCCGAGCCATCGCAAATATCTCCCAAGGGCTAGAACCTTGTCTATATCTGGGGAACATGGATGCACTTCGTGATTGGGGGCATGCAAAAGATTATGTAAGAATGCAATGGATGATGCTACAGCAAGATAAGCCAGATGATTTTGTTATTGCAACAGGCAAGCAAATTTCAGTAAGAGAGTTTGTTCGGATGTCAGCGGCTTATGCAGGAATAGAGATTACATTTACGGGTAGCGGCGTAGATGAAATAGGCACAGTAAGTGCTATATCTGATACAGAAAGTGCCATTAAACAAGGGGATGTGATTGTTCGCACCGACCCACGCTATTTTCGCCCAGCAGAAGTTGAAACATTATTAGGAGACCCATCAAAAGCAAAAGAAAAACTAGGCTGGGTACCTGAAATAACGGTAGAAGAAATGTGTAAAGAAATGGTTGAATATGACTTAAATAAAGCTAAGCAACACGCCATATTAAAGAAACATGGTTACGATGTAGCCTTGGCGCTGGAATAGTAAAGTCAACGCGAAACCGCTCGATGTAGGATGGGTAAAGGGGTTTTATCCCGTGCCCATCATTATAATACGGAAAAGATGGGCACGAAAAAGCCCTTTGCCCATCCTACAGTTAATTGCGCTGTTTTTTGAGTGTCTGGCTATAAGTAGGCTGTGAAAATAAAGGAAAAAAATGAATAAAGTTTTTGTAGCAGGGCACCGAGGCATGGTTGGCTCAGCAATCATTAAGCAATTAGAAAAACGAGAAAATCTAGAGCTGGTTGTTCGAACACGAGCAGAGCTAGATTTAACCAATCAACAAGCGGTACAAGACTTTTTTAAAGCAGAAAAGTTTGATCAAGTTTATATGGCAGCCGCTAAAGTTGGAGGCATTGTCGCAAATAACAGCTATCCTGCCGAGTTTATCTATGACAACTTGATGGTTGAATGCAATGTGACCCATGCCGCTCATTTGGCAGGTGTACAAAAATTATTGTTTTTAGGCTCATCATGTATATATCCCCGGCTGGCAGAACAGCCCATGACGGAGGCAGCATTATTGACAGGTACCCTAGAACCTACAAATGAGCCTTACGCAATCGCTAAAATAGCTGGAATCAAATTATGTGAAAGTTATAATCGTCAATATGGCCGCGATTATCGAAGTGTTATGCCAACCAATTTATATGGTGAAAATGATAACTTTCATCCCCAAAACTCACATGTTATTCCTGCATTAATGCGCCGCTTTCATGAAGCAGCATTAGCAAATGATCCAGTCGTCACAGTATGGGGGACAGGAAAGCCCATGCGAGAATTTTTACATGTAGATGATATGGCCGCAGCCAGTGTTTTTGTAATGGAATTAGACCCAGAAACCATGCAAGAAAATACCCAAGAAATGCTATCACATATCAATGTAGGCACAGGACAAGACTGTACCATTCGAGAAATGGCAGAAACAGTAGCAAAAGTCACAGGCTATAACGGAAAAGTAGCATTTGATACCAGTAAGCCAGATGGCGCGCCACGTAAATTATTAGACGTGTCACGGTTAAAGTCACTAGGTTGGCAATCAACCATCAGTTTAGAAGAAGGCTTACGAAGTACCTATCAATGGTTTTTACAAAACCAACAAAATTTTAGAGCATAAGGCGTGTGCATGAAATACAACGTCTTTAGGCTGTATTTAAGATAAATTATTTTTTAGTATCCTAATATTCTTAAGTTAAGAGAAGAAGAGTTTATTTTAATTTCCTCTCCCCCAGCCCCTCTTTTCCAAAGAGAGGCGCTAAAAGCTAACATGGCTCTATATATACCCATTACACTTCAAGATGCTTGATTTCTATGTCTCGTCATTCCTGCATGCTCTTAGCAGGAATCCAGTCATACCACTAGATTCCCGATAAAAGACTTCGGGAATGACGGCTTGGGTAATTCCTGCAACTTCAAGTCGTTTGG